>PVMJ01000101.1_pt1:0-472500 | contig 475507 bp, 414 predicted proteins | sample 1853361 | NCBI WGS metagenome assembly PVMJ01 (sample SAMN08533506, study PRJNA380276) | Synthetic metagenome, whole genome shotgun sequencing project. | isolation source: mock microbial community containing genomic DNA from 20 ATCC strains | collected 2017 | reverse complement strand
AATATCTATTTAAAATTTTGAATAAAATATCTACTATATCCCTCTATTGTAATTTCTCCTTATATCTTTCCTTCTGCAATAGATTGTTCGTGCTGACTAATCCAATTATATGCATCTTCTTTATCCCTTGTTAAAAGTAAGTATAAGATTTCTATAACAACCATAGCCGATACTCTAGAAAAGCTAAACTCATCTAGAAATAGTTTCTCTCTTGTTGAAGTATTTATATGATATTTGCTTTTGTTGGCAACAGGAGAATTCTCATGATTAGTTATAGAAATAGTTGTTGCCTGTCTTTCATTAGCAATTTCAAGTAAAGCTACAAGCTCTTTTGAAGCTCCTGAATTAGATATCACTATAACTACATCTTCTTTAGTTAAAGTATATGAAAATGCAAGTTGTGTTTCCCATATGGTATTAGTAACAGATGATATTCCCAACTGGTTAAACTTATATGCTCCATCCATTGCTACAGGTATTGTATTACCAACCGCTGCAAATTGAACAATTCTCGCTCCTTTAATTGCTTCTAATATTCTTTTTATATTACCTTCATTCATCATTGAAATTGTTTGTTTCAATTCTTCAATTTTATTTGCTAATATATTTTGAAGTGATTGCATTATATTATTGGAATCTAATTCATTTGATATATTACTACTTTTTAAATTAACCATTTCTTTAGCTATTTTAATTTTCAAATCATAAAAACCTTTTAAATCACATTTTTTACAGAACCTAACTATTGTAGCTTCACTAACACTACTTTCTAATGCTAACTCAGAAACAGTCATTTCAATGACTCTTTCTTTATTATTAATTATATAATCAGCAATCTTTTTTTCTGCTTCATGTAAGCTTTTATAAATGCAAAGAATTTTATCTAGAACACTCTTTTCTATCTCTCTCACTTTAATAATTACTCCCTTAATCATCGTATTCAAGTAATTAATTCATAAAACTTCTTACTCAAAAGTATAGCTTAAATTCCATTGTTTCCTTACCTCATCCATTATATCCATGACATCAACAGACAATCTTAAAGTATCATTACCTGTTTTACTCATTACCATACTATTTACGCATTCAATTTCATATTCTAATGCTTTTGAACCATGGCCTTCTTCAATAATTTCTACACTTCCATCAGGATATGTAATTGTTGCTTTATCTGCTCTTGGAAAATTTTCAACAGTTATATATCCTAATTCTCCACATACAATTCCTCTCTTTGGCTGTTTTGCTCTCATAGTTAATGATATAACTGCCATTTCATCATCAGAATTTTTAAGAATTATACCTGACTGCTCATCCACTCCAGTTTCGAATTTCTTAACTGTAGTTAAAATTTCCTCTGGCTGACTAGAGAGAAAGTACCTTGTAAATGACAATGCATATGTTCCTATATCAAGAAGGGCACCTCCTGCTAAATCTGGGCTAAAAAATCTATTTGTCACATCATACTCTTTAAGGCTTCCAAAGTTAACTTGAATCATTTTAATCTTTCCAAGCTTGCCATCATCAACAATTTTACGTAACTTTTTATATAACGGCATATGATAAATAGTCATTGCTTCTGCCACTATTAATTTTTTCTCATTTGCTAATTCAACTATTTCTTTCAATTGCTTTCCATTTACAGTAATTGCTTTTTCACAAAATACGTTTTTATTATTATTAAGACTCTTAATTATATATTCATAATGATTACAGTGAGGCGTCGCTATATAAACGACATCTATATTATCATCTTTTAGCATCTCATCATAATCTCCGTAAGCTTTTTCTATGTTATATTTATTAGCAAAATCCCTTGCCTTTTCAATATTTCTTGAACCTACCGCATATATCTTCCCATTCACTTCATTTATGGCCTTTGCAAAATCTGCTGCAATTGTTCCTGGCCCTAGTACTGCCCAATTTATTTTATTCATATCCTTCACCTCATACGTTTTAATTTTAAATTTCATTCTTAATTAAATTATTTTTGTGAAATTTCCCTAATACCTTCCTTACTAGCAATAATCACTTTTGTGATTACATTAGTAAATAATGACGTTTCTATAACTCCACAAATTCTTATTAGATTATCATTTAGTTTATGAATATCTTTTACATTATTAAAGAATACATCTACTAATAGGTTGCCATTATCACTTATAGTAAATCCATCTTTTATATCGCTACTTCTAATCACTGGTTTCCCATTTAATTCTAGTACTTTTTTTTCAACATACTTCAAAGAATCCTCTAAAACTTCAAGTACTACCGGAACATTAAATGTTAACTCTTTTTCAACTTTTGCCTCATCAACAAGAAGGATATATTCTTCCGCCATACTAGCAATTAACTTTTCCTTAGTATGAATTCCTCCACCACTTTTCAATGCATTTAATTTTTCATCAACTTGGTCACAGCCATCAAAAGCAACGTCCACTTTATCCACAGAACTTGTGTACAAAACTTCTAAACCTTTTTCTATACAAAGCATCTTTGTTTTCACTGAAGGAGTAACTATCTTTACGTTAATATTTTTGTCCTGTTTTATAAATTCTATTAAATAAGCTATGCTCCGCCCTCCACCTAGACCTACTATCATCCCATCTTTTATATATTTCATGGCTTCCTTAGCACTATTTTTCTTTAAATCGTTATCACTCATTCTCAATATCCTCCTAAATACAGTATCAAGTTAATATAATCATAATATGATATATTTATTTCGTCAATATTATTATTCATGAAATAAATTTTCACAGCAGAATATCATTTATTATAGGCTTTACTAAATGCAAAAAATGATGCTTTAAAATAGTGTAAATCACTTCAAAGCATCATTCTAATATGTTTAAATATACTTTTTATATCTTCTAAGTACCTTAGCAATAGGCAATCCAAGCAATAATCCAATAACAATCTGAGTCACATTTCCAGGTATTGATGCAACTGGTGATGCCCAGTTTCCATAAAGTATTCCTTCAGTAATGTAGTATCCGATTATCATCCAAATACCTGATAAGATAATTGCTAAAAGATTAAGTATGATACTATTACCTTCTTCATTTCTACTCCACGCTATGGCACCAACCATATATCCCATAATTCCTCTTACTATAAATGTAAATGGAGCCCAAAGCGCCCATCCTGATGATAAATCAAATATTGCCATTCCTACAGCAGCAGCTATAGCACCCTTCTCTTTTCCAAAAACAATTGCTGTAACAAATAACATTACAGTTCCTAAATGAACCAATCCGCCAGTAGCTAATATCGGCAATCTAATATTTATAAACGCTGTTGCAACAAATACTAGCGCTGTCAATAGTGCTGTTTCTACCATGTCTTTTGTTTTAAATTTGCTTTTTCTTCTGTTTATTTCCATTCCTTGCCCCACCTTTGCTTAATTTAATAATTAATTATTTAAGTGTCTAATAAATGAATTTACTAATTCACCATTACTTTCAAAGCCTAGATCTTTTAGTCCGTTCTCAATTATATTTAATGCATAAAGAATCTTATCAACTTTTGCATTCTCCCCCATGTGTCCTATTCTTAAAATTATATCTTCGTATGGATTTAGTGATGTTATAATTAAAGTATTGTATTTACTCAACATATGATTTTTAAGCCTCTGAGCTCCTATGTTTTCCGGTATTTTGACTGCTGTTACTGTATTTGAATAACCATCTTCTAAAAATAATTCAAGTCCAAATTCACTAACAGCCTTCCTAGTCGCATATGCTATTTTTTCATGTCTTTTAAGTACATTTTGAATTCCTTCGTCCAAAATATTATCAACCGCTTTATCTAACCCCATGATATCACTTATTGGCATTGTGTACGGAAACCACTTATTTGCGTAATAATTTTCCCAGATATTAAGATTACAGTAAAACCCTATTACTGGAGTCTTTCTATTTTTCATTGCTTCTTTAGCTTTTTCGCTGATGCTTACCATAGTTAATCCCGCTGGAGCTGAAAATGCTTTCTGAGATCCACCTAATGCTATATCAATCTTCCAATCATCAACCCTTATTTCTTCTCCACCCATTGCAGAAACAGAATCAACAACAGTTAAAATTCCATACTCATTTAATAATGGGCATATCTTAGATAAATCATTTAAAACTCCTGTTGGCGTATCGCAATGAACTATTGTTGCATACTTAAAATCATGATCCACACTTAAAAATTCATTTAACTTACTTTCATCTATAGCTTTGTTATAATCGCACGAAAAATATACCCCTTCTCCTCCGTACATTTCAACAAAGTCCTTAAAACCTCTCCCATAAATTCCATTGTCTAAAACAAGTACTCTATCACCTGGTTCAGTAAGAGATGCACATGCCGCTTCTAATCCTAAAATACCTTCCCCACTTAGTATATATACCGGATTTTTTGTCTCAATTATTTTCCCTATTTTATCACAAGTATTTTTATAGAATTCCACAAATTCTTCGTCTACGTCTGGATTAGTAGTTATCCTAGCTCTTTCTAACCTTACATTCTCTCTAACATTTGTCGGACCCGGAGCATAAACAAATTTCTCATTCATAGAATACATCACCTTCCTTTCTTCTGTATTTTAATATTAATTAAAATATCATATATAATAAAAAAAGTAAATTGTACGGATACAATATCTTTTTTATTTTAATTCTCTATTAAAATGTAACTTTCTAAATCGATCATTTTCATAAAATTAAGCCTTAAAAGGGCATAGCATCCATAAATTCTCTAATGATAACCTACTACAAAATAAAAAATAAGCTTTCAAAAACAACTTGAAAGCTTATTTAATAGAATTTATAAAATTTTTTATGAATTCTTAGATTTATTTTGCATTTATTTCTTCTGTGTTAATTTCAATGCAAAATCCAATACTTTTTGACCATTCATCATTCCATAATCAACCATTGGTATTACATCTACTGGAATTCCTAGTGGCTCACAAATTTTCTTTGCCTTTCCTAATGTATATCCAACTTGTGGTCCTAACAAAGCAACATTTACGCCATCTAGATTTTTATCCATTTGACTTTCTGGAAAAGCTTCAATATCTACTTCTATACCTTTAGTCTTGGCTGCATCCTTCATTTTATTAACTAAAAGACTTGTTGACATTCCTGCTGCACAAAATAATCTAATTTTTATCATATTAATTCCTCCTAAACAATGTATTTATTCTAGTGTTATTACTTAGTTAAAGTATTTACAAATTTTCTTAATTTAATTATTTAATCAATTAAACTATTTTTTGTTATTAAATAATCCTGGCTATGTTCAAATAAAACTCTATTATAGGAAAACCATTAAATATTAATTTTTCCTTTTTATTGATCGGTATGAATTTATTATATAACAATAAATTTTCTTTGTAAATGTTTTCCGATATATCCAGCTAGGATAAGATTTTCTTCAATAGGATAGTTGTGACTCATCTTTTATATAAATTTAATCATTTAGAACCGCCACTAATAGCAAACTATCGGAGTACCTTCTTCAATATTATTAAATAAGACCTTTGCTAGGTAATATGGTGCATTAACGCATCCATGAGAACCGTTCGCTTTGTATATGTTTCCACCAAACTCTGATCTCCAGCTTGCATCATGTATACCAACATTCCCATAAAAAGGCATCCAGAAAGAAACAGAGCTACTATAATTTTCACCTTTCAAGGTAGCATCCTTTTGCTTATAATTTAATCGATAAACTCCAGTTGGAGTCGGAGAGCCTCTGCTTGCATTACCTGTAACAACATCACCTTCTATTACAAGTATTCCATTTTTGTAATACCATAAGTGTTGAATATTCATATTAATTTCCACATAAGTATTGCCTATGTCATTACTATCATGAGATAAAGCAACTTGCTTATATATAGGCTCTTTTGCTATATTCTCTCCTTTCCCAATATCTTTAATCAACTCTTTTGCTTCCTGTGAAGTATCAATTACCCATCCATAATTTCCTCCACTAACTTTTGTTATTGTTCCTAAAGATGTTTTGAAATCTCTTGTTTTTCCTGAGGTATTATACGTATTAGCAATTTTTTTCATATACTCATAGACTTTTTTTTCATCAATTGCAACAGAATAATCTTGATCTACTTTAAGCCAATTGTGTATTACTGATCCATCAATAACTTCATTATCTTCGCCGAAGGAATATGTAATTTTTGATGATGCATATTTATCGAGTATATTTTTAGCTTCTAAAACTTCCTTAGATGTTGATATATACTTAGGATTCTCATAGCAATTAATTGATTCTAAATTAATTTTCTTCTCCCCACTAACAATTGCCTTTATTAAGTGTTCATACAAAGCATCTTTATTAATCTTATTTCCATATATCTCTTTGTTAATTATATATCCATCATCTTTATATTCTAATTCAGGATTTTTAGGTGCCACTACACTGCTTCCTGTTATACAAGAAAGATTATTAAAGCTTTTCTTTAATAAATCTTCGTTATATGATACAGAATCCGTAATTGTATAATTCTTCTCTCCTAAAAAAGATAAAATCCAAGCAAATGAAATCTGCTTACTTTTCAGTTCTTTAATTTTGTCTCCTAAATCATATCTTAAGTTAATATCCCCTCCTTTTATTTCTTCCCTTGCACCATAACGTTCTTCTAATTCCACTGAATATGTGTCCATTTTAGATAATATTTCTTCTTCTGCCTCTTGCACTGTTTTACCTGAGACGTCAACTCTGTTAATTGTTGAACCAAAATAAAAATGATTGATAAAATGTATAGAAACTATTGAATATATAGCTACCAGGGCACAAATAATCATCATTATTCTTTTTGGATATTTTATGTATTGTAATATTTGTTTAATCATACTTATCCCACCTGACATCATTCAACCTTACAATTTTCATTTTTAAATCCTAAAATTATAGCTTGTACAGAAAATATATTAAGTAACTTTTATTGAAGTTTTATATTTTAATAATTATGTAATTATAATTGTATTTAGAACATTTTAAATTGAATTTATTAATTATAAAATGTTTATTATTATTTATAAAAAAAGGAAAGTTCTGACCTAAAAAGATCAAAACTTTCCTTTGCATTAATTATAATTAAATAGAGCTTTTTACTCTCGTGTGTTGATTAGAAATATCTCTAATATTACTCATGAACAATAACAGGGCAGCCTGGGCTAATATTATCAAATATTGCCTTTGCCACATAATATGGTAGGTTTACACATCCATGTGAACCATCCGTCTTATATATTTCCCCTCCAAATTCATCTCTCCAACTAGCATCATGAAGACCAATATCATTCTTAATAAAAGGCATCCAAAAGCTAACTGGTGCTGCATAATCTTCACCTCTTAATACTGAATCTCTTTGCTTCGAATTTAAGTAAAACACGCCTGTTGGTGTTCCATGCCCAGTACTTTCATTACCTGTAACTAGGTCACCTTCTACAACAAGATATCCATCTTTATAGAACCATAAATGTTGTTTACCTTTATCAACTTCAACAAAAGTATCACCAACATTACTAAAATAACTGGATATAGATGTTTGAGTATATATTGGATATTTACTTATAGTTTGTCCATTCTTTATATTATCTATGAGAGCTTTTGTTTCTTCAGAAGCATTAATCATCCAACTATGGTTATTACCATTATCTCCACCGCTAACCTTTACGCTTGTACCAAGTGATGATGCATAAGTATTTGCTATATTGTCTACATAGTTTCTAACCATATTTTCATCAATTGTCACATTAAAATTACTATCAACGCCAATCCAATTCTTTATTGTTGAACTATCTAAATATTGTGTTAATCCCCCAAAATTATAAGTAATTTTAGAAGCCAAATACCTATTAAGTGTATCTCTAGCGATAACAACTGCTGGAGAATTTATTTTGAATCTAGGTTCTGAACTTTCGTAACAGTTAGCAGCTTCTAAATTCAATGTTGTATCCCCATTTTGGATAGCTTTTACTATGCTTTTATATAATATATATTTGTTTATTTTGTTTCCATAAACTTCTTTTGATATTACATAATTATTATTTACTAAGACTAAAGTAGCATTTCCAGATTGAACCACTTTACTATCATCAGAACAACTTAGTTTATTTATAGAATCCTGTAACAATTTATTATCAAATGTGATACCTGAATCAGTTTTCAAACCAATGTCATGTCCATTAATTTGTTCCTGAACTCCTCCTCTTTCCTGTAATATTAATGCATATGTTTCAGGTAACTTTTGTTTTTCATTTGTAGTTTCAGCATATGCACCTATACTATTAATAAGAGAAATAAAAAATACAATGCTCAGACAATAGAAAAAGGTTATCATCTCTTTAGCAATTTTATTAGATCTATTTTGTTTTTCTTCCATAAAAACCCCCTTATATAAGATTCTATTAATATTAAATTTTTGCACATACAAGAAATTTTTATATAAATATTGTAAAGCTTCTATATACATTATTCCCCCTTTAAACGCTCTTTGTAAAATATAAAATCTCTTGAATAATATAACATGTTATTAACAATTGTACATTACATATTATACAATATTTTCCATATAATAATCAATTGTCATATAATATTTCTCTTAAGTTAATTACATACTTATGTTAAATAACAAAATCTCAGTTGCTTGTATGATCAGAAATTTTCTTAATCAGCTGCATTTCTAAGTGTATGTAAGAAAAATTTCCAAGTAAATATATTTTCTATTTTACTCCATTTATACAACTTTCCATTATTAATCAGTCTTTTTCATATTTTATCTGCAAACTTAAATTCATATAAAATAAAAAGGTATGAATTTTTCACCCATACCTTTAACTATCCAATTAGATTAATTTTAGTAGATCTAAAATTTACTTATTCTAGTTGTGCTTGGCATAATGATAAACACTTTAAATATGCATTTTCTAAACACCTAATAGTTTGTCTATTGTATCAACAAGATCACTTACTTCTGGCTTACTTAGCTGTGCATTTGCTCCCACTGATTCTCCCTTATGTTTTAATTCTCCCGTAATTAGTGATGAAAATATTACAACAGGAAGCTTTTTCAATGTTTCATTTTCTTTTATTTTTCTTGTCAATGTGAGCCCATCCATCTGAGGCATTTCTATATCTGTAATAAGTAATTGAGCTTCTTCAATAAATTTTTCACCTTTATTTCTTGCTAATTCTTCGAAGAAATCTAACGCTTGTTTACCGTCATCAAAAATTCTTAAATTCTTAAATCCTGCTTTTGTAAGAGTATCTTTTAATAACCTTCTAATTAAAGCAGAATCATCAGCCATAACTAATTTTATAGATGATCTATCTTTATAATCTACTTGTATAAGTCTATCTTCACTTATTCCAACACTTGGACAAATATCTGTCACTATTTTTTCAAAATCAAGCATAATTAATACTTTTCCATTTAAAAGTATATTTCCAACAGCTAATGAGTTTTCTGATAGATCATCAGGTTTTCTTATTTCATCCCATCTTATACGATGAACTCCAACTATATCATCAATATTAAATGAAACTTTTATTTTATTAAACTCACAAACTATAACCTTGGATCCAAGTTTTCCTGCCGATCTTTTTGTTAATATGTATTTTAAATCAATCAAAGTAAGTATCTCATCTCTGCATAGTATGAGGCCAGCTATCTCTGGCTTAGGATCTGGCAATTTAGTTAAGTTTGAAGGCATCTCTATTACCTCTTTAACTTTTACAACATTAATTGCATAATGATTTCCATTTGCGATAAATTCTATTATTTCTAATTCCCCAGTACCCGATTCTAGTAATATGTTATTATTCATAATATCTCTCCCCCTTACTTAAGATCTTGTAATTGTAGCATTATTTTGAAAAATATATCCTTTCACTTTTTTTATAGTTATCATAGCATTGATCCTATGTTTTATATCGTATTCATAATTATAGCTTATGTATATGTTGAATAAACATATTATTCTATTTATGCCTATACTTTTATTAAATACTTACATCTATTATCGTTGCCATATATAACTTCTTTAATTATATCATTTATACATGATAATTTGTAATTAAAAAAACTAAAATTCATACTCACTGTGAAAGATACATAAAACTGTTTTACCTTAAAATGATAAAACAGAAAACATTATTTTTTTATCTTTGTCTCATTTGCAGAAGCCTATCTTTCAATTTACCTTCAATTTCTTGTAATTCAGCTTCAGCAGCTTTACGTTTTTCTCTTCCTTCAATTTGTATTCGTAAAACTTCATCAAGAGTTGATATCAACGATTCATTTGTATTCTTTAAAGTCTCAATATCAACAATTCCACGCTCAGATTCTTTAGCTGTCTCAATTGTTGACATCTTTAGTGTTTCTGCATTCTTACGTAACAGCTCATTGGTCATGTTCGTAACTTCATTTTGAACCTTGGCTGCATTGTTTGAATGAGCTACTCCAAGAGCTAATACAATTTGACTCTTCCATAGTGGAATAGTATTAACAAGAGTAGATTGTATTTTTTCTGACATTAATGAATCATTATTTTGAACGAGACGAATTTGAGGTGCCATTTGGAGTGAAATCATTCTAGTTAATTCTAAATCATGTATCTTTTTGTCAAAGCGATTGCAAAGAGCCACAAAATCATTTGTCGCCTGAGCATCTTCTGGAAGTCCACTTATCCTTGCTCTTTCTGCTAACTTAGGCAGCTCATCCTTTTCTAATTTTGAAAGCTTCTTTTTCCCAGCTAATATGTACATAGAAAGTTCTTTAAAATATACCTTATTTATTTCATACATTTTATCAAGCATAGCAATATCTTTCAAAAGCTGTATTTGATGATTTTCTAGAGCACTACAAATTTTATTAATATTCCCTTCAACCTTTTCATACTTTGCTTTCATTTGCGAAATCTTTTCTGCAGATTTCTTAAAAAGACCTAGAAATCCTTTTTTTTCTTCTACAGATTCAAAATTTTTAAGCTCACACACTACATTTGTTAACATTTCCCCGACTTCGCCTAAATCTTTTGTTTTAACGTTATTTAATGCTGTCTCAGAAAAATCTGCAATCTTCTTTTGAGCTCCTACTCCATATTGAAGAATTGAATTTGTATTATTTATATCTATTTTATCTACAAATTCATTAATCATCTTCTTCTCATCTTCTGTTAAATAGCTTTCATCAAAAATTTCTTTCTTCTTACTTTCTTCTACCTTTACATCAGTAACTTCCTCTTCAAAAGGTTCAAATGTTAAACTTGGCATCATATCTATATCTTCCTTAAATCCATCATTCACTTTTAATTCCTCCTTTTAGTTCAAGTCCTATTTTTTGAAATCATCTTTTTTAAGCCCTTCTTGAGTAAATAGTGTTTCAAGAACAGAAATATCTGTAGAAATATCTAATGCTATTTCTTCAAATAAATCGTCTAATAACTTTTCAAATGCATTATTTATGGTATCCAAAGTCTTTTCAATTTCATTTTTTGCATTTCTTATATTATCACCCTGAACCGGCTGCTCATTCAATTCTTTATATGCATTAAGAAGCTTTAAAGTCATAGGCAGATAGTGTTTTGCAAATCTATCAACTTCTTGAAGCTTTTTAGGATTCTGCTCAACATACTTAAGTATTTGATTTATAATATTCTGGAGCCTATTTAATTTTTTAGAAATTTCTTCTTTATCTATAGAACTACTTATGTCTCCTATTTGTTTAATGTAATCCCTTCCCATTTCAATTGTATTCCTTAGTTCCATCTTCACTGGATCATTGAAGTCTTTTTTTAGCTCCTCTTGTTTTTTTAATTCATCTTCATTCCTTTTCTTCAAAGATTCCTGTGAAGTCAAATAATTCTCATAAACTTTATTATTTAACATGAAATAAGTCTGCTTATCATCAATATGTCCTTGTGGAAACATATTTAATTCAATCATTTTTCTTAAATCTTTAACTACAAATTTATTTTTTTTCCTAACAGCCTCAGCTAATTCACTAATGGAGCAATAGCTATTACCTCGTAGCAATTTCACATATTCTTTAAAACGCTTCGCTCTCTTTCTTAAATTTATACCCCTTAAAGTAAAAGCTCCACTCGCCGCAAGAAAAGAAAACAATATTCCTAAGCTAATCAAATTACTCATTAAAAATTCACTCTTAAAAGAAATAAGTATTGAATATGAAATTATTAATATTCCTAATATTCCGCTTAATATAGATCCAAATATTGTATACAATGTTCCTGATATACTTCCAACTGGTCTCTTAGCAATATATTTCTGTATTTTATTTTCAGATTTTGGAACAACATTCGCGATATTTTTATATCTATTTTTTAATTCATCTTTTATCTTTTTATCAAAATACTGTGATTTATCTACAAATTTATTTCTTGTCTCTCTAACAGTTTCTTGAGCTTTATCATCAATATCTTTTTTTATCTTAGCAAAATCTATGACATCGAATGCATTTTTTATTGTATCTCTAATTTGATTTTCTAAATTAGAAAAATCTTTTTTATCCATTCCCCTGCCTCCAAATTATTTTATTAAAACTTAACTTAACATTAATTTATTTGCAACGATATATTGGCTTTATTATATCTTATTCTTGTATCCATTACAATTTGTAACATCTTTATCTCCCTTTAAAATTCTCATTCTAAGACATAAATATCCATAATTTTTTTATTTTGATTTTTATAGAAATGTAAAATCTGCTTCGTAGACTATGTATTTCTAATACCTTTAAAAATTGTTCTCAGATTTCATTATAATTTTCCCCAAAATAAAAAAATCGCAGGCGCTAGAATATAAATTCCTAAAGAATAAAATAAGCCCCGCGATAAATTATCGTGGAGCTCTAGTTTCAATAAAACGCAACCTTAAATTTTTATAATTCCATTAAAATTATATTATATATATTCTAATCCTCTAACTCATCTGAGAATACTCTTTCAATGTGCATTGCAAGGTATCCTATCTCAACTGATTTTATTTTTTTCTTCAATTCCTTACCTAGTTTCATACATATGTCTTCAGCAATTTCAAATGATTTTGGAAATCTTTCACTAATATAATCATTCATATCAAGCTTTATCGTTTCTCCTTTTAACATTCTTGCCGCCATATATTTAATGTGGTTCATAAGACGATTATAGGATAATGATTCGATATCTATTGTCTTTCCTGTACTCTCTTCAATGGATGTAATACATGATCTAACTAACATTGCTACTTGCATTGCTTGTGATACTTTTTCATTTCCTAGGCTTGAATGAATATGAAGTGCTATATAGCCAATCTCATCTTCATTTATTTCAATGCCTTCTATCTCTTTGATAATATCTTTTCCTTTACATGCAACTTCATATTCTTCTGGAAATAAAGCTTTGATGTCTTGTGTTAATGGATTACTAATTTGTTCATTATCTCTTATTCTTTTTACTGCAAATGCAATATGATCTGCAAGTGGGCATAAAATGTTCTCGTCTACTTCATGAAATTTCTTTTCTGCTTCCATAATAATATTATTCGCAATTTCTAAAATCTGAGGCTCTATATTGTTTATTATCTCCTTAGTCAATCCTCTTTCAGTTTCTTGCTGCAAGAGATATATATGTGCATTTTCTGGAGCTTCAATACGTTCATTGACCTTTTTACCAAAACCTATACCTTTTCCGAGCAAGATATACTCTTTATAGTTATCCATATTTATAGCGAGTACACCATTATGATTTAGTGCTTTTATCACTCTAAACATTTTATGCCTCCTCATCCCTTATATATTATTCAAATGCATCAACTGCAATTAAAGCTTCTCCGGCTTTTATATCTCCAGTTTTTAATAGACGCACCTTTTGATTGCTATTCAATGCAGTGCATATGCATGGTGATGCAATAGATGGTGCATTATTTTTTATAAATTCTAAGTCAAAGCTTAATATTTTATCTCCAGCTTGTACTTTATCTCCCTCTTCCACATAAGTTTCAAAGGCTTTTTTATCAAGCTTTACTGTATCTATTCCTATATGAATAAGTAATTCAAGTCCATCAGTTGTTGTTAATCCCAATGCATGTTTTGATGGGAATACAAAACTTATTACTCCATCTGCCGGAGCTATAACATTTCCATCGCTTGGGACAACCACAGCTCCATCTCCCATTATCCTGCTCGCAAATACTTCATCTGGTACTTCGGATAAATCTTTTGCTTCACCTGTCAATGGACTATTTAAAATCACTGTACTTATAACTTTTCCTTGAACCTTTTTTTCAATACCTTTTTCAGTATCTTTCTCTGATTCTTTTTTTATTATTGCATAACCAGTATCTTCTTTATCTGGTGCTGTAACTAAGTAATCTTCTAAATTTGATTTTATAACAGTTACTCTTGGCCCATACATTATTTGGACGCCTACGCCTTTGTGAAATATGCCCGATGCTCCAGTTTGTTTTAACAAACCTTCATTCACCAATTCAGAGTTATGTACAGTACAACGCAATCTAGTTACACAGCAATCAACATCAGAAATATTGTTCTTTCCTCCGAGACCTCTGCATATCATGGCCGAAAGTTCGTCTGCGTTTTCATTTTGATCATTTTTCTTTGCTTCTAAATCACTTCTAGTATAAAGCTTAACTTCACCAGAATCTTCACGACCTGGAGTCTTTAAATCAAGCTTCTTAATTAAGAAGGTGAATAATAAATAGTATACTACAAAATATACGATTCCTACAATAACAATCAGTATCCAGCTTGTTTTAGCATTTCCTTGTAAAATACCAAATAAGAATAAATCAATAAATCCACCTGAGAAGGTCATACCTACGCCAACACCTAACATATGCATTAACATATAAGCAAGTCCAGCAAGCACACAGTGAATTCCATATAATACTGGTGCTACAAATAGAAATGTGAATTCAATTGGTTCTGTTATACCAGTGAGCATTGACGTTAATGCTGCTGATAGTAATAATCCACCTACTGCTTTTCTCTTTTCTGGCTTAGCACATTTATACATTGCTAGTGCTGCTCCTGGCAAGCCAAATATCATAAGCGGAAATTTACCCGACATAAATCTTGTTGCAGAAACACTAAAGTGTGTTATTCCTGGCGTTCCTAGTTCTGCAAAAAAAATATTTTGAGCACCTTCAATAACTTTGTCTCCTACTTGAGCTGTACCTCCAACTGCTGTTTGCCAGAATGGTAAATAAAATACGTGATGAAGCCCAAACGGTATTAGTAGCCGTTCCATCAAACCATAAACCCACGTTCCTGCATAACTTGATGCAAGCACTATATTTCCAACTTTGTAAATAGCACCTTGAACTGGAGGCCAAATATAAAACATTAAAATTCCAACTATTAAATAGACAATTGAACATATAATAGGAACAAATCTAGTTCCACCAAAAAACGATAATACTTGTGGTAATTCAATTTTATAATACCTATTATGCAATGCTGCTGTACCAAGCCCTACGATAATCCCACCGAAAACACCCATTTGTAATGAAATTATACCAAGTACTTCAGTTGATGCGCCACTTAAAAGAGCTTCTGTTCCACCATGAATTTTAATCATGGCACCAATTGATGCATGCATTATAAGAAATGCAATTCCTGCTGCTAACGCTGCAACTTCTCTTTCTTTCTTAGACATGCCTATTGCAACCCCTATTGCAAATATTAAAGGCAAATTTTCAAACACAATATTTCCTGCATCATTCATTACTGAAAGAAGTGCATTGACAAATGTGCCAGGTCCAATTAAACCTGTAATTCCATACGTATCAAGCATTGTTTTATTAGTGAATGACTCACCTATACCTAAAAATAAACCTGCTACTGGTAAAATAGCAATTGGAAGCATAAAAGATCTTCCTACACGTTGCAAAACGCCAAAAACTTTGTCTTTCATAATTCTTCTCCTTCATAGGATTATTTTTGCACATTATTAATGCTTTATTATGCCTTTTTTGTGCAAAAAAACATTAACCAACATAAACATCTTCAATAAATATTTATGTATAGTTAATGCCTACCTACCAGTCACATACTATATCATATTTTTCACTCTAGCATATCTATAACTGCATGTCAATGTTTTCATAAAATATTATCGCGGGCATTTTAATAAAAGAATAAACGGTATTAGTGATTTAACTTTTCTTCATATATATTATATAATATTCTCATAATATATTTTAGGAGGTCGGCTTTCTTATGAATAATATTCTAACTGAAGAAAATATAAAAAAGTTAAGAGAAGAATTAGATTATAGGATGACAGTTAAAAGAGCTGAAATAGCAAAAGAAAAATTAGTAGCTGCTGCTCACGGAGATAGATCGGAAAATGCTGAATATAAAGAGGCTTGCAGAAACTATAGAGAAAATGATAATAGAATCCAGTATCTATTAACTATGATTTCAACTGCAACGGTAATAGATGATGGTAGTATAGATAAATCAGTACTAGGAATTAATAGCAAAGCTAGAATTAGGTTTGTCGAAGATGATGATGAGGTTGTTGTAACACTAGTAACAACTATGGATCTCGATCCTGAAAATATGATTATAAGTATTGAATCAGACTTAGGTAAAGCATTATCTGGAAATAAAGCTGGTGACATTGTTGAAGTCAATGCTCCAGGTGAAAAATATTCAGTTGAAATACTCGAAGTACTATAATACCTATTAGATATTAGTTTTAAATATTCATATGATGCATATTTTGAATCCCCTAGCTAAATTGGTGATTAATCAAAATCTTTGCTAAAATATAATCATATAATAGAAAATAGTGCATATAACAAAGAAGCTTTTTCTTTGTTATATGCACTATTTTTACTGATATAATTATGCAAATTTATATTTTCTATTTCTTTGTATAATTCTTTTCTTTAAGTAAAAGATTAATTTTTTCAAGGCGTTTAGTATATAAATCATAATCATCTAGCAAAATTCCCATATAAAGCATATCCACAATAGCTAACTGCGATATGCGTGAAACCATTGTCTCACTATAAAATGTAGTTTCTTCACCACCAGTAAAAAATGTTATGTCTGCATATTCAGAAATAGCTGGTGCTTTAAAATTTGTTAATGCAATAGTTCTTGCTCCAGACTCTTTTGCTATTTTTAAAGCATTTACAGTATCTATTGTGCTTCCTGAATGGGATACACCAATGGCAAGGTCATTACTTGTTAGATGACTTGCACAGATTTGCTGTATATTACTATCAGAGTATGCTCTGCATTCTAATCCTATACGTAAAAATTTATTTCTAATATCACTAGCAACACTTCCCGAATTCCCCACACCGTAAACATCAATGATATTTGAGCTTCTAATCATTTCTATTGCCTTTTTATATTTATTAATATCAATTATTTTTAAAGTATCTTCCAAAGCCTTTATAGTAAGTCCAATCATTTTTACTGGCACATCTTCTATTTTTTCATCTCTATCAATATGAAGTTCTACTAGTAATTTGGAATCATACTGCTTATCTACAGATTCCCTTCCCCACTCTTTCATTAATGCCATCTTAAATTCACTATATCCACTACAACCTATACTTTTCACAAAACGTATAATTGTTGGCTCACTCACCCCTACTTGACGAGAAAGCTCTGCTAAAGTCATTGTAGAAACAGAATGCCCGTTTAATAATACATAATCGGCTACTTTTTTTTCAGATGATCTCAGTAAATTATACATATTTTTTATTTTATATTCGTAAGACTCAGTATGGTTCAATTCATCCACATCCTTTGTTTTGCAGTTTTCCTTAAATATATATTACACTAATGTAGTAAAACTACCAATTCAATATTTCTTTAATACTATTCTAAGATAATTCTCTTATATTGTAAATAGTTTTACTACATTATATCAATTGACATTGTAGTAAAACTACATTATAATATATTCAAAAGGAGGAATACCTAAATAATATTCAATACTGCATAATTACTACATTAGAATATTAAATACTAAATAGGTGTTATCGAAAATTATGATACCAACAAAAAAAGCTGCCGAAATGACTATAGAGGAATTAGGATCTTACATTGATCAATCAGTGCTAAAGCCAGAATTTACTTTAGATCAAATTAGAAAGTATATTCAAAAAGGTGTAGATTATAAATGCAAAACAGTTTGTGTCTATCCATCCTCAATAAATATTGCTAAAGAGTTAACAGCTGAAACTCAAACTGGGATATGTGTTGTATGTGATTTTCCTTTTGGTACATCAGCAACATCCTCAAAAATTTTACAAGCAGAAGAATGCTGCAAGCAAGGAATTGATGAGCTTGATATAGTTGCAAATTGTGGCTGGACACGAAGTAATTTGTGGCACTCAGTTGAGGCTGATATAAAAGCTGTCGTTGATGTGTGTCATGATTATGATATTCTTGTAAATGCAATTTTTGAAACTGATGCTCTAACATTAGATCAAATAAAAAAATCTACAGAAGTCGCTATTTCAGCTGGTGTTGATTTTATTAAGACATCAACTAATTTTCTAACAGGATTTGCTAGCAAAGGTGCTACCCCTGAAACCATAAAAATAATAATGGATACTGCAAAGGATCGCTGTAAAATTAAGGCCTCAGGTGCCATAAAGACAAGAGAGCACTTTCTAAAATTGATTGATATGGGAATTGATAGAATTGGGATAGGATATAAATCTACTCCTGTTGTCTTAGGTCTTTCATAATGAAAATAATAAATAGCTCGGTTATTATTGAAACTAAAGCTATAACTCATCATAGAAATATATATAAAATAGGAATGTAATGAATAATTTATATACATATTAATCCATCACATTCCTAGTTTATATTTTAAAACTAAATTATCTAGATTTCTGGTTGTCATTAATTATAGGGATTTTTACCTCTATTTTTACCAAGCTCACTCTTCTGCAATTTTAATTGATTTACTGGAATTAAAAACTCAAAATCACTTATTATCAACTTCTTTTACATATTGCCATGTTAACCCTTCATCTTTTGATTCATACAAAGCCTTGCATCCCCCATTATAATCTCCATCAGATCCTTGACCTATTAAAACATTAAGGATTCCGTCTTGCTCATAAGGCATATCTGGCAAATCAAAAGGATTATATTTTTCCCCATTATCTAGTGTTACTTTTCTCTCTGGAAAACTTACTTTTTTATAAGATACACCGCCATCCTCGGTGCGATATAATTCTCCGTTACTGCCACCACTATGAGATAAACATAAAAAACCAAGTTTATCATTCAAAAAACTTATTCCAGCTGCCACCCCTGTTTTCCCTGCAAAAGGATCTTCATTTACAATTGTCCATGTATTTCCACCATTAATTGTGCTCTTCAAAGAGTACGATCTGCTTCCAGCTGCAGCTCCAGTCACTTCTAGCCTATAACCAACTTGATCAGACATATAAAATTCATCCTGATTATTTGATTTTTGAGAAATACTTTTATCTTTGTCTTCTTTTAAAGGTGTATGCGTCTTAATGTTATTTAAATCTTCTGTTAAAATATATCTATACGGAGTATATATTTTTTCTTTACCAGGTACGAATACTGAAACAGCATAACCTATTATCTCTGAAGAGGCCTTTGAAGCTGCTTTTGTGCTCCCTTCTGGATTAATATAAGTAATTCCATCAGTATTATATCCAAAACTTCGGTTACCGTAATAAAGAATCCCATATTTATTTTCATTCCATTTGCTCACTGTATCCTTAAGTGGGATAGCTTTCATTGTACTTAGCAATGGCTCTAACAATTTATCTTCATTATAATCAGCATTTGCATACCCATTTAAATATATTGTTATTTTATCTGATTTGTCATTATTATAACTTATTAAATAACTTTCTAACTTACCCTTATTATCTTTTCCATAAAGATATGTATCAAAAGACGTAATTGCTCCATCGGAATTAAAATTAAGATTAAAGTTACTTGAAACATACAATTTATCTGGCATATGAATTTCTTTATTAATGTCTGCGAAAATACCTTCTATTCCATTTTCATATATATTGTTATGTTCAAGCTTCACTGTCTTTTTGTTTTTTAAATCACTTAAAAACCACGAAAGTTTTCCGTTATAGCTTATTGTATCATTATATATTTTTGCTCCGTAAAATAATGTTGTAGCAGCTATAACTATCATAGCTATATAGATCCATATAGTTTTATAATTTGATTTAAAAATCTTTCCATCATTCAAGCTCTTCTTTATTATGACTATTTCTTCATCTGTTCTATCTATCATACTTAAAACTAATATGTCTCTGTTTCTAAGTGTTATAACAGCATATTTCCTATTTATTCTAAATGACTTTATATCTTGAAAATCTATCTCTAGTTCGTCTTCTTGTAAAACTTTTATATTGCTTTCATTAAATTTATATTTTTCTATAATCTGTTGCGGAACACTTATAGGCTTTTTTACACTTTTTATTATTACATATGTAAGCCACACTAAAAGGAATATTATACACCCAAACAATATAATAATATTATTATGAAATCTTCCAAACCTAGAAAGCGTATATAGCTCATAAATCGAAATACAATATATAAATACAAATATTGGGTTAGATATCATTGATAAAAATATACTTCTTTTTATAATTTGCCTGTATTTTTTCATTTTAACCTCCTTGTATAATCTAGTTGTAACATTTGATAGAAAACTATTTATCTTTCTAACGAACATTACACCTCTTATTATTTTTAATATTCTAATTTATTACTTTGCCTACGCCCCGATAGGGAATATGCATTTCATATCTTAAATAGTTTTTTATTTAAATTCCTTAAAGGAATCTAACCAAGTTTTATATAGTCTAGTATAATACTCCTGAATAGAAGATAGATGTAAACCTCCTGGGAGGTCTTTTAGAACCTATACCCGTAAAAAAGCGTATCATTTCATCAGGTAGAATTCTATGTTTAGCTGGTTGGGTTTCCCTTCGGGAATTACCCGTGTCACAAACAAGGTTATAAGCTATCTGACAGAGTGGAAGTTCTATTCTATATCTAAAATTTAATTTAAGGAGATATATACAATGTCTAATTTTTTTTATAGTCCTGTAATAGGAATTGATGTTTCAGCTGATTTTTCATATACTGCAATACTCGCACCGAATGGTGATATTTATAAGAAGTCATTTAAAATAAAGCATGATCTCAATGGCTTCAACCACTTAGTTAATGAAATAAAAAAAGTGGAAGAAGAGTTTAACATGAAAACTGCAATTTTCATGGAGTCCACTGGCGTGTACCATTTATCTCTTTTCCACTATCTTAATAAATATTTCGATAACACATTTGTTATCAATCCACTCGTTACTAAGTCTAACAAAAATGGCGACATAAGAAAAGTGAAAAATGATAAAAAAGACGCTTTATCTATTGCAACAATAGGAAAATTTCAAAACATTAAGTTATCACAACAACTTAGCCTTGATATTTTTCTTCTGAAAAATCTTGTAAGAGAGTATTACAAACTTACAGATACTAGCTCTACTTTTAAGAAAAAATTATCCGCTGATTTAAGAGTTATTTTTCCTGGCTATAATACTATATTTTCAGATTCAACATCTAAAAGTTCAATTGAGCTTTTAAGTCAATATCCAACGCCACAATCAATTTTAGAGGCACCTAAGGAAAATATAATTAAGATTTTCCTTGATAGCTCTAAAAAGGGCATTATCTGGTCGGAAAATACATATTCCAAATTATTTAAGGTTGCTAATGAAGCTAAAATAATTGGCTTACCGTTAGACGGTTTAGCCGTCAAAATAGCCAGCTCTATAACATTAATAAAAACTATTCAATCAGAGATTGATATATTGTTACAGAAAATTAACAATTTTATACAGTCTGAAACTTTTCCTGAATCTATTAGAGCTAATATTGAACTAATTGATTCAATTCCTGGCATAGGGCAATTAACTGCTATTACTATAATAGCTGAAATAGGTGATATTGATGGTTTTCTTAAGCCCAAACATCTTGTAGCTTTCTTTGGTATTGATAGCTCAGTTAATCAATCAGGTAATTTTAAAGGCGATGATAATAAAATTTCAAAAAGAGGAACTCGAATCGGTCGAAGAGCATTATATTCTGTTGCACTAGCTTCAATCCGTAACAATCGTAATGGAGTTCCTATAAATAAAGTCCTATTAGATTATTATCAAATAAACCTTAAAGGCAAAAAGCCTAAAATCGCCTTAGTCGCTATAATGCATAAAATTATAAACTACATTTTTGCTGTTCTCCGAAATCAAACTCCGTTTGAGCAAAGAGATCCCAAAATACATAAGCAAATGTTCCTAGAAAATAACTCTTTAAACAAAGTCGCTTAATTTTATTCCAATTTCTGTAACCGTTCGTGTTTTGAAACGGTTTGTTTGCCATACTCTTTTTCCAAAAACTATTTTTTTTAAAATTAACTTGACTATTATTAGCTGGTCTTGCTTTTTTACTAGTATATATAAATTATACAGCAAATTTCCAATTATTTGTATTGTTCTGTTCTTTATATCTAATTTGCAACTGAAATATTTCATACAAAATCTAGTGATTATTTAGATTTTTATGGGCATTATCACCCATTCCCGCCTTTCCTGTTATGCTAGGACCACCATTCATTCCTTGATTTATCTTAAATCCATCTGCAGGATTAATGTTTATATTTTGAGCTGTGATTGCTTGACACGAAATCAATACTACTGACCAAATAAACAATAACATAATTATGACTATACTATATATTACTTTCTTCATATCTCTACAACCCCTTTCTAATTGATAACATATATTTAATAAAACTTCTTCTTGAAACAAATTCATACACATCTTTAAATCCCATGTATGATAAAATTATTAATATAGGGTATGTTGGATAAATGTATCTAGATTTTATTTCCCATAAAACATAAAATCCAATAAATCCTAAAAACACTAAAACTAAGAGCACTTCGTCAAATTTCTTTTCCTTTATTACACCTATCATTCTTATGAATATAAAACAATACATAAGAAAATTCATTACGTACAAAATCCAAAGTAATCCACTTCTATAGACCGAATCTCCTTTAAATAGTTCAGTCGCAAAAGTATTATAGCTATATACTTTTTCTTCTCTTCCAACTCTCTGAGATGAGCTAACTGCTTCATTACCAATGCCAAAGGTTTCAATTTGGTATGTCCCTTCTGTCCAAGTCCATATAATCTTGTCATAATACATTTTTGATAAACTAGTGAAACCCATATTTGATAATTTATTTTTAATTTCTTCTTTAAATAACTCTGTACTTTTTTCTTTATTATATCTTGCCTGTCTTTGATATATATTGTAACTTTTCATATTATCCCAATAACCTATCGTATCTTCATTCATCCCCATATTAATCCACATATATATGGGTGCAGAATTTTTATTAACAGATTCATTCACAATATTTGTTTCCTGCAAAATGAAATTTTGATTCCAATTGGGAATATTAAATAGCACTCCTAATATGCAGAATGATGTTATTGCCTTTTTAACTCCAGTCTTCTTTACTTGCAGTAAAATATAAAAAACAGCAGCTATTAAAACAATAGTTCCTACGCTTCTAAAATAATTTCCTATTGATAAACACACTGAAGCAATTACAATATATTTAATTGATCCATCCTTCACAAATCTTATCAAAAAATATATAGAGCTTGTAAGCAATGTTGTAGCTATAATATCGTTATATATATAATTACTCATAAATAAAGATGGTATATAGGTTGATGCAAATATCAAAACTCCATAATCATTATCTCTTGATTTATAATTTATCTCTTTATATATGTAATAAATGATTAGACTCGTAACTAGGGTAAATAAAATGTTGAAAATTTTAAGAACTAAATAGTTATTGGGAAATATAGTTAATAAAGTTTTCAAATACAATACAGTTGAAAAATTAAAAGGAAACATATATAAATATCCGCTACTTTGAAATGACGAATAATCATTCCTATACAACATATTTAAAGCTAATGATAGTACTGTTTGAGAATCAGCTGTCGGTAATTTAGTAAATAAAAATATAATTATCATTTGAATAATAAAACTAAATACCAAAGTTACTGGAATTACTATTTTCTTGCTATATCTGTTAAGTTTTAAGCACATTCTATATAAATCTACACTTAATAAAACTAAAATTAATATCATGAATATAAAAATACCAAGTTTTTGATTTTGAAGAACTGGCTTATCTCCATATAAAAAAGTATTATACTTTGCCCTAACAAAAAATGATGATGCTATAAAAAGTCCTATAAAAAAAGTAAATATTAAATATATTATCTTTTTAATTAACGCTGACATATGAAAACTCCTTTATTACAAATCTATTATTTAATCATGGAAATGCAACTTGTCCATAACAATACTGATCAAATAAAAATACATTTATAAATTTTATTATAATAAAGTTTTCTGTAAGTTAGCTTAACAATTTCAAATTTTATAAAAATAATATAATTCATTCTTTATATTGAGTTATATTATAAATATCTAACTCTAAAACTAAATTTATGTGGTAACTTACCAAAATCATAAATATTTTGTTCCGAAAAGCTATGAAAATATATTTATGATTTCTAGTGAAGATACGAACTTAAAATACTAGAAAACTTGCAAATATATTCATCTAATAAATATAACTGGTATTATATCATTAACATAAAAAAAATTAAAAATGACCAATGATTCATATTTAAGAATCATTGATCATTTTTATTATACACCTATTAATAATGCTCTTTTACTTTTTACTTTGCGCTTATACTCATACATACGTCTATCAGATCTCTTTATTAATTCATCAAATTCAATTCCTTCTCTTGGGAAGTTAGCAATACCATAGCTATAACTACAAACAATTTTGTTTCCTTCAAATACTAGTGGGCAGTCTTTAAACTTTCTAATCAGTTCTTCAAGCTTGTTAGTTAAACTTACTAAATCTGAATTCAAAAAGATTCCTACAAATTCATCTCCACCAAATCTTCCTATAATATCGCCCTCTCCGGCCAAAGCATTTAAGCCTTTTGAAAATTCCTTAATTAATTCGTCCCCAGCCAAGTGGCCATAGTTATCATTAACAAGTTTTAAATCATTTAAGTCAAAAACTACAAGGAAAAATTCTTCTATATTCTTATCTTCATTATAAATTTCACTGTGAATTAATTGTTCAAACCACGTTCTGTTACATACATTAGTTAATTTATCATATCTAGATAAATATAGAGTTCTCTCATGAAGTTTATGATTAGTAATTGCAACCGAAACTTGATTTCTCATGTATTCCATTAATTCCAAATCACCTTCATTAAAACAATTATTGTAGATACTATCAATATTCAAAAATCCATATAATTCACTATCTATAATAATAGGTGAACTAATAATAGACTTTATTTTCATTCCCTTTGCCGTATCTAGCATTTTTATATTTTCTATTTTATGAATATCATTGAAAATAGTTGTTGTATCTACATTATTTCTCTGATTAGCCCATGCAAAGTGCTCTTCGTACTTTAATTCAAATGTTTTAATATCCTCTAAGTTATAACCTTTAGCCACAGCTATTTTTAAACTTTTCTCTTTATCTAAAAGCAGCACAGATCCACAACTTCTGCTATCTATACAATTAATGACTTCGTCCAATATTAATTGCAGTAAATTATTAATATTAGATATCTCGTTAATCGAGTACCCTATTTTTAGCATTGATTCTTTTAATTTTAATAATTTACTTATCTTTTCTTTGCTCTTTTTTTGTTCAGTAGTGTCTATTATAACGCCAACTAATCCTTTAACATTATCATCTTCATTTACAACAACTGATTTATTAAAGATTACATCATGATATGTGCCATCTTTATGTGTAAGCCTTTCTTCATAGGCTTGGGATTGCTTTTGACTCATTATATTCTTATCTGAATTACTATAAACTTCAGCTAGTTCCTTTTCGAAAATATTATAAACGGTACTTCCCAAAAATTCTTCTTTACTCATTCCTAAAAATTCTGTAAATGCTGCATTGCAATGATTATATACTCCAAATTCATCCTTAGAATATATAGGATTAGGAATAGCATCAATAAGTGTTTGAAGAAATTTCGCATTATCATATACTTTTTTTCTTTGCACTTCAATCTCAGTAATATCTGTTAAAATTAGTATTTTACCAACTATCTTACCATTATTCTCAGATATATTATTAATATTTATCTTATAATATTTTAGCTGTTCTTCATAACTTATACTAATCAAGCTTTCATTACTGGAACCATTCTTTATAACATTTAATAATGTTTTATATTTCCTAAATACTTCATCAATCTTATGCTCTCCTTTACCTATGTCTCTTAACTCTAAAATAATATTTTTTGCTGAATCATTAAAATTTACTATATTATTTTCGGAATCCAATATTATAACACCTTCTAGCATACTGGAAAATACCTTGTTTAACGCTATTGGGGTAAGCTCCAAAAATTTGAATTTTAATATAGCAAAACTATAAATTATTCCCGAAAAAGAAAGCGTAAATGGAGATAAATCAAGAGTAAATGGTAACAGCTTCAATATATAAATGATATTCGCCCCCCATGGAATTACCCATGCAACTATTATAAGTAAAATTTGTTTTCTAATAATTGCAGCTGATTTTAAATATGCTGCTACCAAAAACACTACCCCTGCAATCATTAGAATGTATGTATAAGCAATATGTATCCAATACCAAGGCCCTTCTATTATCTTTGCTATTGGAAAAACTCCAGTATCATTCATATGTAGTTCTTTATAGAATAGATGATGAAAATCATTCGTACAATTCAGAATAAATGTAATTGAAGGTATTATATATAGTAATGCTAAAATATTCTTTTTAAATTTATCTTTATATCCTGTAAAGTTAAGTGCGAGCATTAACCAAAACACAGCTATAAATGGAATACCTAAGTATTCTATTTTTATCCAGAATTCTACTCCTTCGATGCTTGTACATAATATTTCAAATCCATATCCTAATGCATAAATTGATACAGGAATCAAAGATATTGAAACATATGATTTATCTCTTTTCCATGAAGAATATCCTATATACATTAATGTTAGCGCAGATAATAATAGTATCAAGCAAAAAAAAATGTTTAGCTTCAAAAACATCACCTCATACACTCCATTATACTAAATATATCTTGTAATATTCTACAATTTTATATTTAAAATAAAACATAATGCCACCTAATTCTAAAATTATGGCATATATGTCATTATAAACGTGTTACCAAATTGACACTGGATTATTACGTCTCCCAAAATAATCCATTCTCAGAATTTCATAAATTCAGTAACGACTTTGAATCTTATACTAATTTAGACTTTTGTGATTATAAGATTATAAGTTTAATTATAAAACACATTAAATATAAATCTAATGTGGTATATAAATAAGAATGATATCAGTATAGGAAATACTGATCTTTATATTTCTTGTAATATTAAACTAAAGTTATAAAACACAAATATCCAATCTCTAAAATATCATCTTCAAAACCATCCCTAATGAATTCTATCATAGCATCAGTATTATTACCTATTATTCTTGAAAAAGCTACAGTGTAATTCTTTATGTCTTCCTCATCTATTTTATTTTCCATGCAATATTTTAAGAATAAGGAATACCTTAACAATAAATACTCTAATATAATCATTTGGAATGAAATAATCATCTCTTCTATATCATCACTGATACAATTGCTAAAAATTTTAGATATAATGCAATTTTCAACAAAGTCGTTATATTGCTCGAACAAACTTTTATAATCATTCCATTTAGATGAAAGTTTTTTAATTTTAGCATTTTCCGCGAAATTAGCAATATCTTTTAAAAGAATATTAAAAATAGAAACTTCCTTATAATTCTCTATGATATCTAAAAATAGATTATTGACTTCCTCAACTGAGTCATTTGTATTTATCTTTATTCCCTTATACATGTCAATAAGCTCTTTTACATAATTCCTATCCTTATACTTTTCCAATTCCTTTAATAAGGCATCTTCTCCAAGATCGTCATTTTCTAAAATAGTCGATAGCATTTGAAAGCTAATAATAAGTTTATCTTCTAGTAAAAATTTTTCTTGCTGCATTATGTTTATGATGGTTTCTCTAACTTTAATTTCTAACGCATTACTTTCTAAATAAATATGACTTTCTGAAGTCATATTTATTTTGCCAGTCTCACTACCTATAAACTCTAATACTTCTGGACAGGAACATGATAATGAAAGCTCTCTTCTATCCTCAAAAATATTCTCTATTCTAGGAAACATTTGGCATGTTAAAGATAAATAATTTTCCCCATGATCTTTTACTATATTGCATAATCCATGGCTGTCTAAAAGCGGACATACTTCATTTGTTTTCTTATTTATAAAATACTCATCTTTACCTTCATATCTTTTTATTTTTACATTATTTAAAATATTATTAGATTTGTCATTTTTCCAATTATCATATGTATTGTCATCTACACTAATATCCCATCCTTCACAACATGTGAATTTACACTTATCAGCTGTGCACTTAAACTTATCATAGTTTGAAATTTTTAAGGTATCTATTTTATTCATATATATCTCCAGTTTTTTATAATATTAACTTAACATTAACCATTATAGTTTAATTCCTTATCCTTAGTATACTGTTTATATAAAATATTAACATTTATTTCTCACTTTAAACTATTTCCTTTAAATATAACGCTTTTATAAATAAGATGCTCTTACTTTACCATAAAATAAAACTCTAAAAATATAATATAAAAAATCCCCTTCACTATTATATCCTCATGTATAATAGTGAAGAGGTTAATTTTTTAATAATTATTGTTCTATTAACTGCTGATAAAGTACATTTCACATTAATTTCCTGAATTCGCAGTTGTCCCACCTGTCGATGACTTTGTATCCACATTTTTAGTAGTTCCATCTGTAGAAGTTTTCTGATCTGTATTCCCATTTGTTCCACTTGTTGATGCCTTTGCATCCGTATTTTCACTTGATGTTCCTGATGGCGACTTTAAGTTTGTGCTTCCATTTGTTCCACCAATTGTTGGTGCTTTTGTATCTGTATTATTTGGGCTATTTGCATCTGTTGATGTTTTTATATCTGAATTTCCCGATGCTCCACCTGCTTGTGTCTTTGTATCTGGTGTTCCAGTATCTCCATTTTGTGATGTTTTTGCGCCTGAATCTTTATTTGCTTCATTACCTGAAACTTTTACTGGAGAATTTTTATTTTTTCCACTTGTCGGTATTTTTTCATTCGCATTCTTAGTCTGTTCACCTTCTGACTGCGATTCACTCGTTGATTGCTTCTGAACTTCAGTTTTTTCATCTGAAGTTTTTGCATTAGTGGACATCTCCTGAAAATATAATGCGCCTAATCCTCCAATGCTTATAATCAAAATGAGCGATATAATGGCTATTAGCGCCTTTCTATTGTTATATGAGTTTTTATCTCTACCAAATCTCGTACTATTTTCTTTACCACCTATTTTCTTAGCAGTTTGTCCTTTATTTACTGTAGATCTGCGCCCTCTATTAGAAGTTGAAGCTTTATCATCCTTCGTTATATTACAAATTAAATTCTTTATATTTTTAGGCATGTTAAGTAATGAGGATATTATTCCTCCTTGCTCAATTGATTGTATCTCTTTAAAATTTTCAGGTGATCTAATTGTTACAACAGGCTTTTTATATTCTCCATACTTACTTTCCACATACAATGTAGCTGAAAATTCATCATCTTTACTTAAGAAAGGTATATATACATCTAAAATGTTATCTTCTATTGAAGAATCAAATTTCAAACCTTTCGTTATTTGAGCATCTCCAATTTTCAAATCATTTTGTAACCCTTGTATATTTAAGGTTAACTTATGAATTGTTTTATTTGATATGTTTCTTACCGTAAGAACATATGCACATATTTTTTTGTTGTTTAATTCTAGTGGTACACCTTCTCCTATATTGCATAATATTTTAGGAGCCAGATTTTTATAATACTCTAACAGTAATCCAGATATAAATGATATTATTATAGTTATAATTGCAGTTTCGATAACACTTATCATAGTAATTTTCGCTTCCTTGTTTTTAAAAATTGTGTAACTAAATTATAGAGTAGAGGGATATTCATGTCAAACTTGAAAATTAATTATAATTTCTCCAATAATTCATATATAGCAGTACAGATTAATCTATAAATCCATTTAAATTACTATTCATAAATATTCTACATATGCCATATTTATGTTTATTATTGACTTTTTGTTATTATTAATAAAGTGCTTTTACTTTTATTTATCTTCTCCAATATCTATGCTATTTGTTCTAGTAGTTCGTTTTCAAAATTACTGTTTGTAAAAAAAGATATTGCAATAAAAACTCTACTGCAATATCTTTTGATATATACTATTTTGTAAAAAGTATTCATTCTTAATTCTTACAAAATAAAGGAAATCTACTATATTTATTTTGTAATAGCCTAACAATTGGTACACCAACTATTGTAACAACAACAAACTCGCCAATTGCAACTTCCCCAATTGATAGTACAAGTGGAAATTGATAAATATAGTTAAGCATCCATCCAATTATTACTCCATTAAAGATGGTAGGCCAAAGCGATGCTATAATTAATGATGTTTTCTTATTCTTTACAAACCTTTGTGTAATTGAGACAGCATAAACACTAATAAATGTTGCTAAAGTACCAAATATTATATCTGCTAAACCATTAGGTCCAAGAATATTTGCTATAAAACATCCAAGAGTAAGACCTACAATATAAAACGGATCAAAAAATGCCAGTAATACCATTATCTCTGAGACTCTAAATTGTATGGGACCATAGCTTATTGGTGCCAGAACAAGCGTTATAACTGCGTAAAGTGCGGCTATGATAGCTGTTTTAACTAGCCTTTTCACTGTATTATTATTATTCATATAAACTCCTCCATTTTACTAATAATATTTTTAAAGTTAACCTGCTTAATCAACCTTCCCCATAATTTCCGTACTCTCAAAGAACAAAATCTCCACAAATTTTGCTTCAATATAGATTCCTAGAAAATAAAAAAATCGCAGGAAAAATCCTACGATAAATATACTCAACAAAAATTAAAGATTCCATTAACACAAATTAATTTAATCTTTATTATTATCAATTATTTAACCGTAGTTTTATTTTAAGTCAGGAGGCTTTCGAACTGACTATATGTTATTTTTTACTCTTATGATTATATCAAATAGATGAACTCACCACAAGCTATGCATTAGCTTTCCACTATATATTCTATATTAATTTATTAGATTTATTCTAAGTAAATTAATATGAACTTTCAACAAAATCTATATGTTATATTTCTATGATTTTAGTAAGAAACATCTAATCTCCGACTAAAGTATCAATAATTTCTGTATCATTAGAATTTTCTTAATTGAATTACCCTCAATATTAACTTTTAGTTATGCCATTAAAGGCGCAAGTGACCATATTCCTTATAAAATTCTCATCTACTATATCACCTGTTATTAATAATCTATAAAATAATGGACCAAAAACTAAATCCATAACTAATTCTATATCTAAATCCTCTTTTAGTTCTCCCCTCGAAATACCACGTTCTAGAATATATCTTGAATCAAGTCTACGAGGCTTAAAATATACTGTTCGGTATGTTTCAGCTAATTTTTGATCAGATTGTCCTTCTGCTATTATCTCATTAATTACCTTCCCCTCGCGACTAGTTAGAAAATTTGCTAAGTTATTTACTTGAATTATTATATCATCCATAGTTGATCCTGTATCCGGAACTGGGAGTCTCACAACAGCTGCGTCAAAAAAAGCATCCATAACAACAGCTGCCTTATTGGACCACCATTTATAAATAGTAGCTTTACTAACTCCAGCTTTCTCAGCAATCTTTTCAATTGTAACAGATCCAAAACCACTTTCAAGCAATAAATCATAGGCAGCGGAAAGAATTGCATTTTTAGTTTTCTCGCTACGAGGGCGTCCTAACTTTTTCTCCATATGTAGTTACCTCCATTGTAATTAACTTATAGCCTATACTTAGTAAACTATACGTCTATTATACTATATATATTATACTTATCAATTCTAATTTATCTCTTTTAAACATTTGACTTAATTGTTAGTGATATTATACCTCTTATGCCTTTTTAATAGACTTAAAAATAATTTTTTTATTTCTTCAAAAAACTATTTACAATACTGAACGTTTAGTATAATATATATTTATAAACTAAACGTTCAGTTTTATCAAATGCCTTATTATTTTATTAAGAATTTTTAAGATATATGGCGGGAATAATATTTATTAATATTCAATTAAAAACAAATAAGTAATAGATCTTAATAAATTTCATTAAATTATATGTATTATGAGGAGGAAAAATAAATGAAAGTTGTAGCATTTAACGGAAGTCCAAATAAAGAAGGTAATACTTATCATGGAATAAAATTAGTTACTGATGAACTAGAAAAGGAAGGAATAGAAACAGAAATAATTCATGTGGGGAACAAGTCTATAAGAGGTTGCATTGCTTGCGGATATTGCACAAAAAATAAAAATGGTAAATGTGCCATTGCTACCGATCCAGTTAACGAGTGGATTGAAAAAATGAAAGATGCTGATGGCATAATTTTAGGGTCACCAGTACACTATTCAGCAATTGCCGGAACAATGAAATCATTTTTAGATAGGGCTTTTCGTGTAGCCGAAGCTACTGATAGTATGTTAAGACTTAAAGTAGGCATTGCAGTAGTCGCAGTAAGACGTGCAGGTGGAATTCCAACCTTCGATCAATTGAACAATTATATTAATCATTCCGAAATGATTATTCCTACTTCAAACTATTGGAATGTAATTAACGGAAGAGCCCCAGGTGAAGTAATGCAAGATGAAGAAGGACAACAAATTATGAGAATCCTAGGCAAGAACATGGCCTGGCTTATGAAGCTTATCGAAAATGGTCAGGGAGTTATAAAAACTCCTGAAAGAGAAGAAAAGATTTTTACTAATTTTATTCGATAAACTTTTATCTAATCTAACCCTCATATAATTGTAGCATTGATATTTATAAGAAATTTTTATTACTTGTAAATTAGACCTTTGCTCAATTATATGTATTATATAATTTTAAGGAAGTGATTTATAAATGTATCAATCAACTAATGCTGTATTAAAAACAAATTCATCAATAGATAATACCAATACTAGACCTATATTAACTAAATTACTAATCTTAGTTATGTCAATAGCTTGTGGACTTACAGTAGCAAATCTATATTACATTCAACCGCTTTTAGGAGACATAGCAAAAACTTTTCATGTTGACCAATTAAGTATAGGTTTTGCAGCTATGCTCACACAAATAGGTTATGCAATCGGAATGATATTTATATTGCCTTTAGGAGATATAAAAGAAAAGAGAAACTTAATAGTAATAATGCTTTTATTCTCAGTAATTTCACTTATGAGTATGTTTTTCTCTTCAAATATATATATTCTTACGATCTCTTCTTTTGCCGTTGGGTTTACTTCTATAATCCCTCAACTTATTATTCCTTTGGCAGCACAGCTCTCAAATCCGCAACAAAGAGGACAAACTATTGGCACAATAATGAGCGGTTTATTAATTGGAATATTACTTTCTCGTACAGTTAGTGGCATATTAGGAAGCTACCTTGGCTGGAGAATAGTTTATCTTATTGCAGCAATTATGATGTTTACTCTCATGCTTATTCTTAGAAAATTAATACCATTATGCAACCCTATTTCCGACATTAAATATTCTGAGTTATTAAAATCGATGATACACTTAATAAAAACAGAACCGATCTTAAGAGAATCCTCTCTTAATGGTGCATTAATGTTTTCAGCTTTCAGTGCCTTTTGGACAACCCTTATATTTTTACTTGAAAGTTCTCATTACAATATGGGAGCTGAAGCAGCTGGCTTACTTGGGTTAGTAGGTGTTAGCGGTGCTCTTGCTGCTCCACTGGTTGGAAAAGTAGCTGATAAAAGAGGTTCAAGATTTGCTATAGGCATATGTATAGTCGTGGTTATAGTTTCCTATTTATTATTTTTCCTATTCGGATTCAAAATTTTAGGATTAGTTTTAGGAGTAATTCTTCTAGATTTAGGAGTACAATCTTGTAATGTATCTAATCAGGCAAGAGTACATTCTTTAAATGAAGAAACACGTAATAGACTTAATACTATTTATATGGTTAGCTTTTTTCTTGGTGGGGCGTTTGGATCGTTTTTAGGTTCCTATAGCTATTCTCACTTTGGATGGTATGGGGTATGTACTTTTGGTATAATAACTCAAATCCTTGCGCTTATTATACACAAGATTAGCAAAAAAGCATAAAGTTCTATTTTGCATATTTAAATTTTATTTATTAGAATTTCCCTTTTATTCACCTGAGAAATAATCCTGCATTAATATATATGTTGCAATTAACAATGCATACTTCTCAATTCACAATTACAGATAAAATTCTTGCAATACTTTTAGAATTATGATGAAGAATTATTTATCAAATATATATATATTAATATTATGTGATAACTTATAAAAGGACTTACCTTTATATGGTGAGTCCTACTTTTTAATAATAACATTGTCCGCTGCATTTGCCATCAAGTAACTTATTTTTTATATATTCTTCATAAGTTTCACTTATTTCAGTATTATCTAATATAGCTATGGCCTTTTTTAGACTTTTTATATCTTTTTCCATATTCTCAATAGAATTTCCTCTTCCGACTACCTTTAAATGAGTAATGCCAGCTTTCTTTAACTTTTTTAGAGAACATAATCCACATCCAGTTTCTCCAATGAAATATGAAACTTCCATTCCCTCTTCGCTTTCACTTCCATATTCATTTTCTGGATCAGATTGATTTTCTATATAGAGTTCTTCCTTATCCTTGTCATTTATATCCTTGTAATAAGACTCAATTCTCTTATCAACTTCGCAAAAACTACTCTCATTTTTATCTATTCTTAATAGTTCATATGGAACTTTACACAAATGTATCATTTCATCACAATGTAGGGAACTGCAAAAAGCACCAGTATAATGGCATCTTTCATTTAAAATAAATGCTTCATATTCAAGATTTTCTACCTTATTGCTTCTTATACATGATTTCATATCTTCGATTGTATTTTTCCTATGAAATATGTATCGTGATATATTTAGTTTATTGAAAAATTCCATAGAAAACCGGTTTAGTTCAGCACATTCTCCACTTAAATGTATTGAGCACTTTATATTCCTTTCCTTTAAATATAATATAAGCGCAATATCTGCTACAATAAAATCATTAAAGCCAATACTTATCAAATCTTTTATTATGTTAGCTATCATTTCATATTGTTCTTCAAGATAGTATAAATAATTAAAAGTTATATTTACTGGCACTTTATAAAAATCAACCATTTTCTTTAGTATTCTCATGTCCTCAAGTGAATTTATTTGAATGTTATAATAAAGTACTTCTCTCCTATTTAAAGGAAATAAACTACCATATTTTTTATTCCATTCATAAGGAACATATCCACAAAACACTTCATCTGCTCCAGCCTTTACTAGTTTTATATAATCATCAATACATCCCATTCCTGCTACTATCTTCATTATGTTTTCCTCCTTCATAGATAAACCTATATGTGCGTTTGTGAAATAGTTACATATCACCGTTAAACTCTACATAAGTATAAGCTCATATTTCGATATCTATAGAAAATTTAAAACAATTCTATCGATTCCGCTATTTATGTAATACTCTAATTCTTTTGGATTTTTAAGCAAAGTATCATCAAAAGTGAATAGCGAATTATATCTTCCAACCATTTTTAAGTGCTTTGGATAAGAAAATACATAATCGCTACAATACTTTGGGCAGTCAGTAACAAGTTTCTGATTTCCTCTATCCATAGTTGTACACATTGCATATAGTGGACAATATTGAGATGTATTTGTTTGATAGAAAGGAATATGCATACTATGGTGCCCATCTGCAATAGAAATTTTATAACCACAATTTTCATATTCATATCGTTCTATTTTACATTCTTTCAAAAACTTCGTAAAAATTGAACTATTAAGACTGTTTGTTGCTATAAGCTCTTTATTTTCTAAGTACCCTTTTTTGTAAATATATCTTGGATCTTTTTTTCTCTTATTTAATAAAACGCCTAGTGACAGCTTGAAAATATCTATCTTATCTTTAAGTAATTTTAGCATTCCAAAATCATTTATAATAATTTCCATCTTAGTATTATTTTCATTACACCAATTATATACTGCCTCTATTATATCTTTTGTTTTTTCTATATAACACTCTCTCATATATGTAAAACATAACGTTATCTCAAGGCTCTCTTCTTTGGCTTTCTGCATCATACCTTTTAACAATTTTATTTCTGGAAATAAGTTATGACAAAATTCATTTCCAATATAAATCCTGTTAATATCTTTCTTAAATAACTCATGCCCCTCTATAAAATTTTCATTTAAGTAATCCATCTTAAATGTTTGGATATCATTATCCATAAACTTTTTATATAATATATCATTATCTAAAGAAATAGCTATCTCCACTGAATCAATAATATCTTCATCCCAATGCCCATAATTTACGCCTAACAGCCACTCTTCTTTCTGTTCTAAATAATCCTTATGAAACTCCTCATCTAGCTTTGCCGGATAATTAACCATTTCCTTTGAAAATTCATTGCCATCACCAAAAGCTTTTAACATAATATAATTTGAATACTTTTTAAAAGCACTTCTTACATTATGTGAGTATTTTCGTGATTCAATGCTGAAAATATATGTTAAACTAAAATCTTCTTTTCTTTTTTCCACTATATTATAATCTTGTATTATTACCTCTTCATATCTGTTTTCATCGAACTTATGAAATGCAACTTTTATACTGCTTATCTTTTCTATTTCGTCAGCCACACGCACTGTCAATTTTTCAGGAGATATTTTTATTATACGTACTTCTTTATCATCTAATAAACATGTTATTAGTCCTGCTGGCAATAATTCAACTTCTTCTTTTTCCAAAATGATACCTCCTAAACTTTTTCATATATATCTTTAAAAACACTTCATATACCTTATTTTATCTGATCCCACTTAATTCATCAATTTAACTATATATATTTTGCAATTAAGTTTCTACATTATAAATTATACTTGACTTGTACTATCAGCAATAGCCATTCTCCCATCTCTTTTGCCTCTGACAGAACTTTGAGTATACCAGCTATATGGTTTTATCAGATAGAAATTTAAAAATGACAATTCTTACAGCATTGCCCGGGTCAGATACTGAAAAAAAGATAAAACAATTTCTACGGTGTTAAATCAGACGTAGTGTACTCTTGAAGTTACATTAGTAAGGAATACTAAATGCATATTTTCTACTTAGACTCTTTCAGACACTTCTATATTCATCTTGATATTTCAACTCAATTTTCTGTACAAATTTACCTTTAAGCAACACGAAAGCCCACTGAAATCAATGGGCTTTCTATTACATAAATATAATATGGTTCCAGATAAGCTAAAGAAAGATAGTGCTGTATCCACTATATAAAAGTATTTCTATAATATAAACTTATAAATTCTAGATTCATATGGCTTAAGTTCTATACTCTCAATCGAATCATTTTCATTAACATTATAATTTGAAATTAAAAGTTCTTTAGATTTAAATTCAAATTTTCTTTCAAGTACAAACTCTGTCTCATTTCCTGTAAAGTTACATATAACTAGTAACATTTCATTTTCTAAAGTTCTTGTATATGCAAATATTTCTTTGTTTTCTTCTAACATCAATTCATATTTTCCGTATACAACTACTGGATTGGATTTTCTTATTTTTATTAGTTTTTTATAATAATTGAATATAGAGTTTTCATCTTTTAATTGAGACTCAGCATTTATTTCTTTGTAATTAGGATTTACTTTTAGCCAAGACTGTCCACTTGTAAAGCCTGCATTTTGACTATCATTCCATTGCATTGGGGTACGCGCATTATCTCTGCCTTTTGTATATATAGATAACATTATCTCCTCATGAGTATAACCTTGTTTTTTTCTTTCATTATACATGTTTAGAGTTTCTATATCCTTATAATCCTCTAATGATTCAAATCTTACATTTGTCATACCAAGCTCTTCACCTTGATATATATATGGAGTCCCCTTCATTCCATGTAATAATGTAGCAAGCATTTTCGCACTTTCTACCCTATATTCTTTATCATTTCCCCACCTTGAAACTATTCTTGGTACGTCATGATTATTCCAGAATAAACTATTCCAACCTGTGCCTTCTAGCTCTACTTGCCATCTAGATAATGCCTTCTTTAAATCTAATAATTCTAACGGCTTTAAATCCCATTTTTCTTTACCTGGTTGTTGATCTAATAAAATGTGCTCAAATTGAAATATCATGCTAAGTTCACTATCATCTGGATTTGAATATTTCTTAGCTATTTCTGTAGTACATCCCCAAGTCTCTCCAACTGTTAGTAAATCTTTGCCTCCGAATGTCTTCTTATTCATTTCTCTAATATATTCATGGAGTTTTGGACCATTATGCGTAACTTTTTTATCTGGAATCTTTCCTATAAGTTCAATTACATCCATTCTAAATCCGCCAATACCTTTATCAATCCAAAAATTCATCATTTTATAAATTCTATTGCGCACCTCTTCATTTTCCCAGTTCAAATCTGGCTGTTTTTTACTAAATAAATGTAAATAATACTGCCCTGTAGTTTCATCATATTGCCATGCACTACCGCTAAATGTTGATCTTAAATCATTTGGTTCTTCTCCATTTACTGGATCTCTCCATATATAATAATCTCTATAAGGATTATCTTTTGATTTCTTAGCTTCGATGAACCATTTATGTTCGTCAGAAGTATGGTTTACAACTAAATCCATAAGAATTTTTATTCCTCTTTTATTTCCTTCCTCAATAAGATCATCCATATCTTCCATTGTTCCAAATTCATCCATTATATCTTCATAATCGCTTATATCATATCCATTATCATCGTTTGGTGATTTATATACTGGAGATAACCATATTACATCTATCCCCAATTCTTTCAAGTAATCTAACTTCTCTATTATTCCTCTTAAATCTCCAATTCCATCTCCATTAGAATCATTAAAACTCCTAGGATATACCTGATAAACAACGCTTTCTTTCCACCATTTTTTATCCATGACTTATTCTCCTTTTAATATTACTTATTTTATTTCGTTTAAATGCATTTTTATTATTTAACAGCTCCAGTGACAATACCATTTCTTATCCATTTTTGCGCAAAGATGTATACAATAAACATTGGTAATAATGCTAGCAAGTATGACGCAAAAGCCAGATTATAATTTGTAGTAAATTGAGACTGGAATACGTATTGAACTAAAGGCAATGTAGCCATTTCTGGCTTACCTAAGATAATAAGTGGCAACATGAAATCATTCCATGTCCACAAACAAGTAGTAATTGCAACCGTAGCATTAATAGGTTTTAGTAAAGGGAAAATTATTCTCCAAAATACTTGAAATGTAGAAGCACCATCTATTGTTGCTGCTTCTTCAAGTGAAACTGGAATTGATTTAATATAACCTGAATATAAAAATATATTAAAAGGTAGTCCAAATACAACGTATAAACATATTATTCCAATTATATTATCCATGTTTAATATATTTACTTGTTTTACAAGAGGCAGCATAATTATTGGAAATGGTACAAACATAGCACTTAAAAAGTAATAGTATAATGCATTAAAAAACTTTTTCTTTCTATTTCTAGCTATGGCATATGAAACCAAAGAATTTGAGAGTATTGTAAGAATTAATACCGAAATTGTTATTGTTAAACTGTTTTTTAGAGCATCAAAGAAATTTGTCATTTCAATGGCTTCAGTAAAATTTTCAAAACGCAATGCCTTTGGAAATGATAAAGCACTTGGTACCATATCTTGTGGAGATTTTACAGCTATTAATATTGTTAGATACAATGGAAATATTATAGCCACCAAAGCTCCTGCTATCATAAGCGTAGTTACTATCCAATTGGTTTTGTTTCTCCTCATAGTACTTTTTCCTCCCTCTTTTCAAGGACTCTAAGCTGAAATAATGATATTGCTACAATTACGATGAAGTAAATAACAGCATTTGCAGATTGATATGCAAAACTTCCTTGGTTAAATCCTCCGTTATAAATTACATAAGATATTGATTGAGTAACAGTTCCAGGTCCTCCTCCTGTCATAGCTACAACCTGATCAAATACCATTAAAAATCCTTTCATACATAAAACCATGTTAATTGTGAAAAATGGTGCTATTAATGGAAATGTTATGCTTTTAAATCTTTGCCATGAACCAGCACCATCAATATCACAGGCTTCGTAAACATCAGTATCAATTGTCTGAAGTCCAGATAAATATATTATTGTATTAAAGGCTATTGATTGCCATGCTGCTACAAACACTATTCCAAGCCATGCAAGCTTTTCATCACCTAATATGTTTTTACTAAGCATAGAAATGTTCATAGTCTCTCCAATGTTTGGTATAACATGAGCAAATACAAAATTGAATATAAATGCCACTATTAAAGTTCCTAATATATTAGGAATAAAATATATTGACTTTAAGGTATTTTGAAATTTGATTTTTGAGTTTAAGCCTACAGCAATTAAAAGACTTAATATGTTTACTATAATTGTAGTTATAATTGCAAATTTGAAAGTAAAAATGTACGCATGCATAACATTACTATCTTGAAACACTGCAATATAGTTTTTTAATCCAACAAAACTCCAATCACCATATCCTTTTGAATTGGTAAAACTATAAAATACACCTTCTAAAAGAGATAATGTATGAAATATAAAGAATAACAAAACTGCTGGTATAGTCATAATATAAAAAGCTTTTTTCTTCTTCAAAACCTTCAGCCCCCTATTATTTTTTCATTTGACAAATAAATATTATTAACATATAACATAGGTTGTCCTAAAATCAGTCTATTTTCCTAAAAATATTATTTTTCATGTTTATAAATAAATATCGAGCTACAGCCATCTTTTAGGACATCCTTATACCTTTTATTTTCTCTTATTTATTGCTTGCTATTAGCTTTATCGTATTCAGTATCAAGTTGTTTTAAGAATTCTGCCTTATCTTTTTTACTATAGAACCCTTGAACTAAACTTGCTGCATCAAATGAGCTTGGATAGTAGTGATCAGGGAAAACACCAATTTTTCCATTTTTAAAGCTTTCTTGTACATCTGTTACACTTTGATCATCTTGTGTAACATCTTTAACTGCAGAAAATGCAAATTGATCTTTTATATATTTTTGAGCATTCTCCTTTTCAGTCATAAATTCTATGAATTTTTTTGCTTCATCAGAATGTTTTGACTTACTTGTTATTCCAAATAACACATCTATACCAGATACTATATTATTTTTAGATGGATCATTACTTGCAGGTAATGGGAACATACCTAGATTTATATTAGGATTTGCTTTTTTTATTTCACTAATAGCCCAGTTACCTTGTAAATACATTGCTGATTTACCTTGTGCAAAGGCTGCATTACCATCATTGTATGATACTCCTAAAATATCTTCTTGCCCAAGAGTTCCTATATTCTCCATTTTGTCCACTATTTCTCCATGTGTAGCTTCAAAAGTTGTTTTTCCTGCTTTTTTATCAGCTAAGAAATTACTAGGCTCCAAGTCACTAGCTATGACATTCCAGAAACACATTCCAGTCCACGCATCTTTAAGTGTCAAATAAAGTGGTAATTGACCTGCATCTTTAATCTTTTTCGATACAGCCATAAATTCATCCCATGTTTTAGGAATTTGCAATCCTAGCTTTGAAAATATATCTTTATTGTATAGAACGCCATCAGCATTAGTAGCATATGGAACTCCATATATCTTTCCATTATCATTACTTGCTATGCCATGAAGCATATCTAAATATGGTTTTTGTATGTTTTCAATAATGCCATCATTAGTAAGATCAACAAGGGCATTTGCATCTACTAGTGCACCATAGTTTACATCTGCACCTAAAGCTACTAAATCTGGCATATCATTTTTAGCAAGTCTTGTTTTTAAAACAGTACCAGCATTTGCAGGTGAATTAATTGAAATTTCAATATTAGGATTCTTTTCTTGAAATTCATTTGCTAATGATTGTAATATTGTTTTATTTTCTGCCTTAGTTGAAAATAACTCTAATTTTACTTTTCCATTTTCTGTGCTGCCTCCCTTAGAACCACATCCTGCTAATAATGAAGTTCCAATTACTGCACTAATAGTAATTGACATTAGTAATTTTAATTTTTTATTCATTTCTCTTCCCCCTACTTTGTAATTTCAGTATACGATTACGTAGATTTAATATTATATTAACTATACTATTTTAGGCACATCAGCCTTAAGAAGTACATTTTAATATCTTTTTTTGTTTGTTAATACTTAATCGTTTACGTAAACTATAAAAATTTACGTAATATTTTTCTCAAATCTTATATGAAATTATATTACAAAGTTTTAAACTTAGAATTGTATATAGAAACTTGTAATATAGCTTCATATCATTTTATAAATAATCATTGAATATCTTATATTCCTATAATAATTTATATATTACTATTAACTTTCTACATTTAAATCATAACTGAGTATTTAATATCTTATATCTTTAAATGTAGATTTATTAGTGCAGTCTATATATCTTTAATTTTTTTAACTGTCTCTCTTTCTATAATTTCAAATGGCATTATTATGCTTTCAACTTTTTCGTTGTATGATATTCTTTTTATTAACATTTCAACAGACTTTTTCCCCATATCATATAAAGGTTGCGCTACTGTTGTTAAAGGTGGATATGACATCTCAGCTATATTTGTGTTATCATAACCTACTATAGATAGATCATCTGGTACTTTTAAACCATTCTTATGTGCTACTGATAATGCTCCAACAGCACAATCATCAGATGCCGCAAAAACAGCTGTAAATTTCTCACCTGTCTCTAGAAGTTCATTCATTCCTTCAACACCATCTATAAATCCAAACCCTTTTTCTTTAATAAGATTTTTCTTTATGGATATGTTATTATCTCTTAATGCTTGCAAAAATCCATTTAAACGTGGCACTCCTGCTATAGGGTCTTCAGTCGGTCCAGATATAATTGCTATCTCTTTATGGCCATTTTCAATTAAATATGATGTTGCTGAATAAGCAGCTTGATAATCATCAACCTTAACATAAGGTAATGAATACTTGTACGATAATCCTGAAACAAGAACTGTTGGAATATGTGAGTCTATTATTCTTTTGCATAAAGTATCATCTGGAGGTATGCTACAAACAATTAATCCATCTACCTGTCTTTCAGATAATACCTGAAGATATTCTGACATTCGCTCCCACTTATCTCCACCATTACAGATTATAACGCTGTAATTATTGCGTTGCGCAAAATCTTCTATTCCATTTAAAATTTCTACATAATATGTAGTGCTTATCTTAGGACGTAACACTCCAATAGTTCGTGTTTCTTTAACCTTGAGATTTCTCGCAATTGCATTTCTTTGATAACCAAGTTCATCCATAGCTTCAATTACTTTTTTTCTAGTCTCTTCTGAATAACCATCTAGATTATTTATTATCCTAGAAACTGTGGCAACAGAAACATTGGATTTCTTAGCGACATCTTTAATTGTGGGTCTTTTAATATTACTATTCATAACATATTCCTCTTTTTCAGTAAACGTTTAAGTAATTAAATCTTATCATAATTGGATTTAATTGTCTATATCTTCGTATAATATTTTTTTATATTTTTAATTTCTATATAAAATTAGCTGTTTTTATATTATACGTTTACTAAACAATGAACGCTTAAATCTTCTTACAAAATATGGCTTTAAACTTCACTTAATATCTTGCAGAGCTATCAATTCACCACTATACTATATTATGTGAAGTATTTTTGGCATGTGCTAAAGCGTATTCAAAATAGCAGGCAATAGCCAGTCTATTTTATATATAGAGTCCAGACTCTTAAAATATAAAATCTATAAGAAATTACGAGTTTCTTAAGAGAATGTTTTAGAGTCCAAGTATAAAATATTCATAGCAAATTTGGACATGTTATTTCATGTATCTAATAAGAATTCGGCGAAATGAGAGGGAGATTTATGAACAAAAAAGATATATTAGAATTAAAAAGACGTTTAAAAAAAGATGACTGTACATTTACTAAAATGTGTGGTTGTTATGTAGATGGTCAAAAAGATATTGTATTAAAATTTAAAGAAACTTTTTTAAATCTAAGAGAGGAAGAATTCTTTAAATATTTAGAAATTGCCAAGAAAACACTATCTGGAACAGTTGGAAATAACATTCTTGAACTTAACTTTCCTCTTGATGAAGAAGGCATAGGTGGCAGACAGCTTTCCTTAATGGAGCTAAAAAAAAGTAAATTAAAAGATGATTCTATGCTCGATAGCTTTTATAAAATGATTATAAATAGTTATGAATATACTGGTAACTTTCTAATACTCGTTTTTCACGATGCCTATGATGTTATGACAAAAACTACGGATAACTCAAAATTAGATGAATCTGAAGAGGTATATGAATATATATTATGTGCAATCTGTCCAGTATCACTTTCAAAACCAGCTCTTGGATATCTTGAAGATGAAAATCGAATTGGAGCTCGTATTAGAGATTGGGTAGTTGGTCCACCAGACCTTGGATTTGTATTTCCAGCATTTATAGATCGTAGTACTGATATTCATTCTATTATGTATTACACAAAAGATGCAAAAGATCCTCATCCCGAATTTATGGAGGAAGCTTTAGGTTGTAGTTCAAAACAAACAGCTACTGAGCAAAAAGAAACATTCCAAAATATAATTCGTAAAGCTGCTGGAAGTGATGATGAAAAATCAGAGCATTTATTTATGGAAATTCAAGAAACTCTCAATACTATAGTAGATGATCATACTACTGTTAACGGCAAAAATGCTGAGCCTATAGTTTTGAGTAATGATAATATTCAAGATATTTTAATCGAAAGTGGAGTTCCTGAAGAGATCACTGCAAAGATTGAAAAATCATATACAGAAGCATTTGGAGATACTCCGCCTGTAGCAGAAAATTTAATTGATAAAAAAGCACTTGCAGCAAATGAACAAAGAAAAAAGGAAGAAAAACTTGAAAAGAAAGTACGCATATTAGAAGAAAGACTTGAAAAGACAAAACTGGATGCTTTAGCAGATTCAGAGAAAGAAGCTGCTTTAGAATCAGAAACTGAATCAGCTTTGAATAAGATCTTAGAGTCAGAGCCTAATTCTGCTTTAAAGACAGAATCTGATACCATCTTAGAAGTGGCTTCTGACTCTAATTTAGATGAAAATCTTGATTCAGAAACAGCATCTGATGCAAATAATACTGAAAACACTGAAATAGAAACTGAGATTAGCGATGCTCCAAATTATGATATTGTACTTAATGTAAAACCTCAAAAAGTATCTCAAATAAAATCACAAATAATAGACGGAAAGAAATGTATTATAATTCCTATAGATGATGATGAACAAGCTAAAGTAAATGGCGTTAATGCTTTGCTTTAACTTACTGCAAATAATACTTTTCTCATTTAAATAGCCATAAAGATCCTGATTAAGGGTCTTTATGGCTATTATAATCTATATATAATTCAGTAATGAGTTTATATTTAAAATTCGGGAAGTTATATACCTGATTAAACCTAAAATATAGAGGCTTGATTCTAATACATATAATATGATTCAATATTCATTACTTTATATACATTCCACCAGGAGTTTCTGATAAATTAACTATGATATTTTTCTTTTGAGTATACGCTTCTAATATAACTTTGTGAGTTTCCCTGCCTATACCAGATTCTTTGTATCCACCAAATGTTGCACCTGCTGGGAAAGTATTATAAGTGTTAACCCATATACGTCCAGTCCTTATTTCTTTAGCAACTCTTATAGCACGATTTAAGTTAGTAGTAAATACTCCACCACCTAAACCATATTCACTATCATTTGCCATAGCAATGACTTCTTCTTCTGTCTTAAATTTAATTACAACTCCAACTGGCCCAAATATTTCTTCTCTAGCTATTCTCATATCATTAGTAACATCTGTAAGTAAAGTAGGTTTCATAAAGTATCCATTCTTAGCATCACCCTCAATGAATCTTTCCCCTCCTGTCGCTACTTTTGCGCCTTCTTTTTTACCTATTTCTATATATTTAAGAATTTTTTTAAGTTGAGATTCACTAACTTGCGCTCCCATTTGAGTATTAGGATCTAATGGGTTTCCAACTTTGACTTTTTCAAAAGCAGCAATTGCTTTTTCCATAAATTCATCATAAAAATCTTCTTGTACAAATATTCTAGAACCTGCAGAACAAACTTGTCCTTGGTTAAATAAAATTCCCAATTGAATACCTTCTAATGCAATGTTCATATTTGCATCACTAAAGAAAATATTAGCTGACTTTCCTCCAAGCTCTAAAGTTGCAGGAATAATACGTTTAGCCGCAGCAAGTCCAATTTGTCTTCCAACTTCTGTAGATCCTGTAAATGCTAATTTATCAAGTCCTTCATGATTTTGCAGATATTCACCGCTCTTTGATCCTTTTCCTGTAATAACATTAATTACACCACTAGGAACAATATTTTGTATTAGTTTCATAAGCTCTAATACGCTTAATGAAGTAGTACTTGATGGCTTAAATACTGAAACATCCCCAGCTGCTAACACTGGAGCTAACTTCCAAGCCGCCATTAAGAATGGAAAATTCCAAGGAACTATTTGCCCTACAACACCAATTGGCTCACTTAATATTAAATTTAAAGTATTTTCATCTATCATTGTTGCAGAACCCTCATCAGCACGAATAACACCTGCAAAATATCTAAAGTGATCTGCTGCTAATGGAATATCTGCTCCTGTTGTCTCTCTAATTGGTTTTCCATTATCTAAAGTTTCTACTGTAGCTAAGTATTCTGCGTTTTCTTCAATAATATCAGCAATTTTATTTAATATATTTGCTCTTTCTACAACAGTAGTTTTGCCCCATGTAGCAAAGGCTTGTCTTGCAGAATTAACAGCATCATCTACATCTTTTTCTGTAGCATCTGCAATCTCAGCTAAAAATTCCCCATTAGCTGGATTATAAGTCTTTATTGTAGTTCCATCTGAAGCATCTCTCCATTCTCCATTAATAAATAATCTATATCTATTTTCTAATTTAACATTCATAATAAACACCTTTTTTCCTCATATAATCGATCTTTTATAATTTTATTATAGCACTAAATTAATTGTATTCAATATAAAATAATTATTTAACAATAATAATTATCCATATAATTATTGGTAAATATTGAAATCACATGGTGTTCCTGTATAATATTATAAAATTTTTTTATTTAAAGACAAAAAAGTATAATATAAAACAAACACTTTGTTAAGAATTTATTTTATATTATACCTTTCATATTTGAAAAAGGTGCTATATTTATTTCTTATTAATAATTAAAATTTAGCTCTCTTACTCTCTTTTCCTATTCCTTTATTAAAATGTCTAATGTATGTGCACTTGCTCCAAGCAACTCTGGTCTTTCACATGTAGAAAAATGATAGTTAATAAAAAGCTTAAATGTCTCTTCATCCATAGCATTTAAAACAGATCTCATGTAATTCGCTGGCCCATCTGCTGAGATTAATTTTATCCTTTTTAGTCTTACTTCTTCATTTAACTTATTGATATCTTCAATCCTTACATAATCATATAAATCTTTTGGTTCAGATATAACATGAAAATCATCAGTAAGCTTTCCATTTTCAATAGATGAACGAATATTATTTTCCTTAAAACCATATGTTATTACGCTATATTCATTCATGCAATAAGCTACTAAGATAACTCCTCCAATTTTTGTTACTCTCTTCGCCTCTTGTAAGGCTTTTGCTTTATCCTGAAAATTGTATAAGTGATACATCGGTCCAAATACCAATGTCATATCAAATGTATTTTCTTCAAATCTTGATAAATCTAATGCTGTCCCTTGATATGCTTTTACTGAACTTCCTTTTGATTTCAAAATACCTAGATTATGCTTTACAAGCTCAATTGCTGTAACATCATACCCCTCATTTGCTAGCTCCACAGAGTATCTTCCTGTTCCAGCACCAACATCTAAAATTTTGGAACCATTATTCTTTTCTAGATACTCATGAATATATTTCATAGAAGTTAAAAACTCAACTTGTGCATATTTTCTAGTTAATCTTTTATCTTCACAAAATTTATTATAGTATTTCTCTAATTCCATTGTCATCTCTTTACGTTCCTCACCTATCATTTATTAGAAATTATTAAATATAAATATTAATTTCTTTCCTGATTTCTAACAACTATTATACTATATATTGCAACTATTAAAAATATAGATTTATTCTTTAATATTCTCCTTGGAAACTATTATGGTTTTAGGTTCTAGATGTTCTTGAAGTCCGTATATGCCGCATTCTCTACCAATTCCAGACTGTTTAAATCCACCAAATGGTGCTTTCATCTCAAGCATAACATCATTTATATAAATTGTTCCTGCAGCGATTTGAGAAGCAATTTGATTCGCCTTTTCTATATTAGAAGAACTTATATATGCCCCTAAACCATATACTGTGTCATTTGCAATTTCTACGGCTTCTTCTTCGGTTCTATAAGTCAAAATAGATAAAACTGGGCCAAATATTTCTTCTCTAGCAATAGTCATATCTCTAGTTACATTTGCAAAAACTGTTGGCTTTACAAAATTACCATTCTCCAATCCTTCTGGATGCCCTTCTCCTCCAACTATCAGTTCAGCACCTTCTTCTATACCAATCTTAATGTATCGTTGAACATTATTATAGTGATTTTCATTTATCATAGGCCCTATAAACGTATCCTCTTCCCATGGATATCCTACCTTGGTATTTTCAACAGCTTTTTTAATAAGTTCTTTAACTTCACTAAGACGGTATTCTGGAACCAATAGTCGGCTTCCAGCAATGCACATTTGTCCATTATTTCCGAAGCAGCTCATAATTGCACGTGGAATAGCTTTTGTAAAATCAGCGTCATCAAGAATTATATTTGGTGATTTTCCTCCCAATTCAAGAATTACTCTTTTCATTGTATCAACAGCACCATGATGAATAATCTTAGCAGTTTTAGTAGAGCCAGTAAAAGAAATCATTGCAACATCTGGATTACGAGTTAATTCAGCACCGACCGAACTTCCTAGGCCATTAACTATATTAATTACACCTGATGGTATTCCTGCTTCATGGAAACATTCAGCCAAAATTTGAGTTTGGATAGCGCAAAATTCACTAGGTTTTATAACTACTGTACATCCTGCTGAAATAGCTGTAGCCACTTTTATAGCTATCTGAGAATTGTTTGCGTTCCAAGGGGTAATCAAAGCAATCACTCCTACAGGTTCAAGGACAACCTTGGCTTTACCAATATACTTAGTGAACTCAAACTCTTCCATCACTTCCTTAGCCCAGAGAAAACTATTAGCAGTAAGTTGAGTTCTGCCTGCTGCTGCCTTAACTGCCGCACCATATTCTTCTACGCATGCTTGAGTTAACTCATCAGCCCTCGAGATTACAGCATCATATAACCTTTTAAGCATATCACTTCTCTCTTCTAATGTAGTTTTGGAGAATGTTTTAAATGCTTCTTCAGCAGCTGCAATAGCCTTTTGTGTATCAACCTCATTTCCTAAGATTACACGTCCAATTATTTCTTTTGTTGAAGGATTTATAATATCCATTGATTCTGTTCCATTAGGTTTTATAAATTCTCCATTAATGTAAATTTTGTCAATTACTTTAATCTTTTCATTATTCTTCATTCCATTGCCTCCAAATTGAATTTCATATTTCTATATGCTATAATCACTTTAATACATTCAAGTAACTTTAAGTCAAGAAATTTTAGGAGATTTTTTATGGAAAATTTTATTTATGGATCCGACCCCAAATATACAATTAATGAAGTTTCTAAAATAACTAAACTATCTAAACCTACTATTCGTTATTATGAAGATATCGGATTACTCCAAGGAATAGCTCGAGATAAGAATAATATTCGTTTATTTTCTGATGATCAAATTATGCGATTACGAATGATTCAATGTATGCGAAGTACAGGAATGGGAATTGATCTAATTCGCCATTATATTGATCTATCTAATGAAGATAAAATGGGACTTAAAGAACGTTATTCCATTGTTTTAGAACAAGAGGAAATACTTTTAGCAAAAAAGGAAGAGATTGAAAGACAATTAGCTTTCATTGAACATAAAAAACATACTCTAAAGGAAAAGCATAATAATAAAAAAATCACCCACTAAAATCTAAACTTTAGATTTTAGTGGGTGATATGAAGTTAATGTAAAGTTCAAATTAATAAACCAACTATTAATTGATTTGATGATATTTTATAAGTCAATATAACTATAATTCCCTATTATCTTATAATTGTCACTGCATTTTCCTTCAATACTTTTTTCTCTGGCTTAATACCATCTATATAACCAATACAAATAGACCCACAAACCTTATGTTTTTCTGAAATTCCTAAGCGTGTAAGTAACTTTCTTACATTTTCATCATTGTCAAACCATGTTAATTGATTTATCCAACATGCTCCAAGTTCCAAGTAATTTGCGGCTAAAAGCATATTTTCTATAGCACAAGCACTATCTGCCATTGCATTACTATAGTTAGACTCATTCGATACTATAATCAATGTTGGAGCGTTGTAATAAAAATTGTAGTCATCTTTCTTCGATGCAACTTTACCTGCTTTTTTACTTTTATAGGTATTTTCATCAACTTCAAGCTTTTCAAAAGCTTCTTTAATATATCTATTTAACTCTAAAAGAATTTCTTTATTTTGAACTACAGTAAATTGCCATGTTTGAGAGTTACCTCCACTTGGTGCATGTTTTGCTGAATCTAAGATTGTAAATAGTTCCTCATCTTTTATTTGTTCCTCTTTGTATTTTCTTATACTTCTTCTTGATTTTATATTTTCAATTACATTTTCCATATTAATCCTCCTTGTATAATCTAGTTGTAACATTTGATAGAAAACTATTTATCTTTCTAACGAACATTACACCTCTTATTATTTTTAATATTCTAATTTATTACTTTGCCTACGCCCCGATAGGGAATATGCATTTCATATCTTAAATAGTTTTTTATTTAAATTCCTTAAAGGAATCTAACCAAGTTTTATATAGTCTAGTATAATACTCCTGAATAGAAGATAGATGTAAACCTCCTGGGAGGTCTTTTAGAACCTATACCCGTAAAAAAGCGTATCATTTCATCAGGTAGAATTCTATGTTTAGCTGGTTGGGTTTCCCTTCGGGAATTACCCGTGTCACAAACAAGGTTATAAGCTATCTGACAGAGTGGAAGTTCTATTCTATATCTAAAATTTAATTTAAGGAGATATATACAATGTCTAATTTTTTTTATAGTCCTGTAATAGGAATTGATGTTTCAGCTGATTTTTCATATACTGCAATACTCGCACCGAATGGTGATATTTATAAGAAGTCATTTAAAATAAAGCATGATCTCAATGGCTTCAACCACTTAGTTAATGAAATAAAAAAAGTGGAAGAAGAGTTTAACATGAAAACTGCAATTTTCATGGAGTCCACTGGCGTGTACCATTTATCTCTTTTCCACTATCTTAATAAATATTTCGATAACACATTTGTTATCAATCCACTCGTTACTAAGTCTAACAAAAATGGCGACATAAGAAAAGTGAAAAATGATAAAAAAGACGCTTTATCTATTGCAACAATAGGAAAATTTCAAAACATTAAGTTATCACAACAACTTAGCCTTGATATTTTTCTTCTGAAAAATCTTGTAAGAGAGTATTACAAACTTACAGATACTAGCTCTACTTTTAAGAAAAAATTATCCGCTGATTTAAGAGTTATTTTTCCTGGCTATAATACTATATTTTCAGATTCAACATCTAAAAGTTCAATTGAGCTTTTAAGTCAATATCCAACGCCACAATCAATTTTAGAGGCACCTAAGGAAAATATAATTAAGATTTTCCTTGATAGCTCTAAAAAGGGCATTATCTGGTCGGAAAATACATATTCCAAATTATTTAAGGTTGCTAATGAAGCTAAAATAATTGGCTTACCGTTAGACGGTTTAGCCGTCAAAATAGCCAGCTCTATAACATTAATAAAAACTATTCAATCAGAGATTGATATATTGTTACAGAAAATTAACAATTTTATACAGTCTGAAACTTTTCCTGAATCTATTAGAGCTAATATTGAACTAATTGATTCAATTCCTGGCATAGGGCAATTAACTGCTATTACTATAATAGCTGAAATAGGTGATATTGATGGTTTTCTTAAGCCCAAACATCTTGTAGCTTTCTTTGGTATTGATAGCTCAGTTAATCAATCAGGTAATTTTAAAGGCGATGATAATAAAATTTCAAAAAGAGGAACTCGAATCGGTCGAAGAGCATTATATTCTGTTGCACTAGCTTCAATCCGTAACAATCGTAATGGAGTTCCTATAAATAAAGTCCTATTAGATTATTATCAAATAAACCTTAAAGGCAAAAAGCCTAAAATCGCCTTAGTCGCTATAATGCATAAAATTATAAACTACATTTTTGCTGTTCTCCGAAATCAAACTCCGTTTGAGCAAAGAGATCCCAAAATACATAAGCAAATGTTCCTAGAAAATAACTCTTTAAACAAAGTCGCTTAATTTTATTCCAATTTCTGTAACCGTTCGTGTTTTGAAACGGTTTGTTTGCCATACTCTTTTTCCAAAAACTATTTTTTTTAAAATTAACTTGACTATTATTAGCTGGTCTTTTTAATAATTATATTCCAAGTCTAATTCAAATAAAATGCTAATCTTGGATATTAGAAAAGTGATTAAAACCTTGCAATCACTTTTCTTTGCCTATTTAATGATATCTAAAGATATAAATTACTAAATAATGTGCCATAACCTATGCCATATCGACTCTTTCTTTAATATTCTCTCCTCTTTTAGAATATAAAAGAAATAAACTTAACCCTAGTGCAACTACAAAGAAAATTGTAAAAAATCTGAAACTGGAATCTATAGACTTAACTAAATTTCCACTTATATTTACATTAGAAAAGCTTCCTAAACCTATAATTGCCTTAGAGACTACATCCGCAGGTATAATAACTTCTATTGTTAATATGGCTAATGTCTGACTTAATGCTTTACCAACATTCATTATAGTATAATGCATCCCTGATGCTGAACCAGATTGTTCTTTAGGCACTGCTGACAATACAGTTTTCGCTAACGACGGCCAAGCTAAGCCATTTGCTATTGATAATAATATTAGTGGTGTAACTATAGCTTTAACTGATAGCTCTCCCCCAAGATTTCCAAGAAAGAATATCCCTATAATAAGAAATACTATACCAAATGTAAGAGTCTTTAATGATCCGATATTATCTACAAGTTTACCTGCAAATGGACCTAATATAAGTTGTGGTACAGATAGTGAAATCATCAATAGCCCTGACATAGTTGGACTCAAATGTAATGCACTTTGCAAATATATACTCAACAATAAAGGTAATGAAAAATATGCAATACAATAAAATAATGTAATTACAAGTCCAATTGAATAATTTCTATACAAAAACAGCTTGAAATTAAATAATGGATTTTCTACACGTAATTCTGTGATTATAAATGCAACCCATAATAAAATTGTAACTATACATAGCCCTAAAGTTTTATATGATACCCATCCTAATGATTGTCCTTCTGAAAGTACTATCATCGTTAATATTAAACCTAAGCTAAATGTTAATATCCCAATCCAGTCATTTTTTTGATTAATATTAGGTTTAGTCTCTTCCATTACTAAAAATGCTCCAATTATGCAAAGAAGTACAAAAGGTACTGTAATAAAGAATATTGATCTCCAACCAAAGCTACTAATTAAAGCACCACCAGCTACTGGTCCAATTATTGCTCCAATAACCCATGAAGTAGCATTAATACTCAAGGCTAGCCCAAGCTCATTACTATGAAAAGTCTTAATTATAGTTGGAGTTGCAGTTGCCATAGCTAATGCTGCTCCACCTCCTTGAATTAACCTATATAAATTTAAAGTTAATCCTGAGTCTGCAATTCCACAAAGTATTGTACCAACTGCAAAAATTATAAGTCCTAACATGAAAATACGCTTTGTTCCAACTGTATCTGCCCATTTTCCAGCAGGCAATATTAAAACTGTACTTGCAATAATGTAACCAGTAATTATCCACAATCCAGTAGTTACTGAAATATTTAATCCTTCCATCATATTAGGCAAACCTATTATTACAATAGTAGAATCTAAATTTGTAATAAATGAAACTAATGTAACAACAAGTAGAATGCTCCATTTGTGTGATTTAGAATTTGTCATATAATCTCCTTATTTATAAATGGAATAAATTTTCGAGTGTAGATAACCCCTTATATGATTAATCCCATCGAAGCCATTTAATTTTGTTTTCTATACATAGTTTACAAGAGATTATATATCATGTAAAATGATTATATAAGATATCAAGATTCACTTTTAGTGATTTATATATTGGGGTGATAAAATGGAAAGTAGTGAATTAAGAATTTTCAGAGCTGTTGCTCAAGCAGGCAGCATAACAAAGGCTGCGCAGGCTCTGGGATATGTTCAATCTAATGTTACAGCTAGAATTCAACAATTAGAATCCGATTTAAATACACAACTCTTTTATAGACAGCGAGGTATGATTTTAACTCCTACAGGTGAGAAATTATTAGCTTATGCCGAAAAAATCATTTATTTATTGGATGAAGCTGATAAAGCCTTAAATGATTGTTGCGATCCTTCAGGAAGTTTATCAATTGGTGCTGTTCACACAGTATCTGCAATACGTCTTCCTGAAATCTTATCTCAGTATCATAAAGCTTACCCTAAAGTTGATCTATCTCTTATAACAAGTCAATCAGATGAACTTATTTATAAAATAAAACATTTCCAGTTAGATGGAGCTTTTGTCAAAGCTCAGTCCTTTAGTGATGAGAATATCGTAAGTGAACTTGTAGTCGAAGAAACCTTAGTACTAATATCAAGTCCTAAATATGATAATATAGAAGATCTATATTCAAAACCATTTTTGATGAGTACAGCAGGATGTCCTAATAGAACACAACTTGAAAACTGGCTCAAATCCAAAAGCATTCATAATATTCGATATATGGAATTTAATAATTTAACTTCTATTATTGAAGGCGTTATTGCTGATCTTGGTGCATCATTTGTACCAAAGTCCACTATTGAAGATTATGAAAAGAAAGGACTTCTAAAATCATTCCCAGTGCCCGATAAATATAATACTACAAAAACATTTTTTATAAGGCGTAAAGATTCTTTAATGACTAACTCACTTTCAAAATTCATTGAAATGACCGAGCTAAATACACCATATAAAAGAACTTAAAATATTAGCTAAATCCCCCCATGAAAAATCAGAATTTCGTGGGGAATAGTTATGATTCCCACCCTTGCACGTAAATCAAATATTAAGTCGTATTTTTCTTTTTGAGCTAAAAAGAAAAATCACTAAATACACTTTCGCCTTTACCTAAAGGCTTTCTATCTCCTTCATAAAAACCGAATTCATCATCATTTTCCTCATCGGTAACCTCAATATCCGTATTTTTCCTTATATCTTTCTTCGGCTTCTTATTTTTATTCATTACTAAAGGTACAGGGATATTGTCTTTCAGTCCGCTATTAATTTTTACCGTGCTTATTATGTTCTTATTATCGCTGATTCCTGCATTTTTAATTTCTATATTATTCTTAGTATCAATTGCATTCTCCATATTACACATATTGTTGTCTTTCTGCTTCTGTTTTTGAATAATTTCATTGCCAATCTCTTCTTCAACATCATGTTTTTCATCATAGATATTTTCAACACTTTTAGTTTCTTCGCTTTTTAACTTACTATCCTTTTTACTCATTTTTTCTTTATTCTCATCAATATCTTTTACCTTTACTTTGATATTTTGATGCTTTGCAAAATTCTTTACTTTATAAACATTTTCTTCAACAACTTCAACCATTTCTAAGTCTATAAATGTATCTAATGCCAGTTTTACTTGACTTTCATCTCTATTAAATTCTATAGCTAAAGTCTTTAATGTATATGGAATGTTTTTTGACATATATAAGTTGCCATCTAGATTAACTTTCCCAGCTAAAATTACAATTCTGGTCCAAATATAATAAATAACATCTCTTTCTGGCATTCTATCAATTATTTTAAATTTTGTATCCTCATACATATCAACTCTGAATCTTACATATCTTCTCTCTTTCATCTTAATCGCTCCTCCTAAAAATTTTTATTTTTCTATTCTTTTCAATTAAGATATATGTCTCAATTCATAAAATAACAGAATATCTATAAATTTTTTTCTAAAACTTTTTGAAAACTAAAATAACCTTAGAAATAACTAAAAAACACGAAAATCTAAATTTTGATATGCTCCCTTTATAGTAGACAGTTAAAATAATAAAACTGTTTCTATAAAGGGGGTATTTTAATGTCAAGAAAAATGAAATGTTCTTTAGAAGAGAAAGTGAAAGGAATTACAGAATATCTATTAGGAGAAAAAGCAGTTGTACAGATATGCGATGAGTTGGTAATTCATAGTGCCACTTTTTATGACTGGTTAAAAATATATAATGATGTTGGTGAAGCAAATTTAATAGTTTCTACAAAAAACAAATATTATTGCGATTCGCTTAAACTTAATGCAGTTAAAGATTATCTAGCTGGAAAAGGCTCTTTAAGAAATATATGCTGCACATATGAAATTTCATCTCCTCGTGTTCTCAGAGATTGGATTAAGAAGTATAATGGTCATAAAACAATTAAATCTCATAATAAGCAAGGGGATAGAATTATGACTAATGGAAGAAAGACTACTTATGAAGAAAGAATTGAGATTGTTGCATTCTGCATTTCGAATAATGATGATTATCAAGCTACTGCTGATAAATTTAATGTTTCTTATCAACAAGTTTATACCTGGGTAAGAAAATACAAAGCTAATGGATATGAAGAGCTAATAGACCGTCGCGGTAAGCGTAAAGATACTGATGAGATTACTGAGTCTGATAAATTATCCGCACAATTAAAACTTATTGAAGCAGAAAATAGACGTTTAAAGATGGAGATTGATTTCTTAAAAAAATTGAAGGAAGTAGAAAGAAGGCGATAAGCACTAAAAGACTCCAAGAATATAAATATATTTCTATAAAAGAATTACATGAAAAAAATGGCTATCCAATGGCTGATCTATGCAATTTAGCTGGGATTGCACGATCATCTTACTACAAATGGATTAACCGTTCAGAGACTGAATTAGATAAGGAAAATTCAATAATACTAAAAGAGATTGTTAAACTTTATGAAGATGTAAATGGTATCTATGGATACCGTCGGATAACAATGAATATAAATAGACTTCTGGATAAACAGTATAATCATAAACGAATTTATAGATTAATGAAATCTATTAACATGAGATCAGTTATAAGAAAAAAGAGAAAGCATTATATTCAAAGTACTCCACAAATTACAGCAGAAAACAAATTAAATAGAGAATTTTATGCAAAGAAACCAAATGAAAAATGGTTAACAGCTGTTACTGAATTTAAACTACTTAATGGTAAAAAGGCTTACCTTAGCGCAATATTTGATTTAGCTGATAAGAGCATTGTTTCTTATGTTGTTGGTCACTCAAATAACAATCAGCTTGTTTTTGATACATTTGATTTAGCAGTAAGTGCTAATCCGACTGCAAAGCCACTGTTTCATAGTGACAGAGGATTTCAGTATACTAATAGGACTTTCAAAGCTAAACTTGATAAAATCAAAGCAACTCAAAGCATGTCACGTGTCAGCAGATGTATCGACAACGGACCAATGGAAGGTTTTTGGGGAACTCTAAAATGTGAGATGTACTATTTGCAAAAATTTTATACATATGAAGAATTGAGACAAGCAATTGATGAATACATAGTTTTCTATAATACAAAAAGACTACAGAAAAACTTAAAAGGTCTGACTCCAATTGAATATCGAAATCAGACCTTGGTTTCATAATTTTTTGTTTTTTCATCTGTCTACTTGACAGGGGGCAGTTCAATTTTAGATTCTCGTGTTTTTTTATGATATAGTTAATAATATTACCTTCAAAATAATCTTTTGCTACTAAATTAAATTGATGCTTTTCTTTAATTACATCTATTCATAAAATTATTTTTACTTAATATTATTGGAGTTACAGGTTCACCATAAAAATCTTCTGCCTCTCCAATTACTTTGCATTCAAATTTCATTAACATATTTAGAGTTGCATCTCTTGCTTCAATGTAAATTTCGTCAGTATAAGAATTAAAAATTTCTTTTAATGAAACTATAGCAAGCTTCTGACCAATTCCCATGCCTCTCAATCTTTTATCAACAGCAAATCTTCCCCAATGCCATTTATCTTTTTCTTTCCATGCTGATACTACGCCAATAATATCTTCTCCTACTCTTGCGCACCACCAAATTGGTTTTAAATTTTCACTCACTGGAACCAATTCTTCTGGAATGCTTTGCTCATTAGTAAATACTTCTGTTGCTAATTCAATTGCTTCTTTTATATAATTTTCAGAAATTCTTTCTATTAATATTCTAGAATCATTCTTCTTGAGATTGTTTTTTAATGCAAGAACGCGAAATAATCTAAATGCTCCCACAATATTTTCTGTATCTTCACTATCCCCTAAATTTAAAATTTCATTAATAAATTTATTTGCTTCATGGTCTCCACTATTTATAGCCTCAATACCTAATGGAAGAATACAAATATCTTTCATTCTTTTATCAGCTTCAGATTTCTTCAGCTCCAAATAATTTTTAGCCTCCAAATTATTAAGTATCCTGCTTAACGAAGCCTTATCAATACCTAAATTTATTAGCAATTCATTAAAAGGAGTTTTTCCATTTTGTTTTATGTAATTTAATATATGAGCTTGAGCCAGTGTTAATTCAGAATTTAGGCAATTGTGATTAAGCAGCCCTAATTCTCTCACAATTAATCTTACCTCTTTTCTAATTATCTCTTCGTTTCTCATATTCGCCTCCAAATTAATTGATATTATCAACAATTATAACTCACTTTCGTTTTTATTACAAGTTGACTTCATAAATCAATTTATAATTTACAGAGCTTTTATGACTATTACAGGAAAGAAATAACGTGCTACATTATTCTGAATTCTTATGCTAAAAATATGGCATAATTATGATTCCATTAAGAGCAATAAGCTTAATGATGAATATTATTTATTCTAAGATAAGCTGCTTTAATTTATTCTTTGTTTCATCATCTATAGGCATTTGAATGGTGATACTTGCTCCCTCTATTTCTGTGGACCTAAATGAAATATAACTTAGGTATAAATCCCCTACTAAAGGATGATGTAAAAGTTTTTGACCTTCTGGTGTTCCCATAATACCTTGATTATTCCACCATTTATTAAATAGAGGATCTTTTTCATTTAATTCATTTATAATTGCATTTATTGTATTATCATTCTCATAATAACCGTAATTTGCTCTCAATTGTTCAACACGTAATTTAGAATGCCCTTCCCAATTATCTAACAGTTCTTTTAGATAATCATCATTAAAAGCTCTCCAAACTGAGTTTCTTTCTTTTTCATCCATTTCTTCATAATTACCATAAACTTTTAGTGCCGCCATATTCCATCCAATCATTGTTAATTTACTATCAGTAACATAAGCTATACTTGGATTTTGATTGTCTAAGAATTTTTGTAATGTATTAGAAATAGCAACAGCTGCAAAGTCTTCTACAGGTAATTTCTTATCTGATAAATTAAATAAATATCTTTTTTCTTCATTATTTAATTGCAAAACCCTACTCAAGGAAAGTAACACATCTATTGATGGATTAACATCTTGTCCTTGTTCAATACGCACATACCAGTCAATACTTACTCCGGCTAAATCAGCGACTTCCTCTCTCTTTAATCCTTTCACCCTTCTTTTTTTATCAAATTTGAGTCCAAATTGTTCTGGTCTTAATGTGGATCTTTTCTTTTTTAAAAATAATCCAAGTTCTTTGCTTTTAGATATCATTATTACCTCCCCATCTCTATTCATATAAACTTTATTATTATATATGTTGTAATTCACAATGCACATTTCACAATCGCAGCTAAAATTCTTGCAATACTTTTAGAATTATGATTAAGGTCTGCTAAACATAGTATTATTAATCATATGATAACTTAGCTTCTATTTAAAATAATACTTTCATTATACACTATCTTCATAAGCTATAGAGAGGAAGATGTGAAAATGAATAGAGCTTTAGAAAACAAAAGTTTTTCAAACAAATTATTATTTATTTTATCAATTATTTGTGCAATTATGGTAGCTAATTTGTACTACGATCAAGTTTTATTAACCAATATTTCCAATGATTTTTTTATACCTGCTTCAGCATCTGGTAAGCTTGTAACAGCTATACAGATAGGATATACAATGGGATTGTTGTTCATTGTTCCACTAGGAGACAGGTATAGTAGAAAACTATTAATCATTTTAAGTATTATTTGTTCAGCTATATTATTATATTTAATGACTTTAGTCTCTACCTTTAATTTAATAGTAATTATAGGCTTTTTTATGGGGATTTCAAGTGTTTCAGCACAGCTTATAATCCCATTTGTTTCTTCAAATATTTCGTCAGAAAAACGTGGTATAATTGTTGGTCACTTATTAACCGGAGTATTTCTTGGAGTTTTACTCGGTAGAGTTCTAGGTGGAGTTCTAGGCCAACTAATTGGCTGGAGAGGAGTTCATGAATTTGCAGCAATAGTTTTATTAATTTTTGCAGTATACTTATTTTATTCTCTCCCAAATGATAATGTAAAAAAGGAAAGTTCATATAAAAATATCATACTATCTTTACCTCCATTATTAAAAAAAGAAAAAGTATTAAGAGAAACAATAGTTTTTGGTGCTGCTGCCTTTTGTGCCTTTAATATTTTTTGGGTTTCATTATCCTTTATTTTAGAAGGTTCTCCTTATAGTTATGGAAGTGCAATAGTTGGACTCTTTGGCTTTTTAGGTATAGCAGGTGCGTTAGCCGCTGGATTTTCGGGAAAACTTACAAATAGTAAAAAAGTAAGCTTATGGAACCTTTTTGCTTTAGCTATAATGTTTGTTTCTTTTTTAATCTTAGGTGTAGGCTGGTCCAAACTTATAATTATAATTCTCGTAACCTTTACTTTAGATGTTGGTTCAAGAATGAATATGTCTCTAAATCAAGGAAGGATTTATAAGCTTAGCCTCCAAAATCATAGCAGATTAAATTCTCTTTACATGGTTGGGTATTACTTAGGTGGGTCCCTTGGATCATGGATAAGTACCTCTGTATATCATTCATTTGGTGTTATTGGAATCACAATTGCAAGTTGCAGTGTACTTTTGATAGCATGTGTTTATTATTTAATCACTAATGGTCTCTTAAATAGAGAAAATAATACTAAATCCTCAAGTGCATTTACCCATGGAAATCAACCAACTCGTCAGTAATTTGTGAAATACTTTAAGACATAATCAAAAAAAATAACAAGCTCATATTCCCAAAAAATTATTTACTGCTAATAATGATAATACTGCTGTGATTATTTATCCTATGATAATTTATCATCTATTTAAAAGAATTCTTTAATTGTATAATGGATTAAAAAGAATTTACTTTCATTAATTTTGTATTGTTAAGCATATTATAGATATCTTTAATACGATAATACTATTAAATAAATCTTATTACTTAAAGGAATATGTTTAAATTAAAGGAGAAGATAAAAATGAATTTAATAACTGTAAATCAAGATAAATGTATTAAATGTGGTTTGTGCGTAAATGAGTGCCCAGAACGTGTATTAGAACCTAGTGAAAATGGACCTAAAGAAATTTGCGGTGAAGAGTGTATTTCCTGTGGTCATTGTGTAGCTATATGCCCAAGGGAAGCAATTGATAATATAAAAACACCATTAGCCAATCAAATCAGTTCAAAAAGATTTCCAAAACTAAGTCCTGAGGAAGCAGAAAACTTTCTTCGTTCAAGGCGTTCAATCCGCTCATATAAAGAGACTCCTGTCCCAAGAGAAAAATTAATAGATCTTGTGAATATTGCACATTTTGCTCCTAGTGGACATAATCTTCAAGGAATATCTTATACTATCATTGATGATAGAAAGATACTTGAGAAAGCTGTTAAAATTGTCATCGAAGAATTTGAAAAGGATAATGTATCGAGTGAATTCACAAAGCCATACCGTGAAAAAGGAATTGATACAATTTTGCGTGGAGCATCCAGCCTTGTCCTGGCAACTGCTGATTCAAACTTTCCACGAGGAAGAGAAAATTCAATCCTTTCATTAACATATTTAGAGTTATATGCGCCAACACTAGGCTTAGGATCATGCTGGGCTGGAATGTTTGAAAGAATTGCTATGAAAGATAATTCTCCATTACTTAAATTATTTAACATCCCTGAAAATAAGAAAATTACTGGTGCTATTATGGTGGGATATCCTAAATATACTTATCCAAGATTAGTTGATAAAAATCCATTAGAGTTTACTTTTGTAAATTAGCATTGCTCTATAAAATCAAGATAAATATTTGAATATTTTACATTAAAACAACCCACTAAAATCTACTATCTATTTTAGTGGGTTTCATGGTAGAAAGAAAAATGCAAGACAAAATACTCTTTGTTGCATAAGTTCAACTAAATTCAACTGTGAATATAAAACTCTATCTGAAAAGTTTTACTTTATAAACATGATGACTTCTTTAGTCGATCAGCTCTTCTTCTTAAATGTAGATTTCAGTGCTCGTTTTACTACATCAACAAAACTTAATGAATAAACCATATGATTTGGATCAACATAATTTCGAACAGTACGAAGCACTTTCTTTGCTTCTTTAGAAGAAAAAGTATATGTTCCATTTTTCTTCGTTCGAATTGCATATCGTGGAATCCATTTTCCCTTAAATAATACAGATGCAATCACATAGTCAACTTCTTCCCAAGGAATTTGAATAAATTTACGATAATCACGAGAATTATAGAACTCAAAACCTTTGTCACCTATCATAATCTTGCCATAATCTGCAACACCAGCAAAAGATGTTCCATCAATTGCTAGATCCACCTTTGTATTGAGTGACTCAACCATCCTATCTACCTCTTTTCTACTTATATACACATTTATTTTTATTATATATTCTTTACATGCTTTTATCAATTATTCCAAAGTCTATTAAAAGTAACACGATTAATATTGTTAACAAAAGCCCAGGCTAAAAAGCCTAGGCTAAGTAAAAAAGTACTACATTAAACCGATCAAGTGGAAAACAATACCAATTATGAACAATCCAAGAATTATAAGAATTGGAGATACCTTCCTCTTAAGTAACCACATACAAAGAAGTGTAATTAATAATCCTACAAATCCAGGGATTAATGAATCTAAGTTATTTTGTAATGTTGTAATCTTAGTATCAGTTAATGACATACCTGATGCTTGTTGTAATAGAGCTTGCTTAACACCTTCTGCTCCAGCAGGAAGTTTGCTCCAATCAATAAATGCACCATCACTTAATTTAACAGATGATACTACTGGTGCAAATTTAACAGATACCCATCTGTTAACTAACGATCCTAAGATGAACATACCAAGGATAGATGCTCCTTTTGTAATATCTTGTAGCATATTACCTGATAAATCTTCACTAATACGAGATCCTGCTTTGTAACCAAACTCTTGTGTATACCACATAAATGCCATACGGATGATATTCCAAGCGAAGAAGAAGATAATTGGTCCAAGGATGTTACCACCTAGAGCAAGTGAAGCAGCTAATGCTCCTAAAATTGGTCTTACAGTGAACCAGAAAACTGGATCTCCAATACCTGCTAAAGGTCCCATCATACCAATCTTAACACCTTGAATAGTTACATCGTCGATTGGTGCACCATTTGCACGTTCTTCTTCTAAAGCTAATGTTACACCAACAACTGGTGAAGCTACATATGGGTGAGTGTTAAAGAACTCTAAGTGACGTTCTAATGCTGCAGCTCTCTCTTCTTTAGTCTTATATAATTTTCTGATTGCTGGAATCATTGCAAATGCCCAACCACCATTTTGCATTCTTTCATAGTTCCAAGAACCTTGAAGGAAAAATGAACGGAACCAAACAGAAATACGGTCTCTTTTTGTTAATTTTAATTCTTTTGACATTTTCGTTTCCTCTCCCTTCTTAGTATCTATCTATTAGATCCCCTAAAGGATCACCAGTATTTGAATTTCCACCATTACCTGAGCCACCTTGTTTGCTAAGTGCTAAGTAAAGAAGTGCTAAAGCTACACCTATTGCACCAAGTCCGATAAGTGTAATTTGTGAAACAGTTGCTAATACAAAACCAATTGCGAAGAATGGCCATACTTCTTTTGTAGCCATCATGTTGATTACCATTGCATAACCAACAGCTACAACCATTCCACCACCAATTGCTAAACCACCAGTTAACCAAGTAGGCATAGCAGCAAGTAATGAACTAATAGGACCTGCACCGATTGCTAATACTAGTGCTGCTGGAATCGCAATACGTATACCTTGTAGACAAATAGCAGCGATTTGCCACATATCAATAGCTCTAAGATTTCCTTCTTTAGCAGCAGCATCCATAAAATGTACGAACGCTGTAGCAAGTGTACGACAAATAATTGTTAATAATAATCCTGCAACTGCTAAAGGAACAGCAATAGCGATTGCTGAAGCAACTCCTGCTTCACCTTGACCTCCAAGAACTAAAATAATTGCAGATGCAACAGCGGCTAATGCTGCATCAGGTGCTACAGCAGCACCAATATTTGCCCAACCTAAGGCTATCATTTGAAGAGTACCACCTAAGATTAAGCATGGTAGTAAATTACCTGTAACCAAGCCAATTAATGTACAAGCAATTATCGGTTGGTGAAATTGGAATTCATCTAAGATACCTTCTACACCAGCTAAAAATGCTATTAAAATGACTAATATAATTTGAACTATATTTAAAGTCATGGTTATTAATCCTCCTTTTTCTCTAAATAATTAGATTATTTTAATTTTTTTAATTCTTCTTGTGCTTTTTTAAGTATTTCGTCCATATTTGCTTTTGAATCATTTGGTACTTTACGCACATCAAAAGTAAGTCCAGCTTGTTTAAGCTTATTGAATATATCAATATCTTCTTGATTGAAAGCTAAAACTTTGCTTGGTTGAACCTTACCTGGAGAATGAGCCATTGAACCAACATTGATTATCTTTAGCGGTATTCCCCCTTCTACAGCTCTAAGCACATCTTTTGGATTTTCAAAAAGAAGCATTGCACGTTGGCCTCCAAAATGCTTATCATCTTTTGCAAGTTTAATCATATGATCAACTGGAACAACATGAGCCTTAACCCCCGGAGGAGAAGCTTGCGTAATCAAATTCTTACGAAGAGTATCTCTAGCTACATCATCTGACACGACAATAATTCGTGTAGGATTTACAGTTTTTGTCCAAGCAGTTGCTACTTGACCATGAAGTAAACGAGAGTCGATACGAGCTAAAACGTATTCAAACGATCCAGGTGCACCTGCATTAGATTGCCCTGCTCCCGCTCCTGAAGCATTACCAGTATCTGCTGGTTCTAACTCCTCGGGTTTAACTTTAACTCCTTCTTTACCTGCATTTAAGATATAAGCTGCAATTTCATGAGCAGATTCCATTGAAAGACGTGCACCATAAGTTTCAATCAGCATTGGTAAATTCAAACCAGCTACGATTGCCCATTTATCTTTATGTTCTTCAAATAGCATATTCGCTTGGTTGAATGGTGTACCACCCCAAAGATCAACTAAGAATAAAACCTCATCTTGGTTGTCAAAGGATGCGATTGCATCTTTCATTTTTGCTCTAAGATCATCAGGTCCTTCGCTAGGCATCAACGTAACAGCTTTTACGTTTTCTTGTTCTCCGAAAATCATCGCACCAGATTGCATGATGCCTTTAGCAAATTCTCCGTGACTAGCAAGAATAATTCCTACCATTTTTATACCTCCTATTTTTTATTTGTTACAAAAACAAAAGGCATAAGCATTTGGAAATAAAACAATAGTATATATTCGTATATCGTCACAATATTTGTACACCAAAATTAAATCATAAAAAAATATGATAATACCCTATAAAAACTGTACAAAATATGTGTTTTTAACGAATAAATATTACTTCATTTTACTTCTCTATGCTTATGCCTGATCGAATCAGTAACATGCTAGATATTATTATTATTTCATTATAGTCTACTAAAAGTCCCTCTCTAAGAACCTCTCTAGACTACGTTTTCATATTAACACTTTTCTTTTAGTTATGCAATACATTTTTTAATATTTTTAACTAACTTTCATAAAATAATTTTTATACTATAAATTTCCCACTTTTATAAAAAACATATTCTATTCAAACTCGCTTTATATTAGAAATTCCTTAACCATTTTAAAACATCAAAAGAACAAAATGAAATAATATATTCAAATTAACATACACACTATTCATAAAGGATGAGAGAAGTCTAGATAATAATTATTTATTTATATTCAAACTGTTTATATTATTTTTTATGCCAAATAGAAACCTAATTTCAAGAATTCTATAAACCACTTCGGATATAATAATTGTTACCACAAAAGGCAATATCAATACAAATATATAGTTGAAAATTATTGGAAGTTTAATAATAATAAATTTATTTCCCACAAAATAAAAACCTACGAAAATCCGAATTCCAGATTTTCGTAGGTTTCATGTTGATATAGGAGAACTACCTTTATAATGCCCATCTTAAAGACACATAAAATTGCCTAACTAATTAGTGAATATACTCTAGACCACTCTTACTTTTCTTCGCATCCTATTGTACAGTTTATGTAGAAGCTTTTAGATTTTTTAATATTTTATAAATACTCTATTTATAATTGCTGCTATACTTAGTAATAACTTCTTTAAGTTTCATAACTTCAATTGGTTTACTAATATAGTCATCCATTCCTGTATTAATACATATATCTCTATCTCCTCCCATTGCATATGCTGTCATTGCGATTATAGTAATATGTTTACCAGTTAACTTTTCTTTTTCCCGAATTATTTTTGTAAGTTCAATTCCGCTCATATCTGGCATCTGAATATCCATAAGAATTATATCAAAATCCTCATTTTCAAGTATGTTCAATGCTTCTAATCCATTTGAAGCTATTTTTATTTTCCACCCTGCAATCTTACATAATTGATTCATAAATCGCTGGCTGATAATATCATCTTCAACTTGTAATATCCTAGTTTCTAAATAAGCCTTGTTATCTATACACATTTTTTGAATATTTGATGATTCCTTACTATCACTAGCAATATTAAACAAACAAGTAAAGTAGAATGTACTTCCTTTACCATACTGACTTTCAACAGATATTTCTCCCCCCATAAGCTCAACGATATTTTTAGAAATAGCAAGACCCAGACCAGTCCCTTGAAATTTTTTTGAAGCTGATATATCTAATTGTGTAAAATAATTAAATAATCTCGGAATGTCTTCTTCCTTAATTCCAATCCCTGTATCTTTTACAGAAAACATTAGCTTCACTTTATTCTCTTTATCCTCAACTTTATCTACGGATACTTGAATTTTACCTTTTTCAGTAAACTTAATTGCATTTCCTATTAAATTGCTTAAAACTTGCATTAATCTACCCTTATCTAATATGATTTCATTCGGTAAATTATTGTCAACAATAATCTCAAGCTTCAGTCCTTTATTCTCCGCTAAATATGTAAATAAATTTCTACTTTCATTCATTAAATTAAATATATTTATGCGTTCTGGCTTTAGTTCGATCTTGCCTACATCCATTACTGAGAGATCAAGTATATCATTAATAATCTGAAGAAGATGTTTTGAAGAAGTTTCAATCATTTTTACTATGTCAATTTGCTCATCTGTCAACTTTGAAAATTCCAATAAGCTAGTCATTCCCATAATCCCATTCATAGGTGTCCTTATTTCATGACTCATATTTGCTAAAAACTGACTTTTAGCTGAGTTTGCTCTTTCTGCTTCCTCTTTTGCAGCTTTAAGCTTAGTCTCAGTTAACTTATGCTCTTCGATTTCTTCTTCTAACATACAGTTTGTTTCTTCGAGGCTTCCATTAACCTCCAACAGTTGAGAAGTACGTTTATCAACAAGAACCTCAAGCTCATTATTCAATGAAAGAAGTTCTTCATTTGTATCAATTAATTTCTCATAAATCTTTGAATTAAAAAGCATTATTCCTAGAATTATCATGATTGTTTTTGATAAATCTAAATAACTTTCCATATAATTAGGAAACATAATATCTTCCACTTCCATATAACCCATTAATTCATTATTAAAAGTTATCTTAAAAATAAATCCTGCTCCTGAGGCAGTAAGAAAATAACTTTGCCTAAATTCTGAGTTGTCGATATCATATAGTTCACTTTTATACAACTTCTCTTGATTGAAAATTATTTCTCCTTTTTTATGTTCAATTACAGGAAGAAATGCGAGATGCTTAGCACCGGTCAACATTTCAAATAAAGTAAAAATATTCTTAATCAGGTCTTCACGTTTTAAAAGTGTTGCTTTTTTTTCAAGAAAATCAAATACAAGAGCATAATCAGTGACCTGCTTGTTTTTTAAATTTAAAATGTATTCTAGTCTATTAACTTTCCAATTTTTATATGAATTATTTATAATGCTTGAAAAGTACTCCAAACCTACATCTATAATTTCATATTTCATTCCTATATATTCTGAAAACTCTATTAAATCAGTCATGATATTGCTATATACGCCACTGTCAATAAGAACCACCTTTTTACAGTATTCTGAAAAAAATTCACGTGCAGTTTCTTGATTAAATCCATATATGTCCATAATAATATGCTTCCATCTTTTTAGCCAACCTGGTGTAGTCAAATAATACCCCATTAAAGAAAGGTAATTTATCAGATCACCCCCAGCCAATAATGACAGGCATGAATTGAAAATACTTTCACCAACAAGATTCTCATCTTTTCCAGAGCCCTTCTGAGTTGGAAGCAAAATAACTGAGTCACCACAATAACCTGATTCAATAAGGCCATCGTATAATTTCTGTCTTTGACGATTGCAATTTATACAATCCATTGAATAGTATTTAAATTCAATCTCTCCATTTTTCAAAACGCCTCGCATACTCTCCACTTCAGCTTTGAAACTTTCACAAATTAAAATACATAGTTTATCGTTCATATAATCACCTCCAATTTAATGGATATCTTCCCCACTTATTTACACTCTCTGATATTTCATAAAGAATGTCCTCACTAACCTGATAAGGAATGTCTCCTAAACTGTCGCACAAGATGAAACCACCACCAACTCCAGCTTTTCTTATTGCTTCCTTAACATTATATTCAGCATCAAATCTGGTCCATCTGCACATTTCAATACCATTTAGATTTCCAAGCAATGTAGCTCTTTGACCAACTTTTTTCTTTATTTCAGCTAGATCATCAGTATGGCTTACCAGAATGGCTTTAATCCCAGATTCAAGGATTTCCTCAAGTATTGAGGAAGAGCTTGCCGAGGACGTAGCAATGGCTACATCACTTTTAATAGTGGGTATTGTTCTCTTTGCAGAAAGAAATCCAGTCTTTAAATATATGCTTTTAGGAATAATTGAAGACACAGACATAGAATCTATAGTCGTTATAAAGGATGCGCCTGCCGCCAATTGCATATTAGCCCACTCAGTGCAAAACCTTTCATTGATTTTTATAAGATGCTCCAACAACTCTGGTTTTTCATAAATAAGTTCAATATATTTATCAAAACCCATTTGAAGAATAGGAAGTGAAAAAGGTGATAACACGCCTCCAGCAATAGGTACAGACATCCCCACTTCCTCCTTCAGTATGGATATTGTTTCAAGACAATTTCTAAGAATTTTTGAATTTTTAACATCTGGTGGTTGTAATTTTAAAATATCGTCAAAGTTTTTTATTATTGGTTCACCAGCATTAGGAGGCCCTGCTTCATTGAAAATAACTTCACTTCCAAAAGCTGCATACTCATGGGCAGCAGAATAAAATGGATTCAAACAATCATTGTTGAATTTTCTGAGAAGCATCATTTGTCCCTTTGCTACATTCTCAGGTTTACTAAAATAGTTTTTAATTGATATATCTAAAAATTTTGCGCAGTAATGTGTACACATTAAAAACAATGGAACCTTGTCTGGTTCATGCTTACTCATAGTTGTCAACACTCTTTCCATAGAAGTATGCCTTTTTTCCATTAAGAATCCTCCTTCATCCATTGTTCTATAATAGCAATATTATCGGCTGCGCTTTTCCCCATTTTATCTGCACCCACCTCTTCCCAAAGAGTGCTGTCCATTAAAAAAGGTGCCCCCCCAACCAATATTTTAATTGAAGGATCCTTTTCATGAAGCATTTGAGATATTTTCTTAATTTTTAAAGCAGATGGATACATTAAGACTGATATCATAAGTATTTTTATACTATCATCAGTGACTCTCTTTATTATCTCCTCAGGTCCACTTATAGAACCATAGTCTATAAGGTCAAAACCGCTTGACCTCACAACGGCACTTACAATTTTCTTTCCAAGAGTGTGATATTCCTCAAGAGTCACTATTGCAATCGGCTTTGCATTCTTAATTGTGAAATTTTTTTCCTCCAAAATAGAACTTGCAATTTCCTCACAAAGCCTGCTGCTCATATATATCTGTGATAAAGCTACTTCTCCTCTTTCCCACTTTTCCCCGATGGAAGTCAAGGACTTAACTATATACTCATCAATAAAATCAATCCCATTTTTTTCAGCTAAAAAATGTTGAAGAATTTTATTAACTTCTAACTTATCGTAACTAATTAAAGCCTTTTCAAACGCCTCCCAATTCATCATTTAGCTCCCTTCTTCATTAAGTAAACTTTTTAATTTCACTTAATATTTTCTTGTTAATTTACACCATAGTTTTATGTTAAGAAATATTTATGTCTAAATAATTTAAAATTTTTATATGAATGTTAGTGTATTCTCCACTCAGTTATGTTAAAGAGTAATTGAATTATTAATAAAACTATTATACTCTTTATTATTATATTTTAACATTATTTGCATATAAGTTCCCATTAATTAGAACTTAAATTTCTTACCCCCACTCTTGGTACTATTTAAATATCAACTTAAATCTCATTAGTTATGAGTAAAAGTTTTATTGAACTCATCAAACAAATTAGTTGCACAAGAAACTAATTTATGTTATTGTAATATTAGTTGCAAAGGAAACTAATATTCAAAGGAGAGAACATTTATGGAAAAAAATATACAAAAGGATAAGGTTCTTTGGACAAAAAACTTCGTAATTATCAACGTTATAAACTTATTAATATTTTTTGGATTTCAAATGTTATTACCTACACTTCCACTGTATGCTAAAAAACTTGGAGGGACAAACTCTATCATTGGATTAGTAACTGGAGCATTTGTAGTATCTTCAGTAATAATTAGGCCAATCTCTGGATTACTTCTTGATAAGTTAGGCCGACAAAAGGTGTTTTTAGTTGGATTATTTATATTTATTATATCAGTATTTTCTTATTCAATAGTTCCATTTATTAGTGCAATTATTATGATACGGTTTATCCATGGCTTTGGCTGGGGGGCAGTAAGTACAGCTTCTAATACAATTGCTTCGGATAATATCCCAAATGATCGTTTTGGAGAAGGAATGGGATATTTTAGTCTGACAAGTAGTTTAGCTATGGCAATAGCTCCTACAATTGGACTATTTGTGATATCAAAATATAGCTTTCAAGCTCTATTTTTAACATCTACTATACTAGCCGTGCTTGGGGGTATTATTGCTTTTAAATTAGAATATAAAAAAATTGAAAATAAAGAGCAAACTAAAATAAAAGCTTCATTGTATGAAAAAATATCTATAAATCCTTCTATTATAGTATTTTTTGTGACAATAACTTATGGTGCATTAACCAGTTTCTTACCTCTTTATGCTTCACAAAAAGGCATAGAGAACATTGGAATTTTCTTTACAGTCTATGCAATATCCTTATTTATATCTAGACCAATATTCGGTAAAATAATAGATAAATTAGGTTTTGACTATGCAATTATTCCAGGTTTTATATGTGTAATTATATCTATGTTGCTGTTATCTGAGTCTTCAAATATTAGCATGTTTTTAATCGCCGCATTTATTTACGGAATAGGCTTTGGTGCAACTCAATCTACTTTACAGACAATGGCCATGGTTGGAGTTCCACCTTCACGTCTAGGTGCTGCCAATGCTACATTTTTCACTGCATTTGATTGTGGTATAGGATTAGGTGCAGTAATTTTAGGAGTAGTTTCATCAAACGTTGGATATGCTCAAATGTATCTGTGGGCAAGTGGGGCTGCTATTATAGCATTTATTCTTTATTTCATTATTGGCAGAAAGAGAAAATCTCAATTACAAGTAAAAAAGTAGTATTTTACCTTAGGATTAGTGCGTAACACAAATTCTCAAAACATATATTAATCACATACAAAGTTAGCTCTGCGTTTTATCAATGGCAGAGTTTTCTTTTTCCAAATAATATAATCTATATTTTAAAATACCAATTCATAATTTCAAAAAATATATATCCTAGTAAATCATTGAAACTATAATTATTTATATATATAATTTAAGATGGTTTTATCCGATAGCTAGCATCCGTAGCACGCCCTTTTCTTTAAGCGGGAGATAACGGCTGCACGCTTCTGGACAATGTGCCCCTTGAGGGTATAAGTTCAACTAAATTCAGCTGGAGTTAAAACTCCACCTGAAAAGTTTCACTTTATAGGAAACTAATCTAAAGGAGATAAGTAACTATGGAAAACATTAGTAAACTTAATGCAGCAATTTATAGAAATGCTCAAAGCATAATAAATTCAAAGCTTATAGATTTAAATATTAGAAGTGGCCAACATGATTTTTTATATGTGATTTCAAAAAATGAAGGTATAAGTCAGAAAGAGTTAAGTGAGTTTCTGTATGTAGGTAAATCAACTACTGCAAAAGCAGTAAAAAATCTAGTAGAAAATGATTATGTAAAAAGAATTCAAGATGAAAATGATAAGCGTATTTATAGGTTATATTTAACGGATGCAGGAAAAAAAGTTATACCTAAAATAGATGCAACCTTTTTAGAATTAGTTGCTATTTTTTCTAAAAGCTTATCTAAGAAAGAAGAAGAACAAACAGTCATTATTCTAAAGAGAATCCTACATACGATTTCTGAAGAAAAACATAAAATTAATTCTGATATTGATTAATTTATAGATTGTTTCATCTTTTAGAAAATATATAAGACTAAGCCGCCAGTATCAAAAAAACACGACCACCTGCAACCAGCTATTTAAGCCACATGCAAATGGTCGTGGGGTTCATAAATAATATCAATGAACATTTCACTTGGGGAGAATTATTTTACTATAAAACTTGTTCTGTTCTTTCAATTATATCATCTTGAGTTTGTTTCGATAATACATTAAAGAAAGCACTATATCCTGCTACTCTAACAATTAGGTCTCTATGCTCTTCTGGATGTTTTTGCGCATCAAGTAAAGTATCTCTTGATACTACATTGTATTGTACATGAAAACCTTCTAAACGATTAAAGAAAGTTCTAATTAATAAAATTAACTTTTCTCTATCACTTTCCTTAGATAACATTTGTGGTGTTACCTTTTGATTTAATAATACTCCACCAGTAATATCGTGTGTTGGTAATTTTGAAACTGATTTAAATACTGCTGTAGGACCATTTTTATCCATTGCATGAGATGGTGAACACCCTTCAGCTAAAGGCTCTCCAGCCTTTCTTCCATCTGGAGTTGCCAAAGTTCCTGCTCCTTGTGGTACATTAGCTGAAATTGAAGAAGTTCCAGCATAATAGCATCCTCCAATTGGTCCTCTACCATATCTAGTATTTTTGTATTTCTTTATCTCATCAATATAGATTTCATAAGCTTCTCTTAATAATAAATCTATATAATCATCGTCATTACCGTACTTAGGAGCATCATTAAGTAATATATCTTGAATTCTTTTACCATCTTCTCCTTCAAAATTATTAAGCAATGCATCCCAAACTTGTGCTTGGGTAAAACTCTTATCTTCAAATACACATTTTTTAATTGCTGCAAGAGAATCTCCAAGGTTAGCAATACCTACTTGTAGATCACTGATAAAGTCATATACGGCTCCACCTTCTTTTAAGTTTAAACCTCTTTCAATGCAATCATCAGTTAAAGCTGAGCATAATACATCTGCTGTAACTTCTTCTATTGCTAAGTCTGCACAACTATCTATTATTACACTATGTCTTGTAAATTCACGAATTATCTTATCCCAGGCTTTCATAACCTCATCAAAGGTTGTCATATCCTTAAAGTGACCTACACCCTCGCAAAGCTTAGTTCCTGACTCGGGATCAACTCCATCATTTAAAGCTATTAATAATGATTTAGGGAAATTTAAAAAGCTCATTCCAGTACATCTATAACCCCATTTACCTGGGACTGCTACTTCTACACATCCAATTGCACTATAGTTATAGGCATCTTTTTCATCTACACCTTTTTCTATGAATGATGGAATAATAACTTCATCACTATTAAAGGCTGGCATTCCGAATCCTAATCTTACTACTTCTATGCATTCTTTCATGAAATCATCAGATAATCCTTTATGGTAACGTACTGTTAAGTTAGGTTGTGGTAATTTTGTCTGAGCAACACTCTTTAGAATTAAGTAGCTTAATGGATTTACTTCATCTTTTTTATCTACAGTCTGACCACCAACTGTAACATTTTGATATAAGGGACTACCTGCACTAAAACGTGTATGTGACCAGCTTCTTATCTTATTTATAGTAAAAGTCTTAAGCCACAAGTTTGTTAATAATTCAGTAGCACTATCCTCAGTAATCTTTCCAAGTTTTAAATCTTTTTCATAGAAAGGATTTAAATATTGATCCATTCTTCCATATGAAAGTGAATGTCCATTTGACTCAATTTGCAAAACTAAGTGAATTATCCACAAAGATTGAACTGCTTCATGGAAAGTTTCTGCTGGATAATATGGAACTTTATTTAATATTCTTGACATTTCAAGTAATTCTTCTTTTCTATTTACATCAGATTCTTTTTCAGCTAATTCTAATGCTAAATCTGCATAACGCTTTGCAAAAGCTGCTACTGCATCAAGTACAATTAAAATTGCTCTATAAAAATAAGACTTATTTAGATTCCTATAGTCTGTAAGGTCTAGTTCTTTTAATTTCTTTTCTGTTCGCTCTTTGTAATTAATTAACCCAAGGTTTAATACAGTTTCATAATTTACCGCTATATGAGCATCCCCAGAAGTAATATTGCCCTCTGCTTTTATAATCCCTAGATCATAAAAAATTCTACTTTCAGCAGGCATCCCTGCAAGACCTCTGTCTTTTAAAGTTTTATGCTCCCAAAAAGGTGCTATTTCTCTTAAAACATTCTTACTTTCTTCAGTAATATAAAATATATCACCTTCACGTTTTTCAAATTCATCAAGTTCATTTATAACCCAATCCATTGCATATTCGGGGAAAATAGGAGCTGAGCGATTTGATTCTGCTTGATTTCCCGCGATTATCGAGTTATCTTCAATAAATATAGTCATATTTTTCAATATATTTTCTAAACATAACGCTCTACGTAATACCATTGGCTTATCAGCGTGTTCTTTGTAACTTTCCGTAGTAAGTCTAGCTCTTTCTACACTAACCATAGATTTTGCATTTAATAATTCTTCTCTAAAATTATGCATTCTATCAGTTAATTCTCCAAAATGATTCATAAATATTCTCCCCTCATTATCAATTTCATATTATAACAAACTTTTTCACTTTCATTTGAAACTATTTTTATTTTCTTTCATAATCAAATTATATACTTAGATTGCATTTTGTCAACGATAATATTTCATTCGAAAGTATTTATTTTATACTTGAATCTTTATATAAATAATAATCTTATTAAATACTTTCTCTTAGATGCTCTCTAACTAAGTGTTTTGAGTTTAAGTCGTTACATAAACAACTATGATATTCTAAGTAAATCTAGCACACAATTCATTATTTATAATTCAAACCAGATGTATAGTTCACTTGACATTTGATGTAAAGCATACTATACTTTAATTGTAAAGCATACTATACTATTTGAAAGGTAGTGATAAGTTGCAGACTAGAATACAAGAGTTACGAAAAGAAAAGAAGATAACTCAAGGTGAGCTTGCAGATGCAGTAAATGTAACAAGACAGACAATTATATCACTTGAAAACGGAAGATATAATGCTTCCTTAATACTGGCACACAAAATTGCACAATTTTTTGAGATTTCTATTGAAGAGATATTTATTTTTGATAAGGAGGATGAGAATTTATGAAAGGAATTTTAGCTGGTAATACAGCCAAAACTAATGAAGAATATAAAAATGTTATAAAATATCGCATGAAGATTATTGTTGTACTTTTGATTATCGGAATCATTACAGTAGCAGTTGGTTTTGGTGCAGAACTTTATATGAAAACCTCTGCTAGTGAAAATATCCATGAAGTATTCTCCGCTGCCGGTATAGACCTTATTATAATAAGCTCAATCCTATGGATTAAAAATAGGCTTTTGCTCAATGATGAAATAAAGCTGAAGAAAAGCCGTCTAAATAATACAGATGAAAGAATTCATGAAATTGGAAATAAATCATTTAAATTAGCAGCCATTGTAATGCTTATAGTGTCATACGCAACTGCATTAATTGGAGGTCTTTTTGATCCACTACTAGCTCAAGTTCTTTTATTTATACCTTGCATTTTTTTAATTGCTTATGTAATAGCATTTAAATACTACAATAATAAAATGTGATAACTAAAACTTACATGGTGACTTACCGAAATCACAAATATTTTGTAGGTCATTTATGTCTAAAAATAGTTACAAGCCTTATTAAAAAGCCTTTTGATACCTCACTTATTTTTCCAAATTATTTATAATTTGAAATATATGCCATACAAGAAAGAGAAGGTGCTCTTTTGCGTAGCGTTGCATTGAAAAAATGATTGTAGGCATTTCTTCAGTAAAAGTTGTTCCAACCTTGCTTGTCACGAGCTGGCTCGGGATCATGCAGGGATGGGTGCAACCTTTACTGGTAGAAATCCACAATTACTTTTTTAGCAACCGAGTAACAGATCTCCTTCTCTTTCGGCAAGTTATCGCATAGCTTTAAATCTCAATTGGTTTATCTTATTCTACACTTACCATTTGAACATCCACTTTTTCCTTCTTTAAACTTTCTAAAACATCTTCAGGAATATTAGTATCTGTAAATAAATAGCTTATCTCTTCTGCTTTAAATTGAGATACCACTCCACGCTCAGAAAACTTTGATGATTCTGTTAATATTATAATTTTATTAGAACTTTCAGCCATGGCTTTTACCGTTTCTGTACGCATTAAGTTTTTTCCTGTAAACCCTATTTTAGAATTATAACCATCAGTTCCGATAAACAATTTATCTACAAAAAAATCTTTAACGCACTTTCTTGTTAGAGGGCCTACTGATACCTGAGATTCCGGCTGGTAATCTCCTCCAAGCAACACTACTTTCGCATTTCCTTCTCTAATATAGTTTGCAATAAATGTAGAATTAGTTATTACTGTTATATCCTTTTTATTATATGCGAGTTCTTCAGCAAGTAAGGCACAAGATGAGCCCGATTCAATCATAACTGTTTCACCATCATTAACAAGTTTACTTGCCAATTGTGCTATTTTTCTTTTTATATCATAATTAAAAGCTAATCTGCTATTGATATCATCACTTGAAGTCATAACTGCATACCCATGTTCACGCTTCAATAATCCTTTTTCTTCTAATGCACCAAGATCTTTACGTATAGTCACTTGAGATACATTTAAAAGCTCTGATAATTTACTGACTTCTATACGCTTGTTTTCATTGACAATTTCAAGAAGCTTTGTATACCTACTTGTCATAGAAACTCCTCCTTCTCTTAGGTATATTCAAAAAATAACTAGTCGACATGCCTAAATCCAATGGTAATTATATCATAAACTACTTACAAAATGAACTATTTATATTTCGAATAAAAGGAACTCTGCTTATTATTGATTATATACTACTTCAAATAATATTAAACATCAAATTATTATTCTTATGAAATATACACTTATTTCAAATGAAACTTTTTATTTACACTTATATTTTTTCATGTTAACATTGAATCATCAATTGAAACTTAAATTATTGCGGTTCAATCATAATACTAATCTTGCTTTTACTATATGGGGGTGTTTTTATGAAAGATATAAAGGCTTGCATTTTCAATATTCAAAAATACAGCATACACGATGGTCCTGGAATTAGAACTGTAGTTTTTTTCAAGGGCTGTCCCTTAAGTTGCCTATGGTGTTCAAATCCAGAATCTCAAGATAGTAAGATACAAATCATATGTGATAAAGCTAAGTGCACACAATGTCTTCATTGTATAGACGTTTGTCAAAATAATGCTATTTCCTTAAATGATAATCATATAAAAATTGATTCTAACAACTGTATTTCTTGTTTTGCTTGTAAAAATTCCTGTCCTCATAAAGCTCTTTCAGCAGAAGGTGAATTTTTAACCCTTTCTCATGTTATGAATGAAGTTATGAAAGATGAAATGTTTTATGAAGAATCAAATGGTGGCGTTACTTTATCTGGTGGTGAAGTATTAATGCATCATGAATTTGCATCACAGCTTTTAAAGGTTTTAAAAGAAAAAAATATACACACAACAATTGAAACTACGGGCTATACTTCAAATGAAATATTCTCAAGTTTTATAGATGATGTAGATTTATTATTATTTGATATAAAACACTATGATAGAGAAAAGCATTTTAAAGTAACAAATGTTTATAATGATCTAATTATTGAAAATTTAAAAATTGCTATAGATAACGGTAAAGATGTTATTATTCGTATTCCTGTTATTCCCAACATAAACTCTAGTTTAGAAGATGCTAAAGGATTTTGTAAATTACTTGAATCCGTTAATGCTAAGAAAATAAACTTACTTCCATTTCATCAATTTGGGCAGAAAAAATACGAACTTCTGAACAAACCATATACTTTCCAAAATGCGCAACAACTTCATGAAGAAGATTTATTAGATTATAAAAATATATTTCTTAAAAACGGATTTGATTGTTATTTTTAAAAGATAAAATTAAAAATAATATCAATATTTTTAATAAAAATCCTGCGTCATTTAGATATAATTCACCTTTGCTAATTCTAAAATACTTTTCTATTACTACTTTTTAATATGTTTTTTATAGTGATGTCATTCTCTTAATATCTACAAACCAAAATAACCCAAGACAATACTAATAAATATTGTCTTGGGCTTTATAGTTACAGTGCAGCGTAACCTTTAAATTTCTTATATTAAACATTCACCGTTTGTTTCTATTACTTTTTTATACCAATAAAAAGATTTTTTTCTTTTTCTCTCTAAAGTTCCAGTTCCATCATCTTGTTTATCTACATATACAAATCCATATCTTTTACTCATCTCTCCAGTGGATGCTGAAACTAAATCTATACATCCCCAAGATGTATATCCTAATAGTTCAACTCCATCTTCCATGGCTTCTTTCATTTCCATGATATGCTGTCTAAGATAATCAATCCTGTAATCATCATTTATTGAGCCATCCTCTTCTATTGTATCTTTAGCACCTAGTCCATTTTCTACTATAAATAAAGGCTTTTCGTACCTATCATATAGCGTATTCATAGTTATTCTAAGACCTAACGGATCAATAGCCCATCCCCATTCACTAACTTCTAAATGAGGATTTTTTATGGATTTAACAACATTAGCTTCGGTTTGATTTTCCATATCCTTAGATGCACATCTAGAAGCATAATAACTAAAAGATATAAAATCTACTGTATTTTTTAATATATCCAAATCATTTTCTTCCATTACAATACTAACTTCTTTTTCCGCAAATACCCTCTTTGAGTATGATGGATACTTACCTCTAGCTTGTACATCTATGAAAAATAAATTTTCTCTATCCTTTGTATGAGCCATCCATACATCTCTTGGATCACATGAGTACGGATAAAAATCTCCTCCTGCAAGCATACATCCAACTTTATTTTCTGGATTTTGTTCATGGGCTATTTTAGTTACTAAAGCACTTGCTACTAACATATGATGAGCTGCCTGATACTTAACCTGCTCTTTGTTTTCACCTTCTTTGAAATATATACCTGCCCCCGAAAAAGGACTATGTATCAATATATTTATTTCATTAAATGTCAGCCAGTATTTAACCAAGCCATCAAATTCTTTAAAGCAGCATCTTGCATAATTTTCAAAAAATGATATCATTTTTCTACTCTTCCATGATCCATATTTATTAACCAGTTCCATTGGAACATCAAAGTGACATAATGTTACTAATGGCTCTATATTATATTTTTTACATTCTAAAAATAAATCTTTATAAAATTTAATTCCTGCTTCATTAGGTTTACTATCATCTCCATTAGGGAAGATTCTTGTCCATGCGATTGAAGTTCTAAAAACTTTAAATCCCATTTCAGCCATCAGAGCAATATCTTCTTTATAATGGTGATAAAAATCAATCGCCTCATGACTTGGATAAAATTCATTATCTTTCAAAGCCAAATCTTCTTCTAACCCTAATTTTACTTTCATTCTGTTTATTCCATGTGGTATAACATCTACAGTGCTTAAACCTTTTCCATCTTCTCTATAAGCACCTTCAGCCTGATTTGCTGCAATAGCTCCGCCCCACAGAAATTCTTCTGGGAAACTGTATTTACTCATTGTCTGCCCCCATTATTTCAATATTATCTTCTGCTGGAATATCTTCAAATCCAAATATTAGAGTTAATACGAAAGATAATACGACTGCCAGTATCATTATTCCAATTATCCAAATAAGGCTTGATGGATTTTGTGGATCAAAAAACTGAACACTTGTGAACAAACCTGGTGCAGCCATAGATCTACTTGCGAGTCCTGCTATCCCTGCTACGGCACCACATACACCACCTGAAATTAATGATGCTATCAAAGGCCTTTTAAATCTTAATGCTACTCCATACAGTGCTGGTTCTGTGATTCCCGCAATGATTGCAGAAGAAGCAGCTGCAATTGCAGTTTGTCTTAACTCTTTATTTTTAGTTTTGAAAGCAACAGCTAAAGCTGATCCTCCTAATGAAAGGTTCGCACCTATTTCTGAAGGCATTACCATTCCTTCCATTCCTGTTTCTGCTATAGTTGTTAATATAGTTGGAGTAAATACTCTATGCATTCCAGTCATAACAAGTAGTGGCCATAAAGCTCCCATTATTGCTACTGATACCCATCCTAATTTGCTGTGAACAAAATAAACTAAACCTGATATTGCTGTACCAATCCATATACCTAAAGGTCCTATAAGTCCAATTGCTATTGGAGCCGCAATCAATACTATAATCGCTGGTTTTAAGAAATTTTTAGTTACTTCTGGTGTTATCTTATCTACAAATCTTTCAATATATGATAATATCCAAGTCATACAAAGTGCTGGTATTACCGTATACGTATACTTAACAGATGCAATAGGAATAAACGCTAAAGTTACTTCCTTACCTTCTGATGCGCTTACCATTAGTTTCATAAAATCTGGATGTACCATAAGTCCTGCTATTGCAATAGCTAAATAAGTATTAGTTTTAAATTTCTTAGATGCTGATACTGCCACCATAATTGGAAGGAAATAAAACGCTGCATCTCCCATAGCATTTAGTAATGTATATGTAGTACTGTCTGCTGGTAGTACTTTTAACATAGATAACATCATTACTACTAACTTTACCATTGAACCACCAATAATTGCTGGTATCAATGGTGACATTGTACTTACTAATGCATCCAATATATTAGTTCCAACTTTTTTGATAGTTAGCTTTTCTTTTTTTATCCCTTTTGCAATGTCACTTTGATCTCCAAAGTTTCCTAATTTTAAAACTTCCTTATAAACATAAGATACATTATTTCCAATAATAACTTGATGTTGCCCACCTTGGTTTACATATCCCATTACTCCATTAATTTTTTTAATCTCATCTACATTTACTTTTGAGTCGTCCTTTAAACAAACTCTTAAACGAGTCATACAATGAGTTACACTTTCAATATTTGAGATACCGCCTAAATTTTTTGCAATCGTTTTCGCAATTAATGCATAATCCTTTGCCATTTTATTACCTCACTTATATTTATTATTTTCGAATAGCTATTGAATGTATCTTAATATTAATTGAAAAAGCTTATTCTGTCACTATGTAAACCATTATAAAAAACATGTCTGTTTTTTAATAATTTGTTATTGCAAAAAAACAAAATGTTTTTTTGCAATTAAAATCGAAATGTGTTCTTGACATTTCATATATTTAAAAAACTGTGATTAACAAACAAAAAGAGTAATTAAAATAAGCTTTATCAATTTGAGTTAAAAACTTCAAATCAATAAAGCCCTATGTAAAATACTTTTATTTTTTGCGCATAGCTATTTACTCATCTTGTATAGATTCTTCTCGACGATTTTGTAGTTTCCTTCCAATTCTTTCTATTATACTGATTATTGGAATTTGAGTTGTAATATCATATATTCCTACTTTAACATATGGCACATAATAGGGGATATTATAATCAGACATTTTCGCTATAGTGCAATTTTCAGTATTAGTAATACTAACAATACAGCAATTATCTTTTTTAAATCTATTTATATGGCCTATAATATCTTTCGATTCTCCAGACACAGAACATACTATGACAACTGAGTTTTCATAAAATTTACCTGTAGTCGGGTAATACGGATCATCAATGCATAAACTAAATTGTCCAACACTTGATAGATATCTTGCTCCATATCTTGCTATAATTCCTGACATACTACTTCCTATAAAAATTGTTCTCTTTGCTTTTAATATAGCTTTTACAATTTCCTCTATCTTCTCATCATATTCTTCAGTATTTGTTTTCTTAAAAAAGTCAATTATCTCTGTATTATCTTCACTTACTTTTTTAATTTCTTTTTCTTCTATAAATAATTTAAATTTTAGTTTAAACTCTGAATAACCACTACAACCTACTTTTTTGCAGAAATTTAATATGGTTGTAGTTGATACATGCGATTCAACTGCTAATTCCCTTATTTTCATATATCGGACCTTATCTTTATTATCCATAATATAATTATAAACAGAAATTTCTAAATCATTAAGACTTTTGATTTGACTATAACTGAACATATAATACTTCCTTCCATTGGACTATTGCATACATTATATCAACTGATAACGTTTTTTTCAATCAAGATAGATATAAGTTTGAGTCAATTAAAAGTTGGAAATAATTTTTATCTTAAGTTTTCCTCCAGTAAATTTTTCAGCTTCATTAAAAATTTCTAATGTATTTTCAGCATAATCACCTAATAAGTCTTTACTTTTTTGAAAGTCAACCCATTCAATTGTAACTGGCAATTGAATATCAGCTGTTAGACAATCCCAGAGTGCATCTAAGTTTTCACCGTAATGAGCAGGAAGCTTTAATTCCTGTTTTAAAATTTGGTGTAACATATTTCTATCCGTAAGCTTACTGCCTTGTATTACTACTTTATTCAAGCTATTCACATCCTTAAAAAACTACTTTCCTTTATATAATAATTTGAATGTTTTATAATGATCTGAGGTAGAGTAAATTAATCCATCATTTGAATAAAGAATCCTATCATCCCCACGATGTCCTCCATTATAGTTAATATCGCATTCATGCCAAATTCTATTAGGCGCATCTGGTAGAGATTTTTCAGCATTCTTAAAAATATCTCCCCCTATGCTTTTACCAGGCGCTACTTTGCTAAGATCGTCTCCTGGCTTCCATCCAAGTTTATTAGCCTGCGCTTTTGTTATAAAATTTTCAGGCAAAGTTCCATTTTTATGTATATAATCTGCAACGCCTTGAAAATCATTAATAATTTTTTTATTCTTTGAATCTCCATCTTGGCTGGAATCTATCTTTTTATCTTCTGATTTTGTAGCTTCCACATGGTTATCCTGCTGCTTATTCTCAGCAGTTTTATTTGTTGCTGCACACCCAAATAAACCTATAAACATAAGTAAAAGTATAAAAACAGCAGAGATTTTATGCATAAATATTTTTTTCATTTTTATAACCATTCCTTTCACGCTTCGCTCAATGCACAAAACGCAGTGAAATTTTATTTATTCTTAGCCTTGAGCGAATTTATTTTATATTCATTATCCGTAGTGATAGCAGCTGACTACAAATCATATGGAGGCGAGTGGGCTACACCCATTTATATGAATAAGCACTTTATCAAACCAAATTGTATCAGCCGTAAAATGGAATAATCCTGAAAATTCTTTTTCCATATGTATCTCCGTCCCATAAATTCTTTTGTACCATCATACTACTTTTATTATATCTAATATTTCTTGTTTCTTCTATAATTTTACACATGAATAATAAAATCTACTATTCATCTATATATTCTGTAAATCATAGAATTTATTTATAAATTCACCCAAAATATAATTTTTCACAAAATAAAAGACCCACGAAAATCCATAATTGATATGCTCCCTTTATAGTAGACAGTTAAAATAATAAAACTGTTTCTATAAAGGGGGTATTTTAATGTCAAGAAAAATGAAATGTTCTTTAGAAGAGAAAGTGAAAGGAATTACAGAATATCTATTAGGAGAAAAAGCAGTTGTACAGATATGCGATGAGTTGGTAATTCATAGTGCCACTTTTTATGACTGGTTAAAAATATATAATGATGTTGGTGAAGCAAATTTAATAGTTTCTACAAAAAACAAATATTATTCTGATTCGCTTAAACTTATATCTAGCTGGAAAAGGCTCTTTAAGAAATATATGCTGCACATATGAAATTTCATCTCCTCGTGTTCTCAGAGATTGGATTAAGAAGTATAATGGTCATAAAACAATTAAATCTCATAATAAGCAAGGGGATAGAATTATGACTAATGGAAGAAAGACTACTTATGAAGAAAGAATTGAGATTGTTGCATTCTGCATTTCGAATAATGATGATTATCAAGCTACTGCTGATAAATTTAATGTTTCTTATCAACAAGTTTATACCTGGGTAAGAAAATACAAAGCTAATGGATATGAAGAGCTAATAGACCGTCGCGGTAAGCGTAAAGATACTGATGAGATTACTGAGTCTGATAAATTATCCGCACAATTAAAACTTATTGAAGCAGAAAATAGACGTTTAAAGATGGAGATTGATTTCTTAAAAAAATTGAAGGAAGTAGAAAGAAGGCGATAAGCACTAAAAGACTCCAAGAATATAAATATATTTCTATAAAAGAATTACATGAAAAAAATGGCTATCCAATGGCTGATCTATGCAATTTAGCTGGGATTGCACGATCATCTTACTACAAATGGATTAACCGTTCAGAGACTGAATTAGATAAGGAAAATTCAATAATACTAAAAGAGATTGTTAAACTTTATGAAGATGTAAATGGTATCTATGGATACCGTCGGATAACAATGAATATAAATAGACTTCTGGATAAACAGTATAATCATAAACGAATTTATAGATTAATGAAATCTATTAACATGAGATCAGTTATAAGAAAAAAGAGAAAGCATTATATTCAAAGTACTCCACAAATTACAGCAGAAAACAAATTAAATAGAGAATTTTATGCAAAGAAACCAAATGAAAAATGGTTAACAGCTGTTACTGAATTTAAACTACTTAATGGTAAAAAGGCTTACCTTAGCGCAATATTTGATTTAGCTGATAAGAGCATTGTTTCTTATGTTGTTGGTCACTCAAATAACAATCAGCTTGTTTTTGATACATTTGATTTAGCAGTAAGTGCTAATCCGACTGCAAAGCCACTGTTTCATAGTGACAGAGGATTTCAGGTGCGACAAGAAGTCGCGTAATACATTGTCGTTAGACTGCCCCATCCATTCGGGGTAACTCTATCGTGACTAGCGTGAATGGTAACGTTTGGGTTAGAAAGCTCACGAGACAATGTGGAAGTTCGAGTAGCCTAAACTGGAACAACTGCTAGAGTAAGAATGCTATGGAGAACGTAAAGTGAATCATTGTAGGAATCGTTACGCTGGAGAAAGCGAAATAGGCTGAAACGCTTTGACCAAAATGGTAAGGAGCTGAGCAAAGGCCAACTGTTAAACCAATGCGAATGGATAAAGAACTCCCGGTTTAAAGATGACTCCTAAGGCATTTACAATTATGTATTACGTGGAACTTGGTAAACCCTATATGTTCCTTCAGTGAGAGGTATCTAACCGCAAGGGGCGAAAAGACATAGAGGGCAGAAGAAAAGGATAAAAAGCGAATGCTGATTTTGTAATGGAAACAGATAAAGGTTCAAAATTTGCCTTAACTCGAAAGAGTGCAGACTTATCCTATGGTATTTCTTAGCAAGAAAGGATTATATATTTATGAATTTTAGTAATTCAACGACGGTTAAAACCGAGAGACTAAAAGACACGAAATCACTTGAATTTCAATGGGAAACAATTGACTGGAAGCAAGTTGAACTCGATGTTAATAGACTACAAACCCGAATCGCTAAGGCAACAAAAAAATGGAGACAATAATAAAGCCAAAAGATTACAATACTTATTAACCCACTCTTTTTCAGCTAAGGCTTATGCTGTAAGAAAAGTAACAACAAATAAAAGGAAGAATACATCTGGAGTAGACAAAAAACTATGGTATACCTCTGCCTCGAAGATGAAAGCTGTGCTTTCACTTACTGACAAAAACTATAAAGCAAAACCTTTAAAACGAGTATATATCGAAAAGAAAGGTAAGAAGCAGAAACGTCCATTAGGTATACCAACAATGTATGATAGAGCAATGCAAACATTATATGCATTAGCGCTTGAGCCAATTGCAGAAACAAAAGGTGATTCCATTTCCTTTGGATTCCGCCGTGGACGAAGTGCAAAAGATGCCTGTGAGCAGATATTTTGTGTATTAGCTAGAAAATGTTCTCCAACATGGATACTTGAAGGTGATATTAAAGGTTGTTTTGATAATATTAACCATGAATGGTTACAAAACAATATACCAATGGATAAAATTATTATGAAGCAGTTCCTAAAATCAGGATATATATATGAAGAAAAGCTGTTTCCAACGGAAACAGGTTCGCCACAAGGCGGTGCAATCTCAAGTATATATGCAAATATGACATTAGATGGACTCGAAAAAGTGATTCAAGATAAATATCATAGAAATTCAAAAGGTAAAATAGAAAATCATTACAGAGCCAAAACTAAAGTGAACTTGATTCGGTATGCTGATGACTTTGTTATTACTGCAAACTCAAAAGAAATTGCTGAAGAACTTAAAACTACGGTTAGTCAATTCCTCCAATCAAGAGGTCTAGCACTATCAGAAGAAAAGACTGCAATTACACATATAGATAAAGGGTTTGACTTTCTTGGCTGGACATTTAAGAAATACAGGGGGAAATTAATAGTGAAACCTTCTAAAAATTCAATTAAAAACATAATTAGGAAATGTTCAACAATAATCCTTAAGGAGGGTAAAGCTAGCACCCAATCTGACCTAATAAGAAGGCTTAATCAAGTCGTAAGAGGTTGGACAAATTACCACAAACATGTTGTTTTTCAAATATTAACAACACCCTTTATCAGTTACTACAGCAATGGGCAAAACATAGACATCCCAATAAGAACAAATGGTGGAGATTAAATAAATACTGGCATGAAAAAGGTTGGAAAAGATGGCTTTTCAAGACGGATTAAAATAGTCAGACATCCAAAATTGCAGGTTACAAAAACACCTTTCTTAGACAAGGACTATTTTGATAAAAGAAAGATAAAACTGCATATATTTGTTGCCGCCTGAAAGGGTGAAGAAATGCTTGAGCCGTATGAGCGGGAAACTCTCACGTACGGTTCTTAGATGAGGGAAAGGGAGCAATCCCTTTTTCTTAATCGATTATACTAATAGGACTTTCAAAGCTAAACTTGATAAAATCAAAGCAACTCAAAGCATGTCACGTGTCAGCAGATGTATCGACAACGGACCAATGGAAGGTTTTTGGGGAACTCTAAAATGTGAGATGTACTATTTGCAAAAATTTTATACATATGAAGAATTGAGACAAGCAATTGATGAATACATAGTTTTCTATAATACAAAAAGACTACAGAAAAACTTAAAAGGTCTGACTCCAATTGAATATCGAAATCAGACCTTGGTTTCATAATTTTTTGTTTTTTCATCTGTCTACTTGACAGGGGGCAGTTCAATTTTAAAATATCACAATATTCTTAAATATAGCTGTGTTTTTCACATACTATTATTAGATTTATTTACTTATTTTATATTCCTTAAAATTGTTATATGAAATTTTTCCAATTAATTTTATATAATTACAAACCTTACTTTCCTTGAGATAAGTAAATTAGAATATTATTTTTTATATATTTACTTCCATTAATACTAATGAATTCATCATTATATCTCTAAAGATACAAAACTAGTATTGTGACTTATATTACAGTTAACACTGCAAAAAACTAATAATTTAATGTATTTCATAGATTTACCTCTATAAATTTAAAAAATCACTCTGAATTACAATACAATATCTTTCTCAATCATAAGATTCACCAAAAAATTTTTATACTTGTTCAGCAATATAATAAAGCAACTTCTCGGTCGCTTCCCAACCTAAACAAGAATCAGTAATTGATTTACCGTATATATGATCATCAATTTTTTGACATCCTTCTTCTATATAGCTTTCAACCATAACACCTTTAACTAAATTTTTTATATCACAATTATACTTTCTTGTATTAAGTACTTCTTGTACTATTCGAGGTTGTTCTGAAAAAATTTTCATTGAATTAGCATGATTTGCATCAACAATTACTGCAGGATATGGAAAATCATATTTATTATAAGCCTCAGCAACTCTCATTAAATCCTCATAGTGATAATTAGGTATATTTTTACCATGCTGATTAACTGAACCACGCATAATTACATGAGCATATGGATTACCAGTTGTATTCACCTCATTATATCTGTATAAGAAATTATGTTTTGAATGTGCTGCTTGGATTGAATTGAACATTACTGATATATCACCACTTGTTGGATTTTTCATCCCAACAGGAATATCAACACCACTAGCAGTTAATCTATGCTGTTGATTTTCAACACTTCTCGCTCCAACTGTTGTATAAGTTAATAAATCATCATAATACATATGATTCGAAGGATACAGCATTTCATCAGCAGATGTAAGATGCGACTCTTTTATTGAACGAATAAACATTTTTCTAATAGAAATTAGTCCATCAAAAATATTAGGTGATTTTTCTGGATTCGGTTGATGAAACATCCCTTTATATCCATTACCTGTAGTCCTAGGCTTATTTGTATATATTCTAGGAATAATAAAAAGTTTATCCTTAACTTCTTCATTTACTTTTGCCAATCTGTTAACATACTCACAAACAGAATTCTCATCGTCTGCCGAACACGGTCCTATGATAACAATGAATTTATTGCTTTTTCCAGCAAGTATTTCTTTAACTTCTGCATCTCTTTCACTCTTAATCTCTTTTAGATTATTTTCCAGGGGAATTAATTTTTTAATTTCCTCTGGAGATGGTATTTTTCTTACACATAGAAAACTCATTATAAAAATCCCCTTACCAACTGTGTTATTACATTGTAATCCTTATTTCCAATTGTTTTAAGCGTTATAAAATTTTATTGAATTTATTTTTGGATGTTCATCAAAGAAACAATAACAATTATACTTCTGTCTGATATACACTAACCACTTTCTTATAAATAACATCAATAAAAAAATTTAATATTCACACCAACTACAGTTCAGTCATATAGTCTATACTTAGAACTTATGCACTTTAATCGAATAATTAGATACCTGAATCACTAAAATTTAAACTTTTTAACTGGCTCACAAATTTATAAACCAATGTATAATTCACTCTAGAGTTATATTTTAACTAATATAAGGACAAATTTTTTAAAGTACTTTATTCAATGACTTAGTATTAATAATTAACGTACAATAATATTAAATTAAAAAGGATATTATCTGCAAGAAGGCTCTAACTTATAGCAAATTTTCTTACTCATTTCCATGCATAGTTAATATTCAAAACACTTCTCAAAAAAATTTACTAAGGATAATCTTTTTATAACTTATAAATTTTAACAGTAATATGTAAGTTAACTTAGTATCATTGCTCAATATTGTTTAATACAAGTTTAGAGTAGAATACGAAAAATCTAAATTTAAATTATAATCATTTATCTACATAACTTTTTTGCAAAACAGTTTCTGCTAATACTAGCACTGAATTCTCTTTATCAGCAATTTTGTGTGAATATACAATTAACTTATTCTCAATATTCTTTGTAAAACTTAACGTTATTATATCACTATAGTTCGCAGACTTTTTATAACTAATTCTTAATTTTGTTATCTTATAGTCTTTTACTATGTCCTCTGATATAGTATCGAGTATCCAATATAAATACTTTACATTATTAACATGTCCATTAGTATCTATGTCACAATATCCAACATTCAATTTTTTAGTATTAATTAAATTTTTTGATATATTAATTTTTTTCATAGTATTAATTTTATTTTCACTTGCTTTTAATCCATATACCTCAAACATATCCTCAAATTTATTTCTACACGGTATTTTTTGCTTCATATCCAACAAAATCCATAATGAAAAAGCATCTGCTACTTTCTTTCCTCTCGAATTAAATATTTCAAATTGTATATTCATAAGAGATTTTCTATATGCAATAGGAGTCATTCTTACTTTTATTTTTTCATTATAGGTCGGATACTCGTACATATTTATTTCCCATTTATTTACCATCCACGTTAAATTTATACTATTAAGATATCGTATTCCTCTTCCTAAATTTTCGGACATATGCACAAATGTATCTTGAAACAAATTCATTACACTCGTAAACATTAATTGCCAATTTAAATCAATATCATAATAATTTATTTCATATTCTTTATCAATTGATAACATTAATCTTATTCCTCCTTTCCCCCTTCAATATATGTTTCCCACTAATTTCATTATGATATTCTTCCTAAAATTTAAAGTATTTATAATCAATTCATTTTATATTCATATAAAATAATTATCTTTAAAAATTAGAACATGTCTAAAAACAATATCGTTCTATACTTTTTACAAAATAAAATAGAAGCAACATAAACAAAAGTAATATAGAAGCAAATTTCATATAGAGTTAAAACTTTTCGGAAACAATTTAATTTAATTAATTCCATTAAATATATTTTTTTGTATCCCAAGCATCCACTATGCCACGGATTTTGTATATTGAACTTTAGCAGAATTATGCAACATGTTTTCCATGAATAAAATTGATTTAATAATTCATTTACATAGTTTGCATCTAAAACTTTATTACTGAATTCAGTTAAAAATTAGAAATGCGTCACGTGACTAATATTAATGCTTTTAAGAGTTATATCCTTACTTTGTTTTCTATTATTATACAATCTTTAAGTGTATGTTCGAAATTTAACTAATTTTAAATTAAATGATCGATTTCCATAATCATATCTGAGGTTGCAGCTTTATTTAATTCTTCTCTTCTTTTTCTGTTAAATGGATGACATATCCATTCAAGATCCGTCTTTTTAAATCTTTCATCTTTACATCCACATACTGATAACGTCATGCCCATACTAATACATATTTCTCGTATGCGAGTCAGTCTTTTCATCTTTTCGTCAAATGGTATAGAGTAAAGTTCTTGTTGTGAAATTGTAGGTGTTTTTTCAGTAAAAGCTTTAGTGGCAATTCGTGTGAAATCATTTCTTTCCCACGAATTTTTCATATTCCGAGTTAAAATCATATACCCTGCAACAACTTCTTTTACACCTAAACTATTTACATCTCTTAGAATTTCCGTTATATTCTCTTCTTTATCATCAATATCCGGTAATAAAGGGTCCATTCTAACAACCAGGGATGCCAGTCCATCTATTTTAGATAGTTTTTCAAGGTTTTTAAGTCTTTCCTTATATGTTGGTGCTCCTGGTTCAATAATTTTGTTTCTTCTATCATCACAGCTGGACACATCAACCTGTACATTCATTAAATCAGGTCTTAATTTAATTACATCAATTATTGAATCGTCGAATATACCTTTTGAAATAAACAATACATTTACATTATGTTCAAATAACTTTTTTAATACTATTTTTGTTGAATTTTTAATTTCATCATTTCCAAGAGGATCTGATGAATAGCACAAATATACAGAAGGCGGAAACTTTGTCCTTTTAAGAAACTTATCCAATTTTAAGGGTAAAACATCGCCCTTATAATTCGGATTTTGCAATTTATAAACTCTTAGTTCTAATGGTGAAAACAAACAATATATACAATGATGTGGACATCCAAGAGATAGATCCATTACATATCCTTTACATGCATTAGGTTCATATCTAATATCTGCTTGTAAATCTTTTGAAATTCCCCAATTAACTATTTTAACTTCTTCCATTTTTTATCTTCCTCTCTATAATTTAAAATACTCTTTACGTAGATTATCATCATTGTAAAAAGAAACAGTATTTGTTTAGATTTAATTAATTCAATTATATAGTCATAAATATTGACTTAAACGCATATACTTTTCTGCAAAGTCATGTTACTATGAATGTCCTCAATAACTCTGGTAACTCCCCTTCCATGTCTACTATATATTTTAAAAAACTTATATTAACAAAATATACTATGAAAGTTCATCTATGAAATCACATAAAGATTGAACTGTAATGCCTCTATCTCCAGCGTTAAATAAGTAAATCAAGAATTTATCAATATCGATATCTTCTTCCACATCACTTTCCGTACTTGTAAGTTTTTCTCTTATTTTTAGTAGTACATCCATTATTTCTATTGAATCAAGTGCCAAATCTTCAGTTATTGATGTCTCAAAAGTAACATCTCCTACCATCTTATCGGGTACAACATCTTTTAAACTCACATTAATAATGCTCAATTTTTCTATTATTGTATATAGTTTTTTAGTATCCATATTTCTCCTCCTAAATTAATATAAAACATTTTAACTCTATAAAAATATAACTTTTATTATAACTATTAATATTTAAAAAACTCACCTTAAGTTTTACAATCATATTTTAAAATTATTGTTCATATTTTGCATAATCATTTTTTTTACTACTTAATGTTATTACTTTTTTGAAAACCTCTTTATCATTAATATGGAAATATATGTTTCGTTTTAAATACTCCGATTCATATTTCAAGTCACCTTCAAAATAATGCCCCGGGTAAATCAAAACATTTTTTTTAGCAATTTCTTTAATTTTTTTTATACTTTCAAACATTTCATTATAATCCCCACCTTTACAAGTGCATATGCCGCAACCTCGTATGAATATCGTATCTCCTGTAAATAACTTGTTTTCAAGTTTAAAACACATGCCTCCAGCTGTATGACCTGGCGTTAACACACAGTCCATTTTTAATTTGCCAATACTTATTTTATCTGAATCATTTACCGGATTCAGATTTTTACATCTAAATCCATAATAGTTGATCTCTTTCTTAGCCATATAAACTTGACAATTAAAAATTTTCAATAATGGTTCCACTAAATTTGTATGGTCATAATGAGAATGGGTTAATAAAATTGAGCTTAGGGATACACCATTTGTATTAAGATTTGCCACTATTTTTTCTAAATCCCATGCTGGATCAATAATTACGGCTTCTTTTATATCATTATTAATAATTATATATGTACAATTATTAATACTTCCAACCTTTAATTGATTTATACTATACATAGTATCCAAATTAAAAATCCCCCCTTAGTCACTCATCATTAAATATACTTCTAAAACCTTCAATATCAAAAAATAATCCCAACCCCTTTGGATGCACTAAGGTAAATATATATTTTCCTGAAATTATGGATATAGCTTTATATTGTGAAAAATTTTTAAAAAAACTTACTATATAGTTAGAATTAAAATTTAATTTATCTATTTCATAAATTTTAAATGGAGAAGATATACCGGTCATTAATATCTTTGATAAACTTTCCTTTATTGTCCATAACAACACCGGATCTAGTTTATGCATATATATTAATTCTTTTTCATCTATAGTAAGCTGGGTTTCTGCAACTCTATTGTTTCTATCACTTATAATCTCTAAATCAACTCCCATTGGATAACCTTGTGGAAATGCAACCGCAACACCATATTCTGAACAATGAGTTATCGTGACTCGAATATTTTGATTGCTAGGTTTCAAGATAATAGGTTGGTTGAAAATTCCTTTGCCAATTAATATTTCATTAAGTCTTGGTTGATGTATAAATTCAGAAATAGCCTTCTTTGCTACATACCTTCCTAAAAGATAATTTTTCATACTTTTCCCATAATTTAATGAATTATAGATTTCTTCCTCAGACGGATGAATACATTTTTCTGTATATCTATAGCTGTAATCACTTGAAAACTTGTACACACATAAACTTGCTTTAATTATTTCGCATCCGCGATTAAATACCATCTCATTAACATATTCATCTCTAATCATAATTTAAAATATCCTTCTTATTAAGTATCATTAAGATAAAATCTTCTGAATTGTCTCGTCAAAATCACCTTTCATAAATTGCTGCGAAAGTATATATCTTTTCATTTTACCGCTCACAGTAACAGGAATTTTCTTAATCGGAATGACATGACTAATACCTATACCTATTTTCTTAATTACATGACGTTTTATTCCTAATGAAATGTCATTGAACATTTCTACATCACCATCATATTCCAAAAAACAAATAACTTGATCTTGTTTCATTTTATGATTGTATACGCCACATACTGCAACTCTGCTAAATTTTGCATCATTAACCTGTTGACAAATGTTTTCAATATCGTGAGAATAATAATTTTCTCCTTTTACAAATATAACATCTTTTACTCTTCCGGTAAGTACAAGATTACCATCTCTTAGGAAACCTAAATCTCCTGTATTATACCATCCATATTTATCCATTGAATTTTTAGTTGCTTCTGGATTATTGTAATAACCAGTAGAAATCATATCGCCTCTAAGTAAAACAGAACCTACTACTCGGTCCCCAACCTTTTCGCCATCATCATTAATAATTTTGATTTCACAATTACCTATACATGCCCCAACTTCTACAAAACTTATAACATTATCATTTTTAATATCACTTTCAATTATTTTTTCACCTATTTTAACATGATTTCTCATAACATTAACTTCCCTAAATTCTTGTGGGCATTTTGGAGTGGTCACTACTAACGTAGCTTCAGACAAACCATATGATGGTCGTACAGTTGTATTTTTCATTCCAAAATCATACATTTTTTCATTAAATTCTCTACAAGTATCTGGTGAAACTGGTTCAGCGCCATCAATTATTATCCTTAATGCAGATAAATCCATATCAATATCTTTTTCAATCGATATGTATTTACATACATGTTTAAGAGCAAAATTAGGTGCTGCAGTTATTGTTACATTATGTTCAGACATTTTTTTCACCCATAGTAGCGGATAGGTTACAAATAAATTTGATGGCATAATATAATATTTAAGTCTAGCCAAAAATGGAGTTATATAAGTCCCTATAAGACCAAAACTATGTGTTAAAGGAAGCCAACTTAGATAAATATCCTCTTCAGATATTTTCATTGCTTTTACAGCTTCTCTTACACTAGAAATAATATTTTTGTGTGTTATAATAACCCCCTTTGGATCATTAGTTGAACCAGATGAAAATTGTACAAATGCAATGTCTGATTCATTAGGAAGAATTATTTCAACATTTTCATCTAATTTCTCCATTTCTTCAGTTATTATAACTTTATTAATAATCCCCTGAAGCTTGAAACTCAAATCATTTTTATAAATAAATTTTTTTAATTTTTCAAAACTGTCTATATCTGTCGCTAAAAATGGATTTTTTAAATTGTTCCAAATTTTAAGTAACTTTAGTTTATCCCTTTCTGATTCAAGGTATGTATATGGGACTGGTATAATCCTACCTAAAAGGCATGCCCAAAAAACATGTACAAAATCTATATTACTTTTAATCTGAAAAACAACCTCATCTCCTGGTTTAACACCAATGTATTGCATGTAATGCAAAATCTTTAACACTCTTGATTTTAAATCTTCTGATGTAATGTTAATTTCATTATCAGCATTTTCAATAAAAGTATGAGTTTCATTATAATTATGCATATCCAAAAAAGCTTCACATAAAGTTTTATAAGTAATATTAATCATTATCTTGACAACTCCTCTATATATTAACAACCTAATACTGTTACTGTATGTTTTTTACAAATATTTATCGATTTTTTATTCCAAGTTTACAAATCTTATTAATTATTAATATCTTTAAGACTTACAACTACCTTACAATTATCTTTTACTATATCTTTACTTTCTAATACTTTCTTAAGATCTTCTAAACCATTAACAACAGAAGTTACAATACTATCTAATTTTATTCGGTTAGATGCATGCAGCCTTAAAATTCTATCAAATGCACCACATAAATGGCCACGTGACCCCACTATGCTAATATTATTAGTAATCATATGATCAACAGCATCTATAAAAAGTGGCTCACCGCTTCTTGCTAAAAGCACAACTTTTCCATTTGCATCAATTATATTGAATACTTTATTTACATTATTTAAATCACCAGATGTTTCAATAATAACATTAGCTTCTTTCAAATTCTTTTTTAGAGAATCAAGACTATCATATACATATTTAGTCCATTCTCGAAGTAAATTTCTACGAAATTCAACTGGCTCAACAACATGCACTTGCGATGCTCCAAATACTAACTTGCTTAACATTGCAGTATATATTCCAATTGGACCTCCTCCAAAAATAACAACAACATCTCCGGCTTTTATTTTAGCATTTTCACAAGCATCATAAGCTACACCCATTGGCTCAACGCATGCCATAGCTATTAAATCATCTTCACTTTTTATATAACCAGTAACATCATGTGCTAAATTAGAATTTACATCAACAACATTTCCCATAACTCCATCAACTTCTAAACCTATTAGTTTGGCATTCCTGCACTGGTTAAAGTCTCCTCTTTTACAAACATCACAATTATTACAAACAAGAATTGATTCCAAAGTAACATACATACCTTTTTCTATTTCTTTAACATTTGATCCAACATCTAAAACAAGGCCAACTCCTTCATGCCCAATAATCCTACCCTCTTCTGGAATTTCAACAGGAACAGAACTACATATGTATCCAGTTTCAGGATTGCTTTTAAGTATATGAATATCCGAACCGCAAACCCCAACATAAAGCATCTGTATCCTAATTTTATCAGGATCTAACGTTCCTAACGTTCTTTCTTCAATCATAATATGAGGATTCTTATAAATTTGATTTGGCATTGGATTTTCAACTGCTTTCATTGGTTCTTCATCAGCTTTAATTAACAATACTTTTGTTTTCATAAAAACATCCTTTCAAAATTATTATATTAGGCATCTCCCAAGCACCATATCAACATAAGCAAATTTAATTACAACTTTTAATGATATTTACAAAACTATGTTTAATATACTGGTCAATGTAATCCAACCAGTATATCATGATAATGTATATTAATTATCAGTTATTTAGTCAACATAGCATTATTCTGTTTTCCATGAGCTTCTACCCACATTTTTCATTTCATTTACTTTTAAGAATTTTTTTGGTATTTGATAGTTAGCAAGAACCATCTTACAATGATTTACAAAAGTCTCCTTTGTGACTTTTTTATCACTGCAATACTCGCAAGTTAATTCAGTTGTATCGTTGTTTTTAGTTAAAAAAATATTTACTTTATCAATGCAGTTGATTTTTTTTATAACTGAAGCAACCATTTTTTTATCAACCTTCTTACCATCAACGACTAATATATCATCGCTTCTACCCAATAATTCAACTTCTCCATTTTCTTTTATTCTACCTAAATCCCCAATTTTATATAGTGTCTTATCTAATTCAACAATTCCATCCTTAGTCATATAAGCACCTATTGTTGTTGGTGAAGATACATATACCCATGGTTTATCATCTTTATCATTAATAATTTTAAATTTAACACCTGGTATTGGCTTTCCTACACTTCTATAGCTGTCCTCTGAGCAGCCAATACATAAACTACCGGTTTCTGTTGAACCATATTGCTGTAATAATTTTATTCCAAATCTATCTTTAAAATCTTTTTGTAGTCCTTCTTCCATTGGTCCCCCTGATGAAATTACATACCTCAACTCATTATTTAATGTATATTTACTAGAAATAGCTAACATTTTTCTATAAAAGTATGAAACTCCCAACATCACAGTAGCTTTGTTTAAGTTACTTAGTTGTATTATATTTCTGGGTAATATGATATCAGGAAGTATTAACTTAGCATTTACCTTCATACTAAGCAGCATTCCGGATATAAACCCAAACGAAGTATAAATAGGTACTATAGGCAAAATAGAGTCATTCTCATCTATATTTAAATATTTTGAATATCTAGTAATTTCAGAATCAATCTGTTCTTTTGTTCTTACTACTAATTTAGGATTTCCAGTTGTTGCAGAAGTCAAGTGAATTATTGAATTTTCCTTAATATTATTTAAAAATGGAGACTTTGAACAAGTATCCGAAATCAAATATACATAATGATCTGTGCCTACACTCTCCAAAACTACTTTTGCTCCAATATTGTTATTCAATAATTTAATACTATCAATTGAAAATTCTGAAGATACAAATATAGGAATAAACCCTATTTCAACACATGCTAACCAATGAATATAAACTCCAATATGAGAATTTGATTTACATATAACTATATCTTTATATCCAATTTTTTTTTGTTTTAACATTAATACTATTTTCCTAGTATTTACATGCCAAAAATCATCTGAAACAAATTCACCCTTATAACTTACATCTTGCTTCATTATTCCTACTTCCCTTTTAGATAATATTTTATATGAGCTTTTTCAAACTTAATAATTCGATTTTTTTGCGTTTTCTATCGGATAGTCAATACTCTAACTTGGTTTTCTATTACGCGTTTCTCCTCATCTTCTAAAAGGAAATAGTATATATTATCAATAAAACACTTTCCTTTCTCAGTTATCTTAAAAGCATACTCATCTTCTTCTAGCAATCCTTGATTTAATAGCTCTTTAATTTTACCTTCATATTTAGCACCACCATTTTGTGCTAATTGCTGCTTTGATAAAAATAACAATTTAGGAAATCCTACAATATTTAAATTCTCCAATTGGTTCTCTGTTAATTTTTTTAGTTGTGAAAATCTAGTGCTGCCTCCATTTATATAAGAATTATATGAATTATTTCTATATTTATATCCATTTATAAATCCAAAAGCGCCTGAGCCAAGAGCAATACAATCAGGAACATTATGAATTCCACCATAATATGCAGTTTCCATTACTAATATATCTTTATCTTTTTTAGTGTAGCCATAAGATGCTTTTTGTTCGTAACCTGCTTCCTCCATCATCTTATTTACAGTTGTAATTATATCCACAAGTTCTTCTAGATTAGGGAATCCTAATTTTTCATCTTCAACCCTTTTCTCTAAATTATTACAGAAAGGGTACATTTGTCCAAAATCAATTGCGTCTACTCCTAATCTTATAGCTTCTCTAATATCGTTGAAAGTTATTTCCTTTACATCCCCAATTTTAAAATCTGGGAATCCATACATAATATCAATACCTGTAGTTATGTTATTACTTTTTAGCTTTGATAATGTCAAATAAACTTCATCTAATGTGGCCTTTGATTTATATTGGTCTCTTAATTTCTGATTAAAAGTTTGTACACCTACGCTTACTTTTGAAATATTATTTTCCTTTATATATTCAATTACTTCATCTTTATATATCGTAGTGGCAGAACCTTCAATATTTACTATTAAATCATCTGTAACATTGAATTTTTCCTTAATAGTATTTAAAATTTCATTAAATACATCTTTAGGTAAAATAGTCGGTGTACCACCACCAATATGAATAACGTTAACTCTCAAGTTTTTTATATACTCTTTAGAAGCATAATTTTCAATTTCCTCAATTATTCTATCTTTATATTTAGGAATCTCATTTGTATTTTTAACTTTATCAAATCCACAAAAAGCACATTTTGAATCACAAAATGGAATATGAACATAAATCGAAGCTTCTCTAATAGTTGATTTGTTATCCAGTTCACTAAAAAAGGCGTTTTCCTTTTTTAATGTGCTTTTATCAGCTAACAAGTCCATATGTGGATAATAATATTGGTGCGGAAGTAAAATCTTTTCCTTTATCATAATTAACCTCTCTTTTCAATTTTTATTTTACATAATTACCTAGTGTTAAACTTACGAATTCAACAACTCTTTTACAATATTAATTAATTTAATATACTATTTCATATATTTCCCAACCATTGAAACAAATGTATCTAATTCTTTTGTGTTCTCTCTTACAAGGTCTTTATTATCTATCTCTATATCATATTTACTTTCAATTGCAGTTATTAACTCTATAAATCTTATTGAATCAATATATTTAAGATATTCTTCTGCAGTTTCCTCAACTTTATTATCACTCTCTTCATCATCATGTGACATCGATAATTTTTTTATCATTTCTTCAATTTCATTCTTTAAATTATTATTCATTTTAATCTCCACCTCTAAATTTTATTTCTAATAAATCATCTACAAAAATTGTATAAAGAAATTGACACATAATAGACTATTTAGGCCCATGTTCTTTTAATATTCAGTTAAAAATGCGTCTCCTAAATCTTTAGACATTTTTACAAATAAAGTAATAGTATTTTATATTACGTCTCTTTTTGTTAAATTTAGGTATCCAATGTATACTCTGCATTATGTAAACACTAATTATAAGTATGAACTAATACATTTATAATTTTTATATCGGCTTAGTTTACAATGTTGAATTTCTAAAACTAAAAGTACGTTAGCAATCTATTCTTAGTTATAAAATCTAGCTTTCATGCCAATTATAAGACTTTATTAATAACATCTATTACAGCTGATTCATTAGTCTTAAGAAAATCATGTGAACCATCAACAACATATTTATTACAATTATGATTTGAGAATTTTTTCCACTCATCTATTAATTCATTTGGTGCAAAAAAAGTATCTTCCTTACCACCTATCAGTGTAAGGTTACAATTGAATTTATAAATAGGATATGAAAAGCGATAGTTGTCCATCATTTTACAATCAGATTTCCAAACACGAAAAAAGCTTTTTAGATATGCTTTATTTTTAAGATCTTCTTTAGTAATACGGCTCCCCCTAAGCCATTCTTCAATTAACTCTTCTTCAGATGTATTCTTTAACGGTTTGTCCTTTTTAGGTATATTAGGCGCAGGATGCGCACAAAGAATGCAATGAGAAGGTTCTCTTAAATTATTATCTACGATGCGTTTATATAATTCATATACCAGAACAGTCCCAACGCAATATCCAAAGATAGCATAGTTACAATCTTTAATTTCATCCTTTACAAAATCAAAGATACTATCAATCACTTTATCGGTATTATCACACAAAGGTTCTTTAAACCGTGAACCTCGTCCAGGTAATTCCACTGGTGATAAAATTATATGTTCATCTAGATATTTTTCCCAATGCGTATAAAACAATCCCGATCCACCTGCGTAAGGTAAAAGAAGTAATTTTATTGTTTCTTTTTTACTCATTATAACCTCCGTTATTTTATTTAAATTTTCTTTATCCATTCAACTCCTATCTTACGTAAAGTTATTTTTTTAATTAGTAACATTTGTAATTTTAAATCTATGAAGGTTCTATATCAAGAAGCATTTTGCTCAAAATTAGCACTATATTGTATTATCTGTGTTATTTTACAAATTTTTTCACTTTTTTTATTTTTTCTAACTAGTTTCATTGCATTAAAAATTAGACAGTGATTCATTTTGAAGAAGAAGTTAAATTTATCCCAAAATATATACACTGAACTATAAAGATTAAGAAAAAAGACTATAAACATCAGATCTATGAGCTCATTAAATATAATTATGATGAGACTGATGTCCATTTAGTTTACAGAAAAGAAAAAAACATAGACTATCAAGTAGTGCAATTTTTACTTAGACAAAAAAACTCTAAAGATAAAAATAAAATGAAAACTAAATTAGGTGGAAAAGCTTTAATTGAGGAAACAAAATAATATAGAGGAATTAAAAGAAGCGACTCCATAAAATGATGACTAATGAAAATTCCGGTTGAAAAGAACTTCTAAATAGCTATCCTTAATAAAGAGTTATAAAAAAAATTTATACATGTACCATAAATGCCTTGAGTATTGGCATTTTGATGCATGTATAAATCAAATCTAACTATAATTATAACTACTAAGTTATAAAATAAATATTATGAAATTATTGAGATTATTTTTTTATAGCAATTGTTATTCCATCATCAAAAGGAAGAAGAATACTTTCCACATTACTTTTCTCGCTTAGTCTTCTATTAAATTCGTCCACTTTCTTATTACTATCTACAAAATATGCCCTTCTTTCAAGTGCAGGAAAAAGTGTATCATCTGCAATTAGAACACCTCCTTGATCGAGTGAATTAATACAACTATCCATAACATCTGGATAAAGATTATTAAATAAGTCGAGAAATACCAAATCAAATTTTTCTTCTATTTTAGGTAAAACATCGAATACACTATCATTTATTAGAGTTATATTACCAAGTACATTATATTTTTCGAAATTTTCCTTTGCTGCTAATGCTACTTTTTTATCTAATTCAATAGTTGTTACTGTGCCTCCCCATTCAGCGATAGTTTCTGCTATTATTGTAGTTGAATATCCAATACTAGTTCCAAGTTCTAATACTTTTTTGGGTCTAATGGCCTTAAGTAATATCCTTAAAAATATAGCTACAGATGTATCTATTACAGGGCAAAAGAAATCTAGAGATGTGTTTTTTATAAATTCTTCTCTTTTTATGATAGTATAATTTTGATATAGACTAGAAATATAATTTTTAACTGAAATTTTACTCATTTAATATCATCCTCTCATGAGGGTGTTGCACAAAGAATAAAAGCCACAATATATAGTATTTGATTTTAAGCTTCTAATATAACATATTGTAGTAATATTTCTTAATGCGACAGCTCCCTATATTTTTATTTTTTATCCGTCTACATTTACATTTTTTCCTTTTTGAACGTTCAAATAATATTTAATACTATACAGACGCAGCAAATAATTGATAATGTTGTATAGTAATTCTTCATTCCACATACTAAAACATAATACACTCAAAAGTTATTGTATCTAAATACAACTGAATATTTTATAAGAAAATAACATAACTTGAAATAAGTTATTCAATAGAAAGATGGACATTGCTAACTTTTTATACATTGATGTTAGTATAAAAGTGTAGCCATAGACTGATAGTTTTTTTAGAAGTATTATAATAAAGTAATGATAAAAAGGAAGTGTTTACATATATATATTGAATACGTAAAAATCTCAATATTCAATATATTTAAGATTGGCATAAAATAAACACAATTCATAATAGAATTATATTCATGACTTCTCAAGAATATAAGAATCTTTGAAAAAATCAATTAAAAAAAACAAAAATGTGCCCACTATAACGACATAAATTTATATCGTTATACTATTTTTAATGTCCAATCTTCACAATTCCATATATCTGTCACAATATCTCTGTAAAATTCAAGTTCGTGTGATACTAAAAGAATGCTTCCTTTATATTCTTTTAGTGCTCTTTTCAACTCATTTTTAGCATCTAAATCAAGGTGGTTTGTAGGCTCATCAAGAATCAGTATGTTTGTTTCATTATTTAATATCTTACATAATCTGACCTTCGCAGCTTCTCCTCCTGATAAAACTCTTATCTGAGATTCTAATTGTTTTGCAGTTAATCCACATTTTGCAAGAGCAGATCTTATTTGATGCTGAGTATATCCAGGAAATTCACTCCAAATTTCTTCAATACATGTATTTCTGTTGTCGGCTCTGTCTTCCTGCTCAAAATATCCTATATGCTGATAATCTCCAAGATTTACTTCACCACTTAGTGGTTTTACTATTCCAAGTAAGCTCTTCAATAATGTTGACTTACCAAGACCATTTGCTCCAACTAAAACTATTTTCTGACCTCTTTCCATAAACATGTTTAGTGGTTTTGTAAGGGGAGAAGTATATCCTATTACTAAATCTTTAGTTTCAAAGATAACTTTACCTGAAGCTCTTGCAGGCTTGAAATTGAATTTAGGCTTTGGTTTTTCAGGGATTAATTCAATCTTTTCCATTTTATCTAATCTCTTTTGTCTTGATCTTGCCATGTTAGAAGTTGCAAGATTGGCTTTAGTTCTTGCAACAAAATCTTCAAGTCTTGCGATTTCCTTCTGCTGCCTTTCATATGCAGCTTCAAGTTTCTTTTTGTTTTCAGAATAAATTCTCTGAAATTCATCGTAGTTCCCAACATACCTTGTTAGTTTTCTTTCTTCAACATGATATATTAAATTTACTACCGAATTTAAGAATAGTATGTCATGTGAAATTAATATGAATGCATTTTCATATGACTGTAAATATTTCTTTAACCATTCAATATTTTCTTCATCAAGATAGTTAGTAGGCTCGTCAAGAAGAAGGATATCTGGATTTTCAAGAAGAAGCTTTCCTAAAAGAATTTTAGTTCTTTGTCCTCCAGATAAATCATCTACATCTCTATCAAGCCCTAAATCTAAAAGCCCAAGACCTTTTGCTACTTCTTCAACTTTTGGATCTATTACGTAAAAATCATTGTTATCAAGAAAATCCTGAATTACAACAGTTCTTTCAAGCATCTTGTTTAATTCATCTTTGCTGCAGTCACCCATTTTTTCATATAAAGAGTTCATTTCGGCTTCAAAATCAAAAAGATATTTAAATGCTCCTCTTAAAACTGCTCTTATACTTTTTCCTTTAGTAAGAGTAACATGCTGATCCATATACCCAACTCTTACGTTGTTTGACCATGTTACTTTACCTTCATCTGGCTGAAGCTTTGCAGTGACTATATTCATAAACGTGGATTTACCTTCACCATTAGCCCCGATAAGTCCAACGTGTTCTCCTTTTAATAATCTAAAAGAAACATCTTCGAATATAGCTCTGTCACCAAAGCCGTGATTCATATGCTCAACATGTAAAACACTCATAAATTTCCTCCTATCTTGTATAATCTAGTTGTAACATTTGATATAAAACTATTTAAAATTTCAACAAACAATCCTGTTTTATATTAAATCTACGAAGATTTTATATCAAGAACTGTGTTGCGTAAAACTAGTACAATTTTGCAATATATGATATAATTTAACAATCATTGAATATTCATGATAATATAAAACAATGTATATTATTAGATTTAATCAATAAGAATAATATTAGAAAAGAAGTGATAGCATATATATGAAAAATAAGGAAAATTACTATTGCGAAGATATGCCTGATAGAAATTTTAGTGTAGATATAGGATTGTCCAAAATTTGGGAATTAGGCACTAACTTTAAAGAGCATTGGCATGAGCATTTACAAGTTTTTTACTTTATAAACGGAAAAGGCTTTTTAAGATGTAACACAAAATCTTTTAATATAATTCAAGGAGATGTTATAATAATAAACAGTAGGGACTTGCATTATTTGGAAAGTTTAAATAATGATTTAAGATTTTACTTAATTCGTATTGATCTACCGTTTCTATTTAGCGATCAAGTTGATTTATGCCAGACAAAATACTTATCTCCATTGTCGGAAAATCTTATTTTATTCAAAAATTTAATAAGAAATGATGATGAAATTGTACGTTGTATAAAGACTATAATTAAAGAGTATAATAAAAAAGAAATTGGATATGAACTTGCTGTAAAAGCCAACCTATATAATTTAGTTGTTTTACTTATCCGAAATTATATAGATAAGTTTGTAACAAAAAGACAATTAGCTTTTAAAATTAATAATGATGAGCGTTTTTATAAAGTATTTGAGTTTGTACATAGTAATTTTAATAAAAAAATATCCACATTAAATCTTTCGAATATTGCTCATGTGAGCCCTTATTACTTTTGTAGGATATTTAAACAAATTACAGGAAAAACTACAACAGAATATATAAATGAAGTCAGATTAAAAAAATCAATTGAACTATTAAAAAATAGTAATATGAATATAACAGAGGTCGCAATAAATTGTGGCTTTAACGATGTAAACTACTTCAGTCGTTTATTCAAAAAAAAATATGGTGTTTCTCCAACTAAATTTATATACTAAAAGTTTGAGTTTGGGATATGTTTGTTTACAAAAAAAAGGCTGCGAACTAATTGTTAAATATTCCTCGTAGAGTTAGCAGGGAGTAAAAATAATAAACCTGTTTATTATGATGAATAGCATATTTTTATGTTTAAAAAACTAAAGTTATATTTGAAAATAAGATTAAATCCGTAAAATACTTGTCTATATTAAGTCAGCTCCTGAAGCAGTTGCTGGAAGCATACTTAATTGTGGATTTAATGCTGAAAGTTATAATCAAAATGACTTACAGACATTACATAATTTAAATATGGAAACAACGACAAAAACATATTTAAGTCTATTTTAAATCTTAGAGATCGTCATATTGTTTCATAATGTAATAAGCCATAGTAATGATAAAATATAATGAATTTTCAAAGAAAAATGTTGCATAAAAATGGCACTAGGTATTTCACTAGTGCTATAAGAAATAATTTTTTTCTTCTGTCTATTTGACAGAGTTCAGTTCAGTTTTAGTATCTACAGTCTTTTTCTTTTTGAATACTCGAACAATATTTAATACTATGCCAATGCAGCAAATCATTGATAAAATTCTATAGTCATTTTTCATTCCATATACGAAGGCATAATCCTTTCCAAATACATATCCTAAAACTTGATAGTGTAATTTTTGGCTCATAAATAGGTATAGAATAGTAGTTGACAGAGAAATTCCAACAATTTGCCCCAAGTTTCTTACTAGGGAATTAACGCTTCCAGCTATACCAAGCTGCTCTTTCGGGCAATTTGACATAATAAGGGAATTATTTGCTGGCTGGAATAAGGATTGTCCTAAAGACATTAATGCCATAAAAATTGTTGCCTCCAATATAAATGAATATTCTGTCAAAAAAGATAAAAGAAAAAATGCTATACTCATAAGTGTTAAACCTATTAAGCATAATATCTCCGATCCTATTTTATCAGAAAGTGTACCACATATAGGAGAAAAAATTGCAAGTATAATAGGCGATACCATTAAAAGAAATCCTGTTTTGGATGGCGATACTTCCAAAGTATATTGGAAGTAAAATGGCAATAATATAGTAGATGCAGCAATACATGTAAAAGAAATAAAAGCACATATTAAATTTACTGAAAATAGTTTGTTTTTAAATATTTTTAATGCAAGTAAAGGATGTTTGCTTTTTATCTCAATATATATAAATAAAACAATTAAGATTATAGACACAATTAAAGCAACCATTATCCATTTATTATCAAAACCTGTTTTTTGAGCTAGCATAAAGGCACCAAAAAACAATGATATTCCCAAAAATTGAAGAGCTGCTCCTGCTATATCTAATTTTTGGCTATCCCTTTTAATTCTTGGCAGATATTTAATCCCAATAATAAAAACAATAACTCCTATTGGAATATTAATAAGAAAAACATAATGCCAATTTAAAGCTGAGGCAATTATCCCTCCAACTGGTGGTCCAATCATAGTTCCTAAGGCAACAGCAGTAGTTAAAATTCCTAATGCTTTTCCACGCTCTTCTCTTGGAAATATTTCTGTTATTATGCCGTGGTTATTAGCCATATAAGCAGCTCCACCTATTCCTTGAATAAATCTAAATATAATAAGTGAAATAAACGAATGGGAAACTCCGCATAAAAGAGAGCCTAAAGTGAACACGACACTTCCACATTGAAAGACTTTTGTTTTTCCAATCATATCACCTAATCTTCCAAAGAATAAAATAGTTGAACAAATAATAATAGAATAGCTCGCAATAACCCATTCAATAGATGAAAGAGGAACTTCTAAATTTTTAGACATTACGGGTAGTGTAACATTAACTATACTTGAATCTAAAGTAGCCATAAATGTCATAGCTACTACAACAAATAATACAATCCACTTATTATTTGGATGATTATTAAATTTTTGTTCTTTCATTATAAATCCACCTTTTTTTGTAATATATGATAGCTATCTAAAACACTAGTACAACTGATATGCAAATCTTTCTCTTATTTTGCTTAGATACTTATGGGTGGCCACTTCATTTAAAGTTTATTCTTCTTAATCTAGTTCAGTTTCACTAGGTTTATATATATATAATAAATATTTTAAATAATACATTCAAGAATTAATTTGCTGAATTTTAGCACTATATCTATAAATAGTAATCTAAAGATATTTAGGTAAATAATCGTTTAATCATACATGAAAATGACTTATATTATGTAAGAAAATATTTATTCTGAAATTGAATACCTTAAATCAGAGATAGAATTATTTAAAGAATCTAATAGGGTTCCTTACGATGCTTCCTCTTCACGAGGATTACGCGAACATGTAGAAAGTTTTTATCCTAAAACTCACAGATTACATTCACTTTGACATGATTCTATTCTAGTATTTATATTTTTTGTATCAAAAATATTTCAAATGGTACTATTACAACAATAGATAGCACTGGTAAATTTATCACTCAAGCAGTAGATATAAGATATAATAGTTTAATTGTATGAGACTATTTGATGCTATAGGTAGACAACTAGGTCATTTGAAATCAAACATTGCTAATCCTGCTGGTTTATCTGCTCCATTCATGGGATTATTTCAGAAATTACAATTTAGTAAACAAATCATTAGAATGATATAGAATATTTACTTTTATTTACTTAAAAGTTACCTATAAAATGGCTTAAAACTGTTATATTTAGCTTCTAGAAATAACGTTAAGTTAACGAGTTTAATTTATATACAGTTTATTGAAGTTACTTTGCACTTCATGACACGAATGCTACCTACAACCCTATTTAAATGGAATCATCTGATATTGTGTTAAATAAACTGATACAGCTTTTACCTTACCTCCATATCGAACACTATTAGTTATTCCATCAGGGAATTTACCGGTATTTTTTCTTCTACACTTTGGACATTTTTTTACTTCTGCTCTATGCTCAATAATTTTAACTTTTACCTCTGGTATATCCACAACTTGGCGAATAATGTGTCTTTCCGGAGATATATCCTGTAAGGACTCGCCACAAATATCACATTTATCTACTGCATGTACTATTATTTCATCTGGATTATCACTAATCTCAAGAGTTTTACCTTCATGACCTTTCTGACCACCTGGAGTTTTACCAGATTTAGTTCTTAAACTTTTAGTTTTCTTTTTGAAACCATCTGACAATGGCGGTTTGATACTATTATTACTATTTTTATTAACTTGACTTTCTAACGATTTGACACGTTCATTTAAAGTTTTATTTTCCTTAGAAAGTTAATCTATATTTGCACTTTGTTCTTTTATTTGATTGGATAATTCTTTAATCAAACCTATAACCTCAGATATTCCTTTGTTATAGATTTCAATGATTTTGCCTTCGCTCACGAAAGTTATTACCTTATCATTAGTTTATACAAGTTGTGTTTATAATACCAAAAACTAATGATAATAGAAAGGTTTTTTAGAAATTAATGATACCACTTATATTAAAATTATTTAATAGCTGAATGGCTACAAAAATAAAAAAGTAAAAAATTTTGTAAAATAACACAGATATTACAATATAGTGCTAATTTTGAGCAAAATGCTTATTGATATAAAACCTTAGTAGATTTAAAATTACAAATGTTACTAATTAAAAAAATAATACAAAGTTTTTTTATGGTGTCCATTGTAATAAATTAACTACGTTAACATTATTATAACTATATCACCATTTATTACAAGCCAAATGTGATACTAGCATCTGTGATACCATAGGCAAAGTTTTTTTCTCAAAAGAAAATTAAATTTAACATAGTATTATGTTGCATTTTTTGTTTTGTTCTTGGTTGCATATATGCTGGCATTATCAAAATACTGCTTATGAGTACTAATATTACAAGATGAGTATTAAAATTTTTAGCTAACATAGCAACGAAGGAGAGATTTTTATGGAAAATAATTCTGTTTTTTGGGAGTTTAAAGAAAAGTGTTTAAATGGTTATTATAAAACACCATTTCAAATACCGCCGTCATATTGGGGGTTGCATGAATGGGACACGTTAAGTGAAGATGAAGTAATGAATATGTTGTTTCCTTTTATAAAGTTCCAACTTAAACGTGCAAAAAATTCGATGGAAATTTACAAGAACGCATATAAGGACATAGATATAGATAGTATAAATAACATGGATGACTTTAATAATAAGATTCCTTTATTAGTAAAAGATTCCACTATTGAGAATATAGGATTTCGTGGCAAAGTTAGGGAAAATCCTTACGTCTTAAGACCAAATGATATAAAAGATCCAATGTACATATATAAGTCCGGAGGGACTAAGGGAGTTGCAACTCCTACATTTATTACAAAAAATGATCTTATACGAGAGTCACACTCATTTGCTAGATCCTTTTACTATGAAGGGATTAGACCTGGAGATGTAGCTCTTTCGACTTATAACCCTACACATAAGGGTGGCGAAGCAATTAAAGAAGGACTTATGTTGAACGGAGTTACATTTATTCCAAGAAGAACCAACGAGACTGCAGAAGATATTATAAAGGTGATAAAGGACTACAATGTTAACGTACTACTAACAGTACAAGGGGATGTATTGAAAGGAGCACAAGAATCAAAAGACGCAGGAGTTGACTTTATGTCCTTAGTAGAAGCTGGTCAGGACGTGCTTGAGAAAAATATTAAAACTCTTTTTTTAGGTGGCTATAAGTTGATTGATGAGGCAACCGCATGGGCTAATACTTTCGAAAAACCTCTTGTAAATGCGTATGGAGCTTGTGAAGCATTGGTTCTTGCGACAAATACTCCTTCAAATGGAGTCAATTTATGTAAACATAATAATTTTCATCTTATGTATGGACCTCATATTGTTGAAATAGTGCGTTATGAAAATGGAAAGTTAGTACAATGCAAAAAAGGTGAAACTGGTATGGTAGCTATTACAACAATTGCAAGGGAAGGGACTATCTACATCCGTTACCTTATCGGAGATAAGGCAACTGTTGTCGCAGATGAGGGTGAATGCTCTTGTGGAATTAAATCAAAAATTATATCAAATTTATCAAGAATAGACAATCCTCAGGATCTTATTTCAAGTGGATGTATGTGTACAATGGGTTAGCAACATACAGTAATAAGTAGGAACGCCTTGTGGTTAATGTGATGGGCTTTCATAAGAATTATGTAATTATTATATTGAAAGTAGAGAGGTATCATTTATGGATGGAAAAATATTTTACAATTTAATAGGTGGAAAGGAAATGCTTTTAAGCGGAAAAACATACAAAGCTACCAGTGAATTTTTTATTGATTATTCAATTCAATGTGCTGATTCAAATATTATGGATGTTAAAATAGCTATTTCAAAAGCGCAAAATGCAATGGAAGAGTTACAATCAATGTCTGTTGAAAATAGGAAGCAGATTTTGATGAAGTTTATTAAGTTAATTTCGTCAGATGAAGAATTTGAAAAGCATATCACTTTAATGTCAGGGATTCCCATAAGTTCTTCAAGGAACCAAGCACAGGAACTTGTAAGTTTTTTTAAAGATCAAATAGATGAATTATTTGTAAATTATGAAGTAAAGAATAATAATATTTATTCACGCTTTGATCCCCAAAGTATATTTACACCTAAACAAGGAATCGTTTATGTACCACTGCCTTTATTGGCGGTGCGGGCAATAGGCATGATATTGCCTATCAGTATATTGCTTGGGATGCCGATTATAGTTAAATCCAATAAGATAATAGTTTCTTTTCTATTTAAGATTGCTGACATATTAAAACAATTAGGATATCCAGCAGCAGGTTTTAATATTATCGATTTTAATCAGATGAATGAAAATGCATCAAGTCTTAATAATGCGTTAATTAACGCAAGTGATGTTGTATGGACATTCGGTGATGACAACAGTATAGGATATGAGAAAACAAATAATCAGAGTACAGGGGATGATGTAGTTTTGAAAGATTTGTTTTATGGTAAAACAATAATAAACCATCCTTACCATAATCATACGGCTATTGTTTGCAATGGTGGAGATATAGAACGTTCTATAGATATAATTGTAGAGTCTTGTATTTCATTTCCGTTTGAATGTTCTCTTAAAAGTTTATACATCGTTGAAGAGTGCTATGAAGAAGTTAAACAAAAATTAATTGAAAAATTCTTTAATCTGGCTGAAAAGACAGGAAATCCGCTTTATGAAGGTAATCAAATTGGTTTTTGCGATAGAGATACTAAAGAATCTGTGAAAAACCGCATTATTGACTTAGAAAAAATGGGTCTGATTAATATTTTAGTAGGCGTCAAATATGATCAAGAACAGGAAAATGTCAGCTTCAAAAATCACAAAATGAATCCTTTGCTATTGGAAACAAATGACGAGTTAGTTGACATATTGACAGCTTCGCCTGCAGTTGGAATTCTAACTATAATGAAATGTACGGATATTAATGACGGAATTGAAAAAATAAATAAAGTATTAGACAAAAAGAGGATAGGAGTTACTTTCTTAGGCAAAGACCTAAAAGAAACTCTGCCGGAGGAAGTAATGCTTAAAGCTAACGCTATTCACTTGAAAGTCAACGTAAAAACTGTAAAACCGGATTTAACATGCCATGATGGACGTTTTTACTTTTTACTTTTGACTGAATTAAAGAGAATTTTGCGCAGTGAATAGGGAGCATATAGAAACTCATTAAAAAAGGAAGATGCAGATGAAAATTGTTTCGATAATTACAATAGAAAACACTTTTATTTGCAGGAACCAAATTTTGTTACGTAAGGATTAAAATCTTATTTTGAACAAAATAACAAAAATACTCTCTCTATTATTTTTCATCCAGATGCATTTAAAGAAAAGGTAGTGGATAATTTAAAAGTTTGTTCTCCTATTTTAGAAGAAGAACTAAAAGAAAAATGCAAACTAATTGGCTCAAAAGAACCTATAAAAGTTAGCAAAATCTAATTTTTTTAGGTGAAATACCATATAAATAATTTTAAGAATATAAAAACCATTGGGTAAACAAATTAATGCGGATGATTATGTAATGGATGATTCAGCACTTATAATAAAAGTAAGTCGAGTAGACTTACACCTCAGAGTCTGTCAAGACTTTCGTGTAAACTTCAAAAAGTAATATGTTTATTTTATAAGGTTGGAGGTAGAATAAAACTTCTAACCTTAATTTTATATTTATTCAATATTATTACATTATGTATGTATAGATTGAGTGAGTTGAGTTCCTGCATTTTTAAAACAAAACTTCGTCTAAACGACCTTCGAAGAAGATTGATAATTGAGCTAAAATTTGCGCCCAGCCCTTAATTCCTTGCGTCCATTTCTTTGTTATATCAATAGTTGCAAGATAAAGTATCTTTAGTAATGACTCATCGTTAGGGAAAATTGATTTACTTTTAGTAACTTTCCTAAGTTGGCGGTTATAACTCTCCATTGCATTTGTTGTATATATTATTTTTCTTATTTCAGGTGGGTATTTGAAAAATGTTGAGAGTTCATCCCAATTATTTCTCCAACTTTTTATTGCTATTAGATATTTGCCTCCCCATTTTTCTTCTAAATTATCTAATTCTGCTAACGCGACGTCTTCTGTTGGAGCTTTATATACTGATTTCAAATCAGTATTAAAGGCTTTTAAATCCTTATAAGATAAATATTTACTAGAATTTCTTATTTGATGAATAATACATCTTTGTATTTCAGTATTAGGAAATACTGCTTTAATAGCTTCTTTAAAACCGTTGAGACCATCAACACATGCTATTAGAATATCATTTATACCACGGTTTTTAAGTTCATTTAAAACTAATAACCAGTATTTTGGTGATTCAGAAGCACCAATCCAAATACCCAATACATCTTTCTTACCTTCAAGGTTAACTCCGATAACAGCATACGCTGCTTTCGACACAATAGCATTATCTTTTCTTACTTTAAAATGGATTGCATCCATAAATATTATTGGATAAATTGATTCTAATGGCCTGCTTTGCCACTCTTTAAGCATTGGAATAACTTTATCTGTTATATTAGAAATAAGCGTTGGTGATGCATCCATTCCATAAATATCATTAATTTGAGTTGCTATATCTCTTGTGGTCATTCCTTTTGCATACATTCCAATCACAGCACTTTCTAGGTGTGATACATCAGTTTGATGTTTCTTAACTATCGCCGGCTCAAATGAGCCTTCGCGGTCTCTTGGAACATCTAAATCAAATAGTCCTAAATTTGATTTCATAGTCTTTGTACTTTTTCCATTTCTACTATTTGAAGTGTTTTTATTTTCATAATCATGTTTAGCATATCCTAAGTGACTTTCCATCTCCGATTCCAGCATTTGCTGAAGTACCCCTCCAAATAAATCCTTTAATGTATTTTGTATATCTTCAGTCGTTTTTATATCAGAGTTACTCAAAATTAATTTTACTAATTCATCTCTAGATAAAGACATAGCCTGTGCTCCCTTCATTTGATAATTTATTATATCATTCTAATGAAGTTTACACAGACTATTTTACACTCTCACACCTCACAATGTAGCCCCTCACAGAATCCGTACATGCGGCTTTCCCGCATACGGCTCCTCATAATAACGTTAACTAACCTCTATATAAAAGCTCAGACTATATATTTCATACAAATCATACCTGCTAATTTTGCTCATAACCTTAACTCCTTAACTATTTTTGATCAAAGCAAAAGACACATTGAAGATAACTTCAATGTGTTCTTTATAAACAATGACTTCTTTTACAAAGTCTCTTATGAACTTTTTGCACTCAGGAACATTCCTACTAATTACATAGCCGCTAAAATTACTTAACAATCTTCTTACATCTGCTTCTGTTACTATTTGATTAATATCTTTAGCTTCAATTTCTGATAACTTAGCTTCTAATTCACTCTTGCTATTCTTAAGTTCATCCATTTTAGCCTTGAACTCTTCTTGAACAAATCCATTTGTTATAGCAGTTACTATATTACTAATTTGACCTTCAACTTCATCTATTTGTTTTAATAACACTACCTTCTTTTCGTCATCAGCTTTATTTTGCTTTTGAAGGTTCTTATTAATACCTTCTGCTATATAAGTGATTGCTTTATCATTAAATATTTTTCTTTCTAATTCAAGCAATACATATTCTTCAATGTACTCCTTACGTATTTCCTTATTATCACAAAGCTTAGAGCTTGTCTTTTTTTCAATGACACTTATAAAATATATACATTTTTTACAATTAAATTATTATATGTTGTTTTTCTTATAAAATTCTTTTCTGTGCCATTTCATATATTTTTTATTCTCACTATTAAGACTTATATTATTTAAATCCTTGCTTATTTTTAAATTTTCATAAATCACCTTATCTAAACTATCATTTAGTGAAATATTACCAGCATCATCAAAACTTATATAAAACTTATCAAATAGCCAATCGTGGTCTGAGCAAAGAAGAAATGCATTGTTAGTATCTCTTCTCTCATTATCATTAGATTCTGCCCATCTCTGTATATGACTGGCTATCAAAAATCTTTCATCATTCAAACCACAAATTTTACATTTACAATCTTTCTTTATTAATAATTCTTTTAACTTACCCTGTCCAATTCTTGATTTAACTAGTTGTTCTTTTTCAGTAGTACCTAAATCTTTTAAACTATTTATATCCATATCATCTAAGTTATCTTCTTTTTCTACTTCTGGGTTATCTTCAATAGTTTCAGCAATTTCATCTATATAAAAAAGTTTTTTATATAGTGCAACATCTTCTCCAACATATATTAACTCTGCATTACCTTTAATGAATTTATCGTTAATAAATATTTCTTCTTTTCTAAGCAATCTCCACAAAACCCCATCAAATATACATTCATTATTTTTAATTGAACTTTCTTTTATATTTATATTTAATCCACTATTAGTAATCTCTTCTCTTGCTTTTTGTAAACTAAATAGAAGAACGTTTATATTATTCTCCAGTATCTGGGCAATGCAATAATATGGCAATAAATCATTCTCTTTACATGCATTGTCAAAACCATTTATAGATGATATTTTTTCATAAATAGTATCATCTTTTATTTTCTGCGTTTCTCTATTTCTTACTACAACTTTTATACCTATATTTTCATTTATTAAATAATCAATATTTTTTATCTTGGTTGACCCAAATTTACAATTACTCTCACTTAATATTGCTTCAAGTATTTGTTTTCCTATTAATTTTGTGCTTATTCCCATTGAGTACCTCCTAGTTAACTATTTACTTAAAATTAGCATACATATTGTATATTTAAAAATTTTCGATGGTTTAATTATTATGCTACCCATGACAATAAAAAAACACGACCACCTGTAAGTAGCTATTTAAGCCACATACAAATGGTCGTGGATTTTATGGTGGAGGCGACGGGTGTCGAACCCGTGTCCGAAAGTAGATTGATTTATCTTTCTCCGAGTGCAGTCTAAGTTTTAAAATTCCCTCAAAGTATCGCCCTTAGACAGGCTATACTTCTCAGTAGCTTCATGAATACCCCTCTAGCTCAAAGCTTTGCTAGGCTTCGTTTCCCACTTTAATGACACCAGTGATCCAAGCCGTAGGCAACCTGGGCTGATGAACAGCTATTAAACTAAGCTGCTAATGCAAAATTATCTTCTGCGTTTACATTTAGTGCATACTTTTTTAACGAGGCTCCATGCGTCCCTCGACTCGCTTAACAAACCCTTCTTACCCCCGTCGAAGCCAAAACGCCCCCAAGTTAAAGATGGTTTAATAACATATTTTGTTTTCAAAGAAATGTTCATCTTGTATAACCTATTCTAACTTAATAGATGCTAAGTGTCAACTGGTACATTGTTACTTAGTTAGAATCAACAATCAATAAATCCTGTATTATAACTTAAAATCATTAAATACTTTTATTAAAAAATTTTACAAATTTTAAGTTTTAAATTAATAATCAAAGGATAATATTTATTATAAATTTTATCCTTTGATATAAATCAATAAATCTTAATTTACTTTATTTCTATTGCAACCATTGTACAATCATCTTTTAATTTTCCACTCTCTAAAATACTATCACTTAAGAAATCATCTAAGTAATTCTTAAATTCAAATATGCTTGAATCCCTCATATATTCCTGTATAACTTTATCCTCTTCTAGAATAAAGTCTAATCCATCAGTAAAAAAGAAAATTTTATCTCCTGATTCAAAAAAGATCGTTTGCTCACAGAATTCACTATTATCAAACATACCTAGGAAAGATCCTTCTACAATCTTCTCTTCTAAACTTTCTCCTTTTTTTTGAAAAAGAAATTGATTAATTCCGGCTCCAACTACTCTAAGCTCATTACTATTAAAATCCATGCTAAAACAACATACAGCAACATAATTTTCTTCGTAATATTTTACTAACTTCTTATTTAAATTTTTTACTATCTCCATTGGATCATGGTGACCCTTATTAACTTCTTGAAAACACAAAATATCAAATGCAGAAATATTTAGAGCTGCCGATATTCCCTTACCTCTAACATCAATTATCATTCCAATAATAAAGTCTTCGTTTATTTCATAAATTCTATAGAAATCCCCACTAATTGTATGGGCTGGCATATACACACTCATAGTATCAATAAATTTTTGAGCAGGAAATTCTTTTTGAAGCGTACTCCTTTGTAACTCAGCAGCTTTCTTTATATCTCGCTTCATTTCAGTAATATCTCTTATTGCTGCCAATATGGCTTGGTTACCTTCGTATAATATGTAGCTATATGAAACTTGAACATTTATTAACTTATTATTTGGAACGTAGAAGTCATAATCATAAATTTCTTTCATTTTTCGTTCAGATATTATATTTCTAAATACTTTATGCAAAGCCTTTTTATATTTGTCTTCAAAATGTCTATATACATTACTCCCAATCAAATCATCATAAAGCGTTGCAAACAAATTACAGGCTTCATTATTAGCTAAAGCAATTTTATTATCTACTATAATAATTACAGCATCGGGTGAATTATCAATTATTTGTTTATATCGTTCCCTGCTATCTTTAGTTATGTTATCAAGCATTTTTTTCTCTGTTATGTCTCTAAGCCTCTCAACAATAAATAATAATTCTCCATTTTTATCTAACACCGGATTATAGCATACATCCATAAATTTATTTAATTCTGGAATATATCTTTCACGCGATAGCATTTTCTTAGTCGCCACTACTTCTTCAAAAGAACAATCTAAGCATTTTTCATTTCTAGATAGCACCTCATAACACATTTTTCCCTTTATTTCTTCTGAAGTTTTATTATAAAACTCATACCCTGCTTCATTAAAAAAAGATATGGTATAATCTGTATTGTATACTTTTATTACATCAGGTATTCCATTTAATATTCCTTTAAGCTCTTCTTCTAATATCTTGTATTCAGTAATATCAGTTGCAATTACTAAAGCAAAATCTTTTTCTTCATGACTAAATAGAGATATATTAGATTTAGCGTAAATACGTTTTTCATCCTTTGATTTTAATGTAAGCTCTATTTTATCGCATACTCTCTTATTACTTAAATTTTCAAATATACTAATCTTATCTTCTATATTGGTTAAATTCAAAACATTTGAAGGTAAAATTTTAATAAGTTCCTCTCTAGAATAACCCAATTTACTACAAACTTTATTATTAAAATCTATAAAATTCTTTGGAACAAATCCTTTGCTAATCTCAATTACAAACACTAACTCATTTACCTTGTCCCAAATTTCTTTGTAATTACTTTGACTTATTTCTACGCTTTCATCTAATGTTTTTATACTTTCTTTACCCTCACGCATACAATCGAAAGTCCTTTCTATCTGAATTTCACTTCATAAAAACTCCAGATATTTTTACGGACAAATTTCAAATACCTTATCTAACCTTGTTAATTTAAATAACTTCTCAACTTCTGGCTTTAGTCCTTTTAATTTTATACTTCCATTCTTTTCAGCGCATTTTTTATAAACAGCTACTAATGCGCCAAGTCCTGTACTATCTATAAAATTACAATCATTAAAATTGAATATAAAATTCTTTTGTCCTTCATCTATTAATTTATTTACTTTTACTCTAAAATTTGCGACTTCATCAACAACAAAGTCTTTTGGTATACTTATTTCCATCAATTATCACCTCATATTTTAAATCTTTCTACAAGCTTAGTTAATTCTTCTGCCATAGCGCTTGTTTCCTGTGCTGTAGCTGTTAAATTATTAATTGCACTAGCTTGTTCTTCTGCTGCCGAAGATACATTTTCACTATTTGACGCATTGCTTTCTGTTACTGTTGCTATATCATTTATAAGCCCAATTACCTTATCAGACGATGCTACTTCATCACCAGTAATATCAAGTATCTCAGTGACATGTTTAACTATATTTTCTATTGCATTAATGATATCTACAAATGCTTTATCTGTTTCTGATACTATTTTTACTCCATTGTTTACTTCCGACTTAGATCTTTCCATTGCTATTACCGCATTCTGTGTTTGCTTTACCATTTCACTAACTAGTACAGCAATCTCTCTTGCCCTATCATTTGATTCTTCAGATAATTTACGAACCTCATCTGCAACTACACTAAATCCCTTTCCATGCTCCCCTGCTCTAGCAGCCTCTATAGCTGCATTCAATGCTAAAAGATTAGTCTGCTCTGCAATAGAATTTATTATGTTTATAATACCATTTACTTTACTCGATAATCCACTTAAAGATTCTAATGCCTGCGAAGTTTCTTCACTGCCTTTACTTATAATATCCATTGCCTTTACAGTTTCCTCAACTTTTTCTCTTCCAAGATCAGCTGCTGACATTGTATTAGCTGCATTTGAACTTGTAGCTTTAGCTCTACTTTGAGCTAATTGAACAAGACTTGAAAGCTGAACCAACACTTTTGAAACATCAACTATAGATTCATTTTGTTTTTCTGCATCTTGCGCCACTTGATTAACTGTAGCACTTATTTCTTCAGTTGCAGCACTTATTTCTTCTGAAGAAGCTGCCATTTCTTCTGATGCTGCATTCAACTGTTCTGCTGCGTTAGTTACATTTCTTACTATTTGATCTTGATGCTTTATCATTTCATTGAATGATTTTCCAAGTTCCTCAATTTCATCTTTGCTTTGTATATCAATCTTAACAGTTAAATCTCCTTCTCCTGCAGATCTCATTAATCTCTCTAGTTTCTTAATTGGATTAATTATTCCTATTGTTGAATATGTATAAGCACATATCATTGCTATAATGATTGATATTAAAGAAATAATTATTGTATAGTTCCTTATACTTAAAGCTGCTGACATATATTCGTCATATTGCGCTGTGACTGCAATCACCCAATTACCAACAGGTTGGAAAACAACATATTTATATATATTCCCATATGTATAGAAGCCTTCTGAAGATTTTCCTTCTTTCATTTCCTGAACTAAAACTTTTAAATCTTCTCCTGCATTATCATTTGCATTTTCTTTTAGGATTTTACTTGAATCTGGATGATAAACAATTAACCCAGTTTTATCAATCATATATGCATATCCACTTTTACCAACTTTTATTTGAGATGCATAACTTGATATACTATCAAACTTTATACTTCCTACAAGTGTACCAATCAATTTACCATTTTCCTTCAATGGATAAGCTATAAAAATAGCTGGATTACCAGTAAATCTAGAAGTTAATACTTCACTAACAACTTCCTTACCGCTACTAAGTACTTGTTTCATATAATCTCTATCACTTAAATCTATATCATTCTCTTTTGACTGAGTATTTACAATTACCTTACCATAAGCATCTGTAATAATTAATACTTCCATAAAATCTTTATTTTTCTCTTGGACCGCTCTTATATATTCAGAAGCTGTATCTAGATTGCTTGTATTTGAATTTTCAACTGCTTTTATAATATCGCCATTCAAACTTGCAACTTCCAAAGAATGTTTTGTTGAATCTATCGTTTTATTTATTAAATTAGATGTATTGTAAGTCTGTTCCTTTAATTGTTGTTGAACAGCCGTTTGTATAGATGCGCTGGACATTCTATACGAAATATACCCAAGTAACCCCATTGGTAAAGAAATGAGTATAAAAAAAGTAATCATAAGTTTTATCTTTAAAGAAATTTTCATCTAATTGCCTCCCTAGCATGTACAATATTCATTAGGTATCAATTACTAACCATATATCAATCTATATGTCACATAAAAGACTCTTACGCATAATTATAGAACTTCCGTCTAAGATTAGTTCATCAGTATAACAACTTATAATATACAAGCCTCTACCTGATTCATCTAATATATTCTCTTCGTCTATTTTCTTATGCAAATTTATATTCTCAAATCCTTGCCCACAATCTTTTACTATAACACTTAGTAAATTATCTTTCAATTCCCAATCAACATAAATTGGTTTACTGCTATCACTACTATTTCCATGAATATACGCATTATTAACGGCTTCAAATATTATAAGTTTCACTTCAAAAGATTGTTTTTTCAAATCCAAAACCTCAATGATATCATTAACCTTCTTATCAAGACCATCTAGTCCATAAAATATCACTGATCCTTTTGTTACTGACATATTAACTCCCCCTCTTTTACATAGTTAAAGTATTTTTTCATGATTAACTAAAAATCCTACTTATCTTATCATTTTTCATTAATATTAACTAATTTTTCCAATCAATTAAAGATAAAATATCCCCATTACATTATTACACTTATTTCATCTGCTTTCAACATATTACATCATATCCATTGGTTTTTTTAATATGCTATATTGTATGAAATATAACATCTTCAAAAAATAATTTTCACAATATATTTTCATGTGAACTTCTTTTAATCAAAAAAACATAAAGTGATAATTTATTTTCAATATCACTTTATGTTTTATATGATTCACCTTCTATTGTCCTAGTTTTATTTTATAACTAATCATATCATTAGTTTGTATTTTTCATTTAACTCCTAAAGTCTATATCTTCTTAAAGTTAATAAGTATTACTATATCTTAAATTTTTGTACCATTTCATTAAGTTTTTGAGCAAGCTCTGCTTGACTTTGAGCTGTTAACGCTACTTGTTCAATAGCTTTTGTTGTTTCATTCATACTATCTTTTATCATTTCAGCTCCTTCACTTGATTTTTGCGATGTTTGTGCCATATTTTGAATTGCTTCACTAACTTGTCCAACTGTAGCTGTTATTTCTTCTGACATAGCAGCAATTTCTTCTGACATGTTACTTACAAAGTTTGAATCATTATAGTACTTGTTACCTACTTCACTATAATCATTAAATTGTTCTTCTACATTTTTGCTTATAAACTCCAATATATCACTACCTGTGTTGATGCTACTATTAAATGCTAATTGAACTTTATTAATTGTGTCTTGAATATTTATTACTGCATCAGATGATTGCTCTGCAAGTTTTCTTACCTCTTCTGCTACTACAGCAAATCCTTTTCCTTGTTCTCCAGCTCTTGCAGCTTCAATTGCCGCATTTAATGCAAGTAAATTTGTTTGTTCTGCTATGCCTCCAATTGTTTCTGCCATAACTTTTATACTCTCTACTACTTTTCCATCTTCTATGGCTTTTTGCATTTTTTCTTGCTTTTCAATGTATAATTTCCTAGTTTCATTAATAGCTTTTTGACTATTATTTTTAACTTCCATAGATTTTTTCTTAGACTGACTTGCATTATTGCTTCCCTCCATGGCCTTAGAAGAAAGTACATTAACGCTTGAATCTACTTCTTCAATAGATGCACTTATTTCCTCAGTAGTCGCGCTAGATTCTTGCATTGCAGAGGCAATATTATCTACTGCTTGATCTATGGTGTTGGCCTTTGAAGATATTTCTTCAACTGTTGCTGAAAGTTCTTCTGAGCTTGCACTTAAATCCTGCGAGTTTTCCATAATTACTTTAACCAGTCTACTTACATTTTCTTGCGCAGTGTTTAAAGCTACGCCTGTTTGTCCAAACTCATCTCCCCTTGTAATCGTAATCGCATTAGCGAAATCATAGGTTGATAATCTTTTTGCAAAGTCCTTTATCTCTCTTAATGGATTCAATATATTCTTGCTTAACATATATGCCATAAAAAGAATTATTAAAAATGCTCCTGTTGTAAAAATTAATATAGTATATCGAACACTCTTAAATTGAGATATATTATTTAAATTAGCTTGCTCCGCAGCCTTTGCATTTGCATCAATATTTTTTTGAATGTTTTCAAGTAAAGAATTTTTAATTGTGGTTAAATCGGAATTGCTAATTTTAATTGCTTCATCATAATCCCCGGTTTTCGCGAATTCGATTGCTTTATTTCTTACTTCTATATATTTTGCTAAATCATTTTTCAAATTATTATAAGTTTGTTTTTCGTCTGACACTGTAATTAAATTTTCATATTCTTTCATACTCTTGTCATTTTTTATGTCTAAATCATTTATAACCTTTAGATAATCATCTAGTTTTGTTTTATCTCTTTCGAAAACTAATCTATTATATGTAGCTCTCATGTCATGGATATTTCCCTTTATTTCTCCTAAGTCTTTAATAGATATTAAATTATTTCTATACAAGACATCTGCATTATCATTTATTTTTGCAGAGCTTAATATTCCTTCTGTTCCTATTGCGGCTATAAAAATACAAATCACAAAGAACACTGAAACAAGTTTCTTCTTAACACTTAAATTAATAAGAATTTTCATTATAACACTTCCTTTTTTTAATAATATATCCCCAATTTTTCGTACAGAAATTAATTTAAATAAAATAATCCTGCAATTATAAATACATAGTTATTTTCCATTATAAACTCTAGTCATTTTTTATCGACTTATTTCATTATTTGTAATAATTTTACACCATTTCAAAATATATTTCAATATTCGCTATATAATTACTACATTTCTTACTCCATTGTTTAGTGATTAAGATGCTGTATTCAACTTGTTAATATATAATTAATTAAATTCAAATAACAAACTTAAAGGATAATGGTATAGAAAAACCAATATGTAATGTTAGAATTAATATGCTATATTAGGTAATTTCTATAATTAAATTGCCCTATTGAATTTTAAAACATATATGATATAATGTTTACATAAATTTCATATTAATCCAAAATAATCATTATGAGATTAATACGAAAATTTATTCAGTTTAATATCTTCAAAGATAAAAATTTTTAAGTTTTGTGCAACCGATTGCAATATATGCAAAATATAAACTCTAGTTACGCATTATTTTATTCGTGACTAATACTTAATAGAGAGGGGGAAAATAATTACTACTTTGCATGTATAAACAAATAAATATACTATTGCTGTATTTTTTGCAACCGATTGCGCTATGTTAAGGAGTGTGTATCAATGAGAAAAAAAATAATATCAAGATTAATTGCTTCAGGTTTATTTTTAAGTTTAAACTTACTTCCAATTTCAATACCAAGCTTTGGAACAAACGGAATTTTAACTACAGCTTATGCCGCTAGTAGTACTAGCCTCCCATCTAATGCTAAAGATGGAGCTATTCTTCATGCCTTTGACTGGTCTTTTGCAACTATAAAGAATGAACTACCAAACATAGCGGCAGCAGGATATAAATCAGTTCAGGTTTCTCCTGTACAAGGAACAAAAAGTTCAAGTAAAGATCCAAGTCAATGGTGGTTATTATATCAACCAACCAATCAATCTGTAGGTAATGCTCAACTTGGAAACTACGATGATTTTAAGGCACTTTGTACTGAGGCTGATAAATATGGAATTTCAATTGTTGTAGATGTAGTAATGAATCATATGGCTAACAATGGAAATCCAGATCAACTAGATTCCAGTATAGATCCTAGCTTCAAAGACCCTAATTTATATCATAACCAAGGACAATGTAGCAATTGGACTAATAGATATGATGTGACGCAAAAAGGTATAGGCATGCCAGATTTAAATACTCAAAATTCCACCGTCCAAAACAAAGCAATAACATTTCTAAATCAATGTATAGATGCTGGTGCTGACGGATTCCGTTTTGACGCAGCTAAACATATCGAAACTAATATTGGACTAGACTCTAATCAATCTTGGTCTGGAAACTACTGGAGTAATGTTCTAGGTAATCTGCATAATAAATCTAATTTATTTATTTATGGCGAAATTCTACAAGACGGTTCAGTAGATAATATTGCCTCTTACGAATCATTTATGAATGTTACTGCAAGTAATTATGGCGGAGCGGTAAGAAGTGCAGTTACCTCAACAAATTTAAGTTCACTTGGCACTACCTTGGGTGGCGTTGACTCATCTAAGGCAGTCGATTTTGTTGAAACCCATGATACTTATGAAGATGGATCAAGCAAAAATTTAACAGATACTCAAAGAAAACTTGGCTGGGCTATAGCTGCTGCTCGTGCAAACGCTACACCTTTATTCTTTGACAGACCTACTGGCAATATTGGATCCAAGGGTGATGATCTTTGGAAGGATGCTGACATAGTAGCAATTAATAACTTCCATAATGCAATGGTAGGAAAAAATGAATATATTAGGTGGACAAACAATAATACAACCATGTTAATAGATAGAGGAACAGATGGTACTGTAATAGTAAACGATGGTGGAAGTACTTCTATTAACTCTCCTACTAATTTAGCAAATGGCACTTATACTAATAAAGGTAGTGCTAATTGTACTTTAACAGTTTCAAACGGAACAATTTCAGGAAATATTCCTGCTAATTCGGTAATTGTTCTCTACAATGATGGTTCAATACTTACTCCTCCTGTACCTTCTACTTATGCTCCTCATTCAGGTTATAAAGTGGATTATGATAGCAGCACTTTACTACAAGGTAACAGTTTTACTTTATACTATAGTGGTTCTTTAGCAAATTCTAGTTCAGTTAAACTCCACTGGGGATATAATGGCTTCTTAAATCCATCAGATGTTACAATGACTAAAGGTTCAGATGGATTCTGGGCAGCAACTATAAAAATTCCTTCATCAGCTACAAAACTAGATTTCGATTTTACTAACGGATCTAACTGGGATAATAACTCCAGCAAAGATTGGCACTTACAAGTTTCTTCATCATCTGTGCCAGTACAAGTTAATCCAGCGCCAACAGCTAGTAAAACAACCACTATATACTACAATGGAAACTTAGCAGCAAATTCAACTTCAGTAATTTTACATTGGGGATATAATGATTTTACAAACCCAACTGATGTTACAATGACTAAACAATCTGATGGTAGATGGGCAGCAACTATAACTATTCCATCTGCTACTTATTCTTTAAATATGGCATTTAAAAATGATTCAGGATCTTGGGATAGCAATAGCTCAGCTAACTATAACTATTCTATATCTCAATAATTCTAATTCATAATTATGTTATACCAATCCTTCAACTTGATTAATATATAATAAAAAACAGAGGTTGCTTAAAAACCTCTGTTTTTTATTAAATTTCTATTCTTTTAGACTAAACTAATCAATAAATAATATCATAGCTTTATTCTTATTTTTATAAATTAACTATGCAGTAGCTGTAACACTTTCTTCTACATCTACATCTTTTTCATTTACTAATAAGTTTACAAACTTTTCTCCATAAGGGAGGCAGAATTGTATAAATGGTCCAGTTGTTATCATTGCTATCACAGTACCAAGACCAACTTTTCCTCCTAATATAAATCCTATTATTAAAAATCCAGCATCTAGTGTTATTCTAATCCAACGGTATTGTACCTTAGTCTTATCTTGTATTATAAATGGAACAATATCATTTGGGGCAACTCCTACGTTTGTTGCTGATAAAACTGCAAACCCTATTGCAATTATTAAACATCCAAATACAACCAATAATGCCTTTATAAAATAGTTATAAGATTCAACTGGGAAATATGAAACAACCTTCACTCCAAGATCTATAATTGGTCCTACTCCTACAACACAAATTAAAGTTCCTATCTTTATACGCGATCTCTCAACTAAGAGTATAACAGCAAATAGTACAATCAATATAATCATATTTGCTACCCCTGGTGTTACTTGATCTGCTCCACTTATCAACTTAACTACAGAAACATTCTTTAATCCTGTTTTATCTAATGCAAACGCTAAACCTTGCGTAAATACAGTAAATGGATCAGAGCCAATATTAGTCTTCAAAAATAATGCTACACCAAACTGAATTATACTCATTCCAACAAAAAATAAAATAATTCTTTTTAATAAGTTCATTGCTTTATTCATATTATTTCTTCCTTTTTTATTATAATTTATTGCTACATATAAACTGAATAAACATAAAATAGATATAATTATGTATCACTTTTTATTATATAATTTTCTATATATAATCTTAAATAATATGCACATGTACAAACATAAAACCATTTTACTATCTACCATCCATTTTGTCAAAAGAAAAATTCATTTTCATTCATTTTCCACCATATTAATTCATTGTATATAAAACAATTTAATTTACATTTGAGTATAAAAAAGGATATTGGTTCTAATGGCTTTTATTTTTAACCCTTGGAACAAATATCCTCTTATTTTATATAAAATATTAGCTTAAGTATATATCTTATTGTTTACTGAAATCTAATAAAGATCTTATTTTTCTTGTAAATACTCATCTATTGCTTTTGCTGCCTTCTTACCAGCACCCATAGCAAGTATTACTGTTGCTGCTCCTGTAACTGCATCTCCACCAGCATAAACTGCTTCTTTAGTAGTAAGACCTGTTTCTTCTTCAGCTACGATACATCTTCTCTTATTAATTTCTAACCCTTGAGTTGTTGATGAAATTAATGGATTTGGTGATGTTCCAAGTGACATTATTACAGTGTCTACATCCATAACAAATTCTGAACCAGGAACTTCAACTGGACTTCTTCTTCCTGATGCATCTGGTTCTCCAAGTTCCATTCTTACACATTTCATTCCTTTAACCCATCCATTTTCATCTACTAAGATTTCTGTTGGATTAGTTAATACGTCAAAGATTACTCCTTCTTCCTTAGCATGATGTACTTCTTCTACTCTTGCTGGAAGTTCTGATTCACCTCTTCTATAAACGATATGGCTTTCAGATCCAAGTCTTAAGGCAGTTCTTGCTGCGTCCATAGCAACATTTCCTCCGCCTACTACTGCAACTTTTTTACCAGATCTAACTGGAGTGTCGTATCCTTCTACTGCTGCTTTCATTAAGTTTACTCTTGTTAAAAATTCATTTGCTGAGCATACTCCATTTGCATTTTCTCCTGGTATTCCCATGAATCTTGGAAGCCCTGCACCTGAACCTATAAATACAGCTTTAAATCCTTCATCTTCAAATAATTGATCTATAGTTATAGTTCTGCCAACTATAACATTAGTTTCTATTTTAACACCAAGTTTCTTAATGTTTTCAACTTCATTTTTAACTACTTTTTCTTTTGGAAGTCTGAATTCTGGAATTCCATATTCTAAAACTCCGCCTGCTTTATGAAGTGCCTCAAATATAGTTACTTCATATCCTTTTTTAGCTAAATCTCCAGCACAAGTAAGTCCTGCAGGACCACTTCCTATAACTGCAACTTTAATTCCATTTTTAGGTTCTGTTGCACTTAAATCAACATTATGTGATGCTGCCCAGTCTGCTGTAAATCTTTCAAGTTTACCAATAGATACTGAGTCACCCTTTATTCCTAAAACACATCTTCCTTCACATTGCCTTTCTTGTGGACATACTCTTCCACAAACTGCTGGAAGTGAGCTGTATTTTGAAATTTCTTTTGCTGCTTCTTCAAATTTTTCATCTTTAACATAAGAAATGAATCCTGGTATATTGATTGATACTGGACATCCTTCTACACACTTAGGATTCTTACAGTTTAAACATCTAGAAGCTTCTTTAGTTGCTTCTTCTTCGTTATATCCAAGACAAACTTCTTCAAAGTTCGCTGCTCTAACCTTTGGATCTTGCTCTCTTACTGGTATTCTAACTAATCTCTCATTCATGTCCATTATTTATCACCTCTGCAACCACAGCCACCGTGACTATGAGTATTTCCTTCTTCAACTTCTAACTGTGCTTTTCCTTCTTCTGTTTTATACATAGCTTGTCTTCTCATTGATTCATCGTAATTTACTAAATGTCCATCAAATTCTGGTCCGTCAACACAAGCAAACTTAACTTCTCCTCCAACGGTAACTCTACAAGCACCACACATACCTGTACCATCAACCATTATTGGATTTAAGCTTACTGTTGTTTGTATTCCTAATTCCTTAGTTAGCATAGAAGTAAATTTCATCATTATCATTGGTCCAATAATAATTGCATGATCGTAACTTTTACCTTGATTATTAACTAATTCTTTAAGCATATCTGATCCAGTTCCCTTAAATTCATATGAACCATCATCAGTTGTTACATAAAGATTTCCAGCAGCATTCTTTAATTTATCTTCATATATTAATAAATCTTTGTTTCTGCTTCCTAAAATAACATCTACAGCTATTCCATGTTCATGCATCCATTTTACTTGTGGGTAAACTGGTGCTGCACCAACTCCACCTGCCACAAAGATGAAATTCTTTTTCTTTAATTCTTCTATATCCTCATGTATAAATTCACTTGGTACACCTAATGGTCCAACAAAGTCAGCTACATGATCCCCTTCATTAAAAGCAGCTAACTGTTTTGTTCCTTTTCCTACAGTTTGAAAAACTATAGTTACTGTTCCTTTTTCCTGATCATAATCTGCTATAGTTAAAGGAATTCTTTCACCTTTTTCATCATTTTTTATGATAATAAATTGTCCAGGCTTTGCAGATTTTGCTACTCTTGGAGCTTCTATATCCATTGAAAATATATTATTTGTTAGCTCCTTTTTGTTCACTATTTTATACATGCCATCGCACCCCTTTTAATTATGTTAAGTTTTATCACTTAATATATAGTTTACACTATTATTCTGAATTTTTAAAATAGTTTTTATATATTTTAAAAATTTCCATCAATAAAAAAGTTATGGTTGATGATCAAAATCTTCTACCATAACTTTTTATAATTTTATCAAACTTATATTAGGTACATAAAAACTAACAACTCAAAACATTATTATTTTCATAAGACAATCTATAATGCATATTTCAAAGCCACTACTAATCATTATAATACAAAAGTCGCTATGTACATGAAATCAATTCCTATTCGCATCCTCTTTTTTCTAAAAAATTAAGTTATCTCAATTTTTTCATTGATTCAGGCATATCTTCAACACCAAATCTGGCAAATGATGCTGGAGCTAACGTAACCATTGAATTTGACATTTTTTCTAACAACAAACCTATTAATTTTTTAATCATAAAAACATCTCCCTTTGCTTATTACTTTTAATATAGTGCCCAATTTTTAACTTTCTCTCTTATTAAACATTAGTATAGCTTGAAATAAAATTGTCCATGTTATTAAAGAATAATAAATACTGTAATTATACAAAACCACAGACAATGCTCCTAAAAATATTGAAGTGCTTAAACCTCTAATCCTATTGTTCATTAGTAATTGAGGACGCGAAATTGGCATTTTAGAATTGATTATTGGAGCTTGATTCCATATGCAGAATATACTTAAAGAAATTAAGATACAATTACTTATAAAACCAATATTACATTGTAAACTTAAAATCAAGATCCCAATTTCCAATATGAGTGTAGCTACAAAACATTTAATCTGTGTATTTTCATGATACCCTCCAATGAAAGGCTTAATAACACACATAGTCAAATCAATAATAATTATTTCTTTAAAATATCCAAATGCTGAAAAAATTGTTATCACTAATATTGTTTTTATTAATTCATTTAGAAGAACTTTTAATACATATTCCATCTGCTCAAGTTTATCTTCGTTATATTTCTCATTAGTTGATATACTATTTATAATTTTTTTCGAAATACTATCTACCATATTAATATCACTCTCATATTATTTTCAAGTTAAGTATATATTTATATAATAATCCTTTTTATTACAATATTCAATATTTTCACCACTAAAAATCCTTCATCTTATATTTTTTCCAAAAATAGTCCTAATTTAGTTAATATTTAATATATGATATTAGCTCATATATTAAATAAAAAAAGTATGTTATTGTCTTGTATATAAACAATAGCATACTCTAACTTTCGATTATTTAATTGGTGAGATTATTCTAAACTAAGTATAGCCATTAGTTAAGTATACTAAATATTATACAAAATTCTTTATAGGAAATACTATTTTAAATTCAGTAACTACATCGCTACTTTTCACATATATCTTACCATTATGACTCTCTACTAAATCCTTTACAATACTTAACCCGTATCCATGACTTTGATCACTATTTTCCTTTGTAGTAAACCCAACTTTAAATATATCATTCAGATGTTGTTCTGGAATTCTAGGGCCATTATTCTCTATTCTTACTATTACATTTCCTAAATATTCATAAGCCTTTGCAATTATTATACCTTTGCCGTTCATTGCTTTTATTGCATTATTTACTATATTAGATATTATTCTATAAAACTCCATTTCAGTAATACTCACTAAAGAGAAATCACAATTTTCTTCTATTATTACATGTATTCCCATATCAATAGCCGGTTTTAATGCAAGGGATAATATAGAATTTCTATTCTCGCTAACTTCTACAGCTGTTGGCGTAGAGTCATTCTTATTTATAATATCTTTTAGAGATTTTTTTAAATCATCGAATCTTTCCATTAGACAAAGTCCATATAAATATGATATCTGTGCTCCGTAGTCATGCTTAATCTTTCTAAGTTCGCTATTTTTTTCTTCTAGAGCTTCATTTAATTTAAATATTTGATCTGATTTCTTCTTTATATTTGCAAAATATTTTATGATAAACGCTAAAAATACGCACAAGATTGTGATTATCATATTTTTTAACATTTTAGATTCATCATTATAGATTATTAAATAAAAGGCCAAAACGAAATCTAGACAGAAGCTTATTGTTATAATCACGATCATATTAATCTTTTCACTAACTGCTAGCTTGTACATTTCTATAAACTTGCCCATGTATTTTATACATAAGTATAAGAATAAAATATAAGGAACATATATAATCAAAATATTAGCTATATCTGCATATTCTACTGGTATCATACCTTCTATAAAACCAAAAAATAAATTATATGATATAATTCCATATACCCCCATAAAAGAATATGTCAATGTATAGGGAATCATTGACTTTAGTTTGTTATCTTTATATGAGAAAATCATTACAACTAAACATGATATATGTATTATAAACACACAGATAGATATGTTTCCAAATATACTTGTAAAGCTACTGTTTATAATAAAAGTAACTATGGTTATTAAAACTACTTTAAGTTTGTTTAATTTATTTTCACTCTTCAAGCAGCATTCTGTTGAATACGCGAAAATTATAGCTTGAATCATAGAGACTATTATATCTGCCAATAAACGCACCAAAAATTCCTCCTTAAATTTACGTGAAAGTGACTTATCTCAATTTTTTCATAGATTCAGGCATTTCTTCAATTCCTGCTGTAGCTGCTGATGCTGGAGCAAATATAATCATTGAAAGTGATAACATCATTAATACCTTACCTAATAAATTTTTAATTTTCATAAAATCCATTCCCCTTTCAATTTTGCTTAAAATTTATCATTAATATTTCAAAACATTAAGCATCTTTTTTATTAAACATTAATATGGTGTTAAATAGGATTGTCCATGTTATAAGCGAATAATAGTTGCTAAAATTGTACAGACATATAGATGTTATACCAAGTATTGTTGCAATACTTAGACCTCTTATTCTGTTTTTATTTATTAATTCTTGGCGCGTAATTGGCATTTTAGGATTTATTATTGGAACTTGATGCCATAGGCAAAATATACTTAAGATAATTAGTATACAGTTACCTACAAATGAGAGAGTGCACTGAGAATTTAACACCAATATTCCAATTGCTAATAGCACTGTGGCTATAAAACACTTAACCTGAGTATCTTCATGGTATCCGCCTATAAAAATCTTAGTCATACTCATGACTGCTAAAATTATAATAATTTTGTCGAAATATCCAAACAATGAAAATATAACTATAACAGAAAATAGCTTTATCGTCTCAAATAAAATACTAACTAGAATATATTCCATTTGTTCTAGTTGGTCTTTACTATAGTTATCATTTGTAGATATACTATTTATAATTTTTTTTGAAATACTCTTTACCATATTTATCTCTCTTTTTATATATTTTTCTATATGTTAAATATATTATAGTCCCTTATTTGCTAATTTTCAACATATATTTATTCATCTCCAAGTCGTTAATAAGCATAATTTGTAAAAATATTTTTCCAACATTAATTAGATGATTATTATAAAAAAAGTGCCTTAATAAGTAACTATTAATAGGATGCTTTTTCTTTAATATATTATAAATATTAATTTAGTCTTAAGTATAATTTTATATACTAATGCAAAAATCGGTATTTTTCTACATTTAAAATTTAAATATGATTAAATATATATTCAAATTAATTTATAATTATATATATATCTATTTTAATTTAATGAATTGTATATATATCTTTTATTCATAGGAATATTTTCACTTCAGTCTCAGCACTGTATTCTTACTACATACTTTTCTATTACCTCTTCTCATTTTGAAATACTATGGTAAATTCTGCATGAACTTATTGTACTGAACATTGAACAATGTTAGTATAATACTGTTCAATAATTGAACTCATTTATATGAATAAAACATTTCTTATTTTTATTCAATTTAATAAATTTCAGGAGGAGAGAATTATGGAAGATATGTCTTATTGGAAAGAAGTTTGGGAAAGAAAAGGAAATGGAAATACTACATGTTTAGAGGAATTAGACGGATATGAAGATACTACTGCTGATGTAAAAGAAATAGCTAAACAAATTGTTAAAGAATTAGACATTAAGGAAACAGATAGAATATTAGAAGTTGCCTGCGGAGCAGGTGGACTAGCTCAATATATAAAATGTGGTGAATACGTAGGAGTAGATTATTCCTCTTCTCTTGTAAAAAGGCACATAGAATTACTTAGCAATTCAGTTCTTCACGGAGAAGCAAATAATCTAATCTTTAAAGATAAAACTTTTGATAAAGTATTTTGCTTTGGAGCATTTCACTATTTTCCTAATCAAGAGTATGCTAAACAAGCAATTTCAGAATTGAAAAGAGTTGCTAAGGAGGCTATATTTATTGGAGACCTACCTATGACTTCACACAGAAAAGAGCACTTACTTTATGATAAAAATGACTTTAAAGACTGGAAAATAACTGATGGATATTATAATCCATGCAGGTTCAATGTATCTCTAAAATTAGTTTAATTGATAAGTAAAGACAGGTATCTCTCAATACCTGTCCATTTACCTTGTTCCTGATGAACCAAATCCATTCTGATTTCTTTCACTTTCAGATAGTTCTTCTATTTCTATTATGTCAACTTTAACTACAGGTTTTATAACCATTTGAGCTATTTTCATTCCTGGTTCCACTTTGAAAACTTCGCTTCCATGATTAATTAGAATAACTCCTATTTCTCCTCTGTACCCTTCATCTATAGTACCTGGAGAATTTAACGTAGTTATACCATTTTTTAATGCAAGACCGCTTCTTGGTCTTATTTGAGCTTCAGTATTTTTAGGGAGTTCAATTTGTATTCCTGTATGTACTAATCCTCTTTCTCCCGGCTTTAAAGTTAATTCTTTAACTGCATATAGGTCTAATCCAGCATCACCTTCATGAGCATAATTAGGTATCACAGCTTTATCATCGATTTTTTTTATTTTTAAAATATAATTATCCATTCTAACACCTACTTAAAGATTATATAATATTATGATTATATAATTTTCCAATACAAAAATCCACTTCTTTTATTTAAATTAAAGTATTCTATAATTTTTATTACTTAATTAAACATATGCAAAAGGTTATATTTACGAATAAATTAATTTATTTTTTAAATATAACCTTAATTCTTTATTTAATTCTTATATTTGTTTTGTGCCATAAATTTTTTAAATTTATTAACTACTACTATTTTTTGTTTCTTATTAGTATTGTCTATTATTATTTCGTTCCAATTTATATACTTAGGTTTTTCAAAGTATCTTTTATCAATAATCTCAATTATCCTATAACAGCCTTCCTCAACTCCAGAAAAAATAACTTTTCCTTCCTCATCTGTAACTTTCGATTTAACAAGAACAGGAGATAATCCATTTATTTTATATAAATTAATTTTTACACCTTTTAAATATTCGTGTTCTTCACATTCCAAAATTGATGTAACAATAATTTCCCCTCCATTACAATCTTTTTCTTCTACTCTTTGGGGACTTGCAGATTTCTCATTTAATATGAACTCTTTATTATCTCTTTTCTCCTTATTATCATCGGATATTTCAAATTTATAATTGGTATTATTTTCTACAGATACTATATCATTAATATTTTCTTTTTCATAATTTCTAGGAACAGTATCACTCATAAAAAGCTCCTCTTAAAAATTGGTTCTCTTTATATAATATGATAAATAAACTTTTATGTGATTATGAATTGAAAACATTCTAAAATGTATTGTTAGTTTAACCAAGAAAAATGGAACTACCTATTTCTATTAAAAAATTCAGCACATTATAGTCATTACAAATAAATTCTTTCTCATTTACTGAAATTGAAAGGTATATAACTGCTAATAGCTCTCCGTTACAAATTATTGGAGCTATACAGACTGATTTCCAGTCAGGAAGCCCATAACTATTGTGACTGTCCATGCTCTCCCAATCTACTAAATACAAACCTTTTTCTTCTTCAATGACTTGATTTACTAATTTAAAATTAAACCTATCATCTAAATTCCAATTATCCTTATTTCTTCTCTTACTATACGTATTAACTATTTTCTTCTCTTTTACAATAAAAATTGTAGCTACATCGCACTCAATCGTCTGCATAATCTTTAAAATAAGATTATAAATCTTTTCTTCCTTACTACATCTACGTTTGGCAATACCAGCTATTTCTTTGAGCATTAACATAAAATTATAATCTTTAGCCGCATTTCCTGATAATACTCCAGTTAATTCGTCATTTGTATTTCCACTTGCTCCGCACTCATTTTCCCAAACGATGCATCTATTTTTTCCATCACGTTTAGCCTTATATAGAGCCTGGTCAGCTCTCCTTATAATTTCTTCATTGTTAAGAGATTCATAAGAACTCATTGCTATTCCTATACTTACAGTCACTTTTCTTTTATCTCCTAGAATCCTTGCTTCCTCTATATTTTTTCTTATTCTCTCCCCTAAATTTATAGCTGCTTCACAATTAACATTAGGCAAGAGAATTATAAATTCCTCTCCTCCATATCTTCCAATAATATCACCTTTGCTCATACACTTTTTAACTTCATCTGCAACCTTAACTAATACTTCATCTCCAGTTTGATGTCCATACTTGTCATTTACGCCTTTAAAATCGTCGATATCAAACATCATTACAGCAAATTCACTTTCTCTTGCCTTCGCAGAATCTAATAAAAAAAGTAACGCTTCTTCAAAATATTTTCTATTATAAACACCTGTCAGCTTGTCTAGTGTAGAGCTTATTGTAAGATTATACTTTTCTAATAAAAAGGTTAAGAAAGGTTTAAATTTCTCTATTGTTTTCTTTGATTCATTATTTATATAATTTAATGCGTTGTTAGTAATAAATATTAATCTTGCATTAATTCCTGCACTACTATTTATGTGTTTTTCTCTATTTATTATTTTCATATACATACAAGATCTTATTCCATCTTTCAGTACCTTATCATCTAACTGATAGAATCTAGGGTCATTACTGCAAATTGCGAATGTATCTTCATCTGAATCAACTTTTAGTGAGAGGTATCTATTTATTTCATTTTTGTCGCTAATTCTATATGTGCATATAACATCATTTTCTCCCTGCTCGTTCTCTGTAACAATCATAGCCTTATCTGCTAAAATTAATCTAGCCATATACTTCATCACATTTTTTATATCATCAATAGTATTATTAGAAAACTTCTCAAAGACTTTAAATATATCTCTAAAATCATTGTAATAGCATTTTTCATATAAATATTGAACCAATTTAAATGTATCTTCATTATCTAGTATATTCATTAAATCTAATTCTTTTAATATTTGCTCTAAATCCTCAATTGTTTTTATAAATTGTGTTGATTTAAAACTCATATTTATACCCAAATCTTCATTTAAGCATTTTACAAATAACTTACGGGTTTCCAAAAACCTACTATTATTTGCATATGATAACTTATCATTTTGTGGTAATAAATTTATTGTATCTATATATAAAGCTATAGATTCATAATAATAATTCAATGCCAATACATTACATTCAAGTTCATTATACTTCTCACCAATCGCAGAATATATATCAGCTTTAATTTCCTGATTATCCACAAAAGAGCATACTCTTAGTGCCTTATTTATCAGAAAATTATATTGATTTCTATTTCTAAAATTGAGTTCTAGATATACATAAATTCCTTCAACATTATAATTTTTAGGATATCCATTGAGATCAAAGAATAATTCTTTAGCCAATCCCTTATATCCAAGTGTTAAAATTCTTCTAATAGCACTTATCCTTATTTCGAGACATGTATCTACATCCTGTAATAGCTTAATTTTTTTCTCTAACTTATTGTATACATTTCTTATATCACTCTCATTTTTACATTTATATAAAATAAGCTCAAAGTAATTGCAAACAACTATTTTATACTTAGAACTATTGCTATTAAATATTAGAGCATATATTTTTTTCAAGTGGTCATATGCCAAATCATAATTACAAATCATCAGATTATATAAAGCATATGTATAGTTTGTATTTATAATTCTATCTTCCAATAGCTTTAATCCTTTTTGCATTTGCATTATTAAATTATGATACTTTACTACCAGACTTATCCTTCCTGATTTTATATATAACAAACAAAGTTCATTGCAAATATTAAATGAATAAGAGTCTATCCCCTCTTCTCTTTCTCTTTCTAGTGCTCTTAATAGATATTTCTCTGCTTCTAAATATCTTTTTTCCTGACTATAAATATCTGCTATGCAAATTAGACTCAATATTTCCCTCTTGTATACTTTCTGTTTATTTCCTTCTCTAGCTATTTCTAAATATTGCTCTAAAATCTCCTTGTTATCTCTTCCTTCTTCCTTACAGACAGATGCATCTAATAGTTTAATATATAATTGACCATTAATATTATTGTTATTAATAAATATACTGTTTGCATATAAACATAAATTTTTGGCCTCTTTATAATTCCCCTTCTTTATATATATATTAATAAGGATACTCACTGCCCAACCATATACATCCTCTTTTATCTTATTTTCTTCACATATAATTATTGCTTTTTGTGCATTAAGCATCGTTAATTTATTGTTATATTCTAATCTATATTTTAATGAAAGTGCATAGTAATAATAAACCTCTCCCTTAGGATAGTGTTCTTTATCTAGCAATCTTCGTACACAATTTAAAGAATAATCTATCCCTGTATCTATATCTGTAATACTATTAATTTTTATTATTATCATTTCAAGCAGCGTATATATTTCAATTTCAATTTCGTCATTCTGTATTGCTATTTGATTTGCCTTTTCAAAATGTTCAAAACTTTTTTCATGGTTAGATTTTTTTTCATAAAGCTTTGCAATCTTAATTGCCACTTCACTTCCACTTGAATCACTAGGATATGTTAATACCTTCTTATAATATGATATTGCCTTCGATATATCACCTAACAGATCCTGAGCTTCTGCGTATTTTAATGTATAAAAATATGCTTTTTCGTAACTATTACTTTTTTCTAAATGCAATAATAATTCTTCTATATAATAATCTGTATCAAGTAAAATTTTTTCCATAAAAATAGATGCCTTAGAGTGTAATTTAATTCTTTCTTCTTCACTTAGCTTTAAATACAATATATTTCTTAATAAATTATTTCTAAAACCTATAAGTATACCTTGATCACTTATTTTATCAGTCAAAAGGCCTTTTGATTTTAAATTATCATAAATTTCTATATTATCAGAATCCATTATTACATATTCTAAAATTATTTTTTCTGATAAAGGAGTTTTAAATATAGCTAACTCCTTTAAAATATTAATTTCTTCTTCATTTAATGAAAAAATACTTGCCTCTAATCTTCTTTCTAGAGATTTGGGTATAAGTATATCTTGAACCTTAATATTAGTCTTCCATTCTCCATTATTGCTATCAAAATATAAGGTTCCATTACCGTATAATTCATTTATAACTCCACTTATATACTGTGGATTCCCTAGCGTTTCTGAATATATCTTTACCGCTAACTTATTAACATCAGTACCTGTATTAAGCATACTTCTAATCATCTTAGTAGTATTATATTGATTAAAATAATTTATTTTATATTCTTCGTACTTCTCTACTTGTTTTAGTTCATTTATGAACTTTATGAAATTTTCATCAACACTGCTTTCATTCATAGAAAATATTATCATAACATTTTCTAAGTTATTTCTTAAAAAGATTATATATTTAATAAACAGTTTGAAAACTTCATTTTTTTTATCTAAATCATCTATTATCATTATAAATGGCTTAGTCATTGTATACTCACTTATGAACTTCCCCATTCTATTAATCAATTGAAGCTTTTGTTTATTATTTTCACTATTTGTAGAATTTTTTTCAAATAATATAGAAATAAATTTTTTTATATAAATTTCATACTTATCTCTCAAATTCTTATCTACTTTATTTAAAATGTAATTTAGTATTGTATTATATTGCTCTTCGTTGCTTGCATTTTTATTATTAAAATCATCAATATATATAATGTCTTTGAAGTATTTATTTTCAAATCTATATTTAATTTCTTCTAAAAGTCTGGTTTTTCCGCTTCCATCTTCACCATTGAAATTTATAAACTTATTTCTCTGCTTGTTTTCCAATATCCTCTGAAAATTTTTTTCCACTATTTTTATTTCTTCTGTCATTCCTATTATATCTAAATCCGTTTTAATCTTATTTAAAGCCTCACTAATAAACACTCTATAGTTCTTCTTCATTTTTTTGTTTATATTTTGTATAAAATATTTAAGTTTAAACGATTTATTTATAGTATTCACTCGATTATATATATTTTTTATATCTTCTAATCCTTTAAATCCTGTTTCAAGTTCTGATTCTGTGAATATTTGTCTGCACAGTTCTGCAACTTGTACAATATTATCTTTATTTGAATTTATATCTTCTCTTGTTTCGATGTTATATTGGTAAGGTAATGAATTTATTAAATTAAACTTTCTTAATTCATTTGCTAACAAATCTTTCATTTTGACTTTCACATTATTGCTAGAGTCGGGAATTAATATTACATCCTTCATACTAATATCATCAAATATATATCCCTGCATGTTTAGCGTATTGATAGCAGCACAAATCTCCATAAATGTATCTAATTTCTTATGAAAGTCACATTTATTAAAATAATCTTGTGTATCCAGTTTAGCCTCTACATACTCCATTAAATACCCATATTGAGGAGTATCAAGTTTTATCCCATTAATACTATAAATTATTTCAATATTTATAATGTTAGTAACGTTCTCAAAATTAAGATTTTTAATAGTCTTAAATTTACTCAATAAATATTCTCTTGTTTTCTCATATGTAAAACCATTTTTCAAAATACATAGAACATATCTTGCGTCTCTCTCTATGTCTGTAACAATATAATTTGAAAAATTCTCTTCAATAACTATCTCATGCTCTATTAGATATTTATTATTTACATTTCTCAATTCTAATTCATCCCTTTTCTTCACTAACTTGAAGTTTACCAATCTATCTAAAATTATACCATATTTTAGCATAATCCTGAACACTATTATATCTAATTCAATTAATTATCTACTTTTTTACATAAATTCATATTTTTATAATTATACCTTCTTAATTATCATTGTAACCAAAAGTATATAAAGGCTTATAATATAAATTTAATTTTAGGACATAATACTTTTTGTAAAAACATTTAGGAAGGTGATAATATGAAACTAAAATCGCTAAAGAAATACATTCCTTTTGTTTTGATTATAATAACTATAATTAATTATCAAAATCTTCTTATGCATACGGTTCTTGCTGATGAAAAAAAAATAATATATCTAACTTTCGATGATGGCCCAGCTGGAAAGGTAACCACTAATGTTTTGGACATATTAAAACAAGAATCTGTTCCTGCAACCTTTTTCTTAATAGGAAGTCAAATCAAAGGACAAGAAGATTTAGTTAAAAGAATGTATAATGAAGGGCATGCCCTTGGTCTTCATAGTATGAGTCATAATCGAAATATCCTTTATCACTCTAATGAAGAATTTCTAAAAGAGATGTTGGATACCCAGCAAATAATTAATTCCATAGTTGGTATTAAGCCAACTATACTAAGATTCCCTTTTGGTTGTAATAATAACTGTTATAAAATTTCGCAGTCTATGGTGGATTTACTTCATCAAAATAACCTAAAAATTTACGATTGGAATACAGATAGTGGTGATGGTGCTCACCCTAATGCTAGTCCAAGTACATTTATTAAAAATTCCAAAAGTGACAAAGAGCGTGTAGTACTATTAATGCATTGTGCATATATGAGTAAAAATTCAGTAACGGCTTTACCTAGTGTAATTAAATATTATAAAGATAATGGCTATGAATTTAAAGCAATCGATGAAAATACTGATGAAGAATATCATTTCATGAAAAAATAATAATGGGTAAAATAACGAAGCTATCTCAAAATTAATCCTTTTGAAATAGCCTCTTTAAATTATACAAAATATCTATTCTACCGCATAGCTTCCATTTACCGATGTAATCTTTTCAACAATTTTAAACATTATAATTCCTGATATTGTATTCACTATTATTGTTGGCACGACTACTGATATGAAAAGTACATTAAACGATAATCCTCCAGGTAATCCTACTATATTCGCTAGTAAAGTTAAAAATACTGTTCCGCTCACTAAAGTTCCTAAAGGTAATAATATTGATACTTGCACTAACTTATTAACTTTATTTCTTAAAGGCATTAATATCAAATACATGACATTACAAGTTATAAATTTATCTATAATATTTGGTAATTGTCCTCCTGGTGTTTTAGTTGTTAGTGCTGCAAACACTCCCATAATAATCCCACATAGTAATGTTGTTTTATAATCTTTATTAAACACTATTATTATAAATAACATTGCTAATGAGAAATCTGCCTGCATACCGAATGGTGGTGTAACCTGGTGTAATATTGCTCCTATTGCTATTAAAATTGCATTTGTTGCCATTTTCTTTGTATTCATAATAAAAATCCCCCTTGTTAATCTTTGCTTATTTTATTTTTAAGTTGAAACCACTTTCTTTCACAACATACTTATCACGCCCCAATATTTAAATATATTTCTTTGTTATGCTTCCAAATATAGAGTCTTTTGGTTAACAACTACTAAAAAAGAATATAAAAAAACCGTCCTATAATTAATAGGACGGATATTATCCGCGTTGCCACCTAGATTGCATAAAATGCCTCTCATTTCAGATACAAACATATCTTATTCGCTATAACGTGCGACTTACGGCTAAACTACTCTCAAAAGATTTCATCTCGCTCCTCAAAGGCCCATTCATCATTAACTACCGTACTGAAATCTCACCACCTTCAGCTCTCTTTAACATTGTTATATGATTACTATCCCTCTTCATAGGATTTATTTTATATTCTTATATTATATCCTCAAAAAGTGTTTGTCAACACTTTTTATAAAATTTCCTTACCGATTATATTCTTAATTGCGTCAAACATTCTTGGTTTACTGAAATAGTATCCTTGAACAACATCGCATAATATTGTTCTTAAATATTCAACTTGCGATTTTTCTTCAACACCTTCTGCCACTACTTCTATCCCCAATTGATGTGATAAGTTTATTATATTCTCTACAATACATTTACTCTTAGGATTGTTCATCAAATCAATTACAAAACTCCTATCTATCTTTAGCACATCTATAGGTAATTTTGTCAAATAGTTAAGTGAAGAGTATCCCGTCCCAAAGTCATCTAAAGCAATGCTTACTCCTAATTTTTTTATCTCCTGAAGGATCTTAACGTTTCTATCAAATGATTTCATTAGCATACTTTCTGTTATTTCTACTTCTATATACTTTGGATGAATTTTATATTTCTTTATTAGTTTTTTAAAATCTGATAAAACAACATCCTCTCTGAGCTGCATTTCAGACAAATTAACTGCTATCTTAAAATTATCATTTCCCTCGTTTAAAAGACATTTCGTCTTTTTGAATACTTCTTCCAAAACAAAACTTCCAATTGGAATTATCATTTTTGAACTTTCTGCGATCGGAATAAACTCCGCCGGGCTTACCATTCCAAATTCACGACTTTCCCATCTTGCTAAAGCTTCAAATCCGTTTACCAAAGAATCATCGAGTGATACTTTAGGTTGAAACATAACATATAATTCATTATTATTCAGTGCAGTTCTTAACCCTTTCTGCAAGCTATAAACTCTGTTTAGCTCATCAGAAAGGCTATCATCAAAAAAATCACACTCATTTTTACCATTTTTCTTTGCTTCATACATTGCTGCATCTGCATTTTTGAGTAATGTATTATAATCTATTCCGTGATCTGGAGATAGAGAAACACCAATACTTGCTGTTAAGTATATTTTTCTTCCATTCACTATATTAGGTTTTTCAAAAGACTTTGCTATAGCATTACCCAAAGTTATAATTTCTTGTATATCAATTATATTTGGCTTAAATAGCAGAAAAGTATTGCCGCTATATCTTGATACTAATATATCTTCTGTAACAGATTCGACTATATTATAGCCCACTTCTTTTAACACTAAGTCTCCAAAATCATGCCCGTAGGAGTCGTTTACATATTTAAAATTATCTAAATCTATTATCAGCATCGCGGCTCTAGTATTACTATTAACAACATTTTGTAACATTTTGGCTACCGTGTTCTTGAAAAAATATTTATTAGGTAGCCCTGTAATTCTATCACTATGAATTATTGAATCTATTGTTTTATTGACCATAGATTCTTTCCAATTTTTCGTCAAAGAATCTATATCACCATATTCATTCTCTAAGTCCTTAAAGCAATAACTAGTTCCAGTAAAGTAATACTGTTCATTACTTTTAATTGACTTCCCGACAAGAATAAACTCAACAATGTTCCCCCTAGGACTTTCCATCTTGTATTGTAGCTGCATTTGTTCTCTATTTATATAGTGTCTCTTTAAATCTTGAGAGAAAAAGCTTAAAACATTTTGTTTATCTTCTTCACCAACAAAATTTATAAATTGATCTAAAGTTTCATTCTTAGTATCATACTCTTCAAAAAAACTTTTCATTGTATCATCAATTATTAATTTAAGCTCTGATTGATTCCAAATTATATTAACGCCCAAAATTGGTATAGAATCAAATATTTCCTCATGATTTAATTGAAGTTCCTCCCTAATCATATATATACAATCCTTCACATAATTCTATAATTTGTACTATTCCTGTTTGTTAGAATCTTTAGATTTCTTATCATTTGCTAATGATGCTATTAAAGCTGCTGTTGCTGCTATAACAGTAATTAATTTGCCTGTCTTTTTTAAATTCATATAACATCACCTTCCTAACTTTATGAATAATTATTTATTAAGACTCTAATTCTTAAATTGATTTTCTTCTTCCTCGTATTTATATCCGATACTTATTAATATATTTATAATATCGTCTTTAGATAATTCTAAATCATCACAAAGAATATCTAATGAACCATATTGATCTCTTAATTTCATGTTTATTACACTTAACAATATGTTTGGATCACTGATCCCCATAGGATTATTTTCCATCTCTACTCTTCCTTTTCATCTATTGGTATATGGTTAATTATAGCATAACATACATTTCCAAATTAATAAATACTTTTAGTTACTTAAGTCTACTCTTCATCGTAATAATCTAGAAAAGAATGCTTTTCTTCGCCCTTTTGCCAACCTAATATTGAATCCATACTAACATTTTCAGCTGCTTTAAAGATAGACTTTTCAACTCCGCTAAAATTCTTCTTTAATTCTTTAATAAGATCTTTTATTTCATATCTCTTATTACCTATTCTTTCAGCTGCAACCATACAAGCGCAATTCAATGGCCATATACCACTATAATTTATAAATCTTTTTATATACTCTTCCTCTATAAAATACATAGGCCTAATTAATTCTAAACCTTCAAAATTTTTGGCCTTTAGTTTAGGCAACATTGTCTTAAAATTACCACCATATAAAATGTTTAGCATAGTTGTTTCAATTACATCATTATAATGATGCCCTAATGCAAGTTTGTTACATCCAAATTCTTTTGCTTTTGCATAAAGAGAGCCTCTTCTCATTCTTGCGCACAAATAACATGGGTAATCCTTAGCCATTTTATCAACAACATCAAAAATGCCTGATTCATACATGTGAATCGGAATATTTAGATGCTCACAATTTTCTATTAGTAAATTTTTTATATCTGGATGATACCCTGGATCCATAGCTAAAAATACTAATTCAAATTTAACTTGACCATGTCTTTGCAACTCCTGAAATAATTTTGCCATAAGTATACTATCTTTTCCTCCAGAAATTCCAACAGCAATTTTATCTCCTTCTTGAATTAAATTATATTCTTTAATTGCCTTAACAAATTTTGACCAAATATGCTTTCTATAGCTTTTAATTATAGCTTTTTCAATCTCTTCTAGTGGCTTTTTTTCTCCATCTGGTATAATTCTTGGACAGCCTTTTCCTGCAATTGTACTCATTATTTCATTTCTCCTTATTATCTTAATAGTATCCAGATCATAGATACTAATTGTTCTTGAATATATCTTTCTTTAAAGAGTTTATAATGAACACTTAAGATTTACAAGTGTTTTTAGGTTTTAATATTAGCTGATTTTAATTATTCGTATTCGTACTTTGATTTTCATATATCAAAGTAATGTTTATTTAGAAAGAGATTTCACTAGTTCTTCAGGGTTTTTGTCTTTCATCAAACTAGACATTATAGCAATTCCACTTGCTCCAGCATCCAATACTTTCTTATAATTATCTTGATTTATTCCGCCTATTCCGATAATTGGAATGTTAATCTTCTTGGAAAGAGCCTCTATTTCCTTAATTCCTCTAGGAGGAAGACCTTTTTTACAATCAGTTTCAAACACATGGCCATAAATAACATAGTCTGCTCCTAATTTAGCCGCTTGTATACCTTCTTCGCAACTATGTATTGAAACGCCGATCATCTTATATATTTTATATTTATTCCTACTAAAATGAAAATTATCCACCATTTCTTTAGAATTTATTGCTCTTCCTGTGCATAACCTGTTACTAATATTTATAAAATCATTAAATGATAACTGAATTCCATCAACATTGGACTTTTTAGCAATATCTATATTGGAATTTAGTATTATTCTGATATTTGTATTTTTCAGTTCCTCTTTTACTTTCAAAACTAATATCATTAGCTCTTCACTGCTTAAATCTTTTTCTCGTATAATTAAGAAATCTAGATTAGATTCTGATATTTTTTTTATTTGATCAAAAAAGTCCCTACAAAGTTTTCTATTTGTTATTCCAATTACAGACATCTTTAGTTTATACCTCTTCTCCTAATATTAATCTAAGCGCCATATTTGCTTCATGACAAGCTGCGATACCAACTCTAGGTGCCATTAGCCCCTCATTTACTTTTGCCTCATTTTTAAAATCTCCACACATATATAGCCTTGTATTTATTTTTTTGCTGATTATTAGATTATTAGAATAATATCCTGCCATACCTGAGGCTGAAATAACCTTTGGTTTTTCTGTCTGAAGTAAAACTTCTCTAACTATCATCGCTTTATTTTCTGCACCATCAAATGCTTCAATTACAATATCCATATCCTCAAATAAATCTTTAATGTTATCCTTATCTACATACGTATCAACAACTTCGATATTTATGAACGGATTGATTTCTAACAATATTTCTTTTAATGAATGGCATTTTTTCATTCCAATATGTCTTATAAAGTATTGTTGTCTGTTTAAATTACTAGGTTCAACCACATCAAAATCTATTATTTTTATATGTCCAACCCCAACTCTTCCCAACGCTAATGCTACTGTTGAACCAAGTCCACCAAGTCCAGCAATAGCTATCTTCGCCTTCTTAACTTTCTCATGAACCTTTGGAGTATGTCTACTTACCATTAGTGCCTCTAACTCTTCTTTTTTAGGCACCTCGCCTCTCTTAATTAAAGTAACTTTATCGCCTTCATTTAGAGAATAATCTTGTTTAATTGGAAAACCATTTAAAATAACTATATCCGCATCACTTTTTATCCTGCTTCTAACTTCAAATGCAGTAATTTCTCCCTCAATATCTATTTCTCTTTCATTTACTAAAACTTTCAAACTAATATCCCCAATCTAAATAAATTTTAAAACTTAATATATCTGTTCATTATTTACTCATTATTTTCTTAGCAGTCTTTTTTCATAATTTGTACGACCAATGGGCAGAACCTCTACTTATTTGCCTTCCATCAATAAATTACTAGATAATAAAAAGACTTACCCTAAGGTAAGTCTTATAAATCTTCTAAAATATTTATTGCTTCCCTACGGTGGTATTAGCCACATCAGGTCAAAAGAGTTAAAGCAAATAAGCTTCTCTCAGCCAATTAAATTGGCACCCCTAGCCTTTTATACTATTCAATTTCTGTTATGGTTATATATTATCATTTTATTTCTTATAATTCAAATTTTTATGGATTAAATCCATAAATTAGATTTGTGAATTTATTCATATTTTGTATGGAAATCAACTTTTTTCTAAGTTCGTAGAATTAAATATAGAATCAGTAATTATTATTACTATATTTAAGTTTATATTTTTAAAATATAATTGAACATTTTTTCTAACGTGGTAAAATAATATGTGTCGGTATTCAATTAGAAGCTGAACGGAAATTCGTATATATTATATATTTTTCCGAATTATATCCATATATCAAGGAATAAGAACGGAGGTACCTTATGGAAAGAGGCTATACTAAATCTAAATTTTCAGTTAGACAGATTGCAATGATCGGAATGCTTTCTGCAATTTCAATTTTCTTAGGATTAACCGGGCTTGGGTTCATACCAATTCCACCTGTAAAAGCTACTATAATGCATATCCCAGTTATTATAGGTGCGATAGTTGAAGGACCTATAGTTGGATCCCTAGTTGGATTAGTTTTTGGTTTATTCTCAATGTATCAAAATTTTACCGCTCCTGGTCCAACATCATTTATATTTTGGAATCCTATAATTGCATTAGTTCCTAGAGTCCTAATTGGAATTGTAGCATACTATGTGTATATACTTCTTAGAAAGAGATTTAAAAATCAAAGCATTAGTATTGCAATAGCATCAATCTGTGCTACATTAATTAACACTATAGGTGTTTTGGGTTTAACTTACGTATTTTACTTAGAAAGATACTCTGCTATTTTAAAGATAAATCCACAAACTGCTGGAATTGCAATTGCAACCATTGGTTTAACAAATGGAGTTCCTGAAGCTATAGTGAGTGCTGTAATATCAGTCCCTGTAATTGTAGCTATATTTAGAATTAAGAAAAAAATTTAACTAAACTCTAAACAAGTAAAATAAAATATTTTTTAAAGAATATAAATTATAAAGAGGCACTTGCTAAAAGCTGCCTCTTTTCTTGTTCTAATTATTGGTTATATATAAAACTATTATGAAGAATTAAAATATGGTATATAATACAAATATACCGATTCCTATTTACTACTTAAAAAGTTACTCACATTTTTTTGATTATAATTTTCTAGAGAATAAAAATTCCTATAGATCACATTTATCTACAGGAATTTTACAAAACTTATTTTTTACTAAAGTGGTTTTATTATTATTTCTTCATCTTTATTATCAATCACAACCTTAGATCCATAGCCTAGTTCACCCTTAATTATCATCCTAGCGAGTCTATTCTCTAAAGTGTTCTGTATATATCTTTTTAACGGCCTTGCTCCATAAACCACATCATAACCTTCTCTTGCCATTATTGTTTTTGCTTTATCTGTAACTTCTATTTCGATATTTTTATCTTTTAGTCTTAAACTTACTTCTCTTAAGAATATATCTATAATTTTCTTAATGCCAGACTCTGTCAAAGGTTTAAACATTATAGTATCATCTACTCTATTTAAAAATTCTGGTTTAAATCTTGATTTTAAAACACTCATTACTTTTGATTTTATTTCTTCATCAACGTGATCTTCATTAGTATTTTCTAATAAATATTCACTTCCGATATTTGAAGTCATAATTATTATAGTATTTTTAAAATCTACAGTTTTACCCTTATTATCAGTTAATCTACCATCATCTAATATTTGAAGGAATATATTAAACACATCTTCATGCGCTTTTTCAATTTCATCAAATAAAATTACGCTATATGGTTTTCTTCTTACAGCTTCTGTTAGCTGACCACCTTCATCATAACCTACATATCCTGGAGGCGCTCCAACTAATCTAGACACTGAATGCTTCTCCATATATTCCGACATATCAATTCTAATAATATTTTCTTCTGAATCAAATAAATTTCTAGCTAGTGTTTTTGCAAGCTCCGTTTTACCAACTCCTGTTGGCCCTAAGAATATAAATGATCCTATTGGTCTATTGATATCTTTAAGCCCAGCTCTTGCCCTGAGTATTGCATTAGTTACAGCTTCTATTGCCTCACCCTGGCCTATAACTCTATTACTCATATCATCTTCTAGTCTTAAAAGTTTTTCCCTTTCTCCTTCAAGTAAGTTAGTTACAGGAATTCCAGTCCATTTAGAAAGTACAGCGGATACTTCCTGCTCAGTTACTTCCTCTTTTAATAGAGCTCCCTCATAATTTTCTCTTAGTTCAATTTCTTTTTGCTTAATTTTTTCTTCTATAGCAGGAATCCTACTATATTGAATCTCAGCAACTTTATTATAATCAAAGTTTCTTTGCGCTACTTCTATTTCTCCTCTAGCATCATCTAGCTCACTTTTTAAGGTTTTAATAGCTGTGATTTGCTCTTTTTCTTTGGTATATTTTGCAGTCATTTCATCATTCTTTTCTTTTAATCCTGCAAGCTCTTTCTCTAAGTCATCTAACCTATTTTTTGAACCCTCATCTTTCTCTTTTGACAAGGCTTCTTTTTCTATTTCTAACTTAAATATTTTTCTTCTTATAACATCAAGTTCTGTTGGGAGGGAATCTATTTCAGATCTTATCATAGCTCCAGCTTCATCAATTAAATCAATTGCCTTATCAGGCATATATCTATCTTGAATATATCTGTCAGAAAGCTTTGCAGCAGCTACTATTGCTGAATCATGAATTCTAATCCCGTGATGGATTTCAAACCTTTCTTTTAATCCTCTTAGTATTGCAATTGTATCCTCTACTGTAGGTTCATCTATAATTACTGGTTGGAATCTTCTTTCTAAGGCTTTATCTTTCTCAATATATTTTCTATATTCATCAAAAGTTGTAGCACCTATACAATGTAACTCTCCTCTTGCTAATAATGGTTTAATTAAATTACCAGCATCCATTGCTCCATCAGTCTTACCAGCTCCAACTATTGTATGAATTTCATCTATGAATAATAATATTCTACCCTCACTGCTTTGAACTTCTTTTAATACCGCCTTTAATCTTTCTTCAAATTCACCTCTATACTTAGCTCCAGCAATCAAAGATCCCATATCCAAAGCAAATATAATTTTATCCTTAAGGCCTTCCGGAACATCTCCTCTAACTATTCTTTCAGCTAATCCTTCAATAATTGCTGTTTTACCAACACCAGGTTCACCTATTAATACTGGATTATTCTTGGTTCTCCTTGATAAAATCCTTATTGTCCTTCTTATTTCTTCATCTCTTCCTATAACAGGATCTAACTTATGCTTTTTAGCAAGGTCAACTAAATTAGTTCCATACTTTGCTAATGCGTCATATGTCCCTTCTGGATCTTGCGTTTCAACTCTTTGGCTCCCTCTAACTTCAGAAAGAACTTTTAAGAAATTATCCTTGGTTATATTATATTGCTTTAATATTTTAGAAACTTGATTGTTATCTATTTCTATAATAGCAAGCATTAAATGTTCAACACTAACATATGAATCTTCAAACTGTTTCGAAAATTCTTCAGCTTTAATTAACACTTCCTCTACTTTTCTAGTTATATATACATTGCCAACTCCTTCTCCTAAAACCTTTGGCATTGCATCTAATTCCTTATTTACTGACGCTTTTAAATTCTTTACTGATATACCTATTTTAGTAAGAATATTAGGAACTAACCCGTCCTCCTGCTCTACAAGAGCTGAAAAAAGATGAATTAAATCTATTTGCTGATGATTAAATTTAACAGCTGTAACATTGGCATCATTCAATGCTTGTTGAACTCTCAACGTCATTTTATCAATATTCATACTTATTCCTCCTAAATCTCTATGTTAAATTTCGAAATCATTATTAGAACTAGTTTATCACTATACCTGAATAATTCCTCTTTATCTATATAATAATACATAGGTCAAAGAAAGTCAAAGTTTATTCAGTCTTTTTTTTAAATTTTTTTATCATCTAAAGATTTATTTTAAATTTTGTTGTTTTATAGTAAAATAGTAATATAAATATTATTAGCCTGTTATTTTACAGCTTAACGATATTAAACTTTTTTAAAAGAGGTGATGTTATGAAAATAAGTTCTATCATTAAACCAAATTTCCATACAATTAATGTAAACGATACTATAGATAAAGCTTTAGATTTTATGGACAAACTTAATATTAATGGAATGCCAGTAGTAGATGATAAAGAAATTGTAGTAGGAATGATAGTAAAAGCTGATATATATAGATTCATGATACATCCAGGACATTATGTTAGCTGTCCAGTTGAGTGGGTTATGTCAAAATCAGTTATCTCTGCGCAATCTGACGAAGATCTACTCACTGTAGCTAAGCGTCTAAGAGAAAATGATATTATAACAATGCCTGTTATTGAAGACGAAAAAATTGTAGGAGTTATTAATATAGATGATTTATTAGATTACTTCATTGACTCTTGTTCAAAAAATTAGTAACAATAATGTCCATATGAATTTAATAGCTTAAATATATCATTACTGATCTTAAAGGCTTAATTGTGAATATAAAAAAATAGAAGTGGCGATATTTTGTTAATCCATTATAATCGAATTAACAAAATATCGCCCTTCTATATATATTTACGAGAAATTAGATTTTTTTATCAACAGCTAATGCAAGATTAAAGTATTTTAGCGAATCCGCTGTAAGTCCAAGCTTATAATAAAGCTTACCCATATCTACATATCTATTTCTTCTTTCTTCTCTGGTACCAAATTTAAACAACGAATCTAATGATAGATTCATATATTTTTCGGCTTCCAAATGTTTGTCCATTTTCTGAAGAATTATACCTTTAAAATAATATGACTTCTCAATTAACTTTATATTATCAGTCATAATAGCTAAATTTAATGATTCTTCTGTAATCCTATAAGCTATCTCATACTCTGAATTATCAATTAATATTCTTGTACAATAATTCAAAAACTCCACATATTTTTCTACATTATCTTGTGGAAATATCTTTATTCCATCTTCTATTTCAGAGATTGCTTTTTCCTTTTCTTCTACTTCAAAATAATACTTTCCATAATTTCCATGAGATGCTGCCAGAGAAATAGGATTATATTTTTGATATTGAAATGCTTTCATTTTATATTCATCAACATAATCTTTTTTAAGCTTAATGCATACTGTAGCATATATATGATATATTTTTCCCTTGCTTTCATCTGTTTTAAGGTCATCAACATATCCTATGATTTCTGATAAAATGCTATATGCTTCTTCAGATTTTCTTAAATTCTGATAACACAGAGCCTCATTGTAGCCTATTAAACAGTACTCTGAACTATCAAATCCATCTTCTTTCAATCTAAACATTTCTCTAAGCTTGCTGTAGTAAGAAATAGCCTCAATATATTCACCATTTTGAGATAAATAACGTGCCATATCTTTAAAGTAGATAGCTGTATTTTCTTCCGTATTATTTCTTTGATATAAATCATAATATTGAGAAACTATAAGCTGAATATTTTCAACCTTATTTTCTTCTACATAATACGAGAATAATATGTGTATTAATTCAAAAGCTAAATCATAATATTTATATTTTAGTGCATAGCTTAGGTTATCTTTCAACTTACTTTCAGAATCAGTATCGGAAGATACATTCCTCTTTATTATATTTAGATTATTTGAAATTTGTTCATATACGTCTTCTATTAAATAATCTACATCTATTTCTATCTTCTCAGCTATATAATTCAGTAATTCGGTATCTGCCTTAATCTTTCCATTTTCTATACAGCTCATCTTGGCAATTGAAATCTTATTTCCGCATAATTCTTTCAATGTTATACCTTTAAATACTCTAGCTCTTTTTATCTTTTCGCCAGTAGATAGTATTTCCAAATATCTCACCCACTTACTTATAATTTGTAATTTTCTAACTTTTCTGCTTCATCAAATAACTTTATTCCTTGATTTAAGTAATATGAAGCCTCTTCTTCTTCTTTTTTATCTATGAAATATTTTCCGACTCTCATAGCTAATTCAGCAGCCTTCGACAACTTTCCGCTATTTTTTGCTAGCACATATGTATCAATCAATACACTTTCTGCTTGTTCTGGTTTATCGTCAATATTGAACATAGTATATTTTATTAGTTTACATTCGATTTTTCTGTCTATATCATGCTCTTCAATTCTATTTTCTATATCTTTTAGTATTTTGCTACATTGTTCAGTATTCTTTAACTTCAGATAACTTTTACAAATATCTATTAGTATATCATTTATACATCCTACACGATTTTGTGTACTAATACTTTTTGATATATCATAATGCTTAAGAGATTCATCTAAATTTCCTAGTTCATAAAATAACTTTCCTAAATTATGTTCTATATTAACTATGCTCTTGTTATACTGTATCTTTTTATATACTTCTAATGTTTTCTTTGAATACTTTATTGCATTCGGCAAGTCACCTTTTTTATTAAATTCTTCTGCTAAAGAGAATAGATTTCTCGCATAATCTTCATCATTATAGACTTGTTCAAATCTATTTCTTGCTAGACAAGAATATTCTAAGGCTAAATCCAGTTCTTCTACATCGTAATATGTTCTAGCCATATTGTAGTATATTTCTCCCATTAAAAATTCATCTACAACCTTATTGTCTATATATACCTTTTCAGCCTGTTTTAAGTAACTGCTAGAAGAATGATATGCCTTTAATTCTAAAGCAATATTAGCTAAATGTAGGAAAGTTTTTATTATCTGCTCATAATTATTATTTTTTACAAAAATTACATTTGCTGATAAAAAAAACTTCTGAGCCATAGGAAAATCTCTTTTATACATGTAGGATTTTGCTGTTATAAAATATATCATTGCTTTTCTATATTCTAGATTATATTTTTCACAGTAGTATAGAGCATTATCAATATATCTTTGACCTTTTTCGTAATCTCCCTGGAGTATGCATGATTCCCCTACCTGTTCGTAATATAAACTAATCTTTTCAGCTTGGCTTTCTTCTGATTCCATTAAATATTCTACATTTGTGTTCAATGCATCAGCTAAATATTCTAGCAAATCTACTGATGGATTCGAACGGCCAGATTCTACCAAACTTATTTGTCCTGGAGTTATTCTGTCTTTTGCCAAATCCTTCAACGTCATATTCAATTGTTTTCTTCTTCTCTTGATCTTTTCTCCCAATGATAGAATTTCCATCTTTTTAATCCTTCTCTATTCAACAAATTATTTAGTTATTTTAATATAATTTCCTTAATTATAACATAAATTTATAAAAAACTGCATAAAAATATAAATGTGCCCCAAATTTTATATAATTTAATTTTATTATCCATATTTATGTACAAAAGTATAAATACAATAAATAAAAATAAAAAGGCATGAAAGAAATTCATGCCCTTCTATTTTTGTTATACCTAATTTTTACATATTATACTTTCTTTTTGTAATTCTATCTCATCCAATCATAAACTTCATGACCTACTGATTCAGCCATATTCCTCATTCTTCTGCCTGCTCTTCTCATTGTTTTTTGACTCCTTCTATCCATACGTGGCATTAGAGACATTTCGACAGCAACTCCAATTAAAAATCCAGTCATCATTCCCTTAGAAAATCTTTCCATAATAAACACCTCTTTAACATCAATTTATTTTCTATAAATATATTGTGTATTAATCAAAAAGTTATCCAAGTTAATTTATTCCATGATTATATACAGTTTTAAAAATATTCTAAAAAGTAACTATGCATATTACAATCAGCTTTCTATATTCCAGTCCTAATTAAGCATTTTTCTTATTTGCATTTTAAATGCAAATCTATTATTCCAACATATATACTGGTTTAATTATTATCAACGTACTCTTTAAGAAGATAAAAAATTAATTTTTCTTTTTCTTTGCTTAATAGCTTAGAAATTATCTTTTTGCCTTCGATAGCGTTATTTCTATATAAACCAATAATTTGTTCAAATCTAATTTCATTGTCATCTTTCTTATCTACATTCAATATATTTTCCATTTGTAGATTTTCATCTTCGCCAATTAAAATTATATTATTTGAATGACTTGGAGCTATGCTTAAGATTTCTTCTTTAACCTTAGTACCAGAAACTCTTATAACATTTTTACTTAACCATTTTTCAACGGTTCTATCAGAAGTTATCCCTAAGCACTCTTTACATTTCTCATCAACAAGCTCGTTAAATAAATCTCCAGTATGACTATCAACTTTTACAAATATAATTTCCATTCCAGAATTTATTAACTCTTGCATCTTTTTATAATATTGCATAGATGATTCTTCTTTTCGTTCCCATGCTCCAGTTGCATGATGAGCTATCCCCTCGTAATCATGAAATAGAACTACTTTTTTTTGTCCATGTTCTAAAGCATATTCAACAGCTCTAACAGCTCCCTTAAGTTCGCCTGCTATTTGTCTTATATTTTTAGAAGAGCTATCTTTTTCAGCTCCGCTTTCTATATATTCTACAACATCATCATTAACACAAACTACCCCATAAGAATATCTTCCGTCAGAAGAATTATAACTTCCATCAACATATGCATGAAGACAGTCTTTTGGATAACTTTCATCACTCTTTTTTAGCATTCTATTTCCTTCGTTTAGATATGATTTTGCCTCTTCTATGTCTTCGAAACTCTTATACTTTGCTCCCTTTACCCCTTTTACATATGCTAAGCATTCATTCCAAGTATTGACTATTACATTTTCAACCTTTTTGTTATTTTTAATATCAAAACCATATTGTATTGCATAAACTTTTTTCGCCATATATTATTCCTTTCTCCGACCGTCTAACTTATTATTATACTTTTCATGGAATATTTATAAACTTATAATCTATATGTTATTAAATTTATAAATAATATTTTCTATAGTGATGATAATTCTTCTACAGCACTATATAATTTTTCAATATTTGCAGCATTTGTAAAGTTAGTTAGATATTCTATTCCTTTTTTTAATACTAAAAGTATATCATTTTTACCTTCCCAATTCTCTACTATTATCGATAATGGTATATCTTTAATAATCTTATTTAAAACAAAAAATATAACTCCAATATCATCAATCACACCTATAAATGGTATACTATTAGGTATTATGTTAACTGGTACAGTTACATATGCTATTCCTGCCGACATTATAAGCTTAGTCTTTATAGATACTCTTTTATCCTTAAGTAATCTATATATTAAAGAAGCTATATCTGGCAATACAAATATATACTCTTTATAATTTCTCACATTTCCAGATAATTTATTTGTAATTTTATTTCTTCCGACAGAATAGCAATCTTTAGTTTTATCTATAAGATCCAATGATGCTACATCAATCTCTTCTTCTTCACTTGTTTCTTCAATATCACTTTCCTTTATTAATTCTCCTAGTATTGAAACCTCAACATTAGAAATTTCAGCCCATACCTCTGATTTTTTCATGAAGACCTCACTAATATTTAGATTTATGTATGGTACATCTTGAAGTATTGTATTTATATCAATTATTACTTTATCCCTATCACTATCTATTCCATACTTTTTAAAAGCTTTTGCTAATTGCTTTATCACAAAACTTCTTAATATTCTAAGAAAACCAACATTTAATACTTTAACTTTAACTATCTTTACAGTAATTTTGTTATGAACACACCCAACTAATTGAACCTTTATATTAAAGTCTATATTTATTCCCTTTTTCAAAGTTCCTTCTAATATTATTCCATCATTAATAGTTACTGTTCTTAAATCCAACCCATCAACCTTAACAAATTCATTGATTATACTTAATATATCATTACCAGTTAATTTAACTTTTACTTCTGATATGTTCATTTTTTATTCCCCTTTAGAGTAAATTCTTACTTTTATATAAATTAAATCAAATTATTTTCCTAAATATACTTAAAAGTATACATTATTCCAGAAAATTATTAAAGATATGTTATATATAGAATCTACAATTTTTCTTAATAGCAAAAGCCCCCATTTAACTTTCTGATAAAAAAAGAAGGCATGCCTTAATGTCATTTTGTTGCCTAAATGACATTTGGCATAGCCTCTCTTCTTGTAATACAGCATATTCATGCTGCAAATACTAGTTATTATTCAATTTCTTTTTTCAATCTATATGTTCAAAATGAACTATTAAAATACTGGAATTACTGAACCATTGTATTCTTTTTCTATAAATTCTTTAACTTCTGGTGATGTCATAGCTTTTACTAAAGCTTTGATTTTTTCTTGATTTTCATTACCTTGTTTTACAACAACTATGTTTGCATAAGGTTTAGCAGCTTCTGAAGCCTTATCTTCAATAATAATTGCATCTTTTGCTGGATTAAATTTAGCTTCTATAGCATAGTTTCCATTGATTACTGCAGCATCAACGTCATCTATTGCTCTTGGAACTGCTGCTGCTTCTAATTCATTAAACTTTAAGTTTTTAGGGTTTTCAGTAATATCCTTTGATGTAACTAGTTCTCCATCTTTAATTTTTATTAAGCCTTTTCCTGCTAATAATTTTAATGCTCTAGCTTCATTTGATGGATCATTAGGAACGGCAATTGTAGCTCCATCTTTAAGTTCATCTAAACTTTTTACCTTCTTAGAATATAATCCCATTGGTTCTAAATGTATTGCACCAACTGAAACTAGGTGATATCCCTTAGATGAATTTTGTTCATTTAAGTATGGAGTATGTTGGAAGAAGTTTGCATCTAATGAACCTTCTTCTACAGCAGTGTTAGGTTGATTGTAATCATTAAATTCTGTTATTTCTACTGTATATCCTTCTTTTTCAAGTAATGGTTTAGCTATATTTACTATTTCTTCATGTGGCTTTGGTGTTACCCCAATCTTTATTACCTTGTCATTTTTAGAATCTTTACTTCCTGAAGTAGCTGTGCCCCCGCAACCTACTAATCCTAGTGTCACTACTCCTGCTAAAACTACTGATAAAATTGATTTCTTTTTCATATTTATTCCCCCTATTTTGATAATTTATTGTAAAAATAATTGCCTATAAGCTGTAGTCCTTGTACTACTATGATTAACACAATACATGTTACTACCATATAATCAGTTTGGAATCTTTGATATCCATAGCTTATAGCTACTTGACCAAGTCCTCCACCCCCAATAGTTCCTGCCATTGCAGAATATCCAACAATGCTTATTATTGTAAGAGTAATTCCTGATGCTATTGAAGGAATTGCTTCTTTAAGCATTACCTTAAAGATAATTTGAGTGCTTGATGCTCCAAAAGATCTTGCCGCCTCTATTATTCCTTTATCGACTTCTCTAAGTGATGATTCTATAATTCTTGCTACAAATGGTGCTGCTGCAATTGTAAGTGGAACAATAGCTGCTTCTGTACCTATAGATTTACCAGCAATAAATCTAGTTAATGGTATTATTGCTACCATTAATATAATAACTGGAAAACTTCTTAATATATTAATTATTAAATCTAAAACTGTATAAACTATTTTATTTGGTTTTAATCCGTCTTTTGCAGTAACTGTTAATATTATTGCAGGTATGAATCCTAAAATAAGTGAACCTATAGTCGATGCAAAAACCATCTCTAGAGTTTCTATTAAAGCTTTTACTATTACCTGATTCATTATTCGATCACCTCCAATAAGATATCCTTATTTTCAAGGTACTTTATAACCTTGTCCTTATCCTCTTCGTTGATGTTTATTACAAGCCCACCTAATACTTCGCTCCTAAATTTTTCAAGTTTTCCCCAAACTATAGAAAAATCTATCTCTAATTCCCTTGCCATCTTTGTAATTAGTGCATTTTCAGAAGAATCACTTGGGAAGAATATCTTGATATTAACACCTTCTTCTGGTAATATTCCTTCATCTTCTTCTCCTAAGAATTTCTTTAATGATTTTCCTGGTTGTAAGAATAAATCTTCTGATCTTCCTTCTGCTTTTATTTTTCCACCATCTAGCAATGCAACTTTTTCACAAACTTCTTTTATTACTTCCATTTGATGAGTTACCATTACTATTGTAATCCCTAATTCTTTGTTTATTTTAGAAAGTAATGCTAAAATGTCTTTTGTAATTTTAGGATCTAATGCAGAAGTTGCTTCATCACAAAGTAGTATTTTAGGGTCTAACGCTAATGCCCTTGCTATTGCTACTCTTTGTTTTTGTCCACCACTAAGCTCTGACGGTTTGCTTAGCTTTTTGTCTGTTAATCCAACTAAATCTAATAATCTTAATACTTTGTCCTTAATTTCACTTTTGTTGTACCCCCACACTTCAAGAGGAAGAGCAACATTATCAAAAACATTTTTTCTTTGCATAAGATTGAAATTTTGAAAAATCATCCCCAAATCTTTTCTAAATTCCCTAAGACTTTTTCCTTCTAATGATGAAACCTCTTTCCCCATTACATTTATTGAACCTCCATCATAAGATTCAAGTCCATTAATGCATCTTAATAGTGTTGACTTTCCTGCTCCGCTGTGTCCTATTATTCCATAAATTTCGCCCTCTTTAATGCTTATTGATACATCTTTTATAACTTGTGTTTCCCCAAAATTCTTTACCACATTTTTGATTTCTATCAAACACATTTCCTCCTTTGACTTTGTTTTGTTAGTTTCCGGATAACTAAGGTGATGTAATAATTAACTTAATTATTAACGTTCACCTCAAAACAAAAGCGCTAGAGAATAAATCTCTAGCGCATAAAACACCATACAAATTTATCCTCTCATCTATCAGCTAAAAGCTGCTGGAATTAGCACCATATAAATATCATTTAGTAAAAAATAATACTTCGGTTGCCGGGTTTCAAAGGGCCAGTCCCTCCACCGCTCTCGATAAGATATTCAGATTATTTAATTTAGCTTTGACCTAATTATATACAACTTTTTTTAATTTGTCAAAATCTATAGAATAACCTTTTGCTCTTTCAAATCCAAGTATTGTAATCGGATTGGTTTTATTATATATACTTTCTGCATATATTGCAAGATTTTTTTATGAAATTAATTAATAAATTTAAGTTTATAGTATAAATATTAAATTATTTTATATTTATATTGTTAAATCTGTTGTATATGCTATATATTTCTATCAAATATTCAAAATCAATATCTAGGCTAATAAAAATATCAGTATAAGAAATAATAAATATTCTTCAATAGAATTTGAAACCATACACATGTAGATAAATCTATCTATGTGCATGGCTTCATTTTTACCAGAATCACTTATATATATATTTATTTATGCCTGAAAATAATTGCTTCAGATCTTACGCTGCTTTTTTCTGTTTATCTACATTCAGTATCTCCCAATTATTTGAGCAATCTGGAGATATCTCTCCATGTTTTTTAATGTAGCTAGTCATTAGACTTCTCACTTGACCATCATCACCAAGTGCTTTTCCTGAATCATAGACAATAATACTTGAATCAGTATTACTTAATCCAGCGGCCTTCATAAAACCTCCACCACCATTAAATCTATAATTGTTTATAGCAACTGTAAATTCATCTGAATCTTTTACTTCGACACCATTAACCTTTAAATTCTTTATTCTATTTCCTGATATTACTCTTCCTGTTTCCTTGTCGATAGTACATGCAGGTTGTGTTAAATCAATATCATATGTTGCACCATATAATTGATCCAAGTTATAATCTGGAATATTTAATATTGGATCTTTTATTACTGCTGCATTATCCCCTGTTGTTTGATCATAATATCTAACTGAATATTCCATCCAGTCTTTCAATTGCTTTCCTGTCATTTTTACTCCATACAAAAAGTTTTCAAATACATATACTGCCATCATATCTTTTATTGTAACATCGCCTTGAGGTATATATGCTCCAGAACTTAATGGTGCCGCAATTGATAATTGAGTCCCAGCACTTTCTTTTTGTACTTTATTAATGAGCTCCATAATTGCAGTAGGCTCAGTTAATTGTCCACTTCCTGTAAATTCTCCGGTTGAAGTTCCTATTTTTGTATCTACATATTTTAATGTTGTATCTTCATAAGGTTTAATTAAATCGACAATCTCCTGATCATCCGCTATGCTATTATCAATAACAATGTTTTTTGTTGAAATTCCTATAAGCTTTGCATTTCCATCAAAGTTCATATCCACTTGTGCCAAACCTGTAGCTCCCTTAGTTGACTCAACTATTGGAACAACTTTACCTTCTGGATTCTTCTTAGTTAGATCATTTACTTTCAAATGTGTGTGACCTGCTATAATTGCATCTATACCATCAACTTGTGTTGCTATTGCGTTAATTTCATTTTCTGGTATAACATCTGCATCAGTCTCTTGACCACTATGTGCTGAAATTATAACAACATCTGCGCCCTTGGCTTTTACTTCTTTAACCCACTTTTTAGATTCATCTACAAGATCATTAAATACCAATCCATCGTAATGTTTTTTATCTTCCCAACTTGGTATGCATTTATTTTCTAAACCTATAACCGCTACTTTTACTTCTTTACCATTAACATAAAAACTTTTCATTATATATGGATCTACAAAATTTGTTGAATCGTTCTTATATATATTGGCTCCAAGTACTTCTATTCCTTCTGACTTATAGTCTTTAATCACTCTATTTAATACATCTAATCCATAATTGAATTCATGATTTCCTAGTGTCCACGAATCATACTTCATAGCTCCCATAACCTTTGCCATAGGGTGCTCTAAAGTAGTGTCTAAAATATCATAGTAATATGATAGTGGTGTTCCTTGAATTGTGTCTCCATTATCAATTAGCATCACATTATTATTATTTTCTCTTACACTTTTAACATATGATGAAACTTTAGCTAATCCCTGTGCTTTAGATGGTGCTTTTCCTGTTCCATAATCATAATTTAAAACTGTACCATGAACATCTGTTGTTGCTAATAAAGTTATTGAACTAGACATATTAACCATTCTTGGTATATCAGTATTAGGTATTGTATTTTTATCATTTTTATCTTTATTTTCTTTACACCAATCTATAAATGCATCTCTTACTAAAACATGAGTATCATTTTTAACATCTAATCCACCGTACTTTGTAAATGCAGTAAACGAATCTCCTCCTTGAGCCACAAAATCTGGAACTGCAACAGATAAACTTTCGTTATCACTAATAGGAGTTCCATCTTCTTTTGTGATAGATTTAACTCTTTGACCTGATGGAAGATTTGAATCATAGCCGAATTTAATTCCCGATACCTGTAACCCCTTACTGTTATCCGCAACAGCCTGCTCTAGAACTTCTTTTAATTGAGATTTTGTCATGCTTAATTTATAAATTGTGTTATCAAAAGGCATGAACTGCCACATAGTTCCGACTGTAATATTTCCTTGTGGAATATCTATTCTAAGACCTCCATTATTTTGAAATCCAACATCAGCTTTAATAGAATTTCTTGTAACGTCAGATGCCCAATTTCCTAAAACTGATGATCCATATGGAGAAGCATCTAATTTTCTTGTTAAATCCTTTTCTGTATTATACCCAATAACTTCACTCGTCATTGGCTCTATCTGTTTATTGGCATTATCTACAATTTTATCAACATCACTGTCTGTTTGTGGTGTTCCAGTTTTATATCCTTTGTCATTATCTAGCGCCACATAACTTGTTTCAAGATTTGGCTGATCAAATACGATTTTATTATCACTAGTCACCTTGAATTTAGCATCTATATATCCTTTACCGTTTGATCCCCCAATATATACTGGGATATTGGTATTCTTAGCAATTGCAGCAGTTTTAGTATGGCTATGTCCACCAAATACAGCATCTACATTCTGAAGGTTATTAGCTAAATCAAATACTGGCCCTGTTGCATTATCACCCTTATCACCTTCATGCACCAATACAATTACTACATCCGCCAATTTATCTTTCTTTATTTGTAGTGCAATAGGATTTATTTCACTTGCAAGGTCTGTAAATTTATAGTCACTCACAAATTTAGGTGATACACTCATCTCTGTTTCTCTTGTTATTCCTCCTATAACGGCGATTTTTATGCCATCTTTAGTTATAATTTTATATGGATCAAATACACGCTTGCCAGTCTTCTTATCGTAAAGATTGCTGCAAACTATTGAATACGCTGCACCCTTCATTGTTGTATTTGTAGTTGTATCCAATCCCCAATCAAACTCATGATTTCCAAGAGTTGTTATCTCCATTCCAATCTTAGACATAGTCTCCTGAACAGGAACCCCTTTCATGATATTAGATGTTGCAGACCCTTGATACAAATCACCTCCACCTAAAATCAATGTCCTATCTTTATTAGACTCTTTCACTTTTTCTATTCTATCTGCTAAAACCCCTGCAACTTGATTTCCTGATGAATCATTAAGTGTTCCATGAAAATCAGTGATTTCGATAACGTCAAACATTTTTTCATTCTCAGTTGCATAAACTCTTATAGAAAACGAGCTAAATAAAGTAATTATGAAGAATAAGCTAGTAAAAATTGATATAACTTTTCTGAACTTTAGAAGTTTTTTCACAATTATTTCCCCCTTAATACTAATCTCATTTACATATTATTACTTACAAAAAATTATATGACACATATTTTTGTAATAGTATATTTATTGTAAATGTCACCCATTTATTATTCAGATTATTTCTATAATAATTTTATCTAAAAACCCCATATTATCTTGTATTTTAACCAAATAAAAAACTACCAAAAATATTTTTATACTTTCGGTAGCATGCTTAATTAATATTTATTCTTTTCCTTAATTGCTCTATCCATGTCCCTCTTATGAGCTTTTTCTAACATCGAGTCTCTCTTATCATAATTTTTCTTACCTTTACAAACTCCAAGCGCAACTTTAACTTTTCCGTCCTTCAAATACAATGATAGAGGTATTAAGGTATATCCATCTCTAGACACTAAACCATCAAGTCTTCTTATTTCATCTCTATGAAGAAGTAATTTTCTCTCTCTTAATGGATCTACATTAAATATATTTCCTTGTTCATAAGGAGATATGTGCATATTCTTTACAAATATTTCACCATTATATATATCTGCATAACAGTCTTTAAGATTCACTCTTCCATTTCTTATTGATTTAACCTCTGTCCCAACTAAAACCAAACCTGCTTCCATTGCCTCTTCTACAAAATAGTCATGCCTTGCTTTTCTATTTTCTGCTAATGAATTCTCATTTCTTTTTCTTGCCATCATAATCACCCGCTATGGTTATATTTCTACTAAAATTATATTATACCCATTTCTGTAAATCAACTTATTTTGAACATTGCTGATATGAACGCTCAAAATAAGTTTATATGCACAAATTTTTGCTCTTTCAGAACATTAAAATCATATCTTATACTTCAACTAACTTTTTTTCTACTTCGCTAATTTTTCCTTCTGATTCAAAATCTTTATCTGTTTCTTCTCTCTTTGGCTCTTGTGTAATCTTAAAAAATATCTCTCTATTTGTTATATCTACATTAACGCATTCTACTTTTACTTTATCTCCAAGTTTATATAACTTTTTAGTTCTTTCACCAATCAAGCTTAAATTTGCTTCATTGAATATATAATAATCATCATCTAGATCTGTTATATGAACTAAACCTTCAATTGTGTTTGGTAACTCAACGAATATTCCAAAAGATGTAACTGAAGATATAATTCCTTCGAATTCTTGACCAATTCTCTCTTGCATATACTCAGCTTTTTTAAGATCATCAACTTCTCTTTCTGCATCTTGAGCCTTTCTTTCCATTTCAGAAGATTGTTTAGCTGCATAACCTACTATATTTTTTAATTTATTTATTCTAGTTCCATCTACTTCTCCATGCAAATATTCTTTTATGATTCTATGAATTTGTAAATCAGGATATCTTCTTATTGGTGAAGTGAAGTGGCAGTAGTACTCAGCTGCAAGCCCAAAATGTCCACTACATTCTGGTGCATATCTTGCCTGCATCATAGATCTTAATAAAAGTGTACTTACAACTGTTTCTTCGTTTTTTCCCTTAACCTTTTCTAGAATCTCTTGAAAACTTTTTGGTCTTATTTCTTCTGTCCATTGAATAGCATATCCCAAATTATAAACAAATTCTTTAAATTTAGCTAATTTTTCTTCATCTGGACTCTCATGTATTCTGTATACAAAAGGTAGATGAGTACCAAACATATGCTCTGCAACTGTCTCATTTGCTGCTAACATAAATTCTTCTATCATCCTATTTGATATTTCACGATCATACGGTTTAATCTCAATTGGTTTTCCTAACTCGTTAAGTGTTATCTTAGCTTCTGCTATTTCAAAATCAATGGCACCTCTTTTGGTTCTCTTATTTCTTAATATACCACATAACTCTTCCATCATTTTAAAGTCATCAACAAGATAGTCATATCTTTTTATAAGTTCCTCATCATTATCTCTTAATATCTTTGTGACATCTTTATATGTCATTCTCTCATTAGTTTTTATTACAGATTCTACAATTTCATGGTCTACGACTTTTCCTTTATGATCTATCTCCATGAAGCAAGTTAATGTTAATCTATCTACTCTAGGGTTTAATGAACATATTCCATTAGATAATTTTCTAGGTAACATCGGAACAACTCTATCTATTAAATAAACTGATGTTGCTCTTTTTAATGCTTCCTTATCTAATGGACTATTTTCTTTTACATAGTGTGTTACATCGGCAATATGAACTCCTAGTTTAAAGTTGCCATTACTTAATTTTTCGATAGATACAGCATCATCTAAATCCTTAGCATCTTCACCATCTATTGTGACCATTCTCAAATCTCTTAAATCTCTTCTGCCTTTATATTCTTCTTCATCAATTTCATCAGAAATACCTTCAGCATACTTTTGAACTTTTTCACTAAATTCTTCTGGAAGTCCAAGTTTTTTAATTATCATTAGAATGTCTATTCCTCTGTCACCTTTTCTTCCTAAAACCTCTGTTACAACTCCTTCAGCTTTTCTATTTTCCTCAGGCCATTTTGTTATCTTAACTGTAACAACATCTCCATCATTGGCACCATTCCTATCCTTCTTTGAGATGAATACATCTTTAGATATCCTTGGATCCTCAGAAACTACAAAACCAAAATTTTTAGAATCTTCATATACACCTACTATTCTAGTAGTGTTTCTTTCAATAATTTCTACTACTTCTCCTTCTCTTTTCTTGGTCTTTGTATCTTCTCTTGTTACTCTAACAGATATTTTATCACCATTCATAGCTCCATTTATACAATTGCTTGGTATAAATACGTCTTTTTGTCCCTCTTCTTCTGGAATTAAAAATCCAAAACCTTTTGAATGTGATTGAAGCGATCCTATAATAAGACCTTCTTCTTCATGATTCGCATTAGCTATCATATACTTGTCTTTTTTAGTTCTTATAATAAGTCCTTCATTTTCCATAGTTCTTAAAGTCTTTTTAAACGCATTATATTCATTTTTCTTTATATCAAATACAGCAATTAACTCTTCAATGTCCATTGGCCTATATGCAGGTTCTTTCATAAAACTTGCTAATGTTTGTTTTATTCCCATAATTTCTTCCTCCATTATACTATTACTATATTTTATTCCTATATACCTATATACTACCACAATAACCTTGTACAATATAGATTTTATCTTATTTTAATATTAGTATTGACATATATATTCTAATTTATTTATATACTATAGTTTAGTTAATTAAAAAATGGCAATATTTGAATTGTTTATATTATGTTGCAATAATAAATTTAATTTAAAATTCTGTTACTCCAAATGCTAAAATAAGTCTAGTAATAAAAAATTCAATTAAAATATACATATTTAGGCATTACTTAACAAAAATAGATATCCTCTTTTATCAAAAGGATATCTATAAATGACTTCATAATTAAACTGTTTAAATTTTAAATATACTTAATAATTCGTATTATTTTCTTAAACTTTTTTACTTATTTTATGTTTAAAGATTTTTACAATGAAATTTATGCACTAGCGCTAATTGCAGTAGTATAAATCTTCTCTAATAAATTAAGCGCTCCTTTATATCCAATATAAGTTCTTGATAGTACTACTTCATAAGAGGCTGGAAAACCTACTTCAATAATTGCTCCATTTAATTCTTTAGCTGTATCTCTTTCCCATGTAGTACCAAATATAATAGGCGGCTTATGCCCGAAGTCTGTCTGTCTTAGCAATTGTCCTATTACATATCCATCCTCTGCAAAATCAACATCTGCAGATACATCTTCTGCTAATTTACTATACTCACCCGCAATTGCTCTTCTATACTGCTCTGGAGGATTTTCAGTAATAATTTGTTTAGCCGGAATTAATCCCAGCTGATTTACTAAAAATTTATTTAGAGCTAAATTATAAGCGCTATCTCCCACTACTGCATATTTAGCCGGTAAGCCCCACCAATATTCAGCATAGAAATCTGAAAAGTGTTCTAAATAATAGTAGTAATTTTTTTCTTCATCTTTTATAAAATCTTCACTTTTTTGTTTATCTATTCCGGAGAAATCAACTACTTTACGCAAAAATGCACTTGTTTCCTTTGCTCCAATAGGAACAGTAGGGATGTGTAGAAATGGTTGTTCATATTTATTTTCTAGATGCTTAGCAGTGTCTAAGCCAAGCCAAGGAGAGAGCACTAAATTAAACTGTGCTTTAGGTATATCTCTCCATTCGCTTACTCCTTTTGATTCTGGTCCAAATAGAATGTTTGCTTTAAGCCCTGCTCCTTCAAGTACACGTTTTATTTCTGTGAGATCTCCACGCCAAAATGTATTTTGATATGGCAAAAGCGACCATACATTAACTAACCCTTTTTCTTTTTCTCCATCATATTCTCCAACATATTGATCTATAATAGCCTTTGTAACTAATTCGTGGCCTATAAAATTATTTCCTTTAAATCCACCAGTTTCCGCATATACAACAGGAGCTCCTTTTTTCTGAAATTCTCCAACAACTGCTCCTACATCATCTCCAACAATTTCACCTATACATCCAGTAAGAACTACAAATAATTCTGCATCCATTATCTTTAAGGATGATTTAATCAATTCTCTAAGACGGTTCTCTCCACCAAATACAACCTCATTTTCACCTGCATTAGAACTCGGCGATACTGCTCCACCACTATATCCTCCCCCTTGAAAACCATTATAAAATGCGAGACCAGTATACTGCTTATCTGCACAACCAGGACCACAATTTACAATAGGCATTGCTCCAGGAATTGATGATACACTGTAAATAGCTCCTATAGCGCAACCATAACGCACTTGATTTATAGAATTTGTTTGAGTAATATTTACGTCTTTGTTAATCTCCATAACTTCCTCCTTTAAAAAATATCAATTATATTATTTTTTCATTTAATATTTCTGGTTTTTTTGCAAGAATATAAGGATCCTCTTGATCAAGCCACCATTGGGTATAAGGCAGCTTTACATGGTCTTTTAGGTCTTGATGAAATTTCCTATGGGCGAGTACATCCAAAACAGCTTCTCCTAAATTAACCATTCCATCATATCCAATAGCAAGATGTTCATCTCCGAGTGGAGCCGCTGGTATTCCTAATCTGGATGCCAATGGTGCGAGCCCATTATGCCTTATTAATATGAAGTCTGGATTTGTCTTTTTTAAGAGTCCATAAAATTGATATTGTTGTCTATTACTTACACTAAATGAAGGTACATCATCATAATTATCTATTAAAAATTTAAGAGAATCCTGCTTTGGATCTCCACTATCATAAACTGGATCATGATGAAATACTAAAGAACCATTTACTTCAACTCCTAGTTCTCTTAAAACAATAATTAAACCATGAGCATAAGCTGAACCAGTTGCAACATATCCTTTTACGCCTTTAAGTTTTTCCCTAAGTTCTTTTAACTTAGGTTTTATTCTTTCATGTTCTTTTTTGATAAACTCTTCAGCAAGTTCCTCTCTATGAGTGACTCTTGCTATTTCACGAATCCAAGCATCTGTACCTGCAAAGCCATAAGGTTGAGGTGCCTTTATTTCTGGAACCCCAAATTCTTGTTCTAATGCTGCTGCCATATACGATGACAAGGTATAGCAAAACCCAACTGTTCCTGCTGCTTCTGAAAGTTGTGCAAGATCATCTACCGTTGCTAAATCTACAACATAATTTACTCTTAATCCTAGCTCTCCTAACATTGGTGTAAATACATCAGATCCCCAAAGATTTATAACATTAATTAAATCTTCCTGCTTTTTAGGATTTTTACGTACAATTTTTCTAAGAATTCCATGTTGAGTAGCATCAAAACCTGTGCTCCAATGTTTTGATCTAAAGCCTTCACAGGCAAGTGGAATTACAGGTATTCCAATTTCATCTTCTGCTTCCGCAGCCACACTCTCCATATCTTCTCCAATGATTCCTGTCGCGCATGACGTACCTAAAAAAATCGCCTTAGGACTATACCTTTCAAAAGCATCTTTAATTGATTGTTTTAACTTTTTAATACCTCCAAATACCATGTCACTTTCATCTAAGTTAGTACAAATAATTCTTATGTTTTCTACTGGTAAATTCCGAAGTGCAAGTCCATTTCGATAAATTGAATTATAAGGTACTTGTCCCACTCCGCAACCAATAGGTGAATGTTGAATAAGCACTGCATCTCTTACGTTTCCAGCTTGACATTCAACCATCTGTTCGCTACAAACTGATCCTTGTGTAAAGGGTCCTTTCATTTCACAAAGTCTGCATTGTTTACCTCTGCCCTCGCATCCTCTGCGTTCATAAGAAGATTGCTCTGATAGTTCTGATGCCTTTCCATCCCATGCAATAATAGTTCCAAGTCTTTGTTCACGACTTTCAACCTCTGGAATATCCAGATTGATCTTTTTATATGCCATATCTTTTATCCCTCCTAAAATTTTATTTTATGGACAATAAAACTGAGTCTCTTGCATACTAAATAATGTATAATCAAGAAACTCAGTCTCTAGTTTTCTAGTCAACTTCGTTAATAAAGTTATCATAGTTAAGTTTTTTCCCATCCAAAATCAAAATCTTGTCCTTATACTCTTATTTCCATAGCTTATTAATTTATTTGCATTACTTAGTCATCAAACAATGTTGTACTTAAATATCTATCTCCCCTATCAGGAAAAACAACAACTATATTTCCACTATCGATTTCCTCAGATAACTTCAATGCTGCTGCAAGTATTGCTCCAGATGATGATCCAACTATTAAACCTTCCTTTTTAGCCAGTAACTTTACATTCTTAAAAGCCTCATCATCATTAACCTTTATAACTTTATCAACTAAAGATATATCCATTGTTTTAGGAACAAAATCATTTCCTATACCCTCTATTTTGTAACTCTTATGCTCTCCACCGACCATTGTTGACCCTTCTGGATCTGCGAGTACTCCTTTAATATCCTTATCCTTTTCTTTTAGATATTTTATGATTCCCGTAAATGTGCCTCCACTTCCTGCACCTGCCACAAAATAATTTATATTCCCATCTAATGATTTATATATTTCAGGGCCTGTTGTTTCATAATGTGCTAGAGGATTATCTTTATTTTCAAATTGTCCTAGGCTAATGCTATTTGGAATTTCTTTTAATAATTCACTAGCTTTATTTATGGCTCCAAGCATACCTTCTTCATCCGGAGTATTAATGATTTTAGCCCCCAAAGCTTTCATTAGCTTTTGCTTTTCTATTGAAAATTTGGTTGGTACTACAAAGATTATATTATAGCCTCTATTAATTGCGGCAAGTGCTATACCAAGACCAGTATTTCCTGCTGTTGCATCAACTATTGTATAGCCCCTCTTTAAGCTTCCATTTCTCTCAGCCCCCTCAATCATTGTTACTCCAATTCTATCTTTTATACTTCCACCAGGATTAAAACATTCAAGTTTAGCAAATATATTAACATTTTTTTTAACATTGATATGTGTGAGTTTTATAAGCGGAGTATTTCCAATAAGTTCTTTTACATCACTTACATAATTCATATCAAACTCTCCTTAAATGCATTGTTTAAGTCCTCAATTAGATCATCAATATTTTCTATCCCTACTGACAACCTAACTAGATTATCCACAATTCCAACCTCCTGCCTTATTTTATATGGAATTGCTGCATGTGTCATGCTAGCTGGGTGACATATTAAAGATTCCACCCCACCTAGGCTTTCTCCTAAAGTTATAAGTCTTAGTGAACTTAGAAACTTTTTGTAATCTATCTTTTCATTTATAACAAAAGACAATACTCCCCCAAAGCCAGATGCTTGTTTCTTATGAATTTCATATCCTTTCGAATCCTTTATTCCTGGATAATAAATTTTAGTTATATATTCACTTTGTGATAAAAATTGTGCTATTTTCTCTGCATTTTCATTGTGCCTATCCAATCTAACACCTAAAGTTTTTATGCCTTGAAGCAATATAAACGAATCAAATGGTCCAAGTACTCCTCCCGTTGAATTTTGTATAAAGTGTAACTTGTCCCAAAGCTCATCATTATTTACAGCTATTAATCCAGCTACTACATTACTATGACCTCCTAAATACTTAGTAGCACTATGAACAACAATATCCGCTCCAAATTCTAAAGGTCTTTGCAAATATGGTGACATAAACGTATTATCTACAACAGTAAGTGCTCCATATTCCTTTGCAAGCTTACTAACCTCTTCTATATCAGTAATATCCATGAGCGGATTTGTTGGAGTTTCAATAAAAACGGCCTTTATACTTGAGTTGTCTTTTCCATTTTCTAAAATTCTTTTTACATCATTTAGTCTAGAAAAGTCAACTATCTCATATTGAAGATTAAAATTCTTAAATACTTTATCAATTACTCTAAAAGTTCCTCCATAAAGATTACTTGGAATTATCACTTTGTCACCGCTATGAAATAAAGATAAAACAGCCGTAATAGCAGCCATTCCGCTGCTAAATGCAAGTCCACCGCTTCCACTTTCTAACAAGGCAATGGTTTTCTCTAATGCTTCCCTTGTCGGATTTCCAGTCCTTGAATATTCATATCCTTTATTTTTACCTAACTGTTCTTGCTTATATGTGGAAGTTTGATAGATTGGAACATTCACCGATCCTGTTGTCTCATCCCCATCAATTGCACCATGAACTAATAATGATTCTATTTTCATTTTTCTCTCCTCCTCAAGGTTTCGCTAGTGCAAAGTTTTCTACACTATTCTTTATTTCTTATATATAAAGGTTGCTACTATTTCTAAATATAAATTACTATATATTACTCATATTATTCTTATTTGTTTACTGTGTTTTAGGATAAATGAAATATTTATATTTTATTTATCTTAACGATTGTCATTATGAATCCTTAATAATTTTTTAATACTTGTTTCTATTCATATTAATCAACTAATTTCCTATCCATGAGAGAAAGTTTCAACAACTTCTTTATCATATAATTGACCATGTATATCTTGATTTTTACCTGGAACTCCACAGGCATCAGCTCTGCAATGTTTGCAGTGCCTAAATACATCAAGATATTCACCTGCTTCTCCTCTACATTTATCAAGCATTAGGCATGATGGCGCTTCAAGATGAGAAAGTTCGTTTTGTGGTATTAGTGGAATTATATTTAATATTGATGCTCCTAACCCCTTAGTTACTTTAGCTATCTCCTTGATATGTCTATCATTAATTCCTGGTATTAAGACACTATTTATTTTTACTATAACTCCTAATTCGCTAATCTTTTTAATACCTCTAAGTTGTGCATTTATTAACTTCTTTGCACCTTCTTCCCCTTCTAGTCTTTTACCATCTTCATCAATTACAAAAGAACATATATCCTTTTGAATCTTTGGATCAATGGCATTAACAGTAACAGTTATTGTCTCAACCCCAGCTTCAACAATCTTTTCAGCCTTTTCTTCCAATCTTAATCCATTGGTACTTAAGCAGTTAATAAGATGAGGAAATTCTTTTTTTACTAATTTAAAAGTCTCAAGAGCATGATCAGTTACAAGCGTATCTCCTGGACCTGCAATCCCTACAACACTAATTTCTGGACATAACATTAATGCCTTCCTAACAGTTTTTACAGCCTCTTCTGGAGTAAGTAGTAATGAACTTACACCTGGACGCACTTCTGATTTATTAAATCCCCTTCTACAAAACTTACATTGTATGTTACATGAGGGACTCACTGGTAAGTGTATCCTCCCATATTTAAAATGCGCCTCCCCACCTAGGCACGGATGAGTTTTTACAAGGTGGTCAAAATTCCCCATATAGTTCACTTCCTTTATTCTAACTTTGATCAAAATTTATTCATTATCCAAAGTTTAATTTTATAATCTAAGTCCTAATTTAATTGAATTCTTTAAATACTATTTACTTACTTGAATCATACTTATAACTTAGATTATTAATATAAATCTAAAATATTTACTTTTGAATTTAGCACTTTTTTTAGTATATCTTCTATAAAATAAGGTGCCTCAATTCCTTTTATTCCTTTCGCCTCAACCTCAGCTAAGGCTCCTTGTCCAATTCTCGCTACAAAGACTGCTTTACAATCAGATATTAATTCAATAGATTTACTTAAAGCATCCTCAGTGTGCTGAAATTCTTGGCACGATGGCTCATTAAATCTTGTCTCTACATACTTATATTCTTTATCATCCACTTCAACAATTAAGAATTGCTTTGTTCTTCCAAAATGTTGATTTACAACTTTTCCATCACTGCTTGCAAATGCTATTTTGTATGACATATCTTCCTCCTCTTTAAAATGCTGGAACTACCGCAGAACCATATTTTTCTTTAATAAAGTTTTTAACATCATCTGTAGTTAGGACTGAAATAAGTGCCTTGATTTCTTTTCTATCTTTATCTCCTTTTCTAACCGTAATTACATTTGCATAAGGAGAATCTCCATCTTCCCTAAGAATTGCTGTATTTGGATCAATTTTAGCATCTAAAATTATATTAGTATTTATTACTGCTCCCGCTAAATCTCCAAGAGATCTAGGTAATTGTGCTACATCTGCCTCTACAAATTGAAGATGTTTAGGATTTTCAGCTATATCATTTGGTGTCGCAGAATAATTTTCTAATCCACTTTTTAGTTTAATTAGTCCATTTTTTTCAAGAAGAACTAAAGCTCTATATTCATTTGAAGGGTTATTAGGTATACCTATCTTATCCCCATCTTGTAAATCATTTATTGATTTAAGTTTATTAGAATATAATCCTATGGGCTCAACGTGTATTTTTCCTGCCACTTCAAAGTCGTATCCTTTTTCTTTTGATACAGACTCTAAGTAAGGAACATGTTGAAAATAATTTGCATCAATTTGCTTTTCATCCAATGCCGGATTTAGCTGGCCTTCATCATCAAGGGTCACTATTTCTAAGTTAATACCTTGTTCCTTTAGTTTTGGCTTAATATGCTCTAATATCTCAGCATGCGGTGTTAATGCTGCACCTACTTTTAAAGTCACTTCGCTCTTTTCAGTTGTTGTTGATGCACTTGTAGCTTTGCTTGCATCTTCTTTGTTAGCTGAGCATCCAGCAAATACTCCTACTAAAAGTAATCCACTTGTAATTATTGATAATAATTTTTTCTTCAATTTAATCCCTCCATATTTATTCAAACTTAAATCTCTTCTTATTAATTGACTTTGCGATGAGATCTCCAATAAGCTGTATAGCTTGTACTATAATAACTAGAATAACTACAGTCCCTATAAGTACATCTGTACGAAATCTTTGGTAGCCAAATCTTATAGCTAAACTTCCAAGTCCGCCAGCACCAATTGCACCTGCTATAGCTGTAAAGCCTATTATTCCTATAATTGCTATAGTTATTCCTCTTACAATTGAAGGAAGAGCTTCTGGAAGCAGAACTTTTTTTATTATATCAATAGGAGTTGCACCCATTGATTCTGCAGCTTCTATTTTTCCAAATTCAACTTCCTTTAAGCTGTTTTCAATTATTCTCGCAATAAATGGAGCTGAACCTATTGAAATAGATACTATAGCTGCATTTGCACCTAATGTGGTCCCAACAATAAATTTTGATAATGGCAATAATATAATTATTAATATTATTTCAGGCGTGGATCTTATTACATTAATTAAGAAACCAGCGATTTTGTTAACTTTATATAAAGGAAAAATTCCGCCTTTATCCGTAACAACCAATAATACTCCAATTGGCACACCTATCAAAAAGGCTACTATGGATGAAAGCAATACCATATATAAAGTTTCCTCTGTTCCAACTAAAAGCAATTTAACTAAATCATTGCTCATATTCCTTCACCTCCTGAAAATTTCCCATTATTTTGAAATCCCTTTGTTATTGTTATAAATTTCTTTAAAGTATCACTTTTAGGATTTAAAAATAAGTTTTCTGTATTTCCCTCTTCTACTATATGACCATCTTCTAAAACTACCATATTATTAGTGCAATACCTTAACACATCTAGTTCGTGTGTTATTATCACTATTGTTAAGCTTAACCTTTGGTTTATATTTTTCAAAAGTTCTAAAATTGAAAAGGTGGTTTGTGGATCTAAAGCAGAAGTTGCTTCATCACTTAAAAGTACATCCGGATCATTAGCCAAAGCTCTTGCAATACCAACCCTTTGTTTTTGCCCTCCACTTAGTTGAAGTGGATATGAATCCCTTTTTTCTGACAATTCAACTAATTCTAATATCTCTTCAACTCTTCTCTTTATTTCCTCTTTCTTATATCCTGAAATTTCTAATGGAAAAGCAATATTTTCATAAACAGTTTTTGAATCAAATAAATTAAATTGTTGAAATATCATACCTATTTTTTTTCTAGCACTTCTTAATTCTTTTCCATTTAACTTAGTTATCTCATTTTCACCAATGATTATATTACCAGAATCGGGTTTTTCAAGGCCATTTAAGCAACGTATTAATGTCGATTTACCTGCGCCGCTAAAACCAATTACTCCAAATATATCCCCTCGCGCTATTTCTAGGCTTATATCTCTCAATACTTCAACTTTTCCTGTTGGAGTATTAAATGTTTTACTTATATTCTTAACAGTTATCATAAAATTGCCTCCCATTACCTCGAATAGTGATGTTTTAAGTCTTCCTATTCATTATAATATGTCTAAAAGATTTTAAACTAAATTATATAATCCTCATCTAAATCCATTAATCCATATTCTATTAAAATTTCTTCGAGTCTGTCTTGAGTCATTGGTTTTGGAATTACAAATAAATCATTTTCTTCTATCTTTCTAGCTAATTCTCTGTACTCATCAGCCTGTTTATCTTCTGGGTTAAACTCTATGACAGTCTTTTTTCTTATTTCAGCTCTCTGAACAACATTATTTCTTGGTACAAAATGAATTAATTGTGTTCCAAGTTCCTTTGCAAAAGCTTTTAGCAGGTCAAGCTCTCTATCAACATTTCTGCTATTACATATTATTCCTCCAAGTCTAACTCCACCTTTTAGCGCATACTTTTGAATTCCTTTGGAGATGTTATTTGCAGCATATAATGCCATCATTTCACCGCTTGCAACTATATATATTTCTTTTGCTTTACCTTCTCTTATAGGCATTGCAAAACCTCCACATACAACATCCCCAAGAACGTCGTAAAATACATAATCTAAATCTTCAGTGTAGGCTCCTAACCTTTCAAGCATTCCAATAGAGGTTATAATTCCTCTTCCTGCGCATCCAACTCCAGGCTCTGGGCCTCCAGATTCAACGCATTTTATACCTTTAAAGCCTGTCTTCATAATGGCTTCAAGCTCTATATCTTCTCCTTCTTCTCTCAAAGTATCTAAAACAGTTCTTTGAGCTAGTCCCCCCAATAATAATCTTGTTGAATCTGCTTTAGGATCGCAACCAACTACCATTACATTTTTCCCAAGCTCTGCAAGCCCTGCTGTTAAATTTTGAGTAGTTGTTGATTTTCCTATTCCCCCTTTACCGTAAATTGCCACTTGTCTTAAAGTTTTTTCTGCCATTGCTATATTCTCCTTTTTTATAAATTATTAAAACTTATCGGCATATAAAAATATGAATTTTTTTAATTGGTCATTTCTCTATTTTAATATACCTAAAGTATTTTTAATCTTTCCCTATAATTAGCTTAAAGCTTCCTTAAATGCTTGTCTTAAATCATTAATTAAATCTTCAGAATCCTCAAGACCAATTGAAAGCCTAATAGTTTCTTGAGGAATTTTTGCTAATTTTAATTGTTCCTCTGTTAATTCTCCATGGGTTGTTTTAGGTACATTAACTATTAAAGATCTTGCATCTCCAACATTTGCCTGATAACTAAATAGTTTTACTGAATTTATTAATTTATAAATTTGTTCTGTATTTCCTTTAAAACCAAAAGTAAAGGTTGATCCTACTCCTTTAGCAAAATATTTATCTGCTAAAAATTTATATGGGCTTCCCTCGATTTCAGGATAATTTATCCAGGCAACAGATTCTTCATTTTTAAGATAATCTATTATTTTTCTTGTATTATTAATTTGCTTCTGGACCCTTTCAGATAATGTTTCTAAACCTATTAATATCAAATAAGCATCAAAAGGACTTAAAACTGCTCCAAAATATGTTAGATAATCTAATCTGATTTTTCCAGCAAATGCACTTTCTTTAAATACATCTATATAACTTCTTTCATTTCCCTCTAAATCTTTTAGAGTAAAGTACGGTTCTGAAAATTGAGGATACCTTCCATTTGCCCAATTGAATTTACCACTATCAACTATTACTCCTGCAATCACGTTTCCATGGCCACTTAGGGCTTTTGTTGCTGAGTATATTACTATATCTGCTCCATATTTAATAGGATTAAATAGATATGGTGTTGCGAATGTATTATCAACAATTAGTGGAATATTATTTTCATGTGCTATCTTAGCGATTGCCCCTATATCATATAATGCTGCATTAGGGTTGCTTATAGTTTCTATAAAAATTGCTTTTGTGTCTTCTTTTATAGATTTTCTAAATTCCTCAATATCATTGTCATCTTCAATCCTGTCAATTTGGATTCCGAACTTAGGATAAAGTTTTTTTAAAGCATCTACGGTTCCACCATACAATTGATGTGTTGTTAAAATTCTTCCTCCCCCTTCTGCTACTGCAAGTAATGCATAAGTTATAGCTGCCATTCCTGATGCAACGCCTACCGCTGCTATGCCACCATCCAAAGAAGCTATTCTATTTTCCAAAACACTAACTGTTGGATTTCCAAGTCTGCTATAAATAAAACCTTCTTCTGAAAGACTCGCTAACCTATCAAATCTTTCTGCTTCACCTACTTCAAAAGATGCTGTTGCATATATCGGTACTGATACAGCATCATTATGTTCCTTTGGATTGTATCCTCCTCTAACTTTAATAGTATCGAACTTGTAATTACTCATCTTTCTCCCTCCAAATTTATCAATTATTCATGTTAATTTGCATTAATAATTCTTATAAAAACGCTCATATTTAAAGCCTCTATAAATCCATATAATCCCTTTTATCTTTTATATTTAGTTGGCTTAAATCCATCTCAAACCCGCTATTTATCTATAAATATTTATATATCTTTATATTTAAATTGTTATCTAGATACATATTTAAATAGTTAAATTTTTTTCTATTTAACTATATACATATTTAAATTCTTTCATATTTTCATATTTATCTATAGGTGTTTAGCACTCTATCATATATGTCCTCAATTGCTCTAAGCCCACCATTGTATCCAGCATAACCACAATTTAATACAAGTCTATATGTTACTGGCACACTAGTGATAAGCAAATCTGCATTTAATTTTGCCGCTAAATCTCTATCCCAGCCACTTCCAAGTATTAAAGCCCTGCCTTCTTGAAAATCTTTTTCTTTTTCCTTTTCTATTTCCAATTGAACTGCGCCAGCATCTACATTAAATTCAACTTCTGCTGATCTGTACTCAGATATGCTTTCAAATTCTTTTATTATAGATTCTTTATATTGCTCTGGGGTATCATCAATAATAAATTGCTTTCCTGGAAGTATTCCAAGTTCATTTAATAGGAATTTAGAAAATCCTAATGAATACGATGCATCTAAAATGCTGTAGAATTTTCTAGGCAACCCATATCTAAACTCAAGCATAAAGTCCGCAGTTTTTTCTATATGAAAATAAAATTTTTCTTCTTCTTTCTTTATAAAATTCTCAACTTTATTTTTATCTAAATGCCCAAATTCACCAATTTGTCTTAAAAATTTTGATGTCGCAATTGCTCCTATTGGCAAGTATGGAAAATGTACATATGGTGTTTTATATTTATTTTTTAGATGTTCTGCAATATTTAATCCTACCCATGAACTTGCAACTATATTAAACTCTGCATTAGGTATTGTCTTCCATTCTTCAATGCCATTAGATTCATTTCCAAAAAGTATATTTACTTCTAAACCAATACCTTCAAGAACTCTTTTTATTTCTTCTAAATTTCCATTCCAATATGGATCTTGGTAAGGTACTGTTGTAAATACATTTACGAGTCCCTTTTTTACTCCATTGCTATTTTTGAATTTATCTACATATTGATCTATTATTGCATTGACAACTTCACTATGACTTACGTAATTATTACTTTTAAATCCACCTGTCTCTACATATACAATAGGTTTATCTCCTTCTTGATATTTTGACGTAACACTTCCTACATCATCTCCAACAATATCTGATGTGCATCCAGTAAGTACCACATACAAATCAGCATCTATTACTTGGAAAGCTCCATCAATAACATTCTTAAGTTTTCGTTCCCCACCAAACACTACATCAGCTTCTGTAGCATTAGTACACGGAATTGTATTTCCTCCTGCATAGCCTTCGCCTTGTCCTATTAAAGAACTGATTTTATTACTGCATCCTGGTCCAGAATGTAGTATAGGAACTCCTCGTTTTATGGCTATTACTGTTTGCTGTGCTCCTAAAGCACAGGAAAATCTAGGTTGTTCAATAATTTTCGACACTATTATTACCTCCTAAGAAAGTAAATGGATCTTGATCTAGCCACCATTTTGTATAAGGCATAGTACTATGCTTGGCTAAATTACTTACAAATTCTCTATTATCAAGAGTTTCAACTATTCTTGAAGCATAATTTAAAACTCCCTGGTATCCAAAACCAAATTGCTCATCCCCAATTAATAAAGTTGGTATTCCAAGCTTTGCCCCCCACATAGTCATTCCTCCGTGTCTTGCAATCATAAGATCTGGTTTTACTCTGTTTAATATATTAACCAATTCATAGGCTTGTTTATTGCAAACATTATAGTGCTTGATATCACCATAAATATTGACTGTTTGAGCTAAAGCATCCGAAGTTTTATCTTTATTGTCATATAGAGGATCATGATGAAATATTGCTGCCCCTTGAACTATGAGTCCAAGTTCCCTTAGCATGGCTATTATTGCATGACCATGAGCAGCCCCGGCTGTAACATATGCTATTTTGCCTTTTAGTTTTTCTCTATATTCTTCAAGTTTAGGTAGTACCCTTTCATGCTCTTCTTTTATAATTTCTTCAATTTCTTCCTCTTTGCCTAATACTCTGCCAATCTCTCTCATCCATATATCTGTTCCTTCTATACCATAGGCTGGTGGAGCCTTTATTTCTTTAACTCCATATTCTTGTTCTAAAGCTGCCCCTAAATAAGTGCTAAGGGATGGGCATATATGAATTGTTGCTGCGGCTTCTGAAATATACTCTAATTCTGCTACGGTTGAAAATGGTACAATATATTGAGCCTCATAACCCAATCTATTTAAAAATTCATCAAAAATATGACTTCCCCAGAAATTAGCTACATTGATTTTATTTGTTTTCTTTCTAGGTGGCTTTACTAACTTTCTTAAAATTGAGTGATAAGCAGCATCAAAGCCTGTTGTCCATATTTTAGATCTAAACCCTTCACAAGAACATGATATAACTGGTATACCTAGCTCTTTTGACAAATTTTCAGTTATCGCATCTACATCCTCGCCTATGATCCCAGATGCACAAGAAGTTGTAACAAAGATTGCATTAGGTTTTGTTCTTTTATATGCTTCTCTTACGGTATCCTCTAATTTCTTAGCTGCACCGAAAACAGTATCTTTTTCTTCAATACAGGTACTAAAATATCTTCCTATTGTAGCCGGAAGCTCTCTTTTCATCTGTTCGACTCTATAAGTAAAATTAAATCCAAAGAAATCACCTGCGCATCCTATAGGTGCATGATTAACAACAACTGCATCTCTTATCATCGATAATTGACAAAAAGCATGACCTGCGTTACATCCCATACATTGAGAAAATTTTCTTGGACTATCTTTCAATTTTCCCGCATGAGCACATGTGACAAGTTCCTTGGCTGATCCATTAAAGCCAGTAATTGAACCTAACCTTGTCTCCCTTATAGTCACTGAAGATTCTTTTAAATTAATTGTTCCCATAATTACGACTTTCCTCCTTAAATTATTTAAAATAATATTTTTCTTAAAAAATAAAAGAGGACATACTTCTATTAATTAGAAGTATGTCCTCTAGCTTTCCAGTCAGACTTACTTAAATATTATTCTTTTCCATATACTCTTATTCATATAAGATTGCTGTGTTTTTATATAATATATTCTTCTCATTCGTATATGTCAACATTTTTATAAAAAATTATAAATTATTTTATTAGACCAATATTCTTTGGTTTCCTAACATATACTCCTTCACATGTAAATTTTTATCTTATTCTTATTTTTTCATTTTTATCTACTTGTATAATTACTCCATCTTGTATTATCAAAGTTATAGACCCATACCTTATTTTCTCAACCATCTTTAGTATTTCTTCTAGCTTTTTATTTTCTGTGAGTTCTTTACTATTAACAGCCACACAATCACCCCCAATATATACATATAGATACCTTATATATTTGTTTTTATTATATAAATTATATATAATTCCCCTCAAAATTTGATATATAATTCTTTTACGCCTTTGCTTTTTTTGAATGAATGTGAGAAAAATCTGCATATAAAAACATTTTATATAGGAGATAAAAAGTTCTTAAATGCGCTCCCCACTTTTTTATACGTGTATATTTCCCTTTTTATTCTCTGACACTCGTAAACTTTTCAATAAATTATTCCCTCAAGTAACTGTTGTATAAATTTCTAAAGAATAAAATAAAAGACCCCTGTTATAAAACAGAGGCAGAAAATTTCCGCGGTTCCACTCTGATTATTATGCTTAAAATTTAATCGGTCTTACTCATAACATCTTTATGTGCTATATCAGGCACTACTGCTAAGCCTACTAATTCAAGTATATAAAATAATTGATCTACAAAATTAAATTTAACGACCTTATTATTTTTAAACATACCAAAAATTCAACTTAGTACTCCAGGATGCATTCTATAGAGTTCCATTTAGAATTCCTTTCAGCTATTTTAAGAATTCCTCTCTGAAAATTTTCCTCAATATACTTATTCCCTTCATCGCATTAAAATTATAATTAGTATATATTATAATATATACTATACTTTTTTCTTATTATTCCTATTGAATTACTATGATTTATTATTACCTATTATATTCTATATAGTAATAATTAGTCAATATACTTTTTCATTTTTACAAAAAAATTTCTATAACATATTAAGCTTTATTATCAAAGAATCCCCTATGATTTTAGAACCCAAAAAATAAATTAAGCTGAAAGTGAAGCTATTACATTAATTAATCTATATATAATATACCGTATTATTTTCACTTAGTTAGACAGATTCTTTATAAAGCAAATACTCTTTAAACTTATACTTTTGTCATTCGAATAAAATGAGATATGTGGGAATTAGTATAATATGCTATAAAAAACTATATCTTCTTATTCTTTTTCATGGAGTATATATTTCAAATATACGTTTTTATTTTCTAAATACATAACTATTGAATCCATTAACAATCCTATCATAGCTATAACAATAACTATTCCTATTACCCAATCAACTCTGTACATATTTTGACATGATTTAATTAGAAATCCAAGGCCAGAACTCCCTCCCATCATCTCTGCGGCTATTAGCATAAATAATGAATAATTCAGACTTAGTTTAACACCATGCATAATTTGCGGTAAAGCACCTGGTAATAATATTTTACTTATAAAATCCCATTTATTAAGTGCAAAAGATTTTCCATGTTTAATATAAGAATCGTCTACATTAAGTATTCCAGTTATGGTACTAAAAAGTATTGGCCAAATGCATGTCCATGTAATAACTACGATCTGCGTAAATTCTCCAACACCTAAAATAATTATAATTAGATGATAAACAATAAATGGATTTATCTGGGAACACGCATCTAAAACAAGTTCTACTGATGATTGCATTTGTTTTACTAAAATACTAATTGCAATACCTAATGGTACTGCAATTATAATTGAAAGTAAAAATCCTAAAAAAGACCGATAAAAACTTAGCTCTATATGATATAACAGTTTTTGCTTTAAAAACAATTCACCTATTCCAGTTATAACTTTCGAAAAAGATGGAATAAGCACGGGATCTAATATTTTAAGTCTGCAAAAAAATTCCCAAGCAAAAATAAAAATTACTATTGTAATATAACCTCTTATATTCACATTTTTTAGTTTCACCTAATTCAACTCCTCCCTTTTAATATCATAATAAGGCACTTGTTAATCACACTTTACTCTTTAAAGAATTCAATAGGATGTTCTGCTTTATACGCTGCCAACTTTAATTGCACTTCTCCTAAAATTAATATTCCCGCTATAATAATGGATAAAATAATTAAAGTAAAGTTGTCTATTTTTTTATAGGTTTTATGATTTTTAAAAAGTGACTCTGGTTTTTCCCATAAAAACAACCCATTTTGTATATATCTGAAAAATCTATTTATAATAACTCCTAATATTATTATAATTACACAGCTCGCATATACTTTAGGTGCATCAAAATAATGATGTGCTCCGTTGTGCAGAAGATATCCAAGTCCTGAATTGACGCCCAACATTTCCCCAACGATTATAATAAAAAATGTCATTTGAACGCTTATTCTGATCCCAGCAAAAATGCTATGTGCAGATGCTTGAATATATACTTTGAATATTATATCAAATAACGAAATATTCATAGCTTTAACGTTTTTTATTAAATCCTTGTCGATTTGTTTTATCCCATTTAATGTTCCCAGTAATATCGGAAACACGCCAACCCATATAATTGCTGCAAGTCTTACCATTTCACCTGTTCCAAAAAATGCAATAAATACAGGAATTAAAGAAAAGGGATTAACTTTCGAAAAAATTCTAATTAAAGGTTCAAACATTAAATAAATATCATTATATTTTGCAAATATACTTCCTACAGCCACACCTATTAAAACGGCTGATAAAAGTCCAAATGTAAATCTCCACAATGTTGACATTATATGCATATATAGATCCTCATTTCCCCACAGATAACCTATTTCTCCTATAGTTACCGTAAAACTTGGAAATACATCACTATTTATAATTTTTGCTCTAGCTATAAATTCCCAGATTATAATCAAAATTATCAAACCTGATATTTCTATTAGTTTATCTTTAAGCTTTAAAAGAACATCCGTATTTTTTTTCATTATTGTGCCTCAAATTTATGTGTTATAATATCATCTACTTTAATAGCTCCTTTAGGAATAGCTCCTGTGTTCTCTAAGTCTTCAATCCATGGATTTATAGTCTGTTCATCAATTTTCGTAGTTTCAGAATAATAGTGATTTCCTTTTACTTCAGTTCCTATAAATTCACTAGTTAATTTTGCTGTTTCTTCAACATTTGCATTCGCCCATTTTTGTGCCTTAGTCATAGCTTTAACAAATGCTGCTACTTTATCTGGATGTTTTTCTATAAAACTATCTGAGAAATAGTATAAATAAACTCCAGTTGCTTCACCAAGTCCCGCTTCTGATGAATCTGCAATTTGAGTAAGTCCTGCTTCTTGCGCTGCATCGAAAAATGGCGGATGAACACCTATAATATCAACTTGTCCAAGTTTTAAAGCTTCAATTTTTTGAAGATCTGTTTCAAATGTAATCCATTCAAATTTATCTCTTGAAACACCTTTAGCATCTGAAATTTTATTAGGAATGAAATCTTCACAAGTATTAGTATAACCAGCTGACTTAAGTTTTTCATTGCCTTTATAATTTGTTAAGTCATTCCATGTTTTAACTCCAGCAGCTACTGCATCTTTATTCACGTAGAACCTCATATGTCTCAATTTAGGATCTACTCCAGGACCAGGTTCAATTATTGAACGCCCTACTGCTTTAATTTTTGATCCCCCATATACCTTAAGCGCTAATGCATTCGGATGTGTATCCGCTACATCATTATCTCCTGACAAAATTGCAGGTGTGACAGCATCACTACTTAGTTCACCAGTAAATACTAATTTCAATCCTTCCTCTTTAAAAAATCCCTTTTTATCTGCTACCAAAAAGGGGGCTAATGTACAATCTTTTCTTGTTGCCGTTTTTATTGGAAATAAATCATCACTACTAGTAGAAGTACTATCATCACTTTTTGCGCTACTATTAGCTTCCAAGGATTCAGATGGAGATGAATATTTCGTCTTACCAAGTTGCGCTCCTATAATAATACCTCCTATAACCAAAACTGCTATTACTGCTTGAATAACTCTTTTTACTTTTTTTTCTTTTTCTATTGCCATTATAATTTACCCTCCTTGAATATATTAAAAAGTTTTTTCTTTCCATACAAATAATTTGCTCTCTAATATGTTTAATATTTTATTTATAGTTATCCCTAATGCAGCAACAAATAATGTTCCTCCATATAAGTTAGGAAGATTATATTGTGTTTTCGCAATACTTATAAACCATCCTAATCCAGCTGATGAACTCAGCATTTCTGCTGAAATAACTAATATAAAAGCTATTTGCGCACTAAATTTAATACCAGTAATAATATCTGGTAATGCTGCTGGTAAAATTACTTTGAAAAATTCCGTTTTAGGTGATGCTCCAATTGTTCTTGCTGACTTTATTAGTAGCTTATCTACACCTTCTACGCCAGCTATAGTGTGAAAAATAATTGGCCAAACTGCAACCCAAAAAATTATTATTACTTTGCTAAATTCTCCTATTCCAAAAAACAACATAAACAAAGGGAAAAGTGCAAACGGATTGAGTTTTTCGAAAAATTGTAAGATTGGAATTACGTAATTTCTTAACTTCTTTGAAATAGAAGCTAAGAAAAAACCTATTAATAATCCTACTATTAATGCCACAAAAAAACCTATTATAGCTCTTTTAAATGTCAGTAATGTATGACTAAGCAAATCACCCTTAAATATATTTGTAGCCAATTGATTAAATACTTTTAATGGTTCAGGAATAATTCCAGTATCTAAAATTCCAGTTGAAGTCGCTAAATACCAAATTACAAAGAATGCTGCTGTTGATAAAGTGCTAAAAATCAATTTTCCCATTTTAGATATTACTTTGTTTTTTTCCTTCACGTTACTCACCTCTTTCCTTATTTATACACTATTCTTCCTTTAAATTATCTTCCCAAACAATTATTGAGCTTTTTAAATTATCAGCTAATACCGATATTAATGCTCCCACTATTGCTATAGTCAAAATTCCTACATATAATTTAGGTACATCATAATTTTTTTGAGAATTAGAAACAATCCATCCTATTCCTGCTTCGGAACCAACCATTTCTGTACCAATAAGCATAGTAAATCCTACTGTTAATGCTGTCTTTATACCAGTAAATATTCTACTTATGCTTCCCGGAAGAATAACATTGAAAAATATTTGTATTCCAGTAGCTCCCATTGATCTTGCACCTTTAATAAAGATTGGATCTATTTGATTTATTCCTGCCATTGTTGTAAAAAGCATTGGCCATAATATAACCCAGAAAATAATACTTACTTTACCTGCTTCTCCAATTCCAAATAAAATTATAAATAATGGAATCAAAGTAAATGGATTAACCTGAGAAAAATTTGTAAACAGAGGATTAAAGAAGCTTGCTAACTTAGGAACCCATCCTCCTAAGATAAATCCAGCTGGTACTGCTACAACTGTAGCTAAAATAAATCCTATTGCCATTCTCTCAATACTTATAGCAATATGGATAAATAGTTCGCCACTTAATGCCATCTTAAACATTCTTAATGCTACAGTTGAAAATGCCGGTATAAATTGAGTATCTAATATTCCAGTTCTAGCTGCTAATTCCCATATTAAAAAGAAAATAGCTACAACAATAATATTTACATATCTTTGTTTCATTCTTCCTGTCACACCTTTCCAAATTATTTAAAATTATAAGAAATATCATCATAAAAACTTTTATGATGTTATTATCTTTGTATCTGTTGCTGTGACTATAGTATAAAGTCTTTCTAGGAATGTTAATGCCCCTCTATAACCAACATAACATCTATCAATAACAATTTCATTTGACACAGGAAGAGCAATTTCCATAATATATCCTTTCAATTCTTTTGATAAATCTCTATCCCATGATGTACCAAAAATTATTGGTGCTCTACCCTTGAAATCAGTATTTCTAATGATTTCATCTATTGTATATCCATCTTCAGCATATTCAACTTCAGTAGATACACCTTCTGAAAGATTTTCAAATTGATTACTTATTTGTTTTCGATATTTTTCTGGTGGATTATCTGTAATAACCTGTATAGCTGGAACAAAACCTAATTGGTCTGCCAAAAATCTATTAAGTGCTAAACCATAAGTTGAATCACTAATTACAGCATACATTGAGGTTACACTCCATCCATACTCTGCATAGAATTCTGAAAAACTATCTAAATAATGATAATATCTTTTTTCTTCCCTTTTTATGAAGTCTTCAACCTTTCTCTTGTTCTTACCTGAAAACTTTGCTACTTTTCTAAGAAAATCTGTTGTCTCCTTTGCTCCAATTGGCACAGTAGGAATATGCAAAAATGGTTGTTCATATTTCTTCTCAAGATATTCTGCTATTTCAAGGCCAACCCATGGTGAAAGTACAAGATTAAACTGCGCTTTAGGAATGCTTTTCCATTCTTCTACACCATTACTCTCTACCCCAAAGAAAACATTAACCTTAAAACCTGACCCTTCCAATATTCTTTTAATTTCTTCTAAATCTCCACGCCAAAATGTATTTTGATAAGGTACTTCTGACCATAAATTAATAAGTTTATCTTCTTTTTCACCAATATAATCACCTACAAATTGATCAATTATAGCTTTAATAACTATTTCATGACCAATTAAATTATTTCCTTTGAATCCACCTGTATCTGCATGAACTATTGGAAATCCTAACTCCTGAAATTCTTTTACAACTGCGCCTATGTCATCTCCTACTAATTCGCCTATACACCCATTTAGCACTACGTATAAGTCTGCTTTAACTATAAGTAAAGTACCCTTAATTAACTCTCTTAACTTTTTTTCTCCACCAAATACAACTTCTTTTTCTGTTGCATTAACGGATGGGATTACCGGACCGGCACTATATCCACCACCTTGAGCGCCATTACTCATTAATACACCGGATTGTTTTGATGTACATCCTGGCCCACAATGTGTAATTGGCATAGCATATGGAATTGCTGATACTGATGCAAGTGCTCCTATTGCACATCCATAGCGCACTTGTTCTATAGAATTTGTTCTCACTATCTCTTTAACTTTTTTACTCATCTATCTTCTTAACTCCTTCTAAATAGCTGCTGCTCTTCTTGATTCAAGTAATTCATTAAATTTCTGATCTAAAAGGTTAGGATTTTTAGCTAATACATATGGATCAGATTGTTCTAACCACCAGTCTGTATACTGCATTTCTGTATGTTCTTTCAGAATGTTATGGAATTTCTTTTTTGCTAAAATATCTAATATCTTGTTTCCCAGATATATCATTCCTTGATAACCTATTGTTAAACTTTCATCACTTAAAGGTGCAGCTGAAATTCCCAATTTTGATGCAAGTGGTGATAATCCTCCATGTTTTATTAAAATAAAATCTGGATTAACTCTTTTTAGCAAGCTATAAAATTGATACTGTTGTCTGTTGCTAACACTAAAGTTTTTAACATCTCCATAATTATCAACTAAGTGTTTTAAGGAATCTGCTTCTACATTTCCACTATCATATACTGGATCATGATGGAATACTAAAGAACCATCTACTGATATTCCTAGTTCTCTAAGTACTGTGATAAGACCATGAGAATATCCAGAACCAGTTGAAGTGAATCCTTTTACTCCTTTTAGTTTCTTCCTTAATTCCTTGATAATAGGTTCAACTCTCTTATGTTCTTTTTCAATATATTTTTCAACTAATTCTTCCCTATGAGTTACTCTTCCTATTTCTCTAAGCCATGCATCAGTTCCCTTAAATCCATATGGTTGCGGAGCTTTTATTTCTGGAACTCCAAAATACTGTTCTAAACCTGCTGAAAGATAAGAGGATAATGTATAACAGAAGCTTACGGTACCCGCTGCTTCTGATAGCCTTTCCAAATCCTCAACACTTGCTAAGTCAATTACAAAATTAACTCTAAGCCCAAGCTCTCTAAACATTGGGGTATATACATCTGATCCCCAAAGTGTAATAATATTAATTAAATCTTCCTGCTTTTTAGGATGCTTGTTTACTATTTGTCTTAAGATACCATGCTGTGTAGCGTCAAATCCTGTAGTCCAGTGCTTTGACTTAAAACCTTCGCAAATCAATGGCACTATTGGAATTTTAAGTTTTTTTTCATATTCAGATGATACACTTTCAATATCTTCTCCAATTATTCCAGTCGCACATGATGATACTATAAAAATAGTCTTTGGTTTATACCTCTTATATGCATCTTCAACTGTCTGTTTTAACTTCTTTGTTGCTCCAAAAACCATATCACCTTCAAGTAAATTAGTGCTCATAATTTTTACATTTTCTATTGGGAGATTTCTTGTTGCAAGTCCAAAACGGAATAGTCTGTTATTACCAACTTGTCCAGCACCACATCCAATTGGTGAATGTTGTATTAATACTGCATCTCTAACCTGACCTGCTTGACACTCTACCATTTCCTCAGAACATCCAGAGCCTTGTGCAAAAGGACCTTCTATTTCACATAGTCTGCAGCCGCCATTTTTACTACCACAACCTCTTCCATTATAGTCAGATTGATCTACAAGTTCAGCTGCATTACCATCCCAAGCTATAATGGTTCCCAATCTTGTTTCACGCTTTTCAACCTCTGCAATACTTAAATTTATTTTTTTCATGCTTCTACACCTTTCTTAATTTGTTATTGTTTTAAACCATAGCAATAAGTAATTAATTTTGAAACAGTTTCCCTCAATAATTATACTAAGCAGTAATTTAATAAAAAAACTGGAGGATGTATATTCTATCTTTTTAATAAAATATATATCCTCCAGTTTTCTAGTCAGACACATAAAATTGTATATTCTAATCTTTAGTCTTTTTCTATAGTTAATCCCAAAATGGTAACACATCTTCAAAGATACTCTTAAGAAAATTCTCTTCATTTAAATCACTATTAATAATACCCATTGATTTTTGAATATGTATATATTCCTTTAAATTTTCTTTACCTGTTTTAACTGATGGCATCCACATAAAATATTTTGTTTTAGCTTCTTCATCCTCACTTACATTTTTTATATATCCTTTTTCCACAGCATTACTTAAAGATTTATCCTTACCTTCCTCAACATCAGCCGCGCCTTCAATCCACGCGCGTAAAATGCCTGCTGTCTTTTCTGGATACTTGTCAGCAATCTCACTTCTTACTCCAGCAAAGTTAATATAAAAATAACTATTGCCATGATTACCATGATTATTGCCTGATGACTTTTCACTATCTATAAGTCCAGTTTTATATACAACATTAATATTATTATCTTCTCTATTTATATCCCAAACCACGGCAGCATCAACCTCTCCATTTTCAATAGCTGTTGTTGGATTTTCATCCTTTAAATAAACCCATTTGATACTATTATCATTTATATTATTTTTATTTAATACATTAATGGCAGCGGCCATAGTTCCATCTCCTTGATTTGCAATACCTATTCTTTTATTTTCTATATCGGTAATTTTTTGAAGATTACTATCTTTTGATGTTATAATTTCAATTGCACCGCTTGTAATCCCCATACTAACTTTCATATTAATATTAGGATTATTCCATTTTAAAAATTTATAATCGCATGTAAATGCATCAATATTTCCATTCTTTATTTTTTCTTCAACCTCATTATCATTAATTTTTACTAATTCTACCTTTACTCCTTCTTTATCAAAATATCCATTTTCATATGCCGCAAATAAAGGCAATTCAGTAAAATTTCCGATATATCCTATTTTTACTACATCATCATTTTCATATGATTTTGAGCATCCTGTAAACATCAGTGCTAATATCACAATAGTTAATATAAAAAATTTATTCTTCATTAAAATCTACCTCTTTAATTGCTTTGTGAAACTAAACTTAAGCTGCTTCATTATCACTTGCTTTAAAAACAAATTAACAACATTGGAATTATACATACACACTAGGACTATTTCTATAATCTCTTACATCTTATGTGTCTCATCTTTTAATCCATTAAAAACTGGTGAAAATTTTAGTTAAATAGCTCCTATTATGATTTTGCACACTAAATAACAACTTTATAATGCTATTGCAGGAGTTATTTCCTTTGAAATGATCAATTCATCATCATACGTCTCTTTTTTCTCTTCTGTTTTATTATGAAGATATTCATATATCTTATTAGTTATCCTGTTATAATCCGCTGAAGCTCTCATATCAGAATTTGTTCTTGGTCTTGGTAGATTTATACTAACTATTTCTTTTATAGTTCCAGGATTTCTAGTCATTACTACAACTCTATCTGCAAGCAGAACAGCTTCTTCAATACTATGAGTAACAAAAATTATAGTTTTATTCGTTTTGCCCCAAATTCTCATAAGCTCATCTTGAAGATTTTCTCTAGTCTGAGCATCAACTGCAGCAAATGGTTCATCCATAAGCAACACCTCTGGATCATATGCAAGGGAACGCGCTATAGCAACCCTTTGTTTCATACCTCCTGATAATTCATGAGGATACCTGTTTTCAAAGCCTTTAAGTCCTATAAGCTCAATGAATTCATCACTTATTTTATTTCTTTCTTTTTTAGGAACTTTCTTTAATTCAAGACCAAACTCAACATTTTTTCTTATTGTTCTCCATGGAAATAATGCATACCCTTGCATTACGAATCCCCTGTCTAACGCTGGTCCATTAACAACTTTTCCGTCAATAGAAATACTTCCTGATTCTGCTTTTACTAAACCTGATATTATATCAAGAAGTGTTGATTTTCCGCACCCACTTGGACCAACAATTGCAATAAATTCTCCTTTACCAATTGATAACGAAAAATCTTTTAACGCTTGAAATTTTTCTTTTTTTGAATTTTCCTTTACATAATATACTTGACTTAAGTTATTTAATACAATTTTTGATTCTTTGCTTTCTACATTATTTACTGTCATAATATTTTCCTCCAAATTCATTATATTGTTCTTAAAATCATTAAGATAAGTAGCGTTAATACTATTTGCTATAATGCTATTATTTTACTTAAAATTACGTGATTCAAATATCAAGAAAGGCATTAAATAAAATTATATTAATCCTATTTAATGCCTCTAGCTTTCTAGTCAGCTTAATCTAAAATATTTGAACCTAGTTAATATAGCCTTTTAGTTTAATCTTCAAAGGCTTGTGATAAATCATAAATTATATCATCAATATGCTCTGTTCCTATTGAAAGACGTATTGTATTTGGTTTGATTCCCTGATCAAGTAATTCTTCTACACTTAGTTGTGAGTGTGTTGTACTAGCTGGATGTATTACTAAGGATTTAACATCCGCTACATTTGCTAGTAATGAAAAGATCTCTAGTTTATCAATGAAATCTTGAGCTTCTTTAGCATCACCTTTAATTTCAAATGTGAATATTGAACCTGCACCATTCGGAAAATATTTATTATATAATTCATTATCTGCATTTTCCGGTAATGATGGATGATTAACTTTTTCAACCTTAGGATGCTTATTCAAAAACTCTATTACTTTTAACGTGTTTTCAACATGTCGTTCAACTCTAAGCGAAAGAGTTTCTAGCCCTTGCAGTAATATAAATGCATTAAATGGACTTATACTTGCACCAGTATCTCTTAATAAAATAGTACGAACTCTAGTTATATATGCCGCTGGCCCAGCCGCTTCTATAAATTTAATACCATGATAACTCGGATCTGCTTCTGTTAATTGCGGAAACTTTCCGGAACCTAACCAATCAAATTTTCCAGAGTCTACGATTACTCCTCCTAAAGTTGTACCATGTCCACCTATAAACTTTGTTGCTGAATGAACAACTATATCTGCGCCATGCTCTATTGGTCTAAATAGATATGGAGTTCCAAATGTATTATCAACAATTAGTGGAATTTTGTGTTTATGTGCAATTGCTGAAAGTCCATCAACATCTATAATATTTGAATTTGGATTTCCAAGTGATTCTATAAAAATTGCCTTTGTATTATCTTGAATTGCATTTTCAAAATTTGATAAATCCTCTGGGTCTACAAATGTTGTTGTAATACCATAAGTAGGTAATGTATTTGCTAATAAATTATAAGATCCTCCATATATAGTTTTTGCAGAAACTATATGATCTCCTGCACGAGTTATATTTTCAATAGAATAAGTAATTGCCGCTGCTCCTGATGCTACTGCAAGACCAGCAATTCCTCCTTCTAAGGCTGCAACTCGGCTTTCAAAAACATCTTGTGTAGAATTTGTTACACGTCCATATATGTTGCCAGCATCAGACAATCCAAATCTAGCTGCAGCATGTTCAGAATTTCTAAACACATATGAAGTTGTTTGATAAATTGGGACTGCTCTTGCATCTGTTGCAGAATCCGGTTTTTCTTGTCCTACATGTATTTGTAATGTTTCAAATTTTAATTTTCTTTCTTGATTACTCATAATTTTTCCTCCATTTTATTTAATTATTTTTTGTAATTAATATCTTCTCTAAGTTTCTTGATAAATGTTTCTACTTTCGACAATTGCTTAGCTATGCTTATTATTATTGAGTAAAATTAAAAGGAGACTAATTTATCTTCTATAAGTTTAGAAAATAAATTTAGTCTCCAGTTTTCTGGTTAACTTCCACTAAGAAAAAAATCTTTAAGTATTCCGATAGTTTTTATAAGAAATGTATTTTTATTATAGTATAACATTTAGATAATTTTGTCAATGAACAATTTATATTTATTAATTTAAATATTTTGACTCTAAAATTATTTCAATGCAATGATTACATATCATTTAATTAACATTAGAATCTATCTTATCTACTACACTTATTTTGCTTTTTATCATTCCCATTCCACACGTATATGGTATTTCTCTTATTTCTTTAGGCGTAAATTCAATGATATTCTCTCCTTCTTTCAAATGCTTATCAATATTTAATTCTGAAATAACAATCTCGTTATTACACTCATTTAATCTATCTTTTTCCACTTCTATAATCCATTTTACTGGCACATCTTTTTGAACACGTATCTCTGGAAATGAATCTTTCTCAAGTTCTGTAATTAAATTTTGACTACCTCCATTAATGTATGATGTATAAACCTTACTTGAATCTTTTGATTCCATTTTCATATCCATCGCATTAGCTCCAAATAATGCAAAACCTCTATTTATTAGTGAAAATCCTAATATAAAGACTAGTATTGCTCCCACTTTAGCTATTTTAACAGTATATCTTCTGTTTAACCGAGAATTTATAGTTCCAAATATCATCAAAACTGGAAGCGTGCCTATACCAAATAGAAACATAGAAAAACTTCCAACTATAATACTTTTACTTCCTAGTGCATATAATTCTACTGTTTGAAGCGGTACACATGGCATTATTCCACTAATTAGACCTAAGAATATTGGTCCATAGTTTCTTCCAACTCCAATTTTTCTTATAATTTTTAAAGAAGGATTCCAATTGAACTTTCTTAAAAATTTTAAAAATCCCAATTGATTTATAGCGGTAATAATTATAAATATTCCTCCTATTATTGGAACAATCCCTTTAAGTATTTCAGTAAATCCAAGAACACTCCCAATTCCACCAGCAAGTCCACCAACAATAGTATATGAAATTATTCTTGAAGCATTATATAATAAATATCCGTTAAATTTTTTCTTATTTTCTACTTTACTCCCTAATACTTGAGAAATTGTAAAACCTCCGCACATAATGATACAATGAAAAGAACTTAGTAATCCGAAGATAAATATTATACCATAACTTGTGTTTGTATTAAGATCCGGCAGATATTTAAGCAATATTATGTTTTGAAAAAAATTTATTATTTCATTTCCCCATTCATTCATCAAAAGCTCCTCCTTTCTCTAAAAAATGGCTTTTTGCTACTTAGTCCCCTTTTTAAACTTAATGAATTTAAAAGTACGGATAAAGAACTAGCTGACATTGTAATTGCAGCAATGGCTGGTGTTAAATGCCCTGTAGCTGCAAACGGAATTGCTATTATATTATAGATAAATGCAAAAATTAAATTTTCTCGGATTTTTCTTCTTATCTTTTTAGCCTTCTTAATCGCACTTGGTATAGACAGTAGATTACTATTCAAAATAATTACATCTCCTATTTCTATTGCCACATCCGTTCCACTTCCCATAGCAAAATTCACATCTGCTTTTGACAACGCAACCGCATCATTGATTCCATCTCCTACCATTGCAACAGTTCTTCCATCAGCTTTTAACCTATCAATTACTTTTCCTTTTTCTTCTGGCAGTACTTCTGCGATAACACTAGTAATCCCTACTTTATCACCGATTTCTTTAGTGGATTTTTTATTATCACCACTTAACAGTATTACATCTATACCATTATTTTTTAGCTTCGCAATAGCCTCCTTAGCATCTTGCTTTATAGTATCAGATAAGAAAATAATTGCTTCACAGTTATTATTTATGCCTATAACAATAACTGTCTTTCCATTTTCATAACCTTTATTTTCAATTAAATTACTTAGCGCATTATCTAAGCAAATACCTTGCTCCTTTATAAATTTTTCTGTTCCAATGATTATTTCATTGTTATTATAGATAGCAATTATTCCTCTCCCTGGAATAGCTTTAAAATCATCTGGATCTTCTATTTTTGCTGAAAAATCTTTCTCAATTTCTTCATATATAGCTTTACCTATTAAATGTTCTGATTTTTTTTCAGCAATTGCAGCAAGTTTTAGAATTTTTTCTTTTTCTAAATTACTCTTATCTTTTACAAATATAATCTCATCTACAGTTAGATTTCCCGTAGTAATTGTTCCTGTTTTATCAAATACAACTGTATCTAAGGTACATAATTTTTCTATTCTGGCACTATTTTTTATTAATATTCCTTCTTTAGCGAGATTTCCAATTCCAGTCATAATAGCAGTCGGCGTGGCAAGTCCTAGTGCACACGGACAAGATACAACTAAAACAGCTACAGAGTATATTATTATTTTTGATAAAAAGTAAGAACTCCCATTTAAGATAATGAAATACCAAATAATGAATGTAACTATTGAAATTAAAACAACCACAGGAACAAAAATGCTGCATACTTTGTCCACTAAATTTTGGATTGGAGCCCTGCTGTTTTGAGCTTCTTCTACTAGTTTTAGTATTTCACCAAATTTTGTTTCACTTCCAACTTTAGTTGCTTTAAACTTAAATGTGCCATACATATTCAAGGTAGCTCCTATTACTTCATCTCCGATGCTTTTTTCTACAATGAAACTTTCTCCTGTAATCATTGCTTCATTTACTGATGAATTTCCTTCTAATATAATGCCATCTACGGGTATTTTTTCTCCCGGTCTTACTATAATTTTATCTTCTGGCTTAACTTCTTCTATTGGAGTATCTTTTTCTACTCCATTCATTTCAACTCTAGCTGTTTTAGCTTGTAGATTAAGTAAAGATTTTATCTCCTTTGAAGTCCTTCCTTTCGTTATTTCCTCTAAATATTTTCCAAGTAAAACAAATGTTATTACAACCATAGAAGATTCATAAAATACATTTTTTATCCCTGATGAGTTGGTTACTCCAAAGAATGATGTATATAAACTATAAAAATAAGTTACGGTTGTTCCTAATACCACAAGTACATCCATATTTAAAATTTTAGCTTTCACAGCAAAATAAGCTTTTTTATAAAATCTAGAACCTACTATAAACTGAACTGGAGTTGCCAATATAAACTGTAATCTCCAATCATGAAGGAATAGAGTTTTATATCTTAAGCTTTCTAAAAATTTACTTAAGCTTGATTTGTTTAAAATGTCAAAAGATATACAACAGTCACTAGCTCCATTAAGGATCATCATTAAAATCATAGGACTGGTTAAAACAAATGATATTATTACTAATTTTCTTAATGTGTCGATTTCACTTTTTCTCTTATTAGGCACATGATTTTCTTCTAGATCGTATAAATAATATCCACTTTTCTTAAGTTTGTCTTTTATCATTGAAATAGAAATTATTTTACTATCATATTCAATATTAACCTTCTCGCTTGCATAACTGGCTTGAATATTTACTACTCCATTTAATGTTTTAATTGCATTTTCTATTATTATTGTACAAAGTGTACACGTCATTCCTTCTACTTTTAAAGTAGTTTTTTCAATCAAAAGCATCACCTCTATAAAACTATAAATAATATTCTAAATCTTTAGGTTTACTTACCAGATTTAATTTTTCAAGTATTCTCTTACGTAGCTTCAAAAAATCATCACTGGTACGATTTCTTGGTCTTCTTAAATTAACATCAATTACCTCTTCAATTTTTCCAGGCCTTGGAGACATTATTACAATCCGATTACTTAAATATACAGCTTCATCAACATCATGAGTAACTAAAATCATTGTGTTTTCTCTTTCTTTCCATAATTCTAGCAGCTTGTCCTGAAGCGCAAATCTTGTAAAGGAGTCTAGCGCTCCTAAAGGTTCATCTAATAATAAAACCTTAGGACTGTTTATAAGCGCTCTAACTAAAGATGCTCTTTGTGCCATGCCTCCAGATATTTGATGAGGATAAGATTTTTCAAATCCTTTAAGTCCTGCAATTTCTATATAATGTGATACCTCTTCTTTGTGCTCTTTATATATTTTTCTTGCTCTAAGGCCTGCTGAGACATTATCCTCAATATTTTGCCAAGGAAACAGATTAGCCTGTTGAAAAACATATCCTCTTTCATAACTAGTTCCATTAATTTTTTCACCATCTAAAAATAATTCGCCTTCTTGTGCTTCATCTAAACCTGCAATAAGTCTCATAAGTGTTGTTTTGCCACATCCTGAAGGCCCTATAAAAGATATAAATTCTCCAGATTCAATATTAAGATTTATATTTTTCAACGCTTCAACTTCATTACCATTTGCATCAATATAAGTTCTGAAGACATTCTTTACAGTAATTGAACCATAGTTCCTGCTATTTTCTTCTATCATTTTAACAACCCCTTTTGCCATACTAATACCTTATCTCTAATTTTGAATATAATAGCCATTACTATTGAAAAAACAATTGCCATTATTATTATAGAAGCATAAACTTTAGCATAATTAGACCACCCTTTAGCCCAATTAATATACCATCCAAGGCCTGCCTTAGCTCCAATCATTTCTGATACTACTAAAGTTGCAAATGAAAGCCCGGTTGCCGTATAGATACCAATAAAAATTGAAGGCATTGCCCCAAGAATTGCTACATTAAAAATCAAAAAATCATCCTTAGCTCCTAATGTCTTTGCAGCTTCGAAATAAGACTTTGGTAAATTTTCAATTCCTGAAGACGTCATAAATGCAACAGGAAACCATACACAAATTACTATTAAAAATATTTGGGCATAAAAACTTGAAGGGAATATAAACATTACTATAGGAATCCATGCTGTAGCTGGAACTACCCCAATAATTTTTATTATTGGAAATATCCAATAATGCCACTGCCTGTACCAGCCTATTAATACTCCAGTAGTTATTCCTAAAATTGTTCCTATTGTAAATCCTATAACTAACAGCCTCATTGAATGTCCGGTACTTATTATTAAAGTTCCATAATCTTCGACCATAACTTGAAGTATTTGAGCAAAGCTTGGAAAGAATGGAAGTGGTAAAGTATTAGATTTTGTTGTTAGTAAGTCCCACATTATAAGCAATATACCTATTCCCGAATACAGTTGCGCATTATGATTAATCTTAGCTTTAATCTTAGAATTAAATAATGCGATTATATTTGTTACTATAAAATACGCTATTAAAATTATTAGAAAAAATCTGTAAGGTTCTAAAATTACATTTTGCTTTAATGGAATTACAAAACTTACAAGAAGCGCTAAAGCAAAAATTGCAATATTAATAATTCTCCATACTACAGATTTTGGCTTCCAATAAAGAGCATCTAACAATTTCAATCCAATATCTTCTTTATTTCTTTTTAATATAATAATATTTGATACATTTTTTGCCTTCTCAATATTTACTTCTTGTAAATCCATGTGCACAACTCCTATCTTTTTAACTCTTTAAAATATCATAATAAGTATCATTGGCAAATTGGGCTGGATCTGTATTATCCTTTAAAAATCCTGTTTTATCTAATTTTTTAACAAAATAACTAATATCGTCTTTTGCAGTATCTGTTGTGTATTCAAAATCGTAAGACTTAATAAGCTGTGTTACAAGCTTAACATCATCAGATGCTATATATTTTTTATCTATTTCAAGTTGTGCTGTTTCTTCTGGATGTTCTTTTATCCATGCATCAGCCTTTTGATATGCTCTAGCTATAGCTTTAACTTTATCCGGATTTTCTTTTATTTGATTTTCGCTTGCATATAGAAAACAGCAGCTCTTACCTTTAAACAATGGGTCTGTTGAAATATCAGTTAATACAGTATATCCATTGTTTTCTACAGCTAATGTTCCAAATGGATCCCATGCTGCAAATGCATCAACTTCTCCTTTACTAACAGCTTCATTTAATTGATCTAAAGGATATGGTTTCCATGTTACTTCGGTTTGAGGATTAATTCCAGCATTAGCTAATACAATTGTTGCTACTGACATTGGCGTACCACCAATTTCATCAACCCCTATATTCTTACCTTTTAAATCAGCAGCAGTCTTAATTGGTGAATTTGGTGGAAGTACTATTTTTATACATCCTTTGTGTAGCCCTCCAATCACTTTTAAGTTCATTCCTTGTTGTATAGATGGAAACCATTGAAAGTCACCATTAGTTACAACAAACTCTCCAGTTGCAAGCCCAGTTTTATTTTCATCTAAGGTTCCACTAACAAGTTCTACATCCAAGCCTTCTTCTTTAAAAAATCCCTTTTCATATGCAACATACGCTGGTGCCCCGCAAACAGCTCCACTAAGTGCTTGTATTTTTAATTTTCCATATTTATATTCTGAATTGACTGCTTGATCTACATTCTTTTGACATCCAGTAACAAAAGCACTGATAGCACAAACTAATGTCAGAGATAATAATCTTTTGAATTTCCCCATTACTCTTTCTCCCCCTATCTATAAAAATTTTAATTAATTTCTTTAAATATTTATTGCAAACTCAGACCTTAGGTTTCATATAAGTGATTTCCATAACTTATATGAAATCCTAAGATCTTTTTTTAGTATGCTTTGATGCATATAATTTTTACGGAATATCTAGGCATATTATCACCTCCTTAAAGTACTTAATTTTAAATATAGACTTAAATAAAAATCTAAATAGCATAAATATTATTCCTTTATCTATAAGGTGCATTATTAAAAGAAAAGGGCATATTTCCATAGCTATAGAAACATGTCCTCCGGTTTTCCAGTCAGATAACTAAATCTAATTAATTTTTATGCTTTATATTCTTCTCATTTATTCAAGTATGTAGCTATTAAATATCTTTGTAATGCAAAAAGAGGACATATTCAAATTAATGAAAATGCCCTCTGGTTTTCCAGTCAGATAATCTTTTATTTCTTACAATTCCTATATATTTAGTAAAGTATATTAAATATATATCACATTGAATAATTTGTCAATATATATTTACAATTTTATTAGTATTTATTAGATACTTTAATTTATTTTTTTAGTAAATTTCTCATAAAAAAAAAGCTACCTAAGTAAAGTAGCTTATAGTTATTATTTTATTAAATTTAATAAAACTGTATTAATTGCAAACAATGCCATAAAAACAACTGTTAATCTCACAAGAATTACTTCTTTAGTTCTCGATTTATTTTTTGCAAAGAATGTATCTTTTGTGCTTCCTTGTATTAAACCACTTAACGCATCAGCTTTACTAGGTTGCATATAAACAGTTATAATAGTAGCTAAGCCTAATATTCCTTCAAAAATTAATAATATATTTTGCATAGGTAACACCTCCTATAATGATCAATAACATACATTTAATAATATCACATTTATTTACTTATTACAACTTATGTAATAAAAATTACATCAAGATCGAATTATTTAGAATTTAGAAAAAAGTTATAAGAACTATATTCCTATAACTTTTCCTAATAAACTTTATTGTGATTTATCCTTAAGCAAAATTACTTCTGCCTTAAAAATTATCTTTAATAATAATTTATTTTATATTAAAGAAAGCTTTTCTGCCTCTGTACTCAGCAACATCATTTAACTCTTCTTCAATTCTTAACAATTGATTATACTTAGCAACTCTTTCTGATCTAGCTGGTGCTCCAGTCTTTATTTGACCTGCATTTACAGCTACAACTAAGTCAGCTATAGTTGTATCTTCTGTTTCTCCTGATCTATGAGAAACAACTGCTGTATATCCAGCTCTATTTGCCATTTCTATAGCATTTAATGTCTCTGTTAATGTACCTATTTGATTTAGCTTAATAAGAATTGAATTAGCTACACCAAGATCAATACCTTTTTCAAGTCTTTCTGTATTAGTAACAAATAAATCATCACCAACTAATTGAACTTTCTTTCCTAATCTTTCAGTTATAAGCTTCCAACCTTCCCAATCTTCTTCTGCCATACCATCTTCAATTGAGATAATTGGATATTTATTAACCCAATCTTCAAAGAAATCAACCATCTCTGCTGATGTTAATGTTCTTCCTTCATGTTCTAATACGTATTTACCATCTTTATAATATTCTGATGAAGCAGCATCAATTGCTATAAAGATTTCTTCTCCAGCCTTATATCCAGCTTTTCCTATTGCTTCAATTATTACATCAAGAGCTTCTTGATTTGATTTTAAGTTTGGTGCAAATCCACCTTCATCGCCAATACCTGTTGAATAACCTTTATCATTTAAAATTTTCTTTAATGTGTGATAAACTTCAGCACACATTCTTAACGCTTCACTAAATGTAGGTGCTCCTGCTGGCATGATCATAAATTCTTGCAAATCTACAGAGTTATCAGCATGTGATCCACCATTTAATATGTTCATCATAGGAACTGGCAATACTTTTGAATTAACTCCACCGATATATCTATATAAAGGCATATCTAATGAATTTGCAGCTGCATTTGCAACAGCTAATGAAACTCCTAATATAGCATTAGCACCAAGCTTACTCTTATTGTTTGTTCCATCTAATTCAATTAGCATTTTATCAATGTAAGTTTGTTCAAACACATTGCATCCAATTAATTCTTCTGCAATAATTTCATTTACATTTCTAATTGCATTTAAAACACCTTTTCCTAAAAATTTATCTTTATCACCATCTCTTAATTCTACTGCCTCATACATTCCTGTTGAAGCTCCTGATGGAACTGCTGCTCTTCCAATTGTTCCATCTTCTAAATATATTTCTACCTCTACTGTTGGGAAACATCTTGAGTCTAAAATTTGTCTTGCAACTACATCTACAATTTCTAAATAATCTTTCATTTAATATTACCTCCTCATTTTTATAATTGTATTGAGAATTCTTATCAATATAATTATAATACATAATTTACTAAATAAAAAGCTTTTTATTTCATTTACCATAATATTATTGGTAAAATAATTTAGGAATATTCATATTATTTTTTATGTAAATATAAAACTGACTTATATGGTTTAATTAGATCAAAAGTCAAACTTACATAACATAATTTATTTGTTTAATTTATACAATTCTTCTTAACATATTAGCCGATATAATCTTTTATATAAATTCCATTAGAGATTTACTCAAAATGATACTAATGCCATAAAATTTATAAGTGTTTTACTTAAAACTCATTACATTAAATATTCATTTTGAGTTATCTTCTCCTATATCTTTATATATTTAATCATCATCTAATATCGATAAATTTTTTGCCCCACAATATCTTCTAAATTTTAATTCCCATGATGCAGCTTTCTTTGCGTCTATTTTCTTTATACATTCAAAAAATTCATCCAATACACCAACTTTGCATAATCCCTTCATTAAGTGTCTTGGATAATCAACCTTTCTACTGTACGCCTTTTTAGGATCTATTATCATAAGTTTTTCATCCTCTGAGACATAAACATCTTTACATCTGATATCTAATTTTTTAAATTTAAGTCTCTTGAATTCTAATAATAATTCATATATGTTTCTAACTAATCTTTCACTTAACCCATTCTCCTTTATATGCTTATCAAGCCTTATTCCATCCACAAGATCCCTTATCACATAGAATTTTCCTCTCTTATACATATAGGGAAAGTATTTCGACCCATTAGTTTTAGCAAGAATACTGCCCTCATCATTACATACCTTTTTCCTCAGAAATATTTTGATAGCTTTTTTATTTGGCAACTCATAAACCACACCATTGTTTCCCTCACCTAGATACTTAGCCTCTCTAAATAATTTTTCTGTATACTCATCAAAATCAGCAGAATATGCAAAATTCTTTTTCATATTATCAATCCTAAATCTTTTTTACTAATATATTAATTTTATGCTTATTTTATGCAATTCTGAGTAAATCCTTCTTTAAAATCTTATTTTTCTTCCCTTATTTAAGTAGATTTGTACTTAGTCATATATATGTTTAAATCCACAATTACTGATAAAATTCTTGCAATATTTTCAGAATTATCATAAAGAATTATTTTTGCAATATATATAATAAGTTTTAATTAATTAAGCTTATAATTTAGTGTATATAACATTGGCTTTTTTTAATGACAACTAAAATTTTAATAAAGAAATTTCAAAAAATTATATTTTTTCTAAAATAAAAAACTGCCTGAAACAATTTAAAAATTATTTCAAGCAGCTTTTTTATTAATTAAAATTACTTATTTACTATTAGATTTTCTCCAGTCATTTCTGTAGGAACTTCAAGTCCTAATTGAACTAACATTGTTGGAGCAATATCAGCAAGTTTTCCGTTGCTTAATTTCTTACCTTCAGTATCATTTGCAACCCAAACAAATGGTACTTCATGTGTAGTATGCGCTGTATATGGGTTTCCTGTTGAAAAATCTATCATAGTTTCAGCATTACCATGATCCGCAGTGATAAATAAACATCCATTCTTTTCCAAAATTTTATCTGCAATCTTTCCTACACATTCATCAACTGTTTCGATTGCTTTAACTGCAGCCTCAACAACTCCTGTGTGACCTACCATATCTGGATTAGCAAAGTTTAGAATTACCATGTCGTATTTATCACTATCTAATCTATTTAGTAATTCATCTGTTACTTCATATGCACTCATTTCTGGTTTCAAATCATAAGTTGCAACCTTTGGTGAAGGTATAACTTTTCTGTCTTCACCTGGATTTTCTTTCTCTACTCCACCATTAAAGAAGAAAGTAACGTGAGCATATTTCTCAGTTTCTGCTATTCTTAATTGATTTAAGCCCTTATTACTTACATATTCTCCAAGAGTATTACTTAAAGTTTGAGGAGTATATGCAACATTTACTCTTTCTAGAGTCTTATCATATTGAGTCATTGTTACAAAAGTAAGATCTAAAGTTTCTCTCTTGAATCCTGCAAATTCTTTATCATTAATAGCTCTAGTTATTTCTCTTGCTCTATCTGGTCTAAAGTTAAAGAATATAACTGAATCTCCATTTTTAATATTTGCAGTTGGATTACCATTTTCAGTTACAACTGTTGGTAATACAAATTCATCAGTTTTATTATCATGATATGATTTTTCTATAGCTTGAGTTGCACTACTTGCAGTTTCACCTTTTCCTAAAACTAAAGCATTATATGCAAGTTCAACTCTTTCCCATCTATTATCTCTATCCATTGCATAGTATCTACCACTTACAGTTGCAATCTTACCTACCCCTACTTCAGCCATCATCTTTTCAGTTTTTTCAATGAATTCTTGTCCTGATGAAGGTGGCACATCTCTTCCATCCATAAATGCATGAACATAAACATTTTGAACTTCTTCTTTCTTAGCAAATTCTAAAAGACCTCTTAAATGTTCTATATGTGAATGAACTCCACCATCTGATAATAAGCCCATTAAATGTAAAGACGATCCTGTCTTTTTAGCATTAGTCATAGCTAATTTTAATGATTCGTTCTCAAAAAAATCTCCATCTGCTATTGCTTTTGTAATTCTTGTTAATTCTTGGTATACTATTCTACCAGATCCGATATTTAAGTGACCAACTTCTGAATTACCCATTTGACCTTCTGGTAATCCAACAGCTAAGCCACTAGCTTGTAATTGTGAAGTTGGGTATTTTTCGAATAGTTTATCTAAATTTGGCTTTTTCGCTAAAGTTACAGCATTTCCTTCTGATTTTGGTGCAATCCCAAAACCATCTAATATCATTAACATAACAGGTTTTTTTGACATTTCCTATCCCTCCAAATATTTTCACAAAATATACTATAAAATTCTTAGATTTCTTTATTAAATTAATATCTGTAAGTTAACTAAATAAATTTATTTGTTAGAAATATATAATATTAAATATTATCATTTATTATGTTTTACATACTATTAATATCTTAAATTATATTATTTTTTTACACTTAATGCAACTTTATAAACATTTAAAGTAAATTTATGTTATTATAATATAAATGTTTTATGAATTACTTTAATATCAAATTATTATTTACTTAAAAAAAGCTGTCTTAGTGCGATTTTCGTCATTCTAAGACAGCTTAAAAAATTTAATACTAATAATTAACTATTGCAGCGAAATCAGCTGGAACTAAGCTAGCTCCACCAACTAATGCTCCGTCTATATCAGACATTTCCATTTGTGCTTTTATTGTATTTGGTTTAACTGATCCACCGTATTGAATTCTTGTTTTTTCAGCCGATTCTGATCCATACATTTCAGCAACCATAGCTCTTATAGCCTTGATTGTTTCATTTGCTTGTTCATCAGTAGCAGTTTTTCCTGTTCCAATTGCCCAGATTGGTTCGTAAGCAATAACAAGTTTTTCTACTTGTTCATTAGTTAATCCAGCTATATCAGCTTTTATTTGAGCTTCAATAACTTTATTAGTAGTTCCGTTTTCTCTTTGTTCTAAAGATTCTCCACAACAAAGTATTGGAGTAATATTATGTTCGAAAGCTTTCTTAACTTTTTTGTTTAATGCTTCATCAGTTTCATTGAAGTATTCTCTTCTTTCACTATGACCTAAAACAACATAATCTATTCCCATAGCTTCAAGCATTCCTGGAGCAACTTCTCCTGTGAAAGCTCCACTTTCTTCAAAATGCATGTTTTGTGCAGCAACCTTTATATTTGAACCAGCTACAGCCTTTTTAACAGCATCTAAACATACAAATGTAGGACATACAACTACATCACATGTAGCATCTTTAACTAATGGCTTTAATTCTTCTACCATTTTAACTGCTTCATCAATAGTTTTATTCATTTTCCAGTTTCCTGCGATAATTGCTTTTCTCATTCCACTCACCTCATAATTTTTTTATTAATGAAACTTATAAGTCTTAATTATATTATGAATCTATATAAGCTTAAGGAAAGTGATCAAATTTCCTTAAGCTTATTATATATCTACAAAAATTACAAACTAAATATTTAAGAATGGCTCCTTGGCCTTGGACCCACCAAATCCCGTCGAATTTGCTTCCTAAAAAAATAGCTTATTACTTTTTTTGAATATATATTCCCTAACTATTCAAATATCTTACTTAACCATCTAGCATCTTCAAAAATCTATTACTTAAATATAAGAGATATGTTTACACTCTTGTGGATAAGTTCAACTTAAATTCATTAGGGGGCAATCACTACCTATAAAGTTTCACTTTATAATCTAACTAAACTTATAAACTTCTTTTGAAAATATTATTTATTCAAAACCAATTATTTAAAATTAGTCGTTTAATGCAGCGATTCCTGGTAATACTTTACCTTCTAAGAATTCTAATGATGCTCCACCACCTGTTGAAATGTGAGTCATCTTATCCCCAAATCCTAAAATATTAACAGCAGCAGCTGAATCTCCACCACCAATTATAGTAGTAGCATCTGCATCAGCCATAGCCTTAGCTACTGCAATTGTTCCTTTATTATAGTTTTCGAATTCAAATACACCCATTGGTCCATTCCAAATTACAGTCTTAGCATCTTTAATTGCATCAGCATATAAAGTTTCTGTCTTTGGTCCAATATCCAATCCCATGTTTCCTACTGGAATATTTTGATCTTCAGTAATTGTAGCTTCTACATCTTTAAATTCTGCAGCAACTCTGTGATCTACTGGTAATAAGAATTTAACTCCTTTTTCAGCAGCCTTAGCAACCATTTCTTTAGCATATTCAAGTCTATCTTCTTCAACTAATGAAGTTCCGATTTCATATCCTTGAGCTTTTAAGAATGTATAAGCCATTCCTCCACCGATAATAATTGTGTTAACTTTATCTAAAAGATTGTTTATAACAGCGATTTTATCAGAAACTTTAGCTCCACCTAAGATAGCAACGAATGGTCTTACTGGACTTTCAACTGCATTTCCTAAGAATTTTAATTCTTTTTGGATTAAGTATCCACATACAGCTGTATCTAAGTAATCAGTTACACCAACAGTTGAACAGTGAGCTCTATGAGCTGTTCCAAATGCGTCATTAACAAATACATCAGCTAATGAAGCTAATTCTTTAGAGAATTCTGGAATGTTCTTAGTTTCTTCTTTTCTGCATCTTGTGTTTTCTAATAAAACGATGTCTCCATCTTTCATTTCTGAAACTGCTTTTTTAGCGTTTTCGCCAACAACTTCTTCATCCCTAGCAAAAACAACTTCTTTCCCTAGCATTTCGCTTAATCTTGTAGCTACTGGTGCTAATGATTTTGAAGCATCTTTTCCTAAATGTGAACAAAGAATAACCTTTGCACCTTTTTCTACTAAATATTTAATAGTTGGAAGAGCTCCTACCAATCTATTTTCATCAGTTATAACTCCATCTTTAAGTGGTACGTTAAAGTCACATCTTACTAGTACTTTTTTTCCACTCACTTCAATATCTTCAATTGTTTTCTTATTGAAATTCATTTATTTTCACCTCTGATATTTATTTTATTGATTATTCCTTCATTTTAAAATAGTCTGGCTTTATAGCCTTATACTACAAAACCAGACTTATTTACTTTAACATAAATTTGCGCTCTTTATGTTCTAAGATATAATTCAAATTACTTTAAGTTAGCGAAGTATCCTAAAGTTCTGATTAATTGGTTAGTGTATGACATTTCGTTATCGTACCAAGCAGCTACTTTAACTAATTGTTCTCCATTAACTTCCATAACTTTAGTTTGAGTACCATCGAATAATGAACCGAAGCTGCTTCCGATTATATCGCAAGAAACTATTTCATCTTCAGTGTATCCGAAAGATTCAGTTGCAGCAGCTTTCATAGCAGCGTTAACTTCATCTACAGTAACTTTCTTAGATAAAGTACAAACTAATTCAGTTAATGAACCAGTGATTGTTGGAACTCTTTGAGCACCACCATCTAATTTTCCAGCTAATTCTGGAATAACTAATCCGATTGCTTTAGCAGCACCAGTTGAGTTAGGAATGATAGAAGCTGCAGCAGCTCTAGCTCTTCTTAAATCACCTTTTCTGTGTGGAGCATCTAAAGTATTTTGATCGTTAGTGTATGAGTGAATTGTAGTCATGAAACCTTTTGTTAATCCAAAATCATCACTTAATACTTTAGCCATTGGAGCTAAACAGTTAGTAGTACATGAAGCACCTGAAATAACTGTATCTTCTGCCTTTAAGATGTCGTGGTTTACATTGTAAACTACTGTTGGTAGATCATTTCCTGCAGGAGCTGAAATAACAACTTTCTTAGCACCAGCTGCGATATGAGCTGAAGCTGATTTCTTTGATGCAAAGAATCCAGTACATTCTAAAACGATATCTACGTTTAATTCTCCCCATGGTAAGTTTTCAGGCTTAGCATCAGCAGTAACCTTAATTTCTTTTCCATTAACTACGAAAGCTCCTTCTTTAACTTCGATTTCTCCATCGAATCTTCCTTGAGCTGAATCATATTTAAATAAATGAGCTAACATTTTAGCATCTGTTAAGTCGTTGATTGCAACCACATTAAATTCAGGGTTGTTAATCATTAATCTTAAAGCTAATCTTCCTATTCTTCCAAAACCATTAATTGCTACGTTTACCATTACAATTACCTCCTAATAATGCTTTTCTTTTTTATAAAAATAAATTTTACAAACTAATTTAATAACTGAATTTAACTATTTAGTTTACTTAATATTCCTTTGGCTGCTGCCTCATCTGTAACTAAAACACCATCATTGTCGTTATATTCAGTTGCAATAATTGACTCTACTTTATTTTTCCCACCTGCTACTGCAATATGTGTTTTTATTTTTCTTGCTTCATTAATTTTAATTCCAATTGCGGTAGTTTCTGAGATTATTTTCGAATCTTTATTAAAATAACATCCAAATGCTTCTCCAACAGCTCCATTATTAATCAAATTATCAATTTCTTGCTGTGGTACACCTCTTTTTCGAGCCATTTGCACCGCGTTACCTATACCATAAATTAGTACATCTGCCTTATGTATAGTATCTATAACAACTTTTACTGCCTCTTCTTTAAGCAAGGTGCCTATTATATCTAGACTCAAATTTTCTGAGATGTGAAGCATCTTATAAGTACCATTTAATTTTTTTGCCAAAGTGGCTGCTAACGTATTGGCCTGGGTTTCAACCTTTTTCCCCATTCCACCTCTAGCTGGTACTACTTGTATCTGAGATAAATTTGTTACTCTTGGAAAAGCTTCTACAACTTCTTTTAAAGTGCTCCCGCCTGTTAATGCTATAATAGAATTATCTTTTAGCACATCTTTAACATAATTAGCACACGCTTTTCCTAAATCCTTTAAAACTAAAGGATTTTCTTCTACATCTCCTGGGACTATGATTACTTTTTTTAAGTTAAGAGAAGATTGTATTTTCTTTTCAACTTCTGAAAGACCTTTTATTTCATGAATGAAATCATTTAGTTTGTGTATAATCTCTACGCCTTCACTTGTAACTGTCATTCCAGAAGTATTTATCTCAATTAAACCTTGTTCTTTTAAAAAACCTATTTCTGTTCTAACTGTTCTTTCACCAACATTTAACATATCAGCGAGTACTCTTCGTCCTATAGGTTGATTATGAAAGATTGTTCTGAGTACGTTATACCTTTTCTCCAATGTATTTACAAGCTCAGGAACTATCTTCTTTTGTAATTCTAATATTTCCTGCAACTCAAACACTCCTTTGGTCACTACGTGTCCCATATCATTTCATTACGTCCCACATCTATTATTATAAAACACCTTTTTGAAATTTTAAAGTCTTTAGGAAAACTTTTTTTATAATATTTCAAAAAAAACAAAAAAACCCTAACAAAATAAATTATTAGCAAACTTTTTTCTAGTTTTATACAGCGTTCCATATTTAATATTATTACGCTTAATAATAGCTATGTGAAATAGTATTTTTGAATTCAAGAACCATTTTATCAACTGTCAATATTAATTACAGAAAAAGTAATCATGAACTTTATATATTACTATACTCAAAGTTAACATATTCTTAAAACGTAATTGAATATTGACAATTGAATTTTTAACATTAAAATTTTAAAGTAATTATTTTATGGAATTTTTATAATCTCTTCCTTGCAGAAGATGATTTAATACCTAATTCCTCTCTATATTTTGCGACAGTTCTTCTAGATATATTCATATTTTTTTCTACTAACATAGAACTTATTAGTTGATCTGACAAAGGCTTACTTTTATTCTCTTCTTCTATTATTTTCTTTATTTCATTTTTTATTTTTGAAGTTGCCATATCTTCATTATTATTTGAGGATAACCCACTTGCGAATAAATCTTTTATTTTAACTGTTCCATAACTTGTTAAAACATATTTATCTTTAATTGCTCTACTTACAGTAGATTCATGAAGATTGATTATTTCTGCAACTTCTTTTAATGTCAAAGGTTTTATATACTGTCTTCCAAACTTAAAGAAATCATTTTGCTTTTCAACAACACATTCTAACACCTTATATAGTGTATTTTTCCTTTGCTCTATTGACTTAATTAAGAAAAGTGCTTGATTAATTTTTTCCTTAACGTAAGTGTTTGTTTCTGAATCTTGATTATTTCTTAAAACATCTCTATATGTTTTATTTATCATAAGTCTTGGCAAAACACTTTCATTCATCAAAATGAAAAATTCACCATCAACATTCTTTATTTCAGCATCAGGAATTATATAATTAACCTCTTCTCCTGTATAAAATCCTCTTGATGGTTTAGGTTCCAGCTTCTTTATTAAATCACCATATCTTTGAGCTTCTCTTGGATTTATATTAAGGTCCTTTGCCACAGTTTCATATTTATTTTCCGCAATATTTTCTAAATGATTTAAAATTATCTTTTCTATTACATCATCTAAAATATTTAATTTTAAGCTCTGGATAAGCAGACATTCCTTGATATTCCTAGCACCTATTCCATATGGTTCCAACGCCTGTACCACTTCTAATGCCTTATTAACTATCTCTTCAGGTATATTCAATTCTTCTGCAAGTTCTCCTGTTGATATTTCCAAATAGCCTCTATAATCCAATGATTCAACAATATAATTACATATATCTAACATATATTGATCTATGTCGGCTTCAATCAACTGCTCTTGTAAATATTCTTTTAGTGATACTTTTTTCTCAATGAAATTTAATGGCGAAACTTCTTCATTAGAATAATTTATTTCTGATCTATCCTTGTAATTATCAGAATATAATTCTTCAACTAATTTTTTATGATCGTATTTGTCTTCTATATTAACGTCTCTGTTTATCTGTTCATCATCATATGAGCTTATTTCCTCATTAACCTCTAACACTGGATTTTCCGAATATTCATTGTCAATATATTCTCTCAAATCATGAAGAGACATTTGTAAAAGCTTTATGGATTGTTGCATATTTTGAGTGAGTACTAATCTCTGTTCCTGGGTCATCTTCATGTTATAATCCAAATTCATAAGTTTCCTCCTTATAATTTATATAAATTATTTTTAATTAAACGTATTCATTAAATTTATTGAAGTAATCTCTCTTTCTATTAGTATACCTCCTATTCTGTAAATATTGCAAGTCCACTATATGTAACTATGAAAATTAGGTCTGGTAAAATAAATATAAAAACATGCTTATATACTACTTATATCAACTATGTTTAAATATAAATTGTAGCTAAAAGCATGTTTTTTATTTATTAATTAAATTTATTTATTTAAAAAAACTAATCCACAGCAGCCAGGTCCAGAATGTATACATACAGTTGATCCAACTGGACATTCAATAAAGTTAACACCATTGTCCTTCATATATGTTCTAAGTGCTTCCTTTACTTCAATATTATTTACGTCAATCAATATTACAGGTACTTCATAATCTAACGTCGCGTTTTCTAAATCACTAATAATTTTCTTAATCGCCTTTTTATTTCCTCTAATTTTATCTTTAACTGACATTATACCATCTTTTATTTCAAGTATTAATTTTATTCCAAGCATTCCACCAACCATGCCAGCAGTTTTTGAAATTCTTCCGCCTCTCACGAGGTATTCTAAAGAATCAAAGTAAACTGAAAGCTTAACTTTATTTCTAATGCTATTTAATTTTTCTTCTACTTCTGAAATATTATAACCATTTTCTCTGAGCTTAACAGCTTTTAATACAAGTATTCCTAAAGCGGCTGTTACATTCTGAGAATCAACAACTATTATATCTTGGCTTTCTAGCATTTCCTTAGCAATACATGCCGATTGGTATGTTCCACTCATCACAGAAGACATATGAATTGATATAATTTTATATCCTTCCGCTAAGTACTTCTTATATATTTCAACAAATCTATTCGGAGTAACTTGAGCTGTAGTTGGAAGTATATTTTCATTTCTAATTCTTTCAAAAACTTCATCCGTATTTATCTCAACGCCATCTAGATAACTTTCTTCACCAAAGTTTATCAATAATGGCAAAACTTCTATATCGTATTTCTCATATATATCTTTTGGCAGATCAGCAGTGCTATCTGTTATAATTTTTATCTTTTCCATATATCTTCATTCCTCTTCAATTATTTCATATTAGGAAATCCTATCTGCCTTAAAGCTTCATAAGCCACTATGGCTACTGTATTAGATAAATTTAAACTTCTAGTACTTGATTTTATCATTGGAACCCTAAATCCAATATGCCTATTATGCACTTCTTCAGGAACTCCACTAGATTCTCTTCCAAACATTATAAAATCCCCTTCTTTGAAGGAAATTTCATCAAAATGCGTTTCTCCATGTGTAGTGGATAAATATATTGTTTTCTCACCATATTTTTTCAAAAATTCTTCATAGCTATCATGTATTTCTAGATCTAAATCTTTCCAATAATCTAAACCTGCTCTTCTCACTTGCTTTTCATTTATTTCGAACCCAAGAGGTTTTATTAAATGCAACTTGCTGCCTGTTAAAACGCAAGTTCTTGCAATATTTCCAGTATTCTGAGGTATCTCAGGTTCATATAATACTATATTTAAATTCAAAACGTCACCTTCTCCTATTTTGTACAAAAATTATTTCACTTTAATTTAAAATTATACTATATGGTTCATAACAAGTCAAAAATAATAATTGCTTAACCATGGAAAAGTCTTTCACTATAAAAGGTATATTATTGTGTATTCTAATCAGTAAATTATTAAATATATTAAAGTTGTTTTAACCTTAATAAAACTTAAGCATATTTTCTCTAATTAATCTTAATAATTCCTAAAGAAAATATGCTTTGAGTTTTTTATAAATATTAAATTTTGACCTATTGTGTTGGTTGAGCTACAGGTGGTTCTCCTGTTGGCTGAGCTGCTGGCGGCTCTGCTGTTGTTTCTGGCTGTTGAGTCGCATCTACAGGTTGAGTTCCTTTTTTGACTACTATTCCTACACTTGCATAAGTATCTGTTGATACTACTTCTCTATTCACTTCAGAACCATTTTCATAAGTTATCTGATATGCTCTTGCTCTATAACCAGTCATTCCAGCTCCCTCTGTTACTTCTTGTCCTACTGGTAAACTGCTATCATCTACCACTTTTGTTTCTGGTGGTATTGTTTCAAGAATTTCACTTGCCATATCATATGTTCTTCCATTTAAAGCACTAGGATCTCCATATATACTGTAAGTCACTACTTTACCTGACGTATTCCCTTGAATATATATAGGAAAATCATATGTGTTTTTAAACTTATAATCTAAATATCCATATGAAACAGTGGCATCAAGCCCAGGTTGTGCATAACCAACAGCCATGGAATGATTTGTTCTTTCAATAGACCTTAGGTTTGCTTTCATAGCAGCTCTATAAATAGTGGTCGATACTTGACATATTCCACCACCAATTCCGGGCTCTATTTTATTTCCAACATATGTTCCAGCTTCCTTATAACCTCTTTCAGCTGTTCTAGGTCCAACAACGTCATTAAAACTAAATATTTCTCCTGGCATAACTATTGTTCCGTTTATTGCTGAAGTAGCTATTTCTATGTTATTACATCTTCCTTCCGGCGATGTGGAATAATTTGATGAAAAAGTACCCATTACTCCTTTTATCTTGGATAGATCTTCTTGAGTTATTTTAGGTTTTGTTACTTCTAAATCAATTGATACTGAATTATCAGAATTAATATCTCCATTTATATTTTCTTTTAACTTCTGATCTAGTGTATCTAAATTAACTGTCTTTCCTTCTGTTTCTGGTTTAATCACAATATTATTCTTTTGTATGCTAACTGCTGCATCTTTAGCAGGTTGATTAACAGCTATCTGAAGTTTTTCCTCGTATTCCTTCAATTTTTCTTCATTATAAGAAAATTTGATTGGAACCTCCTTGCTCTTACTATTATTACTCTTTATGCTTATATATCTGCTTAAGACCCCATCTTTTTTTCCAAGTTTATAAGCCTCTTCAACAGTTGCATCTATATCATATTTAGGATTAATATCAGAGTAAATAAGTTCATATTGTTTGTCCTCTATTTTAATAGATAACTTTTTATTTTCTATAGATGTTACAAATGTTTGGGTAAGCTTATTCTTGGCTTCTTCTTTAGTCATTCCTCCAATATTTACTTCTTGTACAGTTACTCCCGGATATATTTTATCATCCCACTCCTTAACTATACCTTTTATAGCTATTGAGTATGCAATTAGTGCAGCAGCTCCTACTATAATTAATGTAAATATTGCGAGCATAATTTTCTTCTTTTTATTATAATTGTTTTTAGAAGCGTTTGCTCTTTTGCCGGTGCGTTTTTCCACTCCCTTATTCTCCTTTCAAGGAATTAAATATCATACATCTTATATGTTTAATATTTATTTTGAGTACATTTATCGATGACAATTTACATATTTTTCAAATTGTCATCAATGTTTTCATTATATCATATTCCAACTATCAATAGAAATATGATTATATTCCCATATAAGCTGAAATACGATACTATTTATTATAGATTTACTTTTGCACGAGTTTTTGAAGTTTCTCCATCATAATCAAAAGCTTCAATTGATACTTCTACTGGTGCATTCTTCTGAGTATTTACCTTATTACTAGTTATTAAGTAACTTGTAGCATTTTCATCAACAGTTCCAACCCATTCTCTATTTACAAAAATGTTATATCCCAATAAATCTACATCAGGATTTCTATTCCAAGAAACATTTATGTTCCTATTCTGGTACGCTGCCTTTAATCCAGTAACAACACGAGGCTGCCTTAATAAATCTACATTATCCGGTCCCCAATTTGCATCAACAGGATTCCCAATTCCTTGTACAGTTTGGCTTTCACTATATTGCCATATCCTCCATCTGGTCCAGCCTCCAACATTAGGAGGGAATTCAGGATTAATAGGGATGCTTGTATACATTGCAATCCATAGTGGCATATTTTTTAGTGGATAGCCACGTCCAGGAATATAAAAATTATCATAAAGCTCTATAAAATTTGTTCCTGTGTAAATCATAAGCCTTCTTCTAGTTTTTCTTTCAAATCTTTTTCTAAATCTATCAATCCAATCAATTAATGTTCTTGTACTTATTGATTTATCCAAAGGTGCCTCTACATCTATTACAGGAAACAAATCCCCATAATCATTGTTTCCGAACCCCTGCTGCAGTGTATTTATAAAGTCATCACATTGTCTATCCGCATCTGTTAGATCATAAGATGGCATAGAAAAATGATATGCTCCAACTGGGATTCCATAATTCCTACTATTCTTCGCATAATCTACAAACTTTCTATCAACCCTAAACCTTCCTGTTGCAGATCCTGACGCTCTCAAGTACAAAAAATCTACTTTTGTTGCCAATACGTTAAACTGAACACTTGTTGTATATTCATTTATGTCTACTCCAAAACGACTGTTAGGATTTTTGTTTTGCATATTTCCTCCACATAAAAATACTTCTCTAATATAAATATTAATTTACAACAGAAAAAGTACCTATAATTTAGTAATTAATTATAGGTTTAGTTGTACATAAAAACTTATATTATTTCCTACTGATTCAGCCCATATTTTGCCGTCATGCAATTCTACTATATTCTTAGAAATAGCTAACCCAAGACCTGATCCTCCTGTATTAGTATTTCTAGATTCATCTAGTCTATAAAATCTATCAAATAATTTTTCACTTTTTTCTTTTGATAAATGGTCTCCTTTATTTCTGAAAACTACAATGGCTTTATCATCCTTCTCGTATAATCCTATTAATATTTCTCCTGGTTTATACGAATATTTTATTGCATTTGTTATTATATTCTCAAAAACTCTAAGCATCTTTAATGTATCTATAGAAACTGAGATTTTTTCAGATTCGAATTTTTTATATATCGTTAATTTATTTTCATCAAGTAACGGTGTCAATTCTTCTATTAATTGTGATAGAAATTCTGCTAGATTAACTTTAGTCTTTGTTAGTGTTATTCCGCTGTTATTTAGCTTAGTATACTCGAATAAATCATCAATTAGTAGCTTTAATCTTTCAGCTTTATTGAATGCTATGTTTAAGTATTCCTCCATTTCTTTTTCATCTTTATACCTGTTTTGAATAACAAGCCCTATGTATCCCATCACAGATGTTAGTGGCGTCCTTAAATCATGAGAAACATTTGTTATCAAATCTGCTTTTGTTTTTTCTGCATCTCTCTCAGCACTAATTTTCTCTCCAATTTCTTTAGCCATTTGATTTATATTATAAGCTATATTTTTAATTTCATCTGTTCCCTTTTCTTCTATCCTATAATTCAAGTTACCACTTGCTATTATCTTAAGACCGACTGCAATCTCATCTAAATATTTCATCTTATTATTAGTTATTACAACAAATAAAACTATAAAAACTATAACTGTAAGAATTAGTGCTAAAGATGAATTTGACGTGCTAATTGTATTGTATGTTATCCTTGCTTCTGGAATCTTTGAATAGATTAAATACACCCTATCAGTTCCTATCTTTAGAGGCATTATATAACTTTTTTCTCTTGGTTCACCAATCTCTTCACTATTTACATTTGTCATTGCACTTTTTAGTGCACTATAAATATCTATATTTTCCTCTGCAACATTTTTAGTTTTATATAACACCTTTCCATCTAAATCTGTTATATAACTTTCCTCTCCATCAGATACATTTTCTAAAATATCATTAATCTTATCGTTATCTTCTAATTTCAAATTTTCTTGAGACTCTATTTGTTTAGCCAAATCATTTGCAGACCTCTCAATAGAATCATAATCATATTTTATCTGCGGCTCAGTATGCTCTCTCTTAAAAAGATTATTAGAAAAACTATAAAAGATAAATGCTACTAAAAAGCATATTCCTATAACCATCATAAGTTCAAATCTTATATTCTTCTCAATTCTCTTTTTTATACTTCGTATTAATTTTTCAGTATACTGTAGTAATTTTGAATTTGGAATGTCATTGCTAAAAGTTCTATGCCTTCCAACATCTTTATTTCTCAACTTTATATCCTACCCCCCAAACAGTCTTTATAAATCGAGGATTTCTTGGATTTTCTTCTATTTTCTCTCTTATTTTTCTTATATGAACCATAACAGTGTTATCAGAAGTCATGAATTCCTGATTCCAAACACTCTCATAAATATTTTCTATTGAAAATACTTTACCTCGGCTTTGAGCTAACAATGATAATATATCAAATTCTGTTGGAGTAAGTTTCACTATATTATCGCCTAACAATACTTCATGTGTTTCTAACTTTATTTTAAGATCTTCTATTTGTATTATATTTTCTTCTTCTACTTCTAACATATTTGTGTTCTTACCAAACATATGAAATCTTCTAAGTTGTGACTTGACTCTTGCAACTAACTCTAATGGATTGAATGGTTTCGTTAAATAATCATCTGCTCCCATATTAAGTCCTAATATCTTGTCAATATCTTCACTTTTCGCAGATAACATTATTATAGGCATTTCTTTAATCTCTCTAATCTTTAAACAAGTCTCTATTCCATTTAAGTTAGGCATCATAACATCTAATATAATTAAATCTATATCATTATCTCTAACTAAATTAATAGCTTCCAAACCATCACATGCATTTATAGTATTAAATCCATCACTCTTAAGATATATATCAACTAAATCTCTTATTTCCTTTTCATCATCCACAATTAGAATAGTTCCTTTTTCCAAACATTCCATCTCCAATCTAAAAATTTTATATCTGAATTCTATTATAATTTCATTCTAACCTAAATATCTTAAAAAAAATTACTAGTAGTTCTTAATATTTTATAAAATATGTTCATGCATATTTTTATGTATGACTATCAAAATAATTAAAATATAAAATATCCTCTATATGTGCATATAATACACATATAATTTCCTGATAAAAGGCATGCATTGTCATAGTTTATGAAACCTAATAAACTGTAATTAAGTTCACATTTGCACCATACACAAAACATGCCTTTATTTATAATGTTAATAGTCTTTCTCCCAGTTTTCTCTTTATAACTTGTTAGTCTATCTCACATTAAACTAACTAGAAAGCTCTTCCCATTGTTCATATAATTTTTCAATAGTTTCTTGAAGATTCTTAATTTCCTTATTTACTCTCTCACTTTCAGATGGATTAGAATAAACTTCTTCTTTACAAAGTTCCTCCTGTAACTTTTCAAGAGCTTCTTCATTTTGGGTTATATTAGTTTCTATATTCTTAATTTCATTTTGCTTAGCCTTAGCTTCTTTCTCTAGAGCCTTTTTCTTTTTCTTTTCTTCATTTAATTGAGTTTTTGTCTTTCCAGATGCTAGCCCCTCATATGTTTCAAATCTCTGTGGATTCTTCTTTTTTTCAGTATAGTAGCTATAATTCCCAAGATATTCATTGACTCCATGCTCTTCTAATTCCAATATTCTATTAATTACTTTATTTAAAAAATATCTATCATGGGAAATTACAATTAATGTACCATCATAGCTTAAAATTGCTTCTTCAAGAGCCTCTCTCGAAGGAATATCCAAATGATTTGTAGGTTCATCTAATAGAAGTAAGTTTGATTTAGATAACATTAATTTTAGGAGATTTATTCTACATCTTTCTCCTCCGCTCAACTTGTTTATTTCTTTAAATACATCATCGCCTCTAAAAAGAAATGATCCAAGAAATCCCCTAAGTTCACTTGTAGTTAACTCTGGAAAGTCATCCCATACTTCATTTAATATTGTCTTATTAGGATCAAGATTAGATTGTTCCTGATCATAGTATCCTACATTAACATTTACTCCTAAAACCTTAACTCCTGAATCACTTTTAACTTTATCCATTATTATATTAAAAAGTGTGGTTTTCCCCCGGCCATTTTCACCTATTAACGCAATCTTTTCTCCTCTTTTTAAATCAAAAGATAAATTATCGAATAATTTCTTTTCTCCATAGCTTTTAGCCAACTTTTCCACATGAAGCACATCATATCCACTTTTAACGGAAGCCTCAAATTTAATCTTCGATGCGTTTTTTTCTTTATCAGGAGCATCTACAATTTCCATTTTATCAAGTGCCTTTTCTCTACTTTCAGCTGCTTTTATACTTTTCTCTCTATTGAATGACCTAAATTTTTCTATTATTGCTTCTTGTCTTTTTATTTCCGTCTGTTGTAAATTATAAGCTTTTAATTTAGCCTCATAATCTTTCTTCATAAGTTCTAAAGATTTTGTATATGGAGAATTATAACAATTCACATGACCATTTATAACCTGAAATGTTCCTGTTGTTACAGAATCCAAGAAAAATCTATCATGGGAAATTACAATTACAGTTCCTTTATAGGTTTTTAAATATTCTTCAAGCCATTCAATTGCTTCCAAATCCAAATGATTTGTAGGCTCATCAAGCAATAATATATCAGGATTTAAAAGTAATAGCTTACAAAGTGCGACTCTAGTTTTCTGCCCTCCACTTAAAGTTGAAATTAGTTTATCAAAGTCACCTTCAGTAAATCCCAATCCCTTAAGAACTCTAGATATTTCCCCCTTATATGTATATCCACCTCTGTTTTGATACAAATCTTGGGCAGTTCCATAGTCTTTTATAATTTTCTCATGATATGAAGCATTATTTTCATCATACGGTTCATTCATCTTAGATTCTAACTCTGTAATCTTCCGTTCTAACCTTTGGAGATCTTCAAAAACAATGAGCATTTCATCATAAATCGTTTTACATGAATCTAATGCTAAATGTTGAGCAAGATAACCCAAAGATTTATTTTTATCTATAAAAACTTCTCCATCATCTTGTGCAATTTCTTTTGATAATATCTTAAACAAGGTTGTTTTTCCTTCTCCATTTGATCCAATTATACCAACCTTATCTCCTTCATTTATTGAAAATGTTACATCTTTCAAAATAGTATTTATACCATAACTTTTACATATATTTTTACAACTTAATACAATCATTTTTTATCCTCCAGTATTTCATACGAAAATCCAGAATTTAAACTATAAATGTTTAATTTAATATTAAAACGTAAATCCTATATATAATGGATTAATAGTTTAACTAAATTTTCTCTACTAAATTATACTATCTTATCGGTGTTATATCAATTTAACTATATTAAGAGTTAATTGATAATTTTTTATTATCTCTACGTAAAATTTGGATTATTATTTAATTTGCTTTATAATAAGTTAAACACGTAATTTGGAGGCAAAATATGACTTTAAAGAATAACAACAAATCTCTTACCCAGAATAAAAAACAATTAAAAGAGGAAGAGTTATTTTTAGCGGCATATGATTTATTTCTTAAAAATGGCATAGAAAAAACTTCGATCGATGATATAACTAAGAATGCAAAAGTAGCAAAAGGAACTTTTTATCTGTATTTCAGTGATAAATACGATATTTTAAATAAATTAATTCTTCAAAAAAGTAATGAAATAATACGAGAAGGATTAGCTAAAACAAATGCTTTTGGAAGCAAAAATTTTAAAGAACGTACACTATTCTTTATTGATTATATAATAAATTATTTAAAAGATAATGTTTCTCTGTTGAAGCTAATTAATAAGAATATTTCATGGGGACTTTATAGAAAGGCAATAATGAAACCAGAAGCATATAATGATGTAAAGAAAGTTCTAGATATTTTTGTAAAAAACCTAACTAAATCAGGAATGAACGAAGAAGAAGCTGAAATGACATTATTTATGATTTTTGAATTAGTTGGCAGCATATGTTTTACTACTATAATATTGAAAGAACCAACAGATATCGAAAGTATAAAACCAATACTTTTTAAAAAAATTTTAGCTATGATAAGCGTGTAATTCATATATATTGAAACCTATTTTTAAAAGCTATGTAAAGAAATATCTTAAAGATTTTACATTATAGTAGTTGTAAATCTTCAAGATATTTTTGTATGTTAAACTGGTTATTAATAGTTATTATTTTTATCGCAATATGCTAATGTAAGTTTTATCAACCTTTTTATAATTACTCTAACTATCGGACGAGGAATTCTATATGAATAAAGAGTCGCGAATATTCCTGGATGTCTTCTTTCAATTCTAGCATAAATTTTATTCACATCATTATCAGAATTATTTCTTTCAAGATCTTCTTCATTTAAATCTAAATCAAGACCTCTTAGTGCATCAAAAGTAGTAGGTATTTCATTATTAGCTATGTTATTAAAATTGAGACCACTACTAATTCCCTCATTTTGATTATCGGAATAATAACATAATTCAGGCATGCCTGTTTCGGAAGGAAATAAATCTAAATTACGATTATTATCATCAATACCAAACGAAGCTTTTTCGTAGATATTTGTACTCATAAATGCTGGTGGAACAAATCTAATATCGTTATCACTCGAGCTGACTTGAGACATATACTTCTTATCAGGGTTCATTTTAAACTACCTCCTATAAATAAATAATATTTGCTTCTCTTAATTAATATGCATAACAATTATATATAGTACAAAATGGAAAGAAAAAGATATGAATTTTACAGCCCTCTTAAGCGAACAATAAATATATTATAGGAATAATATATATATTGGAGGAGATGCATATGAAGATAGAAAATAAGGAAAACATTAAAGACTTATTTGTTGGATTAGATGAAAAAGTGTGTGATTCAGATGGAAACTGTATAGATGGAATAAATTTTGATAATGCAGCTACAACTCCGCCTATTAAGTCAAGTATTGAATATATAAAACAATTGAGCAATACTTATGCTTCTATAGGACGAGGAACAGGTCAAAAAGCTGAAATAACAACCAATTTATATAAAGAATCTAAAAATTTTTTATTGGATTTTTTCAATGTAAAAGATAAAGATAAATATGTTGTAATATACGTTAGTAATACAACTGAAGGTATAAACAAACTAGCAAAAACTCTTACTAAAACTCCAGACGAAATAGTATTAACCTCTAGAATGGAGCATCATTCAAATGATTTGCCTTGGCGAAAAAGAGGTAACGTTGATTATATCGAAGTAGATCAACAAGGCAGACTTAAACTTGAAGAGTTGGAAGAGAAACTAAAGAAAAGCAATGGTAAAATAAAATATGTATCTCTTACTGGAGCTTCTAATGTAACTGGTTATATAAATCATATTCATTTTATAGCAAAACTGGTTCATAAATATGGTGCCAAATTGATTGTAGATGGTGCACAACTTGTACCGCACACAAGAGTTAATATTAGCGGGGACACAGATGATGATCAAATTGATTTCTTGGTATTTTCGTCGCACAAAATTTATTCTCCCTTTGGTATAGGAGTCATAATAGGATTAAAAGAGGATTTCATGGATGCAGATCCAGATTATTTAGGTGGTGGAACCGTTGAATTAGTAATGGATAGAGAGGTTAAGTTTCTTACACCACCAGAGAAGAATGAAGCAGGAACACCAAATTTTTTGGGTGTAATGAGCTTAGTTAATTCATTACGAGTTATTAATACCATTGGATACGACTATATAGAAAAACATGAAAGACTTCTTTTAGAGCACACTATAGAAGGACTTAAGAAAATCCCTAAAATTATAAACTATGGAGATACTGAAAACATCAGTGATAGGCTTGGAATTGCTACCTTTAATATAGAGGATATGTATCATCATGATGTAGCTGATATCTTGGCTAAAAAGAAAGGAATTTCTGTAAGGCATGGCTGGTTTTGTTCCCATCCATATTGTAGAAGGCTCATGAACGTAAGTGAAGATGAAGCTAAAGAATTCCTTGATAATCCAGATAAAAAAATGTTAGGAATGATACGAGTAAGTTTTGCATTATATAATTCAATTGAAGAAGTTGATACCTTTTTAAATGTATTAGAAGATATCTCTTTACGAAAAATAAAATAACAAATTTTCTTGATTTAGAACTAAAAATAAATAGTATAATAAAATTTATTATACTATTGAAAATTCTATTAATTTATAGGATGTATAAATGAAATTCTTCATATATACATCCTTCTATTAGTTAAATATTAAAACATCTAAGCTTATGATTTTATACTTATTATCTATTGATTAAATACCTTATATTTTGGAAGATTTCTCTCAAAAGCTAAATTAGGAGAATCTTTGATTAATGGCTCAAAATATGAGCACGCTTCAGGTGTTACAAAATTACCTTCTTTATTAATCCATTCTATAGGGAAATACTTAACATTATTTGCTACATCTTCTGCATTAACTAATGGGTAATTCACTTCATAAGGCTCATTAGATAACCTGTTAATGCTAACCATTTTCCCTGATTCTCCTTGTGAAGCATATTGTAAAGCCATCTTTCCAGCATTATACGCTTCTGTTAAATCAGTGTCTGAAGCACAATGCATTGCACAACGTTGAAGAACCCCAAGTTGCAGTGCTTTTACTCTTGTTGTAAATCCAGCATCAAGAATTATCCTTCTTAAGTATTCAGATACACCTCCTAATTGAACGTGTCCAAATTTATCTTGAGAAACACAATCAAATTCAGAAATGAATCTTCCATCTTTATCTCTTATTCCTTCTGATACAATTATATACACTTTATTTTGTTCTTCAAATCTTTGCCTAACATCATTTAAAAATTTAATTTTATCAAAAGCTGCTTCAGGAAGATATATAAAATCTGCAATTGGTTTTCCATCAAGCTTTGCAATACATGCAGAAGCTGCAAGCCATCCTGTATCCCTTCCCATTGTTTCTAAAATAAATATACCGTTGTTTATGTAAACTGATGCATCTAAATATGTCTCAAGCGCTGTTGTTCCAATGAATTTTGCTGCGCTGCCAAAGCCAGGAGTATGATCAGTGAATTTTAAATCATTATCAATAGTTTTAGGTATACCTATAAAACTTATTCCAATATCATTTTGTTTTGCATATCGTGAAAGCTTTGCTATGGTATCCATAGAATCATTCCCACCAACATAAAAGAATGACGTTATATCATATTCTCTAAGTATTTCTATTAAACTTTCATATTCTTCACTACAAGAATCTAAATCTTTTAATTTATACCTACAAGATCCAAGTCCTGAAGATGGAGTAAATCTAAAATTATCTATTTCATTTTCTGAAACTGATGACAAATCAATTATATTTCTATTTAATATACCCTCAATACCATTTAGGCCTCCATAAACTTTTTCAAAAGTTTTTAGTTCTTTATTAGCATTTAAAAGTCCTACTACACTTGAATTAATTACTGCTGTTGGCCCCCCAGATTGAGCTATTATACAATTTGACATGAAATTTCCTCCTTGTTTGCTATACTAATTTGGTTAAATATGCTATACTATTTAGCCAATAGTAATATACTATTTATTAATATACAACAAAAAAAAGATTTAATAAAGACTTTTTTTAAAATTTTTGCATATATTAAAAAAACTTTAATTATTATAGAGTAAGTCTAATTTTAAAGGAGGAAGAGAAAATGAATTTGTACGACATTATAATAATAGGAATTGCACTGGCCATGGATGCTTTTGGCGTAACATTAGGAATCGGTCTAAATCCTAGAATTAATAGAATCCATAAAATAAAGTTTTTATTATCATTTGCATTCTTTCAGTTTTTATTTACATATGTAGGTGGAAGTTTAGGATATTTATTTGATACTTATATTACATGCATCCCTTCCATTGCTGGTGGAATAATTATGGCAATCGTAGGAATTCTTATAATAATAGATGGCTTTAAGGAAAAAGAAACTGAAATTTTAATAAAGAATACTACTTGTTTAATACTTGGAATATCAGTTAGTATAGATGCACTAGTTATAGGATTCACTGCATTTCATGAGATTTCATACAATCTACTACTTTGTGTTGATTCAATTTTGATTGGATTAATCACTTTATTTACATGTACAGTAGGTTTTTTTATGTGCAGATACATTAAAAAGATAAAATTTGTTACAACGTATGCTAATTTTTTTGGCGGGATAGCTCTTATATTTTTTGGTTTTAAGATGATATTTTTTTAAGATATTAAATATATGTGATATAATATATTTAATATTTAGCTGTTAGGGGATATGAAAATGGAACCAAAGGAAATTCTTAAAAATAAAGGAATTAAAATAACTAAAGGAAGAACAGAAATCCTAAGTATATTAAAAAATTCTGAAAACAGTTTGTCAGCTGAAAAAATATATCAGATTTATAAAAGCAACAATATAAATATAAATTTGAGCACGGTTTATAGAACTTTAGAATTATTTGAAGAAAAAGAAATTATTGAAAAAATAACTCTAAATGATGGAGTCTTTTCATATAAGCTAAAAGGAAAAACTCATAGGCATCATTTGGAATGTGATATATGTCACAAAGAAGTTGAAATCCCTTGTCCTATGCTTCAAATTCAAGAATTAGTTCAAAATGCGACTGGCTTCACTTTAACAGATCATGACTTGGTTATGAAGGGCGTATGTAAAGATTGCAAAAAAAAACAATAACTAAGTTGTCTTAATATAAGTTATATTTTCTAAAAGGTTTTACATGAAGATTTGCAGATTGTTTTCAACAGAAATTATGATAAAAACTACTTGTCTAAGGTATTCTTAAACAAGTAGTTTTTCAATTTTAATGTTATAAATATTCAAAAAGTTTTATAATTCATATACTATCTGCTTATTTTCAATGAATCCTGTATGATCATATCTATTAGTTCTGAAAATCCTATATTCAAAGCTGCTGCACTTTTAGGAATTAGGCTATTTTTAGTCATTCCTGGAAGAGTATTTATTTCTAAAATGTATGGTACACCTTCCTCTGTAACTATCATATCAACTCTAGAATACACTTCGCATTTAAGTGCCTTATAAGTTTCTAACGCCATCTTTTCTACTTCCTTGTGTAACTCTGCTTCTAGCTCAACCACTATTTCTTCTGCTCCTCCATCTTGATATTTAGATGTAAAGTCAAAGAATTCAGCCTTAGGCTTAATTGCAATTACTGGAAGCATTTTATTATTATATACAGGACAAGTTATTTCATCACCTTTTATAAATTTTTCTATCATAACTTCGCTATCCCATTTAAAAGCTTCTGAAACACAGTTTTCAATTTCCTTCTCTTCTTTAACTATGAATGTTGCAACACTTGATCCACCATGAGTAGGTTTTACTACAACTGGATATCCTAATTCATTTATTTTATTGAAATCTATATTATCACCTTTTCTTAAGTTAATCCAAGGAGCAGTTCTAATCCCATTTGCCTCTAAAACGGATTTTGATACATCTTTATCCATGCACATAGCACTACTTAAAGGCCCACACCCTGAATATGGTATACCTAGTGTTTGAAGCACGGATTGAACTGTTCCATCCTCTCCAAATTGGCCATGTAAAGCTAAAAGTGCGAAATCTATCCCTTTAGATTTATTTATTATATCTTCTTTTTTATCTATTACAATTGGTAGCACTTCATACTTTTCCTTGTTTATATTTTCAATTATAGATTTTCCACTTTGCAATGATATCTCTCTTTCTGATGATATACCACCCATTATAACTCCAATTTTCATAGATTACCTCCAAAATACTTATTAATATTTCCTGTTAATTAAATTTATTCATTCTAACTTATCTTTATTTTATTAAATTAACGGCACAATTAAAAGAACCACTTTGACTATAAATTGTCTTAATTGTGGTTCATGAAAATTTTATAAATATTCTTTTATCTGTTAGTTTTATTATCATAACTACATAAATCCTTTATTGGACATTCCCCACACTTAGGATTTCTAGCACTACAACATCTTCTTCCATGAAATATAAGTAGATGATGCATAAGAGTCCACTCTTTCTTTGGTAGTTCTTTTTGTAATTGTTTTTCAACCTCTAAAACATTTTCCGAATCTGCAAGTTTTAATCTATTTGATACTCTAAAAACATGTGTATCTACAGCAATAGATGGTACATTAAAGGCATTTGATAAAACTACATTAGCTGTTTTTCTTCCTGCTCCAGCAAGTGAAGTTATTTCCTCCATTGTCTTTGGAACTTCTCCGTTAAATTTTTCCTTAAGTTGATTGAACATAAGTATTAAATTTTTAGATTTATTTCTATATAGACCTATCTGTTTTATCCTTTTTTCAAGTTCCTCGTTTGTTAATGTTAAAAGAGAATCTAAATCTGGATAATCCTTAAATAAATCTTTCGTTACCTCGTTTACTTTTTTATCTGTTGTTTGAGCAGACAATATTGTAGCTATAAGCAATTGTAGTGGTGTTCCATAATTCAATTCACATTTTGCATCTGGATATGTCTCTTTTAATATATCTACAATTTTTTTTGTCCTTGCTTTCATATCTTTTGTAATCTCCTTACTTATAAATTCCTCTATAACTTTCAGGTAAAAGACTAGCTATACTCCTCATTAGGATATCCATACATTTATTATCATATTCATGTTTGTCTTCATCCTTTTCTTTAGCAGGAAATACAATTTTTTCACCTATGTTTATAGTAACATCAGCATGCTGCCATTTCTCTGCTCCCATATCGCCACTTTTACTTATAGGTAATAACTTATCTGTTCCAGACATACCAATTGGAATTATTTCTGCTTTCGCCATCCTTGCAAATAACAGAATTCCCTTTTTACCTTCTATCATAGCACCTGTCCTACTCCTAGTACCTTCAGGAAATATTAAAATATCATTTCCCTCTTTAAGAGCTTTAACAACTCGTGTAATAGCTTCCTTATCAGCGGAATTGGGCTTTATTGGTATGTTCTTCACTATCTGAGTTCCTAATTTCGTTATTGGATCTTCTGACAATTTTATTCCCATTACAAAATGTGGATCACTTTTCTCTTTTAGCATTTTTGATAAAACTAATCCATCCGAATTACTCAAGTGATTACATACAAATATTCTTGGTTTTTTTACTTTATCTATATTATCTGCTCCATTAACAGTTATATTAGCATATTTTCTTATATAATTATCTACTATTTTTTTTGCTATTTTTATAATTATCCCTTCTGGCATCATTCTTATTAATTTTATTGCAACTGGTGATAACATTTTTCTCCAACCTTTCTTAATAATCACATTTTATATTATACTACTAATTACATTTTATTACAATTATTCAATTCTATACAAGTATTACATGCATAATATATTATTGATCATTATTTATATACATTATATATGCTTTCATATGTCTATGCAATTACCAAAAATATTAAGGTTATTGTAAGATTTAACACCAATTATACTAATATCTTCTTTTATTATTATAACTTATTTGCAAAAAGCATTTTAATTATGACCAAGATAAATTAATATAACTTATTTAACTTTATCAGAATCTCCATATAAAAAAATACATTAACTAAACTTTCTTGCTCTAAAGTTTAATTAATGCATCTCTTAACTTTTAGATTATAATACATTTCTTAATAAAATAATTAATAAAGAAATGTTGTATTTTAATATTTAGTAAAACATCTTAACTTAGTAAAATTCCTATAAATAAATGCTACTGAACTATACAATATACAAGTTTATATTAATTGTACTTCATATACTTCCATATTCTAAAGCATTAAATAACCATATCGTTAAATATTTTCTTTTTGCGTCCTTTTAAATCACTAATTTCAATTATTGCTGCACTTGCACTATTTCTAACAATGTTTTTAGCCTGAACTCCTATTGCAGTTGCCATTGCTGGCACATTCTTTACAACTACAGCATTAGCTCCTATCTTGGCACCCTTCCCCACAGTTATAGGTCCAAGTACCTTTGCACCTGTACCTATTAAAACGTCATCCTCGATAGTTGGATGCCTTTTCCCTACATCCTTACCTGTACCACCTAGAGTTACACCATGATAAAGCGTCACATTGTCTCCGACTTCTGCAGTCTCACCTATAACTACTCCCATTCCGTGGTCTATAAACAACCCTTTTCCTATCTTAGCTCCCGGATGAATTTCTATACCTGTTAAAAACCTAGATAATTGGGAAATTAATCTCGCCAAGAAAAACCATTTCTTTAAATATAGGGCATGTGCAATTCTATATGATATTAATGCATGAATACATGGGTACAATAATAATACTTCTAGCTTACTTTTAGCTGCTGGATCTTCATTTAAAACTCTTTCTAGATCGTAATTCAATTTTTTAAACACAGCCTATTCTCCTTTCTATAGTTTTCAGTAGAGCTTTTCACATATACAATTATTAATAGAACTTCATTGGTATCTTAAGTTAAATCAATCGTTTCACTGTTAATTTCTGATTATTAATAGAACTTTTATAGTTAAATTAATTAATCATATAATCCCATAGATATATACTTTTCTCCCCCATCTGGAGCAATAGCCAATACCTTTTTACCTTTTCCAAGTCTTTTTGCAACCTGTATTGCTGCATATACAGCTGCACCTGAAGATATTCCAATCAATACACCTTCATTTTCAGCAAATGCTTTTGCTGTTTTAAATGCATCTTCATCTCTTACTTGTAGTATTTCATCTACATATTCCTTATCATAAACTCCTGGAACAAATCCTGCCCCTATACCTTGAATTTTATGACCACCTGGATTTCCACCACTTAAAACTGGTGAATTTGCTGGTTCAACTGCAAATGCTTTAATATCCGAATTCTTCTTTTTTAAATTTTTAGATACTCCTATCACAGTTCCACCACTTCCAACTCCTGCAACAAAGGCATCTAAATCTGGAATGTCTTTATATATTTCTTCTGCTGTTGTTTCATAGTGCTTTTCTGGATTAGCTATATTCTCAAATTGTTGAGGGATAAAAAATCCTTCTCCACTTCCTATTTCTAGAGCCTTTTCTATGGCTCCTTTCATCCCCTTAGATCCTTCAGTCAATATCAGATTTGCACCGTATGCTTTTATGAGATCTCTTCTTTCCTTACTCATTGTTTCTGGCATTACTATTGTTACACTATAACCTTTCAATTTTCCTATAAGTGCGAGTGCTATTCCTGTATTTCCGCTTGTAGGTTCTACTATTGTTGCCCCTGGCTTTAATACTCCTTCTTTCTCAGCTCTTTCGATCATTCCTAACGCTGCTCTGTCTTTAACACTTCCACCCGGATTAAATTTTTCAAGTTTTACGTATATATCTGCACTATTTTCGTCCTTAATTAAATTATTAATTTTTAAAATAGGTGTATTTCCTATTAACTCTAATCCTCCATTATAAACCATATTATTATTCTCCTCCTCAAACTTCTACTAATTTTAGTATATCTTTTTACATTCTTTTTATATTAAATATAATAAAAAAACTTCATCCTCCATAAAAAATTATAGAGACGAAGTAAATTTCGCGGTTCCACTCTAATTGGATTAAATAACTAATCCCTCTCAATTTTGATACTTAAGATATCATATCACTATAACGGGTGATCCCGGAAAATCATACTAAAAAATATATCAAAAAATCAATGGCTATACTATCGCTCCATTTTTTAATATATTTAATTTCAAATTTCAACTCCAAAGAGCACTTCACATAAATTCTAGATAAAAAGTTCTCAGCATCCTTTTCTCTCTGTAAACTTCCTTTATGCTACTTTTCTTTTTCATAGTTTTTAATTCTTAGTGTTTTGATAGGTTTTATATTATAATTATATTCTTTCTAAAAAAAAAGTCAATACTTTTTAAAGTTTTAATTAAAAAGTGTTGACTTTCTTAAATATATAAAAACAAGTATTCCTGATGGGTAAATACTAAAACTAAAATATTCTTTTTATTAAAAATTTAAATAATTTATGTTCTAATTTTTCTTCTTCCAGAGCGGATACAAAAATTCATCTATTAAATCATGAATAATTACTATTCCAATTAATTTTTCGTATTCATCTACTACTGGCACTGAATTCAAATCATATTTTGAGGCAACTTCTATAGCTTCGCTAATTTCATCATCATGCCTTACACGTGATACAGAATAGTCCATTATTTCTCTTATCTTCAAATCACTATCACTAACTATTAAATCTCTTAAAGATACCACACCTTGAACACGTTCTTCTTCATCCGTTATATAAATATAATAAATAACTTCTTCATCTGGTTTTGTTTCTTTCAATATCTCAATAGTATCTCCAACTGTAATATCTAGATTAACGGATATAAATTCTTTACTCATTATACTACCAACAGTTTCATCCTCATATTGCAACAATTCCTTAACTTCATCTGCATCTTCTTTTTCTAAATTCACTAATATTTTTTCTCTTTCCTCTTCATCTAAATCATCTAACAAATCAGCTATCTCATCATTAGGCATATTTTCTAGCACTTCTACAGTTTTGCTGTCAGATAGCTCCTTAATTATTGTCCCCTTGTATTCTGAATCTATTTCCTCTAATGTATCGGCCGCTAAATCCTCATCCAGTGATTCCAATACTTGTTTTCTTGAGTTTGTATCTAGATTTTCTAATATATCTGCAAGGTCCGCTGGATGTAGAGTTGACAATTTTTTATATGGTATAGATAATTTCAAATTATTTTCAACCATTTCCAAGGATTCAACATCATCCCATCTTAAAACTTTATCTTCTAACTTCTTTCTCATGATCCCGTATATAAATTTCATAATACCAGCTATCTTTAGTCTTCTGTATCTCGCTAATTTTCCTGTTTCAACTCCAATAACTCTGTATTCTCCTGCAATTTTTGCGATTCTCAAATCATTAACCCTTACAACTTGTTTTCCATTTATATCAACTATCTTTTTATCTAATAGATTTTCTGAAAGAAGATAACTATACCTCATCGGTAATATTTCTTTACTTCCTCTTGTTGTGATCTTAATTTTACCATCCCTATTTAAAAATTCTATATATCTAAACTCATAATGAAAGGCTACTCCGTCCTTTTTAAGCTTATATCCAATTATTCTAGGATATCCATCCTCCGTAGTCACATAAATGTCTCTTAGAGTTCCTAAAACATCACCAAACTCGTCATAAACTTTTTTATCTAGAATGTTAGTATATAGAAATATAGATAATTCCATCTTAATTATTTCCCCCCTACTTCTGCAGAAAGAAAATCCTTAAGTAAAATTAGTATTGTAACTAAATTGCATCTACTTATATCTTTTAAGGCAAGATAAAAGATTTTCCTTCTGAATATATTTAGTTTTTGCTATATTATAGTTTATATTCTGAGGTCCTTCCTCCATCTTTTACACCGCCCTGTATATCTTCACTTAGTTATATTTTACTACTATCTCTAATTATTATATTACATAGAAGTAAAAAGGCAATAATTTTTTGTTTTGATTTATCTTTTGAACACATAAAAATTTCTTTAATTAATCCTCAATTTGTAAATTATAAATATTTCTTTATGAGTTGCATTGAATTTACACTACACTTGCCTATTGATATTGTTTGTAAACTAATTATTGTTATGTTAATATACTTTAAGAATAAGCTTTAAAAGCTTATTCATTTGACTTTTCAATTATTTATTACGTTAGTATAATATCCCAATATAGCGATCTTTAATATACGTAATTTTAATATAAATATGCTTTAAGTAAAATAAATTAAGAATTGGAGTTAATATTATATGAAGCTTTGTAAAGAATTCTTACCTATTAGTAAAGAAGACTTGAAAAAAAGAAAAATTGACCAATTAGATTTTATTATTGTTTCTGGCGATGCTTATGTAGATCACCCTTCTTTTGGTACTGCTATTATAGGCAGAACTCTTGAAGCACAAGGTTTTAATGTTGGTATTATAGCTCAACCTAATTGGAATAGTTCTGAGGATTTCAAAAAATTAGGTAAGCCTAAATATGGTTTCCTAGTTAATTCAGGGAATATAGATTCTATGGTTAATCACTATACAGCCGCAAAGAAAACAAGACGTGAAGACTTATATTCTCCTGGAGGAGAGGCTGGCCACAGACCAGATAGATCAATAATTGTTTACTGCAATAGAATACGTGAAGCTTATAAAGATGCAGCTATTGCAATCGGAGGAATAGAGGCAAGTCTTAGACGCTTTGCTCACTATGACTACTGGGATAACAAAGTTAGAAGAAGTATCCTTGTAGATTCTAAAGCTGATTTATTGATGTACGGCATGGGCGAAAAAACCGTTGTTCAAATTGCAGAGTTATTAAGATATGGAGCAAATATTAAAAATATAACAAGTGTTCGTGGGACTTGTTATTTGACTAAAGATATATCTAATATTAAAAATGCAGTTATAGTCCCTTCATTTGACGAAGTATCTACGGATAAGGAAGCTTATGGTGAAGCTTATAAATTAGAATACTACGAACAAGATTCTATAAACGGTAGAACTATAATTCAACAATACGGTGATAGATATTTAGTTCAGAATCCACCTCAAGAAAACTTAACTCAAGAAGAAATGGATATGACATATGATTTACCTTACACAAGAACCTATCACCCTATATATGAAGAAAAGGGGGGCATACCTGCAATACAAGAAGTTAAATTTTCTATAACAAGCCATAGAGGCTGTTTTGGCTCATGTTCATTTTGTGCGCTAACATTTCATCAAGGGAGAGTAATTCAGAATAGAGGGCAAGAGTCAATAATTGACGAAGCAAAGCTTTTAACGACTTTACCTGACTTCAAAGGATATATTCATGATATTGGAGGTCCTACTGCAAATTTTAGACATAGAGCTTGTAAGAAACAAATAGATCACGGTACTTGCAAAAATAAACAATGTATGTTCCCTAGTCCATGTAAAAACTTGATAATAGATCATACTGAATATCTTTCTCTCTTAAAGAAAGTTAGAAAACTTCCTGGAATAAAAAAGGTATTTATACGTTCTGGTCTAAGATATGATTATTTAATACATGATAAGAATGATGCATTTTTTAAAGAATTATGTGAGCATCATATTAGTGGTCAGTTAAAGGTTGCTCCAGAACATGTAGTTCCAAAAGTATTGAATCAGATGGGTAAACCAACAAGAGAAGTCTATGATAAATTTGTTAATAAGTATTTTCAAATTAATAAGCAAATAGATAAAAAGCAATTTTTAGTGCCTTATTTAATGTCATCTCATCCAGGTTCTGATCTTAATGCAGCAATAGATTTAGCATTATACATTAAAGAGATGGGATATACACCTGAACAAGTGCAAGATTTTTACCCAACACCAGGAAGCTTATCAACAACAATGTATTATACTGGATTCAACCCAATTACCGGAGAAAAAGTTTATATTCCAAAAACACCCGAAGAGAAAGAAATGCAAAGAGCTCTAATACAGTTTGCTGTTCCTAAAAATTATCAAAAAGTAAAGAAAGCTCTACTTAAAGCTCACAGAGAAGACCTAATTGGCAATAGTAAAAACTGTTTAATAGGCTTTGCTCCTGGAAAACTAGGCTATCAAGGTAAGCATAAATCAAACGATGGTCCTAGGAATAACTCAAATAAAAATTCAAATGTTAGTAGTAAAATATCTAATGAAAAAAATTCTATGAGTAATAATAAGAAGAATTCAACTAATAGCAATAAAAAACACTCAAATAAACATTCATCTGATAATTATTCAAATAGAAGAAAAGGAACCATATAAAAGAAAGGATACTTAGTTGCTTGATATTGCAACTAAGTATCCTTTCTGTCTATTAACCGTTAGCACATATTACTCTCATTCAAAAAATCCTCTACACACTTATAACAACTTATCTTAGTATTTTACCTGCTGTTTACATACTCTAAAGCACAAATTCGTACTCAATTCGTTTCCTAGGAACGATAATTGTTCTTTGGCAATATTTTAAAGCCCTTTAATACTAAATTTATAATTATAAGAAATAACATATCCCCAATTACCGAATAAGGGAAGATTTTAATTCCACCTAAAATAATAATATCTTCTATCATTACTATTAATATTGCTATAATTAATAACCATATTCCTTTTTTATTTGCATATGGTCTATCCAATAAAATTACATTTAGTATGAGTAATGCACCAAGTAGTATTAGCGAAAACAAAAATAAAATAGTTTCCTTATCTATCTGTAAGATAAATCCATATAAATAATTTACCTGAACTGTCAACTTTGAAGTTTGCATTATTACAGCATAAATAATACATACTGTTGCTGCAATAACATATGTTCCACCAAAATTTAACTTCTCAGATCTTAAATAAACATAGCTTACAGCTAGCACTATAAGAGGCACTGATAAATGATTCAAAAATATTATCGGTTTTAAATAATATATTATTGTACTATTCTTGAGTATACACAATAAAAATAATGCTATATGCCTTAATAAAAATAATGTAATTACTAATGCCAAATATATTTTTATTTTCTTTGGTGAAACCTCTAAATTCTTTCTTATAAGTGAAATTGACAAAAAAATTATAAGTAACAAAAATAAATAATATGCAAAATTCACTAATTACGCTCCATTCCATATTCCTGTTACTTATATTTATTACTGTCTATCTTATTTTATACCTAAAAGTTTAATTCCACCCTTAATACATTGAACCCTCAATGGAAAATCAGGCCCTCTTTCTCCATCAATATCTGTAACAATGTCTTCTGGAGATTCTATATATAAATCATCTGTTTTAAAATAAACCACTTTATCCGAATCTAAATGCTCGCCTTTTAAAAGCTTTATAAAAAGTGGTATTAGCTCTATTATTTGTATAGCCTTAAATATTATTACGTCGAGTTTTCCGTCTGTAACTTCTGCTTCTGTAGCTAAGTTAAAGTTTCCAGCAGTTTTACCATTAAAAACCAAAAGTAAATACATTTCTCCGTCATAATCACACTCTTTAGATGATAATTTTATCTTTAACTTTCTAAAGTTAGGTAATTCCTCAAGACCTTTTAGATAATAGGCTAACTTTCCTATTGTATTCTTTAAATTTACATCAGTTTTTTGAGATACATCAGTGAAAAGTCCTGAGCTTGCTACATTTATAAAATACTTCTCATTTATTTTCCCAACGTCAACAGCTACTGGCTTTGAGCTTAATATTTGCTTACATGCTTCTTCTATATCATTTGGCATATTAATAAACTTTCCAAAGTCATTTGCAGTTCCAACTGGTAATATACCTATAGGTATATTTATGTTTTTATTTTTCATAGCATTTACTAAAGAATCCACTGTTCCATCTCCACCAGCTATTAAAATATAGCTATAAGTTTCATCTATTATATCTAATGCCTCTGCTAAATCTTTACCTTTTTGAATTCTATATGGCACTACTATTAATCCTACTTCTTGGTGTAGTTTTATAATATTGTCTAATTCGCTTATTATACTATTTTCTCCTGAGTATGGGTTGTATATGAATCTAACCTTTTTCATAAATTAACCTACCTCCAATAAATTTTCTTAAATTATTATTTATATACATAAAAAATAGCCTTAAAATAATTCTTATATACAAGATTATAATTAGCTCTAAATACATATATTAAATTCCTATAAATATTTACATATAATACCTTTGTCATAGAGTTTATTATATCATTTTACTTACTTAATGTCGATACTAGATAATCTTAATAAAAACTTAAAGTTAATTTTGCACCTTATATTATTTTCATTTATGTGCTATAATAACTCTTTGTAAGTATTTTTTATAATTTTAGGAGTGATTTTATGAGGAAAAGTTGTATTCCTAATGTATTTACCTTTATTAATTTATCTTGTGGAATTATATCTATATTATCAGTAATGAATGAAAAGTATGCAATATCAGGTGCATTTATTTTATTAGCAGGATTGGTAGATAGATATGATGGAAGAATAGCTCGTTTTTTAAACGTTTCTAGTGAATTAGGTAAAGAATTAGATTCTTTAGCAGATTTGGTTTCATTTGGAGTAGCACCATCTATATTAGTATATATATTATTTAATCTTGAATCTTTTGGCCCTAAAGGATTATTTGGATTTATAGTTTTATTACTATTTCCAATTTGTGGTGCCTATAGATTAGCTAGATTTAATACTACTGATTTTGACGGCGCTTTTACTGGTATACCAATAACAATAGCAGGTTGCTTTATGGCATTCTTTTCATTAATTATATTTAATTTTAATATTACACCATCGATTTATCTTGTTGTTCTTTTGATGATCCTTGGTTCATACTTAATGGTAAGTAAAATTAAATTAAAGAAATTTTAATTATAATTCATAATAAAAAACTCTATCCTAAAGTTTCAAGATAGAGTTTTTTTTGTTTAGTTTTCATCATTATTCTTCTCTTTCTGAGTTTTGAAAATTCAATTCATTATCTATTTCAGTAAATATCTTATCTTTCTCTGTACTTACTGTAATATATTCATTTTTAATCTTGCAATACTTTAGATAAGAACCTTCGCATCGTTCTAAAGTGCTTATCAACTTATCTATTAATTCACCTACATTTTCAACTCTCTCTAGTGCTTTCTTAACTTCACTTTTCTCTGCTAAATTTACACCATATAGTTCTGATGCTCCAGCAATTAATAGTCTATAAACATCCACATAATTCTTTAATAATACACTTAAATTATCGATATCTTCATATTGTTTTTTAGCTAAATCATTAAATCTCATAATTAATCCTTTATAAAAAATTAATACTATCTAAATAAAATATTTGTAGTTAATCCCTAATAAGTGACTAACTACAAATAATACATTACATTCTTAATGTTTCACCATCAGCATATTCATTATCTATATCGTTAAATATATTGTTAGAGCTATAATGTTCTTCTTCACTTTCAACTATATCATCAAACTTATATTTTTCATGGTAAGGTTTTTGAAGCAAATCTTCATCTAAATCTAAAAACATCATTCCTTTGTTTGAAATATCTTCATCATGGTACGTGCTCATCTGAAACATTTTATTTTCTTGTGGCTTTTCACTAGGAGTCATACTTTCATCAATCTGAAAATACTTAAACTCCAAACTTCTGTTAATAGGCTTCTCTTTCAAACCCTCTACATAAACCACAGGAACCACAAATTCTTCAGGATATTCATAAATCATATGTTTTCCCCCTACTTACAATCCTCATTACATAATCTTCTAAAATATGCTCTTGGATATCTACATAATGGGCATTTCATAGGTGCTTCCTTACCTTCGTATATATAACCACAATTTAGACATATCCATTCTTCTTCTCTATCTGATTTAAACATCTTACCTTCTTTGAGTTTTTTAGCTAAATCTAAAAATCTCTCCTTATGATGTTCTTCAACTTCTTGAAGTTCTTTATAAAAATCTGCAATGTCGTCAAAACCTTCTTCTCTAGCAATTTCCTCAAATTCTTTATAAATTACTTTACTTTCTTCAGATTCACTAAGTGCAGATTCTATCAAATTATTTTTTGTATTATTAATCCTATCTAAATATCTTCTAAACACTTCTCTTGCATGAGCTTTTTCATTACCTGCAGTTGCTTCAAATACCTCTGCAACATAGAGGAAACCATCATCCCTAGCTTTCTCAGCATAAAAAGTATATTTATTTCTAGCTCTAGACTCTCCTGCAAATGTTTTAAATAAATTTCTTTCAGTTTGACTACCTTTTAAGTTCATCTTTGTCTCCCAAAATATTACTTTCTCTCATATATAAACTATTCATTTTTATACTTTTGGTTACCTCATAAGTTAACTCATAATGATGAAACATGCTTATTGGCTTAAATCATAAAATATTGTTTATTACTTTTTTATAATTCCGATCTTTTAGGATACAATTATCTTCTTTTCCTGATTACAAGTTAAAATCACTTCTTGCTTATCGCTTGATTTAGTAATTAGCCTAACATCATGCCCCCATAATTCTTGAACGTACTTCAACGTTTCTTTTGCATAAGAAAGCTCAAGTGGTCTTCCGTCAAAAACATTTTCTAGGGTTAATGTATAATTCTTCTTATTCAAATCAACAACTCTAATATATGGTATATTCCCCATACCAGCAGTATAACTTAAAGTATCTCTAATAGTTTTCCAGCCAGTTTCATCTGAAATTTCTTCAATGACAACATCAAAAGTTCTTTGATTATATTGAAATAAATTTAATTCTTCGCACAATTCTTTAGTTAAATAACGTCGTAAAAATGAAGAATCTCTTTCAATTTCTCTTACTTCAAATATTTTTTCCTTTCCGTATCTCTTTTCAATATCTTCAAATACTTTGAAACCAACATAATAAGGATTTAACCCGCCTATAGCAGGAGCTATTACATCATTATGCCTTTTCAAGAACTCTAAATGTAGTTCTTGTGGCAATTCTAATTGTTTTAAAATATTATAGTGTGTATAGCTTGCCCATCCTTCATTCATAATTTTAGTTTCAATTTGAGGAATAAAATATTCTGTTTCTCTCTTAACAATTCTTAATATTGTTTTCTGCCATTCTTGTAACTGACCATAATTTATTATAAATCCCATGAGATCATCAACAGGTTCCAATGGAATCTTATCTAAATCTGGTAAACTGATTTCTTCATAAGGATCTAAAATATCTCTATTTTCTTTTTTATTTTCATAATCTTTTAAAATATTTTCTTTAATCTCATTGTTAGTCAGTTCCTTAACTCCAACAGTTCTTTTAGATTGATACCTTATCGCATGACCTGCATCTAGTATTCTTTCAACTTCCGAGTATCCAATACTTGGATCGTCAATATAATTTCTTATTATTTTGGCATCTAAATTAAACATTTCTAAAGTATATTTAGCATTAGTTCCTTCTTTAAATAATCTGTTATTTCTGAAGAAGTCATTATGCCCATATACATGGGCCATTGTTAATATCTGTAACAATAACGTATTATCCTTCATTAAATATGCTAAACAAGGATCTGAATTAATAACCATTTCATAAGGAAGGCCAGTAAGATTTAAAGAATAAAGTGTTTTACTTTTCTCATAAGATTTACCAAAACTCCAATGTGGATATCTTGAAGGCATTCCAACATAAGCTTCATATCCAATCATCTCATTAAAGCCTATAATTTCAAATTCTTGAGGATAACATTCTAGCCCATATTCCCTAACCTTTTTCTCTATTTTCTCATTCCACTTTTCAATATCATTAAAGCTATATTCCAATTTCTTATTCCTCCTTTAACTCCTTCCTAAGCATAATCTTAAGTGCATCCCATAAGTCCTTCTTTTCTTTTATAATTACAGGAACAAATTTTTCATTAGTGATCTCTTTTTTGAACTTATGATACATTGTAGTGGTATATGTGGATGGTAAAAGTTCTGCATAGCCGAACATATTGCTAACCTCACATATATCTTTTACCGCTGCAACTGCTTTTTCATTATCTTCAGACCAGTTATCTCCATCACTTGCGTATATGCTATATATATTCCATGCTGCCGGAGGATACTTCTCTTCAATCACCTTTAATGCCTCATTAATGCCACTAGATATATAAGTACCACCAGATTCAGACTTATGGAAGAATTCGAATTCATCTACTCTCTTTGCAACTGTAGTATGATATATAAATTCAAATGCTATATTGTTATATTTTCTTTTTAGAAAAGTTGCCAACACGAAAAAATAAGATCTTGCTAAATATTTTTTAGTCACATCCATAGAACCAGAAGCATCCATGATAAATAGCATTACTGCATTGCTATCTTTTTTAGGTTTTAATTTAACCCTATAGTACCTAAGATCCTCCTCTCTAAAAGGAAATCTTTCTAACTCTTCGTCACTTTCTAATTCCTTTAAAGCTCTCTTCTTTCCCTGTTTTCTTGCTATCTTTGACATAACTGTTTTCTTTTTTGCAAGTCTTGGTCTTATTCCATGAGTTTGATATCCTCTCTTCTTGCCGCTAGTTTCAGTAACTATTTCTGAATACTTTTTTTGATCCAAATTAGGTAGATTAAGATCTTCAGATATATAGTCCATTAGCTCCTCGAGAGTGATTTCTGTTTCATATATATCATCACCCTCTTCATTTCCAGCTCCCTGGTTTCCTTTAGCTAATTTCTTATTTCCATTTCCTAATTTTTCTCCCCTTTTTTCGTTACCTACTCCACTGGCCACTCCCTTAGAGTTCTTTCCATAGACGAATTGATATTCCTTAATTCCTTTAATTGGTATCTTAAATTTTTTGTTTTTACTCTCTCCAACTATACTCTCTTCTGATAATATATCTCCCAAATTTTCTTTTATTGATTTTTCTACAAGTTGCCTATGCCTTCTTCTATCTTCTATGGATCTGTCGTGATCAATTTGATTGTTAGTGTAATCTCTAAATATTGCCATAAGCTAATCTAATCCCTCCATAAGTTATTAGCTGCATATTTTAAGATTACGTCACAACAATGAAGACAATATCCGTTTCTTTTCATTTCTTCAACCATAGAATCATATTTCTCTGCTTGTTCCTTATCCCTAACCTTTGATTTAGTTATGATTCTTGATAAATCTTTAACTGAAGCTGTTAATTTCTTTTCTATTGCTTCCTTCAAAGGCTCATAAGAAGTATAATCTAATTTTCCGCCTTTCCTAACTATATAGAACATATATGAAGTCACATCTGATCTAAAGCCTTTAGCTGATGCGGCATATACACCTATTTGCTCTTCTATGCTTCTCATAAATTCTTCATCTGGATTAAGTTCTTCACCAGTTGAAACATCTTTTATCTTAGTCTTATTTACATATGCCTCAGCATTATCTATATAATTGTTAAATAAACTCTCAGCTTGTTCTCTAAATGAGTGAATAAATGCCTTTGTAATTTCTCTTTCAAGAATTTTATTATATTCTTTTCTTATATTATCCTGAATAAAGCCTAAATACTTCTTTTTATCATCTGCTGCAATATCTAGTTCTCTAACAGATTTTATTATACTTTCCATTATACTAAGTGGATTTATGCAATCATATCCTGACTCAGCAAGTGCATTATCTATTGCTTTTATGATAAATCTTGTACTTATTCCCTTCATGCCCTCATATTGACCGGCTTCTTCTCTAAGTTCTCCAATATCGATCTTCTTTGTAGTTCCTTTTTCAACAATCTCTTCTCCATTGTAAATCTTAAGTTTTGTCACCGCGTCTACTTTAGCTGAAGGTGTTAACCTTGAAAGTATTGCAAACATCGCTGCGATTTCAATAGTATGTGGCGCTATATGCGCTTTAAAATTGCTCTTCTTTATTATTTTTTCATATATCTTAACTTCTTCATCTAGTTCTAAGCAATATGGAACTTCAACTTTTACAATTCTATCTAAAATTGCTTCATTTGTATGATCTGATTTAAATTTATTCCATTCTGCCTCATTTGAGTGAGCAACTATAACTCCATCAAAGTAAATCATTGAACCCTTACCTGGAGATGGTACTGATTTTTCTTGGGTTGCAGTAATTATTGTATGAAGATATTCAACATCATTCTTAAATACCTCTATAAATTCTACTAGTCCACGGTTACCGACATTAAATGCTCCATTTAGAGAAAAAATTCTTGGATCATCTTCAGAGTACATATCCATCTTAGAAATATCAATTGATCCTGTTAGTATTGATGTATCTTGATTATTGGGATCAACAGGTGGAACTACTCCAATTCCTTTTCTTGATCTAATAGAAAATCCTGTTCTTTCAACCGGAAAATCTTCATAAACTCCCTTAAGTTCATTAACAAGTTTATACCTGCATACTGGGCATAAATCTCCTTCAATTTGTACTCCTAGCATTTCCTCAAATTTTGGTCTTAAATGCTTTGGAATTAAATGAAGAGGTTCTTCATGCATTGGGCATCCCTTTAATGAATAAACTGGTTCACAACTTTCTAAAGCTGATTTTAAACTCTCAACTATTGAAGATTTACCTGCTCCTACTGGACCAACAAGATATAATACTTGCCTTGATTCTTCACCTTTCATGGCTGCTGATTTAAAATAACTTGCAAGTTTCATTATAACTTTATCAATTCCGTAAAAATCATTTTTAAAAAAGCCATATTTTCTTATTAGATCATTTCCATAAATTTTTCTTACTCGAGGGTTTTCTTCACCTTTTAACTCCTCTACGCCTTTGCTCATAATCATCTCATAGATTCTTTTATGAGCAAGATTAACAACTTCTGGATTCTCCTTAACAATATCTAAATATTCTAGAAAACTTCCTTCAAACTTTTGGGTGTTAGACTTTTCTCTATCTGTTTCTATAAATTCTTTAAAGTTCATACTCATAAACACTCCTCCTCCTTTATAACTAAAATATATTCAATTAAACAAAGACATTATGACTACTTTTTTCAAATACTTACTGTTTAATTCCTATTAAATAAAAACCTAAACAATAACCATACAAATTTATCACTTAGTGAGTGTTATTTCATAACTTTATTAAATAACATCCATATAATAATTTTGTTTTTCACTATAGCCTGTCTAATATATAGATATTTTGATATTTCTAATTAATAACTAATTATTAAATAAATTAATAATATTTCAAATTTATACCTTAAAACATTAAATTCTTTTGCACTAAAAAAGGAATATTTTAAGTTTTTTATACTCAAAATATTCCTTCTTTAACTATTAAATTGTTTGGTCTATTATACAATTCACATTTCAGAAATCACTATGAAATATAATTATATAATATTTACAATCGTGCCTATGTTTAATATCTCTGCTATTAGTCAAAAGTTCTTGGAGTAAATTCAGAATCTTTCGCTTTTGGCTCGCCAAAAACTGCTTTTACGCTTTCTGCCTGTGGATTATGATTTAAAGTCTTATGTTTGCTTGTATGTTTTCTTTTCATACTGTTGTCCATTTATATCACTCTCCTCTTCCTATTGACTCTTTAATAGTATGTGTATTTCGGACTGTTTTATGCTGGCTAATGTTGTGTATATTTAGTTTTCTATGAGTTCTTTTATATCATCAACTGACGCACCTATTGTAAATATTATATTCTCATCAATTCTTAATTTACTTTCATTTTCGTTAATTTTTATTTTGTTAACAGTTAAGTTATTTGGACGCAATTCTTTGTATCTAGTACTTGATATATCTATATCAAACTTTTTATCTTTAGCACCTGTAATTTTTATTACAGATCCATGCTCATTACCATCATGCTCTACACTTATATCTATAATGTTGTCTTTTCCATTGCAGCCACAGTTTGAATCATTTGGATACTTTAAAACATTAGCATTGCCAGTTATTGTAGCCCATCCACCACTTAATGCTAATTTCACTAATATGTTCAAATCATATTTATCCTCTATTTTCTTTAAAAGTTTTCCTAATTCAAATATTGTTAAATCTAGTTTCATTTGCTAGTCTCCTTTGCTTATGTAATATATCATCTATTATAATTGCTTTTATAAAAAATTAATAATTTAATTTTCCTCTATCTATATACTTGTTAATATAAAATATAAAGGATATATCAAACAGATAAAAACATTTTGATATATCCTCTTTATATTATAGGTGATCCTTTTCTTTATGTGGAGGCGCACCTATCTTTTTTCCATCAATAATGCCTAAATCCGCATTATTTTTAGGATCTATTTTTCTACGTTCCGCATTAGATTTAGGTCTATCTTTTATTCTGTTTTTATTATTATCCATATGTATCACCTCATTATTATGGTGTACATTTAAATTCATTTTATACTGCTGGCTTTAAAATTAAAATTTATTCAAATAATTATTAATAAAATTAACTATTGCCAATTAATATGGTTATCTATTATTCCTGAACTTACCTCTTTCATATTGCTCAGGCCATTTTACCTCACCATCTAATTTTGAATCAGCTTCAAGCGGCCAGTATGGTTTTCTTAAAAGAATTCTTCCTAAGAAAATCATATCTGCTCTATCATTTTGAATTATTTCCTCTGCCATATAAGGCGATATAATAAGTCCTCCAGCTATTACAGGAAGTCCTGTATTTTCTTTTATTATCTCTGCAAATTTTATCTGATATCCTTCATATACCTTAATTGGAACAGGAGTTGGTGCAACGCCACCTGAGCTTACATTAATTATATCAATACCTTCTTCTTTAACCAAATTTATTATTTTAGCCAAATCCTCTGGATGATTTCCTTCATTTAAATAATCTTCAGCACTTATCCTAAGTATTATTGGTTTTTCCTTGGTCCACACTTCTCTAACCGCTTTTACTACTTCTTTTAGGAATCGCGCTCTATTTTCTAAATTTCCTCCATACTCATCAGTTCTTTTGTTGGTAAGAGGAGATAAAAATTGATTTATTAAGTATCCGTGAGCACCATGGATTTCTATAATATCATATCCTATTTCAATACACCTTTTAGCGGCACTTTTAAAGGCATTTATTACTTCATTTATATCTTCTTTACTCATTTCCTTTGGAACTTTATATTCACTACTAAATGCTTCAGCACTAGGTCCTATAATCTCAAGATTATTTATTTCACACTTTCTACCTGCATGACCAAGTTGAATTCCCATAACCGCACCTAAGCTTTTACATGTATCAACTATCTTCTTTAAACCCTCTATTTGTGAATCATTCCATATTCCTAAATCTTTATCACTTATTCTTCCTCTACTTTCAACTCCAGTTGCTTCTTGGATTATAAGTCCTACTCCGCCTAAAGCTCTTGTAGCATAATGTATTTTATGCCACTCAGTGGCTATTCCATCTTCCTTAGCTGTATACATACACATAGGTGCCATAACGATTCTATTTTTAAATTCTAAATTTTTGAGTTTAAAATTTGAAAAAAGTTTTGACATATAATTCCTCCTCCCTTTTGTTTTTATATTTATAATGTTAATTATATTCTTTCCTAACTAAACAATTGGATACTGAATTTTAAATATTAATTAACCATATAAAATCATTGTAAAAAACTACAGCTTATTAATAATACTAGCATTATATGCCGCCCCGAAGCCATTATCTATATTAACTACGCTAACACCGCTAGCACAACTATTCAGCATAGATAATAAAGCTGCAATTCCTCCGAAATTAGCACCATATCCAACACTTGTTGGCACTGCTATTACTGGCTTATCTACAAGTCCTCCTACAACGCTCGCTAATGCACCTTCCATACCTGCAATTACTATAACGACTTTTGCCCCCCTAATGACATCCAGTTTTGAAAAAAGTCTGTGTATCCCTGCAACTCCAACATCAGTTATTTTTTCAACTCTATTGCCTAATATACTCGCTGTTTCAAATGCTTCTTCTACAACAGGTAAATCTGAAGTCCCTGCTGCAACAATTGCTATATAATTCTCCGTAAGAGGTTGTTCATTTTTCCTAATAGTTATTGTTCTACCAAGTTTATTATATTTTGCTTCTTCACATATTTCTTTGACTGCATTATACATTTCCTCATTGGCTCTAGTTCCTAATATATTATTATTTTTTGTAATCATAAATTTTACAATATCTCTAACCTGCTCTACAGTCTTACCTTCGCAGTATATTACTTCCGGATAGCCAACCCTAATTTCTCTATGATTATCTATTTTAGCAAAACCTAAATCTTTAAAAGGTAGATCTTCCAATTTTTCAAGTGCCTCATCTACATTCAACTTGTTATTTTTAACACTTTCTAATAATTCTTTAATTTCTTCTTTGTTCATTAGCTTTATCCTCCTGAGATCTTCTACACTACCTTATTACACCATTTTAATTTATCTCTAAAATATTACTATTTATTTTGATTATCTTCTTTTTTTACTATAGTTTCATTAAAACTTCCTACTCTATAACCTTGCAAATCTAATGTTACATATTTAAATCCACATTCTTTTATTTTTTCAGCAATAGTATCTAAAAGTTCTTCATTAAATAGTTTACTTCTATCATTCCTGCTTACTTCAACTCTCGCTAAATCACCATGACATCGTACTCTAACAGCTCTAAAACCTATACTCATCATATACTTTTCTGCATTTTCAATCTTTTCAAAATCTTCTACCTTAAGCTCATTTCCATAAGGTATCCTTGTCAAAAGGCAAGCATAAGGTGGCTTATCCCAAGTGTTAAGTCCCAATTCTTTAGAGAATGCTCTTATTTCTGCTTTAGTTAATTTACACTCTAATAGCGGACTTCTTACTTCTAGTTCTTTTAACGCTTTAAGACCTGGTCTATAATCACTTATGTCATCAAAATTTGTCCCATCAATTACACAATTATAACCTTGTTCTTTTGCTACATTTAATATCATAGTGAATACAGCTGTTTTACAAAGATAACATCTATCCTCTGGATTAAATTTAATTGAATCAATAATTGGAGCCTCAATAATTTCATGTTGAACTCCCAATTCCCTTACCAATTCTCTAGCCTCTGCTATTTCCCACTTAGGAATGTAAGGTGATAAAATCGTTACTGCCTTTACATTGTCTCCAAGAGCTTCTTTGGCTACTCTAAGTAAGAATGTGCTATCTACTCCCCCTGAGAATGCTAAAACTACTTTTCCTAATCCTTTAAGGTATTTCACTAGTTCACTATATTTATCATTATTAATCATCTATCTATTCCGCCTCTCACCTATACATTTTTATTTTCTCAATTTGATTGTAGAATTACTCATTATAAATATTCGAAGTTTGCTTATAAACTTCCCTATACACCTTTTCCATAGTTATGTTATTCTCTTTTGCAATCTTTTTACATTCCTCATATTCCGGCTTATATTTAACTAAGTTACCTTTATAATATGATTTCTTGATTGTTACTTCTCCATACTGAGTTTCTACCTTTGAAAACTCTCTATTTAACATTATTTTTTCAACTTTATATTTTCTTACGCCTATAGATGTCGTCTCTTCAAAAACTATGTCCAAAATATCTTTTTCTATTTTTTCACTAATTAATACACTTAACTTTATTCCTGGTCTTCCTTTTTTCATGAATATAGGAGTTTTAAAAACATCTAATGCTCCTGCATCAAAAAGCTTTTCTTCAATATATCCATAAAATTCTGGGTTCATATCATCTATATTAGTTTCTAATATATACTGTTCTTCTATCTTCTCTAAACTATTGTCTTCTCCTAAGTAAACTCTCAAAACATTAGGTATATCTAGATCTCTATGTCCAATTCCATATCCAATTTTCTTTATAGAGAAATCTATTTTCGAAGTAAATTCTTGAACATTTTCAGCTAGTATCGCAGCTCCTGTAGGCGTAGTTGTTTCAAATTGAACTACCCCAACATTTATTGGAATGCCTTTTAATATTTCTACGGTCGCAGGTGCTGGAACTGGCATGAGACCATGAGCACATTTTACGAATCCGCCACCAACTTGAACATGAGATGCCATAATCTTATCAACTTTTAAATAATCTAAACAAATAGCAGCTCCTACTATATCAACAATTGAATCAATGGCGCCTACTTCATGAAAGTGTACTTCATATAATGTTTTGCCATGTACCTTTGCTTCTGCTTCTGCTACTCTCATAAACATATTTAAACTTAAATTCTTAACTTTTTCACTTAAGTCACTAGAATTTATTATATTCTCTATATCTTTTAAGTTTCTATGATGATGCTCGTGATTTCCTGAATGGCCATGAACATGAGCTTGTTCGTGATTATGTGAACAATCATGTTCATGGCTATGTGGATGATTGTGTTCATGATTATGTGAAGCATCTTCACCATGAGAATGATTATGATGATCGTGCTCTTGATCATGTACGTGAGAGTGACTGTGATCTTCTATAATATCAGTACTGCAATTCTCAAAATCTTTATATCCTATGTTATCTGAATTATTTACTTCATCTTTTAATATAACATCTACTCTTGTTCCTGTTATTCCAAGTTTCTCAGAACTGTTAATTTGTATATCATATTCAGAATTTAAATTAAGCTTTGAAATTTCTTTAAATAAATATTCTTTAGGAACTCCTAAGTTCAACATCGCTGCCAGATTCATATCTCCACTTATACCGCAAAAACAATCGTAATATAATATTCTCATTTAGCTCACTCCTTAACTCATTTGTATGATTTTAATAAATTTATTTTTGTCTATATAATGTTATATCTTCTTAATTATCGAAAAAATACTCTTTTGAATATATACATTTTTTTCTTTTTTTGGAATGTAATCATCTTTTTCAACTGTCTAGAAACTATTTTGTGAATTGTAATATTTTACTTTATTCAAATATTGTTTTAACATTTTTTAATTCTTGACGAATCTTGATTGCTTGAGGACAATGGCCTTCACACTTACCGCATTCAACACATTTATCTGCTCTTTCTGATGGTGCTACTCCATTATATCTTTCCTTAAGTTCTTTTTCTGTTGCTGGAGTAACGAATATATTATACTCATTATATAATGTAAAATTCTTAGGAATATTTACGCCTGCTGGACATGGCATGCAATACTCGCAAGCTGTACAATTAACTTTTATTCTTTCTTTAAATGCTTTTTTAACATTATCCATTATTTCTAGCTCTTTTTCTGTTAGTGAATTTGGTAAAACTTCACCTGCCACTCTAATATTTTCAGTAACATTATCCATTACATTCATACCACTTAGTACTACAGATACCTCTGGATGATTCCATACCCATCTTAGCGCCCATTCGGCTGGAGATCTCTTAATTTCTGCTTTATCAAATGTATCAGTAACTACATCCGGAAGATTTCTAACTATTTTTCCACCTCTAAGCGGCTCCATGATAACAACTCCAAGACCTCTATCTGCTGCATATTTTAAGCCTTCAGTTCCGGCTTGGAAGTCTTCATCTAAATAGTTATATTGGATTTGACAGAATGACCAATCATAATAATCCACTATCTCTTTAAAAACTTCTAACTTATCATGAAATGAAAATCCTGCATATCTTATTCTTCCATCTTTAATTGCTGAGTTTAAAAATTCATCTATTCCTAACTTCTTTAAATTTTCCCAGGAACCTTTATTTAAAGCATGAACTAAATAGAAATCTATTCTATCTGTTTGCAATCGCTCTAATTGTTCATTTAAATATTTATCCATATCCTCTCTAGTCTTAATTGCCCAACTAGGAAGTTTTGTAGCTAAATTCACCTTTTCTCTATATCCCTCTTTTAAGGCTCTACCTACAAATGGTTCACTTTCCCCTCCATTTCCCATTCCTGTTCCATGGTAAGGGTATGCAGTATCAATATAATTAACTCCTTCATCAATTGCGTGGCGAATCATTTTTGTAGCTTTTTCTTCGTCAATTTTAGTAGTATCTCCATCAATAATAGGTAACCTCATACAACCAAATCCTAGAACTGAAACCTTTTCATTTGTCTTTCCAAACCCTCTATATAACAAAGTAATTCCTCCTTAAAATAGATAATTTATATGATAAATTGTTCTATATATATTTTACATCTTATAGTTAACTCTAAGTCAACATATTTTGGAAAAATAAACGCTAAAATGAAAAGTTAATTTCGTTATTGCAGCACTAAAGTCATTGTTCTAAAATTAAAAAGTAATTTTTATTTATAATACCATATTCATGATTTATAACTTTTCATTTTAGAAACAATTTTTTGATGCAATTTTACAAATGCTTACTCTTAGAGTATACTCTAAGTTATAAAATACATCATGCAGTTTAAAGGAGGGTAATACTATGGGATACAGTATTGCTGAAGTTGCTGAAAAAACACATTTAAGTCCACACACTCTTAGATATTATGAAAAAGAAGGTTTACTTCCATTTGTGGATCGCAGTGAGTCAGGCAACAGGGATTTTAAAGAAAAAGATTTAGAATTGCTTGAACTTATTTGTTGTTTAAAAAATACAGGTATGCCTATAAAGCAAATCAAAGAATATATCCAGTTATGCCTTAAAGGTGATAATACTATTGATGTTCGTAGAGAAATATTTATAAAACACCGTGAAGAAGTTATTAGCCAAATAGCTGAATTACAAAGAAATCTTGATAAAATTAATTACAAAATTAATTTTTATAATTGCGCCTGCAAAAAGACTGTATAACTGAGATAATACAGAACTTTATATAATAATTAATCCAAATAAAGGATACTCATTGTTAATCTTGGTAAGATTGCATACAAAGATTATCCTTTATTTAGACTTTTTCATAAATTACAAATGAATAAATTGATATTTTATTCAAAAAATTCATCTGATTTTTTAATTTAAAAACTTAATTTTAATTAATATTCTTCTAAAATTTATATACTTCTAAAACTGGAGCTAGTACTATAGTCCTAAAATAATCTTTATTTCCTTAACATGAGATCTGCTCACCGGTATTTCATTATTTTCATCATCATCAATAATTAACTTATAAGTACCGTTAAACCAAGGGTAAACTTCTTTAACTTTTTCAAGATTTACTACGTAACTCCTGTGGCATCTAAAAAAATTTGTTTTCTCCGTTAGCTCTTGTAAAGTTTTTGTTGTACAATAAATATCTTTATTAGTCTTAACATAATTCCTCTCTCCCTCTGAATAAAAGAAGGAAATTTTGTTAACATCGATAAGAATTATTTTTCCATTGTTCTCACACGGGATTTTTTTCAATGCTTGTTTATTTTCAAGCTTACTTAATATATTGATTATTTCATTTTCATTTCTATTACTAATTGTATTTAACGCACAATTTAATGATTCCTCTATTCTCTTTTCATCATATGGCTTTAGTATATAATCATAAACTTTAAGTTCAAAAGCCCTTATTGCATAAGTATCATATGCCGTTAAAAAAATTAGAATTATATCCGGAAATATCTCTTTTACATCTTCTGCCAATTTTATTCCGTTTTTTCCCGGAATATTAATATCAATAAAAGCAATATCTGGCTCCTCGCTTTCAATTAAAGTTAATGCACTTATTCCATCATATGCTTGCCCTACAACTTTGAATCTGCCATCCTTAGATATTATGTATTTTAATTCATCGCTGGATATTGCTTCATCCTCAACTATTGCTACTTTTATCTCATCTAGTAATTTCAATTTAATTCCCCCCATTAATTATAATAATTATTTTGGAATGTTAAAATTAACACTACTTCCATTATTTGAACTTACTATATTTAAAGAGTAACTTTCTCCATATAATAATCTAAGTCTATTGTTGATATTTTTAAGGCCAAGTCCAGTTGATAAAGATTCATCTGCATTTTCAAAGCCTACCCCATTATCACTAATTTCAATACTAACGTCATTTTCATCATTTCTAATAGAAATTGTTACTATACCACCATTAATTTTTTTCAGTATTCCGTGCTTAATTGAATTTTCCACAATTGGCTGAAGTACAAGTATTGGGAATTTTATATCTAGTAAATTATCATCTATTAAAAATTTCACTTCTAGTCTATTTGAGAATCTAGCTTGTTCAATTGCTACATAAGCCTTTATCAAAGCCAATTCTTTTTTTAATGTAGAAAAATCCCCTTCTATTTCTAGCGTAGCTCTAAAATAATTTGAAAGATTTAATATAAGTTCTCTTGCCTTTTCTCCATCAGTTCTACAATATGCACTTATCACATTAAGAGAATTAAATAAAAAATGAGGCTCTATTTGTGCTTTTAAAGCCTTTAATTCTGCTACTTTATTTTCTTCTTTTAATTTTATAAGTTTTACTTCACCATCAACCAATTTTTTTGAGCTTTCAATTACCATAACTATTAAAAATACACCAATAGAATTTATAAGTATCATAGATAATGCTATTGTTTTCTCAAGATCTATTGCTGAATTTATATCTTTAGAAAACATTAATATAATTATCATTTGAGTAATTTCTGCTACTACTGCTGCTAACCCTGCAACAGCTGGGTTTAGCCCCTTTTTCTTAAATAATATTCTAAATCCTCCACCTATTGCGCCTTCTACAATTGTTGATAATCCGCAAGCTAACGCCGTAAATCCTCCAAATGAATACCTATGCAATCCACTTATAAATCCAACTATAATTCCAATAACAGGTCCCCCTAAATATCCTGCAACTATTGCTCCAACTGGTCTGCTATTTGCTAATGATTGATCTTTTATATATATTCCAAAATAAGTTCCTAAAATAGCAAGGAGTGAAAATATCAGAATCATCATTATGTTATCTTTTCTATCAAACTTGTCCTTAACGAAACACTTCATAATATTAGTCTGTAATATTACATATATAAATATTGTTATAAGTGCCATTCTCTCTAGCATATTCACCATCAACATACTATCACCTCCCTTTCACCTCTATATACATAAATTATACTACTATGTAATAAAATCTCAATTTTTCACTTCCTTTATATAAAAACTTACTGCAAACCGCCTCAATATTTTGTTAATTCATCCACTGAATATAGCATTTCACATACAAAATATAGTCACTATTTATTTATAATGTTAGATTATATATGTAAGAAAACATTTACACAAAGGGGATGTAGATATGAATTCTATTGTTTTAGTTATCATTGGTGCTTTAATTCTAATACTATCATACAGATTCTACGGTGCTTTCATTGCTGCAAAGGTATTGGTTTTAGACGAATCTAAAAAAGTTCCTTCAGAAATATACAATGATGGCAAGGATTATGTTCCAACAAATAAGTGGGTTCTGCTAGGTCATCACTTTGCGGCTATTGCAGGAGCTGGTCCTCTTATCGGACCCGTTTTAGCCGCCCAGTTTGGTTACCTTCCTGGTACTCTCTGGATATTGATTGGTTCCGTTGCTGCAGGTGCAGTTCATGACATGATAATGCTTTTCTCATCAGTTAGGTTTAATGGTGAGTCCATAGCAGAAATTGCAAAGCATACATTAGGAAAAAGAATTGGCTTTATTACTTCCATTTCAGTTATCTTCATATTAATAATTACAATGGCAGGTCTTGGCTTGCCAGTCGTTAACTCGCTTTATAATAGCCCTTGGGGTACATTTACAGTTGGGGCTACTATTCCAATTGCAATTTTTATAGGAATTTATTTAAAATACATTAGACCTAGTAAAATAGGTGAGGCTACTATAATAGGTATGGCTTTAATAATGCTTGCGGTCATCTTTGGGCCACAAATTGAAGGTACAACTCTTGGTAATTTTTTGACTCTTGATACTAAACAACTATCTGTAATATTAGTAATCTATGGATTCTGTGCTGCGGCTTTGCCTGTATGGTTATTATTATTACCTCGTGATTATCTAAGTACTTATATGAAACTTGGAGTTATTGGTGCTTTAGTTATCGGTATAATAATAGTCAGACCAAATTTAGAAATGCCTGCACTAACTCAATACGTTCATGGTGGTGGTCCGGTTGTTAGCGGTAAAGTATTTCCGTTTTTATTCATAACAATAGCCTGTGGTGCGCTATCTGGGTTCCATTCACTTATTAGCACTGGAACTACTCCAAAACTAATAAAGAGCGAAAAAGATATTCTTCCAATAGGTTATGGTTCTATGTTACTTGAGGCTTTTGTCTCCCTAATGGCATTGATTGCAGCTACCTCATTGCCTACAGCTGACTATTTTGCCATAAACTCTTTGCCAGAAGTTTTTGATAAATTAAATTTGGTCCCAAAAGATTTAGGAATGCTCGAATCACTTGTTGGTGAGAAACTTGCTGGAAGGCCTGGTGGATCTGTGTCTCTAGCCGTTGGTATGACATATGTATTCCAAAAGCTACCTGGTGCATCAACCTTAATGTCTTATTGGTATCATTTCTGTATAATGTTTGAAGCATTATTTATTTTAACAACTATAGATTCAGGAACAAGAATAGGAAGATATTTATTACAAGATCTTTTTGGCAAAATGTACAAACCACTTGCTAAAAAAGATTCTAAATTTAATCTAGTATTTTTCAGTGCATTAATGTCACTTAGCTGGGGAGCCTTACTTTATAGTGGTAACATTTCAACTATTTGGCCTCTATTTGGAGTCGCCAATCAAACTCTTGCCGCAATTGCTTTTGCAATCGGAACTTCTGTACTTATAGAGATGGGCAAGAAGAAATATACCCCTATAACAATATTACCTATGATATTTATCGCTATAACAACTTCAACAGCTTCTATTGAAAATATCTTTAATAACTATATTCCAAATGGTAAGACTACATTAACCGTGTTATCAGTTATAATACTTGCTATGTTAATTATAATCCTATATGAATGTATTAAATCTTGGAAAAATAATTGGAATAAGCATCCCAGTGATAAAATAAACTCCATTACTCAAGCTATCCAATAAATGCCTGATAAAATTTTAGTGGAGACTTATATGATTGATATTAGTCATATAAGTCTCCACTAAATCATTTATTCTTAGATTCTAAGCTACATTTTAAATTTACTTTTTATTAGGTTCTTTGTATTCAACACCTTTTGTATCAACAGTTATTGATGTAATTACAACATCCTTTTTAGGTGCATCAGCAGAACTAGTTTCTACATTTTGAATTTTATCTACTATATCTAACCCTGATATTACTTTTCCAAAAGCAGCATATTCTCCATCAAGATTTGGTGCATCTCCTGACATTATAAAAAATTGACTTCCTGCACTGTTAGGGTCTTGTGCTCTTGCCATAGATAATACTCCTTTTGTATGCTTTAAACTGTTTGCAAAACCATTAGAAGTAAATTCACCTTCAATTGAATAACCTGGCCCACCGGTTCCATTTCCTTGAGGATCTCCTCCTTGGATCATAAATCCTTTAATTACTCTATGGAATTTCAAATTGTTATAAAAGCCTTTATTTGCTAAATATATAAAGTTGTTAACAGTATTTGGAGCAATTTCTGGATATAATTCAGCTTGAATTTCTCCGAATCCTTCTACTTTTATAGTAGCTATTGGCAGGTCCTTACTATTTGCTGATGGAGTTGCCTCATTGCTTTCACTTGTTTTAGAGGAATTATCTGCTTCCCCTTTTCCATTGCTAGCATTTTTATTTCCGCAACCTACCAATAAAAATATTCCCATTATAATTGTTATAAAAACAAAACTTTTCTTCTTCGTAATCCTCATAACTTTTTCCACCTTTTATGTATATTTTGACAGCTTAAGTATATCATAATTCTCTATATTACTTAATATTTATTATAGAAGTAATATTACTATATTATTATTTTTTATTCATCATGCAATTTGATTAGTAAAATTACGCTACACACAGTCTATAATTTTATCACTAAATATTTTTAATTTTGGTATATACTCTTTAATAATTTTATTTCCCTTGCATATCCGTCAAGCTCATTTGGTGTCTCAAGGAAAAATGGTAAATTGCACAACATTGGATGATTAATAATATTCTTAATTCCCTCTAATCCAATAGAACCTTCTCCTATTTTTTGATGCCTGTCTTTATGACTTCCAAATGGATTCATACTATCATTTAAATGTATTGCACATAATTTATCTAACCCAATTATCTTATCAAATTGTTCCACTACTTTATCTAAATTATTAACAATATCATACCCTGCATCATGGACATGACATGTATCAAGACAAACACCTACTTTATGTGATAATTCTACATTATTTAAAATCTCTTTTAATTCATCAAATGTGCGTCCAATTTCTGTGCCCTTTCCTGCCATTGTTTCGAGCAATACAGTAGTTGTTTGTTCTGGCTTAAGAACTGTATTTAGCATATCTGAAATATATTTAATTCCAATCTCCACACCTTGCTTAACATGACTGCCTGGATGAAAATTATAAAGATTATTAGGAATATACTCCATCCTTTCTAAATCATCCTTCATTATCTCTACTGCAAAATTTCTTGTGTTCTCATCTGCAGAGCAAGCATTTAATGTATATGGTGCATGACCTAATATTTTAGAGAAATTATTTTCTTCTGCTAACTTTAAAAATTCTTTTATATCTGTTTCATCTATAGTCTTTGCTTTACTACCTCTTGGATTTCTAGTAAAAAATTGAAATGTATTTCCGCCTATACTAATAGCCTCTTCTCCCATATTCTTGAATCCTTTTGAAGCCGATAAATGGCAACCTATCTTTAACATTGTATTTCCTCCCCGTATCTTATGTAATGCAATATATCTTCATAATATTATTTTAATTACTACATGTACTTTTGCCTATATAATATTTTTATATTCCTTCAAATTTAAATATTATAATCTCTCTTTAATATAAATTTTTCTCTTTACACCCCGTAAATATATATTACACTCAATTTCCTAAATTACAATCTTATTTTAACGCTTAGCTTACTATAGGCCTAATTGTAAATTTATTATAGCAACATATATAAATATCTTTATGAAAAAAAGACTGCTACAAAAATTTCTCTGTAGCAGTTTTAATAAAAATTTAAAATTGTGAAAGCATGATTATACTATTTAATATTCTTGTATGTGATTATTGGTTTATACTTAAATACTGGCGAAAATTATTATTTAATTTCTTTTATTTCATTTATCTTAGATTTATAATCCTCTATTTTATTGTTAAATAATGCAGATGTACCTAAAACATAAACATCTATTTGTTTATGTTTTAATTCCTTAACTGTCTCTTTATTTATGCATCCATCAACTTCTATTAATGGTCTATTACTAAGTGTTGATAAATATTTATTTAATTCATCTAACTTATCAATAACTTTATAATTAAACTTTTGTCCTGAAAAACCAGGATTAACAGTCATAACAAGAATCATATCTATATCCTGTAAATATGGTTTTACGCGTTCTAATGACGTTTCTGGACTTATAGCAATTGATGCTTTTATTCCTTTTGATTTAACCTTCTTTATATCTATTTCTACATCTTTACTTGCTTCAATATGAAATGATATATTCTGGATTTAGATAGCTATACATATCTATATATTTCAGTGTGTCTACAGTTGCCAAGTGTATGTCTAGAGGAATATTGGTAACACTTTTTATTTGTTCCAATACATAAGGTCCCATAGCTAAATTGTTAACAAAAACTCCATCCATTACATCGCAATGTAATAAATCAACCTTTGCATCTTCTAATTTTTTTAGTTCACTATGAAGTTCTAATTGATTCGCGCACATTATTGAGGCTGCTATCTTCAATACAATCACTCCAATCAAAAATCATTTAAGGCATATGAAAGAAAATAACAAGTCCAAAATGCCCTTATTATTTTTTTAATTGTACTTCAAATATATTGCTAAAGTTATCTAAGTTCAAATCTTCATATTTTCTTAAAAATGGCATTAATCTTTCTAATATTTTATTAATGGAGTTTTCAGAATCTGATTCTATATTTAATGGCAGCACAGGCTCATGCAGCGATAATCTTAACAATAACCAGCCATCTCCATTTTCTTTATCGCAATTTATCTTTATTCCTTCATAATTTTTAGGTTCAATAGTCCATCCATTCACATGATCTACATATTTCTTCAAGCCTTCTATTATCATTTCTCCATATGATTTAAAATCTTCCCTCTTTATGTTTATTCTCATATCCATACTTTCCTTAGGATATTTTAAATTTTCTATAAGGCTTGATATTTCTTTTCCTTCATCTTTTAACTTGGCCATCTTAATTAGTATTTTGGCTATTAAATATGCCCCATCATCTAAAAAGTAATTTTCTTTTAAAGCTGCGTGTCCTGATGTTTCTATTGCTAAGCAGCTTAACTTTCCTTCTTTATTTAACCTTTTAGATTCATTTATTACATTCTTATATCCTCTTTTAAATCTATGATGGATACCACCTAAACTAGTTATAAAATCTGAAAGTCCAGTAGAGGTTACTGAATCTGTAACGATAATTGAATTTGGATTTTCCTCTAGCACTATTGAAGATATCAATGCTATAAGTGCATTTTTATTTATTTCTTTTCCATCACTACTAACTATAGCCGCTCTGTCTACATCTGTATCAAAAATTATTCCTAAATCAGCTTTATTATTAAGTACTGCTTCTTTTATAGAATTCATAGCTTCTTCATTTTCTGGATTAGGAATATGGTTAGGGAAATTTCCATCCGGTTCTGTAAATTGACTTCCCTCAACACTCGCACCTAATTTCTCTAGAACTTTATATGCAAAAAAACCACCTGCTCCGTTTCCTGCATCTACAATTATTTTGGTTCCCTCTAAAGGTCTCTCATAATTTGTTTTTGAATTTACATTCTTTCGTATCTTATCAACTAATATATTTGAATAAACATCTATGAAATAGATTGTTTCAACTAGCCCTTTAGTAGTACATTTCTTTTCTGCTAAGTTAGAACATTCAATTATGTTTTCAATATCTTCTTTTTCGCATCCACCTTCTTTAGTAAAAAACTTCAATCCATTATAGTAATACGGAAGATGACTTGCTGTTATCATTACAGCTCCATCGCATGAATAATTCTCTAATATAGTTGTCATAAACATTGCAGGAGTCGTACATATTCCACAATCATAAACATTGCAACCAGAATCAACTAAAGCTTCTATTAATGATTTCTTCAATTCTGGTCCAGATAACCTTGAATCCATGCCAACTGCTATTTTTATATTTTTACTACTGAGTCCTTTAGTTTTTTTAAGCCACTCTACAAAACCAAATCCCACATTATTGACTAAATTAGGCGTAAGATTTTTAGTTCCTTCATGTTCTATAGCTATTCCCCTTATATCCGTTCCACTTTGTAGTCTTTTAAGTTCTTGCAGCATAATAAACCCTCCCCATTTTTGTCCATGCATAATTTCCCCGCAAAAAAGGATACTTCTTTAATTCCATATATCTATAACCTAGATAAAAAGATAGGAAAATAAGCATATTCTCCTATCTTGCTTTTAAAGGAAGTTACTTGCTTTGTCCATAGTAAGCATTTTTACCATGTTTTCTTAAAAAGTGCTTATTCATAAGCATCTTGTCCATAATATTGTCTGGACTCAACAATTCAGTGAAATATGCCATCTTCGCAACTTCTTCCATAACTACGGCATTATGAACAGCTTCTTCTGCATTTTTTCCCCATGCAAATGGACCATGATCATTTACAACTACACCTGGACAGTGTAACGGATTGTTTCCTGTTATTTCTTCAATTATAACTGTTCCTGTTTCCTTTTCATAAGCTCTACTTATTTCTTCCTTAGTCATTTTCCTTGTGCATGGTATACTTCCATAAAAATAATCTGCGTGTGTTGTTCCACAAGCTGGTATAGCTCTTCCTATTTGCGCCCATATAGTAGCCCAAGTTGAATGTGTATGAACAATTCCACCTATTTCATCAAACTCTTTATATAGTTCTAAATGTGTTGGTGTATCTGATGAAGGCTTTAAACTACCTTCAACTACGTTTCCTTCTAAGTCTACAACTACTAAATCTTCTAAAGTCATATTATCATACTCAACACCACTTGGTTTTATTACCACTAATCCAGTACTTCTATCAATCCCACTAACATTTCCCCATGTATAAGTTATAAGTTTCTTTGCTGGTAATTCTAAATTTGCCTTTAAAACTTGTTTCTTTAATTCTTCTAACATTAATAATCACTCTCCTAATTAATATATTATTTAAATTTTTCTTCTATTTCTTTTATTTGATTGAGTCTATTAACATGATGCTTACCTATAAACTCTGTGGATAACCAAATATCTACTATCATTAAAGCTAATTCTTCGCCAATTACTCTTCCACCTAAACAAAGTACATTAGAATCATTATGCTCTCTGGTAGCTTTCGCAGTAAAACAATCTCCAACTAATGCTGCTCTTACACCTTTTATTTTGTTTGCTACAATAGACATTCCAATACCAGTTCCACAACAAAGTATTCCCTTTTCACAATCTCCTATAGATACCCTATTTGCTACATCCATAGCTATCTGAGGATAATCTATACTGTCTTCTGAAAATGTGCCAACATCGATATATTCTACTGAGTTTTTATCTAAATATCCCTTGATAAATTCTTTTAATTTATATCCTCCATGGTCTGCCCCTATTGCTATCATGTATTTCAGCTCCTTCACTTTATAAGCTTAGTTAAAGTATTGCTTCCCTAAATCTTTTTATTGTTGAATCAATATCCTCTTCTCTAAATATTGCTGATCCAACTACTATATTAGTTGCTCCATTTTCAACAACTTTACCTATGTTCTCTAAATTTATTCCTCCATCAACCTGAAGCTCACATTCTATATTTTCACTTTTTATGAAATTACTCACTTCATTAATCTTTTCCATCATAGGCTCAATGAAGCTTTGTCCTCCAAATCCTGGTTCTACAGTCATTATTAATATTTTATTTACCATATGACTTATATGTTTCAATGTATTTATTGGTGTTGCCGGATTTAACGCTACCCCAACTTTTATCCCAAAACTCTTAATTATATACATTAAGTTATATATATGTGGAGAAGATTCTTGATGTATTGTTATTGTATTCGCACCAGCTTCAACTAACGCATCAATGAATATCTCTGGATTTGTTACCATTAGGTGTACATCTAATTCTATATCACAAGCAATTTGTTTAATCATCTTAATTTGATCTATTCCAAAAGCAATATTAGGTACAAAATGTCCATCCATTATATCTATGTGTAATTCTTTAATTCCCTGCTTTTTAAGTTTTACTATAGTTTCTTCGAGTTTTAAAAAATTTGCTCCTAATATTGAAGGTGATAATTTAACTTCCATATTATATCCCTGCCTTTAAATTGATTTTACTGTTTCAACTATATGTTCTGCTGTTAAATTATATTTTTCTAATAAAACTTCAGCATTTCCTGATCTTCCGAACTCATCATTTATACCAATTCTTTTTATTTTTACTGGGTACTCTTCAATTAAAGCCTCTGCAACAGTTGAACCTAACCCTCCAATTATGCTATGTTCTTCTACTGTTACGATTTTACCAACTCTTTTTGCAACCTCAACAATTAAGCTACTATCAAATGGCTTTATAGTTGAAATATTAACAACCGTTGCATTAATGCCTTGTTCACTTAATATTTGAGCCGCATCCAAAGCTTTTGCTACCATTATTCCCGTTGCAATTATAGCCACATCATCACCATTTCTTAATACTTCACCTTTTCCAATATTAAATTCATAATCTTCAGTGTGTATTTCTGGAGTTGCTGCTCTTCCTAATCTTATATATACTGGTCCATTGTATTCTTTCGCTGCAAATATTGCTTTTTTTGCTTCAATAACATCTGCTGGACTTAATACAACCATATTAGGAATGCTTCTCATTAAAGATATGTCCTCTATTGCTTGATGACTTCCACCATCTTCACCAACAGTTATACCTGCATGGGTTGCCACTATCTTAACATTTAGTTTAGGATATGCTACTGAATTTCTTATCTGCTCAAATGCTCTTCCTGCTGCAAACATAGCAAACGTACTTGCAAATGGTATTTTTCCACATGTAGCAAGACCTGCCGCAGTTCCAATCATATCTCCTTCAGATATTCCCATATCAAAATATCTTTCTGGTGCAATTTTCTTAAACTCAATGCTTTTAGTTGCTTTTCCTAAATCTGCTTCTAATACAACAACATTATTATCTAATGCTAGCTCCTTTAATGCTTGTCCATACGCTTCTCTTGTTGCTACTCCCATTATTTTTCCCCTCCTTCTAATTCAGCTAGTGCCTTTTCAGTTTCTTCTTTATTTGGTGCCGATCCATGCCAATTAACGTTATTTTCCATAAATGAAACACCTTTGCCTTTAATTGTTTTACAAATTATAATTGTTGGTTTACCTTTTGTAGCATTAGCATCATCTATGGCTTTACTTATATCTTCAAAACAATGTCCATCTATAGTTACAACATTCCATCCAAATGATTTGAACTTCTCGTCAATCGGACTTATACTCATTATTTCTTCATTAGATCCATCTATTTGCAATCCGTTTAAATCAAGAAAAGCAGTTAAGTTATCAAGTTTATAGTGTGCAGCACTCATTGCAGCTTCCCATATTTGCCCTTCTTGTGCTTCTCCATCTCCAAGTATTGCATAGACTCTGTAAGAACTTTCATCTAGCTTTCCTGCTAAAGCCATTCCATTTGCTGCTGATAGTCCTTGTCCTAGTGAGCCTGTGGACATATCTACTCCTATTACCTTTTTCATATCAGGATGCCCTTGCAAATTTGATTCATATTTTCTTAATCCCAAAAGCTCTTCTTTAGGGAAGTACCCTCTTTCTGCTAATGTGCAATACAATGCTGGTGCTGAATGCCCCTTTGATAATACAAATCTATCTCTATTTGGGTCTTTGGGATTTTTAGGATCAATATTCATCTTTTCAAAATATAAAACAGTTAAAATATCTGCAATTGATAATGATCCACCTGGATGACCTGATTTTGCTGCTGATACACTTTTAATTATGTTCATTCTAATGCTATTAGATATTTTCTTTAAATTTTCTTTCATAACTATTCACCACCTATATTTCTACTACTACTTTATTGAAATTAATTTCTCTATTTACCATCTTCTTTAAATATTCTCCAACCTCTTCAAGTTTTATCTTATGGGAAATCATAGGTTTAAATACAATCTCTCCTTTTCCCATAAAGTCAACGGTTGCATGCCAAGCATTCCCTGGATATGGCTGTGTGTAAGAATTCCAAGATCCCTGAATTTTTAATTCTCCTCTTAATATACTTTCTGTTGCTGATTCACTTAATGGTAGTGGTGTATGAGATATTCCTACAAATACCACATTTCCTTTCTTTTTAGAAATAAGTAAAGCTTGTTCTTGAGTAAATTTGCTTCCTGCTGTCTCTATTACCGCATCAGCTCCACCACTTGTAATCTTTTTAATTTCGGCCACGACATCAGATTCCTTTGAATTGACTGAATAATTAGCTCCTAACTTTTTAGCAAGCTCCAATTTTTCATTAAAAATATCTACTGCTATAATTTTAGATGCTCCGAAAACCTTAGCCCATTGTATAGCAAATTGACCTATTGGCCCACATCCTAAAACTACTACACTGTCACCAACCTTAATACCTGCTTTTGCTAGTCCATGGTATGCTATAGTTGCTGGTTCGATTCCGGCAGCAGTTTCAAAATCTAAACTATCTGGTAATTTTAATATATGATCCGCTGGCACTTTGACATATTCAGCTAAAGCTCCATTTACTCTTGTTCCAATAATGTGATAATCAGTACATAATCCATAGTCTCCAGATTTACAGTAAATGCATTTTCCGCAAGGAACTAAAGGTGCGACTGCAACTCTATCTCCTATTTGAATATTTTTTACATCCGATCCTACCCCACTTATTTCACCTGAAAACTCATGACCTAATATAATCGGATATTTTGCTCCTCCACTAAGTCCACTTACCATACTTCTTGGTAGATCTGAACCACATATACCTACATTTTTAACTTTTACTAGCACTTCATTAGATGAAATTTTTGGTATATCTACAATTTCATATCTAACATCTCCTATTCCATACAATAATGAAGCTTTCATTTTATTTGTCACTATAAACATCCCCTTTCTATCTTTCTGAAAATATATAAAGCAATTTCCGTGCCATACAAAAAAGTAATTTTAATTTCTTTATATGCCTTATATTTAAAGTGTTAAATTCATTTATATTACATTTTATAAAACTCATTACATTATGATAAATTGTAAAATCATATGGTTTTATTGTGACCTATCTTTATTAAAGCGAATAAGATTTCTTTTCTATTCTTTTTTAAATATAAAAACTATTCAATCAAACTTCTTTAAGTTATACCCTCAAGGAGTACATCTTCCATAGATTTTACTGAAATATAAATTCCTAAAGAATAAAAAAGTATCCTGATCAGTAGATCAACTATTACTATCTACTAAACAGAATACCTTTCACTTAATTTATTTTTCTATATTAACTTGCCATGCTCGGAGTTGCCCCATCTTCCCCTATATTCTTCACAGCTTGTCTTTCTAAATAGTCAACAATTGCATTTTTATTCTTCTTAAACAATGCCCATAAAGCAATATATACTGCCACCGCAATTGCAATAAACACTGGATTTCCTGTTAAGAATGCAAAAAATACTAATCCCATTAAAGGTTTTCCTAGTATATTAAAGCTTGTAATCATCATAGCACCTGCTGGTATAGCTACACCTACACCAACTGCCATCGATGTGAACAATGGCGCTGTAAATGTGCATACATATAACCCTAATCCGAACCATATTATGCCTGAAAGTAAAACTTTAAATATATTTCCGTTATATACAGCCACTAAACCTTGAACCATATATGGAAGTGCAAGTAAATCAACTACAGGTAATACTTGATTTCCTGGAAGTATCATTGCTAATACAAGCATAAATGGTATTAATATTAACCCTGATATCAATGTTGCTGGTTCACCATATCCTACTGCATCGTTTACTGCTATAAACCAATCACGATTTCCTTGGTTTTGCATGAATTTCCTTGCTCCATCTGTTATAGGTGAAAATGCTTGTGCAAACATACTAGCAACTTTAGGGAAAATAGCCATGACTGCACTAGTTGCAATGCCTAATTTTAATATTTCTCCCCATGCCTCCATAGTTCCTATTCTTGCCACATTACCTAATATACCTATAAACATTCCTAAAAATAATCCTAGCGTCATAGGTTCACCAAAGAATCCTAGTTTCTTTTCTAATTGTTGTGGATTCAGTTTAATCTTATTAAATCCTAATGCGTTATATATTGGATCTATAGCAACTGCAAATATTGATGCTTCTACATTATGCATAGCTATTATTGTACAATTCGGATATCTGTAATAATTTGACCATCTTCTTGCTACTAATTCTGATATTAGTAAGCTGTATAAATTTAACAAAACCATACATGCTATTCCTAAAGGGAAGCTTCCTGTTACCCCTATAACCATAGCTCCCCAAACCATGTATGAGTAATTATTCCACAAATCTGATGGTTGAAAAACATCTGTCCACTTTATTAGAAATAATACAGTCTGCAATAGAATTCCTAATCCAAGATATATCATACCTGCACTTGAAGAGAAAGCAACTAGCGATGTAGCTTGCCATCCTACGTCAAACACTGGACGGTTTACTCCTGTACTTTCAACCATTCTATTAATAACTGGTGTTACTATTGGTGTAAATGAATTCAATATTAGTGAAAAGCCCTGCAAGGCAACACCAGCATATATAGCCGAAAGAAATGATTTATTAGTTGATATTCTGAAAACTTTTGCTATTACAAATATAATAAACGGAACTATTATTGCTGATCCAAATGTGTCAATTATTGATTTAAGAAATGCTAACATATTTAATTCCCCCATTATTAATAATATTTTACTATTTATTTAGTTCGTCTACTGTTTTGAATACGTCTTCAAAAAACTTATCTTCTCCTATTCCTGTAAGACATGCAAATGCATTGATAGTTGGTATCTTATAATCCCCAGGTGGTAGTGGACTTGTGTAAACAATAAAATCAAACCTTCCTGACTGTGCTAAATTTAATGCTTCTGTTGGTCTTGCTTCTGTTGTAGAAGAGCTTATTCCTTTTTCCTTTAATGTTTCTTTAACTTTTCCTGCGACCATAGACGATGTTACTGTACCTGAGCCACAAACTGATAATACGTTGACATTTTTCATAATATATTCCTCCCAAAAATTTATTATATAAACTTAAAATCTTTTATAATTTCAAGTACTATATTCCTATACATTCTAATAATTTTGTTACTTCCTCTGTAGATGATGAACTCTTTATCTGCTTTAATAACTCCACATTTTGAAAAACTGACATTAGTTTGCTTAGCAAAGTTACCTGAGAATCAGGATCGTTTATAGCTAATAAAAATACAACCATTACTTCAACTCTTTTGCTAGGATCTATCATATTTCTAAACTCTACTGGATTCTTTAGAACAGCTAGTGCTACATTAGATTCATTTACATGCTTAGAATCTGTATGCGGGATTGCTACACACATTTCTCCGATATCAAGTCCTGTAGGCAGCGTCTTTTCTCTTTCTAGAACAGCATCTATGTAAGTAGACTTAACATACCCCTTTTCAAACATTCTCTTTCCTAATTCCTGTATGACCTCTTCTTTGTTTTTTACTTCTAAATTTAATGCAATTAAATCTGAATTCATTGTTATTCCCCCTATTTGTTATATTTCTTTAAACTTGTTTAAAATTATATTTTTAAATTCCAACTCAGTTAAACTATTCTTCATATTTTCTATGAAAATCTTATCCTCTAAAATTTTTAGTGTGTTTTTTACAATTACCTTATCATTTGCTTTAAAAACTGGCATAAATATTATATTTACATTTCCAACCCCCCAATCAATTGGACTTTTTAACTTGATAAATACAAAGCTTGTCTTGTTTACGTATGAAGACTCTCCATGTGGAACAGCTATTTCTCCCTTTAGATATGTTGGAGCTAAATTTTCCCTATTAACAACAGATGATAAATACTCTTTATCTACACTTCCATTATTTATAAGTATTGAGCAAACATACTCCAATAAATCCTTTTTGAAATATATATCTGGTTCAAATATCAATAAATCTTCATCTATAATCCTTTCATATTTTTTTAGTTCTTCACTTTTATTTACTAATGAATCTATATTTAAATTATTTAAGATTTCTTTATCATACGGTATGAAATTTATTCCCTGTATTTCTGGATCCATAGTTCCTATGACCGCTAATATATTATTATCTTCTTTTAATTTAACTATCTTGTTTGATAATTCTTCATCTAGTGCACTCATTTCATAGAAGTTTACATCACTATATTTATCCATTAAATTCTTACTTATATATTTAGCCATTCCCTCACCCGTTAGACATAATGAAATTATTGCTTTTGGTTTATCTGATACACTTTCCATAAAATATCTATGTCCGAGTCTATCCTTCATTAAAGAAAAGTATATTTCATCAAGATTCCCTTCTCCTATTGAAATCTTTCTAGCTGCTTCTAATGCGATTATAAGGTCTACCCTATCCATTGTCCTTGATTTTATTCCAGTTCTTTTATTAACTATATCTCCTATATTATTTAATGAACCCATATCTACTAAGAAGAGCACGCCTTTTCCCTGATCTATTATTTTTGATAGTTCAACTACCTTGTTATATATATTGATTGGATTCTCATCTAAAGGCATGTCTATTGCTACAGGAAATCTTATTCCTAAAAGTTCCTTAACTACATTAGTTATAGCAGTAGCTATTTTTCCATGAGAAATTATCATTAATCCAACTTTATCTCTTTTATTTTCAGATTTTAGTGCTGCTTTTATATACAGTCCTATAAATATAATTTCATCATTAGGTATTTCTATGTCTTTTATTTTTTCAACTCCCATAGCAAATCTTTTAGCTACTTCATATTCATAAGTTGTATCGCTTATAATTTTATCTACATTTATTATCTTTTGTTTTAACCTTATCCTTTTAATGCTTTCCTCTACATGGATAGCTAAGTATTTAAATACATTTTTATTTATTTCTAATGATGGATTCTCTTTAATTAGTTCTTCCATAAAAGTTTCTATAAAATCTAATAAATCTTCACTTACAAAGCTTCTTAAATCATTCATAGAAAATGATTTTTCATAATTAAAAGTAGTTTCTATATTTGTAAAACTATTTTGTATAAATGCCCAGAGAATACTTTCAATATCTGCTTCTTGTATATCTATCTTCTTAAGTTCGTAATATTTTCTTTCAATCTGCCTATATATATCCTCTGGAAATGCGCTTTCACTAACTTCTGTTGATTCTTCTCTTAATTGATTTTCCAACATAAATGGAATAAATATAGAATCCTTTACATATTTTCGTATCTCTGCTCTATTAATATCCTGAAATTTTATATCTTGAAACGAGTCATTTATCTTTAATATTTGATTCATATCTATTATCAATGATTCTTTATTTATATCTTCCTTATTTATGAAAGTCATAAAAGCTCTTGCGCATAAAACCTGAATCATATTCTGCAATTGACCAATATTAGCACTAAACTTTTTTAGAGCGAGTATTTCTACTACTTTTTTATCAACAAAAATTTTAGCATCTATTCTATTACATTCTGCTTGAAATTCATTATAGATGATATCAATCTTCTCTCTTATTGATCTTTCATGCAGAGAAGGAATTTTTATTACCATTGGTATCCTTCTTCTAAATGTTAATAGTAAATTAGCTTCTACATTTTCAGTAGTTGCTCCAATCAACATTAAATTAACTTTTCTTTCTGAATTGGCTTCACCCAATCTTCTAAATTTTCCTCTATCCATAATAGAGAAGAGTATTTCTTGACCTTTTGGAGGTAACCTATGAATCTCGTCTAAAAAAAGTACTCCTCCATTTGCTTCTTCTACTAATCCAGATGCATCCGAATCTGCGCCTGTAAATGCACCTTTTTTATGTCCAAATAAGAGTGATAATAATAATTGTGGATTATCACCATAATCAGCACAATTGAATACAACAAACGAAGCGTTTTCTTTTATAACCTTCTTTTTCTTTGCAAATTCATACATGCATTCAGAAAATTTACTTTTACCAACTCCACTTTCTCCGACTATTAATGTTGTAAGTCCTCTAGGCGGATATAAAATTGCTGATTTAGCTTGTTCTATAGAATTTTTCAAACTTCCATTACTTCCAATTAGGCAATCAAAAGGATCTGTTACTTCCTCTTTTTCAACTTTAACTTTATTAACTTCAAAATTATCTTTTTCTAATATTTCTTCAACAATTCTTCTTGAAACATCAAATCCTTCGGCCAATAGTTCTCTAGTAAGCTCAGATACTGCAATGTCTTTATTTTTTTTTAATATAGTTGATGTTGCCACCTTTAAATATGGATATCTCCTTTGCCTAGAGTTTGCTATGTTTAATTCTTTTCTTAAATTGGTTATTGATTCTCTAGCCACACCCAAGAATTTAGCCATTTGAACATCAGTTAGTGGATTTTTTTTATTTTCGGTATTAATGATGTTTATAAGTTTGTTTTCTAAATCCATAATAATATCTCCTCTCGCAAATTAAATATAGCAACTTCCATGCCATACTTAATTCTTTTTTGTAATTTTATCCTAAGCATTGTATTTACTAGCATTTATTAAACCCTTTACATTTTAATCAAATATACATTTTGTATAGTAAGTAATTAACAAAATGTATATTTAGAATTAATGATATAGAAGTTATTATAATTTTACTATAATATCACTTAACTATATAATTTTGATCTAATGTTAACTTGAAAATTGAATTTTATAGTATATAATTGGTATTATAATTTAGTTGCATAGGGGGTATTCAATTTGAAAACATTTACTACCGAATCTATAATTAATCATTCTTGTAAGAAAATATTTAATACTTTTGTAAAATCTGCAAAGGCAAACTTTCCTGACTTTAAAGAAAAAAGAGCTGTTGGAACCTATTCTAAGCAAAAGAAGAATAAAAGATTTAGGGTTGAAATAACTGCATTTGAAAGAGATAAAATCTACGAAATAACTGCTAGAAATAGAAGAGAATCCTTTATAACTAGATATCAACTTATTCCTATTTCTGAAAATGAGACTAAACTCATTTTTACTGAGATAGAAAGTGATAGAAACATATTTGGAAAAATAAATTCTGCATTAACTTCTTTACTTTTAGGTAAACGTCAACCTGATGAATTTAATACTTTTATAAAGAACTTAGAAAAATCATTAGCTTCCTAATCAACATATTTTAATCTTTCATATAGAAAGCATTGTCATTAATAAATTATCTCTAATAAAAACTACTTTAGCTTTTAATGACAAAGCTTTTTACAATTCATGTATTCTCTACTTTTATACTAAGTGAATTAGTAATAAAAAACTTTATTAAGCTGCAATATCTATTTACAAATTATAAGTCTTCCCAAAATACACATAAAAATAAGATAGGACTAGTTTTATAACATAGCCTATCTCGAAAAACTTCTGATATTGTAATATCTGATTTACATCTTTATTTACTAATCTCATCTCCAGTTTTTACTTAGAAATTACTTTTCTATACATTATAGATATAAATTTATTGTCATTTTTACTTATTCATGTATCTGAATTACTATATCTCTTCTATTGCTAACAGTCTAGGGTTACTCCCCTCTTGTATTTTAATATATACTTTTGCCATCTTCATTTGTAAATCTTTTATTACTGTTTTTACTCTACATATAAAATAATAATCTTCAATTCCATTTGTAATTACTGCAACCGGATTAAACTTCCATCCCTTTATTCCATCTAGTGCTTTTCTAAGCATTTGTTTGTCTTCTATTGTAATTTTATCTTTAATTTTTAATTCTTCAATTTCTCTTAACATAAATATCAAACTCCCTTCCTTATGAATATACTATTATTTTTTCTTGTCAGTTCTTTGTCAAATATATTAATCATTTCTTAATATATTGTTAAAAGAAAATAACTAATAAATTAATAGTATTAAACGATATAAATTTGTCCCAATAAACTCAAAATATTAGGCAGCATGTAAACTAATTTAACCGAAAAAAACTAGTATGCTCTATACTAGTTTTTTCAAATCTTTTGCATTACATAATAAAAAATCACACTCTTATTTATAAACAATGTGATACGTTAGCGTGATATTTACCTTAAATATGTACATTGGGAAATCAGTTTTCCAAAACTCTTCTGACTGATTGTATTAATCTTTCATTTCTAAATGGTTTAACAATGAAATCTTTGGCTCCAGTTTTTATCGCTTTGATAACGATATCTCCTTGTCCCATTGCAGAACATATAATCACCTTCGCATTAGGATTAATCTCCATAATTGATGATAGTGCACTAATTCCATCCATTACAGGCATTGTAATATCCATTAGTATTAAATCAGGATTTAATTGCTTATATTTTTCAATCAACACTTCTCCATTTTCTGCCTCGTCAACTACTTGATATCCCTCTTTTTCTAAGGAATTCTTTAAAGTAACTCTCATAAATCTAGCATCATCACAAATTAAAATTTTGTCATTCATTTCATTTTCCTCCTATTCATTTCAAATAGGCAAAGACTTGCAACTGGCTGCCATCCTTTCAAAAGGAAAAGGCCCTCTAGCTTTGCGTCACAGTTTTTCAACTGCTTTGCCAATTCAATATTAAATTTAACATTAAATATATCGTACTTTTAAATAAAAACTTTATTTTGCTTATCTAACGTTTATTGTTAATGTAGTATTGTTAAACTTCCATAGATTATTATCCTAATTAGCATCTATCTACTTTTTATACAATCATTATCATTACATTTCACTAAGTTTTAAACTTTTCATAATAATTATTTTCCTTAATATGCTTAGCAATAAGCTATATTTTTTACTCCTTAATTGAAGCGCGAAGAATTATTTATTACTATTTAGAATTATTTGAAGCCAACCTTAATATAATTAAAAGAAACCTCTTGAATGTTATTTGTTTCTCATTTAGTTACTCTCCATTCATAGTCTTTTTTTGTTCTAACCTATTCACTAGGCCCTTAACTTTAGGGGCTCTTTTTATTTCAAGATAAATTAATTCCTATTTATCTTAAAAATATGTTAAAAAATAAATCTTCTGACTATATAAACCCACAGTCAGAAGATTTTTAACTAATTATATTCAGAAAAGTCCCTTTAGTGCTTAATAAAGCATACTTTCATAACCACTATCTGAATTCTAAATCCACCATTCCGCTCATCTTCGCTTAGGCTAAAAAGTTATGTTTAATTTAACTTATCTGTTTATTCATAGAGATTTCTAGTAAACTTTTTCGTCTAATTCCAAGCCATAAAGCAATTCCTATTAGACATGAGAGTCCTTCTGTAGCTGTCATAGCCCAAATAACACCATTAACAGTAAATAGTAAGTTTCCTACAATCAGAATAGGGACAAATAAAACACCCCTCACAGCGGCCATAATATTTGATTTCACACCATCACCTTGAGCTTGAAAAATTCCAGTAAAAAATTCACATAGGGCAGCAAAAACAGTTGAGGAAAGTTGAGCTATAAGGGTTATTTGACCAATGGCAATAACATTAGGATCAATACTGAAGATGCCAATAATCTGTAACCTGAGTGCAAATAGAACTGCTCCTAAAGTTAATGTTAAACCAAGCATATACAATATAGTTTTCTTAACAATTTCCATGAGACGCTTTTGGTTATTTGCAGAGTAAGCAAATGCAATTAGTGGTACAACTCCCATTGCAAAGCCCATACCAATACAATCTACAATTTGGACAACTCTTTGTGCAATTCCAAATCCCGCCACAACACTATCTCCATAAATCATAGAATAATTATTGAATAGCAGGCTTATGATAACAAAAAATCCACTCATTAATAAAGCTGAAACTCCAACCTTAAAAATCTCACCATAAATTTCTTTACTTGGTTTAAAGTCCTTAATTGACAAGCTCTGAACAGTACTCTTCTTTTGCAAATAATATATAAAATACAAAACGGAAACTATATTACCACAAACAGAGGCTAGTGCTGATCCCATAACATTCATATTTAGAACGAAAATGAAAAAGGGATTAAGTATTATATTAATAATAATACCTGCTATGGTACCAGTCATAGAAATAGTGGATGCACCCTCTGCACGTACAGATGCGTCAAGCGCCATATTAACAATGATAATTGGAGCTCCAATAACAAGTACCATAATAAAATTTCTTGTATATTGTAACGTTTCGCCACTTGCTCCTAAAAGCGGCAAAATAGAGGATAAAAAAGGCAGACATATCATCATAAGAATAATACCCATAAGCATTGATGACCAAAAGTTAATAGAACTAACTTTTCGGGTATTGTCTGTATTGCCTTCACCTAAAAGTCTTGATATATATGTTCCAGAACCTACTCCAAACATTTGTCCAATTGCCATTAATACTAATGAAAATGGTAATGCCAGTATCACTGCCGCCATCATTGCAGTATTATTAAGTTTACCAACAAAAAAAGCATCGATGATATTATATACAACTGATGCGATACTACTTAGTATCATAGGAGTAGCCATGTGTATTATTGCTTTTGTAACAGGTGCCTTTTCAAGATAGTAGAGTGATTTTTCATCTATATTTTCTGTGTTTTCCATATAAAAAACTCCTTTCGCATTGTATTTAAGTAATAAAATTTGCCTTAACAATAATATTATTTCTAAAGCCCGTTTGGCTTCTACAAAACATAGTATATGTCTGCAATTTAAACTAAACTTAAATGGAACTTAAACTCAATGTAAACAAAAAATTACAGTCTGTTAATTCAGACTGTAATAATGAACATATTTAGCTTCTATTTGCGCATTATCAAAAAAATAACAAGTCAATCTGCCTGAATATTAGGACTTGTTATTTTCTTTCATATACCTTAGGCAGCCAAATAATAAATTCTGTACCTTTTCCAATTTCACTTGTAAGAGATATTTTCCCTCCATGTAAGTCAATAATCTTTTTTACTATTGAAAGTCCAAGTCCGTTTCCACCCAAAGAACGATTACGAGCTTTATCTGCTTTATAAAACCTCTCGAAAATCCGCGGTTGATCTTCCGATGAAATACCTATACCTGTATCGGAGACTTTACATTCGACCCCGTCTTCATTGTTATATAAGTTAACACCTATATTTCCGTTTTCTGGCGTAAATTTAATAGCATTATTAAGCAAATTTATAAATACCTGACTTAATAAATCTTCATCCCCACATATGATAGTTTCTTCAAGAGAAATATCAAGTGTTATATTTTTTGCCGACCACTGTGGTTCTAACATAAGTAAAACACTTTCAATTTGCTTGTTTATTTCATATTTCTTTAAGTTTAAATTATTGTCTTCTGATTCCAAATTAGATAATCTTAATAGATTTTCGCTTAATTTAGATAATCGTTTACTTTCAGTTTCTATTATGCTGGCATAATGTGATATCTGATCCTTATCTAAACTTCCTTTTTTTAACAGAGTAGCAAACCCTGATATAGAAGTTAATGGTGACTGTATTTCATGTGACACATCTGATATAAAATCTTGGCGTAGTTTCTCCAAAGACCCTAGCTCCTTTGCCATTCTGTTGACATTGTCTGCTACCTCATTAAAAGGATCGAGTTCATTTGTTTTAACAAGTACATTGAAATCACCAGAAGCTATCTTGTTCATGGCTTCAACAGCTCCGCTTAATATTGGAAAATGTGAAAGATCAAATTTTTTATGTTTATTAGCGAAGCGCCAGTGCATATATATAAATGCTTTCCAACCTAGAAAATATATCACAGCAGAAGTTAAGCTTTGAACAATAAATATTATATGTAGAGGAATGCTTTCTGACTTACCGAAAATAAATATACAAATGTAATATCCACTAGTAAGACCAAGTAATGTTATAATAAAAATTAGTATTAGTGAAAAAAAATACCTGTTTCCTTCCCTCACTTCACTTCCTCCACTCTGTAACCAAGACCCCTAATAGTAGTAATTTTGAACTTGTAAATATCAGACTGAAACCTCTCTCTAAGACGATTTATATGAACGTCAAGTGTTCGTTCATTTCCTTCAAAATCAAGACCCCAAACCTCTTCTATGAGCCTGTCACGGGAAAGGGTTTTACCCGGATAACTTCCAAGCATGAATAAGAGTTCAAATTCCTTCATAGGTATATCGAATTGTTCATTATTACTAATGACTGTATAACTACTTTTATCCATCACTAAATTACCAATATTAATAATCCGCGAAGCAGCTACTTTATAACGCCTCAAAAGAGCTTTTATTCTAACAAGCAACTCATCAATCTCAAATGGTTTTGTTAAGTAATCATCTGTGCCAAGTTCAAATCCCTTTACTTTTTGAGAAAGTTCGCTTTTGGCAGTCAGCATTAAAATTGGCATATCCTCATAATATCTGCGTGCTTGTTTACAAAATTCATAGCCATCCATTTGAGGCATCATAATATCAAGTACACAAAGATCAATTTTTTCCTCCCCAAGTTTTTCTAATGCATCCCTTCCATTTACAGCCTCAGCTACCGAAAATCCTTCATCTTTTAATACTGTACAAATAAGCTCTCTTATATAATCATCATCATCTATAACTAAAATCTTATTCAAATCTATCACCTTCCTCTTTTGAGTATAGAATATCAATGTAAATACAATATAAATTGATTTGTTTTTTCCCTCTTCATTATTATCATAACATAAAAACTTTTTATGATTAATTATTGCTTTCCCTTTTGAATCTAAGATATTTATATTTTCTTTTTCAAAAATAACACCAATGCCAGTTCTTTAAGCGTTATTACAGAATTCAAAGTATCAAGAGTACTTTTGCTTATAGACTTGATTTTTATCATATCTATCTTTCCTGCTTTGCAATCCTCTATCATCTTATTGAACTGCTCTCTATCTTTAAACATTAAATACTCACAACAAATATTTAAACTTAACTTTTATTCAATATTTATAAATATACTTATTTCTGCGTAAAAATTTCTCCCCTAACCCAAAAAATTCCCCAAATAACCTTGGGGAACATTAAGAGATTTTTTAGCTCTTATAAATCCTTATCCTATGAATATAAAATACACTCCAATATTAACTTAAAACCCTTAATTGATATTAATCTATTTCTTAACTATATTCGCAGCTGTTTCAACCTGTGTTTTGGTAGAAAGATGATACTAAAACGCATAAAAATGCTATTTATTTAGCAATAACACTAATAGCCTTTTCAACAACATTTTCTACAGTCAATCCAAATTTCTCGAATAGGATTTCTGCTTTACCTGACGCTCCAAAAGTATCTAAAGATATAACATCTCCATCAAGACCTACATATTTGTGCCATCCAAAGCTTGTTAATGCTTCTACTGCAACTCTAGCACGAACTTTATTTGGCATAACTGATCCTTTATAGCTTTCGTCTTGAACATCAAATAATTCAAATGATGGCATACTGATAACTCTTGCATCTATACCTTTAGCTTCTAATTCAGCTGCTGCTTTATAGATTAATTCTACTTCTGAACCTGATGCCATTAAAAGTACATCTGGAGTTTCTTTCTTAGAATCTTTTAAGATATATCCACCCTTTAATGCTCTCTTAGGACATCCATCATATAGTGGTAACTTTTGTCTTGTTAATACTAATGATGTTGGAGTAGTTCCATTAGTTACAGCATAGTACCAAGCTGCTGCAGTTTCTTTTGAATCTGCTGGTCTAAATACTGTCATATTTGGCATACTTCTAAGAGCTGCTAATTGTTCTATTGGTTCATGAGTTGGCCCGTCTTCCCCTACTCCAATACTATCATGTGTTAATACATAAGCTACTGGAAGATTCATAAGAGCTGATAATCTCATAGCACCCTTCATGTAATCGCTGAATACAAAGAATGTTGCACAGAATACTTTAAGTCCTCCATGAGCATACATTCCGTTAGCGATAGCTGCCATAGCATGTTCTCTAACTCCAAAGTGAAGGTTTGATCCACTTCTATCTTCTGCTGAGAAATCTCCTCTATCGTTCATATGAGTTTTGTTAGATGGAGCTAAATCTGCTGATCCTCCAATAAAGTTTGGAATTAGTTTAGCTAATCTATTTATCATTATTCCTGAAGATTCTCTTGTAGCCATTTCTTTATCAAAGCTCCAAAGTTCTTCATTGTTTAATAAAGCTTCTTTATCAATTTCTCCACTCATCCATTTAGTATATTCTGCTGCAAGTTCTGGATAAGCTTTTGCATATGCTTTGAACAACTCATTCCAAGCTTCTTCAGTCTTCTCACCTTTTGCTATGTGTTCATTCATATTTGTGTACACTTCGTCTGGTACGTAGAATGCTAGCTCAGTCTTCCATCCTAAGTTTTCCTTCATAGCAATTACATTGTCTGCTCCTAAAGGTTCACCATGTGCTGAAGCTTTTCCTTGTTTTGCTGGGCATCCAAAACCAATTTGATTTTTAACTGTTATAATAGATGGTTTTGTTGTTTCTGCTTTAGCTGCTTCTATTGCTTTTTCTATTGCATCTATATCATTTCCATCTGCTACATTTAGTACTTGCCATCCATAAGCTTCGTATCTCTTAGCTACATCTTCTCTAAATGCTATGTCTGTATTTCCTTCAATTGAAATATTATTTGAATCATATAATACAACTAATTTTCCAAGACCTAAAGTTCCAGCAAGAGATGATGCTTCTCCTGAGATACCTTCCATAAGGCATCCGTCTCCAACTATAGCATATGTATAGTGATCAACTACGCTATAATCTGGTTTATTGAATTTTTCTGCAAGATGTGCTTCTGCTATAGCAAAACCTACTGCATTACAAATACCTTGTCCAAGTGGTCCTGTTGTTATTTCAACACCTTTTGTATGGCCATACTCTGGATGTCCCGGTGTCAAACTTCCAAATTGCCTAAAGTTTTTAATATCTTCAACTGTAAGTCCATATCCAAATAAATGTAGCAATGAATATTCAAGCATTGAACCATGTCCTGCTGATAATACAAATCTATCTCTGTTATCCCATTCAGGGTTCTTTCCATTATGATTCATCTTTGCCCATAATGTATAAGCCATTGTAGCCGATCCAAGTGGTAACCCTGGATGTCCTGATTTTGATTTTTCAATAGCATCTGCTGATAATACTCTTATTGCGTTAATAGATAATTTATCTAATTCTCTACTCATCTTTATCCTCATTTCATAGACATATTTTTTTATAAGTTCTTAGTTGTGCTAATTAAGTCCCATGCTGCGCTTCGAATTCATTTCAAACCTGAAATAATCTTAGCTATCCTTCATTATCTTTTCAAAAGATGCCTATTTTACCACACCTTTTTATATTGTCACCTTTTTTCTCCGTTACTTTTTAAGTTCTTTTATATTTTCATTTATAAATTCTTATATTCTTTTATTCGTAACTTCTTACATTCTTATATTCTTAAGAATATATATTTTTATCATTTGAAATATAACCCCAGACCAGAAATGATTGTCATGCTTTTGTGGAAGCGTTATATCAGATGATTTAGTTGTAGACATTTCTTCAGTAGAAGTTGTTCTATTTATGCATGTCCTTAGTTTATCTTAGGAACATGCATAAATAGTGCAACTCCTGCTGTTAGAAATTCACGGCTAACCCTATTTCATTTATTTCTTTAATGTGTTTTGCGTTTGCTGTGTCTAAAAAAGTTTGTAATGAATTTAGACTTATAGTTTTGTTTTATATGATTAATATACAGATCATTCTTTATACTATATATTTTCAAAGTATCATATTATTCTAAAGAATGAATTATTTATCTTATCAGTATCTTTTTTCTTTTAACTTTTTAGTTATAGGTAGCTAAATTCTTTTATCTATGAGCTAATAAAGACCTTCTTTCTTCATAATTATTTAATTTACAATAATTATTTTTTATTATTATAATTAAGCATCCATCGTCTATTCCTGTGAAATGCCTTATTGATTCTTCAATACCATTTTCTTTAATATATTGTTGTAAGATAACAGATTCTTCATCTTCAGGATTATCAAATAATAATGCTCCCGCAACTAACATTGCCATATATTTAACTGGATATTCTTTCTCATATAATTTTAAAGTTGGTCCCACAAGTCTTTCATTCATTCCTAATTTTCTAACTGGAGACCTACCTACACGTAGAATATCATCACTTATATTTTTATTCTTAAAACGTAATAAAATTTTTTCCATAAAAATATTTATTTCCTCCAAAGAAATATCATATTCTTTAATAAAATATTGTGCTGTTTCATTAAGTGCACCTTTTACAATAGATTCAATCACATGACTTTTCAAAGTATCTTGAATAGTTTTTTCTCCATTTAAAAATCCAAGATAAGCTGTAGCTGCATGTGCCATATTTACGCAGTACAACTTTCTTTCAATATATGGAGTTAGATTAGCAACATACGTTACTCCTTTTATATATGGTAAGTTATTATTAACCATCTCTGATTCATTAATAACCCATTCATATATAGGTTCTACTAACGCAACCTCATCTTCTTCGTTTTCTTTTGATAAAGCAAGTCTATCTATTGCAGAATTAGGAAAGCCAACATATTCACATATTTTATTTATTTCTTCATTAGAAAGGTATTTTTCTACTTCCTTCTTTAAAGTTGATGATGCATTAATTGCATTTTCATTTGCAATAATATTTATTTTAGTTTTATTGATTTTAATACGTTTTAAAAGTCCTTTAGCAATACATTCAGCAATACGTGGAATATTTCCTATTCCAACAGAGGTAGTAATAATATCTGCTTTAACAATTGAATTTAATACTTCTTCTTTTTGAGTAATGCTATTCAATGCAGATACAGGACTGATAACTTCAACAGTATGATCATCATCTAATAATTCAACCAGATATCTCTTATTTCTATTGATTTTATCTATGGCACTTTGATTAACATCGACAAAGCAAACATCAAACCCTGCTTTATTTAATAAATACCCAATAAAACCTTTTCCTATATTTCCAGCACCAAAATGTAATGCACGCATATAAATTATCTCCTTTGATTTTATTCTAGATTAGCATGATATTGCCATAGACTTGGCATATCTATATTTTTTTCTTTGATCATCATTAAGGCAATCGTATCTCCTAGAAGTAGAAGACTTTGTTCAAATAAGCTTGTCATAGGCTGAATTGAAGGTACTTCATTAGGTAAATTTAATTTTGTGCTGACTGGAATTCTAACAAAGTAATCAGCAAATTCCTTCATGGAGCTGTTTGGATTTGCTCCAATATGAATAACTGTTGCATTATGCTGCTTTGCCTTCCTTGCAATAGCTAAAGGAAAAGCTGTTTCTCCGCTTCCTGAACCTACAATTAATAAGCCTTTTTCTGTAATAGCAGGTTCTGTGATTTGACCTACCACAACGCTGTTAATCCCTAAATGTGCTAGACGCTTTGCAACAGCTTCTAAGGATAATAACACTCTTCCTACACCAACAAAAAATACTTTATCTGCTTTTTGAATCTGCTCAAATAATTGCTCTACTTCAGCATCACTTATTTTTACTAATGTTTCTTCTAATTCTTTAATAATTTCCTTTGAGATATCAGTAAATTCAACCATTTTATATCACCTCTCTACCTTTCAATCCTTCTAATATGCTTTTTTCCATTAAAGCTTTATTTTCAGCAATGCTTTGATTTGGAATAAATAAGCTTGTGCTACCAGCTACCAACATATCTGCTCCAGCTTTAACTAAGCCTGGAATTGTATCTAAAGAAACGCGTCCATCTACTTCAATTTTTGTATTTAATCCATTTCCTTTAATAAGTTTATATAAATCTTTTACCTTCTTTTCAGCATATATCACTTGCTTTTCATTTTTGTCAGTTGCAAAGCCTGGATTAATTAACATTAGCATTATCGTGTCACACTGAGGCAGACAGTACTCTAAAACACTAAGGGAAGTTGATGGATTGAGTGCCAATCCAGCTTTAATTCCATTCTTTTTAATTAGATTTATATATCTGTCAATGTGTGTGCTGCTTTCATAATGAAAAGATATTTGTGAAACTCCGATTTTTATCATCTCTTGAATAAAAAATTCATTGTTATTAGACATGATGTGTACATCAAAATTCATATCTGTGATTTTTCTTAAACTTTTAACTGTATCTATACCTAAAGGCATACTTGGACTAAAATACCCATCAATTAAATCAATATGAATTGTATCAATACCTTCTTTTTCAATTTCCCTTATGCTTTTTTCTAAGTTGCATAAATCTGCACACATTACTGATGGTGAAATTATTATATCATTTATATTCATTTTTTACCTCCACTTACTAATTATGTAATTCAAAAAATACAAAAGGGGACTGCCATTTAAGAAACCTAACCACAATAGGTTGATTTAAAATTCAAACATCTAATACAACACATTGTAATTTTTATTCTTTATGTAACAGCCCCTTTCTTTTAAAATTTGCTTTAAAGATTATTAAGTAAGAACTTCTCTGCCTCTTCGCACCAGACATTGTTGTTATTTTTACATATTTCAGATAGCTTACTATAAAATTCGTTATTTTCACCTAGCTTTTCAAAGTCTTCAATTGCTGTAAGTTCCATTTCTATATGAGAATAAATTAATTTCTTACCTCCTGGAATATTAGGTAAATTTTTTATAGTATCTGGAGCTGCATTTAATCCTCCGACATGGGTTATCATAAAGGAAGGATTAATCAGCCCTTTTTCAGACAATTCTATAGACTCAAGCATATCCCCTTTTGACCCACCTGAAGTTCCTACTATATGAGTGCCTTCATAGTGAACTTTATAGAAATTAAATTGTGCTTTAAAGTTATTATCTGTTGGTCCTGCAAAGAAATTTAAACATCCGTCATTACCTAGGATATCATCAGCAGCTTCTATTAACTGCTTTGCAGCTGCAAATACAAATACATCATCATATCCTTTGCCGCCTGACAACTTCATAAGCTCACTTACTGTGTCCATATTTTTAGTATTTAAGTATATTAACTCAATACCTTTTTCTTTAGCTTCCTCAACTTTAATTAAGCTGGCTGCTCTATTTAATTTGGTTTCATCAATATCTACAACTACTACCATTTTAGGTTTTATTGCTCCATTAATTGCATATTCTATAGCGCCTAAGCCCATTGGTCCTGCACAGCCAAGGAGAGCAACATTTCCGCCTTCTTTTATTCCCATGTCATGTGTATATACGTATTGTTTTGTATGGTAATTTGCATGAAATGCTCCTATAATACATGACATTGGCTCTGATAAAGATGCATTGGCAAAGTAAGTTCCATTTAGGGGAAGTACACAGCCTAAATCAATTGCTACTTTAGGAATTATGCAATAGGTAGCATTTCCGCCAAAAAACTCATAACTATATCCTGGCGAATATCCTGATTCAAGCCCCATTGCAGGCTGTAGCACAAATCTCTGCCCTTCTTTATATTTATCTTTTAAATTATTCCCTACTTTTTCTATAATTCCAGCGAATTCATGACCCGTAATTGCTGGATGTTCTGAAACATCTTCTGGAACTCTTTTGTGTTCTTCACCTCTAATTAGCGCTTTGTATGTGGATAAGCAGACAGTATCTGAGATCACTTTTACTAATAATTCATTGTCTGTAATTTCTGGTAATTCAAATTCTCTTATATATATTTTATTTTTCCCAGCTATAACAGCTGCTCTTGCTTTCATTAGTCAACGTCTCCTTACTATCTATAATTTTGCTTTTTGCTCAACCAACTCTTCTAATAATTCTTCTATATTAACATCCTTCATGAAATTTTCAATGGTTACTATACGTTTTTCTGGCCATGCAGCACTAGTTCTGCCGAGTAGGTTCTTATGCGTTACAATGACATCTGCTTCTTGTGGAACTTTTTCAATAGCATAGTTTTTAACTGTCACTTCAAGACCTTCTTTTTCTACTCTTTTTCTAAATGCACTTGCTCCCATAGCACTGCTTCCAAGACCAGCATCACAAGCAAAAGCTACAAATTGGATTGGTTTTATTAAAGCAGCATTTAATATTTGTTTTCCTTGGCTTTTCATTTCTTTAGATTTCTTAACCGATTCTTCAAAATCATCATCTTCTTGTTTAGAAGTTTTTAATATGAAAGATGCTACTAAAAAACTTACAAGTGTTGCCATAAACACTCCAGCGATTACTCCAGTAAAATTACCTTTTGGTGTTAATGCCATGTATGCAAATATTGATCCTGGGCTTGGTCCTGCAACTAAACCTACTTTGAATAAACTAAATGTTGCTATACCTGTAGCACTACCAGCCATCATTGCTAGGATTAATATTGGTTTCATTAATACATATGGGAAGTATATTTCATGTATTCCACCTAAGAAATGTATGATTATTGCACCTGGAGCTGTTTTCTTTGAAGTTCCTTTTCCAAATAATGAGTATGCAAGTAATAATCCGAGTCCTGCTCCTGGGTTTGAAGCAACCATGAAGTAAATAGATTTTCCAGCAGCTAACGTAGCCTGCATTCCTAATGGGTAGTAAATTCCTTGGTCAATTACGTTATTTAAGAACAATACCTTTGCAGGTTCATTAATAATTGCTAAAATTGGTAAAATTCCTGTGTTTATTAAGCCTTGTATAGCTACAGTTATCGCTGCATTTGCTTCAAGTATTACTGGACCTATTACAGAATAAGATAAAAGTGTAAGAATTAGTCCTAGTATTCCTAATGAGAAGTTATTAATAACCATTTCAAATCCAGTTGGTATCTTATCCTCAATAAGAGCATCAAATTTCTTTATAAGATATGCACTTAATGGTCCCATAATCATTGCTCCAAGAAACATTGGTATGTTTCCACCTACTATTAGTCCAAAAGTACCAATAACACCTGCAACTCCTCCTCTTAATTCATAAACAAGCTTACCACCTGTATATGCAAGTAATAAAGGAAGCATATAAGTTATCATAGGGGATACTAATTTTCCAAAGTAATCATTTGGCATCCACCCTGTTGGTATAAAGAGTGCTGTTATAAATCCCCATGCAATAAATGCTCCCATATTAGGAATAACCATTGCTGTTAAAAATCCACCAAAGGCTTGCACTTTCGCTCTCATGCTTGTACTTTCCAATGACACTCCTCCTTGATCTTTTTCTTGTAATCGTTTGCTAGTATCCATTAAAAATCCCCCCTATTGTTATATTTTCCATCGTTTGATAGTTCTAGAACTAAATCAGCCTTTAAACTGTTATTCAGTACTCTTTTTACATTTTTACTATCGCTTTTTTCATAAAATTTTATTGCTGCTTCCTTGGACCCCCCCCCCTTTCTCTTCCTTTCAATTAACCTCTCTTTAAGCATCTCCTCCTCAGCTTTTATAAAAATGCTATAATCACAATGCTCCTTTAAATCCCTCCATCCATATTCATCTAAAAGAAGCCAGTTACCCTCAATGAGCACAATATTTTTAGTAACTAGAATTTTATCTTCTACTACATCATGTAAATTTCTATCATAAATTGGCCACTTAACATTTTCATTTTTCAGCTTTACTATTTTGGACTTTAATTTATCTAAATCAAAGGTCTCAGGACATCCTTTGACTTCTGCCATAGGCACTTCTTTTCCATCAATTATTACTTTATTGTTTTTAATAAACTCTTGATTATAATGAAAACCATCAAGCCCAATTGCCTGTATTTCCTGAGTGCCAGCTTCATTTTTAGAGATAAACTCTAAAAATGAAGCTAAAGTACTTTTGCCAACTCCAGGTGAAGCTGCTAAGTAAACCAAAATTCTTCTGTTTTTATCTTTTTCTAAATTTGTCAATTGTTTTAAAAGTGGTATAAATATATTTTCTATATCTTTTTCATAATAATCTGCATTTACCTCAAAGGAGTTAACTAAGAATTTGTATGATTTAATTTTATTTAACATATACACTCAAGTACCTCTTCCTCGGATTTTGCTGAAAACATCTTTTCTAAAGATTCATCATCCATGAGCAAGTTAGTTAACTCAGATATTAATGATAAATGCGTATTGGGATCCGTTGTAGCTAAAACAAAAATTAAGCTAACCTCTTTTTCTTCTGGAAACATTACATTTTTAGATAATTTCAAAAGGGACATTCCAGTTTTTAACACACCATCTTCTGGTCTTGAATGAGGCATAGCGATACCTGGCATAATAACTATATATGGTCCATTCTTTACTACATTTTCAAGCATTGCACTTATATATTCTTCTTTTATAAAGCCTCCATCTTTAAGAGTAGTAGATGCAATTTTAATTGCTTCCTCCCAAGACGATACTTCATCTATTACTTTTATATTGTTTCTTAACATATCTTTTAACATAACTTTATCTCCTTCTACTTATAAGCTTTTTACTTGCTCCAAAAGATATTCTTTCAATATTTTTTCTATATAACTTTGTATAATTTCCTTTTTACCGCTTTTAATATCATTTAAAAACAAATCATCATCAAATAGAGCACTGCTTATACTTGAAATTGCCAATATCCCTCTCGGATCATCTTCGGGTATTAACATAACTACAATTACCTTTGAATTAGAAAAATATTCATCATCAAATTGAGCTGAGTCAGGTTTTATTAGAATAAATTTTGAGGCCTCTACTCCTTTTGTCCTTGCGTGTAATAATACAAATTCAAATTCTTTTATGACCTGAGTAGATACTTGTTCTCTTTTCATCAAATCGTTATATATATAATTTTTACTTTCTTCATTCCCACCTATTGTTTCACTTACAAATTTCATAGCCTCATCAATTGTAATTTCTGAACTTAATGTGTATAAGTCAAAATTTTTAATAATAGAGCCTATTTCTTTAGTAATTAAACCTATTTCTTCTATATAGGTAAGTGTATCTTCCTTTTCCTCAGTATTACTAGTTCTACTATTTAGAGATGCTTTTTCTATTTCATTTGAAATAAGTAAAACATCTTCTTCTGTAAGCATTGGATTTACCTTAATATAATTAAATTGTGAGTCATTAAGGTCAAAAGTAGATACTAAAACCTCAAAGTCATGTATCTTATCAGAGGATAAATCATTAAAGGAAAGAGTTTTTACCCTTACTTCATCCTTGAAAAATTTCGAAATTTCAGAAGATAATAAAGCAGATATTCCTATTCCACTAGAACAGATAACTCCTACATCTATTTTCCTACTGAATTTATAATTATTCTGCAGTCTTATTTCAGCTCCGCCAAAATGTATTGCAAGCAGTCCTAATTCCTGCGCTGGAACTTTAAGATTATATTTAGATTCAATTACCTTTACAGCCCTTTCAGCTTTTTCATATATTTGCGGATATAAGCGTTTTATTTCATTTTGAAACGGGTTTTGAATCTCAATTCCATGCTGCAAGCGTATAATTGTTGGTCTTATATGAGCTATGAGTCCTCTTATAAATTCTGTATCCTGCTTTATTTGATAAGCTAAAGTACTGTCATATTCCTGAATCATATCATATACAACATACCTAATATCGGACTCTGTATCAAAAATATCCTCATTTTCGTTAATGTGCTGCAATTTAGCACCTTTAATGTAAATATATAAATCTATGATTTCTGTAGTTGTATATTCAATTAAAAACTGTTCACTAAGCAGGGTAACTAACTCTATTACAAATTCATAATCCTTAATGCTTTGTAACGTTAAATTAATATTTTTTTCCTTTGTATTTTTCCTTCCTTCTATAATTCGTTTTGTTGTTATAGATAAATATGCTATAAGCTCTGTGTACGAACTTTCAGCCACCTCGCTTAATCTGTTATCCCTAACCTTTTTTATTGAATCGATTACTTTGTTTACAATATTAGCTTCTACCAAGTTAGATAATCTATTAAGCGGATCTTCAGTTTTTTGATAAATATATCTCATACATACTTTTCTATAATCTTCTTCTTCGTATTCTAAATAAATCCCAAGGCCAGATTTTCTAATTAAAGTTACATTACTTTTCATAAACCACTCTTCCACAGGATCTAAATCATTATTGATTGTTGCTTCACTAACCTTTAAAAGACTTGAATAATAATATATCTTTTGCGGTTCTTCCTGCTTTAATAGTTCAAGAATGATCCGATTATGACGTTCTTCTTTGTTCTTCGGACTACTATATTCTAAATTGTTTAACTCATTTAATACTATGTTTTTGTTAGCTTTACTTCCAATAATGCTTATTCCTTTTTTAGATTTGGTTTCTAACTTAAGGCTATAATCCTTTAAATAATTATCTGCATTTTCTAACTCTCTGAATATTGTTCTCTTACTTATCTGCAAATTTTCAGCCAGACTTCCTGCTGGAATAGGCTTATATGAATTGAGCAAAAGAAATAAAATTTGAATTAATCTTGCTGAGAGCATCATATCGTCCCCCCTTCCTGATTTATTATATGATGTAATCGGTCTATTTCTCAACTAAAAGAAAATTATTATTGTCTTTATTTTATGCTGACAAGTTTGAATTTTTAGAGTGTTTACCTATTGAAAATAGAATTTAAATCCTTTTTAAATAAGGGGATAGATATACATTAATTATACATTCCTGAATTTTCATGCCTTCAATATTACTTTCTTACAACATTTGAATAACTTAGCTAAAGTACTCTTTTATCTAAATGTACAAGCTCATAATATTAATTCTAGTGTATAATGTAGTTTGATTAAATTTCACCTACATCTTTTATCAAATATTTTAAAGCTATAAATTTTTCATTATGAATTATTTCTATTTATTTTTTGCAGTATATAATATAATAACTTGTTTTACTTCATTTTTTTTATTAGCACAATCTTGTCATTATTGTATAATGACAATCTTAAGGAATATCTTAAATTCAACTTTTTATTATAATTTTTTATATAGAATAATAAGAAAAATTTTTAATTTATTTTACACTTATTACTCATAGTGAAGATTAGAACGAGAAAATATATGATTAATTCATTATTACACCGGAAAAGATTATACAAAAATTACTAATAAGGCACAATGCTAGGCTTAATGAGGAGTACTGTTCGTATTATTGGTTGGATATCAGGAAGTAGATATAAATTAAGTGTAGGCATCGTCATATTAAAAAGTTCCAACATAACAATACCTAAATATTTGATAATTAATGTTAACTAATCTCAAAATCTTTCTTGTTGAATTGATTCATATAATCCTTTCTTCCTTCTTCTCTTAAACCTATTTCTTGGTATGAAAAAAAGAGCCAAGATTTTGATCTCAGCTCTGGGATTTTGTTTGAATTTTGGGTTAGATAGAATTCCGACCAGGATGGCGGTTTCGTTATGGTTTAATAATAATCGCCTGGGATTGGTAGGAATTGAGATGGTTTATGGTTTGCTTACAATTCCTTAGTTAGCCTAACCACAGTTTCAGCGTGAGGCGTATTAGGAAACATATCCTTCACCTTAGTTTTAATAACTTTATATCCCTTTTCCGTAAGTACTCTAAGATCATTAACTAATGTCTTTGGATTGCAGGAAACGTATATTATCTCTGGTGCATTAAATTTAATTACATAATCTAACGCCTTAGGATGTACTCCAGTTCTTGGTGGATCTAATATTATTATATCCGGTTTAACTTTTACTGTTTTTATTATTTCTGCTACATCACCAGCTATAAATTCACAATTATTTAATCCATTTAATTTAGCATTTTCTCTTGCTGCTTCAACTGCTTCTTCAATAAGTTCTATTCCTATTACTTTCTTTGCATTTGGAGCTACTATTTGCCCTATTGTTCCTGTACCACAATAGAGATCAAATACAATTTTTTCTTCACTATCTCCCATAAACTCTTTAACAATAGAATATAGGCTTTCTGCACCTTTTGTATTGGTTTGAAAGAATGAAAATGGAGAAATATTAAATTGTAATTCTAGTAATGTTTCTCTAATATAATCTTTTCCAAATAACACATTTACCTTTTCTGGTATTACTGCATCTGATTTCGAATTATTTTCAGTATGGATTATAGATACTAAATTTCCTTTATAACTTTGATCTCTTAGCAATTTAACATATTCACCTAAATCAAAGTCTATCTGAGTAGTAGTAACTAAATTAACTAATATCTCACCAGTATTTTGAGCTTTTCTTATCACTAAGTGCCTTAAATAGCCTTCAGCTTTCATTATTCTATAATAAGGCAAATCTTTCTCTCTAAAGTAATCAGCAGTCAATCTAATAATTTTTCTATAATCCTCATCAACAAGTTTACATTCATCTACAGTTAATATTCCAAAGGATTTTCCTCTCATATGCATACCTAGTGAAAGTGGCTCTCCCTTGGCTTCATCACCAAATGTAAATTCCATCTTATTTCTATATTCCCATTGGTTAGGGCTTCCTTGAATGCCTAAATACTCTCCTGTGTCAACATTTGCTTCTCTAAATAATTCTTTAACTTCTTCGCTTAAAAATTCTAATTGCTTTTCATATGGTATACTTTGTGATGAACATCCTCCACAAACTCCAAAATGAGAACATGGAGTTTCAATCTCATAATCAGCTCGTTCATCTACACTTATTAATTTTAACTCCGCATAATCTTCTTTCTTCCTTTTTACCCTACCTGTAACTGTTTGACCTGGAAAAGCATTCTTAACATATATAGTCTTATCTTCTGCATAACCTATTCCTGTAGATGGAAATTGCAACTTTTCTATTTTAACGCTTAAATCGCTTCCTTTTTTCATCATATACTCCTAAGTACTTATATTTTAAAATTTTATCTCTAATAAAAATTAAGAATATAAAAAGTAATTTTTATATTCTTTAAATTATAATAGTAAATTCGGTTTATAAATTAATTCATATTTAATATCTTTTTCCCAAAAGTATTTTCTAGTTTACTCTTTTCCATTATTGGGGCATAAATACAATTTATAATAAAATATATTATTCCTCCTGCTAAAATTATAGATCCATTATCCCTTACGAACATGTATCCACATAATTTTAAAATTATATCACACAATAGTACTAATAAAGCTGAACCAGCAATCATTAATAACTGATCAAGTGCGTTAGCTAATATAATTTTAGAAGAAGATTGTTTATCTGATTCTTCATCGCTAGTTATTAAACTTTCAACCTCTTTATTAACATTGCTATCTGCTTCTTCTTCAGTATCCGAAATCTTTTTAATTTCGTTTTCTTCCACTTCATCGTTTATTTCATTTTCATTTAAGTTATCTTTTTCCAAAAATTTTTCCCCCTTGTAATCTACTTCATACTCATTTCACCATCAGCAAATTTGTATTTCTTTGTAGATAATTTATATATTATACACGTTTTGGTAGCTAAGATTTCTTCCTTTAAGCCATCAATTGTGTTATTAATCTGAACTTGATTTTCACCACTTTTTAGTTTATCAATTATTTGTTTATTTATGTCTGAATAATCTCTACCTTCCTGGTCTGTAAATGCTTCTATGTACTTTTTAAAAGATGTCTTTCCTAAATCAAAATTATTATTTTTTATTGCATTCTCACCATCAAAATTCAAACTCAACTTTAGACTTATATCACCAGTCTCTAAATTATCACCATATGTTTTCATTCCAAAATACATACTTTCAATTTTATTTACTTCTGGCTTTTCATTGTCAAAATATATGGAGTTATCATTTACAGATTCATCTTTTTCTTTTCTTGTCTTCTCATCTTTTGTATATTTTACCCCTAAATCCTTGGTTATATTCTCCATCTTTGATAATTTATCTTTAAATAACTTTTGTGTTTGATCTAATGTATAATTTTTTGCCCATTTTCCCTCTAAACTGTCATCATTAGAGTTTGTGCTACTTTCCGTTGTTGTGTCCGTTTTCTTTGTTGAACTATCTGTAGCATTTGTACACCCAGCTAACGATGCTGCAACTATTATGCTCATAAGTATACTTATAACCTTTTTAGACACTAAATTTTCCCCCTTATTTAAATTAGATGTTATTTTTATGTCTAACTAATATACGACAAATGAATAATACAATTTTACCATCAGTGTATTACAACTATGTGTCAATATTATGCCTTTTTTCTTACCTAAATAATATTATGTTCTCTTTTCTAGACTGCTTTTACATTCATTTAATATAATTAGTTTTGATATACCACTGTTTATTATATATTTTTTTACTCTTTCATGCAATTATTATAACGTTAACAAGTATTAATGTAATATATTTGTAAGTTGTTCAAACTTCAATTTGTTCCTTTATTCGCTCAAACATGTTATCTCCTATTCCAGATACATTTTTTATTTCCTCAATTGATTTAAATCCACCGCTTTTTTCTCTATATTCAATTATGCCTTTTGCTTTTGAATCACCTATGCCATTTAATGTCTTTAATTGATCTAATGTTGCACTATTTAAATTAATTTTTTTATCTGAAATATCTTTATTACTAGAATTTGAATTTACAGTTTGGATTTCCTTGTTTTCATCATTTTTATTTGAAATATAAATCAATTCATGATCTTGCAACTTTTTTGCTCTATTTATATTACTTAAATCTGCATTTTCAGTAAGCCCACCTGATATGTCTATGAGATCCTTTACTATTGAATTTTCACTCATTGTATAAACATCTGGCTTTTTTACTTCTCCTTTTATTTCTACAACTATATTCTTATTTTTTGCTGCAACTATTTGTTTCTTGCTATCATTATTATTTGATTTATTATTATTTTTAACATTAACTGATTCATCATTTGATGTATCAGCCTCAATACTATCATCTACAAAGATACTTTCAGTATCATTTTTCTTCAGCTCTTTAAACCCAGATTTCACATATAATCCTATAAGTACAATTACCACAATAAATAGCATACTAAATATACCAATTTTTTTCTTATCTTTTAAGAACTCTTGTACCACTTCTTTTTCTCCTTTACAATTTCTCCTTAGATATTATTTCCACTTTTTTATTATTTAGACTCTTATTGGAATCTATTTGAACTTTGTATAGCGTAAATTCTTTTTTTTTGATAAAATGTATTTTGAGTACGATTAAAAATATTTAATATAAGTATGGAGAATTTTATGAAAAGAATTTTTAAAACATTTAATATATTATTCTTGTTTTTATTTTGCTTTACCTATACTAGTGTACAAGCAGAAACACAGCCTCCACAGATTAACGCTGAGGGTTGCGCTTTAATTGATGCATCTACTGGACAAGTGTTATATGGGAAAAATGAAGAGAAAGTTTTAGAACCTGCTTCAACTACTAAGGTTATGACTGCAATTATAACTTTAGAAAAGTGCAAACTAGATGATGAAGTGACAGTTCAAGAAGATTTCACCAAAATAGATGGAACTGCTGTTGGTTTATTAAAAGGTGATGTAGTAACTGTTCGCGATTTGCTTTTAGGGCTTCTTTTGGAATCAGGAAACGATTGTGCAAATGCTTTAGCTGATCACATATCAGGAAGTACAGAAGCATTTTCTAAACTTATGAATGAAAAAGCAAAAGAACTTGGAGCTTTACACACAAACTTCAAAAATCCAAGTGGATTGCCAGATCCTGAACATACAACTACTGCTCACGATTTAGCGTTATTTTTAAGAGAAGCTATCAATAATAAAGATTACGTTCAACTATCTACCACACCAAATTACACAATAACGCTTAAGAATAATCCTTCAAAGACTATTGTACTTAACAATAAAAATTATATGATAAATAAGAATTCTAGATATTATTATCCTTTTGCTCTTTGCGGTAAAAATGGCTATACAACAAAATCAAATCATACTTACGTAGCTGCTGCAGAAAAGAACGGACATGTTCTTGTAGCTTCATTTTTAAATGCGCTTGATAAAGATCAAAACTTTCATGACATGCAAGCAGTTTTAAATTACGGCTTTGATAATTATTCTTTAGTTCACCTTTACCAAAAAGGCGATGAAGTCTCACAGTACAAAATAACTAACAATCTTACAATACCTGTTATGGCCTCAAGAGATATTGATTATGATGTTCCTAAGGGTCAGGAAGATTCAGTATCTTCTGAAATAAAAATACAGGATCAGGATTTAAGCAAACAATCATTTAATGAAGGTGATAATATACTAAAAGGTACTGTTTATGTTAATGATAAAGAATATACAACTATGGATTTAGCTGCTGGAACATCTAGAAAGTATGAATTTCCTCTTTCTATTAATTCATTATCAAACAATGCAAATTCAGAACTCTATATAGGATCTGTCGCAATTGTTTTAGCAGGAGTATTTGGATTAAGGAAGCTTATAAATATAAAATTAAAGAAATAAAAATAAAGGAAGCAACAGATGACTTCCTTTATTTTTATTTAAATATATATTAATTATAAAAATTTACTTTGCATTTAAATATCCACAAGCTTTCAAATATTCAGCTGAAAGAACTCCGCCACCTGCTGCACCTCTTAATGTATTATGAGAAAGACACACAAATTTGTAATCGAATATCTTATCTTCTCGTAATCTTCCCATGGATATTCCCATTCCATTTTCATAATCTCTATCTAAATTAGTTTGAGGTCTATTATTCTCTGTGAAGTATTTCAAAAATTTCTTTGGAGCACTTGGAAGCCCTAGAACTATTTCTGGAACTTTGAAGTTTTCCCATCTACTAATTATCTCTTCCTTCGAAGGTTTGTTCTTAAAACTAACATAAACTGCTGCCAAATGTCCATTTGCTACAGGTACTCTTATACATTGAGTTGTAATAATCGGACTATTAGCATTTATAATTTTACCCGATTCTATTTGTCCCCATATTTTTAGTGGTTCCTTCTCACTTTTCTCTTCTTCACCATCAATAAATGGTATCACGTTATCAATAATTTCAGGACACTCATTAAAAGTTTTACCTGCCCCGGAAATGGCTTGATAGGTACATGCTAGAATATTTTTAGGATTGTACTCCATAAGGGCACTTATTGGAGGAACATAACTTTGAATTGAGCAATTAGGCTTTACTGCTATAAATCCTCTTTTAGTTCCTAAACGTTTCTTTTGGCTTTCAATAATCTGTGCATGTACTCCATTTATCTCTGGAATTAACATCGGTACATCATCCACGTTTCTATTGGCTGAATTATTTGAAATAACTGGTGTTTCATGTTTCGCATAATCTTCTTCAAGTAACTTAGTTTGTTCCTTATTTAGAGAAATTGCACAAAATACAAAATCCACCATACCAGAGATTTCTTCAACTTTAAATGCATCCTTAACTACCATATCCTTATATTTTTCAGGTAATGGTGTTGTCATCTTCCATCTATTAGCTATTGCCTCTTTATAAGTTACCCCTGCTGAATTTTTACTTGCCGCTAGCACTGTAACTTCAAACCAAGGATGATTTTCTAATAAGCATAAAAACCTTTGCCCAACCATTCCTGTGGCACCTATTATACCAACCTTCAACTTGTCTCCCATTAAAACCACCTCTTAAAATTAATTTTGCTTATCTATTATAAGTATGATATCATTTATGCATATATTAGTAAAATTGATAATTTCTATTAACATAATCAATTATTTTGATGGAGATGATTATATGGACTTTAAACAACTTAATGCTTTCTTAACGATAAGCAAACTTCAAAGTTTTACTAAAGCAGCCGATAACCTGGGCTATGCTCAATCTAGTATAACGACACAAATTAAGCTTTTGGAAAGTGAGCTTGGTGTAAAACTTTTTGAAAGAATAGGTAAAAACATAACTTTAACACATGAAGGAAAGAAACTTTTGCCATATGCAAAACAAATATTAAAACTATCAAGTGCTGTAAAAAATGCTGTACTTAATACTGACGTTCCAAGTGGTACATTAACAATTGGTGCTGCTGAATCTTTATGTGTATTAAGACTTCCTGAAATCCTTAAAGAATACAAAAAGCTATATCCTGAAGTGGACATCTCTTTAAAATTTGGAAATTGTGCTGAATTTAAATATTTCTTAAATGATAATATTATTGATGTAGCATTTTCATTAGGTGTAAAAATTAATTCAGCAGAATTTATATCAGAAATCGAAATTCCAGAGCCAATGTTGCTTTTAGCATATCCTGGCCATCCCCTTATAAATAAAAAAGAAGTATTTCCAAAAGATATAGAGTCAGAACCACTTATATTAACAGAAATGGGATGTAGCTACAGAGCCACTTTGGAAAATATATTAAACAGTTGCAATATAAAGCCAAATGTAGCCATAGAAACAGGAAGTGTTCAAGCCATTAAACAATTTACAATGAGTGGTCTTGGAATAACCTTACTTCCAAAGGTTGCTGTTGATGATGAAATAAATAGTGGTAAACTTGTTCCTCTAAATTGGAAAGGCCCTGACTTTGGAATAATATCTCAAGTACTTTATCACAAAAACAAATGGATCTCTCCTGCTCTAAAAGAATTCTTAAATTTATCAAGAAGTTTTATGGAATCATACTTACAATAGAATAATTCAAAAGCTCAAGCAACTTATTAAATTAGATGCTTGAGCTTTTTACATTGTTACTTATCATATTAAATTTATTTCAATTTACTAATTAATTCTTTCATATCATCTGGAAGTTCTGCTCTTAATGAAAGTATTTCACCACTCCTTGGAGATTTAAAATCTAATCCAAATGCATGAAGAGCCTGCCTTTTTATTAAATCTTCTTCATCCCCATCTCCATATAATGTATCACCGTAAATAGGATGACCCAAGTGACTCAAATGCACTCTAATTTGATGGGTTCTTCCAGTCTCAAGTTTGCATTCTACTAAACTTGATTCATTGTATTCTTCAACAACTTTATAGTGGGTTATGCTCCTTTGGCCTCTCTCATCAACAACTCTCCTAATGCCATTTTCAATTCCTTCAGGTTTATATATTGGTAGATCAATTGTCCCCTGTTTTTCTTTCATAATTCCATGAACTAATGCTAAATATTTTTTTTCTACCTTATTTTCACTCATTTCTTTAGATAGCATTCCATGAGAAAACTGATTTTTAGCAATTATAATAAGACCTGATGTATTCATATCTAATCTAGAAACTAATCTAACTATACAATTTTGACCGCTCTCCATAAAATAATTGATTACTCCATTTGCAAGAGTCCCGCTTTGATAACTTTTAGTTGGATGCACCACCATAAAAGGTTTCTTGTTGACTACTAAAATATCTTCATCTTCATAAACTATATCTATATCCATTTTTTCTGGAGCTATATCCTGACTTTCATCTTTTGCCAGATCAATTTTAATAATTTCTCCCTCATTTAGAACTCTATTCATTTTTACAACTTCATCATTAACAAATATTCTTTTACCAAGAGATGCACTTCTAATTAATCTTGTTGATAAGCCAAGTTCCACTTTCAAATATTCTCTTATTTTAGTGCCCTTCTCTATGTTAACAACCTGTTTTTCTAAAATACTCATATAATTTATCTTCTCCTCATATAGTATAATTTAGGAATATGTCAAATTGATAATGCACAATAACGATAATACTCCTTCTAATATCTTTGTATTTTTACTAACCATACATATCCATTAAGTTTATGTGCATTACTCTACTAGAAATAAGCAACATATTATGTGGAGTGTTTCATTGAGCCACCACAAAACTCTAAATTAACTTTACTTACCAAAGGTTTCAAAATCCTTACCTAAGATTATAATCACATCATAATCTTTATATTCTTTCTTGTTATCTTTTTCATCATTTTCTTTTATATTTAAATCCTGTTTAATAGTCTTTAATTTATCAGCATCATTACTAAGTATCTCACTTTTATCACTAAGTTCAGTATTGCCAGTATCAACTTTTGTATACCCAGCATCATTTAATTCCTTTGCTACTTTTGCCGCCAATCCATTAATCTTTGTGGCATTTAAAACCTTAATTCTTATATCATCTTTTGCTGCTCCTTCTGCTGATTTATTAGATGCAGAAGATGAAGTAAGTGATGATAATATATCTTTATTTTCATTTTTATCAACTATTAAAAATGACTCTCCATTTATGGTTTTTGGTGTTCCACTTACAGTTGCCATTGTTACATTTTCCTTTTTTATACCAATAAATTTAAACCCATATCCTAAAATATCAGTTGGTGACAGATTAGTTTCTACATTATCTCCTAATGCTGTCATTATTTTAGGTGCTCTAAATATTACAAAAGGACTTGTACACTTTTCAATAACCTTAGAAATAAATTTTTGTTGATTTTCTATTCTATCTAAATCTCCATTAGCAAGTCCACTTCCATCATTATTTTTTCTCCACCTAAAAAATTCCTCTGCTTTCTTACCATCTAGAGTTACAGTTTCACCAGCTTTAAAATTTATATGAAGATTCTGACCTTCATCATCATAAATCATATTTCTATCGATTTTCATTTCAATTCCTCCGATAGCATCAATGATTTCACGAAAAGCATTGTAATCAACTTTAACTATATAATTTATATTTATATTCAGTAGATTTTCAACTTCTGATTTTATCTTCGGATATCCACCAATTGCATAAGCTGAATTTATTTTAACATTTCTATCATTTATACTTATTAACGTATCTCTTGGAACAGACACAATACGAATACTTTTTGTTTGAGGATTATAATTAGCTACAATTATTGTATCCGTTCTCTTTATTGATTGATTATTTACCTGCTTCGGATCTCCTATATCCATACCAAGTAACAAGATATTTACTGGCTGATTAAATGATACACTTGCACCACTTGGCATTGACTTGCTCTCAACCTTCATTAAAGCATAAACCCCAGATACCATTGATACTATAACAAAAGTTATTATAAGAGATATAATACCTAAAACTAACTTTTCAAATACTGTTGTAGAATCATTATCCTTTTTAAAAATTTTTGAGAATGCTGTATCTCTCTTTTTATTAGTTTTCCTTCTCATGCACCCACCTCTTATAAATTTTCTTTACTTAATATAATATACATTAAGTAACCTCTCTAATCTCATTAAATAAGTCGAAATTTCTATTTATATTAATACTTATAATTTAAATTCAGGATTAAATAGAAAATAATTTCGTGCCTTTATAGTATTTTCATCAATTAATAAGTTCCTAGCCAATAATATTTTTATGCTACTAGTCAAACCAAAATAGACTCCTTTATCCAAGTTATTAAATGTAGTTCTTCTTATCTCATCAACCCCATCAAAATTTCTTCCAGGTTCTATCATATCTGCTATATAAATAATCTTTGTTAAAGTGGACATATCCTCTTTACCTGTAGTATGCCATCTTATGGCATCCAGTATTTCATCGTCATCAATTCCAAGTTTATCTTTTGCCTCTATTGGTGCAACAATACTGTGCCATAAATTCATATTCTTTTCTTCTATCTCAGAGATAATAACATTATTTTCTTTCATCATTTCTCTCATTTTATCTATAGATAAATTTTTAGCAACATCATGAGCAAGACCTGCAATTTCAGCCTTCTTTTCTGAAACTCCATTTAGCTTTGCTAACCTCTTTGCTGTGTCTGCAACTCCCAAAGTATGCATATAACGCTTTTCTAATAAATTAGATTTAAGATACAAATTCATTTCTTCTATGGATAACAAGATAACTTCCTCCTAAAATTAAATATATTTCTAAATGAATCAACTTATATTTCTATAAATCACCAGACCATTAGCTTTATGAAATTCTATCTATATAGCCTATTTTTATAGATAATATCCGAAACTCTCTCTGGCACAAAAAAATCTATTCTCTTATTTTCATGTACTCTATTTCTTATATCAGTTGATGATATTTCAAGTTCTTTCAAATCTAAAACAATTATTTTTCCATTATACTTTTCTTCTATCATATGTTTCCTATTTATCATATCACTTTTGTTTATTCCTCCTCTTGAGAACACCACAAGAGTTGCTAGTGAAAAGATTTTTTTTACTTCTTTCCACTTTTCCATGCTAAACAAACAATCTGCTCCAGTTATAAAAAACAATTCATTATCTTTATCTCTATCACTAATCTTATTTTTGAAATACTCTAATGTTTCATGAGTAAAACTAAGTCCGCCCTTCTCTATTTCATAATCCGATACAGAAAACTCGCTAAAGTGCTCTATCGCTGCTTTAACCATACTATACCTTAATCCAGGATCTGTAATTATATTATTGGCCTTAAGCGGCTGTATTCCTGCCGGCATAAAGATCACTTCATCTAAGCTTAATTTTTCTTTAGCTTCATAGGCTATATATAAATGCGCATTATGAATAGGGTCAAAAGTACCACCTATTATACCAAAGCGTTTCATAAGATTTCCTCCAAAAGTATTATACTTATTATAATCATATTAAAAATTCCTTTTTTATTATATCATGAAGTAAACTTAAATATTATTTTTAATATCTTAATTTTTATAAAAAAAGAAGCTTCTATAAAAGCAGCTTCTCTATTAATTATTTCCTATATATAATTATTTATTAGGTAATTCAATTTTTCTCTTTTTCAAATTGCTAGATTGTTTATATAAAACTATCTTATTACCTATTGCTTGAATTCCTTCACATTTTACAGCTTTACATATCATATCAGAAGTTTCTCTTGTTTCTAAACCACTGTTCTCTAAAACTTTTATTTTAATTAATTCTCGAGCTTCTAATGCTTGTGAAACTTGTATTAAAAAGTTTTCCTCAACACCATTTTTACCTATTTGAAATATTGGTGAAATATCATTAGCTAATCCTCTTAAATAAGCTCTTTGTTTTCCTGTTAACATATTATTTATTCCTCCTAAAATTTTTCAACATATTTGTTGTATTAATTATCCCTGGGGGTTATTTTTCAACTTATAACTTAAATTTCACTGCACTCAATTATAAGCAGAACATTTTTATATAGCAATATAATATTAAATTTGAATTAATTAAAGTATATATTCAAATTCAAAATCATTTAATCTAACCATATCACCGTCTTTTACTCCCATTTCTCTAAGTTCATCAAAAATACCTTTATTTCTAAGAACCTTATGGAAGTATCTTAAAGAATCTGCATCATTTACATTTACTGCACTTAGTAATCTATCTACAAATGTACCTTCAACTATATAAACATCATATCCCTCTTCTTTATTATGTTCAACAGTAATATCATAAGTAAATCTCTTTTCTTCTGGTATGTACATTTCATCTTCTGAGATTTCTAATTCTTTAACTGGAATATCCTTAAGTATTCTTGCCGCTTCTTTCATTACAGCATCAACACCTTCATTAGTAGCTGCTGACATCTTAAATACTTTATCAAATCCCATTTCTTGAACTTTCTTTTTAAAATCTTCAAATATGCCTTCATCATAAAGCATATCAGATTTATTAGCCACAACAATTTGAGGTCTATCCCAAAGTTTTACAGAATACTTCTTTAATTCCTCATTGATTTTAATGAAATCTTCAAAAGGATCTCTTCCTTCAACACCAGATATATCAACTATATGAATTAAAAGTCTAGTTCTCTCGATATGTCTTAAAAATTGTATTCCAAGTCCAACACCTTCTGCTGCTCCTTCAATTATTCCTGGAATATCAGCCATTACAAAAGGATCAATCCCATCAACAGCAACAACACCTAGATTAGGTTTTAATGTAGTAAAATGATAATTTGCAATCTTCGGTTTTGCTTTTGTTGTCATTGATAACAATGTTGATTTACCTACATTAGGGAATCCTAATAATCCAACATCAGCAAGTAACTTTAATTCTAAAACTATATTTAACTCGTCTCCTGGCATCCCTGGTTCTGCATAATGAGGTGCTTGCTTAGTAGCAGTAGCAAATTTAACATTTCCCTTTCCACCTTTTCCACCTCTTAATAATACTAATTCTTGCCCCTTATGAGAAAGATCTGCAATTATCTTATTAGTTTCTGCTTCTCTTATAATGGTTCCCATAGGTACCTTTATATATAAACTTTCACCATCTTTACCATAGCATTTTGAACCGCCGCCATTTTCACCAGATTCTGCAATAAACTTTTTCTTGTATTTAAAGTCTAATAACGTTGTTATTCCAGTTTCAACTTGAAAAATGATGCTACCACCTTTTCCTCCATCTCCACCATCTGGTCCACCTAGAGGTACATACTTTTCTCTTCTAAATGAAATAGCACCATTACCACCGTTACCAGATTTAACGAAAACCTTCGCCGTATCTATAAACATAAAAATCACCTTTCCTTGTTTGTTTTACTTTATCATCTTAATATAAAATTTTTTAGTTCTATTATTACTTATTCTTTCCTAAAAAATATCGCTTTATTATATAATATTGGATTTAATGTCTAATCACAATATATATTATCATAAAAATATTAAGGCATATCAAAGAAAATAACATCTAAAATGCTAGTCTATTTCTCTGATATCTGTCACTCTAGACATCGGCACCTTCTTAACTCATTATTTTCTTTCATATGCCTTAAAAAAGCACTCTTAAACTAAGAGTGCTTTATTTCTAAAATAATTATTCAGCTATTGCTTCAACGTCTACTGGGTAAACACTTGCTCTTTTCTTATCTCTACCAAGTCTTTCGAATTTAACAACTCCATCAACTTTAGCAAATAAAGTATCGTCCTTACCTTTTCCAACATTTTCACCTGGGTGAATTTTAGTTCCTCTTTGTCTTACAAGAATATTTCCAGCAAGAACAAATTGTCCGTCAGCAGATTTAACTCCTAATCTTTTTGATTCAGAGTCTCTACCATTCTTAGAACTACCAACCCCTTTTTTATGAGCGAATAATTGAAGGTTCATAATTAGCATGTGACTACACCTCCTCTTTTATTAAAGTTATATATTCTCTACGTTTCTTTTTCCCTACTAATTGATCAAATCCTAAAATTACACTTTCCAAGCTTTTTTCAAAAGTTTTTAATAAAACTTGAGCTTGATTTAGTTCTTCTAGATTAAAATCTTGAAGGTCTAATTTCAAGTATCCATCTTGTATTTCGTATGTTGAATTAAGTTCTAAAACTTCATCCAAACCAATAATTACACTTTGAGATAAAACTGAAACTGAATTACATATCATATCAAATGCTTCACCTACTAAAGCAGGCTCATTTGAAAAATCTCTGTCATTACCTATAGCGTGACCATTTATTACGAATCCAACAATATCATTATTATGTTGTTTGATTTTTACTTTAACCATAATTTTATTATGCTTCGATCTTTTCGATTACTAGCTTAGTGTAAGGTTGTCTGTGTCCATTCTTTCTTCTATAGTCCTTTTTAGACTTATACTTGAAAACTACAACTTTCTTTGCCTTACCTTGTGCTGCAACCTTAGCTACAACTTTAGCTCCTTCAACTACTGGCGCACCAACTTTGATACCTTCCTCAGTTCCTACAGCTAAAACTTCGTTTAATTCAACTGTTGAGTCAACATCAGCGTTAAGTTTTTCAACGTATATTACGTCTCCTTCTTGAACTCTGTATTGTTTTCCTCCTGTTGCTAATACTGCGTACATTAAAACACCTCCTCATAACGGTCTCGCCACTTTTGGTACAAAGATTCAACCTTGTTTTACATAAAACCTTACGTGCGCGGTCTACAAAAGCCAGTTTATCATATTTCTATTACTTTGTAAAGTATAATCTATAATTTATCCATATAAACATAATTTAGCATGATTGTTAACTGATTTAATACTTTTCTATAACTGTAACTTTATAATCTTTTAAATTATCTTTTTGCCCCTGAAATATCAGTGGTTCAATTTTATATCCTTCTATATTATCTACATAATTTAGATATATCTCTTTATCTAATCCATCTATTTCTTTCATAAACTCAAAAATATTTTCTCTTATTCTATCTTTATAAACGCTATCCATTTGTATATGAAAACAATTTATAGAACTTTCTTCCTGCATCCTTACTATATCATTTTTTATTAGCCCTTCAATATAAGATAACTTTAGAATTATTCCTCTTCCTTTACATAGGCTGCATTCTTCTTCCATATATTCATATATACTTTTTCCTTGCCTCTTTCTAGCTATTTGAACCAAATCTAGCTGGGTAAATGGGAATATCTTTACATTACCTTTATCTAACCTAAGACTTTCCTTAAGTGCATCCATTACAATATCTCTTTGACTTTTATCTCTCATATCAATAAAATCTATTACTATAATTCCACTTAAGTTTCTAAGCCTAATCTGTTTTCCTATTTCTCTAGCCGCTTCTAAATTAGTTTCCAAAATTGTTTTATTGAAACTTTTCTCCTTTATGTTTTTTCCACTATTAACATCAATAACATACATTGCTTCAGTTCTATCAATTACTATGTATCCGCCACATTGTAGGTTAACTTTATTATGCCTCAACCTTAATAGTTCTTTCTCAATTCCATAAAAATCAAAAAGTTTTCTATATCCTTCATACTTCTCTATTTTTAAATTTTCCTGTCCTTTGGCAAAGCTTGATATCTTATCAAAATCAATGCTATTATCAACATAAATTTTTATAATTTCTTCTCCAGAAAAATTCATCAAAAGCTTAGTTAATGTTAAATCTTCACCATAAATCTTTCTTACTCCTAATGAATGTTTCATTTTTTTATCTATATTTTGAAATTCATCATAAAGCTTAGAAATCTCATTTTTAAGAATATTTATATCTACATTTGCACCTTCTGTCCTTACTGTTATGCAAACATCTTTTAACGGTTCAATATTACTCAATAGTTCTATTTTCTTTTCTTTATCTTCTATTCTCTTAGAAAATTCTATTCCTTGCTCATAACAATTTAAGACAATATATTTCCCGGGAATTGACACCTTTGCAGTTAATTTGGCGCCTTTATCATTAAGAGGCTCTTTTAAAACTTCTACTAGTATATCGTCTCCCTTTTTTATTCCTTTTGCCTTTAATTCATCACTATAATATAGGTAACCTTCTTTATCTAACCCCAAATCAACAAACACTGAGTTTATAGCCGGAATTATGTTTTTAATCTTCCCCTTATAAATTTCTCCTATTATGGGTTCATTCTTACTTTCTTCAACGATACTTTCTATCAATTCATTATTAGATTTAATAGCTACCCTTAAAATTCTTTCTCTTCTCTCAACAAAAATCTCTTTCATTCTATAACACATCCTAGTCAATGCACAATGCACAGTTCACAATGCACAATTAGTGAGCAATTTCCTTTGAAAATCTAATTATCATATAATTTGATACCTTAGTATTTTGCATTTATTATAATTTTTAAAATCTCTTAAGAGATTTATTCCTTAATTGTGTATTGAGCATTGTAAATTGTGAATTATATATTTATACACATTTATATAATGGTACAAGTTTATTATTCTTGTAAAAATACATTTCTTCTCTTTTGGTATTAACAAACGAATCTAAAATCGCATTTGAAGTTTTTTCTTGGATATAACTAACAAGTAAATCTGCGCTTAAATGTTCCCTACTTCCTGTACTTATAACTGAATTAAGAATTAAGAACTCATCTTTAACCCAGAAACTAAACTCCTTAACAAAAGCCCTTATATTGACTTCTCTTTCACCTTTTTTGCTTTTCTTGACTGTATTCCACTCATTAGTTTCTAAAAGTTTACCAACTTCCTCTTCTAAATTTGAGACATCAGAATACTTAATTTTTATAGTATATCTTGCTGCATCAATTAAAGCCATAGCTTGAGGAACTTTCTTCTCTCCTTCTTTATAAGGAATTGCAAGTGCACTTATATATTTTATTCCACTTGGCGCGGTCTCATTTAATTTATCCACAATTTCATTTTCATCCATCTCAGTTGTTAACACCATATCCATATATTCACCACTTGAATAGACTCCTACCGATAAAGGTTGTGCTATTGATGTATTCATATGGGGGTTAAATCCTTGAGAGTATTCTATAGGTAGCCCCGCTCTTCTAATATTTTTTTGAATAGTTTTAAGCACATCTAAATGAGATATGAACTTAATATTTTCCTCTTTAGTAAATTTAGTTAAGTATCGCACCTTCAAAACACTCCCCATCTTTAAAGTTCACATTAATTCCACATCCTGTACATCCTTCTCTACAGTTTTGTGTTAACTCTGCTCTTTTAGCTTTTTCATTTTCTATTTCTAAATATTTTCTATTTACTCCAATATCAATGAAATCCCATGGTAATACTTCATCATAACTTCTTTCTCTATATGCGTAGAAATCTACAGTTAAATTACACTCTTCCATTGCTTCCATCCATACGTCAAATTTAAAGTGTTGATCCCAACCGTCGAATCTAGCACCCTTTTCAAAAGCTTTAATTAAAACATCACATAATCTTCTATCCCCTCTTGCAAAAACAGATTCCATTACAGATGTCTTTTGCTCATGATAGTTATAAACTATACATTTTGATTTAATTGAAGATTTAACAGCTTTGATTTTTTCAGTAACCTCATCAAACTTCGCCATTGGTGACCATTGGAATGGAGTAAATGGTTTCGGTATAAGTATTGATGTACTTACTGTAAGTCTTAAACCTTTATTATTATTTATCTTATTAGGCACTTGTTTATATCTATATACTATTTTTTCTGCTAATTCCCCAATTCCTCTGCAATCTTCAAGCTCTTCATATGGAAGTCCGACCATAAAATAAAGCTTTAAAGTTTTCCACCCAGCTGCAAATGCACTTGTAGCTGCATCTAAAATTTTATCTTCAGTAAGACCCTTGTTGATTATGTCCCTCATTCTTTGAGAACCTGCTTCTGGAGCAAAAGTTAATCCTGTTTTTCTTACCTTTTGGATATCCTTAAGCAAATCTACTGAAAAAGCATCAACTCTTATAGACGGAAGTGCTATACCAACTCTGTCGTCTTCATGCTCATTAACTAAATCTGTAATTAATCCTTTTATATCAGAATAATCGCAAGTACTTAATGAAGAAAGAGAAATTTCTTCGTATCCTGTACTTTTAACTAATTTTCTTGCTAAATCCTTTAAATCTTCCCTTGTCTTTTCTCTAACTGGTCTATAGAGCATGCCTGCCTGACAGAATCTACATCCATTTGTACATCCTCTGAATAACTCTAGAACTATTCTATCGTGAACAATTTCTGAATAGGGAACTATTATATCTGTAGGAAAATCTACCTTAGTATAATTATTTATAATTCTCTTTGTAATAGTTTTTGGTACGTCATCATACTTAGGTCTAAATTCTTTAATTGTATTGTCTTCATTGTAAATAACATCATATAAGGAAGGTACATAAATTCCTTGTATTTTAGATATTTCTCTTAGAAATTCTTTCTTCTTTCCTTTTCCTTTATACTTCTTATAAACATCTAAAACATCATTCATCATTTCTTCGCCTTCACCAATTTCAAAGAAATCAATGATATCATATAAAGGTTCTGGATTATATGCGCAAGGTCCACCAGCCATAACTATTGGCTCATCTTCTCCTCTTTCTGATGCTCTTATAGTAATACCAGACATATCAAGCATATTTAAAATATTTGTATAACTCATCTCATATTGAAGTGTGAATCCTAAAATATCAAACTCCTTTAGAGAATCTTTTGTCTCTAATGTAAATAACGGAATATTATTTTTTCTAAGCTGTTCTTCCATATCAGGCCATGGTGCAAATGATCTTTCACAATATGTATCACTTCTTTGATTTATAGTATGATAAAGTATTCTGCTTCCTAAATGTGACATTCCTACTTCATAAACATCAGGAAAGCAAAATGCAAATCTTATGTCAACTTCCTTTAGATCTTTAACAATCTCATTTAATTCTCCACCAGTGTATCTACTTGGTTTTTCAACTTTAAATAAGATATCATCTGAAATTTTATTCATTAATAAATTTCCTCCTTAAAACACACCATCATATGTGCAATTCTCCATAAATGCTTGCCTTTAAATTTTTGTCAAATTTAAAGAATTTAAAACCTTTAGTATTTCAAATACTAAATGAACCCACTTTTTGCTTATGCATAAATAAAAGAAGTATAAACTCTAATTGCTATACTTCTTATTTGCTATCCCTATTCTAACATAATTAATTCTGAATGGGAATATTCTTATTGTTTCCAATACTATATACAATTTATTTTATTCTACATTTCCTTCAAAGCCTTTGAATTTTTATCATTGTATTTCTTACTATATCTCCAATCAATTATCCATAATATAAATGATAATCCGGCATTTATACCAAATACAAATCCAAACACTCCATAAAGGCGAAGCTTATTGAAAAAGTCTCCTACAAAGGAATTGAACATTACATCAATTTCCTTTGGATTGAGCAGCTCAATTTGCTTATTGCTTATATTCTTTAGATTTATTTCCCTTAATATTGGCACAATATAATCACCAACTGAATTTAAACCTGTTTCAATAGTTTTACTTATAAGATAATCCTTAGATCTATCTGATATAAAGTTAAAGTTGTTATTAATTGCATTTTGAACTATAGCATCAATTGCAATCATAATTTTTTGGTTAAATTCTGCATTAGCGAAAATATATTTAATAATCCTATCAAGATCATTGCTTAGAGTACTTGCATCAATAATTTGTTCTATCTTTAATTCCGACAATGTATTTTCATAGAAATTTTCCATAAACATAGATATCGATTTTTTTGATTCTTCGCTCTCAACAATTATGCTTAAAATATTATTTATACAATTTTCAATTTCATAGCTATCAATTCCCTTTAATAATACAGAATTAAATTCAATGTTAAATAAATTTTTCACCATATTTTCATTAAAGAACTTTTCTATTGTTATAGATAATTTATCTCTATTAATATTTATGCTTCTGCATATATCTTCTTTTATGATATTGGCTTCATCAAAAAACTTCTTATAAATCGAATCCAAAGTGCTTAATTCAAATAATTCAAGATACTCTGAAATTGAAGCCACAGCTAATGAATCTAAAATCAGGTCACTTGCTCTATAGATATAACTCTTTAAATTAACATTCTCACCAAATTGCTCAAATAAATCATCTATTATTATTTGAGTGTTAAATTCTTCACCCTTTATATTTAATTCACTCACTCTAATAGGGTATATATTTTCATTTAATACAGCTTTCGTAGTATTAATAAGTTTATCATTCTCTTCTCTTAGCATTAAAGGAAGTTTTTTATTTAGTATAATATCAACAACTCTATATGCTATGTCATCTCCACCAAAAGTTGCATAGGCTATCTTCTCAAAGAAATTAAGTTCACTCTTAATAGTTTCTTGTACATTTTCAGTTATAATATTCTGATTGTTTCTTAAGTATGATATTAACTTATTTGAAAAATAATATGTTATATGATTCAGGTTATTATCAATCATGTTCTTGACCTTACCATTAAACATTGATCCTATATCATTATTTTCATTTAAGCCATTACATAAATATTTACTTGTCATATTTTCTAAGTATATTTTAAAGTCATTAGAAAAATACTCATATACATATTTCCCTATATTAATTTTTGCTTTTTCTATAGAATCTTTACCTATAACCTCTTTACACGATTGTTTTATCGCTGCAGAATAATCATCTTTGTATTCTTTTGTAATTAACTCTAAAAAATCTACCTTTTCAATAGTACTAAGATTATCTTGTATAAACTTATTGCCTTCCTCTTGAATATAATTTTGGATTTTAATAAGTATATCTTCTGAAATAACATCACCAATTTTGTAATTTGAAGATATTCTATTTTCTATAAACTTCGTTAAAGAACTTTTACTATTACTAATACTACTTATTATTTTAAGTATTCCATTCTGAATGTAACTTTCCTTGATAAAATCATCAAATTTGCTTTCTTTTAATCTGTTAGTAATTCCTTCGGATAAATCTGAACTACTATTACAATACTTTAAAATTATTTTATAGATATACCTTACAAAATCATTCTTTTTACTTCTAGCAAAGTTAACTAAAATTTGATAATTATTATTTTTAACTAAGGTAGTTAGTACTGAAGACATATTATCTTTATGAGAATTGAAACTTTTATTAATTTCCTCTTTGTTTAATAATTCTTCATCAATTAGTTTCGCCATTCCAATAGCAAACTCATTTTTATGTGCCGGTATATATCCTAATGCAAACTTCTTAAAAAATGGTATTTTAGATATAATTTTATTTTCTTTATATGGATGGAAAATCATCCACAAAGCTACAACATTTGTTATGTATCCTATAAATCCCATAACTCCAAGTGACAACAATCCATTAAACATATTACTTGGAAATCCGTAGAGTCCAATAGAATTTGGAAATATTAATTGATATATTATCCCAACTACAGTACCTAAAACAGCGCCAAAAACAGAAAGTGGTTTAAGTTGACTTTCCATAAAATCTTGAACTATATCGCATATTTCATCCTCATCATATTTACTTAAACTATTTTTTGCGATTTTTTTAATATTCCCATTTAATAGATTTGGAAGCTTAGATATTAATGCTGGGTAACCTTTATTTATAAGAATATTTGATAATTGATTCTTATTAAATCCTTTATTAACTAATTCCTTAACTTGATAATTCTTATATTTATCCACAGCTTCTCTATAAATTGATACTGAATTATCCACAATATATTCCAATATGTTCACATTATAGTTTGATAATATATCTCCTATTTTAAGTTTTTTAACATTTGATAATATGACCTCTTCTAATTTCTCGCTATATGTATCTTTGTTCTTTCTGAACAAATTATTCGTCCATATTGAAAATTTATTAGATAAACTAAGTACTCTTTCGTCTTTAAATAATTCTGATAACTTTTTGTGGAATATTTCATCACTCTTTGAATTTATGAATTTTGCAATCAAACTATTTATGTTTTTACATAATCTCGTTTTGTTTTTAAAAATACTTTCATATAACATTGGCTTAAACTTTGCATTGAATAATTTTAACAAATCTAACTTAGCAATCTCATTTACTTTCTTTGAAAATTGAGGTTTTATTAGTATCCTCAACGTATTCTTTCCATGAACTGCAAATACTTTAGTAGCAATTTCAGCAATCTCATCAGATGTAACTAAATTGTATTTCTCCAATGCTTCTACTATATTTTTAACCTTTGTGTCCTTCAAGTAATCTATAATAGAAGTTACTATTTTATCACTTGATTCATTATCAAAATTATTGTTAATATAGCTTATAATTTTATTAACTATATTATTTTTAGATGAAACATCTCCCATAAGTGCATTTCTAACCTTTGAGATTATAAGTTTCTTTATGCTTTCATCTATATCTTGTATCGCTTCATCAATTGCGGATTCAATCATTTCGTCCAAAGATGATTTATTACTTGAAATCCACTCCAAAATATAAGGCATGACCTTAGGAATAACTATTTTTATAAAATTCGTGAGTGATTTTTCTATCTCTTTAGGAAGTATTTCATAAAGAGTAAAATCAATATTTTTCCCAATTGAAACAATCTCATTTGTAATTTTTAATATTAAATCCTTTCCTTCAGAAGAGTTAATAAATTCAGTAATTTTAATGAATAATCTTGAAATAACTTCTTCTTGCTGAGTTTCCGTAATAAAATGATTAATATTCCGACTTACGATAGAGTCTTGTAATTCGACAAGCGTTGCATCTACATTTATATTTGAAAGCATATTGTCCAAAAACATCTTGCACGACTTTTCATCTGATAAAATATCGTTATTAAATATGTTTTCAACACACTCAATAATATTATCAGTTAATTTTTTCTGGACTTCTTTAGAAAAAATATCAGCTAAAGTAATATTAGAATTTTCCTTGTATAAATCAGAAATAAATCCATTCACTGCATCAGCATTTTCAAGTTCGCAAATCAGTAGCTCATAGCATGAATTTATAACTTTTGATGTCTGTTTTTCACTTAATATATCTTGCAGATCAACATCACGCATAAAACCATCTATTAATTCTGGTAAAAGTATATTTAGATTGTTTCTTATAAATTCTTCACTTTTAAGTATGCCATCAGAGAAACCATCTATTTCAGCTATTTTAGTATTTCCTAAACTATTGCTTAATTGCTTCTCAAAAAAAGTTTGAGCCATTTGTTCAATATATTTATTTATATTTATATTAGGAATTTCAGACCTTAATGTATCTGCATTTATTATATCTCTTTCTACTAATTCGCTAATCTCTTCAATAAACTTCTCCTTCTTCTTTTTAATTACCCCTCCTAGCTTTAAAGGTGTATATTCTTTAAAAAGCATATCAACTGCATATTTATTTGTGATATATCCAGCTACTCCACCTGAAAATCCCTGAAATGCTAATAAAAAAATAAATGTTAACATCAGCTATTCTCTCCTTATGTAATATTAATTCTAAACAATAACTTTTTCACATATAAAATATGTTGTTTACATCATATTATACTAATTTATTGACTTTATTTCCACATCTCAGCCTGCAACAACAAAAAGTGCTAATCCTCATAAAAAGATTAGCACTTTTATTAAATTATTTTCCGTTGTTCTTTATTAGGTTATATAAAATTACAGCCGCTTCTGCATTGCTTATATTATGTGACCCATTAAAGTTCCCATTAGTATCCCCTTTAATGATATTAAGAGCATAGCACATTGATGCATATCCTTTATATGAGTCTTCTATATTATCTTTAAAAGGACTATTAAATATTTCAGAATGTCCAGCTAATTTCTCATAGCCTAAGTATCTTATAATAAACTTTGCTGCATCATTATATGATACTACTGAATTTGGAGCTTTTTCTTCATCTTTAATTACTCCATTTTGAATTAACATATCATAAAATTCATCATCGCTATAATTATTTTTTACTGGCGAATATATATATTTAAAGAAATTTATTTGAGTAATATTCATATTAGGATTAAATTTTTCCCCATCTATATAATACCCATTATCTAAAAGTTCTTTTACTGTCTTTTCACACCAATGCCCATTTATATCCGTATATTCTGGTAATTTATTTTCTCTATATGCTTTTCCGGTATAATCTATCCTTATGCCATTTATAGGATCAATAATATAACTATCATTCTTGTTTATAAAGTCATATACTATTCCAACTTTATTTTCATCTAACATTGTATATTGTAATGAGAATCCTGCTAAATCCTTAATTTTATTGAATGCAGCTTCTTTATTTATAACGTTACTAACATCAGGAAAAGAGGCATTATCATACCAGTTATTATCATAACCAATAATTTTACCTGTATTCTTATCTACTTCAACATTCAAGTAATTTCCTGAAAACTCTATTCCATTCACTTGACGTACATAGTTAAACATAAACGTATTTTCTTCTATTGGTCTATCAGTAATCTTTAAAATTGGATTATTTATATCCTTAAACTTTGTTTGTGTAAACTTATTAGGTGCTACTTTTTTCAAAAAGTTTTCTACTGTGTTTTGCGCATCTGCCTTAGAAGTATTACCACTTGTTCCAAGTTTATTATAATTATAAGAATGTAACGATATTACTTCTCCAGATTTTGCATTCACTCTTCCATATACACCGTCAAAAGAAATATTCCATGAATATTCATCATCAAGATAGTTTTTATTTAATGATGCATCACTAACTTTCATATCAGCCGTTATTAAATCAGATGTTTCTCTAAGTATACTTTCTGCCTTTTCTTTACTTATAAGATTTGCAACATTCTGAATCGCATCCATCTCTTCTTGTGTCAACTCTTGATTTGCTTTATCCAAATTATTTGCAGAAGCATTTACTAATGAATGATCCTTATTTCTATCATCTAATTTATTATCACTTGAATATGATACTACTTGTCCAGTTTTAGCATCAATAAATTCACTTATATTACTTGGAGAATATCCTGCAAATATATTCATTTTCTTCTTCTCATAATCATAATAAGAATAATATTTTAAATCTATACCTATTTTATCTATATATGCTTTTTCTGCAGTAACAGAATCAATTATCCCACTTAAATTAGGATATTCAGCTCCCTTTACTTCTAAATTGTCATTGCTAAATGATGTCACTTTCCCACTATATTTATTTACACCAACATTTACATAAATATAGTTAACCGGAATTTCATTTACAAACTTTTGGTAAGTAAAGTTATACTCATCCCCTTGAAAAGAAGCTGAATCATTTTTTACTAACTTTATTTCCCCAATATATTCTGGAATTACATTTTTCAAAAAATCTTCTGCTGAAACTTGGGCCTGATCTTTCGTAATATTTGCTAAACCATCTTTGCTATCCTTGCTATCCCCATCATAATTACTATATTGATATAAGAATCCATCTTCACCTATTGATACAGATATTGATCCTTTCTTATCTTCTTTTTCTGCCCAATTTAAATCCCAAATTCTAACTTTTGCCCCCCTTACTTCACGTTCGCTTGAATTATGTGTGAACTCTGTATAATCATCCGGAACTGTTATAATTTTCTTTGCTGATATGATAGCTTGCTCTAAGTTTTTGCTATCTTCATCCGCAGCAAATGTCGGAATAGAAATAGTAGACAATATTAAACATAATGTTAATATCCCGCTTATAATCCCTTTCTTTTTCATAAATATCCTCCAATCTTTAATAATGAGTTATTTTTTATACTATCTAAATATAATACGATTCTTCATATGAAAATTTTGCATTAAATTATAATTTTTTCACAATTTTTTATACAGTTACTTTTAAATACCTGTGTTAAAGCAATAAATTAATATTTTAAATTTTTGTAATTCATAAAAAATCTAAAATTTTCTATATAAAAAATGGAGTTAATAATTAATTTTAATTATTAACTCCACACTACTAACTATTATCATACTATGCGTCTATTAATATTTTCTTCTACTTTATGTTCATCTATATTTTGTTTTATTTTTAATATAGATGACAAAACTACTCTCACTAAAATATTACTAAAAAAAATATCTCGCCTTTTATCTCCTAAATTTCTAATATAAATACTGTGCATATCTTCAATATAATCTACTATATCATTCATAGACTTTAATTCTATTCTGGATTCCTCTGTGCATTCATTCCACACTTCAGATAGCTTTTTCCACCATAAAATTCTTTGAGTTTGTTCATATAATTCATGTCTAATAATATTTCCTTCAAAAGCTTTATTATGTGGAAAAGTAAAAAAATCACATAGGTAATGACTCAATATTCCTAGCTTAATTGAAATATCCTTATTTCTTTTAATTTCACCATAAATTATTTCATCAATAATCCCTATAACCTTCTCCCAATCCTCATTTTTACTATGCATAGTCATTCTATATTTGAGCTTTAAGTCAGGTAACACATTTCCATAAATAAAAAAGTTACTATCAATAATATTTGAGTAGCCTCTCTCAATTAATTCCTTGCTAAGAAAATAACCTATTTTCCCATGAAGTAAAGTATCCATATTAACGCTCCTACCCTTTTTAATCACATTTAGAGAGTAATAAGTAAGTAATTGTCTGAATCACAATGCAAAAGTGCATTTTCACACATAAAAGATACATTTTTATTATGGTACTAGTTATTACTCTTCATCACATGCTTAAATTATAAAAAAAGTAAGTTAAATCACCATTACGTTTCTGTTATTTTTTAACGAGCTTAATTATTTTTCTTTTTTAATTGTACATACTCTTCTAGTGTTATATTTCCATAATCCTTTAATGCTTTTATAAGCTCATCTTCATGTATTATACTAATGAGTTCCATGTCATCATTAAGAATATAAAAACTGTTAAATTTGTTTTTATCAACTAAAGATAAAACATTAACTAAACCTTTTTTATAATACACAGAAATTGATTTATTCTCTATATAGTTATGCTTTTTTAACTTTCTTATTTTCTTGATCATATCTCCCATTATTATATACATAGTTTTTTCTTTTTCTATAAATGTTGCATATGTGATTAATATGACTGCAAGAAATAAACTTATATTAACTTTATGTAATATCATTATTATAATAAATATTAAAAATAATGTTCCTGAAATAATAAAGCTAAAGATTTCTGTAATTTTCTTTGATCTTTTATATAATAGCTTCTTTGATAATAGTATTTCACATACCCTTGAACCATCAAGAGGATAAGCAGGCAATAAATTGAATGCTCCTAAAAAGAAATTAACTTTTATACTATCTTCAATAATTTGATACTTAAAATATCCATATAAATAGCACATAACCACGGCCATAAAAATATTGAAAAATGGTCCAGCTAAATATAAAATCATTTTTTTTCTTTCAGTTAACTCATCGATGTCACTTAATTCGACTTTAGCACCAAATATGCTAATATTAACATTATTAAATTTGCACCCAAATTTACTTGCAACTATCATATGTGCAAATTCATGCAATATTACCCACAGAAAACTAATAACAATGTAACCTTCATAATCTCCAAGCCACATTAATATCGACAGTTCTAAAATCAATACCATATACCATTTCTTCATTTCTAACCCCTATAATATTGCTATATCAAAATAATTTGCAATGCACAAGTAAAAAATGGAACCTAATCAAATATTAAAATATATTTTATATTCATAATAATATGTTATTTCCTATAAATTTAATTGTTCATATTACTGTTGCTTCTTATATATTCCATAAAATTAAAAGTCCTTAACTTTAAATTTTCAATTTTCAAATCATCTACAGTAAAATTTCCAATCTTTAAATCCTTACCTTTTATATTTCCTATCTGCATTGTACTAAAAGTATCTATATACTCGTTATAATTAAAATTTCGGTTTAATGCTTGTTTACATTTAATGTGCATTTCTTGTACTTGTGCGTAAGGGGTATACTTCAATCCAACAAAAAATAGCAATAAAAGTGTAGCTCCGGTTAGTTCCTTAGTTATTCTCTTAATCAAAACATTTATCATCTTATCGTTACTTTTCATATTACTCCCATATCTTGAACCAATGATAGCATTATTAGCCTTCTTACCTGAAGTCAAATGGTTCCTTTTATCCTTTCTTCCTTTCGTTGTATTATTAATGTTTTTATAGTAATCCTCATAAGCTGATCTATAGCTGCCCATGATACACTCCTTTCAAATTCATTCACATTAAAGTATATTTACTACTTCATAAAATTATGAGAACAAAATTGTTGCAGAATCTTTGTATTTGCTACATTCCGCAATATTTAGATATCATTTAGGTTGCTTAATTAAAAAAATACACCGCCTAGAATTTTTATGCGACTAATACCTACTCTTCGAAAATCATCTATTTTATAATAAATAATCCTTAAAAATTAAAATAAGATTAATAATTTTATACTGTACTCAAAATTATTATTTGCAATTTCTACTGTACTGGATAAAATTATTAATCCTATTATTTTATAAATAATTTTGCTATATTCACTATAATTATTTTTTACATTTTCCTCCAAATCGAGCACTCAACTTATTGAAATTGTAGCATAAATTTATTATAGCAACATGCATATTCTAAAAGTGTATCTTTTTTCTTCTCATTCCTACATTTATTACTAGTGCTATTGAAATCACTGTTGTAAGCAATGAACTTCCTCCATAGCTAACAAGCGGCAGGGTTATTCCTGTAATTGGTAGTAATCCTATTGTCATCCCTATATTCTGCAATATAGCAAATAAAAAATATGACACTATTCCAACACATATAACTGAGCCAAATATATCTTTAGATGTTCGTGCTACTGAAATCATCTTATATATAAGAAATCCGTAAAGCATTAACAAAACAATTGCACCTAAAAAGCCCCATTGATCTGCTATTGCAGCAAAAATAAAGTCCGTCTGAACTTCTGGTACATTTTGTGCAGCATATGTTGTAACCCCATCTTGAGCCAGCGACGGACTACTTCCAAGTAATCCACCTGAACCAATTGCAATCAACGACTGATTTAAATGATACGTACTTGCATCATCGATGCTTGGATTCAAAAATGCTGTAAATCTTGCTTTTTGATATGTTTCTATGAGTCCTGAATTCCACACAATCACTATTCCAAGTACTAAGCAAGCTAATCCTCCAGCAATAATTCTCGTATCAAACCCCATTGTATAAAATATTCCTAAAACTATAAAGAAACATACCATACTCATTCCCATATCAGGTTGGATTACAATAAATATTACTGGTACTATGCAATAAAATGCTAGTGTGAAAAAATTCTTAACATCATTTATTTTTCCGTCCATCTCATCTAACTTCTTACCCAGCATAAGTATAATTACAAACTTTGCAAATTCTGACGGCTGAAGGTTACCTACTCCTAAACGGATCCATCCTCTAGCACCATTAACTACTATTCCAATCCCTGGAACCATGGTTAATATAAGAAGAACTACAACTCCCCAATATAATATAGGTACATAGTTAAATATTATCTTATAATCTACTGCCACAAAAATATATAACGCTACAAGTGATATTGCAAACCAACCCAGCTGTTGCTTTACAAAACTCAATCCAAATTGTCCTTTTGTGCATAGATATATATTAAATGTTCCGTATAAAATTAAAAGAATTAAAGAAATTAATATAGTCTTATCAATTTCTTTAATTAATTTCATATCTAATTTTAATAGTCTAAACAATATCTCACCTCCTAGTTATATTAATCTTATATAACTCAATCAATCTTAATTATACATTATTATTACCGCATTCTCCATAATAATTATATTGGGTATAAAAAACATAATAATTTTGTAATAATTTAAAGATAATATCTTGTTAAATACCCAAAGTCATCCATATTGAATAAACTTAATTATTATAAAAAAATGAGATGACTTGTTTTAAAGAATTAGCCATACAATTCTTTAAAACAAACATCTCTTATAATTTAAACAAAACAAGTTACTTATCTTCCCTTTATACTTTTAATTGGAATGTTAGCTATTAATGCAGAAGTATTTTCACCTTCTTCATCTCCATTCTTATTTACGGATATTTCAACATCCTCAACTTGTATATCAATATACTTAGAAATTACTTCTAAAATCTCTTCTCTTATTTTCTCAATAATATCTGGGGCAATTTCTCCTCTATCATGTATAAGAATTAGCTTTAGTCTGTCTTTTGCAACTTCTTTAGGTGTTGGCTTACTATTTAAACTCTTAAAAAAACCCATTCTCTCAACCTCCCTTAATTTCGCTTAAATAGCTTCTTTAAGGAGCTAAAAAATCCCTGATGCTCTTCTGTATGTAAATCAATAATAGGAACTTCTTCACCTGTAATTCTTCTAGCTATGTTTCTGAATGCTTGTCCAGCAATCGCACCTTCTTCTAACACAATAGGTTCACCTTTATTAGTTGAAATAGTTATATTCTTATCATCCGGAACTACTCCAAGTAACTCTACTGATAATGTTTCAATAATATCAGCTACATCAAGCATGTCTCCATTCTTAGTCATTTCATAGTTCAATCTATTTACAATAACAGAATGGTCTTCCAATCCCTTTGAATCAAGCTTACCAATAACCCTATCAGCATCTCTAACAGATGTTATTTCTGGATTTACAACAATAATTGCTTTTTCTGCACCTATTACAGCATTTTCAAAACCTTGTTCTATTCCTGCTGGAGAATCTATTAAGACATAATCAAACTCTTCTTTTAATTCATTTACTATTTTTAACATTTCCTGTGGACTTATATCATCTTTATCCTTAGTTTGCGCTGTTGGTAAAAGAAATAAATTTGCAAATCTCTTGTCTTTTATAAGCCCTTGTTTTAATCTGCATCTTCCTTCTATAACATCAATTATTGTATATACTATTCTGTTTTCTAATCCTAGCAATACATCTAAATTTCTAAGCCCTGTATCTCCATCTATAACAACTACTTTCTTACCAAGTGATGCTAAAGCAGTTCCTATATTGGCTGTAGTTGTTGTTTTTCCAACTCCACCTTTACCTGAAGTTATTACAATAGATACTCCCATTAAAAAATCCCTCCGACGTTTTAGTATATATATTTATTTGGTAAATATGGCTCCACTATTATCAACCCATCCCTAATTCTTGCTAATTCTGGATAGCTTGGCTTTTCGATATCATCTGGAGACATAGCTATAACATTTGCAATTTTTAATAGTTCAGGTTGTAGTAGGAATGCTGCTATTACCGCTTTTATATTTCCATTAGTCCCAGCGCTCACTTTACCCCTTATACGTCCTAAAACAATTACATTCCCTGCTGCATATACTTCTGCACCACTATTTATGTCTCCTACTATAACTATGTTTCCTTGATAATTAATACATTCTCCGCTTCTAACTGTCTTTCTTATAAATTTAGTTTTCCCTTCGTATACACCGGAAAATACCTTAACCTCTTTTTCGTTCACCTGCTCAATTTCCTTTTCTATATCCTCTAGAACAATATCTTTTAATTCAATTTGAGTTAATAATTTTTCTTTAAGAATGCCTACTTCCTTTTTATTAACCAATTTTAAATCTATTCTTAATATTAGAGTTGTCCCTTTATAAAAATGCTTTCCTTTAGAAAGTTTCTTTATTAGTAATACAAGCATATCATCAAAACAAGCAAATTTATTCATATTGATAGTTGTATTTATTCCATCTTTATTTCCCTTTATTAAAATACCATCATTATTATACATTCATTCCCTCCAATGAATTTTGCAGGTTAAAATAGTTAAATTGTTTTGAAAATGGCAACCTCTCTAAAATTATATCATTATACTGACTATTTTTGTATATATGTTTCACTAATTTTTGATTAAATTTTACAAAAGCATATAAAACATCAAAATTTGATAATATGCAGTGTATATACCAAAGCATTGAACAGCTATCACACTATAATATTACATCAACATAATCCCTTATATTAATACTGTCTTCATCTACTAAACAGTCTACTGCAACTATATTTACACCATTCTCTTTTGCATATTTTAGTGTATCTCCAAATTCCTTATGAGTCTCTACATTAGGTTCAAAATGAACAACTTCTTTCATTTGTATTACAAATATTACGTAAGCATCATACCCTTCTTTAATGCAATCAATGAGTTCTCTAAGATGTTTAACACCTCTTTCTGTAGGTGCATCAGGAAACTTTACAATTCCATTATTCTCTAAAGTCACCCCTTTTACCTCTATAAAAATTTTCTTATGCTTTGTCTCAACATAAAAGTCAAACCTTGAATTCTTATATTTAGCTTCCGGTTTTATTAAAGTTACATCCTTTAAGAGGTTCCCTTTTAATATCCATTCATGAACAACCTTATTAGTTACTTGAGAATCCATATTGATCATTCTGTCTCCTTTTACAACACCTATAAGAGAAAACTTAGTCTTCCTTTTTGGATTATCATTTTTTTGAATAAATACTGTCGCATTGGGTATCAAAAGTTCCTTGCACCTTCCAGTATTTTTTACATGACAGACTTCTTCATTGCCATCAATTTCAACATAAGCTATAAATCTATTTGGTCTTAAGATAAATTTTCCTTTTAGAATATTATTGTATTTCATATTATCCTCACTAAATCTATTTTTTTACAAAAAGGTATCTATAATTAGGTTTACTTTATGCAATTTTTATAATTGCATACCTAATATAGATACCTTACAAATTAATTAATTTTTATCAATTTATATTTAAATACAAAGTCTCTATTATAAATTTTTATTAATGAGTTTTATTTGTATTCGCCTGTGAAGCATTTGCTTCTTGGTTATACGGATTACCTAAAACATATTTTTTCCATGTATCTGACGATGAAGTATACTGTGTATCATTCTTTAATTGATCCTTGAAATAAGCATCATAAACTGACTTCACTACTGATGCAATATTACTTCCATGACCGCCATCAAATACTACTGCTGCTACAGCTATCTGTGGATCATTTGCTGGAGCAAAACTGACATATGTTGCAAAAGGTTCTCTTCCTTTTTGTAATTGATCCTCAGCAAAATCGGCTGTACCAGTCTTACCAGCTGTTGGTATTGGATATCCTAAAAATGTAGAACTACCGGTACCATCTGCTTCTTGGTTAACTGCTGTCATTCCTTGTTTAACCGCATCCTGAGTTTCCTTTGACATTTTAACCGTATTTAAAACTTCTGGTTTAAACTCTTGGACTACATTTCCATCCCCATCTGTGATCTTATCTACTAAATGAATCTTATATCTTGTTCCTCCATTTGCAAGAGTTGAGATGTATGATACTAATTGCAACGGAGTGAAAGTATTCATTCCCTGACCTATTGATGCTGAAACAAGGGAACCTGGTGATCTTACTTGCCCTGGCTGATCATTAGCTGCAAATTGAGCTAATGCTTGTGATATTAATGTAGCTTGAGAATCTAAATTTATATTTCTTCCTGCAATACTTGCTTTGTATTCGTCTGAATTATTCATCAAATTTAATACATCTTTCTTAATATCTTTAGCAAATGTATCATGGCTAACCGCTGTTGGATCATCAACATCTTTATTTATTGTATCTTTAACTTTATCTTTTATAGCTTTCTTAGACTTCTTAACTTCATCATTATCATCATCTTTATCTCTTATATCAATTGGAGAAAAGTATATTGTATTATTATAGTTTCCACTCTCTAGAAAATTAATTACATTATCTGTAGACATCTGTAACACAGTATTTCTCCATGATGTAAAATTATAAGTTTGACCAAAACTTTCATTTATTTCTATTCCTGTCGATTCTTTAGCACTACTATTAGGATCAATTCCTAATCCAAACTGCCAAGCATATTTAGCAAGGGAATTTAGAGCTTCAACATTATTAGCCTTGCCTCCTGCCTGAATATACATTCTAGTAGCAGTCTCATAAAAATAAAAGTTAATCGATTTTGCTATAGCTGCTGTTAAACTTATATTACCTTGTGCAGCTTCTAGTCCTTTTGGTGCAAAAGCTTTACCAAAAATCTCCGGATGAATATTAAATGCTCCTGTATCATTTATCATTTCTCCAGGACTTATTACGCCAGACTCCAAACCGGCAACTGCTGTAAGCGGCTTAAATGTAGATCCAGGTGGAATTTTTGACTGGGTTGCATAATTAAACATTGCTTTCGGATATAGATCATATGGATCTGTTCTAGTTCCATTTTTTGGCGGAAACAAATCATCAACAGTTTTATTAAGCCCCATTCTTTTAATAAATTCCTGTCCAAACTTCTCTAAATCAGGATTAAAATAATCCTTATACTGTTCAGGCGTTAATTGTCCTTGAACTGTGAATAAATTTGGATTAAAGTTAGGGTAACTTGTTAAAGCTAATACTCTTCCAGTTTTAACTTCAACGGCTACCAATGCACCTCTGGTTGCATTCAACAGTCTATTTCCTTTATCATCACTTTCATTATTCCTTATATATTCAATTTTATCTGCTAATGCTTGATCTGCTGCATATTGAATGTCCCTATCTATTGTAAGATGCACATCATTGCCCGGATACGGTTCAAGTTTAAATAATTCTTGTGAAACGCTTCCTTTAGAATTAACTTTAACAGTTGTTCCACCCTTAACTCCTTTTAATTGTTCTTCGAAAGCTGATTCTATTCCAGACTTTCCTACAGAGTCTGATGAAACATCATATCCTTTAAGTTCATATGTTGATTTTTGTGTATCATTAATTGAAGATACATACCCTAAAACTGAAGATGCTAAATTATTATATGGATATGACCTTATAGGTGCTGAACTCACATTTATTCCTGGCAAATCATATTTCTTTTGCATTACTACTAATGAAGTATCTTTCTTAATATTGTCTGCAATACTTACTGATTTATATCCTTTAAAACTCTGCATTTTTATAGCATCTTTTACAAGCATGAATTTTCTAATATCATTTAAAGAATATCCTTCTTTTAAAATCATATCTGTTAAATCCTTGCCTTCCATTTTGGAATAAATATTCTTCTTTTCTTTTGAGTCATAATCTGGGTCTACAAGGCCAATTAAATTATATGATTTAACTAATGCATAAAACGCATCATCAGGAGTTATTTTTAGAAGTTCTTCATCCAGTTTTGCATTTTGTTCATCCGATAATTCTTCAACATCTTTGAACATTTTGTTTTTTAGAGTATCATTCAATCCCCTATCCTTTTTAAATCTCAATTCCTCTATATTTTGAGATTGTTTATCATTAGTTTTATACTCAAAATATAAATTATTATTACCATCAATTTTTAAAGGTAACGAATCCTGAATGCTTTCTCCGTTCTCATTCAATATTTTGAAAAGTTCTTTCATAGTTATATAAAACTGTTTATCAGCATCTTTTGTTTCCGTATATGTAATAGTGTATGTTTCAATATTAGTTGCTAAAACATTTCCTTTATCATCATATATTTTACCCCTTGGGGCTTTTTCTGATATAAATCTTGTTGATGTTACATCTGCTTTATCCTTATATTCATCATAATTAAATACTTGAATATATAATAATTTTAGAATAATCACTGAAAATATAGCTATCATGATTATAGATAAAACTGTATATCTAGAAATCTTCTTTTTCTTTTTATTAGTTGGTTTATTTACTATCATCTAAACCTCCATCTTTGCTTTGAATACTCATCATCATAAACATTCATTACTAATTTATACACAAAAAACATTATTACTCCGTTGTATACCCCCATAATGATACTTTTAGAAAATTGTATTTCAATATTAAAAAAATTAAATATCAACATAACTCCTGCATATTTAATTATTGTTATAAAAAAAGCCGAGATCACAGGTATCAGTCTCTTAGTCTTTATTATTCCCGCTCCAATAAAACTTGCTAGAAGACATAGAAATAAATTCAATAATGAATTTACACCAAAACCATTAAAAAAGAAAATATCTTGAAGTATCCCACTCACAACACCCATAAATACAGCTCGTTCTTTCTTATTGACTAATGAATAAGCTATAGCGAAAGTAAATAGTAAACTCGGATAAGCTCCCTTTATTGAAAAAAACGGAATTAGTGAGTTATCTAATATAACCAATCCTATAGAAATCAAAATAATAATTAATTTTTCCATTATAAACCTCTAATTATATTTAATTTCTCTCGTATCCTTCGGAGAGACAATAAATAATTCTTCTAACTTATTAAAATCTACATATGGTTTTACAACTGCATTCTTCATTACTTTTACTTTATCTTCTTCAACTGAAATCACTTCACCAATTCTAATTTCCTTTGGATAAAGCATCCCTACTCCAGATGTCATTATTACATCGCCTTCCTTAACATCTGAATTCATCGGAAGATCATATACCTTAGCTAAGTTTTCTCCCTTACTATCTTTGAAACCTTTTATATAACCTGTAGCATCTCTGGTACTTTGATCCATAACACTTACTGCTATATTTTCATTAATCAGAGATTGAACTATGCACCAATTACTTCCAACACTGGTTACTTGTCCCACTAAACCTTGAGCTGCTATAACAATCATACCCTTTTGTATATTGTCATTTTTTCCTTTATTTACCACATAACCATCTAAAAAGTTTCCACCACTATATCCTATAATATCACATGCTACATAGTTATAATTGTTTCTTTCTTCCTGAAAATTCAACACTTGTCTTAATCTATCATTTTCTTCTTTTAAATCTGAATAACTGGCTAACTCATTTTCAAGTTCTTGATTTTCTTTAATTAATTCTTTATTTTGCGCTTTTACTTCTGAAAAATTCAAGAAAAAATCTAAGGTTTCTTTAATCCTACTAGTTCCAGAATATAAGAGACTTTGCACTGGATTTAAAGTACTACCGGCACCACTTTCAATAATACTTCTATTATCCTTTCTAACTGTATAAACTATTAACCCTAAAAAGCTAACTGACAGTACTATAATAGTTACTGCCAGTTTATTCTTAAGAAGCTTCATATTTAACCTCTTTGATCTCTACTAATTTTATCAAAATCTTCTAGTGCCTTCCCTGCTCCAAGTACTACGCAATCAAGAGGTGCCTCCGCAATATGTACGGGCATGTTTGTTTCTTTATTTATAAGTATATCTAATCCTTTTAGATATGCCCCGCCACCTGCTAACATTATACCTTTTTCCATAATATCTGCTGAAAGTTCTGGTGGAGTCTTTTCCAATGTTGTCTTAATTGATTCTATAATAGCATATACTGGTTCTTTTAAAGCTTCTCTAACTTGAGTTTCTGAAATTTCAACAATCTTTGGAAGGCCAGTAATCATATCTCTTCCTTTAATCTCCATGACTGTTTCTTCATCTGAAGTCCTATAAGCTGAACCTATTTCCATTTTAACTTGTTCAGCTGTTCTTTCTCCAACCATTAAGTTAAATTCTTTTTTAATATAAGATATTATTGATTGATCTAACTCATCACCAGCTATTCTAAGTGACTTACTAGTTACTATACCGCCTAATGAAATAATAGCAACTTCTGTTGTTCCACCACCAATATCAACTATCATACTTCCTGTTGGTTCACTTACTGGAAGCCCTGCTCCGATTGCTGCTGCCATTGGTTCTTCCATTAAAATAACATCTCTAGCTCCTGAAAGTTTTGTAGCTTCTTCGATAGCTCTTTTCTCAACTTCTGTAACTCCTGATGGATAACAAACTATTATTCTTGGATTTTTAAATGCATTCTTAGTTGATACTTTTTCTATTAGACTTTTCATCATTGTTTGAGCTGTATCAAAATCTGCAATTACTCCATCTTTTAATGGCCTTATAGCTACTATATTTCCAGGGGTTCTACCTATCATAAGCTTAGCTTCTGATCCAACCGCTAATGTCTTTTTAGTCATAGTGTTCATTGCAACAACAGATGGTTCTCTTAAAACTATTCCTTTACCTTTTACAAATACTAGGGTGTTTGCAGTTCCCAAATCTATCCCCATATCTTTTCCTGATCCAAAAAATCCCATTTATTTTTCCCCTTCCAATTCTATATTAGTCCTCTTTCTTTGAGGCTAACAAATTTATTATTTCCTATTATAATATGGTCTACTAATTGAATTCCTATAATATTTCCACATTCTTTAATTCTTAGTGTTATATTTATGTCTTCTCTGCTAGGCGTTGGATCGCCTGATGGATGATTATGACATATAATTATCGATGCGCTATTCTTACTTATAGCTTGCTTAAAAATTTCTCTCGGATGCACAACCGACGTATTTAAACTACCCTTAAAAACATCTTTAATACCAACAACTATATTCTTGGTATTTAATAAGACAACTTTTAATACTTCTTGATTTAATTCGTTCATTTCTCCCATGAGAAGACTTGCTAGGTCTTTTGGTGAAGTTATTTTGATGTCATTATTTATTGCTTTCAATGTTCTAAATCTCTTAAAAAGCTCAGCTAAAGCTAAAATTTGTGAAGCTTTTCCTTGTTTAATACCTTTTATAGATATTATATCATCAAAACTTGCATCTAAAATACCATTTAGCCCTTCTAGCTCAGATAAAAGCCTGCTGCACAATTGAAGAACATTCTCTCCTTGTGTTCCAGTCCTAATTATTATTGCTAATAATTCTGAATTACTTAAAGATTCTGCTCCATAAGTTAATAATTTCTCTTTAGGTCGTTCATTTTGTGGTATGTCTTTGATTTTAAGGCTACTTTCCATATAATATATTACCTCCAAATATATGATTTCCCCTCTATCCCTAAAATATAATTATTGTATCTCTTTAAGCATAAACTTTAGCTTATTCAGTGGCAGTCCAACAACGTTGTAATAACATCCTCTTATCTCTTCAACAAATATTCCACCTATCCCCTGGATTCCATAAGCGCCAGCTTTATCTAAAGGCTCACCAGTTTTTATGTATTCTAATATTTCATCGTCGCTTATTTCAGAAAAAGTAACTTCAGTAGATAAACTCTCTTGAATCGTTAAATTTTTAGCTGTATTAATCACAACAACGCCAGAATAAACCAAATGCTTTCTACCTTGAAGTGATTTTATAATATTAAAAGCATCTTCTTCATCTCTTGGTTTTCCTAGTATCATATTGTCTATGGTGACTACAGTATCAGCTGAAATTATAATCGCATCCTCATCTAGCTTATTCTTAATATTCATTGCCTTTCCTAAAGCTATGTCTTTAACATATCTATCTATAGAGCCTTCAAAAATAACTTTACTCTCATCAAAATTGCTGACAATAACATCAAAAGTCTTAATTAATCTACTTAAGAGTTCTTGTCGTCTTTCTGAAGCAGAAGCTAATATTACTTTCATATATTCACATCCTAAAATAAAGAATTTTGGCACATGAAAAATAATAGGCGAGCATGATGATCTCCCATTTTTTGAATGTACCTTATTATATATCATTGACAAATAATATATATTGTAGACATGTTAATTTTTTAACCAAAAACTATTAAATTTTAAAGGTGTAGAAATGATATTCTACCATTTCTACACCTTATAGTTTATCATTTAAGATGTTCTTAAACAAGTGTGTTATATTAAGTTATAAGTTTTTTTATATAAATGTAATTTTGTTGTAATAATTATTAACTAAATCTTTCAGTTTTTAATAAGTTTATATAACTCCTGCATATCATTACTACTGTTCGTTTTATCCATTTCATCAGGCAGATTTTTTATATAATCATATAATTGGCTTATCTTATTTGATTTTACTGTGCTTCCTTCATTTACAATTCCATCCGTCCAGGCTTTAAATTCTGCTGTTTTTATACTTTTCACCTGATTATCTTGTAACTTATTCACAATTGTCAAAAATCCATTCATAATTTCTATGAGCTTTTTATTTTCCAAGTCATCACTAGAAGCACCTAAACTAATTTTAGCGACATCAATATTATTGGACTTGAATTCTTCTATCTTTTTTAAGCCATCTTCCTCATTGTATATTCCTGCTAAAACTCTATATTTCCCATCATCTTCTACTATAAATGGCTGACAGTATTTTGATATTGCAGATAGTGACTCTTTTGCATTCTCCTCTTTTGAATAATAGCCACATTGCAGTGCGATGATATTTTTTATTGCACCATTATAGTCACCTTGAGTTGAAGCCTTTGAGCTATTTATACCTACGTTTTGTACACTCTTCCCATCAAAGACAACATTGCTAATAAGCACTCCTCCAACTATAGATATCCCAACGATAACGACAACACTACATAAAAATTTCATCCTGCCTGATTTTTTATATTCATATCTTGTGTATCTCATAGTCTCCCCCCTTTTGAACATTCTAAAAATAGCGTGTCAAAAAGTTAAGTTTTATATGTTATCAAAACTTATAGAAAACATTATAAAACAGAATAATATTATATATATTTGACCTGCTATTTTTTCAGATTTCTTATATATTAATATTTATTCTGTAAGTTACACATATATGAATTATGTTAAATAAAAAATATTATATAGGGAATATTTTAAAAATCTAAACTTATATATTAACAATATTAAAGCTATTGAAAGAAACATTCATACATTCCTAAGCATACTTATATATCATTTTTAACTATAATTATGTTTACATTTAGTATCTTAAGTTAACTACATCCATTAGCAAAAAATTCTTCTTGCAGTAGCATATCTTTCTGAATAGTACCCATCACACAATGAACTTACCATTACTGGTTTTCCAGATCTTGGTGCGTGTATAAATTCTCCGTTCCCAATATAAATGCCCACATGGCTAATTGAACCTTCTGTATTAAAAAAAACTAAATCACCAGCTCTTAAATTACTTTTATCTACTTTAGTCCCTACATTTACTTGTGTATATGTAGTTCTTGATATATCTACACCAAATTTATTATAAACATATTGTGTTAATCCTGAACAATCAAAAGCATTTGGACCAACCGCTCCATAAACATACGGCTTTCCTAAAAACTTATATGCATAATTTACGACTTCATTTCCCTTACTAATTGCTCCTCTTGATACTGAATCTTCACCATTTGATACTGTTTCTGAATCTGATGGTGCTTTTATCACTTTAGCTGTTTTAAGTTCACTAGTCTTAATTGTAATTCCTCTATTATGTGTTAATGTAGTATCAGCTTTGGCATGTTGCATATTAATAAGAAAAACTCCCGAAAAAATAAAAGTTGTAATTACACATTTCATAAGCCTATTATTTTTAATTTTCATCTTAAATTCCTCTCCATACCTAATCTATATTACCCTAAAAGGCACTTTAGTTATCGTTTACACCTTACTGCAAATTTTAAAACATGTTTCTAGTATAGTGATAAGCTAGGTAAAGGTCAAACTTTTTATACTTTTATATTCTTATTTATACCGAAATATCTCTAATTTCCTCAATATTGCTATCAATAATGGTCATTTACTGTAAATTTATAATTTTCTGACTTTTGTTTTACATTTTGTTATTTCTTACTCATTATCTTTTTTATAAATAAACTTAAAACTCAAAATCCTGAGAATAATAAAAAAAAACAGTAAGTTATCCAATAAATTTTCTGGTTAACTTACTGTTCTAATTAATTTTTTATACTAATTTCTAATTTCCTTAAGAACTTCTACTAAATATTCAAAGCATCTACAAGCAGAAGATATACTTAAATGTTCATTTGGAGTGTGTATATCAATGATATTAGGCCCAAAACTAATCATATCTAAATCTCCAAGTCTTTCCTTAAGTATCCCACATTCTAATCCAGCGTGGATAGCTACAACTTCTGCTTCTTTTCCATACATTCTAAGGTATACATCTTTGCATATATCCCTTATTTTTGAATCACTTTTATATGGCCATTCTGGATATCCTGCGGCAGACTCAAATGTACCTCCCATAATTTCAGTTAAACATTTATTTCTTTCAACTATTTCTTCTTTCAATGAAAACACAGAACTTCTAACAGCACTATGATATTTTATATCACTTTCATTGGTTGTTACCACTCCAAGATTTGATGAACTTTCCACTAATCCTTCTATTTCAGAACTCATTGTGTTTACACCATTTGGATACAAATATGATAAACTAATTGCTTTAGTTGTAGTATCATCTGAAAATACTTTTTCTATTTTATCTTTACTTTCAGATAATGTTATCTTAAGTCCTGGATCTTTTGTGCTCAATTCTTTAGAAATATTACTATCTATCTTTGTTTTAGCTTCAATCAGTTCTTTTTCCTTTGATTGATCAATTGAAATAACCGCCATAGCTTCTCTTGGTATTGCATTATCTTTTGCTCCACCTTTTAATGAAACTAAATTAAAAGATACCTTATTTAAGATTTCCCTTAATACTCTTGCCATTAATTTATTTGCATTTCCTCTTTCTAAATGAATTTCAGCTCCTGAATGTCCTCCAGCTAATCCTTTAACTTCAATCACATATTCTTTTGTATTTTCTTTTTTATTTGTCCATTCAATAGGCAAAGTAGATTCAGTTCTAATTCCACCAGCACAGCTTACCCAAAGTTTTCCTTCTTCTTCTGAATCTAAATTCAAAACGATTTTTCCATCTAAATCTTTTGATTGTACAGCTTTAGCTCCAGTCATTCCTGTTTCTTCATCTGTTGTTATTAATACCTCTATAGCAGGATGTTCTATCGATGTGTCCTCTAATATTGCCATCGCATAAGCAACAGCAATTCCATCATCTCCTCCAAGAGTTGTATTATCCGCATATATATAATCATCTTTGACCACTAAACTTATTGGATCTTTTTCAAAATCATGAATTTTATCGTTATTTTTCTCACACACCATATCCATATGACCTTGTATTATAACTGTTGGAGCTTTCTCATACCCTTTTGATGCAGGTTTTTTAATAATAACATTTAGGGCATCATCTTGAATACATTCTAATCCTAAACTCTTTCCAAAGCTCAATAAATAATCACTTATTTGCTTCTCATTTCCAGAACCTCTTGGTATCTTACTTATTTCATTAAAATGATAAAAAATTCTTTTCCCCGTAATATTCTCTAAATTTTTCATTCTACTCTCTTCCTTTCATCAATTATATGATAGAATATGATTATACATATCTTTTCTTAGTTTATCATAAAATATTGCTATATTATGTATATTTTTATTATTTTATGATTAATTATTTCACACACTATAATATATATACAAAATTTTAATGTGAGGTGTTTATATGCAAAAAACAAAAATGATTTTTACTATTGGTCCAGCAAGCGATAATGAGGAGACTTTAAGAAAGTTCATTGAAATTGGGATGAGCGCTGCAAGATTAAACTTTTCTCATGGTACACATGAAACACACAAAGAAAAAATCGAACTAATCCAACGCCTAAGTAAAGAAATGAATTCTGCAACAGCTATAGTTCTTGATATTAAAGGTCCAAAAATCAGAACTCATAACTTTGTAAACGATGGTGTAACTCTTAATGACGGTGACGATTTCGATTTCATATGTGGTGAAGAAATTCTTGGTGATGAGAAAAGATGCTCAATCTCATATGATGTACTTTATCAAGATATAAAAGTTGGCGGAAAAATTCTTGTTGATGATGGCCTTCTAAAATTTAAAGTTACTGGTGTTGAAGGCAAAACAATTCATACAAAAGTTGTTGTAGGTGGTGAAATTAAAAATCATAAGGGCGTAAATGTACCTAATGTAGTTATTAAATTACCATCAATTACAGAAAAAGATATAGAAGATATAAAATTCGGATGCAAAATGGGCGTTGATTTTATTGCTGCATCTTTCATAAGAAAAGCCAGTGATATCTTAGATGTAAAGAAAGTTCTAAAAGAAAACCATGGGGAACATATAAAAGTAATAGCTAAAATCGAAAACCAAGAAGGTGTAGATAATATAGATTCTATCATCGAAGTAACTGACGCTGTAATGGTTGCCAGAGGAGATATGGGTGTTGAAATTCCAATTCAAAAAGTGCCTATAATACAAAAAATGATAATTAGAAAATGTAATGAAGCTGGTAAAGTTGTTATAACTGCAACTCAAATGCTTGATTCAATGATTAGAAATTCACTTCCAACTAGAGCTGAAGCTAGTGATATTTGTAACGCTATTTTTGATGGAACTGATGCAATCATGTTAAGTGGAGAAAGTGCTTCTGGTTGTTTCCCTATAGAAGCAGCAAAGACAATGTCAAAAATTGCTCAAGAAGCTGAAGAATACTTAGATTATAATCACTTAACTGCAAGACTTAGAGAACCATCACTTACTGACTACGCAGCTGCAATAAGTTATTCAGCATGTAGAACAGCTAACATCTTACATGCAAAAGCTATAGTGGCAGCAACAAAGAGCGGTGCTACTGCAAGACTACTTTCAAGATACAGATCAAAGGCTCCAATCATAGCTATAACACCTTACGAACAAGTAAGAAAAGGATTAAGCTTAAACTTTGGAATCTTCCCAATGCCTTGTAAAATGTTTAACTCAACAGATGAAATATTAACAGAAGCTAAAAACACAGTATTTAGTCTAAATTTCACACAACCAGGAGACGATATAATAGTTGCTGCAGGAATGCCAACAACTCAAACTGGCGGAACTAATATGTTAAAAATAGAAAAGATTTAATCAAAACATTCAAAATAAAACAAGTATGGATTATTATCCATACTTGTTTTTCATATTTAAACTTCTGTTAATCTACTCAAATTTGAACCCTTTAAGTAAGTCTCCCAAGGAAGTTCCACTTTCATCACTGTTGTCAATGTAATCAAGATATTCTTTATTAGTTTCTACAGCTTCCTTTATACTCAATGCTATTCTTTTTTCTTCCCTATTAACACTTAGCACCTTAACTTTTACTTTTTGATTCGCTTCTAATACATCTGAAGGCTTTGCAATATGTTCGTCTGTAATCTCTGTTATATGAACTAAGCCTTCTATGCCATCAAATAACTCAACAAACGCACCAAATGTAGTAAGACGTATAACCTTTCCTTCAAATATATCGCCTTCATTAATGTCTTTACCATGAACTGTCCATGGCTCTTTAGTTACATCTTTTAATATTAATGAAAGTCTTTCATTTTTTCTATCTACATTGCCTATAAAAACTTCTACATTATCTCCCTCTTTAACTATATCTTCCGGCTTATTTACTCTTTCCCATGATAAATCTGAAAGGTGAATTAATCCTTCTACTCCTCCAATATCAACAAAAGCTCCAAACTTAACTATTTTCTTAACAACTCCGTTTCTTTTCTCTCCCTCTTTTAAATTATCCCATATATTTTTCTTATTTTTATTATATTCTTCTTCTTCAATAATTCTTCTTGATGCTATAACTTTTTTATTCTTAAAGTCTAATTCAGTAATTCTAACATCTAAATCTCTTCCTACTAAACTACTAAGCTCAATTCTTTCTCTGCTTGCAAGAGAACCTGGAATAAACACTCTTACGTTACCATAGTATGCAATTACTCCACCCTTAGTTTCTTCTTTCACATGTACTTTAATATTCTTTTTTTCTTTGAAACATTCACTTAACTCTTCTCTATCCTTTATTTCTAAAGCTTTTATTAAAGAAAGTTCAACATACCCCTCACCATCATTGGGAGATATGACATAAACATAAATTTCATCATCTTTACTGACTACTTCCATCGGATCCCTGTCATCTATAGATACCTCTTCTTTAGCTATTAATCCATCGAAAGCATAATCTATATTAACCGAAACCTCCTTATCGTTTACATCTATAACCTTACCTTTTAATACATCTCCTCTATTTAGTCTTTTTACATCATATTGATTTAAAAGTTCGCTCATATTGCTTTCTAATTCTTCATTGGACATAGTATAATTCACTCCTCATTATAATTTTTCTTACTTACAATAATAGTCTAATAGAATCTTTTACACAAGTACGGTTTACTGTGCTACAAATATAATTATAATATAATCATTTTAAATTTAATCCTCATATTATCTTAATATAAAAATCCATATTGTTTTAATCTAATTATTCCCAAAATTATTTGCAATTTCATTATACAGTATCAAATACCATTTAAAAAGATATAAAATAACTATTATAAGAGAGAGATAATAACCTTTATTACGATATACAATTATAATCATCCTTTTTAGTCTTTTTTCATCGCTTTTCCATATTGTGTATAAGGAATCTTTTTTATATAATAAGTACATAATCTTTTAAGGGGTGATCACTATTCGTAAGATTAAAAAAAAATATGTTTTAACTATATTTTTAACATTCATATTTATATTTTCTAATTTATCTTTAGATGCTATGTCATTTATAGGTATAAATACATCTAACAATACTACAGTCGCCTTTGCTAAATCAACTGGTAGTAGCAGTCGATCAAGCTCCAGCGGCAGCAAATTTAGTTCTGGCAGTTCAAAATCAAGTAATGGATTTAGTTCGGGATCTTTTAGTGGATCAAGTTCTTCTAGTAAATCCTCAACAAACACAAGTGGTGATTCAAGTAGTTCAAAGAGTGGTGAAGGATTTAAATCTGGTAATTTTTCGAATAGTGATTCTTCAAACTCAAATTCAAAGAATTCTTCTTCATCTTCAAGTAGTGGTGGATCACAAGGATTTAGTAGCGGTTCTTATTCTACAACTGATAAAAGTAGAACCACTGACCCTTCAACTTCTTCTAATACAAATGATAATAAAAATACTAATACTCAAACATATAATAGTGGTTCCAACAGACATTCATTCTGGCCATTCTTTGGTGGTGGATACTTTTATAGACCATTTTATTTTGGTTCACCAGCAAGTTCATTAATTAACACCTTAGTTTTAGCTGGAGTATTCGTACTAGCTATTATATTAATAAAAAAATATTTAAATAATAAAAGAAAATAAAAATTATTTGGAGGTATAGGCATGGGAATTTTTTCAAGGATGTCAAATATGATTAAGGCAAAAGTAAACAACTCATTAGATGAAATGGAAAATCCAGTTGAATTATTAGACCAAAAACTAAGAGATATGGATGAACAATTCAATAAAGCAAAATTAAGTTCAGCTCAAATTTTAGGTAATGTTCATGAAATTGAGAAAAAACTAGATTCTGCTAAAAAGGAATCTGAAGATTATGATCAAAAAGTTAGATTAGCACTAAGCAAAGGAAATGAAGAATTAGCTAAAAGAGCATTAGCTAAAAAAGTTGAAACAGATAAAAAGGCTGCTTCTCTACAAGCAAGCTATGATAATGCTAAAATACAAGCAGATACTTTAAAGGCAAACTTACGTGCTTTAGAAGAAGAAATAACAAAAACTAGGAGTTACAGAGATGAGGCAGCTGCAAGATTTGCAAATGCTGAGGCTTCTCAAAAAGTTAATGAAGTTCTTGCTAATGTTCAAACTAAAAATAACTCAATACAAATTGATAGTATAGAAAGAAAAATTCAACGTAAAGAATCTCTTGCTCAAGGTTTAGGTGAATTAAGAGACCTAGATGATTTTGATAGCGAATTTAAGAAATTAGATGAAGTTGATTTGGATCTTGAATTAGCAAAATATAAATCTAATTAGGTGATAAAACATGGATAATGATAAGGATCTAAATTTTATTAACGAAGAACGAAGGTATTGGGGCAAAATTTATACAGATATAACTTATGCTATAAGTGAAATATCCCCATTTATTTCAGAAAGAGATTCAAAGATAAGAAAATATTTCTCTAAATCACCTATTCTTAAGGACTATATGAAGCTTTTAGATTCTGCTGAAGCTGATTGCAAGAAAAAATCCTTATTTTCAATGTTTAAATCTAGTCCTAGCATAAACTTACTTCAAGATTTTAAAGCTAAAAATAGAGAAAACTTTAAACAGTTAGAAAAATGCTCTCATTGTGAATGCTTGAGTTGTGCATTTGATTGTAATTTCAAAAAATGTTCAAGCTGTAGAAGCGGTTCTCTAATTTGCTCCTGTGATAAAGAAAGAGTCAATGTAAGAAAATTTGATAATTTTATGCTAGAACTTACTAACAACGATACCGGTATCTCTTCAAAATATAATGTTTTAGCTGTCGTTGAAGACTGTACTTTAGATAATTTGTATATTCTTCTAGAAAATTTCAACAACTCTAATGATAAGCTAGTACTATACTATTACCCTGGAATAAAAGAAGATAGTTACGGAGAGATAACTGATCCCAACGAATTTGATTTTGTAGTAGAAACTTATCAAAATGCAGAGTAGTACTATTAAAAATCTATTATCTAATAATATAGAAGTTATAGTTCAAAATTGATTTATAAAAGCAAATCTTTCTCAGAATAAAATGGAGATACGTATCTTTATGATAAAGATACGTATCTCCATTTTTACTAGTTACTCATAAGTTTAAATTTTCAAAATGAATATGATTCGTATATCTATAATACTTTAACCTTCATCATACATTGAAAATTGTTGTATTTCTAATTCTTTTCTCTTTTCCATCTCATTGAAACAATAATTTATTATATCACTTCTTTTTATTATCCCTATAAAAGTACCATCATCATCTGTTACAGGCACAAAATTTTGACTTACAGCTAACGATATTAAGCTTTCTATATTTGAAGTTATAGAAACAGACCTATGAGTTGTTTTTCTATAAATGTCTTTAACTTTAACAGATTCTATGTTTTTAAAATTCAAATTATGTGTATTTTTTAGCTTCCACAATAAATCTCCTTCTGTTAGCGTTCCAACATATTTTCCTTCTCTATCTATAATAGGAATAGCTGTATATCCGTAGCATTCCATTTTCTCCATAACTTGTTTCATAGTTGCATCTTGATTTTCACATATAACTTCATTTTTGGGTGTAAGAAAAAAGGCTATATTCATAAATAAAATCCTTTCATTCAATGTATTCGTTTTGTTCTTCTTCACAAAACTATTTTATCATATCTCGGATTAAATTTCTTTAACTAAATTCTTACTTATTTCTGAATATATACTGAAATCACCTTTTTTTCTCACTATTCTCTAACTTATAGATATAATTTAAGTACGCTTCATCTTTCAATACACTATTAACTTCGTTATATCCATTCTCTCCTTGAAGAGTCTTTTTAACCAGAACTTCGCATAAGACATTGCACTTACATTTCGGACAAGTGCCTACAGCTGCAAATCTCCAATTTAAAAGCTTTATAGGAGTTTGTAAATCAATTTTTTTTCCACACTTAGGACACTTTAGCATTAATTTTTCTTCTTTTATTTTTATACTCTCAAGATCTGATACCTGTATGGCAGGCATATTATATATATCTTTAACTATATAATTTTTTATCACTCTAGAATTATATACTCTTCTAAATACCTCTACGGTATATTTTGCATCATTTAAAGCATCATGTAATTTTGTATCATCTACTTTAATTTTCAATTCATCTAAAGCTGACTTAAGCCCCAATGCTTTTTTATGAGCTAAAATTTTAGTAACATATTCTTGAATATCGAGATATTCATTTAACCATCTTAAATCATTATAATTATAATGATGGGCGTTAATAATTAATTCTGCAACGTCATCCTTTGCCCATGAACATAAAACATCTCCATCTTCAAACATATCCTTTAATTTACTTATAGCTTCTTCAAAAGATACTCCTTTTTCATTAAGTATATCCATATCTATTTTAGTGATTTCTGTTACTATTGGATTAATTACCGGAAATATTTTAGGCTTAATATATTCCCTAATTTCTTTTATAGGTTTCATATATTTATCTACTTTTACTGCACCTATTTCTATAATTTCATTTTCCAAACTTATTGAATCAAACTCGCCATATTTTTCAAAAAAATCTTTTTGATAATTAGTTATATTTTTTAAATTATTAAATTCTAAGTCAATAATAATGTACCCCATGCTTAATCCTTTCTAATGCTAATTTTTAATTCTTTAAACTCAATTATTTATACTTCTATCCCTGCAAGCTTCATTAAATGAATTGCATTTTGTGTTGTACTTCTTCCTTCTCTAAGAATATAGTCAAATTTGATTTTATTATTTTCATAAAATTCTCTAAAATTATAATTTATTATCTCTTCACTTTCATTTTCTAAATCACATAATTCAAAGTCATGAGTAGAAACAAGCCCAACCCCTCCGTATTTAATTAATTGTTTAATCAATACAGATGCACCAGTATGCCTATCTCTTGAATTAGTTCCCTTAAATATTTCGTCTAGTAGAAAAAATACACTTTCTCCTCTTTTACATGCCTCTATTAATATTTTTATTCTTAAAATTTCTGCATAAAATGACGAAATATTCTCTTCTAAATTATCTTTTGTTCTCATGCAAGTGTATATCTTCATAATTCCACAAGAAAATTTATCCGCATGCACTGGTGCTCCGATGTAACTTAAAACCAGATTAGTACCAAGTGTTCTTAAAAATGTACTTTTTCCAGACATATTGGAACCCGTGATTAAAGAAACCTTTTGATTACAAGTCATCAAAAATGTATTTTCAACTGCTTTTTCTCCTAATAAAGGATGACCTATATTCACTGCAGTTATTTCATTTTTATCTAAAATAACAGGATACGTCCAATTTTCATTTTCAAATGGCAAATTACATACACTAACTAATGCATCTATTTTATGCATTACTTCTAACCAACCTTTAAGTTTATTCCCATTCTTTTCTCTCCATTTTTCTAAACTTCTTAATAGGAATACATCAGAAAATAATAGTATATTAAATAACAGATAATATGCATTATATGAACTATTTCCTATCCAATCCAAGATATTAGAAAAAGCTTTCATCTCTTCCTTACAACTTAATTTATCACTTTTCAACTTTCCTTGTAAATTCTTTAAATATTGTGAATCAAAATTTTCTTCTTCTATTAGAAATAAAATTTTACTATACCCATATATGCTATTTTTTATGGATTCAAATAATTTAATCTCTGTACCCATGCTTTTAGATAACACTTTAACAACGATAAAGTTCACCATAAGATTTAAAAGTAGAAATGATTGTGGTATTACCTTTACCATTGCTAAATATATCGAGAAAATTGTTACTAAAATAAAAGTACATGCAATAACAATTCTCAGCGGACTTGATGATTCTGTCCCTCCACTCCAATTAATTAAGTTATCTAAGTCTATATCTTTTGATTTTTTCAAACTGCCCTCAAGAACTAAATTTTGCCTCCAGACAGCTTTACTACTCAATTCCTTTACAGCTTCTTGTCTTTCAGCAATATCAAGCTTATTCAAATTCCCTTCATTTTTTAATAATTTTACTAGTTCTTCTCTTCCTCCTTTAGTTACTGTATCATTAATATATTGAAAAATCGAGTTATTGCCAAATACGTCCAAATCATCTATAAATGGATGCTTATAGTCCAAATACTCTGAACCAGAATCCTCGAAACTCGTAAAATTGCCACTTAATCTTTTTATTCCCTTCTCATTAATTTTCATTATCGTATTTATCTTTTCTCTGTATTGAATTATATTATTGTGATAAAATATCAAAACAATAAAGATACCAATAAAAAATATAGTTGAGATCAATATTAGATTTAATTTATTCTGACTATATAAAATATAATCAGTTAATACCCCTAAAATCACTACAAACAACCTGCTCCATCCAATAATTTTCACCTTATAGTTCAGGTCTTTTGTTTGTCTTAAACATCGTTGTATGTTCTCTTTATAAAATTCTTCTGCTAAACTCATAATTCCTCCTAACATAATAATTTTATTTTTATAATCAATCTTTTTGTTGACTATAAACTAAACTTCGTAATTTAAACAAAACTCAAATAATTAATATAAATTAAACTATTGTTCCAATTCTATATCACAAATAAAATAAAGCACATTAAGATATCTTATTTTTAATTCAGGATATTTTAATCTACCTTGTTATCTTGTGCAATCTATTTTATTATTACCTCATATCCATTTTAGCTGTATATAGTGAGTAATTCATATATAAAATACATATTCCATAAGTATAATATTACCATAATAAATTCGATTTATATTCCTTTGTTTAAATTATTTTTTCATTAAACTTATAGATATTATTAAAACACTAAGATAATTTTTTTATTTAAGTCAGAGACGTCTATCTAATATGTGATTTTATTAACTCCAAGGATTAAAATTAAAAGGATTATTTCCAATATAACCTTGAAAATAATCCTCAATCTTTATTAAAGTTAATCTAGTCTATTCTTTAGATAAGCACTTGTATATCTCATCCAAATTGTATCTCATAGCTTCTATATAATTTTTGTCATCTTCTTTTGATTCTAATGTAAGTATTGGAACTACATCAGCTTGAACTTCTTTTGCTAAAGTTTCCGAAACTTTAGGGCTCGCTAACGACTCTGAAAAAACAGTCTTTATATTATTATCTTTACAAAAACTTACTAAGTCTTTTAATTGCTTAGGAGTTGGCTCACCCTCTGCAAATAAATTTTCTACTGATTTTTGAGTTAATCCGAAGTCTCTGCATAAATATCCAAATGCAGCGTGACCTGTTATGAAATTTTTCTTACTTAATGTATCAAATTTGGGTTTATATTCACTATATAAACTCTCTAATTCCTCTTTAAATTTATTGTAGTTTTCTTCATAATAATCCTTATTTTTCTCATCTAACTTTACTAGTGTATCTTTTATATTACTTGACTGGATTTCAGCATTTTTTAAACTTAGCCAAGCATGTGGATCAACCGCATCCCCCTCTTGCCTGGTTTCTATACCAGTACTTGAATCTACAACAATTACATTAGTATTCTTAATAGCTTCATTTACTTGACCTACCCATTCTTCCATGCCTAAGCCATTATAAATAAACGCATTACTCTTTGTTAATTCCTGAAAGTCTTTGGTTTTAGGCTCATAATCATGTGGCTCCATATTATCAGGAACTAGACATATAACATCGGCTTTATCACCAGCTATCTTCTCTGCGAATTCTTTTAATGGATATATTGAAACTGCAATTTTTAATTTATCTTCAGTTTTGTTTTGTATTCCAGTATTTGCATTAGCTCCACATCCGATTAGCATAAAACTTACTAATACCGCTAGCGCTCCCGAAATTATTTTCTTCTTCATATTATACCTCCAGTTTGCATCTGATTTGCATTTGCAACTCTGTTTATAATATTACTGTTAAAGTTTAAATATGTCAAGATTAGTTAAATATTAATTTAGGATAGTATTATCAATTCAAATTAATTAAATTATAATCATACTTATTTCTATCAAGAATAATCTTTTCTATTTTTTGACATGTAAAGAAAATTACTTGCTCAAAATTTTCATCCATAAGAAGATTTAGTGCCCGCTCTCTTCTCTCATCATCATATTGGACAAGAGCATCATCTAAAAATATTGGGATTCTTTTATTTTTAAACAACATATTTATAAATGATAACCTTAATGCTAAATACAGTTGATCCTTAGCACCATTGCTTAGTATTTCCCCTTCGAATAGCATTCCTTTATTTCTAATCTTTAGCTTATAGTCTTCTGATATCTTAGCTTCTTCGTAATCATCATTTGTTAAGAAATTAAATTTCTTTATAATTTTCTTATTCATATCTGGTCCAATATTCTTTTTTATCTCATCAAATGCTTCTTGAATCAAATTACTAGCTAACTCTAATGCTTTAAATTCTTTCTCCAACTTTTTAGTTTTTTCTTCATTCATTAATATTTCTTCTTCTATCTCTGAAATTTCCCTTTTACCTAAATACCTTTTTTCTATAAGATGTTCTAAATCCTTTATCTCCTTCTCGATTTTCAACAATTCATTAGACTTCGCTCTAATCTCTGAGTCTATTTCTTCTTCAGATTCATAAGAATAGTTTATGTCCTGACTAATAATTTGTTTCATTTCTTCCTTTATTTCATCTATATTTCTATCTTTTATTAAAACCTTATATGTTTCCTCTACACTTTTCAATGCACTTTTAATTTCATTCATTTTATTTATTTTTTCTTTATACTCTCTCAACTTAACATGCATATCTACTATTTCTATATTTTCTAATCCAAGTACATGAGTTTTTTTTCTTATCTCATCATCTTTATCAGCTAATTGTTCATTTATATTTTCTATATCCTTATTAATTGTATTAATCTCGTATTCCTTTATAAGTATTTCTTCTTTTTGTTTTTCATAGAATTCCAATTGTTCTAGCACCTCATCTAAAGACTTGCATCCTAAAACATTATACAAAGATGCTATCACACCTTTATTTCTATTATAATTTGATTTTAATTTAGTAATATCGTATCTGTTAATCTCCTCTTCCTTATTTTTTATTAATAAAATCATATTATCTTTATAATCTATATACTTATCATATTGATTTATCTTACTAATAAAATCTTCATAAGATACTGAATTAGTTTTGTTTATATAAACATCTAATCTTTTTTCATATTCTTCTATTCTTTCTTTTAGCTCATCAATTGATATATTATTTTTCCTAAAAATCTCTGAACTTTTAATTAATAAGGAATATTTGAAATATACTATTCCTATTATAATAAATATAGGTATAAATATAATCATAATGGGAATTATTTGCTTCAACATACTGTATATAAAAGCAGAAATGCAAATTGCTCCAATAAAATAAATACAATTTATTTTTTTATTTAAGCTATTTAAGTCTCCTTCCGACTTACTATAATCCTGATTCTCCATTTTATATTTTAATTCCTTTAATCCTTCTTTATAAGAATTAAGTAATCTCTCTATTTCTTCTCTATTATTTTTTATAAAATCTAAGTTACTAATGCTAGAAGCCTGCTTGCTTATATTCATCTTGAATCCAGCTATTGAATTTTTTATATTTATGATATCATTAAGTTTTTCTTCTAAATTCCTCTGGTCAACTTTTAATGTATATATTTTTTCTTTTATATTACTTCCCATCGAAGAAAAAACTTTATAATTTATCATTTTTTCGTTTTTTACTCTTAATTCTTCTTCTGATTTATAAAGTTTATTTAACTTTTCTTGTTTTACGTCTAATAAACTTAGATATCTAGCACACCTTTCATTAATTTCATCCAAATATTCAGCTGTTATATATTCCTCACCCTTTTTAAGTTCTTCGATTATTGCATCCTGTTTTCTTTTAAGCTGCTCCCCTTTAACTAAATAGCTACTTATTTCTTTGTAGTCTTTTTGAAGTTTTATCTTCTTAATGTACTTTTTATATAAATCTAGCTTTTGAATTTGTTCTTTTATGTTGCTTTTAACATCTTTCTTCCTTAATAAGTTTTCCTCATTTTGCACGTTTTCTTCAGCTAATTTATATGCTTCCCATAACTCTGTTTTTAGTGAATTATTTTTCTCTTTTAATAAATCAATCTCTCCACCTTTTCTTATTCCTAGCAATTGCTTCTTCTTCTTTTCTAATTTCTCAATTACTTTTTTTACAGAAGTATTTTCATCTCCAACATTGTAAACATTGGTTAGCTTCTCCATTATTTCTTCTTCTTTATCTTTGGATATAACTACTCCTAATTGTCCTATAAATAACGTCTTTATAAAAGTAGATAAATTTATATCGAAGAAATACCTTCCCGGCTCATTTTTATATTCTATTTGCAAGCTCTCTCCCGTTATTTCATCTAAGATTTCGCATTCATCTTCTTTTTTTGTTATACCAAATCTTCTTTTTATAATGTAGCTTTTTCCTTCATGTTCTATTATTAATTCTCCAGAAATATTCTCTCCAGATAGAGGCATGTATCTTTTTCTATCGTTTAGTTTACTTCTAGAATTTTCAATCCCATACAGCCATATCTTGATAAAATTCTCAATTGAACTTTTTCCCTTTTCGTTTTTTCCATAAATTAAATTGAATCCTCTGCTTAAATCTAGGCTTTTATCTTTAATCCCTGCAAAAGCTTTTATATTTATTTTTTTAACTATCAAAAGCTTTCACCTCTTTCATAAAATTTACTTGAATACAATTTCTTTCGATACTATTTTCGAATGTATTAATTCTATAATTTATAAATCTCTCTTTAATCAATTTACATCTCATTAATTCTTACCTCTTCACCTGAGATGCTTTGAATTCCTATCTTTAAAGCCAAAGAAATAATTTCTCTATCTTCCTCCGTTGTAACATTCTGTAGCTCTTCATATATTTTTTTTGCAAATATGCTTTTTAATGAGTACCCTTTTATCAATTCGGTTATATCTAACTTAATTTCACTTTTGTCAATAATCTTCACAAAATAGAATTCATCTTTAAGTAGTTCTTCAAGTAATTCTTCACTTAATGAAAATTCATCAGATATTTGCCCTTTTAAAATAATCTTATAAAAATTATTCTTTCTATCATCCTTAGGTATTTCTGATATAATTCTATTTTTTACTTCGTTATATCCAAAGCACCCGTCAATATTTATTCCCTTCTCATAGTAATTTCTTACTGATGTTCTAATAAACCGGCTTTCTACAAATCTATTCTTAATCTCTAATAATACTATTCCTTTATCTTCAAGCTCATCAAACCCCCTTCCTTGAGGGCATCCGCTATAACTGTAATATGTGTTACCTATCTTCTTAACTTCCGAAAACTTATGTCTATGTCCTAGTGCTATATAATCCAAATCGCTTTTAATTATATCTTCTTCCATAATTGGATTGTAATTATTTCCTTCTTTTACACTAGAAACTTCTCCATGTATAACCATTATGTTGTTATATCCGTTGATTCTTTCAACATCTTTTAACAAGGATTTACTGACATGTGTGGTATTAAACCCAGCTCCCCAAACAACAGTCTTTAAATCCTCTAATATTACTTTTTCAACACTTCCTTTAAAAATATGAACATTACTTGGCCAATCTACAATGCTATAGAAAGATTTTTCATTAAAAGGATCATGATTTCCAGGACTTATAAAAACTTTTACCTTGCTAATATTTTCAAAACAGCTTTTTATAAAATGAAGTGTAGTTTTCTTTACAGATAAATTATCAAATACATCTCCTGCTATTAGTAAAATATCTATTTCTTCATTTAAAGTTATTAGCATTATGTTCTCAAAAACTTGTTTTAATTCTTCTTTACTCTTTAGTGCTAGCTTTGGTGTCATTCCACTAAAAGGAGTATCAAAATGTATATCTGCTATATGTAAAATCTTAATTTTTCTCATACTATCACACCTAAACTTTTTTATATAACGAACTTTTGTTCTAATTTTACCACGAAATTTGCGAACAGTCCAAAATGATTATTATGCACGTTTATAATTCAAACCTCTATATAATATTTGCTCAAAAAACAGGAGATGTATTATACCTTTGTATAATACATCTCCTGTTTTTTAGAATATGATTAGATTATCCTAACATACATAGAAACAATATTAAATTATAAAATTTCATTAGATTCTATGTTCATATTCTTCTACCATTCTTTTTACCATTTCTCCGCCTACTGAACCACATTGTCTAGAACTCAAGTTACCATTGTATTCTTTAAATGGTATTCCTAGTTCTTGAGCCACTTCGTCCTTGAATTTTTCCAAGCCACGTCTTGCTTCTGGAACTAATGTCCTATTATTGTTGTTTGACATAACGATCCCCTCCTCGGCTAATTGATAGAATCAGTAAACAAAACTCTAAAAATTTTATCTACCGATAATAGTATTTTAACCTTACGATTATTTATTATTCTCATTAATATAAGGACATTCTTCAATATTTATCCTCTATTAAATATTAAAATAGAAATCTCTACTCAATATAAATTTATCGATTTTACTATTGCACTACTAAATTCAATTTATTCTATACAACTATCTCTTTAAATGTTGTTTCTATATCTCTTTTTATATCAGTAAATATATCACTCTTATCTTTAATAAAAGAATTTAGCAAATCAATTGTTATTGAATTAAATTCAATAATATCTTTATCTGTAATTAAATCATCAGCCTTGCCTCTTTGTAAATACTTATTCATATCCTTAAAGAATCTATACACTTCATCTTTAATTAAATCCTTTGACATTAAGTCTTCTTTCATATTTAATAATCTTTTTCTAATATCTAATGCTTTTAATGGAAATAGTAAATACATATTTTTTTCGCTTAATTGCTTAAAATCATATTTCCATCCTTTGATTATATTAATTGTATAATCTAGATTTTTTTCCTTAGCTTCTGATTTAATTGGATACACATCAGGAACTTCAATATTGGAATTCAATATTATCATGGATTTAGAATACTTATGCTTCAAAGCATATTCACTTTTATTTACACTTTTCCTCTTTTTTGCATTAAGGCTTATTACATTGTGATTATTCGATAAATTTACCTTAGTTATCATTATTGCTATATTTTCAGCATCGTTAACGTGAAACTGTACCCTGTATTCAAACTTCCTATACTCATCTTCTGCTAGTATCTTCAAATCATAATTTGAATCTTCTAACTTAATATCTTCATTTATATCTATATTTTTTTTAATCTTATTATATTTCATTCTCGCATCCATATTTAAATCGTCATTATATAATGAATTTACAAGCTCAATTATTGTTGTATTATTTAACAAAAAAATTCTCTCAATAATTTTATTTAGGTTCTTTATACCACCATTCTTATTGAATTCCTCATTATATCTTATTTTCGAGTTATTAGCTTCATCATCTTCTTTGAAGCAATTAAACTTCTCTCTAAAAGATATATAGGACTTATTGCTTTCTTTTTCATTAATAGTATTATTAGTTGATTTTGCCAATCTATTTTTATTCTCTATTCCTTTTTTTCTAACTTCGTTTAGCAAAACTAATTTATTCATATCGTATTCCACCTCACAATGGATTATTACCATAATATGTCTTCAATATTCAAATATTGAATGTATTTTATAATAGCTCATTCACAAGACACAAAATAGTTTTTATAAATACATAATTATTTATGTTTACATATAGTTCATTATATTAATAAAATTATATACTTTTTCTGGGAAAGGTCAAGTTATTTTCTACATTTTATACTAAATTATTCTCTTTTTACTTATTTTTAGCTAATTATTTACACGGATATACAAACCAATCAGATGCATTTCTGTAACTCTAAAATATACTTTTTTTATAAGCCATACATTTTTGTACATAAAAAAGCCGTAGTACAACGTACTACGACCTTTGTGGCAGGGGCAGTAGGATTTGAACCCACAACCAATGGTTTTGGAGACCACTACTCTACCGTTGAGCCATACCCCTAAGACATTAAGTATTGTATCATGTGTTTATCATTTATGTCAACAATTTTATTATTTTAATTTTTAGTAATCATTCAAATCAATAAATTATTATAATAATCTTAACACCCCAATGCACCAAACAAACTTAACTAAATAGTAGTTTTTTTAAATACTTCTTGTTTAACTACTCATATTATTTTATAATAAAATATAATACTTTGATAGTCAAAATATTTTATTGTCGAATTTTTCGTGAAAGGATATATGTAAAATGAATTTTAATTCTCTTAAAATTGGAAATTTAGTTGCTCCTATTCCTATTATTCAAGGGGGTATGGGAATTGGTGTTTCATCTTCTAATTTAGCTGCTGCTGTTGCTAATGCTGGTGGAATTGGAATCATCTCTGCTGCACAACTTGGTTATAATGAAGATGACTTTGAAAAGAACCCTTTAGAGGCGAATTTAAGGGCTTTAAAAAAACATATTACTATTGCTAAAGCTAAAGCAGTAAATGGCATTATAGGTATTAATGCTATGGTAGCAACTAATAATTATGAAGATCATATAAAAACTGCAATAGAAGCTGGAGTTGATTTAATAATCTCTGGTGCAGGACTTCCTACTATGTTACCTAAAATAGTAAAGAATTCCTCTGTAAAGATTGCACCAATAGTTTCTTCTTTAAAAGCAGCAAAAGTAATTTTGAAACTTTGGGATAAGCACGATAATGTAGCTCCAGATCTTGTTGTAATTGAGGGACCAAAAGCCGGCGGTCATTTGGGCTTTAAAGTTGAAGAGTTAGAAGATGAAAATTTAGATTTTGATAAATCTGTTGTAGATATAATAAATGAAACAAAGAAGTACGCTGAAAAGTATAATAAAGAAATCCCAGTAGTAGTTGCTGGCGGTGTTTTTGATGGATATGATATTGCTAAATATTTAAAATTAGGTGCTAGCGGCGTTCAAATGGCAACGAGATTTGTAGCAACTGAAGAATGTGATGCTTCGGATGAGTTTAAAAATGCCTATGTTAATTGTAACAAAGATGATATTCAAATAGTAAAAAGTCCCGTTGGAATGCCAGGTAGAGCTATGAAGAATACATTTGTAAAGAAAACTAGCTCTGAGAGAGAGAAAATAACTCATTGTTATAATTGTTTAACACCTTGCAACCCTGCTAATACACCTTATTGTATAAGCAAAGCTTTAATAAATGCAGTAAAGGGTAACCTTGATGAAGGTCTCATATTCTGTGGTGAAAATGCAAGCAGAATAACAAAAATCACAACAGTGAAAGAGCTTATGGATGAATTAGTATCTGAAATTAAGAAAGCTTAAAAAATAGACTATTTCAAAGAACTTCCTTATCACGAGGATATCTTTGAGATAGTCTATTTTATTTACAATAATATTATTTTAGCATTTCATCTATAAACTATACATTTTTGAAAGCTATTACTTCAACCTCGCATAATACTCCTTTAGGAAGCTCCTTTACGGCAACGCATGAACGTGCTGGATTACTAACAAAATACTTAGCATATACTTCATTAAAGCTAGCAAAATCACTCATATTTGCAATAAAGCAAGTAGTCTTAATTACATTTTCAAAATTAATATCATTAGCTTCTAATATAGCTGATATATTTTTCATTACTTGAGTTGCCTGCTCTTTTATATTACTTCCTACAACCTCACCAGTTGATGGATCCAACGGTATTTGTCCTGATGTAAATAATATATTTCCAAATCCTATTGCCTGAGAATATGGTCCAATTGCTGCTGGTGCCTTTTTTGTATTTGTTACTTCTAACATTTTATAATCCCTCCAAATCAAAATTAAGTTATATTAATTTACTTTTTATTAATACCATCATTATTTATATCTATTGATTTAAATTCATATCTCTAATAGGGAAAATTAAGTATTATAAATACGGATTTCCTTATGATCCTAATTCTTTGTTGTTGTAATCAAATTTTTTTATATAAAAAAATCGTAGTACAATGTACTACGATTTTTGTGGCAGGGGCAGTAGGATTTGAACCCACAACCAATGGTTTTGGAGACCACTACTCTACCGTTGAGCCATACCCCTAAGACAATAATCATTATATAACATATCTATAAAGAAAGCAACATATTTTTATAATTAATTATCGTGAAAATAAAACTACACTAAATATAAAATACTTTATATTTATATTCAAAATTTGCAAATTCTTTAGTGCAGTATATAATCACATCTAATAATAAAAAGATATATAACTCCAAAATAAGTAATTCTATTTTGCATTACTGGAATTTACGACTTCATTGGGTTTAGCCCATTTTGATAATTCTTTTATATTGTATAAAATCAAATCATCAAAAGACATATCTCCATAATATTTCCACAACTTTATAGTATTATAACCTGACAAATCTAATTTCGTTCCTTTTTCACCATCAACTATTATTATTATCTTTTTAGGATCTAAATTATTAATTTTTATGAACTCACTTAACTCATGATTATCAAGCTGAATAGTGTTTAAATTTAAAGACTTAGTTAAGTAATCAAAATCATTATTTAATGTAATAAATTTATATTCACTTAAGGATTTTATTTTCTCACTATATTCCTTTATGCTAGTATCAAAATTTTTGATAGCTTCATTATAATTTTCCTCATAATAATCTCTATTTTGAGGGTCTCTATCTTGAATAGCTGCCTTTACATTGTATAATGCTATTTTATACTCTTCTATACCTTCAAAATAGTAAGGATTTTCTTTAGTGTCATTATCATGCCCATAATTTAATAATTTTATGCCTCTAGCTAAATTTATTATCCCAAGGCTTCCTTTCTTCAATTCACTAATTAGTGAATCACTCCATGGTTCAAAAGATGTGCCAGAATATATAAATAAATCCATATTGGATATATTATTTAAAACATCTTCACTATATTTAAATTCACTAATATCTTTCTCATTAGTAAACATATACTCCGCATTATTCTTTTCCTTTATAATTTTTTTAACCATATAATATTGTGGTTTATTAACTGTCATTATATTTAGATATTTATCTCTGCTTTCAGTTCTATTATTCTCAGTATTAGCTAATAAAGGATTTGAAAAAAAACTCATACCAAAAGACAATGCTATGGTTATTATCACCATGGCAAAGGTAATTTTCTTCAAAGACAAGTCACCTCCAAAATTTAACTGACTTCATTTATAACTTTCTTTTTAATATGTACTGTAATTAATTTCTTAAGTTAATTATTAATTAACATTTATTAGGTTAAACATAAAATAATTCACTTTATATATATTGAGTTACATATGTTACCTCAGTAATTACTCTGTTAATTAAATTTTAGCATATACCTATTCTTATTATACCAACTAATTTAAAATAAATATATACAAATTTATTACATTTTTTTGAATGCTTATTTCCTGTTTTATATAATTAAATTAGTTAATACATTATTAATTTGCTTTTATGCAATTTTGAGATAAAATAAAAAGATGAGAGTTTTTAGATTTAACAATTATTAGGTTCTATACATAATAACTATATGTAAGTTATTGATATAAAATTCTAATTAATAAGAATTAATTCTCACTTAAAGGAGGCACTTCATGGAATTTGAAATTTATAATGTAGATGATACTGCTAAATTAGGAATAAATTTAGGCAAATTATTAAATGCCGGTGATATAATCTGCTTAACTGGTGATTTAGGTGTAGGTAAGACTCATATTACAAAGGGCATAGCTAAAGGATTAGGCATTAACGATAATATTACTAGTCCAACATTTACTATAGTGAACGAATATGATAGCGGTCGATTAAAGCTCAATCATTTCGATGTTTATAGAGTAAGTGATCCTGATGAAATATATGCAATTGGATTTGATGATTATATATTTTCAGATGCAGTATCAATAATAGAGTGGGCAAATTATATAGAAGAAATTCTACCAAATGATTTACTTCATATAGATATAAAGAAAGATTACAGCAAAGGCGAAGATTATAGAAAAATCACGCTAAATGCTTATGGAAAAAGATATGATTATATAAAGGAGTTGAAAATATGATTATTCTTGCCGTAGATTCATCTTCTAAAGTGGCAACTGCTGCTTTGATGAAAGATGATAAACTACTTGGAGAAATTACATTAAACGATAAGAAAGAACACTCTATAATACTAATGTCTATAATTCAAGAGTTGCTAAACAATAACAACTTAAGTATTGATGATATTGATGGCTATGTTATTTCGAAGGGTCCCGGTTCATTTACTGGACTTAGAATAGGCATGGCAACAATAAAAGGTCTTAGCTTGGGAAGTAACAAGCCTTACATTAGTGTTTCTAGTTTAGATGCACTTGCATTTAGCGTATCTAATTTCGATGGTATAATATGCCCTATAATGGATGCTTTAAGAAATAGTGTTTATACTTCACTATATAAAGGAGAATATACTTGCTGCAGTAACAATAATGCTTCAAATTTACCTATAAAATTGGAATGTCTATTAGATTATTCAGCATTGGATATTGATGAACTTATAGAAATAATTAAATCCAAAAATGAAAAAGTTATTTTTATAGGCGATGGTGTTGATAAATATAAAGATTATTTGATTGATAATTGTCCAAATTCATATTTTCCTCCTAATCACCTTAATTTAATTCGTGCCTCTTCATTAGGTGAAATAGGCAGTGCACTATTAAAGAACGGAGAATATGACGATCCAAATTCTGCTCCGGTTTATCTCAAAAAATCTCAGGCTGAAAGAGAATACGAGCAAAGGATGAGATTATAGTGAATATAGCTATAAATTTAATGAAAGAAGAAGATATAGATGAAATTTTAGATATAAGCTCGTTGAGCTTTTCTATATGCTGGAGCAAAAATTCTTATATGCAGGAACTAACCAATCCTGTTGCTAAATATTTTGTTGCTAAAGTTGATAATAAAGTTGTAGGATTTGCTGGAACATGGATAGTATTGGATGAGGCTCATATAACAAACATAGCAACACATCCAAACTATCGAAAACAAGGAATAGCCTCTAAAATCCTAGAAGAATTACTATCTTATTGTAAATCTCAAGGGTGTGTAGCATATACTCTCGAAGTTAGAAAAAGTAATGCCGCTGCCAAAGCCCTTTATGAAAAATATAACTTTAAACAAGAGGGAATTCGAAAAGGGTACTATGAAGATAACAAGGAAGATGCTATTTTAATGTGGTTAAAGGAGTAATATCTCAATTACAAATTTCTGTGCTTAGGTAAACATATCAAAGAGACAATTCATGCAATCATTATGTTCAAATTGCATAAATTGTCTCTTTACACTTATCATCAATTTATATGCAGCAAAAAACTACCTCTAATAATTGATTTACTTATATTCTATATCAATTCAATTTCATTACTTTCTAACACATCTATAATTGGTTGATTAGGCTTTTCATCCGTTATTATAGCATTTATATCATCAATCATTGCAAATTTATAATTACCATCTACAAAAAATTTCTTGTTCTCCATAACTAAAAATGTCTTTTTACTCGATTGTATTATTGTGGCCTTAGTAATTCCATCCTCAATTTCAAAAGTAGTTATACTTTTATCAAAGGCATCAATTCCACAACTTCCTATAAAAGATTTATCAAATTTATATTTTTTAATAAAATCATTAGTTGAAGATCCAATAAAACCATTAAGAGATTTATTTAAAACTCCAGATGCAACTACAACAGTAATATTATTGGCTGCCTTTGCTAAAATATTTGCTATCTCCAACATATTGGTTACTACAGTTATTCTTTTTTGAGTTGTTAAAATAGATTTAGCTATAAGAATATTAATTGTTGATAAATCTAAAAATATAGTTTCCCTATCTTGTATTAGTTCTAAGGCTTTCTTAGCGATTATGCTTTTAGTTGAAATATCTATCTTCTCTCTTTCTGAAATGTCATACAACTGCGATGATTCCCTTATTTGAATCGCACCTCCATACGTCCTTTTCAGCTTTCCTGCATGCTCCAATTGTTTTAAATCTTTTCTAATACAATCTTCTGTCACATTAAACTTTTTGCTTAAATCCTTAACTTTAACTTTTCCATATGTATTTAGAATATTTAATATTTCGTTTAGTCTCTCTTCTGTAAACATATCTATGCATTCTCCCATTTTTTATTATTTAGGACCTTGTGGTAAATAATTAATCTAAATATATTATAAGGGACTTTCAAAATATAACAAAATTATTTTGATAGCCCCTTATATCTATTGTTTTTAAATATTTTATTCTTATTTATAAATTTTCTAAAATAATTATATAGTCAAATTTAAATTAAAACAATATCTACTATTGTTCTTTTTCAAAATCTGATTTTGGAACTCCACATAATGGGCAAACCCAATCCTCTGGGATATCTTCAAATTTTGTTCCTGGTGCAACTCCATTATCTGGATCACCTGCTGCCTCATCATAAATATAACCACATACTGTACAAATATATTTTTCCATAAAAAAACCTCCCTTAGATTTGATAATTAAATATTAATAAATACATATCTTACTATGTTAATTTATCATCTTGTAAAATATATATCAATTAAGCGCTTCTGCATTTATTGTGATGAGCTAATTAGAACGATCTTTAGTTTAAAAGTTTCTATAATTATATCATTTTTGTGACTTCTTGCAGAGTTAATAATTTAACTACTACCTCTCTCTATTATTACTTGTTATTCCTTATGATATACATTTAGCCATCTATCTTGTTGCATTTCACATACTATCATAAATTATTGTAATCTCATTTTTTTATATTCACTTGATCATTAAATATCTTCTTTAATCTTTAAATATTTTCTATATATATAATACCAAATAATTCATTATTAATCAATAATTATTATTAATTAATTTTAATTTTCTATTATATGAATTTATTTTATAACCTTTTGAACAATAAATATTAATACATATAAAAACTATAATATATCTATCTGTTTAACGTTAATTATTTATATATTATTATAACCATTATGCCAAATTAAATCTAAATTATAAAATTTAAAAGGAGAAAGCACTCATCTTTATGTGAATAGTTGCTATTAAAATTTTATCTGATATTAAATGAGTAATCATCTTTAGCTTATTTAATAATCATGTTAAAAATCAATTTAATATTAATGTTTATATATAACATTAAATTTATATACCAACCAATATACAATAAAAAGCTGTAACAAAATTCGAATTATTTTGTTACAGCTTTTTCTGCTTATATTATTTTAAAATTATACAATTTTTGTCTTATTTTCTGGACTGCCAAAGTTTGGTTCAACCTTAAAAATTGAAACAGATACTTTTTTGTATAGAATATATGTTAATACCGACACCATAACCGCCTTTACTCCATTGAAAGCTAGTAATGCCCAAACATAATTCTGTAACATATCCGCTGGCATCTTCATCCCATAAGCTGGCAATAATAAATATATGTTACCCACAATTCCCATTGCCTCCATTGCAATTCCACCTATTATCATTCCTAATATTGCATTTTTCTTGTTCTTATTTCTATAGTAAATAAATGATGCTGGCAAAATTAATGCTGCTCCAAACAAGAAGTTTGCTGTCTCTCCAACAAAACCTGTTTGACTTCCTCTGATTAATGGAACCAAAAGATTTTTTATTAATTCTATTATCACCCCTGCTACAGGACCAAATCCAAAAGCACCCAACAATGCTGGTACATCACTTAGATCTATCTTAAGCCATGGAAACGCAGGTATTATTGGAAAATCAAAATACATAAGTATAATTGCAATTGCTGATAATAAAGAGATTTTGATTAGTTTACTTGTTTTTTCATTCATATTCTTTGCCTCCCAAAAGATTATCTTCTTGGTGTAGCTTATTAGGAATTTAGTGTCAAAGTATTCTTAGTACATTAGTTACTCCTGAACTATTCGCAATACTTAATAAAAAAATAAAAAGCCCTGATGTAAAATACATCAGGGCATACATTCAGCAAGTAATAATAGATCAACTTTCAATTCCTAATAGGTTACCTTCTTTCATCCAGACTATACTGTCGGCCTCGGAGTTACACCGAATCTGCTTTCTTAAAAGCTCGCGGGCTATACCGCCGGTAGGGATTTACACCCTGCCCTGAAGATATATATTTTATTTCCTTTATTATATAACTTTAATCAATACTTTGCAACATCTATTTGAGCACTTTTTATATTTCTAAATTTTTAATAAAAAAAGAGTAAGATTTCTATATCTCACCCTCGCCGCAAAATAATTATAATAAAAAATTAAACGTTTTTATTATAATTATATTATTCTCCTATAAGCTTATCGGTTTTTAATATATGCTCTGTTAACCAATCATTTAAAAAATTCAAAAGTTTTATTAAACTTTCATCTTGGTTTTCATCAATATTTTTATAATCTATTTCTTCAAGACTTTTAATAAATTTATCATGCTCAATCTTTTGAGTAAAGAGTCTTTTATAGTTTATACTTTTCATATATTCTTCTTCTGATTTAAAATGAAAAATTGTATAATCCTTCAGTTCGTCCATAATATGTATTATCTTATCATACTTATCAATTGCAAATTCATCTTTTAACAGCGTATAAGCTTGATCTGCCAATTCAAAAAGCTTTTTGTGTTGCTCATCAATCTGATCAATTCCGATTTTGTATTCTTCCTTCATTTCATACATGTATAATACCTTCTTTCTACTCATTATTTTAATCATACTCGGTTCATTTTTTATTAATATATCATTTTTTTAATATAAAGTCACTACACTTAGTCTTCTATTCAATAGATAAATTTCTAAATATAAATTGCAAATTGATATTATTTAACCCTACATTTTAAATAATATTAATAGTATCTGTCGCTTTCTAAAACACTCTGCCTTTTAACATAACTATTTTATAAATATCTAAAAGAATAGCTCAGAAAATCATTAATAAAAAAAGATTTAAAGCACTTAATCAATAAAATTAAGTGCTTTAAATCTTTACTGAAAATTATAAATTTTTAACTTTACTTATAACATCTGCGCAATATTCTTTTACACCTGCAACACCGTTGCTTTTATAAACTTTATTCAAATCACTACCTATACCGCTACAATCTGCTCCTGCTTGTATCCATTCACTTATATTATCTTTGTTTACTCCTCCAGTAGGCATAACGCTAAGATCTGGGAATATTGATTTTGCTGCCCCTATAAATGCCTTTCCAACAACATTACCTGGGAATACTTTGATAAATCTTAAACCTAATTTGTAAGCCTTATTTAACTCTGACATTGTCATTAATCCTGGAATTATTAATGCTTTTCTTTGATTTGCATAAGCAATTACATCTTCATCTATACAAGGAGAAACAATAAAATCAGAATTATTTTCGATACATGCATCTACAGCATCTTTTGTTAACACAGTTCCTGCACCAACACAAGCATTTTTATATTCTTCTTTCAATTCTTTTATTAACTTTGGCGCATTTGGCACACTCATAGTTACCTCTATAATTTTCATTCCACCTTCGATTGCTGCTATACTTATTTCTTTTGCTTCTTCATATGTTTTAGTTCTAATAACAGCTACTGCCTTTTCTTCTTTTAATGTATTGTAAATTTTTTCAAACATTATTTATTACACCTCATCTTTAATTTATTTTATTTAAAATTAATCTACATCATTCATAAAATACTTTATTAAATACAAATATATATTTCTTAACGTTCTATTTTCTTTGCTTGTCCTAAATGTACTAAAACATCATCATAGTAAGGTAGTCCCTCATTATCGCCTTCGACACCTACAACTAATGATCCAACTGCATTTGCAAATCTAACACAATCTTCTAGTGACTTACCTTTTAATAAGGCCGTTAAAAATCCTGCTGCAAATCCATCGCCTGCACCTACTGTATCAACTAAAGCTTTTGGCTTAATAGCTTCAATATCATAAATATTTTTACCATCTGACCCTATAGCTCCCTTGGCTCCTTTTTTAACTATCACTTTTTCTATTCCTTTGTTATGGAAAACTTTTATTGCCTCTTCTATATTTGTATCTCCCAATAATATCTCTATTTCTTCATCACCTATTAAAAGAATATCAACATAAGGTAAAAGTTTTTCTATATAGTTTTTTGCTTCTTCCTTAGTCCACATCTTTAATCTAATATTTGGGTCAAATGATATTATAAGATTATTCTTTTTGGCTAATTTTACTGCTTCTAATATAACTTCTCTATTATTTTCAGTTATTGAAGGAAAAACTCCTGTAATATGAAGAACTTTTGCATTTTTTATATATTCTTCATTCAATTTCTTTGCATCCATTGTACTAGTTGGAGATTTTTCTCTATAATAAAATGATCTACTTGATCCATCAGATAAAACTTCTCTAAAATATACTGAAGTTGGATATCCATCAACAAGTTGTACTTCTGATGTATCTATCCCCTCACCTCTTACAATCTTTAGTATATATTTTCCGAAATCATCATTTCCCAATCTACTTATCCATCCAGATTTTAACCCTAATCTTGCACATCCCATTGCAACATTTAATTCTGCTCCACCTACTTTTCTTTTGAATGTGTCACAAAATATTATTGGTCCCTTTTCTTGAGGGCACATTGCAATCATTGCATCTCCTATAGTAATTACGTCCATAAATAAATACACCACTTTCACTATATATTTGTTTTTAACCTTACCAAATAAGTTGGAGATAGATTTCTATATTCATACTTTTGATAAGGCCATTTTTAAATTTTAGTCAATATTTATATATAATTTTGAATACTGATTATCTTACTAACCATCCTCCATCAACTGCTAGAATATGACCATTAACATAATCAGATGCTCTGCTTGCTAAAAACACTACCGCTCCCATTAAGTCAGATGGTTCTGCCCATCTATCTGCTGGTATTCTTCCCTGTATTTCTGCATTTCTTTCTTTATCTGCCCTTATTGGTTCAGTATTTGCTGTCTTTATGTATCCAGGTGCTATCGCATTTATTTGAATATTTTTACTCGCTAATTCATTAGCAAATGCCTTTGTTATACCTGCAACTCCATGTTTACTTGCTGTATATGGAGGCACGAACTTTCCACCCTGAAATGATAACATAGACGCTATATTTATTATTTTACCAGAGCCTTGTTTAACCATTATTTTAGCAACTTCTTGGCTTAAGAAATATACAGCATTTAAATTAATATCCATAACTGCGTTCCAGTCCTCTTCTTTATAATCAAGAAGAGGTGTTCTTCTTATAGTTCCAGCGTTATTTACTAATATATCTACTTTCCCATAAGATTTCATCGCAGAATCAATCACATCTTGCCTTCCTTCTTTTTGTGTTAAATCTGCTTTCACGAACACTGCTTTTCTACCTTCTTTTTCTATCAATTCTCGTGTATCATCCCAATTATCACCGTGGGTAGAAACAACTAAATCTGCTCCTGCCTTAGCTAATGCAACTGCATATCCTTGTCCAAGACCTGTATTTCCTCCAGTAACTATTGCCACTTTTCCATCTAATCTAAAAAAGTCCATTGAAAACTGATCCAAAATGTTTTCCATTATCTATTCTCCCCTTTCCATATAAATATTTCCATCCTTACATGTATTATTAAATTTTTTCAACGCACGCCATCGTTCCGTATTGCGGAACACCGTTTCATTTATTATCTTAATTCTAATATCATCACTTACAATTGTCAATGATACTGGTATAAAAATAAAATTTTTAACTTTTTATTTGTTAAAATTAAAATTAAACATTACAATGTAGTATAAAGATAAAACTATTTAGGAGGATTTTATATGTCAGAGGATTTAAGCAATCCAAACTTAGTTCAATCGGTGGAACGTGCTCTTGATATACTTGATTGCTTAGCCGAATATCCAAAAGGATGTGGAATTGCTGAATTGTCAAAAAATTTAGGTTTAAGCAAGAGTACCATACATAGAATAATTACAACTTTAAAATATAAAGAATATGTTACGCAAAATGCAGAAAACGATAAATATCAATTAGGAATTAAGCTTCTTAACTTATCTTCTTCTATAACAAATAGTATGGATTTAATAAATGTCGCCAGACCTCATATATATGACTTTGCTAATAAGTTTGATGAAGTCATACATCTTTGTATTCCTGACGAGTCATTTACTAACATAATTTATGTAGATAAAGTATCTTCCGAAAATACTAGTAGAAATATAATAATGTCTTCTAGTATAGGAAAAAAAGCGCCTATTTATTGTACTGCTTCTGGTAAATTGATATTATCTCAATATTCTGATGATAAAATAAGAGAATTATTAAAAGATACAGAATTCATAAAATATGCAGAGAACACAATAACTGATATAAATGTTCTTATAGAAGAAATTCATGTTATAAGAAAGAACCTATATGCATTAGACAATATTGAATACGATACGGGTGTTATATGCATAGCTGTTCCTATTTTTGATAGAACCAATAAAATTATTGCTGCAACCAGTCTCTCATCCGTAACACTCTTTAATACTATGGATGATTTACTAAAATACAAAGAGGAATTTATGAATGTCGCTAAAAATATTAGTAGACTTATGGGATATGCATATTATACAGATATAAAATAAATTTTTTGAATAAAAAATTAATAAATTTCAAATATAAAAAGGCTGAAATTGAAATAAATTACATACATTTGCTTAAGTTTATAAATAAACATTACACAAATATATGTAATTCATTTCTATTTCACGTAAATTAAATAACATGAGTTAAACTTAAATTTTTTTATACTTATTATCTATGCTTATACATCTCTAAAAAAGCATTTTATGAAAGTTCTAAATAAAACGGCCATAAAACATTTTCTTTATTTCTTGTTAATAACATATTTTATCAGTGCTTCTGCTACCCCATCTTCATCATTAGTTAAGGTTACATCATCAGCATGTTTCTTCACATCTTCTGGAGCATTTCCCATCGCTACTCCAACTCCTGCATACTCTAACATATCAATGTCGTTATAATTGTCTCCCATTGCTATTATTTCTGATTTATCTATACTGAATTTCTTTTGTAAACAGGTAATTGCAGATGTTTTTGATGCCTTTATAGGCATAATTTCTAAGTATGTTGGCTTTGAAGGATATATATTTAAATCATTATCATAAATATTTTCTTTTAAGAAGTTTATTTCTTTTGGATTAGACATACATAAAATCTTACTTGGTCCTACTCCTTCTCTTTTCCATTGTTCTATTAATTTATTAAAATCAATAATATTAGGAATGATGTTAGTTATTTCACTTTCTTGTTTAGCCCAATAATCTAATTTTTCTATATACCATTCATCATCCTTATATAAACTCATATGAATGTTATTTTCACTTGTTAACTTATATATTTTCTCAAAATTAGAAACATCAATTGCCTCTCTAGCCAATACACTATTATCTTTATCTAAGATTAAAGCACCACTATAGCATATAATTGGTTCCTCTATTCCAAGTTCTTCTTGAAGAAACCTTATTCCTTTTGGCATTCTAGCTGAGACTAAAATTACAGGTATTTTCTTATTATTTGCAACTTTATTTATAGTGCTTTTCACCTTTTCAGTTACTTCATGATTTGAATTTAACAAGGTTCCATCAATATCCAAGCAGACCATTCTAATTTTTTTCATTTATTCATCCCCCAACTATTTATAATAAAACGTCAAACTACTTATAATTACTTATGGCATTGAATATTTATAAGCAAATAAAACTCAATTTTATTCTCCTAAATAACACTACTTAAATTAATATGTTTTCTTTATATAATCACTAGACTTTTAGGATTAATTTCAATATTATGCAATTCCATAATGTTACTAAAAGAAGAAACCGATATTGGATCAACAATAATAATATCTGCCCGATCTAGGTTTAATCCTTTATAAAAGGCATCTTTTTCATACTTTTGATGTTCGGCAAGTAAAATAACCTTCTTAGCTCTTTTCACAATCTCCCCTTTAATATAAGCATCTTCTTCATTTTCATAATAAATACCATTACCTTTTATAGCTCCAGCTCCTATAAATGCCGCCTGAAACTCTATTCCGCTCAAATACTCATCATAATTCCTTCTATAGAAAAAGCGATTTTTCTTGTTAAATTTTCCATCAATCAAGTTTACTACAATACCATTCTTTTCCGAAAGTATATTAAAATTATCTATGGAATGAGTAAATATGGTCGCTTTTTTATCTAAAGATCTTGAAAGAAATTCAATACTAGTAGAAACATCAAAAAAATACGTTTTATTGTTATGAATAAATTTCATTGCCTTTTCAACAATCTTAGTTTTTTCATTAACATTTAATTTCAACCTCTCCTTATATGAAAATATATTATCTTTATTAAGATTTTCATATCCTTCTTTCTCAATCATAAAATCACCCCCTATAAGCAATTATAAGCATATGTAGTTATTTTTTCAATACTTATAAGTATTTTTAATCATCACTCGCCTAAAATACCTTATATAATAATTATTTTTATCTTTAAAACACTTCTTAAATACTTTTAAAAACTATCAAAATTAATTTAAATGTTAATTATTTGCACACTACAACTTTACTTAAAACAACATTCTTTATTTATCGTAAATAAAAAAGCAAATCTTTATAAATAGTTTATTATTTATAAAGACTCGCTCACCTATATATTATTAAATCATGTTATTTTTCAAGTTATATTTTATAATCCTTCTCAATTTTAAGAAGCTTTTCCTTTATATTAAGGCCACCAGCATATCCAACCAATTTACCATTAGCACCAATTACTCTATGACAAGGTATTATAATTGGAATTGGATTTTTATTATTAGCCAAACCAACAGCTCTCGCCGCTTTCTCATTGCCTACTATTTTAGCAATTTCACCATAACTCCTTGTTTCTCCAAAAGGAATCTCTTGTAGCGCACTCCATACTTTTCTTTGGAACTCCGTACCCTTAGGCGCTAATGGTAAATCAAAACAATTCCGCTCTCCTTCAAAAAACTCTTCCAATTGTTTTATAGCTTTTCGTAGTAACTCTGTTTCATTTCCTTCTATGTTAAGTTCGTCTTTGTTTATGAAACAAATTTTTATAATTGCTGTCCCATTTTCCACTATGCTGATTTTTCCGATTTTAGTGTTATAATAATATACATTTTCCATAATACACTTCCTTTTCGCAATATTATTTTTTTCTACTACAATTAGAATAGGCGATTCTTCACATGCACACTTTTCCACTTCAAAAGCATACATTTTAAAAAACTTTCACTAAAAAATCAGTATCATAACCCCAATGTCGCATCTATTGCTACACTCCTATTCTTCAAAATTCTTTAATTATATAGTGGGAAATCATGCTTATGTCGCTAACATACCTGAACATACTTTTTATTATCTCCATATAAAAACTAATGTCTTTAATTAGACTAGAAACTTTGTTACTTAATATCTTAACATAAAACTCTATTTTATAGTATCTAATACAGTTCTCCTAACTTATCTCTATCTAAAATTTTCATAATCTCAAAAACTATGATAGAATCATATATTTTATTCTATCATATAAAAAAGGATGAATATAATTATATACCCATCCTAAAACTATTTTTCTATTTAAAAGCTTTCTTATAAATTTCTAAAATTTCTACCACACTTGTATCTCTTGGATTACCTGGAGTACAAGCATCAACAAATGCTGATTCTGCAAGTGATTGTAAATCTTCTTCTTTTACACCAATTTCATTTAACACTTTAGGAATTCCTACATCTTCTGAAAGCTTTTTAACTGCGTCAATAGCTGCCTTTCTATATTCTTTTTGAGACATATTGTCTACACCTTCAACACCCATTACCCTTGCTATTTCTCTAAACTTTTTATCTGTTGCCTCTGCGTTGTACTCCATAACATATGGCAATAATACTGCATTAGCAATTCCATGTGGTGTATCATAGAACGCTCCAAGCGGATGTGCCATCGAGTGGACAATTCCAAGTCCAACATTACTGAACCCCATACCTGCAATATATTGTCCAAGGGCCATGTCTTCTCTTCCCTTCGGCTCATTATTTACTGCACTTCTAAGAGAACGTCCAATTATCTCAATAGCTTTCAAATGTAATGTATCAGTTAATTCCCAAGCGCCTTTTGTAATGTATCCTTCAATAGCATGAGTTAAAGCATCCATGCCTGTAGCTGCTGTTAATCCTTTTGGCATTGACGACATCATTTCTGAATCAACAACTGCTATTACTGGAATATCATGAGGATCAACACAAACAAATTTACGTTTCCTTTCCTCATCAGTAATTACATAGTTAATTGTTACCTCTGCTGCAGTTCCCGCTGTAGTTGGAACTGCTATTATATCAACACATTTATTTTTAGTTTCTACTGCCCCCTCTAAACTTCTTACATCTGAAAATTCTGGATTATTAACAATAATTCCAATAGCTTTTGCAGTATTATCAATTGATGATCCTCCACCTATTGCAATCAAATAATCTGCTCCAGATGCTTGGAATCTCTCTATACCAGCTAAAACTACATTTATAGTTGGATTCGCTTTCACTTCATCAAAAATTTCAAAAATCAAATCATTTTCATCTAATAAATTTGTAACTTTAGATGCTACATTAAATTTTATTAAGTCCTTATCTGTTACAACTAGTGCTTTCTTATAGCCTCTTATTTTAGCTTCAGTAACAATATTTTCAATTGCTCCTGCTCCTATATAGCTTGTCTCATTTAATATCATTCTATTTGTCATAAATATCAATTCTCCTTTAATAATTTTGATAACTGTATAATGTATCCACCGAATTTTATATAATAATAATTTATCAGCAAAGTGCAATCTCATATTTATAATTTATAAATCGTTTTCAATTTATATTGTAGTTAACTATTTTTATAATACTAACTGTTTATATACATATAAAAATCATATCTATATCTATCATTATTAAACAATCTAGTTACTATACATAATATAACAACTAGATTGTTTCCATATTATGATATATATAATAAGTTGTCTGAGACTAATTTTATACGGAGATAGGGTTATACTTAAGCTAATTTTCACTCTAGTCTCAAAATAACTTTATTAAACTAAGTAATCTTCAGAAATACTAACATTAAAGTCTTTTGCTAAATCTCTAAAATTTTCAGAAACAATTGTTTGTTTCTTTCCACCCATTGATAGAACTTTAACTAAAATCTCAGCTGATTTCTCTACTGTATCCATCAATCCAAAAGTTAGATCTAATGTTTCACCTGAACAAAACATTCCATGATGCGCCCAAATTACAACATCATGATCCTTCATTAGTTCACCAGTAGCTTCTGCAATTGCAGCTCCACCTGGAACCATCCAAGGAACTACCCCAATCCCACTTGGAAATACTACAGGGCATTCTGTTGCCATTTCCCACAATTCTCTTGTAAATACTTTTTCTTCTAATGGCAATACAAACGTTAATGCAATTACATTTGTAGTATGAGAATGCATTATAACTCTATGACATCCATTTGTTTTTTCTACTTTTATTGAGTGACTCATTAAATGTGAAGGAAGTTCGCTTGTTGGTCTTGCATTATTTGACAATCCCCAAACTACCTTATAGTTTTCTCCCTTTTCATCTATTTTGATTATTCCTGCATTTTCTCCTAAACAAACTGTCATATTTCTTATAAACTTTCCACTTCCGGTTACTAAGAAATATTCATTGGCTAAATTTTTTACAGTTACACCAATTGAATTATATTCCGAATCTTCGTTGATAAATTCTTTAATTGCAGAAACTTCTTCTTTTGTTAATCTATAAGTTATATTTCCACCATTTCTTTCATGCCATCCTTTAAGCCACGCATCATTTGTCATCCTCTTAAAATTTTGTATAAACTTCATATCTTCTATTGTCATACTTTCTCCTGCTTTCATATATTTATTATGTATTTTAACATTTGGTCCATTTTAAATAATTCTATTTTGTAAATGTATGTAACTTTATTCACCGATTAAAGATACAAACTAATCATTTTAATTCCAGATTAATTTTATCTTATAAATAAATTATACTTCATTCTTTTGTTAATTTCAATTGCTTTTTGTTGTTTTTATTTGTTTTTATTTGTATTAATATTTTAAAAACAACATATCCTTATAGAGCTTTATTAAAGTATATTAAGATCTGCTAAAACTAGCATTTATAACTAATTTATTAGCATTTTTATCAAAAAATAAAGAATCACCTATTTATTTTAAGTGATTCTACAACCTTTTCTATATGTACATCAATATATAACCTCAACATTATTAGCATGCAGTAAATTAATCCATTCTTCATTTGGTTCAATATCTGTTATCAAATAGTCTATGTCTTCATAATCAAAAAGCTTTACAAATGATGTTTTATCATATTTACTATGATCCACTAACAAAATGACTTTATTAGATTGTTTGATCATAGATCTTTTAATTTCTGCCTCTGTCTCATTCGAGTCTAATATTCCTTTATTTATATCCATTCCTTTACAGCTTACAAATGCTATGTCCACATTATAATTTTTAATAGCATTTTGTGTTATTGGTCCTTGTAACGACAAAGTTCTTTGATCCAAGCCACCACCAGTTGATATAATATTCAACTCCGATTGGTTTAACTCTTGTAATACTTCCACTGAATTTGTTATTACAGTTACATCATTTCTATTTCTAATTAATTTCAATGCCTCAAATACTGTTGAACTACAATCAGCGACAATCGTACTACTTCCCTTAACAAACTCTATAGCCTTTAATGCTATATATTGTTTACTTTCTATATTTGTCCTAGATCTTTTATAAAAAGGCACATCCTCGTTAGTTTTATCAACATTTAATATTGCGCCACCATAACTCCTAGTAACTACTCCTTGCAACTCTAGTTTTTCCAAATCTCTCCTTATGGTCTCTTCTGTAACTTCAAACTCTTTGCTCAGCTTAGATACATAAACTTTCTTTTCCTTTATTGCTATTTCCTTTATTATTTCTAGTCTTTCTCTAGGTAACATTACAATTCCTCCTTATATGAATAAGTTTCTATTTATTCACCCCTATTATATAATTATATTTTAAATCATATGTAAGACAATTCAAATATAGCGTATATTTTTTTGTATTTAATCAATCCAACTTTAATATACCAAATTAACACAGACAACACAATATAAATCAAAGTTAATTCTTGACTGTTTTTTCCGAATAACTATATAATATAAGTAACTTATACTTTTTAAGGAGGTATTTATGATACAAAAAGCATTTAAAATGAAATTATTTGAAGGTAAAGAAGAAGAATATAAAAAAAGGCATAACGAAATTTGGCCAGACCTTGTAAAGGAATTAAAATCTCACGGAACATCAAAATATTTAATATTTTATGATAAAGACACCAATATATTGTTTTCTTATATAGAAATGGAGAACGAAGAACTATGGGATGAAATTGCCGAAACAGATGCCTGTAAAAAGTGGTGGGCATTTATGAAAGACATTATGGAAACAAATCCTGATAATAGTCCAATATCTGTGGAATTATCTAATGTGTTCAACTTAAAATAATTATTTGAATTAAACAAATAGAGAAAAACTTATTAGTGCAATTATAAACATTGCACTAATAAGTTTTCCCCTGCATAAAAATATAATCTGCATTGATTTCACTATTCACTTAAATAGATTTTGGAACCAATGCAGATTATTTTTATATTATATATTTTCTAAGCTTTTTGATTTTCTTTGTATCTTCTCCAGTTTCTATACCCTACTTTGTTATTCCCCCATACATTCTCGTAATTTAATCCTGTTAATTCTTCAACTGTTGTACGAGTTTCAGCATCTACATCTTCTTTTAATCCACCATCTTTTAATCTTGCAATTTCTTTCTTAAGTACTTCATGCGATTCATGAGATACTTTGAACTTATATGATGATATTATACCATAAACAAGCAGTATTGCCGGCGCAACTATTAATATAACTGCCATAGCTGTTAATGCTTCTGGAGGTTGTGATGTTGATCCAGATTTAAAGTTAAATTCTTGTAATATAACTCCAACTAGGAAAACAGCAAGTGCCTGTGAAGCTTTACGCAACAAACTCATAAATCCTGCGAAAACGCCTTCTCTTCTATCAGCAGATACTATTTCATCTACATCTGGAACAAAAGTATAGTTATTCCAAGGAACAAAGTTTATTCCACCTCGTCCGAGTCCTGCTAATGCCGATACAACATATAGTGCAACAAGGCTATCAGGAATTGTTCCATATACTATTAAATATCCTACAATACTTGCAAGGAATATTAATGATACAACTCTAAATGCTCCACCAGGACTTAATTTTAATGTGCAATAAGTTGCTATACCAACTCCTGCAATTTGGAATATATACATTAATGCCAACAAGTTTGATGCTACAACTGCACCTTTAAATAATGCAAACACTATGAAATAAGTAAATACTGCATTAAATGTATCTTGTGCTAAATATCCTCCGATATACATTCCTAAATGTGCTCTAAACGTTCTAATTTTAAGAGTTGTAACCAAATCTATGTAAATTTTCATTACATTTTGTCCAAATGATAACTTTTCCTTTGAGTGTCTGCCTTCTAATATCTCTATTTCCTCTAAAGATCTTTCCCAAGTAAATGTATACACAAGAATTAAAACAATTATAAATATTACAGTAAAGATTCCACCAGCAATCAAAAATGATTGTGGAGACTCTTTCCCTAATGTATTTATAAGTCTTCCAGGTATAAATGCAGCTAAAAATGCTGAAAATTGGGCAATATACATTCTTGCACTAGTAAGCTTAGCACGAATTTTAAAATCAGATGTCATTTCTGCCGCTAAGGTATCATAAGGTATAAGTACCATTGTATACACGATTTCAAACGCTATATAAGTCCCAACGTAATATAAATAAGAGAAACCACTGACCCAAATAGCTGAATATACAATAATTAAAGGTATTGCTGCTAATAAAAAGAATTTTCTTCTTCCAAATCTTCTTCCAAGCGCAGTTTTGTGAAAATTATCTGTTATGAATCCCATTGTCGGACTTGCTACTGCATCAACTATACGAGCTAATGCAAATATTGAACTCGCTTCAATTGGTGTTAATCCGCAAAAAGTTGTATAAAAGTATAATAACCATGCACTTGTTAAGGCAAATGCTCCTGCTCCTATAAAATCATTCATCCCATAAGAAAAATAATTTATAAATCTTATTTTCCCATCTTTCTTACTCATATTTCCTCCTACATATATTATAAATTTTATTTTTTACATAGTATTTAAGTATCAACGTTTTATAGCTTTAATATAAACTCTAAAGAACTACAAATAAAATACTATAATATGACTAATGCATGTCCATTTTTAATTCTTAGTTTAATTCTGTATTCTTCCTCAATTCATCAAATCAATTTCTCTTAATATTTTATATAGTATGTATTTATTAAATATATCTAAGTGTCATTTACCAAAAGTTTTTTATAAAATTCTTTTTATCATGACATTCCTCCTAAGTATTCTAATATCTAACATTTTAATCTTGTCATCGGTTACTTAAAACATTTACATCACTTACACTTATATATTACTTCCATTCCAACACAAAGTCAATATAATTTCTTTTATTTTATTTGTTTTTTATTTGTTTATGTTAGTTTTGTTTTAAAAACAATCTCAAATAGTTATATGTTAACGTTTTAGTACAATATTTATCTTCCCTCCTTTATCACAAATCTGTATTTAATACTTTTTTAATATAAAAATAGCATAGAAAACATAAATTTCCATGCTATTTCTAATTTTATATATACATTTAATTATTCATTATAAACTCTTGTATATTTCTTCTATATATTTAATACTTGAATCTAAATCTTCAGGTATTGTATCCTCAAGAATTATATCTATATATGGTTTTCTTTCCTTTATTAGTTTTAGTAATAATGGATAGTTAAATTGACCTTTTCCAATAGACACTTGTTGTACCTTTCCATCTTTATAGATAAAATCTTTTGCATGTATAATCACTATCCTATCACCAAATAGTTCAAAAGATTTTCTTATTATCTCGTCTTGTTTATCATAGTTACTTTCGTCTATAAAATTAATCGGATCGAAAATAACTTGTAAGTTATTTGATTCAACATTATCTAAAGCTCTTTTTAACCTTTCTGGAGTATTCATTATATGCTTTGTAACCCCTTCTATTCCAACTACAATCCCGAACTTCTCTGCTTCTTTCACAAGTATTCGTATTGAATTTAGGCTCCTTAAAAAGGCTTCCTCTGTATTATTCTTTTCTGTATAAATATATTCCTTATTAAAAGCTCCAGTTTCTGTTCCAACTACATTACACCCCAAATATTTTGCGAAACGTATATGCTCTTTAAATGTATCTAATGATTCCTTAAGTTCATTATCATCTGGATTAGCTAAATTAATATAACACCCAAGAATACTTATATTTACTTCATATTTATTCAAAGTATTATTTATGTATTGGGCCATCCCTGGTGTCATACATCCTCTAGTAACTTCAAATTCAGATATTATTTTTTTCGCTACGAATTGAACGCTTTTTAACCCTTTTTCCTTCATTATTCTTCCTATATCATCTAACTTATAAAGTCCAATATCGTGTCCTCTAACTCCAATTCTCATAATCGTAATTCCTTTCTCAAAATAAATATAGTTTTATATAGATAATAAACTCTTTTTTAACAAAACTCAACATCATTTACTTGCTTTATTTTTAAAAACAACATAAAACAATATATATATTTCCTTACTTTAATTTTATCCAAGCTCACTATTCTCAAGGATTTCCTCTAATTATATTTAATTCCCCCCCTTAATTCTCACTACTAAATAATCACTTTCTTTTTTACTTTTTCTTTATTTTATTTTGTTTTTATGTAGATTTATTTTGTTTCGTGATGTATAATTTGAATTGAGAATAAATGATAGGAAAATTTAATTTATACTACAATAAATTCACTAAGTTATTATAATAACTATATTGTTAACACTTACATGAGATTTAAATTTATTGTAATTAATCGTTACACCGATACCTTTTATTCATTATTTCAAAATACAAAAACTTTAGAGTATTGTTTATAATGCTCTTTACAAATAAATATTATGAGGTGATATAAAATGAAATTAACAGAAAAAGAATTACGTACAAAACTTGACTTAGTTGTTGATAAACTTTTAAACTTAGATAGACCAACAGATGAAGAAAAATTAACTAAAGAAGGCGGAGAAGCCATAGGAATGTTTCCAAGAGATTTTGGAATTCAAGAATGGGATTGGCCACAAGGTGTAGGTTTATATGGCTTATTAAAGTTAGACAAACATGATAAAAGTAACAAATATCTGGATTTTTTAAATGAATGGTATAAAAATAATATATCGAATGGATTACCATCAAAAAACATTAATACAACTGCCCCTCTATTAACACTTATAAACCTATTAGATGTAAGTCCAAATACAGATTTTGAAAACCTTTGCCTAAAATGGGCTGATTGGCTTATGAACTGTCTTCCAAGAACTAAAGAAGGTGGATTCCAACATGTTACTAGTGCTAATGGCGATAGACAAGGGGTTAGGCTAAACGAAAGCGAAATGTGGATAGATACTTTATTTATGACTGTATTATTTTTAAATAGAATGGGACAAAAATATAATAGACAAGATTGGATTAATGAATCAATTCATCAAGTCCTTATTCATATAAAATACTTATATGATAAAAAATCAGGTCTATTCTATCACGGATGGAGTTTCAATGAAAATAGTAATTTTGGAGAAGTATTCTGGTGTAGAGGTAATTCGTGGTTCACATTTGGAATCTTAGATTATATTGAAATGTTTGACGGTAAAATGAATTCAGGCCTAAAGAAATTTCTAATTGATACATTTAAGGCTCAAGTAACGACTTTAGTTAAATACCAATCTAAATCTGGATTATGGCACACAGTTATAGATGATCCTACAAGCTATGAAGAAGTATCTGGCTCAGCTGCAATTGCTGCTGGGATACTAACAGGAATAAGATTAGGGATATTAGACGATTCATTTAAACCTGCTGGTCAAAAAGCTATAGAAGCAATTTGCAATAATATAGCAAAAGATGGAACTGTATTAAATGTATCTGGTGGAACTGGAATGGGCTATAATAAAGAACACTATAGGAATATAATTATAGCCCCAATGGCATATGGCCAATCATTGACTATAATGGCTCTTGTTGAAGCACTTAACCATATTGATTGTTAATACTAATTTGTTCTAAAAATATTATATATTTGAATTATTGCTTCAAATATTAAATTTATACATTGATAATCCCCATCTTCTATTTTGAGAAAGGGGATTATTAATTTTTCTCTAATATTTAATATTTTCTTATACTGCCTAATGTTCTATCTAAACTATCATACACTTCTTTAGCACACATTTCTGGAGTTTCTTTTCCATACGCTATCTTATTCAACGCATCAATGCATGATGTTTATTAAACTATTGTTAGATTCAAATTTCTATTAATTTACAGGCATTTGCAATTATATTGTATTGCTTGAGTAGTATCCAATACAACAATCTAAAAATGCCTTGTTAAAATATTCATATAATTTTAACAAGGCATTTATATCGCCGTTACAGGATTTTTATAATTATCTTACTAACCAGCCACCATCAACGGCTAATATGTGTCCATTAACATAATCAGATGCTCTGCTTGCTAAAAATACTATTGCTCCCATTAAATCGAATGGTTCAGCCCATCTATCCGCTGGTATTCTTCCTTGTATTTCTGCATTTCTTTCCTTATCTGCTCTTATCGGTGCAGTATTTGCAGTTTTTATATATCCAGGTGCTATAGCATTAATTTGAATATTCTTGCTTGCCAATTCATTAGCGAATGCCTTTGTTATTCCAGCCACTCCATGCTTACTTGCTGTATAAGGTGGTACGAATTTCCCACCTTGGAACGCCAACATTGATGCTATATTAATTATTTTACCCGAGCCTTGATTTACCATGATTTTAGCGACTTCTTGACTTAAAAAGTATACTGCGTTTAAATTAATATCCATTACAGCATTCCAATCTTCTTCTTTGTACTCAAGAAGCGGAGCTCTCCTTATTGTTCCCGCATTATTAACTAATACATCTATCTTCCCATACACTTCCATTGCTATTTTTATAACTTTTTCTCTATCTTCTTTTTTTGTCAAATCTGCTTGAACAAATGTTACTGATCTCCCTTCTTTTTCTATTAACAATCTAGTTTCATCCCAATTTGTATCATAAGTTGGAATAATTAAATCAGCACCGGCTTTTGCTAATGCTACAGCATACCCTTGACCAAGTCCTGTATTTCCTCCTGTAACTATAGCTACCTTTCCATACAATCTAAAAAAATCCATTGAAAATTCATGTAAAATATTTGACATAATTCCACTTCCTCTTTTCTGCTTTTATCTTAATTCGTTAATTTTTGTATGATCCATATCACCAAAAGTCTTGTTTTCTCCACACATTCCCCATATAAATGAATAATTTTGAGTTCCAATTCCTGAATGTATTGACCAACTTGGTGAAATTACTGCTTGTTCATTCTTCATCACTATATGCCTTGTTTCTTGTCCTTCACCCATAAAATGAATTACTGCTTGATCTTCAGGTACATCAAGATATAAGTATACTTCCATACGTCTTTCATGAGTATGACATGGCATGGTGTTCCACCCACTTCCCTGCTCTAGTATTGTTAACCCCATTACTAACTGACAGCTTTCACATACTGCAGGATGAACATACTGATTTATTGTTCTTTTATTCATGTTTATTTCATCGCCACATTTTATTTTATTAGCTTTTTCCAAATCTATTTTTACTGTTGGATATGATTTAAGTGCTGGTGCAGAATTTATATAAAACTTAGCTGGCTTTTTTCCATTAGCTGATTTAAATTCTATATTTTTAGTACCTTGTCCAACATATAATCCATCTCTATAATTTAGATTATATTCTACTCCATCTGCTATAATTGTTCCTTCTCCACCTACATTAATAACTCCAAGTTCTCTTCTTTCCAAAAAGTAATCTGTTCCTAATTCTTTAGAAGCTCCAAGCTTTAATATTTCTTTTACTGGTGTAATTCCTCCAAATATGATTCTGTCATTATGGCTATAAACTAAATTCACTTCGTCACCGACAAATACTTTCTCAACTAAATAATGTCTTCTTAACGTTTCTGTGTCGTACTGTTTAGAATCTTCTGGATGATTTGAGTATCTAATTTCCATTTTCATAATATTCTCTCCTTGTATAATAAGTTTATAGTCAATTACATAACCGCTATAAACTTATTTGTTTTATATTTTATTGTTAAATACTATATTATCTTTACAAATTGAATATTATTTATTACAAACCTAAATTAATTTCTCTTAGACAAAACGTCCTTTTCGTATTCCTTTACCTCCTTGATCCAGCTTTCACCAACTGGTACATTGTTCTTTTCACAATAGTAATTCCAAATATCACCCATTGGATAAGTTTTAAATTCTTCCATTAAAGCTAATCTTTCTGTGAAGTTTCCTTCTTCTTGTAATTCCCTTAGCTTATCATTCGGTGTTAACATTGCATTTAATAAAGCTTTTATCATATTTCTTGAACCAATTGTCCATGCTGCAATTCTATTAATACTTGCATCAAAGAAATCAAGACCAATAATTACTCTATCTAATGCATCGTTTCTTACTATTTCCTTCGCTATTTCTTTAAGTTCATCGTCATAAACTACAACGTGGTCTGAATCCCATCTAACTGGTCTACTTACGTGAAGAGCTACTTTTTCATCGAATAATAACATTGCAGAAAGTTTATCTGAAACAACTTCAGTTGGATGGTAGTGGCCTGTATCCATTAATGACATTATGTTATTTTTAGCTGCGTAATTTAAATAAAATTCGTTTGAACCTACTGTATAAGCTTCTGCCCCTATCCCAAATACTTTTGACTCAACGCAGTCAAGGTTATATTTTTTATCTATTTGAACTTTAAAAATTTCATCTAAAGATTCTTTAAGTCTTCTTCTTGGTCCTAATCTATCACTCGGAATATCTTTGTATCCATCTGGAATCCAAATATTAGTTAAGCAAGTTTGCCCTAATTCCTTACCAAAATATTCTCCAATTTTTCTTGATGCAATTGAATGTCTTATCCAAAAGTCTCTTATCTCTTTATCGGGATGGGAAAGTGTTAATCCATCTGCTGACTTTGGATGTGAAAATATTGTCGGATTGAAATCTAACCCTAACCCATTTTCTTTTGCCCATTTAACCCAATTTGCAAAATGTTCTGGCTTTATTTCATCTCTGTCTACAAATTCGCCATTAGTTTCTAAATAAATTGCGTGAAGATTAACTTTGTGTTTTCCTGGAATTAAGCTTAATGCTTTATCTAAATCTTTTCTAAGTTCTTCAGCGTTTCTAGCTGCACCTGGATAATTACCATTACATTGAATTCCTCCAGATAACTCATTTTGAACTACTTCAAATCCCTTAACATCATCACCTTGCCAGCAATGAATTGATATTTTAACTTTATTAAGTTCATCCAAAACCTTATCTACATCTATTCCCCATTTTTCATATTCTTTTTTAGCTAATTCATATTTTTCTTTAACATTCATTTTTACGCCTCCTATTTATATTTAAATTTACTGATTATCTTTATTTGCAATATCCAATAATCCACTATATATTCCAAACAAATAGCAGTAAAGAATTGAATATTGTAGTTTGTATTATTGTGAGAGAGTGAACAAATTAATTGGATTTAAATATCTTAATATCAAAAGATTCTTTTATTACTTGTCTAGCTTCACTTAAATCTTTAAAAATATCTTTACTCATCATTTGAGCAACAATATTTCCTATAGCTGTAGCTTCAACTGGACCTGCAAGTACTTCTTTACCTGTAACTTTAGAAACCAGCTCATTTAAAAGATTATTCTGACAGCCTCCACCAAATATATTTATTCTTTCAAATTTCTTTTCAAAGATTTCCTCTAAATTAGAAACAGCTTTTTTATAACAGTGAGCTAAACTATTAAACACACACATAGCTATCTCCCCTACCTCTTGAGGAACCTTTTGACTAGTTTCAACACAATATAATTTAATTTCCTCAACCATGTTTTCTGGTTTAAGGAATCTGTCATGATCTACATCTACTATTGATGAAAAATCAATATGTTCTTTTGCCAAATCTACTAATTGTCCAAAAGAATATTTATTATCTAAATTCCTTCTAACTTCTTGGATTACCCATAGACCCATAATGTTTTTCAGGAATCTATATCTATAGTCTATTCCACCTTCATTTGTAAAATTATGTTCCATAGCTTGAGGCACACAAATTGGGAATCTATTTTCAACACCAATCAATGACCAAGTTCCCGAACTTAAGTAAATGCTGTCGCTGTCATTACAAACTGATGATATAAATGCTGAACCAGTATCATGAGTCGCAGGAAGTATTACTTCCATATCAAATCCAAATTCTTCTTCTAGCTCTTTTCTCAAAGTACCAAGATTAGTTTTGGGTAATTTTATCTCTTGAAAGATATCCTTCTTAATTCCTAGCTCATCCAGTATTTTTTCATCCCAAGTTCTCTCAAAAGAGTTAACTAACTGTGTTGATGATGCATTTGTGTATTCATTCACCTTTTTTCCTGTAAGTAAAAAATTTAAGTAATCAGGTATCATTAAGAAAGTTTTTGCCTTATCTAATATTTCCGGATTATTCTTCTTTAAGGAAAGCAATTGATATACCGTATTAAACCTTTGAAATTGGATACCTGTATATAAATACATCATATCCTTCGGAATGATTTTAAATGCTTCCTCCATCATTCCTTCTGTCCTATCATCTCTATAAGCTACAGCATTCCCAAGTATCTTATCGTTTTCACCTAACAAAACAAAATCTACTGCCCACGTATCTATTCCTATACTACTAGGTATCTTTCCCATTTCCTTACATTTCTTAATTCCTTTTTTTATATCATTAAATAATTGTTCTATATTCCAACAATATTCATTTCCTATTTTGCTAATTCCGTTTTCAAATCTATATATTTCTTCTAAATTTATCTTTCCATTTTCTACTGAACCTAAAATATGCCTTCCGCTTGAAGCCCCAATATCAATAGCTAAATAGTACTCCATATCTCTCCTCCTGTTCTTTTCACACATCACTCTATATTTAAATTATATTGTATGAAAAAACTATTTTTAATATCGGCATTTGTATAAATTATTATCCTTATTTGCAATTATAAAACTTTGCAGTCTCCTTAATATAATTTTTTATATCTTGAATTACTACATAATATAAATAACACTAGGTTAAATTATTATTGAAAATCCTCCTTATAATCTTAGACTGAGCAAGAATCTCATCCCACTAATCTTAGCTATAATTAAATATGTTCTCTATAAAAACAATTATATTTAACTTACTACATAAATTTAAATAAAATTAGTGGAAATGTAATATAAATATTTAAATTTCTACTAATTTCTTACTGCAAAAAATCGGATTTTTGTATTGTACAACCTACAACAATATAGTATAATTATTATAGAAAATACTTAAGGCTATGGCAGTCTTAGGAGTGTTATATATTAACTATGTTTAATTTATTAATTGAATAAGATTTTAGCAAAGGAGCTAGAGAATATTAAAATAATTCTTTAGCTTTTTATTTTTTTAATATGAATTTTTTACCATATATGAATTTATATGTAAATAACTTCCATGTGGCAATTTCTTATTTCTTGTTGACAATTTATCATTTATACTCTAAAATTTTTTTTAAATTATTAATGTTTTTAATTAGTTAATATTAATTTAAATAAATGTTGTGTATTCTGAAAGGAGATCTTATTAATGAACAAAATCAATGAAATTTTTGCTTCAAATGTATTCAGCGATGCTGTAATGAAAGAACGTCTTCCTAAAGCTACTTATAAAGCTTTAAAAAAGACAATTGAAAAAGGAACTACTCTTGAACCAGATGTAGCAGATGTTGTTGCAGCTGCAATGAAAGATTGGGCTGTTGAAAAAGGTGCTACTCACTTTACTCACTGGTTCCAACCTATGACTGGAATTACTGCTGAAAAGCATGATTCTTTTATAAATCCAACTTCTGACGGAAAAGTTATATTAGAATTCTCAGGAAAAGAATTAATCAAAGGTGAACCAGATGCATCTTCATTCCCTTCAGGAGGACTTAGAGCTACTTTTGAAGCTAGAGGATATACTGCATGGGATTGTACTTCACCAGCATTCCTAAAAGATGGTTCTTTATGTATACCAACTGCATTCTGTTCTTATAACGGAGAAGCTTTAGATAAGAAAACTCCATTATTACGTTCAATGGAAGCTTTAAACAAACAAGCTCTACGTGTTTTAAAAGCATTAGGTAATACTACTACTAAAAGAGTAATTACAACTGTTGGTCCTGAACAAGAATACTTCCTAATCGATAAGTCAATGTATGATGCTCGTAAAGACCTTATCTTAACAGGAAGAACATTATTCGGAGCAAAACCTTCAAAGGGTCAAGAACTTGAAGATCATTACTTCGGAACAATCAAACAAAGAATTTCTGATTTCATGAAAGAAGTAGATGAAGAACTTTGGAAGCTTGGAATATTAGCTAAAACTAAGCATAACGAAGTTGCTCCTGCTCAACATGAGTTAGCTCCTATATTTAGCACAACAAATATATCGACTGACCATAACCAACTTACAATGGAAATAATGAAGAAAGTTGCTGCAAAACATGATTTATATTGCTTGCTTCATGAAAAACCATTCGCTGGCGTAAACGGATCAGGTAAGCATAATAACTGGTCAATGGGTACTGATGATGGAATGAATCTTCTTGAACCAGGTAAATCTCCACACGAAAATCAACAATTCCTTTTATTCCTTTGTGCTGTAATAAAAGCTGTTGATGAATATCCAAGCTTATTAAGAGTATCAGCTGCTAATGCTGGAAATGATCATAGATTAGGTGCTAACGAAGCTCCTCCTGCTATAATCTCTATCTTCTTAGGCGATCAATTAGAAGATGTATTAGAACAAATTGAAAAGGGTCCAGCTACAAGTTCTAAGTCTGCAAGTGAATTAACTATTGGAGTAAATACATTACCTCCACTTCCAAAAGATGCAACCGATAGAAACAGAACTTCTCCATTTGCGTTTACTGGAAACAAATTCGAATTTAGAATGGTTCCATCTTCTGCTTCAATTGCTGGATGTAACTTTGTATTAAATACTATAGTTGCTGAAACTTTATCTGAAATTGCAGATAAACTTGAAAAGGCTACTGATTTAGATGCTGAAATCCAAGCAATCTTAACTGATATTGTTAAGAACCATAAGAGAATTATATTTAATGGTAATGGATATTCCGATGAATGGGTTGCTGAAGCAGAAAGAAGAGGTCTTCCAAATATTCACTCAACTGTGGAAGCTGCTAAAGCTATGATAGATGAGAAGAATCAAGCTGTATTAGAAAAGCATGGAGTTTTAACTAGAGTAGAATCAACATCTCGTTATGAAATCACTTTAGAAAACTACAATAAAATTATAAATATTGAAGCTTTAACAACACTTGAAATGGCAAAACGTCAAATTATACCTGCTGTAATTCAATATACTACAAGTCTTGCTGAATCAATAAACACAATAAAGGCTACAGGTATAAATGTAGATATTTCAGTTCAAACTGAATCATTAACTGAAATTTCAACTTTATTAGCTTCATTAAATAAGAATGTTTCACTTCTTGAAAAAGCAGTTGAAAAGGCTGATAACTTCGAAGGTGATATATTCGATTTAGGAATGATGTACAGATACGAAGTATTTGAACAAATGAATACTTTAAGAGCTGATGCTGATAAGCTTGAAACTCTAGTAGACGAAGAGTTCTGGCCACTTCCAACTTATAGCGATATGTTATTCAACGTTTAATATAAAATCTTTATATTAAATGGAGTGATTCTAAAAAGAATCACTCCATTTTATATATTATTACTAAGTTAATTTATATAATGTTATTATTAGAAAAGCTAAATGCTAATGACATTCTTCCATAAAATTCCACCAACATTTAATACAATCATATTTCATTTGCTAGTTATAAAATTGTATAGTGCTCCTATGAGATTAGCATCATTTCTAAACTTACAGCTAACTACATTAGGTAGTGGTAAATCATCAATTTCAAAACTCTTCTGATACTTGTCCACATTCCTCTTAATATATTGTATCAATATCTCTTGACTACTTATCCCTCCACCGATTGCAAATATTTCTGGATCTAATATACACTGTAAATTAAAAATTTGTACCGCTAGCTTATAAGTGAAATCATCTAAAATTTTAAGAATATCTGGATCGTTGTTATTTGCATATTCAAATATTTTATACCCATCTAATTCATCTGGCGGAAGACTTTTTACCTTTGCAACTTCATTTATCAATGCTTTAGAACCACTTATAGATCCCCAACACTCATCCGTATTCTCAGTATTATTTACATTCGTATTTATAAAACTAAACTCACCTGCAAAGAAGTTTTTTCCTTTGTGGATTTTCTTATTTCGAACTATTCCTCCACCCACACCTGTTCCTAGAACTATTACAACTCCATCATCGAAATCTTTTAAACTTCCTTTCCAAACCTCTGCTAAAGCTGCACATTTTCCATCATTCTCTATTGTAATCTTTATCGGACATCTTTCTTTAAGAATTTTTACAATCTCTTTACCTTCATTATATGATAGTGCACCACCTGTATAAGCATAACCTTTTTCACTATCTAATACTCCTGGCATACTTATAGCTATTCCTTCTATATCATCTTTATATATATCATAGATTTCACCTATTACATCTATAAAACTTTCAATTTTATCAAGTGGTGTTGGTTTTTTACCCCTCTCAATAAACTCCAAATCCTCTGTCATCAGTGCATACTTAATAGAACTTCCACCAACATCTAACACTAAATATCTCATCTCTACACCCCTCATTATTATCTTTAAAATTTAATTTGCCCACACTCTATGCCCTAATATTTACAAAAATAACGTTTACTAAAATAATCATAGCATAATGTTAAACCTCTTTCAATTCAAAGTAAGTAACTTCAAAGCATCTCAATTATTAACAAAAAAAGCTCTCTCAGCTTTTCATTAAGATAGCTTCTTCATTCTTAAATTATGCATTATATATGTTAAAAGAGATTAACTTATTAAAATTTATTCTAAACTATAGCACTGCGGAATAAATAATTTTTAAACATAAATTGAATTATTTAAAAGTTATATATTCCTTTCATTTCAACTTAGAAACTTTTCTAATTTAAGTAAATCTAAAATTGTTAATTCTGTTCATTTTATATTCTCTAGGCGTCATTCCAAATTTTTTCTTGAATATCTTGTAAAAGTATGTTGGATTCTCATATCCTACAAACTCAATTATTTCAATAATCGAATACTCAGTTAATTTGATTAATTCAACTGCTTTGCTTAACTTTTTTTCTTGCAATAATTCTTTAAAAGTCATTTTAGTATGTTTCTTTATTAATTTGCTAAGTTTATAATCTGGTTGATTTAATTTTTCTGAGAGTTCTAGCAGAGTAGCTGTACTATAAAATTCCTCTATGTATTTAAGACTCTGAATTATCAACATCTTCTCATAGTTATCCACAGAATATGTCTCTATATCCTGTGAATTTTTTACTAACTCCACTAATAAAAGCCCTACTAGCAATTTTATTGTCGCTTTTTTCATTATCGAATTAGTATACAGCTCAATTATTATTTTTTCTAATAACTCTTGAATATTTTTTCTTTCAGAAACTTTAAAATATAGATATTCTCCTTCATCATAATCTGTATATAATGTAGTTAGTAAAAATTTACTTACTATATTTTCTTTATCTAACAGAGTTATTATATAGTCAAAAAATTCAGGCCTGATTATAAAGTTAATAATTATGTCCTCTTTGTCCGATGCTTTTATCTCATGAGTTATATATTGATTCAAGAAAATTAATTCGCCCTTTTGTAAAGTTATTTCATTGTTATCTATGATTTGAGTAAGCTTGCCTTGATAAACATAATTAAACTCAATGTAATTATGATTATGACTTGGAAAGTTAATAAATCTAATATGCTTTCTAATATCTATTAGTTCCCCACTTGGTAGTAGTTTATTGCTATCTACAATGAAACTTCCATCGTCTGTATAAATGCTTCTATTTACAGAATTCTCTCCACTTAAAATGTTTACTTCTTCATCTGTCAGAGCAATCAGTTTATCATGAATTTCTTTTAACATATGTTAATTCTCCTTTTTCATTATCTCAAGCTTCATCAAAGTATTCTCTTTTCCATCTTCATTTACTTGAGGAAGGATGTACACAATATCCCCATTCTACTTTTCTTTCTTAACTCTATAAACTAGAAATATTCCATAACAAACTAAAAGAAGCGCTATTAATATCTTGATATCAAATATATTTTCTCCTAAGATTAATGCTGATAACAATGTTCCAAATACAGGTATTAAAAAATTAAATACTGATATTAATCCTACTTTGTTATATTTTAATAATTGTGTCCAAACAGTAAAAGCTATTGATGATAGTAGTGCCATATATATAAGTAGTAATGTTGATTTCGCTGTAAATCCTTCTAAGCTACCTCCTAATGCAAATCCTAATGCTGTAAGAAGAATTCCTCCTATAAATAGCTGAAAACCAGTTACTATTGAAGGTTCTTGAGTTTGCGTTATCTTCTTGCCATATATTGCTGACACAGCAAATATTATTGCAGCAACCATTATAAATCCCTCACCTTTAAAAGTGACAGATGTTCCTCCTAATGACTCTCCATTTAAGTTAACAATTACTACTCCTACAAATCCAATAACACATCCTATTATCTTATTTAAATTTAACCTATCATTCTTATATATAAAATGAGCTAGAATTATACTTACAAAAGTTCCTGTTCCATTTATTATAGATCCTCTAACCCCTGTAGTATATGACATTCCCACATAAAAGAATATATATTGAAGTGCAGTTTGAGTTAACCCTAATAATGTTATCTGACCAAACTGCTTTCTAGTAAATTTAAATATAACTCTTTTTGACATAAGCTCAAATATGAGTATAAAAATACCTGCAAGTGTAAACCTATATCCGGCAAAAATTAATTTAGAGCCTACATCACTTATATTAAATAGTGAATATCCAACTTTTATAGCCGGATATGCACTTCCCCATAAAAAGCAACACAATGTTGCTAAAAGTACAATATTTTTTCTGTTAGTATAAACTTTTACTTCATCCATTTTATATGTTTCTCTCTCCCGCCTAATCATTGTAAGTAGTTCATCCAATCACTTTTTATTCCGCATTCATTCTAATTCTATCTAATACTTCCATAACTCGAATTGATTCATTTAAAGTTAAATAATCACTTTCAAGCTTCGACTCTTTTAAACAGTTATGAATTTCTTTAATCTCTGCATACATGTCATCAAATTCTATATCTTTTTCAATTGTATACGACTTGCCCGAATTTAGATTAACAACAGCTTTGTTTGGTCTATTATACATCGGAATCTCCATCCATCCCTTTGTTCCTCTAATAATAGCTGTCCTTTCTTTATTTCTATCAATTGCCCCTTCTACAGTTCCTATTACTCCATCTTCAAAAGAAAGTATTGCTTTAAAATAGGAATCGACTCCTGATTCATTTATATCCATGTAAGATTTGACACTTTTAACCTCTGAATCGATCATATCCATTACGAATGACAATGGATAAATTCCTACATCTAGTAACGCCCCACCTTGGTCTTTATCTAATAAATATGATCCCGGTTTAATGTTTTCTACATTATTGCAAAAATTAGCTTCTATAGCCGTTATATCTCCAATCTCTTTATTTCTTATTACTTTCTTAATATCACTAATTATCGGAATAAACCTTGTCTTCATTGCTTCCATAAAGAATGTATTATTTAACACAGCTTCTTTTTTTATTTCCTTCATTTCTTCTGAATTTATCCCTACAGGCTTCTCACAAAGCACAGCCTTTTTATGCCTTAAAGCTTCGATGGACCAGTGTTTATGAAAGCCGTGAGGTAATGCTATATATATAGCATCCACTTCTTCATCTCTTAATAATTCATTATAATTTTCATAAACTTTCTCACAATTATACTTATCATAAAATTCATCACGCTTTTCCTTAGTTCTAGATGCTATAGCATATAGTTTACCTTCATTAGAGTATGATAAACTCTTCGCAAATCTTAAGGCTATATTTCCAAGTCCTATAATTCCCCATCTAATCATTGCTTTTCCTCCTTATTATAAACCTGCAATTTTATTCATCTTTACTTATTAAAAATACTTTTCTATATTACTATATCATACTCTTCATTTATACACGCTAATCGTTAGAATAAAAATATCCGCAATATTTGGAACGTATTAAATAATTATTAGTATGCAATCATATATTTCTGCCTATAAAAAGTTTGTAAGCAGAAAAGTCTTAAGAATAAATATATCCATACTCTTAAGACTTTAAATTCAATTTATTATGTTAACTATACTTCTGCTGATTCATCAATATCTTTCATAGTTAATGATATTCTCTTTCTCTTTTCATCAACTTCCAATATCGCTACCTTTACTATATCTCCAACTTTAACTATATCTAAAGGATGCTTTACAAATCTATTTGCCATTTGACTTTTGTGAACTAATCCATCTTGATGCACTCCTATATCTACAAATGCTCCAAAATCAGATACATTCCTAACAGTTCCAGCTAAAACCATACCAGGTTTTAAGTCCTTAAGTTCTATTATTCCCGTTTTTAGTATTGGCTTTGGCATTTCTTCTCTAGGATCTCTGCCTGGCTTCTTTAATTCTTTTATTATATCCTTTAGAGTCATCTCTCCAACTTCCAATGTTTCACTTAGTTTTTTTAATCCTTGAGATTGAGCCCTTTCATCAATGTCACCTAATTTATTATTCTTAAGGTCTTCTTTATTGTAACCAAGTAATTCTATTAGCTTCTTAGCTATAGCATAAGACTCTGGATGCACAGATGTATTATCCAAAGGTTCTTTGCTATCATCAACTCTTAAAAATCCAGCACATTGCTCATAAGCCTTTTGACCTAATCTCTTAACTTTTAATAGTTCTTTTCTTGAAGTGAATCTTCCTACTTCTTCTCTATAGTCAACAATATTTTTAGCGATAGATGCATTTATTCCCGAAATATGTGTTAAAAGCGATGGTGTTGCTATATTTAAGTCAACTCCAACAGTGTTAACTGAATCTTCTACTACACCTGCTAAGGATTCTTCTAACTTTTTAGGAGCGACATCGTGCTGATATTGTCCTACTCCTATAGCCTTAGGATCTATCTTAACTAGTTCCGCAAGTGGATCTTGCAACCTTCTTCCTATTGAAATTGCTCCTCTTACTGTAACATCTAAATCTGGATATTCCTTAGTTGCAAGTTCTGATGCTGAATAAACTGACGCTCCTGCTTCAGATACTATTACATATGCTAATTCTTTTCCAGTTTCATTTTTTATTTCCGTAATCATTTCTGCGATGACTTCTTCTGATTCTCTTGATGCTGTACCATTTCCAAGGGATATAACATCAACATTATGCTTAGCAATAAGAGCTTTTAAAGTTTTCTTTGTTCCTTCGATGTCTCTTTTAGGCACTGTAGGATATACTGCTGTATTTTCCAAAAACTTCCCTGTTGCATCTAGAATCGCTATTTTACAGCCAGTTCTAAACCCTGGGTCATATCCCATTACTACTTTTCCTTTAATAGGCGCTTGTAATAACAATGCTTTCAAGTTTTCTTTAAATATCTTAATAGCACCTTCTTCACCTATATCAGTTAATTCACTTCTTATTTCTCTTTCTATTGATGGATAAATTAATCTTTTTAACGAATCTCTAATTGCAAGTTTTAATTTTTCATCTAAAGTTTCATTGCCTTTTAATACTTGATTTTCTAAGTATTGAATTATCTTGTCTTCATTAACAGTTATCTTAACATTTAGGATTTTTTCTTTTTCTCCTCTGTTTATGGCTAATATTCTATGAGGCGGTATCTTATTTACTGCTTCAGAATATTCATAATACATTTCATATGGAGTTGGTTCATCTGAACTTCCCTTTGATTCTATATTACCTTCTCTAATAACAAATTCTCTTATATACTTTCTGTACTTAGCTTCATCAGAAATGCTTTCAGCTATTATATCTAAAGCTCCTTGGATAGCTTCTTGACTATTTGTAACTCCCTTTTCTTCACTTATATACTTAGCTGCCTCTTCATCTAGGTCTCCACTTAATTTTCCTTCCAAAATTAGTTCTGCAAGAGGCTTTAATCCCTTTTCTACTGCTATTGTTGCTTTTGTTCTCTTTTTAGGTTTAAAAGGTCTATATATATCTTCAACTTCTGTTAAAGTCGTTGCATTCTCTAATGCTTTTCCTATTTCATTAGTATATTTTTCTTGTTCTTGTATAAGCCTTGTAACATCAGCTTTTCTTTCCTCTAAATTTCTTAGATACGTAAGTCTTTCAGATAATTTTCTTAAGACTTCATCTGAAAGTCCTCCTGTTGCTTCTTTTCTATATCTTGAAATAAATGGAACTGTATTTCCATCATCTAAAAGTCCAATAACATTTTGAACCTGGCTTAACTTTATTTCTAATTCTTTTGCGATTCTTTCTTCAATTGAATTCATAATTTCCTCCTGCTTATATTAAATTACCTAAATAGTCATTGCCACAACAATACTATTTTACCATATAAATCATTATTGCCATTACTATTTTTAGTAATGGCAATAATCCTATATCACTATTAATATTATAAACTTATTTTAATTGAAAGCAATAATTATATATATTTTTCTTCTACAGTTGTCCTCACTTTCAGTTTCCCATTTTCATTACTAATTCCAAGAATTAATTTTCTTAAATCATTTTTGCTCAATTCATTATATACTACGATTTCTTGTTTTTGCCCGTCGTTATAATAGCAGAGTTTAAGCTCTGTTACTCTATTCAAATAACTTAAAATTAAAGTCTTAACTATTGCCCATTCTTTCTTATATTGGATATCTTTAATGGATGTTTTTCAATTCCCTCAAAGCTTAAATATATATCCTTTAAGTCTTTCACCTATCAAGTTTTTAATAAGAACATCTTTTGTTTCTGGTATATTAAAATACATATTTATCCCCTCCAATTTTATTGAATAAGTATAGAAGAATGAATTCCATGGATATATGTTATCCCAATGCCCAAAAGTAACATTAATCCAAAATAACTTAATGCAAATATAAACCTAATAGATGTCTTTACTTCGTAATACGATTTATCTGGATTTCTATATTGTTCAATAACTTTTGCAACTCCAAGTATAAGCAATAGTACAATAATTGGATTAAAGGCCTTAAAGAGAGCAATTATACCAATTGGTATTCCTATGAGCCATAACTTTGGTGATATAGCCGAAACCACTCTCCCACCATCAAGCGGATGAACAGGTATAAGATTAAATAGATTTAACATAAAACCTACATATGCTAGTGCTGCCAAAAAGTCTTCTCCAGATATAAAGTAAAACAATAAACAAATTAGTGCACCTATACTTCCTAACAGAGGACCTCCTATAGCAACTTTCGCTTCTGTTGCTGAATCTTTAGGTTCTTCTTTCATACTAATAAAAGCACCTACAAAAGGAATGAAGATTGGAAGGCTTACATCTAATTTGATTAATTTAGCCGTAAGATAATGTCCCATTTCATGAATTAAAAGCAATAATACAAAGCCAACTCCAAATGCCACTCCATACATCTTAGCGTATATGACAATCATTAGTAGCATAGATATAAAGGTAGATGCAAATTTACCAAGCTTTAATAATATTATTAAGAATTTTAATTTTCCTAGAACTAAAAATAAAATAGCTTTAAATTTCAAAAGTATTAATAGAAAAGCTCCGACTGCTCCTAAAATTCCTTTTTTATCTTTTAATTTTGTAACTAAACCATTTTCCTTAAAGTGTTCTTCTGTATTAATGGCACCAGTTTCTTCTTTCAAATTATCATAATCTATGTTTGAATTAATATTTTCCAATTCATTTTTATCGTTGTCCATAAATTTTCCTTCTCTTTCTTATACATGATGTTAAAGCATTAAGCTAAAGTTACTTTTAATAAACTATACTAAGAATAATGTATACTGCCTTCTCCAACTCCTCCTCCGCTATACTTAGTATAAATGCCTTTTATTAAAAGCTGCTTACAACAATATTAAATTAACCTAAAATATAAATCGCTGATCCAAGCTTTAAATTTAGATTTTATTCTTAAACACAACAAGTGGCAACATGATCTCAAAAGTTGTCCCTATTCCACCACTATCTATAATTCTAATATCACCATTATGTTTATTTAATATTTTCTTTGTGATAGATAATCCAAGTCCTGTTCCTCCAGTTTTTGAGTTTCTTGATTTATCAACTCTAACAAATGGGTTAAATATATTTTCTCTGTATTTTTGAGGAATACATTCACCGTTATCTGATAATATAATGTAAAAATAATTATCTCTCACCTCTGTCTTTACTCCTATTCTACTTCCTACAGGATTGTATTTAACTTTATTGTCCAAAACATTATTTATAGCTCTAGATAACTTTTCTTCATTTATCATTACATAATAGGTCTCTTCAATTATTTCAAAATCATATTCGAATTTTTTATGATCAAATTCTGGAATATAGTTTGCTATTATTTGTCTAACAAATTCAGCAATATCTGCTTTTACGGTAATCATTTTATAATCAGAATTATCATATAATGAAAATTCGAATAAGTCTGTTATTAATTTATTTGCTCTTTGTGAATTCTTATTTATTATGTTTAAGTATTCTAACTTTTCCTTTTCATCTAAATCATTATTATTAATTAAAATCTCACTATATCCTAGAATTGATGAAAGAGGGTTTTTTAAATCATGCGATATATCTAATATTAACCCCTCTTTTATCTTCTCTAGCTTTTCCTTTTGGCTTCTTTCATTTTGTATAGTTCCTGCCATCATATTGAATCCATTTGCTAACTCAAGAAATTCATTCTTTTTATCTATATCTAAACGTATATTATAATTACCATGCGATATCTCTATTACTCCAGCCAATAATGTCTTTATTGGTTTTATAAATGCGCTAGAAGTTGCTTTTGCTAAAATATACACTATTGAGAGAATTAATAGAACATTGAACGCACCCATTATTTTTATTATTAGATTATGAGGAATTACTTTAGTGATTCTATTCGGCTTTGTAATCTCTGAATACGGGAAGCCAACTACCACTAAAGAATCCTCTTCTTTTAGATACTTGCTATATAGTGAATATTTAACATTATCTTTTGTTTCAATTATTGAATTATTGAAATCTGATAATGCAAACATTGTTCTAATATCATCATTTAATGATTCTTCATTATCCTTTGTTAATCCAAATAAATACATGTAGCTTTGCAAATTTATATTTTTAAATTCCTCGATAACATGTCCCTTCATGTAACGAACTTTATTCTCATTATTTATTTTTACCATAAAACCATCTATATCAGACAAATCCCCATCCGTTATACTTGTATAATCTTTTACAAGCTTATTTTGTAGCTCTCTAAAATAAGAATTATATGTATTAGGTCCGCATAAAGTTCCATAAACAACAATTGAGCCAATAATAGCTATTAATAGTATTATGTTTATAGCTATATATCCCAAAAAATATATAAAGAATAACTCTGTTGTAACACTCCTTTTTATTCTTTTAGCTTTCATGCATTGCAACCCTCTCGATTTTATAACCTATCCCTCTTATGGTTTTTATGTAGATTGGATTCTTAGGATCATCCTCTATTTTCTCTCTAATATGGCTTAAATGAACCATTATATTATTAGAGTCACCAAAATAAGCTTCTTCCCATACTTCTTCATATATTTGTTTCTTAGTAAATACTTTTCCCAAATTTGAAACTAATAACTTTAAAATTTTGAATTCCTTTGGATTGAGATCAATCTTTCTATTCCCCTTATAAACTTCGAAAGTCTCAGTAAATAGTTTTAACTCTCCTGTCGAATAAATTATGTCTTTATGCTCAGCATATTTGTAACATCTTCTAAGATTAGATGCCACTCTTGCAGATAATTCAATTGGACTTATAGGCTTTACTAAATAATCATCAGCTCCAAGTCCTAAAGCCAAAACTTTATCTGAATCATTTCCCATCGCTGTAATACAGATTATAGGAATAGTAGAGATGGCTCGTACCTTTTGTATAACTGAAATCCCATCAACATTTGGCATCATTATATCTAATAAAATTAAATCTATTTTTTCATTTTCAAATATATTTAAAGCTTCTCTTCCATCGGAAGCTTCATAAACTTCATAGTTTTCCTTTCTCATATGCAATGAAATAAGATTTCTAATATCCCTTTCATCCTCAACTATTAGAATATTCATAAATTCAACTCCTCCATTAATATGAATATATTTTATCATATTTATATACCATTTTAGGAATTAATTTCAATTATTAATTCTAATATGATACGCTAAGCATATCAGAATACTTATTTTATATAAATTTGTTATTGCTTGAATAAAGATCTAACGGTATAATTATTATGTAAATATTTACCAGAGGTGATGGGTTTATGGTTAAAAATATTAGTAGAATTTGCTCTTTCTCATTATTATTTTTACTCTCAATACTTGCTTTAAACGAATTTCAAATAATGAGTTACTCAATTAACTTAAAAAATATATTTTACTTTCTAGTATTAATTTTGATTATGTTTTCGTCTGTCACAACTCTTCTAACAAACAAATCAGGCTTTTTCAAATTTGTTAGTGTAGTAATAATGATAGCATTGGTAGTTGGAGGAATCATGTCTATACTAAAACCTGGACTTAATATTTCCCTGTATGTGTGCATAATTCTTATTGCCGTCTATTCTTTAATCGATATATTTTATAAAGCTGCTTAGCTATACAGATATGCAAGTTTATTTTCGCTCTTTATTTTATATAAACTTTACTTTTAGAATTTCTCTCAATAAAAAGGCCTCTATCATAAAATCATTTAGATAGAGGACTTTTCATTAAGAGAATATATATTCTTTTATTGTTGCTTTAGATATGCATTTATAAACATATCGATCTCACCATCCATTACCGATGTAACATTTGATGTTTCGACATTAGTTCTATGATCTTTAACCATGCTGTATGGATGAAATACGTATGATCTTATTTGACTTCCCCATCCCATATCTTTTAATTCCCCGGTTAAATCCTCAATTTTTTCTTTATGTGCTCTTTCTTTTAGTTCAACTAGTTTAGATTTCAGCATTTCCATAGCTGTATCCCTGTTAGAGAATTGGCTTCTTTCGTTTTGGCACTGTACAACTACTCCGGTAGGAATATGAGTTATTCTTACTGCTGAGTCTGTTTTATTAACATGCTGACCTCCAGCACCTCCTGATCTATAAGTATCTATTTTTAGATCATCAGATCTTATTTCTATATCTTGTTCCTTTGTAAGTTCCGGAAGAACTTCCATAGATGCAAATGATGTTTGCCTCTTACCATTAGCATTATATGGTGATATTCTAACCAGCCTATGAATACCTTTCTCCGCTTTTAAGTAACCATATGCATATTCTCCAGTAACTTTTAAAGTAACACTTTTAATTCCAGCTTCATCTCCTGGGAGTAAATCTAGAGTCTCAATACTATAGCCTTGTTTTTCACACCATCTTGTATACATCCTTAAGAGCATTTCTGTCCAATCATTAGCATCAGTACCTCCAACACCAACATGAAGTGTCAAAATGGCATTATTTTTATCATATTCTCCACATAAGAGCACTTTCATGTTATAATCATCAATCTGTGCTTGTATATCTCTTAACGTTTGTATTATTTCATTAGCAGATTCTTCATCGTCATCTTCCATAATTTCTTTTAATACTTCTATATCTTCAATCTGAGACTTCAACTTATCGAAACTTTCAATTTTGTCCTTTATCGATTTACTCTTTTTTGTAACTTCTTCTGCCTTTTTTATATTATCCCAGAAACCTGATTCTTGCATTTGATATTCTAACTCATTGAGCTCCTTTTCTAACCTATCTCGGTCAAAGTGAAGCCCCCATTTCTTCTATAGATTTTTTTATACCTGGAAGTTTAACCAATTCCTTTTCAAGTTCAATTATCATCTATTATTCACCTCTTTCAAAAAATCCAGTATTAATAAGAATTCCGTAGAAGCCTTCTTAAAACTGTATTTAATTCTAAATAACAATTCTTCAAACCTCTACGGAATTTATTATATCATATTTATCATTTTTCAAACTCTTTAGAGCTTATTACAAAGCTTGAAACTTGTTTATGCTTCTCTTCCACAACAATTTTTAAATTTCTTACCGCTACCACAAGGGCATAATTCATTTCTTCCATGCTTATCTAGATTTCTAACTGGAGCTACTGGCCCTGCACTAGGTCCACCTGGTCCACCTGGTTGATTTTGTCCTGGCCCTGGAGCTGCGGCACTTGAAGATTCCTCATGAATTGCCGCAGTTTCTTGAGCAACCCTTACTCTTTCTGGTGCAACTTCTATTCTAACATGGAATAACAGTCTAACTGTTTCTTCTTTGATTGCTTTAATCATATCATTAAACATTTCGCTACCTTCCATTTGGTACGCTTGAACTGGATCAATTTGTTTGAATGATTGAAGCCCTATACCTTGTTTTAAATGATCCATATTATCTATATGATTCATCCATTTAGTATCAACAGCTCTTAAAAGAACAACTCTTTCAACTTCTCTTAATCTTTCTGCACCAAACTCTTCTTCCTTATGTTCATAGAACTTACGTGCTGATTCAAATAAGCTTTCGATTATTTCCTCATTTGACAGATTTTCAAGACTAGGTAAATTAACTGTACCTGGCGCTATACATATATCTTGTAAAGCAACCATTAGATGCAAGAATTCTTCTCTATAATCTTCTGATTCACCTGTAACATAAGTATTAACAGCGTCAGCAATAATATCCTTTGTCATTGATAATATTTCTTCTTTTACATCTTCGCCTTCAAGAACTTCTGATCTTTGTTTGTAGATAACTTCTCTTTGGATATTCATTACATCGTCATAACCCAATAATTGTTTTCTAATATCGAAGTTATTACCTTCAACCTTCTTTTGAGCATTCTCAATAGCTTTTGAAACCATTTTGCTTTCAATTGCTTCTTCTTCTTGAAGTCCTAATTTTTCAACAACACCTTGAATTTTTTCTGATCCAAATATTCTCATTAGATCATCTTCTAAGGAAATAAAGAATGTTGATTCACCTGGATCTCCTTGTCTTCCTGAACGTCCTCTTAACTGGTTATCTATTCTTCTTGATTCATGTCTTTCAGTACCTATTATTTTAAGACCGCCAAGTTCAACTACACCTTCGCCAAGCTTGATATCAGTACCTCTACCTGCCATATTAGTAGCTATAGTAACCATGCCCTTTTCACCAGCATGACTTATTATTTCAGCTTCTTGTTCATGGAATTTAGCATTTAATACTTGATGTGGTACTCCTTTTTTCTTAAGCATACTTGATACAAGTTCTGACTTTTCAATACTTACTGTACCAACTAATACTGGTTGCCCTTTAGCATGAGCTTTTTCAACCTCTGAAGCAACTGCCTTTATTTTTCCAAGCTCTGTGCTAAATACTAAGTCTGGATTATCTTTTCTTGCTATTGGTCTATGTGTTGGTATAACAATAACATCTAACCCGTAAATTTCTCTAAATTCATTTTCTTCTGTTAATGCAGTACCAGTCATACCTGATAACTTTTTATACATTCTAAAATAATTTTGGAATGTTATAGTAGCCAAAGTTTTTGATTCTCTAGCGATTTTAACTCCTTCTTTAGCTTCTATCGCTTGATGAAGACCATCTGAATACCTTCTTCCCTCCATAAGTCTTCCTGTAAATTCATCAACAATTATTACTTCGCCATCTTTAACCATGTAATCTTTGTCTCTTCTCATGGCAAAGTTTGCTTTTAACGCTTGAGTTACATAGTGTTGTAATTCAATATTTTCAGCATCTGCATAATTGGCTACTTTAAAGGTTACTTCTGCTTTTCTAACACCTTCATCAGTTAACATTACTGCATTTGCTTTTTCATCTCTAGTAAAATCTTTCTCTACAACTAACTTCTTTGCAAAATAGTCTGCAACTTTATAAAATTCAGTAGATTTTTCACCTTGACCCGAAATTATAAGTGGAGTTCTAGCTTCATCTATTAATATTGAGTCAACTTCATCGACTATAGCAAAATTTAATGGTCTTTGAACTCTTTCCTCTTTGTAAATAACCATGTTATCTCTTAAGTAGTCAAATCCAAATTCATTATTAGTTCCATAAGTGATATCTGACGCATATGATTCTCTTCTTTGATCATTATTTAATTCATGTACAATAACACCTGTAGTTAATCCTAAGAAACCATATAACTCACCCATCTGCTCAGCATCTCTTTTTGCAAGATAGTCGTTAACTGTTACTATGTGAACACCATTTCCACTTAACCCATTTAAGTACGCTGGTAAAGTAGCAACTAGAGTTTTACCTTCACCTGTTTTCATTTCTGATATTCTACCTTGATGAAGTATCATACCACCCATAAGTTGTTCATCATAGTGCTTCATTCCTAAAACTCTTTTTGAAGCTTCTCTTACAACTGCGAATGCTTCTGGTAAAATATCATCTAATGTTTCACCATTTGCTAATCTTTCTTTAAATGCTGGAGTTTTTGCCTTTAACTCCTCATCAGAAAGCTTTTGCAGCTCTTCATCTAGATCATTTATTTTTTGTATAGTAGGTTTGAGCCTTTTAACTTCTCTTTCACTATATGTTCCAAATACGGCATTTAATAGTCCCATAATGTCATCCTTTCGAAATTATATATTTCACGTTAATTTCCAATATATTTTAACTATCCATAATTCATAATCTGTAATTTATTTTATAAATCACGTATTTTATAATTATAACATTTTACTTATCTTATTTTCAATAAAACTCATGATTTTTGTATTAAATCCTATATAAAGCACCCAATTTTAACTTTTTTTTAATATTTTAATCACAAATTATTAATATTAATTGAAAATTTTATGTAAAAATATTGTCATTATCTGTTCAATCATTTGATATGAAAAATAACTGTCCAATGATGCAAATTAAATAAGCACATTGGACAGCCATTATTAAAATCTCTTATATGTTATATGAATTCTGGTTCTAACAAACCATAATCCCCATCTTTTCTCTTATAAATTACATTTACTTTACTACTATCTGCATCCTGATATACAAAGAAATTATGTCCTAATAAATCCATTTGAAGAATTGCCTCTTCAGAATTCATTGGTTTTACCCCAAATTTCTTTACCTTAACCAATTTACCATCGTCCTCTTCTGATGGCTTAATATCTATATTATTTATTTCTCCAAATCTCAATGACCCACTATGTTTTCTAGATAATCTAGTTTTTTGTTTTCTAATTTGTCTTTCTAATTTATCTTCCACTAAGTCAAGAGATTTATACATATCGGAAGTTGATTCTTCGCCTCTTAATACTACTCCATTAAAAGGAATCATAACTTCTATTTTATGTCTATTTTTTTGAACACTTAGTGTCGCCTTAGCTTCTACATTCACTTCAAAATACTTTTCCAATTTGCTTATCTTTTTTTGCACTATTTCTTTTAGCGCATCTGTTAGTTCCATATTTTTTGCTATAACTGTGACTTTCATAAATTCCAGCCCCTCTCATATGAAAAAGTTTTTAAACTTAATATCTTTAAGTTATTAATATTTTATCACTTTTTTATTAACTTAACAAGAGAATTATCAGTAAATTCTGAAAACTAAAGACAAAAAATAAATCTAATCCCAAACTTTAGATTAGATTCCTCACATTTCCTATTAATGATAATTTTAAAATAAATAGAGGTAAAGCTAGTTGACCTGGTTTTTGACCCCACACTCGCCTGCTGGAGCTTTTGCTAATAGAATTTAATCCCTCACTACTAACCCTCTCAGAATACAATCTGGCAGGACTTACTTCTATACCGCACCATGCTCCTTAGACATTTTGTCTAAATTACGTGGATCGTTTTGCCTGCGACTAGCTTCGACTTTCAACCACAAACCTAGCTTTACATTAATATTATATATGACTTTTAGCTAAGGTCAAGAGTTTTATGTCTTTTACTTGATATTTTCTTAATAATTTATAAGCTTCTTTAAGAGTTGCACCTGTAGTTGTTACATCATCTACCAGTATAATATTATATTTTCCAATTTCTAATCCTTTTTTTATTTTGAAAGCATCTTTTATATTTTCATATCTTTCATCCTTCTTTAATTTTTTCTGTTCTTTTGTTTCTTTATCCTTTATCAAAACTTCTAGAGCTTCAATTGATAAATCATTAGCTATTTTCTTTGCTATATACTCACACTGATTAAATCCCCTAATCTTTTTAGATTTTTTTGATAGTGGTATATAGGTTATTACATACTCCTGATATTTCAAGTTTCTTATAATATATTCTTCTAAAAATTCTGCTAATATATCTCCTGCTGTAAAATTGCTTTTATATTTAAATTTAAGTATTAAATCTTTTAATACTCCTCCATAATACCCATAACTTATTATTTCATCTTGATACGAATCTGCTATTGTTTTTATACTTTTCATACAATGCTCGCATATACCAAAGCAGTTATCTTCTTTACATATAATGCAATAATTTTCTCTTGGATATATTACTTCAATTAATCCTTCCAATATACTTTTTATAATTCTATTAAACGCTTTTCCCATACCTTTTTATTGAAATCTCTTGCCATATTCTTTGCCTTCTCAATATCTTCTGATATATCGTTTGATACCAAAAGAACCTCTGGTAATTTTAGATTTACATTTCTTATTTGGCCACATATATACAAAAGCTTTTTATAAGTATATCTTTCATTATCAGCAAAAAGTACTACTGCATCATCCATATAGCAATATTCAAGTAACTCCTCTATTTTATTAGTTATTATAAATATTGCCTTATCCTTGTATTTTGATACTTTTTCACTCTTTTTTATATCATCATTTCCTGAAACTTTTATTACTTTTACATTTGAAAGTTTTAGTTTATTACAAAAATAATCATATACCATGTCAAGCTTCTCTTTATTGGGTACATAAATAGCCACCTTATGGCTATTTTCCCTGAACCATTTAAGATAGTCATATAGAGAAAATGGAATATCTGAATTCAAATCTATTCGTGTAGTTAATACCCTAGGCTCCACAAACGGTTTTTTATAATTATATGCTGCAAGTTCGAACTTTTCGCCTACTAAAGTCGTCTTTTCTATGCTATATAGCAAAACTCTTTCTCCTATGTTTGAACACATTTCTAACATCTCTCTTATATTTACATTACTTAGATTGGAGAAGTATGTTATATCATCAAAAATAACCAAATCATAGTTCTGCTTAATCTTCATTAAGTTATTGTAGTGCGTAAAAGTAAGTTTAGCATTTGAAATTTCTTTTACAACATACGAATGAGTTATATCAGAATACATTTCTCTTGTTATATTTACTAATTCTTTGTTTTCACCTTCTTTTCCCCATACATATAAGACATTTCCATTATTTTGTGAAACTTTACTTATTATCTTTGAAAAAACACACGATGTATTAAATGGAACTGTTATTACTGTTAAAAATTTGATATTTTTCTTATACCAATAATCTATCTTATCAAATGCATACTTTAAATCTTCTAAAGTTACTTTACATAAATTCCTCATACACCTATCTCCTTTCCCTTATTCTTCGAATTCATCTTTGGTTATTATCTCTCTTATTCTATATCTCAAAGATGAGTATCTTTCTATACTATTTGTATTATTAATCATATACATTAATGCTTTTTGAAACCCAACAACTACTACTAATTGTTTTGCCCTCGTAATACCTGTATAAAGCAAATTACGATTCATAAGAAATGGCGATCCCATAAATACCGGAATTATTACAACCTTAAATTCACTTCCTTGGCTTTTATGTATTGTAGTAGCATAAGCCAAATCCAACTCATCTAAAAAATTAAAATCATATATAACTTTTCTTTCTTCATCAAATATGATTGTGAGTGTTTTTCTTTCTTCATCGATGCTTTCTATGAATCCCAGATCACCATTAAAAACTCCCACTCCTTCATTTTCGCCATAACCACTAACCCTAATCCACTTTAATGTATAATTGTTTTTTGTTTGCATTACCTTATCACCTTCTCTGAAAATTATATCTCGAGAAGTCTTTTCCTTTTTATCTTTTGATGATGCATTAAACATTTCTTGAAGCTTCGTATTTAAATTTGTGACTCCAAGCACACCTTTTCTCATAGGAGTTAAAACCTGCATATCCTTCAGTTTATTCCAAGACTTATTAAACTTAGGGAGTCTTCTATTTATTAGATCCATTATAGTATTTGCAATTCTTTCTTGATTATCTTCGCTAATAAAGAAAAAATCTCTATCTTTTTGATTTAGCAAAGGCATCTGTCCCTCATTTATTCTATGAGCATTTACTACAATTAAACTTTCTGATCCTTGCCTAAATATCTCTTTTAATCTTACCACCTTTATATAATCGCTTTCTATAAGATCTTTTAGCACATTTCCTGGTCCAACAGAAGGTAATTGATCAACATCTCCCACAATTATCAACCTAGTTCCTAAATTAATTGCTTTTAGTAGATTCTGCATTAAGATAATGTCAATCATAGACGCCTCATCAATTATTATTACATCACAATCTAGAGGCGATGATTCTCCTTTTTCAAATACTGATTCATCATCCTCAGAAATTCCCATTTCTAATAGTCTATGTATTGTTTTAGCTTCTCTCCCTGTTGATTCAGTCATCCTCTTTGCAGCTCTTCCTGTTGGTGCCCCAAGTATTACTTTCATTCCATTATTCTCATATATATGTATTATTGCCTTTATAATTGTAGTCTTCCCTGTTCCTGGCCCACCGGTAATTATTTCTATACCATTATTAAATGCGCCAATAATTGCTTCTCTTTGTGATTCTGCAAATTTTATATTTTGTTCCTTTTCAAAAACGTTAATTTCGAAATCAATATCCGAGTTTATAGTCTGAATTTGCTGCAAACCTAAAGTTATTATTTTACTAGTAACACCTAGCTCGCAATAATAATATTGAAGCAAAAATCCGACTTCAGTACCGTTTATGTTTTCAACAATAATTTTTTGTTGCGCAGCCATGTCATATATATTTTTTTCAATTAATTCCTTAGATATTAACAAATTATTTTCGCATTCTTCTATTATATTATTTTTAGGCATAAATGTGTTTCCTGCAGAGCAAAATTGATTCATAACATATTTAATGCCACTTTGAATTCTAAACTCTGAATTCTTTTCAATGCCAATGCTCATAGCAATTCTGTCAGCTGTTTTAAACCCAATTCCCGATATTTCATCGCATAATATATATGGATTATCAGATACTATCTGCCTCGCATTTGCACCAAATTTCTTATATATTTTTACACACTGATTATTAGTGACTCCGTGTTTATGAAAATATAAGATTATATCTTTTAAACCTTGTTGCTCTATATAGGATTCATATATTATTTGAAATTTCTTTTCCCCTATACCCTCTATCTCCATAAGCCTCTCAATATGGTTTTCCATTATGTCTAGAGTTTCTTCACCAAATCTCTCTATTATTTTCTTAGCCGTAACTGGTCCAATTCCATGTATTATTCCTGCACTTAAATATTTTTCTATGCCATCTAATGAATTTGGAAGAAGTTCTTCATAATCCTGAATATTAAATTGATTACCAAATTGTTTGTGTACTGTCCAGTATCCTGTTAACTTTACATTTTGTCCTTCTCTCAAGAAAGGAACTGTTCCTACAGCACTAATTAATGTCTTTTCGTTTCTAATTCTACAAACGACATAACCAGTATCTTCACTTTTAAAAACAATATTCTCAACAAATCCATTTAGAACTTCCATATAGAATCTCTCCAAATCTTTATATATTTACCTTAAACTTTCTAAAATTAAAATTTAGCGTCAAATTTAACTTTGATTTTTTCTTATAATTATATCATAAATATTTATACCAATTTAAAACTAATCACTTATAACTCATAATCTTTTCTTATTCTTCCCTACATAAAATAACTTTTAAATGGAGTATACAAAATAAAACTATAAATATTTAATAAATTCTAAAGTGCTCAGATTTTAAGTGCTTTTAAATGCTTATCTGTTTTGCAATTAAAGTTATAAATTTTAATCTTATTTGAGCACTCAATCTATTAAATTTCTATATATACTATTCAAATATATAATTATAAATTTCTCCATAATAAAAAGCCGTCTAGATTTAAGACGACTTTTTACCATTCTACAAAAACTTCTATTATATATATTGATAATAAAAATTCACTTAAGAATTATACTATAGATTTTTTCTTATTTCATCTACTTTATTTAGTTGTTCCCATGGTAAGTTAAGATCATTTCTTCCAAAATGTCCATATGCAGCAGTTTGCTTATAGATAGGTCTTCTTAAGTCAAGATCTCTGATTATAGCTCCTGGTCTTAAATCAAATACCTTCTCTACTACTTCAACAATCTTATCTTCATCTACTTTTCCTGTTCCAAATGTTTCAACTTCAATTGAAACTGGCTTTGCAACACCAATTGCATATGCTAATTGAATTTCTAGCTTATCTGCAGCACCAGCTGCAACTAAATTCTTAGCAACCCATCTTGCAGCATATGCAGCTGATCTATCAACTTTAGTTGGATCTTTACCTGAGAAAGCTCCGCCGCCATGTCTGCCATATCCACCATAAGTATCAACTATTATCTTTCTACCTGTTAATCCTGAATCCCCTTGAGGTCCTCCAACAACGAATCTTCCAGTTGGATTTATGAAATATCTTGTCTCACTGTCCAATAATTCTGCTGGCACAACAGCCTCTATAACAAACTTCTTAAGGTCTTCCTGAATTTGCTCTAAAGTAACCTTCTCATCATGTTGTGTTGATATAACTATAGTATCAATTCTCTTTGGCACATTATCTTCATATTCAACTGTTACTTGAGTTTTACCATCTGGTCTTAAGTAACTTAATGTACCATTCTTTCTTACCTCTGTAAGTCTTCTTGATAATTTATGAGCCATATATACTGGAAGCGGCATAAAATCTTCAGTTTCATTAGTTGCAAAACCGAACATCATTCCTTGGTCTCCAGCACCAACTGCTTCAACTTCATCTTTTTCACCTTTTTTTGACTCAAATGCTTCATCTACTCCCATAGCTATATCTGCAGATTGTTCATCTATCGATGTAAGAACTGAACATGTATCACAGTCAAATCCAAATTTTGCTCTATCATATCCAATTTCTCTTACTGTTTCTCTAACTACCTTAGGAATGTCAACATAACAATTTGTTGTTATCTCTCCCATTACCATAACCATACCTGTTGTTGTGCAAGTTTCACAAGCAACTCTAGCCATTGGATCTTTAGATAGAATAGCGTCTAGTATAGCATCTGAAATTTGGTCACACATTTTATCAGGATGTCCTTCTGTAACTGATTCTGAAGTAAATAATCTTCTCATATCTTTTCTCTCCTTAGATTTAAATATTATAATTATCTTCACGAATAAAATTATTTTATTAAAAACTATACATAGCTTTATAGAATAATAATCGTTTATAAAAACTTTACCTTATTTAAATACAATAAATAATAGTCAAACTATTTTATTAATTGTTTCTTTTATAATTTAAGCATGCGCAAACTTAAAAAAATAAAAAAGCTCTTCGATAAGAAGAGCGCAATTTAGCAATCATTTTCTTATCTTGTAGAAAACTCTACAGGAATTGGCACCTTATATAATACAGGTTGCCGGGTTTCACAGGGCCCTTTCCCTCCACCTCTCTTGATAAGAGTAACATAATTCAATTTTCAAAAGTATTTTATCATATGCTGTATAATTAGTCAATATTATCAATCAATTTTTATATAAGATAAAAAATAAAAAAGAATAAACTTAAGTTTATTCTTTTTGGTGGAGGAAGATGGATTCGAACCATCGAAACGAAACGTAACAGATTTACAGTCTGCCCCCTTTGGCCACTCGGGAATTCCTCCATATTATTTTATTGGAGCTGGCAATAGGAATCGAACCTACAACCTGCTGATTACAAGTCAGCTGCTCTACCGTTGAGCCATGCCAGCATATATATTAGATTAGTAATTTTATAATGGTGGGCACAACAGGGCTCGAACCTGTGACCCCCTGCTTGTAAGGCAGGTGCTCTCCCAGCTGAGCTATGCGCCCATTATAAATTGGTGGAGGAAGATGGATTCGAACCATCGAAACGAAACGTAACAGATTTACAGTCTGCCCCCTTTGGCCACTCGGGAATTCCTCCGTATTTATTTTTTATACCTTGTTGCCTCATTTGCCGGTCAACAATGATTAGTATATCGGTAAAGCGATTTTATTTCAACTCCAATATACACCCATATAGATAATTTAAATTCATATTACTCTCTATTTCTACAACATGCTCTCATTTAATATGTTAATCCTAATTATTTTTTATTCTTTTGTTAATCTCTTGTATATCTAAAAAAGAAGATGATATTTCTTGAATTTTCTTATAATCTTCTGTTGTTAATCTCCTTTTTAAGATTTTAAATATTTCTATTAGGCTTTCATTATCATTCGTATCTTCATAATATTCTTTTATTTTACCTATATCAAATGCAGATAATTTTTTTATTATTTTTTCAAGTTCCTTTTTATTATCTGTAGATAATTGACTTAACGCTTTTTCTTTATTTATTTTATATAATGGCTTCGAATACGAAACAGTTTCTTGTACAACAACTTCTTTTGCAGAATTTTCATCTTGCGGTTGCCAATATAACAGAAAATACATGTTTATTATTATTGTAGGAACTAAAACCAAATACATTAAAACTTTTTTCATATGCACCTCCTTATTTACTATTAATTTCCAAAAAACATTTTTTTATACTATCTTCTGTTAATTACTCATATATATATTTTATAAAGGAGGTATATGTCCCTTGAGCAAGCCAGATATTAAACTTGATCCTAAATTTTATTATAATTTAGCTTTAGAAGTTAAAAAATTTATATCAAAAGACACCATAATAGTTTGTATTGGTACTGACAAATGTATTGGGGATTGCTTAGGTCCTCTAGTTGGATCTATACTCACAGAAAACTTTTTCCCTTTACCTGTTTATGGAACTTTATCTTCTCCAATTCATGCTTTGAACATAGATGAACGCTTAAATGAAATATATAGTAATCACCCTAATGCATCAATAATTGGTGTTGATGCCTGCTTAGGTGACGAAGATGATATTGGTGAAATTCGTATAAGGGACTATGCAATACATCCTGGTAAAGGAGTCGGAAAAGAACTTCCCGAGGTAGGAATTGCATCAGTTATAGGCATTGTGGACTCTAGTGATAATGCTGAATTCTTTTTTTCGCGAAGCATAAGACTCTCATTCATTATGGATATGGCTAAAATTATATCCAAAATATTTATTGATGCCTATAGTTTAAGTCACGGGAAATATCCTAAAATTTAGGTATTTTATATTTAACTAAATAAACAGCAGTCAATAGTAAAATTACTAATGACTGCTATTTATAAAGCTATTCTATAAGAACTATTTGCTGAGAATTAACTTGACTATCTAATTTATCTATATAATTAAGCACTTTGCCTGTACCGTTCGCAACACATTCAACTGAGTTTTCGGCTATAGTTGCTACTACGCCAGTCTTAAACTCTATAAGTTTATCTAACCCATGTATTAAAGCTCCCCCACCAGTCATTAATATTCCTCTTTCTATTATATCCGAGGCTAATTCAGGCGGTGTTCTTTCTAATACCTTTTTTACAGTATCAACTATTATTTCCACAGGTTCCTTTATTGCATTTCGTATTTCTTCTGTTGTAATTTCTATTTCATCTGGTAATCCTGTAATGAGGTTTCTACCTTTCATCATACAAGTTAGATTTCTAGAGTTTTTAAATGCTGATCCAATATTTATTTTTAAATCTTCAGCTGTTTTCTCACCTATCATTAATTTATATTCATTACGTACATATTTTATTATGGCTTCATCGAACTTGTCTCCCGCTACTTTTATTGACTCTCTTTCTACCACTCCACCTAATGAGATAACAGCGATATCACAAGTACCTCCGCCAATATCCACTACCATACATCCATTCGGCTTAGTAATATCTAATCCTGCTCCAATGGCTGCTGCTAGCGGCTCCTCAATTAAATGGACCGTTTTTGCTCCTGAATTCATAGCTGCATCAATAACAGCTCTCTTTTCTACTTCTGTAGCTTGAGATGGTACACAAACAATTACTTTAGGTGCACTTATACTTCTTTTCCCGCACGCTTTTTTTATAAATTCCTTTAGCATTTTTTGTGTTATATCGTAATCAGAAATCACTCCATCTCTTAATGGCCTTACTGCAACAATATTTCCTGGGGTTCTTCCTATCATTTTTCTTGCTTCTTCCCCTATAGCCAACAATTTATTATTATTTTTATTTATGGCTACAACAGAAGGTTCTTTTAATATTACCCCTTTACCTTTTACGTAAACTAGTACAGTTGCCGTTCCTAAGTCAATTGCGAGGTCTATCCCCGTTCTCCAAAAGCACATTTTTTATTCACTCCTATAATACATATTAATACCTATACTTACATAATTCTACTAATAATATATTATAGACTTAATCCTACTAAGATTCAATAATTTTATACTTCATTTGTGTAGCTTTTCCACCTCTAATATGTCGTTCAGCTTTATTTAATTCTAAAATAGAATGAGTTTCTTGAGCAATTTCTGGGTTAATTTTTAACAATCTCTCTGTCATATCTTTATGAATTGTGCTCTTGCTAACACCAAAAACCTTAGCTGTTTTTCTTATTGTAGCTTTTGAATCTATGATATATCTTGCAACATCTAAAACTCTTTCTTCAATATAGTCTTTCAAAATACCACTTCCTTGATTTTATCATTTTATTATCATTTATTTTTTGATTTATTAGTCATTTATTTTAATGAAAAAAACAAATGACTAATATATATTTTCATAAAATTTTATTTAGATTTTAAATTAAAATATTTTTCTGGATTAACTTGTTCTCCATTAGCATTAATTACTTGTAAATTTAAAAATTCACCAAACACATCTTTACTAAATACCTTTGCGCTATCTCCTACTTTTGCAATAACTTGATTTGCTTTAACCTTATCTCCTTTTTTTACTGATAAGTTTGCATCAAGATTTCCGTATCTTGTCTTTAGGCCATTAGCATGTTTAATTTCTACTACAACCCCTTCTTCAACACCAGTATTTTCTGCAACTTCCACAACACCATCTGCTGCTGCCTTTACTTCTGATCCTACTGTTGATTGTAGATTAATACCTCTAATAGTTCTGAAAACTCCTTCTTCCATCTTAACTGGCGCAGGATAAGTATATTTTCTACTTTCTACTCCATCTATAGGATTTACAAATGTTACCGTATTATTTGTAGATACTGATGCAGCCTTTTCTGTTTTTGTTTTATCTGCATTGTCTTTATTACTATTATTTTGAGCATTCTCTACTCTTTCAGCATTTTGAACTGAATTATTAGAATTTCCTTCATTTCCAGAATTCATTGTTAGATCTTTATTTACGTCTTCTGTTTTATTAACTTGGTTTTTGCTGTTGAGCATTTTATAAGAGATAGTTCCAACAGTTACTACAATACAGAGACATAGGAATAAGGCGATATAAAATCCCTCCTTCCTAAATAAGTTTTTAAGTTTTTCTTTTAAATTTTTGTCCAATATGAACACCTCCAATTGTTATAGTTCCCTTTTTATGAAAAATAATACATAAATTTGCTTTTTATCATGTATTATTTACATTTAAAGGTATTTTAAAATTATTTTTATAAGTGTATATCTAGTGTTAAAAAGTACATATAATTTAATTATTAAACAATAGATATATCCATCAGGGATTTAGGCCCTAATTTAAGAAGTTCTACTTTATAATTTCTGTTTTAAGTAGTGATGTTCTAAATTATGTCCATCTCCACTTTTTTTAAACATACATATACAAAAATTCAATTAATTGGAGGATATACCCCATGCTAATTTATAGTCAAAAATAGAAAAGGATACTTGCTATAAAAAAATAAACAAGTATCCTCTTTAAATTTATTCAATTATTCATATGAAGTTATGCCAACCCTATGTCTAAGTTAACGTAAATACTCTCTCCTTAGTTGTAATTTATTTCTTGGATTTCGACTCCGCTATAGTAATGTTTAAGAATTTCATCATACTTCGATCCACTCTTTGCCATCGCATTAGCCCCCCATTGGCTCATCCCTACACCGTGGCCATAACCCTTACAGTTAACTTCTACAGAATCTTGTTGAAAGTCTAATGTGAAATTGGTCGAATTCAAATTGAACAATGTCCTAAATTCAGTTCCTTTAACAATCTCATTGCCTATTTTTATTTCTTTTACACTTCCAGCTTCTGTAAAACTTAATATCTTAATTAGTGATGACAAATTACTTTTATTAGCATTAACACCTTTATATTTAGAATTAATTTTATTTATAAAATCGTTTATAGGAATTTGTGTGCTCGTCTTATATTTAGGTGCAATTTCTTCACCCTTACTGTCTTCTGATTTTAAATATGGTACATCCATAGAAAATACATCTTTTGCATCTTCTGTTTTTCCAGAGCTGGTTGCAAAAAATTGAGGATATTCCAACACTGAACCGTCATAAGTAAGAACCTGCCCTTTTGTATCTAGAACTGCCTTTTGTATCTTCTCCCAATTACTTTCAGCTTCACTTTTACTCCATTTAGAGATTCTCTCATCCTTACTCATATATACTTGGCAGTGGGTTGTATCACAAATTTCAGCTCCTTTCTCTTTTTCCTCTTTATTAGGGTTATTTCTTTTACTCATATAAAATGTTCTTGCTGCAACAGCTTGAGCTTTCAAAGCTTCCTCCTCAAAATTAGCTGGTACTTCACTCGCAACTACTCCCATTACATACTCTTCCAAATCTATTTCCTCAACTCTATCTTCTGACCTATGATATAGCTTAACTTTACCATTAGACGGAAATGTTATTTTTGAACTCTTCATTATATCTTTGTCACTCAAGTTAAACGAATCAATTTTCCCTTTACCATTTTCTAAGAAAGCTATTGGTAATGCTATTAATATAGTAAAAATGATCAAAGTCATAGCTGCAATTATTTTCACATTATTGCTAATCTTTATACTTGTAGTCCTAGCATTAATTATCTTCATACTCTACCTCCTAAAGCCTGCACTCTAAAGTATATTGTCTTAGCCTAATAATTATGTTAATTATGTTAACTTTAAGCTACCCAAATTTAGATAAACCATAACTTTCTTAATTGGTCTCTCCTATAACTTACGCATAGATTTAACTTAAATATAAGCTATTAGAGATAAAAAAATCCCAGGCGACTGTGGTTAAGCTCCGTATTGTGCTTCGCACTCTTTTCATTTAAGTTCCGTATTGTGCTTCGCACTCTTTTCATATGTGTAGATTTTTTTCACGCATCTAGCTTTTCGAACGCATGTGAGAAAAGTCAGGCGAATAAGATTTCTTTTTTTATTCTTTTTAAAATACCCAAACTATTTAATCAACCTTTTTTAATTTATCCCCTCAAGGAGTACCTCGTCCACAGATTTTACTGAAATATAAATTCCCAAAGAATAAAAAAGCATAATTAGGGATAGGTAATTAAATTTCATGTAAATTCCTTTATAAAACTTACATGAAAAATTTGTATACCTTGTTCATAACTATGAACCCTAATTATGCATACACACAATTCATATCTTAATCTACATATTTATTCTATATATTTCTGCTCCTAAATTCCTAAACTTTTCTTCAATTCTTACATATCCTCTATCAATATGATAAACATCATTTACCACTGTTTCACCATCTGCTACTAATCCACTTAGTATCATTGCTGCCCCAGCCCTTAAATCAGTTGCTTTAACTTCGCAGCCTGTGAGTCTTGGCTTGCCTTCAATTATAGCAGTTCTTCCATCAATCTTGATGTTGGCTCCCATCCTTTGCAATTCAGCAACATGCATAAATCTATTTTCGAAAACTGTTTCTGTAATAACACTAACACCTTCAACAATAGATAATAAACTCATCATTTGAGCTTGCATATCGGTTGGAAATCCTGGATAAGGAAGTGTTTTGATATCCAATGGCCTCTTACTTCCCCGTCCATCTACTACAATGGAATGATCTTTGTAATTGCTAAAACCTATTCCACATTCTCTTAACTTTTCTATTACAGGTCTTAAATGCTCTTCATTCACTCCATTTATCTTTATTTTACTATTTGTAATAGCTGCTGCTATCATAAATGTCCCTGCTTCTATTCTATCATATATAGGTGTATAACTAATTCCTTTTAGATTTTTAACACCAGTTATAGTTATCTTTCCAAATCCTGCTCCTTCTATTTTAGCCCCCATCTTATTTAAGAATTGCGCTAAATCCCAGATCTCTGGTTCTTCTGCTGCATTCTCTATTATAGTTGTTCCTTCAGCAAAGACAGATACCATCATAATATTTTCAGTAGCGCCAACAGATGGAAAATCAAGGTAAATTCTGTTGCCCACTATTTTCTTTGCTCTCACCTCTACAAACCCATGACCTATTACAACCTCTGCTCCAAGTAATTTAAATCCTTTAAGATGCAAATCAATTGGTCTACTTCCTATGTTACATCCGCCTGGTAATGATAATTTACAATATCCAAATCTAGCAAGCATAGGTCCCATAATTAAAAATGATGCTCTCATTTTCCTCATAAGCTCTTCATTAGCATCCATTTCTACTATATTTTTCGTATTTATTGTTAATCTATCGTTTACGTTTGAAATATTAACGTCACAGTTTAGTTCGCTTAATAACTTACAAATAACCTCAACATCTTCTAACCTAGGTGCATTATCAATAATTATAGGCTCTGGGCACAATATAGTTGCCGCAATTATTGGTAAAATTGAATTTTTTGCACAACTTATATTAACTTCCCCTCTCAGTTCTTTTACACCTTTAACCACTATTTTCTCCATATTATCCTCCATAATGAATTGTTAAGCATATGAAAAATAACTGTCCAAAATATTACATATACTCTACTTTAAATAAATCCAATAAGGCTTTGCTAATAAGCAAATCTATACTCTACCCAAAGCAAAATAAAGGTTATATTGAAAAGCTTTTTCAATATGTCTTAATATGTTGTAAATATTATTGGCGTACCAATTATTATATGTGAACCAGTATCATAATCAACTAATGCAAAATTAATTTTTTCTCCATCGTTCAAATAACCTGTTCCTGAGTATCCATTACTGATTTTCATAAGTTGTGCCTTCCTTATGTTATATTCACTGACTAATCCATTTGTAAAATAATCACTATCTAATCCTTTTTCTTTACCTTCATAGTAAAGAAAATATTGCATATTTTCTAATTTTGAATTTTCAATATTCTTAAGTATGTTTTTCAAATACTTTGTCCCATATTTAGGATTCTTGTTTGTTAATATAATTTCAACATAACTATATACATCTTCACGCCATATTTTTATATCAATATTAAAATCACTATTAAACGCTTCAAACTCATCATTTCCACCATCTTTATAAGAAAGAGCCATATTTCTAGGTAAATTTTCTTTTATTCTATAAGCTTCATTTGCAATATTATTTTTCGTCCTATACTGAAGTTTTACACCATTTTCTTGAAACTCACTTATATCTTTCACTTTCATTTCTAAAGTATTGAATGAATTTTGAGCGCTGACTATATCGCTGGAAATAGCACCTATATTAAAAAAAGATAATAATATAAAAATTACTATACTCATTTTTATATTCATATTAAGACCCCCTTAATTTATCTTCTTAATTATGGCCATCTCCTTTAACTTTTATTCTCTTTTCTATCAAGCTATATAATATATAATATAAATTTCTTAAAATTTTGTGATAGATTGTCAATATCTAGAATAAAAAATAATAAAAAATAAAGTGTAGCATCTTTATACGGATATTTCCTATATAAAAGATGGTACACTTTAATTTATAGTAACATTATCTATTAGATTTTTTTAGAGCTAATCTTTGCTTTGCCCTAAAGAATGCTGCCTCTGCTCTTCCTCTATTGTAGTTTTCGGAGTTTTTTAATCTATCTTCTGCTCTTCTAAAAGCTCGTTCTGCTCTTTCTTCATCAATATCCTCTTCAAACTCAGCAGCATCACTACTTATAACCATTTCGTTATTATTAATCTGAACAAGTGACTTAGAAATAAATAACTCTTCATCATTTCCCTTAGCATCTTTGAATTTCGCGATGCAAGGTATAGTAGTAGATATTAGACTTTGATGATTTGCAAGTACTTGAAATTCTCCATCTGCACTTTTTAAAGTTACTTTTTCTACTTGATCATTATACACTTCACGACCAGGTGTTATAATTTTTAGTAAAAAGGTATTAGCCATAATTGCTCATCCCCTTTATCCTAATTTTTTTGCTTTTTCTATAACATCATCTATAGTTCCTGCAAATAAGAAAGCTGATTCTGGCAATTCATCGTATTTACCTTCAAGAATTTCTTTAAATCCTCTTACTGTTTCTTTTACTGGAACATACTTACCTTTTAATCCTGTAAATTGTTCACCAACTGTAAATGGTTGAGATAAGAATCTTTGAATTCTTCTTGCTCTAGCCACGACAGCCTTATCTTCATCTCCTAATTCGTCAACACCTAAGATAGCGATGATATCTTGTAATTGCTTATATTTTTCAAGAACGTGTTTAACATCAGCTGCTACTTTATAGTGCTCTTCTCCAACAATTCTTGGATCAAGGATTCTTGAAGTTGATTCTAATGGATCAACAGCTGGATATATACCAAGTTCCGCAATACCTCTAGATAAAACTGTTGTTGCATCTAAATGTGCAAATGTTGTTGCTGGAGCTGGGTCTGTTAAGTCATCGGCTGGAACATATACAGCTTGAACTGACGTAATAGAACCATTAACTGTTGATGTAATTCTTTCCTGAAGTGCACCCATTTCAGTTGCAAGTGTTGGCTGATATCCAACCGCTGAAGGTGTTCTTCCAAGTAATGCTGAAACCTCTGAACCTGCTTGAGTATATCTGAATATGTTATCTATGAATAGTAACACATCTTGACCTTTATCTCTAAAATACTCTGCCATAGTAAGACCTGTTAATGCAACTCTCATTCTGGCACCCGGTGGCTCATTCATTTGTCCAAATACTAATGCTGTCTTATCAATAACTCCTGACTCTCTCATTTCATGATATAAGTCATTACCTTCTCTTGATCTTTCACCAACTCCAGTAAATACTGATAAACCACCATGTTGTTTAGCTATGTTGTTTATTAATTCTTGGATTAAAACTGTTTTACCAACTCCAGCTCCTCCAAATAGACCTATCTTACCACCTCTTTGATATGGTGCAAGTAAGTCTACTACCTTGATTCCTGTTTCAAACATTTCAGGCTCAACTGATTGATCTTTAAAGCTTGGTGCTGGTCTATGAATCGGATATTCTTGTTTTACTTCAATATCCCCGCACTTATCAATAGGCTTTCCTAAAACATTAAATAATCTTCCTAATACTTCTTCTCCTACTGGAACAGAAATAGGTGCTCCTGTATCAACAGCATCCATTCCCCTCTTTAATCCTTCTGTAGCTGACATAGCTATTGTTCTAACTATATCATCTCCAACGTGTTGTTCAACTTCTGCTACTAATTCATAATCTCCCGCCTTAATAACAATGGCATTATATAAATCTGGGAGAGAATCTGAATCAAACTTTATATCTATTACCGGTCCAATTACTTGAACTACTTTTCCCATCTTTCCAGGCATAAGATACCTCCTTACTAATTTTGAGCTGCTGCTCCTCCAACAATTTCAGATATTTCTTGCGTAATCGCACCTTGCCTAATTCTATTAAATTTAAGCTTTAATTTGTCTAATAGATCATCTGCATTCTTTGTTGCTCCGTCCATAGCTGTCATTCTTGTACTTTGTTCACTACATTTCGAACTTAATAAAATGCTTCTGATTTTTCCTTTTAGATAAATATTAAGAGCATCTTCTAATACTATATCTAAATCCGGCTCAATAAGAAATGATCCTGTTGTGCCTTCAGATTTACTTATAGGCAAAATCTTAACTGACTTTGTTTCTTGTTTAACTGATGATATAAAGTCAGAGTATACAATATTAACCTCTGATACATCACCATTTAAATACATTTCAAGAGCTTTATCAAATATTTCTTTTGCTTCGCTTACTGTTGGCACATCTTCAATACCAACATATTCTCCTACTGGTTCTATCTTAATTCTCTTTAAATAACCAAGACCTTTGCTTCCAACTAAAACAATCTTTGCAGTATCCTTTTTATCTTTAATTTGACTTACTAATTGAGATACTACACTACTGTTAAACCCACCGCACAATCCTGAATCTGATGTTATTACTACATATAGTTTATTTTGACTATCATTCCCTTCAAAATAAACATTGCTTCCTTCTTCACCAGCTGTAGTTGCAAGATTTCTTACGACAGGTTCAGTTATATCAATAAACTTATTGTTTACTGCTAACTCATTTTTAGTTTTTCTTAACTTAGAAGTGGCAACAAGTCCCATTGCATTAGTGATTTTTCTTGTATTTTCAACTGATTTAATTCTCTTTTTAATTTCAAGAAGTCCAGCTGCGCCCATTATCTCCACCTCCTAAGAAGGGCATAGCTTAAGAATTTAAGCTATGCTTCTTGTAAAAATATCTTTTTAAACTCAACTATTGCTTCCTCTAACATAGATTTTATTTCATCAGTTAAAGTTTTTCCTGTAATAATTGATTTTTCAATTTCTCTATGATGAGTATCAACATACTCTAAGAATTCTTTTTCGAATCTCTTTATATCGCTAACTTTAATGTCCGATAAGAAATCATTAACAGCTGCATATAATATTATGATTTGCTTTCCAACTTCAAGTGGACTATATTGATCTTGTTTTAATACTTCAACTAATCTCTTACCTTTTTCAAGTCTTCTACTAGAATCGGCATCTAAGTCAGATCCAAATTGTGAAAAGGCTTCTAGCTCTCTATATTGTGCTAGTTCCAATCTTAAAGTACCACTTACCTGTTTCATAGCTTTAATTTGTGCACTACCACCAACTCTTGATACTGATATACCTGCATTTACTGCTGGTCTTTGTCCTGCATTAAATAAATCAGATTCTAAGAATATTTGACCATCAGTGATTGATATAACATTAGTTGGTATGTACGCAGTAACATCTCCGGCTTGAGTTTCTATAATTGGAAGTGCTGTAATTGATCCACCACCTAATTCTTTAGATAGCTTCGCAGCTCTTTCAAGTAATCTTGAATGTATATAGAAAACATCTCCTGGGTAAGCTTCTCTTCCTGGTGGTCTCTTAAGTAATAATGACATTGCTCTATATGCAGTTGCATGTTTTGAAAGATCATCATATATTATTAATACATCTTTACCTTGATGCATAAAATATTCTCCTATAGTACATCCAGAATATGGAGCCATATATTGAAGTGGAGCTGATTCTGAAGCTGTAGCACTTACAACTATACTATAATCCATAGCCCCCATTTCAGTTAATGTATTAAATATATGAGCAACTGTAGATTGCTTTTGACCGATAGCAACATATATACATATAACATCTTTACCCTTTTGGTTTAATATTGTATCTATAGCTATAGCTGTTTTACCTGTTTGTCTGTCTCCAATGATAAGTTCTCTTTGTCCTCTACCTATTGGAATCATTGAATCTATAGCTTTAATTCCAGTTTGTAATGGCTCATTAACAGAACTTCTATCAATTATACCTGCTGCTGGAATTTCGATTGCTCTAGTTTGGCTTGTGCTTATAGGTCCCTTACCATCAATTGGTTCTCCTAATGCATTAACAACTCTTCCAATCATTGCTTCGCCTACAGGAACTTCAACAACTCTTCCTGTTCCTTTAACTGTATCGCCTTCTTTTATTCCTTTTTCTTCTCCTAAAAGAACACAACCAACATTATCCTGTTCAAGATTTAAAACCATCCCATATACATTGTTAGGAAATTCTAATAATTCCCCTTGCATACAATTATCTAATCCATAAACTCTTGAAACACCATCTCCAATTTGGATTATAGTACCAGAATCTACTGTTTTGATATCTTTTTCGTATTTCTCTATTTCCTTCTTTATAATAGAAGTTATTTCTTCTGGTTTAATATTCATGGATTCACCTCTATTCTTTCTTAAGCATTAATTCTTTCATTTCTTCTACCTTTGATTTTATAGTTCCATCAATAATATCATTTCCAACTTTAACATAAACTCCGCCTAAGAGACTTTTGTCTATTTTAGTATCAAATAAAATATTTTTTTCGTACTTTTTCTCAAAGATAGCTTTTAATTGTTCTAACTCTTCATCTAAAAGTGGTACAACTGTTTTAACTATACCTCTTATAGTATTTCTTCTTTCTAGATCAATCTTTTCCATTTGATCTAGTATTTCTCTTAACTGAAGAATTCTATCCTTTTCAATCAATATCATCATGAAAGAAAGTAATTCTTCATCAATTTTTCCTTTAAACAAATCAGTAAATAACTGTTTCTTTTTTGCTGTGTTTATTTTAGGATGATTAATTACTTCATAAAACTCTTTATTTTCATCAAATATATCACATATATCTGTTAAGTCTCGTAAATATTCATCCACTTTATTGTTCTTTTCAGCAATTTCATACAGAGCTAACGCATATCTTTTCTCTAAATACTCCTGCATACTTACATACCTACCTTAGCAATAAAATCGCCAATAAGTTTTCTATGTGTTGCTTCATCTACCTGCTGCTCTAATGCTTTAACTGAAAGCTCTACCGCTAAATCTACTGCTTGTTTTTTAATCTCATATTCTGCTTTTTCTTTTTCTCTTTCAATTTCTAAGTTAGCTCTTTCTTTTACTGAATTTGCTTCAACTTTTGCATTTTGAACAATTTCCTCGTAAAGTTTATCACCCTTTGCTCTTTGAGCTTCAGTGATTTTCTTACCTTCTTCTTTAGCTGATTGTAAAATTTGTTCATTTTTTACCAAATACATTCTAGCTTTTTCAGCATCTTCATCTGCTTTACTTATCGTTTGATTAACGAGATTTTGTCTTTCTTCAATTATTCCTTTGATTTTATCCCAAAAGAAATGTTTTAAAATCAAGATTATCAGACCAAAATTAATCCAATTGAATATAACTGTTGATACATTTACTTCCATTTTTACTTATATCCTCCCTTCGGAGTCAATGTAATTAACTCATGCGAATTTATTATCTGCCCATTAACATAAATGCCATTACTAATCCATATATTGCTGTAGTTTCACAAAGTGCTGCACCTAATATGAAAAATGTCATTACTCTTCCTGATGCTTCTGGTTGTCTTCCTACTGCTTCAACTGCCTTACCAGCTGCAATTCCAATACCTACTCCTGCTCCAATACCTGATAATACAGCTATACCAGCTGCTAGAACTCCTAAACTCATTATGATTCCTCCTAAGATATTAATTAATTTTAATTTTTTAATAATTTTTAAACTTATTCTTCTGCTATTTGTTTGATATTAATCATAGTTAGCATTGTAAATACTATCATTTGAATTAATCCATCAAATAAATCGAAATATGCGTGTAATATTACCGGTATACCAAACTGTGCAAAAATTGATATTGAACTCAATCCACGATACACCAATTCTAATAATATTACTGCCGCAATCATGTTACCAAAAAGTCTTAGCGCCAAAGACATTGGCAAAATAATTCTTTCTATTATGTTTAATGGCAGCATAGGGATAAATGGATGTAACAATCCCTTTCCAAACCCAAGTATTCCATTCTTTCTAATAGCATTTAAATTCACTACTAAAAATGTGGTTATTGCGAAGGATGCTGTTATACTCAAATCACTTGTAGGTGGCTTAAATCCTAATAATCCAACTAGATTTAGTATTAGCAAATAGATCATTAATGTTCCTATATAAGGCAGAAATGATTCATATTCTTCACCCATAGTACCAACCATAAAGTCCCTTATTGTTTGATAGACTTTTTCCAAAGCCGCTTGGGTCTTGCCAGGTTTTAACTTCAAGTTTTTTGTTAATAGAAAAGCACCTATCCCTAAAATTGCGATAACAATCCATTCAATTATTATCCCTGCAGTAATATCTACTGTAACGCCAAAAATTTCAGGTGAAAATATAGGTATCACGGGCTCCACTCTAAACACTTCCTTTCCTATTTTCTTTAATACGAAAAACTATAAGTAGTACATAATGTGAAACAAAGCCTATCATATAATATATTACGTATTTTATATTTCCTAAAAACGGAAATACTGTAGCAATTATAAATGCCATCCTAATAAAATACGTAGGAATTATAATCCACGCTCTATTTTTATCCAAAAACTTTCCAACAATATAGCCACTAGCTAGAAAATTTATTAAAGAAACACACATACCTATCATATAGATTCCTGCATTTATAAAGGTGGAAATTAAGACTATTACTAAAGATATCAATAATCCGCTCCCCAAATCATATTTTATCGTTTGTAGAAGCAGTTTATTCACTTCTTTATTCATACATAACCCCCTTAACCTCAATATCAGTAATTATATCTTTATATTTATCTTTAATAAAACACTATTTGAAAGTAAAATCAGCTTATTTTTACTTTATAATGAATTTATACTGCATATACTCTTAAATGCTCAGCTAATATTGGTTATTTCTTCATTTTTCTCATTTAATGATTTTTTAAAACTTGTTCAATTCACTTTTCTGAATATTCTGTAACATTTATCTACAAAATATTATTTTTGTTAACATTTTCATTACAAATTTTGTCATCAATTTTCAAAAATTTGGTGAAATTTATACTATTTTTAAGTTTTATAAAGCTATACTTACTATTATGTATTTCATATTATTGAATATAGAAATTAATCCTTATTCAATATTTATTTTTTTTCAATCTACAATTACCAAATTTATATGTATTATTTTTTAGCAAATCCTCGCATTAACTATGTTATGAAGTATGTAAAACACCTTAATGAAATATATGATTAAAAATTCTTTCATTTTTTCCACCGGTTTATATATAGTAATTATTTTGATAATATTTTTACCCCTTGCATCAGATAATGAATATACATAATAATTTCATTTTCCACTGGCTCTATATAATTTAATACATGCATTTCTATTTTCTTCTTTTAACTTTATTTTATACTCTTATTTAATAAAAAAAGGTTACCATGAGAATTATCATAGTAACCTTTTTAAATCTTAATTTATATTAAATTCTTTCAACGATAAGTGCTGTTCCCATTCCGCCACCTATACAAAGTGTAGCTAATCCTTTTTTAGCATCTCTCTTTTCCATTTCATGAAGAAGAGTTACTAATATTCTTGCACCTGATGCTCCAACTGGATGACCTAAAGCAATTGCTCCACCATTTACATTAACTTTTGACATATCGAATTTTAAATCTTTAGCAACTGCTAAGCTTTGAGCAGCAAAAGCTTCATTAGCTTCGATTAAATCTAAATCTTCTACTGTTAAGTTAGCTTTTTCTAAAGCTTTCTTAGTTGCATGGAATGGTCCATATCCCATGATAGCTGGATCTAATCCTTTTGAACCATAAGAAAGTATTTTAGCCATTGGCTTAAGTCCTAATTCTTCTGCTTTTTCTGCACTCATAACAACAAAAGCTGCTGCTCCATCATTAATACCTGATGCATTACCTGCTGTAACAGTACCATCTTTAATAAATGCTGGCTTTAATTTAGCTAAAGTTTCTGCTGTTGTTCCGAATCTTGGGAATTCATCTGTATCAAATACTTTTGGTTCTCCCTTTCTTTGTGGAATAACAACTGGAACTATTTCATCTTTAAATCTTCCAGATTTAATTGCTGCTTCAGCTTTTTGTTGAGATGCAGCTGAGAAAGCATCTTGCTCTTCTCTAGTTAATCCCCATTGTTTAGCAATATTTTCAGCTGTAACTCCCATATGGTAGTTGTTAAAAGCATCCCATAATGCGTCTTTTATCATTGTATCAACTAATTTACCATCGCCCATTCTTTGTCCCCATCTTGCTTTGTCCAATGCATATGGGGCAGCTGACATATTTTCCATACCTCCAGCAACAACAACATCAGCATCTCCTGCTTTAATCATTTGTGCTGCTAAACTAACTGCTCTAAGACCTGATCCACAAACCTTATTAATAGTCATAGCTGAAACTTCTTGTGGTAATCCAGCTTTTATTGTTGATTGTCTTGCGGTATTTTGACCAAGACCAGCTTGAATTACATTACCCATAATAACTTCTTCAATTAATTCAGGTTTTACTCCAGCTCTATTTACGGCTTCTTTAATTACTAAAGCTCCTAAATCTACTGCTGAGACATCTTTTAATGCTCCACCAAAACTACCTAATGCTGTTCTTACTGCACTTACAATAACTACCTCTCTCATGTTTGACCTCCTAAAATTTTATAGATTATTTTATTAACTTTTGTTAAATTATTAACATAACTAAATTATACCTTTTATTATTTCTTTTATCAAGCATAAATTGTTAAAATTTAAACAAACTTTATCTTTTAAATTCTTCTACTTCTCTTGTTGTCAAACCAAAATATTTTAATATAGCATCTGCTATTCTTCTAGATGCAATTCCATCTCCATAAGGATTTATAGATTTACTCATTTTACAATAAGCATCAGGGTTTCTAAGTAACTCGTTTGCCTCTGATACTATTTGATCTATATTAGTTCCAACCAACTTAACGGTGCCTGCCTCTACAGCTTCTGGTCTTTCAGTAACGTCTCTCAACACAAGTACAGGCTTTGCTAAATGTGGTGCTTCCTCTTGCAATCCCCCTGAATCTGTCATAACCATAAACGATTTATTCATCAAATTATGCGTTTCCTTAGTATCTAATGGTGACAGCAAGTGAATTCTTTCTTTTCCTCCAAGTCTCTCATAAACTACATCTTTAACTACAGGATTCAAATGAACTAAGTACACTAATTCTACGTCTTCATTCTGTTCAACTATTTTGTTTAATGCTATACATATATTTTGGATTCCTTCTCCCCAGTTTTCTCTTCTATGAGCAGTGATCATTATTACTTTCTTACTAAAATCAATATTATTTAACTCCTCGTTTTCAAAGATGTAATCATCTTCAACTGTATGTTTCATAGCATCGATTACAGTATTTCCTGTAACATATATATCACTCGCATTTATTCCTTCCCTTAGTAAGTTTTCCTTCGAACCTTTAGTTGGTGCAAAATGTAGATCAGCTAGACTTCCTGTAAGTTTTCTATTCATTTCCTCTGGAAAAGGAAAATACTTATTAAAAGTCCTTAGACCTGCTTCAACATGCCCAACTTTAATTTGCTGATAGAATGCAGCTAAAGAACCTGCAAATGTAGTTGTAGTATCTCCATGAACTAATATCATATCTGGCTTTTCTTCTTTAAAAACTTCCTCTAACCCTTCTAAAACTCTACTCGTAATTCCTGTTAAAGTCTGTTTTGTCTTCATTATATTTAAATCAAAATCAGGTTTTATATCAAATAATTCCAAAACTTGATCTAACATTTCTCTGTGTTGAGCTGTCACGCAAACTTTCGATTCAATCTCTTCTCTTCTTTCTAATTCCTTTACTAAAGGTGCCATTTTTATAGCCTCAGGTCTAGTTCCAAAAATCGTAATAATTTTCTTTGTACTCAAATTATTTCCTCCTATATTTAAGCAATTATAGATTTTTCTCATTCTATTTCTAAGTACTGTCTTTATGTATATTTAAAATCAAGTTAAACTTAATTCAGGCGTAGTTTAGTCTCCATCTGAATCTTAGTTGAAACTTATCCAGCGCCGTACAGCCGTTATCTCCTCATTAAAGAAAAAAGCGTATTACGCATACTATCTATCTGGTAAAGTTTATACTTTAAAAATAAATCCAACTCGCAATGCTTGTTGGATTTATTCAAATATGCAAATTCTAAAAAATTAATACCCTGCGTCTTTTACTATTCTTAGAGAGTCATCGTCTTCTATCCATGAATCTACACTTATTTCTCTATACTCCTGCTTTGAATCCCTTATAATAACATTAGAAATTCCGGCATTAATTATCAATCTCTTACACATGGAGCAAGAGTTTGCATCCCTTACATATTCTCTTGTTTTTGCATCTCGTCCTACCAAATATAATGTAGCTCCAATCATATCTCTTCTAGAAGCGCTTATTATTGCATTAGCTTCACTATGTACACTCCTGCACAACTCATAATGAGTACCTCTTGGAACTTTCAACTTTTCTCTTATGCAACTATTCAAGTCCATGCAATTTTTTCTACCTCTAGGTGCTCCTGTGTATCCAGTAGAAATTATTTCATCATTTTTAACAATTATAGAACCATAGTTTCTCCTTAGACAAGTTCCTCTCTCTAAAACTGTTTCAGCAATATCCAAGTAATAATTTTTCTTATCTCGTCTCTCCATTTTCTATATTCCCCCCAGTAAAATTATCTTGGGTCATTCAGAAACTTATGTAGATAGCTTTTAATTCTAATAAATTACTAATTACTTAGTACCAAATAATCTATCTCCAGCATCACCAAGACCTGGAACAATATATCCATGTTCATTTAATTTTTCATCAATTGATGCTAAGTATATATCAACATCATCATGTGCTTTTTTAATAGCTTCTATACCTTCTGGTGCTCCAACCAAGCACATTAATTTTAAATTTTTTGCCCCTCTATTTTTTAACATAGTTAAAGCATCTATTGCAGATCCACCTGTAGCAAGCATTGGATCAACTACTATAATATCTCTTTCTGCAATATCTTGTGGCATTTTACAAAAATATTCAACTGGTTGAAGTGTTTTCTCATCTCTATATAATCCAATATGTCCAACCTTAGCTGCCGGTATTAAATTAAGTACTCCATCAACCATTCCAAGACCAGCTCTTAAAATAGGAACTACAGCCATTTTCTTTCCTGAAAGCATTTTACATTTAGTAACTGCTACTGGTGTTTTCACTTCTACTTCTTCCGTATTTAAATCTCGTGTGACTTCATACGCCATTAACATTGAGATTTCTTCTACTAATTTTCTAAAATCCTTTGAACCTGTTTTTTCATCTCTTAAGATTGCCAACTTATGTAATATTAGTGGATGATTTATTTCTATAACTTTGCTCATTATTATTCCTCCAAGTTTGCTTTTAGTATTTATAGCCCTTTATATTTATATACCCCATTTAGCTTTCTAATAATATAAATTAATATTGTTGTAGCATAGCTGCTTTTTTCTAATCTAAATGATCTTGGTTGCAGCATAGCTGCTTTTTTCTAATGTGTATACTTTTTTTCAATATCTGAAATCTTATCTATTCTTTTTTGGTGCCTATCTCCTTCAAATTTAGCTGATATAAATGTTTTTACTATATCTAAAGCAAGACCTGCTCCAACAACTCTTTGGCCCATAGTTAATATATTAGCATTATTGTGTTCTCTTGTTGCATGGGCACTAAATGTATCTGAACATAGTGCTGCTCTAATTCCTGGTACCTTATTGGCCGCAATACCAATTCCTATTCCTGTACCACATATTAATATACCAAACTCATATTCCTTTGCAGCAACCGCTTCTGCTACTGGTAATGCAATATCCGGATAATCGCAAGAACCTGTTGAATATGTACCAAAATCCTTAATCTCATGCTTTTCACTTTCTAAAAACTTTATGATTTCATTTTTAAGTTCAAGTCCACCATGATCGCATCCAATTGCAATTTTCATAATTAAATCATCTCCTAATTTATTTTGTGATTTTTCAACATGCATAATTATTATACATTTATGATATCAAATCCAGCAGCTTTATTTAATCTATTCATAATAGCTACCCCTACACCTTTTTCTTCATATCCTTCTGCAAAAACTAAATCCGCTCCTAGGTCATCACACTTTCTCAATGCTTCAAATAAACTTCTAGCAACTGTTGATAAATCACTTAGACTACCCAATACTATACTAGTTCCTTCTGTATATTCATCAACATTTTCTTCAACAGTGAGGATACATACTTTTTTACCTTTTTCTATATTATAGTGTACCATTTCACGGATTTTTTCAATAGTTTTTTTTCTTTCCCCAGAAATTATTGTAACTTTAGCATTTGGTGCATAATGCTTATACTTCATTCCAGGAGCCTTTGGCTTTAAGTTTTCGCTTGGTTTTTCCATTATAGCTTTATCTATTTCAATTCTTGGGTCAACTTCTCTAAGCATCTCTAATGTAATACCACCTGGTCGTAAAACTATAGGTGGTACTACTGTGCAATCCACTATAGTAGATTCAACACCTATGTCACTCTGTTCTCCTCCAAGAATATAATCAACCTTCCCATCAAGATCCTCTATGCATCTCTGAAAATCTGTTGGGCTCGGTCTCCCACTTATATTAGCAGAAGGTGCTGCTATAGTTGTCTGAGATAATTCAATTAGTTTTCTAGCTACTTCATTATCAGGCATTCTTATTCCGATAGAGTTTAAATTAGCACTTGTTACATTAGGTATTATATCTTTCTTACTCAAAATTATTGTGAGTGGTCCTGGCCAAAATCTATTTATAAGTTCATCAGCTACTTTTGGTATTTCTTTTGCATATAGATCAAGTTTCTTCGACGAAACATGAATTATGAGTGGATTATCTTGCGGTCTTCCTTTGGCCTTAAATATTTTTTCTACCGCTTCTTCATTAAGTGCATCTGCACCCAATCCATAAACTGTCTCCGTAGGAAAAACTACAGTACCGCCATTTTTTATACATTCAGCAGCTTCTCTTATTTTCTCTTCATCCTCACTAACATTTTTGATCATACTAATTTTAGTTTTCAAACATATTACCTTCTTCCCCTAATTCTAAACTTATTGTTTATAAAAAAATTCCTGATTAAACTATAAGCTGGCCTCTTGATATTTTTATATTTTGTATACTTTCATCAGTGTAAATAGCTTTAACGCAATTCCTATATATTGAATCTAATAATAAATACTTCTTTAGTCCACCTCTTTTTATTACTTGAAAATAATACTCTTTCTGAGAATTTAATTGTTTTATAGAATTATAATCTTCAATAATTTGTGGATATCTTCTTAAAAACCCATCATCAACAGGTCTCAATCCCTTATTTTTAAAAACAACATTTGTTATTAAAACTATTTCTAAATCATAGTCAGATTTATTTGTATGTACCAGTACAACTTTATCACATATAATTAAGTATTCTTTAATGGAAATACCGACCTTGAAAATCAACCTATTATTTAAGCACCTATATTCAACAATATAGGCATTCATCTTAATTATAATAGCTATAACTATTAAAAATTCTATAAAAATCACATAACTAATATAAAAAATAGTAGTTAATCCGGTTATTATTAGAACTGTTGGAAGAAAAAACGCAATAATAACCATGGTAATTAAGAAAATTTTTAAATGTAATCGCTCTTTTTTTACAGCCTTATATATATCCATAATCAATCTCCAATGTACTTTTAAAGCCCTACATATATAAAATGCAAGGCTTTGCTTTATAGTTATTACATTTGTGTGTTTCCCATTAATTTCATCTTTTCAGCTTGGTCAGCTGTAATAAGTGCATTTATCATTTCATCAATATCTCCACCCAAAAATGTATCTAACTTATATAAAGTTAGTCCTATTCTGTGGTCTGTAATTCTTCCTTGAGGATAATTATATGTTCTAATTCTTTCACTTCTATCCCCAGTTCCAACTTGGCTCTTTCTGTCTTCTGCTATTCCTTGTGCTCTTTCTCTTTCTGCCTGTTCATATAATCTTGATTTTAAAACTTTCATAGCTTTTTCTTTATTTTTTAATTGTGACTTTTCATCTTGACATGAAACTACAAGCCCTGTAGGCAAGTGAGTAATTCTTACAGCCGAGTCTGTAGTATTAACGCACTGTCCTCCATTTCCTGAAGCTCTAAATACGTCTATTCTAACATCTTTATCTGCAACTTCTATTTCAACATCATCAACTTCTGGTAGCACTGCTACTGTAGCTGTTGACGTATGAATCCTTCCACTTGATTCAGTATCTGGTACTCTTTGAACTCTATGAACTCCACTTTCATATTTTAATTTAGAATAAGCTCCATTACCTTTTATCATAAAAACAACTTCTTTAAAACCACCAAGATCTGTTTCATTCAAACTCATGATTTCTACGCCCCATCGTTGAGTTTCAGCATATCTTGTATACATTCTAAATAAATTGTATGCAAATAGTGCAGCTTCTTCGCCACCTGCACCCCCTCTGATTTCAACAAATACGTTCTTATCATCATTAGGATCTTTTGGTAATAATAAAATTTGTATTTCTGTTTCTAGTTGTTCTTCTCTATTTGTGAGATCAGTTATTTCTTCATTTAACATTTCTCTCATCTCTTTATCGCTTTCACCGCTTAACATTTCTTTGTTAGCTTTTAAATCTTCAACTACTTTCTTATATTCCCTATAGCTATTAACTATAACTTCTAAGTCAGCATGTTCCTTACATAGTTTTCTCCATTCATTCTGATTCTGCATAATTGATGGATCACTTATTTTCACTGATAATTCATCATATTTGTTTTCTATAAATTCTAATTTATCTAATAACATTTGATCACTCCGTACTTCTTTTTTCACATTTCTACATTATATCATATTTTAATTACTTAACCAACTAACCTCATTTATAAATTATACATCCTATGACTTCTTAATTCGTTCTTATATCTAAAAGATCTGTTTCAATTAAATTTTAATTCCAACTACCACCCTATCAAGGCTAGCAAAATCTTTAACAATTTTCACATTAGTAAAACCGTTATTTTCCATTAATAGTTTCACCGCTTCTCCTTGATTATATCCTATTTCAAATGCTAATATCCCACTTTCTCTCAATGTATATTGGCTTTGGTCAATTATTTTTCTATAAAAATCTAATCCGTCATTTCCACCATTTAATGCAGTGTGCGGTTCATAATTCTTTACATCCTCCATTAATTTCCCAATTTCACATTCCTCAATATACGGAGGATTTGATACTATAATGTCATATATTTTATTATTTTTTATCGACTCTTCTAGCAAATCACTTTTTATAAAGAAAACTCTATCTTCTAACTTATTTTTCTCTATATTAATTAGTGATACTTTTTCCGGAATAGGATAATAGTCTATTAAATCAACTTTTATATTTTGCCTAAAATGTGCTAATGATATACCAACTGCACCAGATCCAGAACACAAATCGCATATTTGCATTTCTTGATTTTCTTCTATAATTTTAAGAACTTCATCTACAAGTATCTCTGTATCCCCTCTTGGTATTAAAACACCTTCTTCAACATAAAATTCGATACCCATAAATTCACATTTATTTAGAATATATTTTACTGGCATTTTATTTCTACGTTTTTCAATCAAATCAAAATATTTTTCAGCATCTTCCTTACTTACTTCATCTTCTTTATGTGTAATTAAGTAAACCCTATCTTTCTCAATAATATTTCCTAACAATAGCTCTGCATCTAACCTAGCAGTATCTATGCCATTTTCTTTTAATGTAAATGTACCTGTTTTTATCAGCTCTTCAATATTTTTATTTGGATCTTTTATTCCTTCTGCTGCTTTCAACGATGCAATAGCCACTTCAATTTGGGAATCATCTGGTTCTTTAGTTGTTAACAGTTGTAACTTAAGGCCAGGATACGCTATTATTTGAGCTAGCATACTGTCATTTTTACCAAGCCATTTTATTATCTCATAACTAATCCCTGTAACTACTGGTATAAGAATAATTCTAAGAGCTAACCTTTCTATGATTCCACCCCACCCAGTGAAAGAAAACACTATAATACTAACAAACATTACCAAAAACAAAAAGTTAGTACCACATCTTGGATGTAATCTTGATTGTTTTCTGACGTTCTCTACAGTTAATTCTTCCATAGCTTCATAACAGAATATAGTCTTATGTTCAGCTCCGTGGTATTGAAACACTCTATATATATCGTTAAGTTTGCTTATAGAAAACATATAAAGCAAGAGAATCACTATTCTTATAAGAGCTTCGACCAGGTTCAGCATTACATTTGAAATACCTGCACCTTTGAAAACTGATGCTATGCCTGTTGGCAATGCAACAAAAAGTCCTATGGCAAAAAGAAAAGAAATAAACATAGTTATTGCCATTAATACACTATTAGCCTTTTCTCCCAGTTTGTCATCTAACCATTTTTCAAATTTAGAAGGTTCTTCATTATCTTCTTCCAAAAATGATGCTGAGTAGTTTAATGATTCCATTCCAACCTTCATTGATTCTACTAGTACGAAAAAACCTCTAAGAAAAGGTATATTTAAAATCGGATATTTTTTTGTCACTGGTCTATTATCTTTAAAATCTATTTCTATATTACCTTTGGGAGTTCTAACAGCAGTCGCAAGATTTTTACTTCCTCTCATCATAACACCTTCTATAACAGCTTGCCCTCCAACATCACGTCTTTCCATTTATAAAAATCACTTACTCTCCTAATTAATTTTCTTTGTATTTATAGTAGCACTCTCCACACAATGACTCATATTCAACATTATCTTCATCATCAATTGCGATTTGTTCTCCCTCAAATACAAATTTATTATTTATTTTTCTTCCATTAAACACAGCTTTCCTACCGCATGCACAGATTGTTTTCATTTCTTCAATACTATGAGCCAACAATAACAATCTTGTACTACCTTCAAATCCATTTCTTTTAAAATCAGTTCTTAGACCATAACATATTATAGGTATATTAATCTTTACAGCAATTTCAAACAACTGATCTATTTGTGACTCTCTTAAAAATTGAACTTCGTCTACTAGTATACAGTCTATTTTATTATTTTCTTTTATATAATTACTGATTATTTGAAAGATATCATCCTGATCTGAAACTAATAAATCTACCCGCCTATTTACTCCTAACCTAGATACAAGTGTGTCTCCACCTTTATTATCAATTCTAGGTTTAATAATTACCACCTTCATACCACGTTCTTCATAATTATAAGCAACTTGCATTAAATGAGTTGATTTTCCAGAATTCATGGCCCCATATCTAAAATATAATTTACTCATCTGTAAAATACTCTCCTTATTTAAGGTATCATAATCGATTATATCATTTAATAGTGATCATAAAAAGACATTTTTATATTATTTACATGCATAGATTTATTATTGACGCTAAAATTGTACTATGATATAATATGGTGGTTGTTATTGAATAATTAACATAGTTTATATAATTGAAAGAGGTGAAAAATAATGAGAGAAGGCATACATCCAGAATACCACCACAATACAGTGGTTAAGTGTGCATGTGGAAACACTTTCACTACTGGTTCTGTTAAAGAAGAACTAAAAGTTGAAATATGCTCTAAATGCCACCCATTCTTCACTGGTAAACAAAAAATTGTTGACGTTGGTGGAAGAGTTGATAAATTCAACAAGAGATTCAACATTGGCAGCAAGTAATAACTTTATGAGGAAAGACGATGTCTTTCCTTTTTTATTCATATTTCTAATATATTAGAAATATATATTTTACTGCAATTGTTTGCAAACTTATACATACTTAAAATTTAAATAACTAAATTTTAATATATTAGCGTATATAATTTAATATTTAAATTATATACTATACATGGTAAACTATGTAATATAATAATGTTGAAATGAGTGACTTTCATGAAAAAAGTTTTAATCTTAACAACATCTACAGGACAGGGACATAATCAAGCTGCTGCTTCGGTAGAGGAATCATTTAATAATTCTGGTTATGAGATTACAAAGCTTGATTTTTTAGCCAAGAATAGCAAGCTTCTTAACGATATAATTGTAATTGGATATGAGTTTTCGGCATCGAAGTTTCCAAAAACTTATGGTTTCTTTTACAAACTAACTGACACAAATTTAACTAATAAACTATTAAAACTCATCTTCTTTATGGCAAGAAAGAAGGTTTCGAAACTTATAAACAAAATACAACCAGATGTCATCATAGCTACCCATTCAATTAATATTAGCGTGATTTCAGATCTAAAAAAGAATGGATTAGATATACCTTTTATTTTAGTAGTTACAGATTTTAAGGCTCATTATCTATATGTGGATTCTTACGTTGATGCTTATATAACCGGAAGTAACTATACAAAAAAATCTCTAGTAGATAGAGGCATTAATCCCAATAAAATTTATCCAATAGGCATACCTATAAGTAGTAAATTTTATACTGAAGTTACATCAGCAAACGATTTAAAAGATGATGAATATTTTAATTTATTGCTGATGGGAGGAAGTCTTGGGTTAACTACTATTTTTACAGTTCTTAAAGAATTGTTAAAAAATCCACACAAGTTAAGAATCACAGTAGTTTGTGGCAAAAATGATAACTTAAAAAATAGATTAATTAGTTATTGCAAGGAAAATAAATTTAAAAATAAAAAGCTTCATATATTAGGCTTCACAAAAGATATCTCTTATTTAATGGATTATTGTGATATCCTAATATCAAAACCTGGTGGATTAACTGTTACAGAATCTATAGTAAAGAACATTCCATTAATAATTCCATTTGCCATACCAGGTCAAGAAAATGAAAATATAGATTTTCTGACTAGCGAAGGTTATTCAATATATGTAAAAGACTTAAGCAAGCTAAATGATAAAATAAATTATTTAATAAATAACCCCAATGAGCTATCTAAAATTAAACTAAAGCTCAAAGAGTTATCATCAACTTATTCTTTAACTAAAATAGTCGATATAGCAGATGATTTAATTTCAAAAAAATAAAAGATGGCCACTAGAATAAAATGGTCATCTTTTTTGTTATCTATTGAATTTTTTTCTGGAATACATCTACAAATTCTTTATTGTTGCCAGTTTTAGATAACATATTAATTAAATTCTCTGTAATATCATCTGAGTTTCCATCTCTATACATCTTTTTCCTTATGGAGAATGCTACTTCTAATTCTTCTTTAGATAAAATTAAATCTTCTTTTCTTGTTCCAGACTTATATATATCTATAGCTGGGAAAATTCTTCTCTCTTGTAGACGTCTATCTAAATGAACCTCCATATTACCTGTTCCTTTAAATTCTTCAAATATCATATCATCCATTCTCGACCCTGTTTCAATTAGTGCAGTAGCTAGTATTGTTAAACTTCCGCCCTCTTCAATTTTTCTTGCTGCTCCAAAAAACTTTTTAGGCATTATAAGCGCACCTGGATCAAGACCACCTGATAATGTTCTACCTGTAGGAGTTATTGTCAAATTGTATGCTCTTGATAATCTAGTTATACTATCCATAAGAATAACAACATCTTTTCCTTGCTCAACCATTCTCTTAGCCCTTTCTAATACCATTTGGGCTACCTTTGCATGGTTTTGCGGTTCCTCATCAAAAGTTGAATAAACTACATCTCCATTAATAGACCTCTTCATATCTGTAACTTCTTCTGGTCTTTCATCTATAAGCAAAACAATAAGCTTTACATCAGGATAATTTTTAGATATATTTTGAGCAATCTTTTTTAATAGCGTAGTTTTCCCTGCCTTTGGTGGAGCAACTATAATTCCTCTTTGTCCTTTTCCTATTGGGCATATTATATCCATGAGTCTCGATGATAAATCATTACTATCAGAGGTTTCTAATTTTAATCTTTCTTTTGGATATATTGGTGTTAATGTTTCAAAGGATTTTCTTCCTATAGCTTTTTCCGGATGCTCTCCATTAACTTTTTGAACAAATAATAAAGCTTTAAACTTCTCAGTCTCCTTTGCTTCTCTTACTTTACCCTCAACTTCATCTCCTGTTCTTAAATTGAATCTTCTAATCTGAGATGGAGATACATAAACATCTTCGCTACTAGTTAAATAGTTTTTACATCTTAGGAAACCAAAACTATTATTTTCAAGTATTTCTAAAATCCCATTTGCAACGTTGGATTCATTTATCATTTCTTTTAAATTTTCTTTCTTTTCCACATTCCCAATTTCATTTGTTCTAGATTTTACTTCTGAATCATTGCTTTCTTTATTCGACTCAGTATTATTACTTCTAGGCATAACACTTCTAGTCTCTTCTACATTCTTAGGTGCTATATTTTCTCTTAATATAACACCATTCTTTTCTATAAAGTTACTAGGAACTTTCAATATTTCTTCTATTAACTCATTCTTTTTATATTTAGATATATTTTTCACACCTAAATCTTTAGCAATATCTTTTAACTTTGTTAAAGTCATGCTTTCATATTCTTTTTTTGTCAAGTTCGCACCTCCAATTTATAGATATGAATCTATAAAATCAATTCTTTTATAATTTTAGTTATATTTTATATTGGAAAATTTAACAGTAAGATAGTTAGAAATGATATATATTTGAGAATATTTTAGAATAATACTTGTAAAAATACATTTTCTATTAGTTTAGATATTTATTTCAAATTTAATGCAATATATTAAATTTTATTTTATATAATTCACGATCAATAATTTAAACTACTAAAGTTATTAAAATAAGTTTAATATATAATAAATTATAATACTTATTATATATTAAACTCAATAATAAAACAAATTACTTTGATTTATTTTCTTCTAATGCTGCTTTAATAAATCCTACAAACAACTTATGTGGCTTGTTAGGTCTTGATTTTAACTCTGGGTGGAATTGTACTGCAACATACCATGGATGATCTTCAACTTCAACAATCTCAACTAATCTTTCATCAGGACTCGTTCCTGCAATTTTCATTCCAGCTTCAGTTATTTGTTTTCTGAATTCATTATTAAATTCATATCTATGTCTATGTCTTTCATTGATAATTTCATTTTTATATACTTCATAAGAGTTAGTATTTTCAGCTAATCTACAAGGATATAATCCTAATCTCATTGTACCACCAAGATTTTCTATATCCTTTTGATCTGGCATAAGATCTATTACTGGATAATTTGTGCCTGGGTTTATTTCCGAACTATTCGCATCTTCATACCCTAATACACTTCTTGCATATTCAATTACGGCACATTGCATTCCCAAGCAAATTCCTAGGAAAGGCTTCTTATTTTCTCTCGCCCATTTTATAGCTGCTATTTTACCTTCTATTCCTCTATCACCAAATCCACCTGGCACTAATATTCCATCAACATCTTTAAGTAATTCTTGAGCATTACTGTTTTCAATATTTTCGGCATTAATCCACTTAATTTCAACATTAGTATTATTAGCATATCCACCATGACTTAATGCTTCAACTACTGATATGTATGCATCGTGTAACTCAACGTATTTACCCACTAATGCTATCTTCACGTTGTTTTTAAGGTTCTTAATCTTTTGTACCATTTGAATCCATTCGGAATTATCAATATCTTTACATCCTAAATGTAATTTTTCACATACAAGATTATCTAAACCTTCTGAATGTAGCATTAATGGAACTTCATATAAATTTTCCGCATCAAGATTTTGAATTACTGATCTTCCGTCTATATTACAGAACAATCCAATTTTAGCCTTAACATCATCTGATAATTCTTTCTCAGTTCTGCATACTATTATATCTGGTTGGATACCTATCATTCTTAATTCTTTTACTGAATGTTGAGTAGGCTTTGTCTTTAATTCTCCTGCTTTTCCCAAGTATGGTACCAAAGTAACATGTATGTAACAAACATTTTCAGCTCCAACTTCACTTTTTATTTGTCTAATAGATTCTAAAAATGGTTGTGATTCTATATCTCCAACAGTCCCACCAATTTCAGTTATTACCACATCAACATCTCTATCTTTTGCTACTTGGTATACTTTATCTTTTATAGCATTAGTTATATGAGGAATTACCTGAACTGTACCTCCAAGGTATTCTCCCCTTCTTTCTTTTTCTATAACAGAACTATATATCTTACCAGTTGTAACATTTGAATTTTGAGTTAAACTTTCATCTATAAATCTTTCATAATGGCCTAAATCTAAATCTGTCTCAGCTCCATCATCTGTAACAAAAACCTCTCCATGCTGATAAGGGCTCATTGTTCCCGGATCCACATTAAGATATGGATCAAATTTTTGAATAGAAATTTTTACCCCTCTATTCTTCAATAATCTCCCAAGAGACGCTGCTGTTATTCCTTTTCCTAGTGCTGATACAACTCCGCCTGTAACAAAAACGTATTTAGTACTCATTTTTATCCTCCCTATGTTAAAATGTTCTTCTAAATTAATATTGACTTTTTCAAAAAGTCATGCTATAATGAAAATCACCCCATAATATAATATGGGGCACTTGTGTTGCTTAATAACATAGGTATTATAATATCACATATCTACTCCAATATCTAGTCTTTTTTTTATAATAAATTGGTCATGCTATTCTTTCCTATATTATCTTCTAATTCAAAGTACTTCTCTCTAAAAAGTCTATTTATTAATAACTTTTCTTCTGCTAGTTTCAAATTGTTACTTATACTCTTAGAAGTTTTTAGATTAAAAACTTCCTTAACTCTCTCAGTATCTAAACAGTGATTATATTTTAATAATAATAATAATATATATTTATTATCTCTATTTTTTAGCAATTCTATAGAATTTTCTTCATCAATTCCGTAATATTTGCATATGTTATTCAATATCTCTATATATTTCAATCCATTTTGCATATATATTCCTCCCTTTGATATTATATCCCATTTTTTTCTAATTTAATCAACTTATTCCTAAATCTCTTTATACAAAGGGAGTATTTAAATAAATATAGAACCTACTTAATTTAATTTCACACCGATAGTTAAGTTTGTCTTCAATGCAGGCTGTCCACCTATTTCTAGTATGTACATTGCGGTTATTGTTCCGCCCTCTTTACTAATATCAATATTAAGTTTTTTAGTATCTATTTGAAGATCCATAACACCGTACGGCGTTTTATATAGAGATATTGTTCTATGATTATTTCTAAATTCCATTTTAGTTTCTGTAGTGCCTTCTCTTATTAAATCAAAAGAATCATTTCTTATTATTATAGTAGTCTTTGTCCCTTCCATCCCTGAAAGCTTTGTTTCCTCATACTCTACCTTAAATCCATCTTCTATTTCATGAAAATCTCCTGGAGTTACTACCCCTACAAGATCCTCTTCATTATCCAATACATAACTATCCACCGTTATAATAGCTTTTTTCTTCATATTCTCCTCCACTTATAATATATTATATTTGAATATTATTTTTGACTTTCAGAAATAAGCTTTAGCTTTATTAAATTCATTTGACAACTATATAAATTTCGTGAATAAAACTTCCAAATATCCTATTAATATTATTTAAATATATCTCGAAATATTTCCACTATTTTAAACTTTATCTTTATATTATTTCCATCTGCCTGCTTATCCCCTACATTTTCAGTTGAATCGTCTTTAGATTCTAATTCAAAACTTTTTCCATTTGACTTTATTTTATTCTCTGTTTTATCATATTCCACTTGTGCCTTTGATTCGTCTACAAAACATAATGGAGGAAACATTACACACCACCAGTTTCTACCTTGTCCACTTCCTATAATTATTCTAAAGGCCTCATAATTTCCTTGAGGTAAAGTGATATTACCATAAGACTTATCAGGAAAATTTTCCCTAGACAATTCAACTTTTACATCATAATCATAATTATTATCCTTAATTACTTGTTGTGCAAGTGTTTTAACATCTTCCATCTTATCTTTTATAATTTTTCTTGATTCATCTAATGATTGTGAAGAATTTAAATAAGGATATAGATAATCTATAACTCTATTCTTAACTTTTAACTTCAATTGTTGATCATCATCATTATCACTATTAGCAATTACATGAAATCTTATTAATGAATCTTTAACCTCGTCGTAATTGAGAACCCTCATATTATTATCATTTTTATTACTTTCTGTTGCAATTAAACTATTTACCAAACTTGTACTATTACCTCTAACAATGCTTGTACATCCAGAAAATATATTTATACTTAATGTTATTAAAACTACCAATACTATTTTTTTTAATTTCAAATATTTTATCATGAACAAACCCCCTTGTAGCTAAAATTATTACCACTTGGAGGTTTTTTATACATTCAATTTGAATTAAATTGTTCTTGTTATAAATACATCTTTATATTTTTTTTTCATTTCATCATAACATAACTGCGCTTTTAGCATATCATCAAAAAGAGCAAAAACAGTTGGTCCACTACCACTCATCATTGTACCTATAGATCCAATAGATTTCATTTCTTCCTTAATGTTAGTAATAACTCTATGCTTCCTTAAAGTAACATTTTCTAATAAATTTTTCATATTATTTGCTACAAAATAAACATCATCATTATTCATATTTTCTATTAAACTATCTATTTTAGGATGAAATACAACTTTTGATAAATCAAAACATTTATAAACTTCTTTTGTTGATACACCAAAAGGTGGCTTTACTAAAACTATTATTTTATCTTTAAATGATTTTAATTGGGTAATTTTTTCTCCTATACCTTCGCACAGTGCTGTTCCACCTTTTATGCAATATGGTACATCAGCTCCTAGTCTTAGCCCTATAGATTTCAATTCTTCATCACTTGCATTTACATTAAACATCTTATTCATAAGCTTTAAAACTCCTGCTGCATCGGTGCTTCCGCCTGCCAATCCAGCTGAAACAGGTATATTCTTAGTTAACTTTATATCTACTCCCTGACTAATAGAATAAGTTTCCTTAAATATTTTCGCCGCTTTATAAGCTAAATTTCTTTCATCTGTAGGAACATAGTGCTTATTACAATTTAACCTTATCTCAGATTCAGTTTTCTCTATTTCTATTATGTCATATAAATCTATAGTTTGCATTATCATTTTTAATATATGATATCCGTCTTCTCTTTTCCCAACAATATCTAAGGCAATATTTATTTTGGCATAAGCCTTAATCTTCATTATCTTATTCCTTTCTTAACATTTTGACAATATTTTATCATAGGTAAAAAATCTTGTCTAATTAATAAATTAAAAAAGGATTAATAATGTCTATTAAACATTCTACTATGCGATCAATTTTAGATAACTTTAAATCTTTTATTAAGAGTTATAATGTATTACTGTACTGTTTATATTCTTCATCGAACGCATCTAGCTGTTTGTTTGGTTCCTCATTTATAAACTCCAAAAGAGAATCTAATTTTTCATAGAATACCACAATTATATCGCCCTTATTACTTATATCTATTGCATATTTTAACGCTTGAACTTCATCTAGACAAATCTTTAAATTTGCATTTTTATTAGTTTTCAATATTGACTTTTCTAATATATCTGCAATCTCTCCAGATTTTCTACCCCTTTTATCTTTATCTTCTTTTATTACTATTTTATCAAAATTATTAGCACATATTTCTCCTATTGCGTATCCTATATCGTCTTTTCTATCTCCTGGTATTCCAATTACCCCAATTAAATCATTATCTCCCTTAATCTTTCTCAATGAAGATATAATCGCTCTATAACCTTCAATATTATGAGCATAATCTAATATGACTCTTCTATTAAGGTAATTGTACATATTAAATCTTCCACTATTATCTTCGTTCTTTAATCCAAAATCCATAAAACCTTTTGAAATCATACAATAATCAACTTCTAAGCCTACAAGCCCTGCACAAGCTGCCATTGCATTTTCTATATTATATTCTAATGTTCCATTATATGATATTGGTAACTCTCTAGTAGATACAATTTCATACTTCTTCTTATTATTAATTACGCAAATTTTATCATCTTCAACAAATACAGCTATTTTGCCATTAGCTATATTTTCTTGTATCAACGGATTTTCTTTATCTTTTGCAAAATAAATTTTTTCTGCTGAGAATCTATTTATTACAGTTTTGCTATATTTATCATCAGCATTTACAACAACAAAACCATCATCTTTTACTGCTTCTCCCACTAAAGCTTTTGTAAAACTCAACTCTTCAATAGAATTAATTCCATCCAAGCCCAGATGATCATTGGTTATATTTGTGATTATTGCTACATCTGCCAACTCATATGCTAGCCCTCTTTTAACCAATCCTCCTCTAGCAGTTTCTAAAACAGCTACATCTACATCTTTATTCATCAGTATTGATCTTGCGCTATTAAATCCAGAATCATCTCCCTTATGTATACACTTTTCATTCAAATATACACCATCAGTCGATGTCATGCCTACATTGCTTCCCATCTTTCTTAGCACATGACTTATTAACCTTGTAGTAGTTGTCTTTCCATTAGTGCCTGTAATAGATATTACAGGTATATTTTTAGGCTCTTCATCATAAAGCGTTTCAAGTATTGCTTTTCCCACATTACGCCTTTTACCTTTTGAAGGGAAATGATGCATTCTTATACCTGGTGCGGCATTTATCTCTAAAACTACTCCATTATTATCCTTAAGCGGAACACTAATATCTTTTGCACAAATATCAACTCCACAAATATCTAACCCTAAAGTTTTAGCTGCATTTATGCAACTTTCTATATTTTCCTCACAGATTTCATCAGTGCAATCTATTGCTATTCCACCAGTAGAAAGATTTGCATTCTCTCTTAATAATATTTTTTCACCCTCTTCAGGGATATAGTTCAGTTCCAATCCTCTTTTAGAAAGGCATGATATTAACTCAGCATCAATTTTTATTTTGGTTAATGCTTTTTCATGATCCTCTCCTCTTAATGGATCCTTATTAAGAACATCTATTAACATCCTTAAACTATCTTTTCCATTTCCAATAACATATGGAGCAATTCTCAATGATACAGCTACCACCTTGTAATTTACAACACAAACTCTGTAGTCGCTTCCTTCAAAGTATTTTTCCAAAATTATATCCTTTTGATTTTTTCTTAAGTTAATATATGCATCAACTAATTGTTTTTGATCTTTTATATTCAGTATTACTCCTTGACCCTTGTTTCCGCATTGTGGCTTTAAAACCACTGGATATCCAATTCGTTCTGCTTCTTGTAATAATCCAATTAAATTAAGCACTTTACTTCCGTCTGCTACAGGAATATTTTGAGTTTGAAGCAACTGTTTTGTTAAGAGTTTATCGCAAGATATATCAACTCCTACACAACTAGTCTTGTTTCCTATAGAAGCCTCTATAATTCTACCAGCTTTTCCATATCCTATTTGATATATGGTGCTGTCCCCTAGTTGCATAACAGGAAGTTTATATTCCCTTGCCGCATCACATATTGCTTTTGTAGTCGCACCCATTTGCTCATTTTGCAATATATTTTGTATAATTTTCATTCTTCCATCGAAATTTATTGGATTTTGCGCGATCAAAGAATTCATTAAATCTATGGCTAAATTAGCCACCTCAAGTATTGTATTTTTATATTCATATTGTACGATAATATAATACATATCACCTTTAATTTCTCTTGCCTTTCCATAAGCAACATCTATTCCTAAATTATTTTGTATCGCTATCATAGTGTGTTCACAAATATGCGCTAGGTAAGTTCCTTCTTTTAGTCTTTTAACAAAACCACCTTCTTCATCAATTCCGCATCTATGATTTTTTAATTCAGGAATTATATTTACAAGATTAAAATTAAAATTCGGTATGTCCTTACTTGGTATTTCAGAATATCCTTCCAAATCCATATCTATTCTTATACACTTTTTATGAGAATAAATATTTTGGCCTTCATATATTCTCTTTTGTATTATCTTCATGATTAAACTTTTCCTCCTCAAAAGGTGACTTTTTTATAAGATCAAATTTATTTCCATCAGTTAATACATGCAACTTAACATTATGCATACTCAAAATATCATCTGCATATAATTCTGAAACATTAGTATATGTAATTGCACTACCATCAATAAAGTAAACTGCTCCTTCACCTATTACCTCTATCATTCCAGATTGGTTTACTACTATTCCTGTATTCTCATCTATTCCTATTCCTAAAACCTCAGGGTTTTGTGCAATTCCTGTTAATAATCTCCCTATTCTTCCTCTTTGAGCAAAATGTTGGTCAATTATAACATCCTTAATCAACCCAAGACCTGGAGACATTTTTAATGTGCATTTTCTAGGATCATCATCATCTTCCCCTTGAACTATCATTGTGTCACTCATTACGGATGCTCCTGCTGAAGTACCTACTATAAATGCACCATTCTTCCAAGCTTCTTCTAATGCATCATAAACCGGAGTTCCGCCAATTAAACTTGTTATTTTTAATTGATCTCCACCGGTAAAAAATATTAATGAAGAATCTCTGATTAGCTCTACATTCATATCATCAGATGCTTCTGTTCTCTCACTTATATCTAATACCTTTATATTTTTTACTTCAAGTTCTCCAAATACCTCTTTATATTTATTTGCGGCCTCTTTAGGATAATCAGTTGCAATAGTTGCAATTAATAAAGTATCTTTACTTTTGTCAATTGAATCACATACTCTTTTTAAAATTTCTTTTTTGCCTTCTTTATCTTCGGCTCCTCCAATGATTATTAAATTACCACTTAAAACTTTTTTCAAATTTTCTCACCTCATATCATGCATTACATATTCTATCCACCAGATTAAATAATTATTCAAGAAATTTGGCTGCTGCAAATGCCAAACCACGTTTCCTATAAGAATAATTTCTCTAGTTTTTACTTCCTTAAGTTCGAAGTAATTAGCAACTATAAAACAAAACTTAGTTTGTGTATTTTTCATTTTATTATGTAAATATTTTTTCTTCATATCCAAAAACTTTTTCTATTTTTAGAGCTTAATAATATTGCTTCATAAAAAAAGAGATACTCCAGAATTCATCTAATGAAATTCTTAAAGTATCTCTTTTTTTATAAATTTAATTAATTTTAGAATATTGCCCTTCCTGGTATTATCAATTTTTGTCCTTCTTCAATATGTTCTGGATCTTCAATCTTATTTATTTTAATTAAATCGTCAACTGTTGTATTATATTTTTTTGCTAAGTTCCAGAAAGTATCCCCTTTACCAATTACATATATAGTAATACTAGCTTTCTTTTCTGGAATATCGCCCTCTTCTTCAACCACATCTGAAACAAATTCTTTATTCATTTCATACAATACTCTGCCAGATAGTATCACAGTAGCTTTAATCGCTATATTATTTCCTTCTATAGCCGCTTCAATATTTTCTAAATTACTTTTAATTATAGATTTCATATTTTCATCTGCGCCTGCTATATCAATTGCAGCTGAGAATGGTATCTCTGCTTTAACACTTGATAGGTATTTCTCCTCATCAGTTGTCTTATACAATATACTTGCTTTTATAATTCCCTCTACAATAACTCTGTCTTTTACAACTTGTTTATCTGTTAATATTATAGCCCCATTAGCAGATATTATATGTTCAGGTCTCAAATCATTATCTTTCAATTGAATATTATACTTAACAATTGCTTCAGAATTATTCATTCCATGAAGAATTCCAACTTCATGTTCATCTTTTTTGAGACTAAGCAAACAATTGGTAGAATATGCATCTTTAATAGTATCTATGTTTTCTTTTGAAAATATCTTAACATTTGCTCTAACTACAAGCTCATCGTTTATAATTCTTATTTCGCCTAAATCATCTTCTTCCAACATTAAATCATTATTTGATATTTCATAGGAAACAGTTGGAATCATATCTGATGTTATACCATTAATTTCTTCCTCTTTTGATAAATAAATATCATCTTCTAATGGAATTATTTCCTTAGAATCTTCTCCTTTGTATAGTATATTTAATTTGCAGTAACAGCCAAGATAAACTTTATCTTCTGTTATTTTTATTTCCTTTTTATGAAGTAGTAAGGAACACTTTAATATTTTGCTGATTTGTGGTTTATCCATACCAACTCTAATCATAGATTTGCCTACTAATTCAACATCCTCTGTTGCATTGATTTTATTAATTGTCTCTGTTTTTTTCAATACTTCTACTTGATCATTGCCCTCAATATCTTTTACAAATTCAAATTCATTGCTCTTGTAAAGTTCCCAATCTACAGTAACTATACCCTGAATAGATATTTTCCTCTCATTCATTATGTTTGCTTCAATATGTTCAATATTACACTCTGCCTCGCAAATTACTCTATTTTCCCCTTGATTTAAGTCAATATTATTTGTAAAGTTCTGATTATAATTCACCGAATTTACTGCGAGTCCCTCTTCTTTAGCTAAATATATTACTGTGTACTCAACCTTTCCTTCTATAACTACTTTATCTCCAATTATTTCTTTATTAGTTACCATTGGTCTAGCTTCAACAGTTAATATCTCTTGTACATCAGGATGGGTATCAGGGATTAAGTATTCATCTTTTAATACCGAATTCGTATTATTTTCCCTAAGCAATTGTTCAAACTGTACATTTTCTTTTACAATATCTATATCTGCCATATTTTATACCTCCATAAAATTCCTACTATTCATTTATATACATATGAGTAGAAATTTATGATAAATATATTTTTATTTTATTCTAACAAATTAAGTAAACCTTTTACTTAATTCACTTAACAATATTTTTTTAAATTTTTTTGCGTTTTTTATTGACATATACTATTTTTTGTCGTAATATAGTAATTGGTTATTGACCATATAACCTCTCATAAATTCTCAATACCCTTTTATACCATAGTTGAAAGATGGAAACCCACCATCTTTCTTTTTTTATAAAATTATTTAGTTAATCTAAATCCTATTATCATTTTTAATCATAAAATTATATTCTATTTATGGCTTTCTACGTATAAAAACACTTCTCACAATTTCTAATTCATTAATTATTTTAAATAAATATGAATATTAAAAACTCACTTAAAAATAAAACAAAAAGAAAAAACTCCGAATTAATCGAAGCTTATATTCTAGTTGGAAATACCAATTGTACAGTCTTTGTTAATACATCTGAATAACTATAAGTCACGGTCCTTTGGGTGTCATTTTTTAATCTTATAACAAAAATACTTGGGTATACACTTTCAATTATACCATCATTAACTAAAATCTTTTTCCTTCCACCATTAGCTTTTAGAGTCACTTTCTGACCGACGTGTCTCTCTATATCGTTTTTAATGGAAGCAATAGTTTTAACTTTTTCCATGTAAACACCCTCTTTCATACTAATTATATAACAAAATCATAAATTAGTCAAGTAAAATAAATATTTTATCATTTATAGCACCATATTGTCAATGTAAACATTTTTCCAATTATATATGTTTTCAAGCTATTTTATTATATTATCTGCTTTTTCTTAATTATTATTCCCCTTATCATTAAATTTAATTCTATAACATTTCATAATCTATAAATAACCTTAATTTTATTTTTAAATTGATTCCATGTTCATACTTAGATAAGTATATAATTTAAAATCAGATATTATATTAAAAATCTTTCTTAGCTCAATGTTATATCTATAAACTATTCCCCCTTCAATTATTCTATACTCTTATCCTATTAACATAATTTCGAGTATTTCCAATGTTAAATATTGACCAATACTACTTACGGTAATATTGGTCAATATTTTATTCCTTACTATATTTTTTAAGAAAATCTTAGTAGACATTTTATATAAAGCTGGAATTCCCTCTCCGTTCAGAATTTATTCTCAACAATACCAAATGACATTTTTTAATCATATAAAAATATTTTTTACTATAAAATACTCCTTTAATCACACGTACATTAAAGAAGTATTTATATTTATTCTCTATTTTTCATTAATTAATTTTTCAATTTGATCAGCAATTTTCTCTGGTTCATATGTTGGTGCAAATCTAGCTATTACTTTTCCCTCTTTTGATACAAGGAATTTTGTAAAATTCCACTTAATATCATCTCCACTTGTATTAAAGCCTTTTTCTGATAAAAGATTATACAATCCCTTTGATGCATCATCTTCGCTTGCAATAGGAGCCTCTTTCTTTAAAAAAACATATAATGGATCACTATTCTCTCCATTTACATCAATCTTTGCAAATGTTTTAAAGGTTGTTCCGTATGTTAATTTACAAAAATTTGATATCTCTTCATTAGTCCCCGGCGCTTGCTCAAAGAATTGATTTGATGGAAAATCTAATATTTCAAATCCACTGTCTTTATATTTATCATAAAGCTTTTGAAGCCCTTCGTATTGTGGAGTAAACCCACATCCTGTAGCTGTATTAACAATTAGTAATACCTTTCCCTTGTATGTCTCCATAGAAACCGAATTTCCATTTATATCTTTTACTAAATAATCATATATCATTTTGCTTCTCTCCTTATCATCTTTAATATGAAATTAAGTGAATAAACTTATATCTTCATAAATTATATTTTATAAAATTAAATTTGTTAAAATCATTATATATTCTATTATTATTTTTGTCAAATAGAAATACTATATTTATTAATTATAGTTAAAAACTTCAATACTCTTACTAATTACTTTGATGCATTGAAGTTTTTAATAATTTATTTTATGCAATTCCTATCTAAATTATTTATTAAATATAAGGAGATTTAGGATATCCTTCTCTATACTTTCCCCTTGTCTGCAATCCTCCAACTCCCTTTATTCCTGTTATCGTATTTTCAATAACATCAGTTATTGATACTACCTTATCAATTCTTGTATAAGCAATCTTCTCACATACAAAAACAGGGTCCAGGCAGTGTATTAATACTCGATTTGGACTCGAGGCAAAGTTAGCACCTACGTCTAATATTCTTTCATAGCAACTTTGACAAGCCCCTGCAAATATTACTAATTCATCATAACTTGAATTATAATTTCTTAAGTTTTTGACTGATTCTAAATAGTATCTTGAATTTCTATAATTATCTAAATTCAAATAATCCCTTGGTTCTCGTAAAACACTATCGTGTCCAGTTAAAACTACTATGTCCGGTTTTATTTCTTTAACTAAGTCTACTATTACCTCTGGTTGATCTTTTTCCGCTATAGCTCTCCCCACTGCATCTAAAGATAATTGCTTATATACCTTTAAACAAGTCTCCATGTACTCACTATCCCCATCTACATGGAGAATCTTTCCTGGCCTTCCAAACATCAATTCATTCTTCGTCTTTATCTTAGGAGATTTTTCAACTTTATCCCTAAGATCACCTCGTAGTATCATAGCTTTCTTTATGGCCTCATTAACTCTTGTATTTAATATTTTATCTTGAGATCCAGTGTCCTCTTCTGCCATTTCAAGATCATCCAAACTTGCATCTGCTATTATTCTTATATTAATTCCTTTTAGAATTATATTATACTTTCCGCCACTATCTTTAATATCAATTATTTTAAAAGTAATATCTTTATTATAAGATTTTCTAACAACTATATCTCCTATTTCCATTACTTTCTCCTAATACATTCTTTCACATTATAATATGGTAAAGATTATTAAAGGTTTCTAAATTAATATAAGAATGATTTTATTCTATCTAGGCAATAACAAAATAAATGAACTATCGAAATAATTTTTTAATTATTTCGGTAGTTCATATTATTATGTTTATTATATCTTATATTCATTCTTGAATTTTTCTAAAAATTCTAGGTATTTCTCTTGCTCATGTATTATTGATTCTAACTTACCTGCAAATGTATTTTGCCCCCAATTAACTTCATTATAATAATATCTATTTGCAAGCCTCCAATATCTTTGTGGGAATTGAAGATATGCATATAATACCTTATATTCCTCTGGTTTTAATTTTGATACTGAATCATAGGATTCTATAATAGCTGTCGCAAATTCTAAATTCCACTCAACTCTCTTTAGCACCTTTATCATAAAATTGCTTATATCAAAAGTTCTAACTTCTCTTTTACAGTAATCAAAATCTATAACATGTACATCCATACTATCGCTTAAAATTATATTATGATAAGTAAAATCATGATGGCAAAAACTTTTTTCATTCTCGGCAATTGCACATAACTCATAGTAATCTGACTCATTTAAAGTTACTAAGGATTTCTTTCCGATCTCTTTATAAAACTCCATAGATTTTAAATAAAGCATGTCAAAATCACTTTTTATACTTTTTTTCCTTACCATATCTCTCATTTTATCTAAAGATTTAATTCTTTTTTCTATTAAATGAGGCCATCTGCCAAGATCACTTTTGAGCTTAGAATTCTCAGGTGGATCATATCCCTTAGATGCTTCATGGAGATTAGCTAAAGTCTTTGCTGCTATTTTTACTTCATCTATGTTATGGAAGTCACATTCCCTTCCTTCTAACCATTCAGACAAAGTATATAAGTCTTCATTAACCAATGCATAAGGCTCTCCATTTATGTTTAAATAGTATTTATCTAAATTATTAAAACCATTTTTTCTTAAGTGCTCTTTAGCACCATACACGAACAACAACTTTTGGGGTCCATAATTTATTTTTTTCAAACATCTCTCGCCTTTATCTGTTTTAAGATAGTATACGCCTTTATTTGCCTTAATTTTTTCTATCTTTATATTGAATTGTCTTTCAATTTCAAATTCCCTCATCATACTTCTCACCTCCTGTATATTTATATGAGGATATCATTTCTTTTATTAACATTTTTTATATTCTTTTAATATAATACATTAAGACAAATGCTATGAAAGGGTTTAATAATGAAAATAGGAATAGATGGTAGAGCTGCAAAGTGGTATCGAGGCACGGGTATAGGTACCTATACTTATCAGTTAATATCTAGCCTCAACAATGTTGATAGTAACAATAACTATTTAATTTTCACACCACAATGTGACTTTATAAGCGATTTAAAGAATAATTTTAAAACAGAACTTATTGAATCAATACCTTCTAATAGTTTTTGGGATGATATAAATGTTCCCAATATATTAAATAATGCAGACATAGAGCTTTACCATGTCCCACAAAACGGGGTTGGTCTATCAGAAAATGTTGAATGCAAAAAAGTTATTACTCTACATGATATAATTCCTTTAAGAATGCCTGAAACTGTTAGTGATAGATATTTAAAAATATTTAATAATGAACTGCCTAAAATTTTAGATAATTGTGATGGAATAATTACTGTATCTAATTACTCTAAGGATGATATTGCTAAGGAATTTAACTTTCCTGCTGAAAAGATTTATGTTACCCAATTAGCTGCTGAAGATATTTACAGACCTATGAGTAAATGTAGATCTAAAGACTTTATTACCGAGAAATATGGGATAAAGGAAGACTTCGTACTTTACGTTGGAGGATTTAGTCCAAGAAAGAATATTATAGGACTAATAGAAGCTTATTCTAAACTCCCAAATAAATTAAAAGAAAGTTTCAAACTAGTTATAATTGGTCGTAAGGGTCCTTCTTATACTAAATACAAAAATAGAGCTGATGATTTAAATATATCTAATAACGTTATTTTTACTGATTTTATTCCCATTGAAGATATGCCGTTGTTTTACAACGCTGCTGAGGTCCTTGTATACCCTTCTTTTTATGAAGGATTTGGACTTCCTCCTATAGAGGCTATGGCATGTGGCACTCCTGTAATAGCTTCTAATGTTACGTCATTGCCTGAGGTATGTCATGAATCAGCACTTTTTATAGATCCTAATGATATTGATTCACTATCTTATGACATAGAAAGAGTTTTAAGTAATAGCTTATTAAGGTTAACAATGGTCAAAAAAAGCCTAACGCGAAGTAAAAACTTTTCTTGGAATAAAACAGCTCTAGATACAATATCCGCCTATGAAGCTATAATAAATTCATAGAATAATACACTAACTATATAAAATAAAATTTATATTTTTTATATAACTAGTAAAATTCCTTCATAGTTTTTGTAATTAGCTACCTTATAAGTAATTTATATTACAACAGTTTCAATTAAACAATTTCTATTAAATATCTGTATAAAGGCAAGAAAATCATAAGAGATTTTCTTGCCTTTATAAATTCTCAATATTTTTTAACTAATAAGAAACCAATATTCTATTTACGAAATAAAATATTGGCTCAATTATTATAAATAGATCAATTATAAATTAGATTTATATTATTCTTTGCATTCAAATAAATTAAACTTATATTTAAATTACTTCTTTACTTCAGCACCTATGAAAAATTTATTTTCTAAAACCTTTAAAAATTCATATCTAAAGTCCTCATTGCTCAACTTTCCTTCAAATCTGCTTAAATATACTTCATATTCCCAGTTCTTTCTCTTATGATAATAATCTCTTGATATTGTATAAAAATCTTTAGGGAACTTTATAAGTATATACAAGAGTTCTTTTTCTTCTTTTTTTAAAATGGACACATTCTCATATCCATTAATACAAGTTGACATCTTATCCACATCGAATGCGGCATTCTTTATACACTTTAAAATAAAATTCCATATATCCATTACTCTTAAATCTATAGTCATAAAATCAAAATCTATTATATTTATTTCATTATTTTTGGTTAAGAAATTATGATAAGCTAAATCATTATGACACAAACGAATAGTATCTCCATCCTGTCTTAGGTTATCATATGAGCTTTTTTCAAGGTCATTTTGAACCTCTTTAATTTCATTTAAATACTTATCTACATTATTTACAAATAATTTATCAAATTCATTTTTATATTTATACGTATCTACTAAGCTCTTCATCCAAATTAAATCATCATATGCTTCTTTAATTTTATCTTTCAAAGATATATCTAAAAAATCTTTTTTGTATTTATCCTTCAAATATTCTCTTAATCCTTTTGAAGCTTTATGCATTAAAGCTATATTTTCTGCACAAAGATCAATTTCTACTGGATTAGAAAATGATGCTTCTCTTCCATTCAATATATCCATAACAATATAAATTTGTCCATTCCATTCTTTATAACATAAATCATCTTTGAACCTTTTATATGTTATTACATGTTCATAACTCTTTTTTACATAGTCTAAAGAATCACTTATTAAATTGACTCTATCTACATCATAATTTACTCTTTTCAATATTTTATTTCCTTCATCTGTATATACCAAAAATACTTTTCTAAGTGGAACAATGTCGTTTACTTTTATTCCCAGTTCTTCGAAGAACTTTAGGCTCAAATCATAATCGCATAAATAATTTTTTTCTGAATACTTAGTTCTATTCATATTCTTCCTCCTAACAACTAAGCTTTAGGTATAAACAATAACTACCTTTGGTTACCTATATGATAAAATTTTTACTTTCATACTTTAAACTTTTCTTCAATCCATTTAATAATTGTTCGTCATTCCTTGCTTTCCTACTACCCTTACATTCCTCATTTTGTATATTATAAATTTCTCTTGTATTATCCTTTCTACTATCTCTATACCTCTCCCAAAACTTTAAAAAATCCTTTGGATAACTGCAAAGCCCTCTTAAATAATCAAAGCTGTTAAATGATAGGTGTGATCCATGTACAAATAACTTTATTAGTTCTTCCTCATCTATATTAATTTCCTTTCTTTGTAGTTTCTTAATATAATTATATAAGTCTTCTTCTACCAAGTTATATGTCATACCTTTTATTGTACACACTTCTATTTTTTCATTATTTTTTCTTAAATTACTTTTATCAACTTTACCAAGGCAGATTTCTTCTCTATTCATACTACGTCTTATAACTCCAAAGTAGTCATGTTCATAAATATAATTTATAGCCTTATTAGCTTTTTCCAACATTATTTTTCCGTTTGATAATATGATATTCTCTATCTCATTTGTACATGTTTTACTAGATACATATGAATAATTCTTTTGTAGTTTTCTTATCTGCACTTTATAAGATTCCACTTCTCTGCCTATTGTGCTTTTAATTTTGCTTAGCCCTGTTAGATTACCCCCTAATAGCAATTTATGAAATTCTATAATTAAATCAACTTGAGAAACTATATCATTTCTTTGCATATTTTTATCATAACTAAAACCTTGTCCCATAATAGCTATTCCTTTTTTATTTAAATACTGATTAATCAATAATTCATCCATATTAATTTCCCCCACTAAAATAACTATCAATAAACTTTTCTCTAAATTCACAATCATTTAAGTACTTCTCTAACTTATTGATGAAAAATTCTTCTCCCCATGGTTGCTGTTCCCAATAAACCTGCAACCCTATTTGCCAGAAAGCCTGAGGAAATCTTATAAATTCTCTAATTATAGGTAGCTCTTCTTTTCTTATTTCTATTCTCTCACTATAGGCATTTAAAATTAGATTACATTTGTCGCTTTCCCATTTTCCATCTTTCATTGATCTTATTAATAAAGAAGATACGTCGTGGAGATGTGAATCTAATATGCAGTAATCAAAATCTATAATATTAATATTTTTCTTATTATCTATTAATATATTATGATGAGCATAGTCATGGTGGCAAAATCCCCTTGAAAGAACTTCCTTTTCCATAACCTTTACATAATTATTTTTTTGAAGACCTACTATACTCTTTTCTGCTCTATTTAATTCTTTTTCCATATTGTCCAAATACAATAAATCAAAATTTGATTTATATGCTTTTTGACTTATTCTATTTTTAAAATCCAGTATTTCTCTTCTCCTTGTTTCAAAAACATCTATCCATGAAAACCATCCAATCCTTGGTTTCATCTCTTTCTTCAATGTAAATCCTTTGCTGCATTCATGTAATTTTGCAAGCTCATTTGATACCATTGATAATTCTATTGGATTATCATAATTACTTACTCTCGATGGAATCCATTTTGTTAAGTACGCATACTTTCCGTTTATGTTCCCATATTCTTTTTTTTCTCTATTCATAATAAATTCAGGAATATCCCCAAATCCATTTCTTTGTAAATGCTTCATTGCAGATAAGATAAAATAAAAATGAGAGAATTCATATTTAACTACTTTCAAACAATATCTCTCATCCCTTGTAATAACTTTATAACTATTTTTAACTTTTTCAATATCTTCTACATTTAAATTATAATTTTCTTCAATATAGCCTTTAATTTTAAGTATCTCCTTATTATTCTCCATAAACTTTTTCCTACCAGCTATTATTTATTTTTATTATATGTGCTCAAATAATTTATTGTGATTTATATTCACAAAAATTAAAAACTAATAATATTCTGTATTATATATGTAATTTGTTGAGGTGTTCATATGAAAATTGCCATTGATGCTCGTAGTTCCACTTTACATCAAGGAACTGGAATTGGTACTTATACTAGTAATCTTATATCAGAGATTCTTTCTTTAGATTCGAATGATGAATTCACTCTATTTTGCTCTGGAAAATTTAACAAAGAATTCAATAAGGAAAATGTTAATATAATTTATTCTTCAGGTAGACATGGCGGTTTTTATGAAAAATATTATATACCTAATGCACTTAACAAGGTCCATGCTGACCTATACCATATTCCTCAAAACGGAATAGGACTCGATTTTGATACAAAAATACCAACTATAGTTACAATCCATGATCTAATCCCATATATAATGCCTGAAACTGTTGGCAAAGGATACCTAGAACGATTTTTAAATAATATGCCAAATATAATTTCTAATTCACGCGGCATTCTAACAGTTTCTGAATACTCTAAAAGAGATATATTGAAATTCTTTAGTTTTTATCCTGAAGAAAAAATATTTGTAACTCCACTTGCCGCTAATAATAATTTTAAACCTTTGGATAAGAATCAATGTAAGCTATACGTAAAAAACACATTTAAAGTTGATGATCCTTATATATTATATATAGGTGGGTTTAGTTTAAGGAAAAATGCCTTAGGATTAATTAAATCATTTTGTAAAGTTTATAAAGACTTGAATAAGCCTTATAAGTTATTGCTTGGGGGCCCTTTAAAAGATGAAGGTGAAAAGTTACTTTCATTTGTTCAAGAAAATAACTTACAAGACAAAGTTGTTTTTTGTGGATATATAGAAGATGATATTCTTCCTGTTCTTTATAGCGGGTGTGATGCATTTGTATACCCTTCCTTCTATGAAGGCTTTGGCCTTCCTCCGCTTGAAGCAATGAGCTGTAAGGCACCAGTTATAACATCTTCTATAACTTCTATTCCAGAAGTAACTGGTGATAGTGCTATTTTGATAAATCCTTATAATATAGAAGAATTAGACAATGCCTTAGTTGATCTTTTGAATAATGAAACTTTAAAAGCTGAGCTTAGTGAAAAGGGATATCTAAGAAGCCTTAACTTTACTTGGAATAAGACTGCCAAGAATACCTTAAATGCCTATAGAAGTTTAATATCTTAGACTTTTATAATTATTTAAATCTTTAATAATAAATTAAATGTGAATTCAGAGTGATATTTCAAATACTATATTAAAATAAATTCAGCATTATAAGAAACACCTTACTGTTTTCCTTATAATGCTGATAATCTAAAACTATTTATATAAATTTTCATTATTAATTGGTATTTGCTCGAATCTCTTGCTTTATCTTTATATATTCATCATAATTACTTATGATTGGAGTTTTTTCTTCTATATTACTTAATACTACAAGAGGACTTTTTCCAGTAAAATTTTTTACTGGCTCCTCAATATCTTTAGTATTATAAGTATATAAATAGCTTGAGAAAAACTTTCCTTCCTTAACATATTTAACAGCTTCCTTGTTGTTAGTTATTACGTAAGTTATAAATTTTTCAATTAGCTTATCATTCTCGCTGTTTTGATTTAATATTAATAAATTATCTCCTTCCGATGAAAAAAACTTATTAGCCCCTGGTTTAAGGCTAGGCACGTTATTAACGCTCCACGTACAAGGAACATCTAATGCTGCTATTTCTTTCATTGCATTAATAGACGATATTCTTGCTAAGAATTCTCCTCCACTTTGTAAGTTTAAAATATTATTATCCTCTAATTTTTTCATCATAGCTTGAACTTCTGATTTAACTGCATCTATGCTCTTATCACCATCACTTAATGTTTCCATGGTTAATAGATCCATCAAATCTTCGTAATCTTGATCAGTCGCATTAATTATAAATATTTTTCCGTTGCTTTTTTCATGAATATCTTTTCCAATCCTTATGATATCATCCCATGTATTCAAACTATCTCGTTCATATCCATAACTTTTTAATAAATCTTCTCTGACATAGAAAGCTAATGGCCTAGATGTTAAAGGTATTCCTATGGAATTATCACCATATTTAACCTGAGCTACCCTATACTTAGAAAAATTCTTAGCATATTCGCTCAAGAGCTTATCATCCTTGTTATAATATTCATAGTTATCTAATTTTAGTTTATCAAAACTAAACCTATCTATCTGCGCTATACTAGAAATCTTTGATTTCGTACTTCCATCTGAATTATTATTAATTATATGATTGTAATTTTCTAACTTCTTTACACTTATTGAAGTCCTATCATTCTCCTTCATAAAATTATTTGCGCACTCAACTAAGTACTCATAGGAATTCTCATTTACTAAGAGCTCTATATTTCCTCTAACTTGTTGCTCTTTATTTGGTTGAAATAGATTAATGCTTACTATTCCTATTAGCAAAAGAATTGAAAATACAATAGCATATTTAATTTTATTTTTCATATTTATATACCTCTATTTAATAGAACTTATTTTTTCATGCACTTCTATTAATTCAACTGCTAAATCCTTCAAAACCATTGTAGTCATTAAGTGATCTTGAGCATGAACTAAAAGCAAAGAGAATTCTATTTTCTCATTTACAGCTTCTCCCTGAATTAAACTTGTCTGAGAATTATGTGCATATCCTAATTCCTCATCAGCTTTTATTATTAACCCTTTTGCTTTATCAAAATTTCCTTGCTTAGCTAAAGTAATTGCTTCCATAGAAAAAGTTCGTGCTTCCCCGCTGTGCATTATTATATTTAATATTATTTCCTCCATATATTTATCCCCTTCTCCATTAGATATCAAAAAACTATCAAATTAAGATACCTTACCCTTATAATCTTTAATTTTACTACTTTTCCTTAAAGTTTTAAAGAATATTATTTTAATGCAATAAAAACTAGAATTGATAATATTATATTTATCAATTCTAGTTTTAATAATCAAATATATTTAATTTTTATATAGAAGGATTTTAATTAGATTTTTCTTCTAATACAACTGACAAGTCAACAGTTTTCTTATCTCTAATTACTTCTATCTTCATGGTATCCCCAGCATTCTTACTTTCCTTTATTGCCTTAAGTTCATCGAATTTCTTAGCTTCTTTTCCGTCACATTTAACAATTATATCTCCAATCTTAAGACCACCTTTTTCAGCTGGTGAATACTCTTCAACAGAAGATACATATATACCTTCTACCAAATCGTATTTCTTAGCAGTAGCGCTATCAATTTCTCTTATTTGAATTCCTAGATTTAATATAGGTTTTGATAAAGCATCTATCTTATTCTTAACTTCATTTATAGGTATTGCAAACCCTATACCTTCAACTGGTGTTGATGATCCCGATGCATCAGAACCTATCTTCATAGAATTTATTCCTATAACTTGCCCTTTAGCATTAACTAATGGACCTCCACTATTTCCAGGGTTAATAGCTGCATCTGTTTGAATGAAATCTACACTTTTCCCACTATCATCTATTGTTCTATTGCTTCCACTTATAACTCCCTTTGTAAGTGTCTGAGCAAAGTTCTTTGAAAGAGGTGTTCCAATTGCTATAACCTCAGCTCCTGGATATACTTCATCAGAATCTCCAAGTTCTGCAACAGCAGGAACTTTAGTTCCGTCTTTTAATTTAAGCATTGCAACATCTCTATCTTGATCGTAATTTACTACTGTTGCACTTACTTCAGTATTATTACTTAAAGTTACTGTAATTTCTTTAGCATTTGCAATTACGTGATAGTTAGTTAGTATATATCCTTCTTCATTTATAATGAATCCTGATCCCATCCCCTCAACTTCGCCGTTCATGAATCCATTGTTAGATGAACCTTTCGTTGAAACAATAACAACTGCTGGCGCAACTTTATTAAATGCATCTGCCGCTGACATCGCATCAGGAGTACTCGATGTGAATGATTGTGGAATATAACTTGTTATTTGTTTAGTTGCAGCAACATTATTAGTTTTCATGAATGAATAAGTAGCAGCACTTCCAATTGCCCCTCCTACCATTGTAAGAACTAAAATTCCTGCAATCCTTCCTAGCATGCGTAGACCTCTTCTTTTCTTTCTCTTCGGATCTGCATAATTATTACTATTTTGAAAACAATTTTCCCATGCAACTTGCTGACCTTTATCTACTGGTAATGACTCTACATCAATAAATTTTTCATTATTATCATTATTATTCATGTATTTTTCCTCCTATATATCAATTCTCAACTTATATGACTAGTAATTAAACTATACAAATTGGTTCTTATAAAGTATATTAGAATACTTTAAATGTCTACTAGTATTATCTTTATAGTGTTAGTATAGATTTATTATGTGTCAAACAAATGACAAGAATATATAATTTGATATAATTTTTTATGAATTTTAGCCCAATAGAAGCTTTATTTCTTAATTATTCAATAATACTTAATATTTAAGAAAATATACATATTTATTAGAATCAAGATTTTTTAGCTGCCTTCTTAGCATCTTTTAAAACACTATTCACACCGGTAACCACTGAGTTAGGATCTAATACAGACATTGGAGATCCCTTTATTTCCTCTTTATATATAGTTGTTACTGTTGTATTACCAATCTTTTTAACAGGATCAGCTTCATTATTAGTTATTAAATATAATGGCTTATTTCCTAGTAGTTCATTGGTTTGACTGTTCGAAATGCCTTTATATAAGTTTTCTAGTTCGTTTGAAACTGCCTGTTTATAATTTTTCTTATTTTCAAAACTCTGAAATTCATCTAATTCATTCTGATTTAAATACTTCTTAAACGTATCATTTTCCATAGTTAGCCCTGCTTTATTTAACAATGCAGTCAAACTAAAATTTGTACCGATTTTCTCAAACATACTTCTATAATATTTGGATTTAATACTATCCTTAAATTCCTTAGTTTGAATATTTTCCTCTGATATTGGGTTAATTAACACAACTCCTGCTACTGAATCTGAATATAAATTGGCAAAATTACTAAGAACCAGACTACCGTACTCCTCTCCAACTAAAACGTATGGCTCTGGTGCTCCAGCTTTTCTAAGCAATGCTTTCAAATCCTTAGCCTGCTCTTCTGGTGTTCTATTATCCCCGCCATCATTAAATCCATATCCTTCCCTATTATATGTAAAGGTAGATATCTTCTTCTCCTCTAATGACTTACAAACATCATCCCACTCATACATTGTAGTTCCAATTGATCCATCAAATACTACAGTATAATCTCCACCAGTCTTAAGTTTATACTCCATTTTACGTCCATCTATTCTGACATACTTAAATCTAGATTTTAATCTTGTATTATCTACAAAGTCATTTAAAATTTGCACTAAAAAACCAAAGATAAATAATCCCACAAAAAAGATAACACATTTTTTTAAAATGCTCCTTTTGCTGGTTTTATCTTTCTCAACCTTATGTACTCCATTAGAATGTGATAACAGCTTCATACCTAGACTCTACCTCTCCCCTAGTTTTAAGTTAGGTTTTGCATTTATATTTAAATCTGATACTGCTCCCTCTTGATAGTTGAAATATGCTGCACTTCCTATCATTGCTGCATTATCTGTACACAATATAGGTGATGGAAATAGAATTTCAATTCCTTTTTTTCTACCTTCCTCTAGCAAAGTTTCTCTTAAACAAGAATTCGATGCAACACCACCTGCCACTGCAATCTTTTTTATTCCCTTTCTCTCACAAGTTAAGAATAAATTGGTCTTTAATACATCTATTATCGCCTTTTGAAATGACGCTGCAATATCAGCTTTATTTACCTCTTCTTCTTTCATTTTTGCTTTATTTAAATAATTCAATACAGCTGATTTAACTCCACTAAAAGAGAAATCTAATGTATCATCCTGAAACTTAGCTCTTGGAAATTCTATTGCATCCTTATTTCCTTGCTTCGCTAGCTTATCTATTTTGGGTCCGCCCGGATATCCAAGTTCCAATGCTCTTGCCACCTTATCATAAGCTTCTCCTGCCGCATCATCTCTTGTTTGGCCAATAACCTCAAAATCCCTATATCCTTTTACATGCACAATAAAAGTATGTCCTCCTGAAACCACTAGTGATACAAAAGGTGGTTTTAGATCTTTATGCTCAATAAAATTAGCACTAATATGTCCTTGTATATGATTAACCCCGATTAAAGGCTTTTTAGAACCTAATGCTAATCCTTTTGCGTATTGAAGCCCAACCAAAAGTGCCCCAACAAGTCCTGGTCCATACGTAACTCCTATTGCGTCAACATCGTCTATTGAAATTCCTGCTTCTAATAATGCGGCTTTTACAACACTATCTACTGCCTCAATATGCATTCTCGATGCAACTTCTGGAACCACTCCTCCAAATTTTTTATGAGTATCAATTTGTGATGCAATTATATTTGACAAAACTTCTCTACCATTCACAACTACTGCTGCAGCAGTTTCATCACAACTTGATTCTATTGCTAAAATTATTTTTTTATCCATATCTAATACCTCTTTTTATTACAATTCAAATAAAATTATTTATTCTGATCTATCTAAATAGGCTGATTAATCCTATTTATAACTTAATTTTAACTAATCTAACAAGAGAAAACTTTGATATATTAGTTAAAATTAAGAACTATATAAATTAAATACTTTACTATAACATTATTTAATTTATCTAAATCTATTTTATCTTAAAAAAAAGATAAAATCTCGTATTTATATATTGTTTAATATCTTCTTAATATTTATGAAATCATATCTTTTCAATGCGCAAACTATTCTATATTTTAATTACTAAAATATTATACTTTATCTATACAATATTATCAAAGTTCAATTTTTCTAGTTATGCAGATGAACTTAACATATATCTTATTCTCACAATTTCATTGCAATATTAACTTGTTGTATAAAGGGTACATATGATGTATATTTGAGATAACAAATATACTTTCACGAGGAGAATTTAAATGTCTAACTATGCTAAAGTTATAATTAAAGGATCACCTATTACAAAATCTAATTTTAAGTTACACAATCTAAATGGACGTGCAATCCTACCACATAGCTCTGGAAAATATCATGATAGGTATGCTCTATACGAACAGGAAATAGCACTTCTTGCAAGAAATCAAAATCCTGATATTGTTTTTTCTGAAAGTCTAATAGCTTTACTAAGAGTATATTATAAAAGTGAAAAGCGTCATCCAGATACCATTAATATTACAAAAAGCATATTTGATGGCATTGAAAAAAGTGGATTAATTATAAATGATGCTCAGATAACAAAAATCTTTACAGAAGAATATTATGATAAAGAAAATCCAAGATTTGAACTAGAACTCTTTGCTGAAAGTGAATATGATTTTAGCTATAAAGTTGTCAAAAGAACTACTTCCTTAAAACCTAAATTATATTCTCCAATAAGAAAAAATATACTATCTGATAAAACTAGTAGTTCTGCAACTAATTATCAAAAAGATAAACTTGATTGCAATGCTGAAAATAAACGTGATAAAAAATCAAAAAAAACCTCATCTAACTCATTAATGTCTAGCGAAATGATTATATGTAGCATCTGCAATAAAGCCATTATTTCAGATGATTATGTAAAAGCCGATTCAGGAAAAACATTAATATGTAAAAAGTGCTTTAACAAACTATTCTAATTACATAAAAGGAGTCTATATATGAATAATAAGCTTGATATCATTTTCTTTGGAGACAGCCTAACTTTAGGATATGGGGTAACTAAACAAAATTCTTGGGTTTACAAACTTACGCAAGAACGCTCCCTTTCATCATTAAATAAAGCCTGTAATGGTGATACTACCACTTCAATGCTTACTCGCTATAATGATGATGTTTTAATTTATTCTCCATCGAAAATTTTTATAATGGGAGGTAGCAATGATCTTCTTCTAGGACGCAAAATTCCTTTTATAATTAGTAATATTGAAATAATGATTAATGATGGACTAAATATAGGCTCAAAAGTGACTTTAGGAATTCCCCCTAAGATTATTGGCCAAATGGCAAATTCGCTTTTTTCTCCCTCGCATCTATATTCTTATGCAGAAAAAGAACTTCAATATTTAAAGGATGAACTCATTAAATTATCTAATAAATACACTCTTCAATTTATCAATTTCTACGATTTGACATTTAATAGGGATGATATTTATTTAGATGGAATTCACATGAATTCACTTGGCCATCACCTAATGTATGAAAATGCTCTCAATTATTTTTAAACCATATTATTCTGTGAACTGATTAGCAGTAATTTTAGCTTTTATTATATTACTGCTAATATATCTCTACCTAACTTCTACATGCTTTCCTTTACAAATCTAGCCGCAATAATTCCACATTGTATACCATCAGTTTCTTCCATCCAAAACGCATTTTCTCCGTATATAACATTTCCACAAGCAAAAAAACCCTCTAAAGATGTCGCAAAGTCTACTACTTCAAATCCAGATGTCTTAGAATTTATATCAAAACTTGTTTTTTTAATTACGGTTGTTTCTGGCAAGAAATTAACTGATAATAGAAGTGAATCACATTCCTTTTCTATTATTTCTTCATTCTCTAAATTAACTATTTTTAGCTTCTCAATTCGCGTTTTCCCTTCAATTTCTGTTACTCTAGAATTCTCTATTACTGGTATATCAAAGCCATCAATAATATCTCGTATTTCCGAATTAACCATTTCCTCAAATGTATTCTCAATGACAACCGCTTCTATATTTCCACCCTCTACTATAAGCCTTCTTGCAACTATGAATCCCCATTTATTTTTCGCTATAATCACAGTCCTTCTTCCTGGTAGATATCCATCTAAATTAATTATTTTATGAGCCTCTCCTACAGTGAATATTCCTGTAAGTCCATTGGTAGGAATTATAACATTTCCTGAATATGTTTCTTTTGCTCCCATAGCAAATATTATCGCTTGAGCGGTTAAATCTTTAATACCATCTCTAGAATTTACATATGTAACTTTTTTTCCTTCAGTTACTTCTAAAACTGTAGTATCTAAAAGTATTTCTATTTCAAATTCTCCTAACTGCCTTTCTATAAAATCAATATACTCTGGGCCGGTCACTGGCTCATCTAGAAAGTTTTTTCCAAAACCATTATGAACACATTGATTGATTATTCCCCCAACGTTAGACTCCTTTTCAATAATTAGTATTTTTGTTATTCCCTCTCTTGCAGCTCCAAGTGCAGCTGTCATTCCCGCTATTCCTGCCCCAATAATAATTAATTCATAATCTGGCATTATAATATCCTCCACCATTAATTCCTAAAGCTTTATTAATTTCTTTGCTTTCTTCATTGCAACTACCATATCATACATGCTTGCTATTTCTCCAAAAGTTATTTGTTCTGTTAATTTATAATAATCCAAGGATGTATCACTTATTAAAAGTTTAACGCCCTTTTTATATAGCATTCGTATATCTTCTATAGCCTTAGAATCCCTTTTAAACAACTTAACCCCTGAATTTAAGAATAAAATTTCTTTTGGAAGTTTATCATACTCATTTAATGCTTCGAAATATTCACTCATTAAAGTTATTCCTAAATCATCATTTCCCTCACCAATTTTATCTCTTGTTATTAATATAGAAAAAATTTCTTCCTCATCTTCTGATTCTAAGCATCCTCTCTTTTCCATCTTTATTAAAAATCTACTTTTTTCATCCTCCATATCTACTTTATATCCTTTATGTGCTGCATACCTTATAACATTGGACCGCCCTAATTCATTATTTACTACTACAACAGCTTCTCCTTCTCCAATTGAATTAAAATACTTCTTAACTTCTCTTATTATTTGTAGATACGATAATCCTCTGCAATCTATTTCTTTCATATGTTTGACCCCTTTATAATTATTTTAATATATAATTAATATATCAAATTTTTCAATCGATTTCTTAACTAATATATAACTTAATTTAAAAATATATTAAATTAAGTTATTATAAGTCTATTATATAAGTTTTCCCACATTAATAGTATACCATGCTAATTTTTATATATAGTTTTTTATTCACAAATTATTTACCTTTTAATTACTAATATATCATTAATTTATATTTGTTTAATCCATAAATTTATGTATACTATAATGTAGTGATATATTGAATTGAGGTGAAATCATGAGTTCTTCTAACTCATATGTTGTTAATTTTTTTAAAAATAGCTTAGAAAATAATATAAAAAAAGATAAGGTTATAAGATTAATTTTCTTTCTAATAGCTCTTGTCTCTATAGTATTAAAAGGGATTATATTTCAAGGATTTGTTACGAGCAAAGATCCATATACATTTAGTTTTTCTACTGGCTATGAATCTGCTAGTTCTTTCTTAAATTATTATGTGGCCTTTACTTTAATATTCTTAAGTTTCTCATTATTATTTAAAGGTAAAGGCAGAATAATCTATACTCTAGTAATCGATTTTTCTTTAACACTATTAATATTAGTTGATGTCTGGTATTTTAGAGGTTTTTTAACTGTTCCATCTGCATTAATATTAACTCAAACTGCTAATTTAGATAATATGTCTGGAAGTATATTATCAATGACCAGCAATTTAGATTTTATATTTGTATTTGATTTTATAATACTAGGTATATATGCTTACATAACCAGAAAATCATTTACTCAAGTACATAAACGAGCATTTAAAACATTCTTTTGTACTTTTGTATTACCAATATTATTTATAATTTATGTACCTATCAGTATAACTGTATTCAATAATACAGATGTTCATAATGCTTACTTATTCAGTAATTATGATAAGTCAAATACTGCCAAATATTTTTCTCCTATTGGATATCATATTATGGACTGTTATACAGTTTATAAAGATTCTAAACCATATAAATTAACAGATCAAGATAAAGCGGATATAAATGAGTTATTTGAAATAAAAAAAGAGAACCTTCCAGATAACGAATACCTTGGCATGGCAAAAGGAAAAAATTTAATTTATATTCAAGTTGAGTCTTTAGAAAACTTTGTTATCGGAAAAACAGTTAATGGAAAAGAAATAACACCTAATTTGAATAAATTAGTACAAAAATCATTGTACTTCCCTAATACATTTGAGCAAGTAAATGAAGGTACAAGCTCTGATGCTGATTTAATGGTTAATACTTCAATGTTGCCTTTAAGACAAGGAAGTACATTCTTTAGATATCCAAATACTAATTATAATTCGTTACCAAATTTATTAGAAGGTGAAGGCTATGCTACTTCTGCTATTCATCCTGACAAAGGTTCCTTTTGGAATTATAAAAATGGATTGCTTGGAATAGGTTTTGATAAATTTACTGACTACTACTCATTTAATGTTGATGAACAAATTGGCCTTGGTATAAGTGACAAAAGATACTTCGAGCAAGTTGTTCCTATGTTAAAAGAATTAAAGCAACCATTCTACGCTGAAACTGTAACATTGACAAGCCATGGTCCATTTGATCTTCCTGAAAAGTACAGAGAACTTGGACTTGATCCTGAATTAAATGAAAGTAAACTTGGTGGGTATTTTGAAAGTCTTCACTATACAGATAAACAAATAGGTTATTTTATTGATCAATTAGATAAAGAAGGATTACTTAAAAATAGCATTATAGCAATAATGGGTGACCATACAGGAATTCATAAATATTATGATGATAGCATTGGACAGCTATCTCATAAAGAAGATTGGTATCTAAATACAGGAAATCCGACTGTTCCATTTATTATCTATAATCCATCTACAAATGAAGGAAAAACATTTGATAAAATGTACAATGGCGAGATTGATGTAATGCCAACACTCTTATATTTACTTGGAGTCGATAAAGATAAGTACGAGAACACTATTTTAGGTAGAAACTTATTAAATACAAATAAATCTTTTGCCGTAATAACTAATGGAACACTTAAAGGCGGGGAAAACTTAACAGATAAAGAAAAAGATATTTATAAAAAATCATTAGATCTTTCGGATAAAATGATACGTGCAAATTATGCTCATAATTCTAATTAGATAATGATATTTTAACTATAGTAAAGAGATGGTCAAATAAAATTTGACCATCTCTTTTATTTTTTCTTAATCTTTTTTATCTCTTCTTTTAATCTATCTAGTGAATGTTGATACTTCAAAGACTTTATATTTGGAAATGCTTTAATTATTCGTTTATTCACGGCCTTATTGTTTAAAACCAAATTTTCTAATTTAAATTTTAGCTTGCTAATTTGTTCTTTTGCATGAATAACTTTTTCACTTTCCTGTTCTATCAAGCCATCAAATCTGCTTAAATTTTGTTGTAGAACCACTTTATAGCTTTCAGTTTTTTCTCTTATCTCATCAAATAAAGCGCTCATTTCTTTGAGTTTTCCACCTAATTTCAAAACTTTAACTGTTGTAGTTATCCCATCTGTTAATAAATATAAGAGTGAAATATCACAAATCCACATAGAAACCTTTAGTGATATGTGACTAACTAAGTCTATTATAATTGGATTAATAACTTTTATTGTGATTAGAGATAAAAGACCAAATAACACTGAATTTAATAGACATACTCTGCCCTTTATATTAAATTTATAGCCTGAATAATCCCACCATTTAAGATTAAATATTGTTTCTAGCAAAAAACCTGTTAAATACTCTAATATGCTTGTAAAAATCATTGCACTCAAGAATAAAATTACAATATTATCTGAAAATGGAGCTAGCAATATAATTACTATAAGTGCACCTGATCCATAGATAGGGCAAAATGGTCCTTTTAAAAAACCTCTATTTACATACTCCCTATCAATTATAGAGCAATATATAGTTTCACATATCCATCCGAGAAAGCTATAAATTATAAAAGAAAAAAGATACATATAGATTATATTCATAACTATTTAACCTACCTTAGCATATCTATTAAATTAATAACAAAATTATTTTCCAGCTATTGAAAGTTCTTTCACAACAACTGACGGACATCCTATGCTACTCATCGGGAACTTTAAGTCACTTCCTACTTCCTCTATATCTTTCAGTAATGTAAAGAAATTTCCTGCAACTGTAATTTGTTCTACCGGAAAGCTCTTCTTTCCATTTTCAATCATAAATCCTTTAGCTGCTAAAGAAAAATCTCCAGTTACAGCACTAGCTCCAGAGTGAAGGCCTGCAAAATCTGTAATTATCACACCTTCTTTAACTTCATTGCAAAGTTCTTCAAAAGATTTATCACCTGGATTTATATAAAAATTTGTAGCACTAACACCTACTATTGATGCATACGAAGCTTTGAATCCATTTCCTGTGGATTTAATTCCTGCCTTATGCGCAGTTTTTAGATTATATAATAATGTATTCAATTTTCCTTTAGATATTATCTCTTTTTTGATAGTTGCTACTCCTTCATCATCAAATGAAGTTGTTCCAAGCCCATCCTTTAAGTGAGGATCATCAATTATAGACACTACATCTGATGCTATAATTTCACCTTCTTTTCCTTTCAGCAAAGATAACCCCTTTTGTACTTGCTCTGCATTAAAAATTCCTGAAAAAGTTCCAAGCAGTGATACCATGGCCTCGTTATTTATAATTATCTTATATTTACCTGATGGAATGCTTTTTCCACCAATTCTTGAAAGCGCTTCTTCAAGACCTTGCTTAGCTAAACTTTTTGGATCTATATCATCTATCTTTTTAGCCATAACATATCCTGTTCCATCATACTTTTCATTATTATCTTGTATTATTGGAACTACATATGCACTTAGATTATTTCTTTCATTTTTCAAATTAAGTCCCTTTGAATTTATTATTCCATAAGTAGCTTTACCATATCCAATTCCACAACCTTGGAAACTTACAACTTTATCACATTGTTTTTTACATTCCTTCTCCATTTCTAAAGAAAGAGCTATAAGCTCATCAGGCTTAATATTATCCAAATCTTTTTTGTAACAGTCTAATTCTTTATATTCCTTATCCCCTTCATATATAAACTGTTCATCATCATTTTCTATAGCAAATGCCGCTTCCTTTGCATTTCTTATAAGAGTTTTTATTGCTTCTTCGTCTAATATTTCAGTATATGAATATCCCATTTTGTTATTGATTTTTCCTCTGAACGAAAGACCAAAGGCATTATTTAGTTTATATTTTTCAACTTCACCTTCATAAATACTTAAACTTAAACTTTCAGCATCAGAATAATATATTTCAAACTCTTCAAAGCCTGAATTCTTAGCTTCTTTAAATAATTCTTCTTTAAATAATTCAAAATCCATATTTATCTACCTCCAACAGTCATTTTCTTTACTCTAATCATAGGCTGACCTACGTTGGTAGGAATACTTCCTGATGATGAGCCACACATCCCTTGAGCTACATCTAAATTATTTCCGACCATATCTATATCCATAAGTACTTCACTACCTTTACCAATAAGACTTGCTCCTCTTACTGGCTCCTGAATCACACCATTTTTAACTAAGTACCCTTCTTGAACTGCAAAATTAAACTCACCAGTTACAGGGTTAACCGATCCGCCTCCTAGCTTCTTTGCATATAATCCTTCTTCTATAGATTTAATGATATCATCCGGATTATCATTTCCAGCTGCTATATAGGTATTAGTCATTCTTGAAGTTGGTTGGAACTTGTAACTTTGCCTTCTTGAACTTCCTGTAGCCTCCATATTCATACGTCTTCCATTTAACTTATCAATCATATAACCTTTTAAAACACCATTTTCAATTAAAATGTTTTTTTGTGTCTTATTACCCTCATCATCTATATTTAGTGATCCCCAAGCATTAGGTACAGTTCCATCATCTATAGCTGTTACCTTTGTTGATGCAATTTTCTCACCTAATTTATTAGCAAAAACTGAATTTCCTTTAGCTACAGCACTGGCTTCTAAAGAATGTCCACAAGCTTCATGGAATATAACACCCCCAAAACCATTATCTATAGCAACAGTCATATTTCCTGCTGGACAGTTCTTTGCATAAAGCATAGTATGAGCTATTCTCGCTGCTTCCTTTCCGTGATATTCTGGATCAACACTATCAAACATTTCAATTCCCATATGTCTTCCAGGTCCTTCAAATCCAGTTTGGTTTTCGCTTCCTTTTGATGCTATTGCACTTATGCCTAACCTTGTTCTTATTCTTGTATCTTGAACATATAAACCTTCAGTGTTTGCGATTAAAATATTTTGCTCTTTATCTGCATAACTTGTAATAACTTGAGAAATATCACTGTTATAATTCTTTGCTGCATTATACGCACTTTTTAAAATTGCTATTTTTCTATCGTATGCAACATCCTTAGGATAATACAATATTGGATGTATTGTAGATATACTCTTCTCAGTTAATACTATTGAATTTATTTCATTTTTATTTACATCACCTAAAGCTAAAGCTGCTCTATAGGCAGTGTCTAAAAGACCACTTAAGCTATTATTATTTGTATAAGCATATACACTGTTCAATCCCTTGAATATTCTTATTCCTATACCATAACTTCTTCCACCTATGGCATCATCTACTTTGCCGTCAATCAATGCTATAGAATTATTAATTGAATTTTCTTCAAATATCTCAGCAAAATCGCCACCAGTTACTAAGCACTTTGCTAATACCTCTGCTACAATATTTTTTGATAACATCTTATTCCTCCTTATTTCTAATATAAAGATAATTTTCAGTAATATTATAATTATATACATTCTATTATTAAGATTATTGTTATAAATTATAACCTTAGTGCTTCCATGTATGCAAATCTAATTATATATTAATAGTTTATCATTAATTATTTCTATTTCAATTAATTGATAAAAATAATATTTGTACCAATTATATAAAAAAACTATGTCATTTTCATCTATAAATTATGTAACCAAAGTGTAGCTACATAATTTAAGATAAATGAAAATCAACATAGTCATATTAGGCTATTTCATAATTTTAAATTCATATCCTTGTTGTTTTAGATATTTAATTATTTCTGGCAATGCTTTTGCAGTTTCCTCTTTTCCATAAGTATCATGCATTAATATTATTGCTTTTTCTCTTCCTGATACAGTTTTTATCACTTCCTGTTTTAACTGTTCTGCATTTTTATGTGCCCCTTCTGCATCTTGAGACAATGAATTCCAATCTATTTGATGGTAGTCTCTTTCATGAAGAGCCTTATCCATTGCATCAGCGCCCGATGGATCCTTCTTATCCCACGTCATTTGACCTCCTGGGAATCTAACAGCTCGTGTGGAAAAATCCTGTCCTAAAATGTTTTTCAAAGATTGATTAGTTTTTTCAAAATCAGACATACAATTTTCTAAATTTATTTTTCCATTTGGATATAAATATCCATAATTATGTGAATAAGTATGATTACCTATTGCATTTCCTTCTGCAAGTTCTCTTTTAACTATATTTTTATTAGCTTCACTTTCATCTATTGCTTTTCCCACAAGAAAAAAAGTAGCATGAACATTTTCTGCTTTAAGAGTATCTAAAACCTTTGGAGTCACAGTTTCTGACGGACCATCATCAAATGTTAAATAAACAACTTTCTTTCCATCAGCTCCATCAGGCATTTGCCCCTTCATCTGCTGATTTAAATATTTTTCTATAAAAGCAACATCCTCTACTTCTGAACTTCTCGCTGAATTATATACGTTACTATCTGTTTGATTTTTATCTCCTTCAGAATATGCATTTCCATTTGCATTAAGAGCTTCTGCTGTTTGCCTATTCATAACAGATTTTTGTACAGTAATAGCGATTCCTATAATTATAGCTACAGCTACTATCGTAAGTAAAATAGCAAATTTTCTTTTTTTTATACCTTTGAAATCTTCTTCACCAACTTCATCGATCTCAAATGGCCTTATATTATCACTAATATCATTAGTCTCGGAATTACCCTTATTGGTTCTAGAATTATCATCTATATCACTATTTTCAATAGATTCATCAGCCTCACCAGCTTCTTTTGCTTCAGTAACCTTACTGGTTCCATTACTATAATTCATACTATTATTAATGTCATCGCTCATATTATAATACCTCTTATACTTCAATAGATTTTATTATTAATTATTCCGTAGTATCTAATTTAGTTATTAATAACTTTCACATCCATATATAGTATAAGTTTTTACTCTATTTTATACAATAAAAAAAAGCCGATTTCTCGACTAAAAATTCTTTTATTATAAATATGGCTCCGCGAAGAGGACTCGAACCTCCAACCTATCGGTTAACAGCCGAGTGCTCCACCATTGAGCTATCGCGGAACGTCATTTGAAAGAATATAATGTTCTTTCAAAATTGCATATAATTTTAATGTATATTACAACTTGACTATATTGGTCAAGCCCTCGACCTATTAGTATCAGTCAGCTAAATATGTTACCATACTTACACCTCTGACCTATCAACCTTGTAGTCTTCAAGGGGTCTTACTAGCTTATGCTATGGGAAATCTCATCTTGAGGGGGGCTTCATGCTTAGATGCTTTCAGCACTTATCCCGTCCATACATAGCTACCCAGCTATGCCGTTGGCACGACAACTGGTACACCAGAGGTATGTCCATCCC